>Ga0315338_1000104_pt1 | contig 383636 bp, 347 predicted proteins | sample ASW8metaG_FD_204518 | JGI IMG/M metagenome (GOLD analysis project Ga0315338, IMG submission 204518) | Ammonia-oxidizing marine archaeal communities from Monterey Bay, California, United States - ASW #8 | ecosystem: Environmental > Aquatic > Marine > Coastal | place: USA: California | collected... | reverse complement strand
CCCGAACAGGACCGTGAAACGCCTTAGCGCCGATGATAGTGTGCATTCGCATGTGAAAGTAGGACATCGTCAGGCTCTCCAATACCAAAAAACCCCGCTCTCCTAATCAGAGGCGGGGTTTTTTATTTCAGACCGGGTTCTCGATTCTTAGCAGAACGGACCTTCCCGTTCTGCTGAGTGGCTCATTCAATCAGGCAGTCGCAATATCTAGTATTCTCCTTGCCTCTTTGTTTGATTCACAAGAATTTTGATTCCTTTTTCTACCCTAGCCGGCATTCCATATTTATCCCTTCGTTATCTCGCAGTGCTGTGTGTTCTTGTGTTGTCCTGTCGATTTGTTTTTGCCGCCGAAGTGCGTCGGGATGAACTGCACAAACATCTGTATCAAACCGTTTCTAACAAGCGACTCAGTGTTGAACGAAGGCAAGCGCTACTGCTAGCACACGCAAGAAATGATCACGAGCGGGCGTGGCTAATTTATCGATGGGTCACACATCATTTCAAACACGATAAAAGATTGGCTGCCTTAATCGGTGATCCGGGCGAGCAGAGTTTGGATAGTCTGTTTCAGGCTGGTGGTGGCAGTTGTGCAGTGTTTGCGAATGTTCTGCATAGGTTGCTACAGAATGCCGGCTTGGAAGTAAAGACTATTTATGGCGTTGCCAAGGGTGGGGCTTCTGCGTCTATCCGGAACGGTATGCGGGTCAATCATGTGTGGAATGCCGTCAGACTTGGTGGTGTTTGGTATTTGATGGATGCTACATGGGGCGCTGGATATGTTGATCGTGATGGGTTTCACAGTGAACCCACCGACCTGTTTTTTATGGTGCCGCCTCACCGGGCTGTGTTGAGTCACTTTGATCCAACTGATCAGCACGGGTATCAGGCCAAGCTTGGGGTGACCCAAGAGAAGTTCCAAAAGATTGCTGACGATGCCACCTATGTGGCGGCTGTGGGATTTGATGCAACATCAATCCTGCAGCTCCAGGTGGGTCGTCAAGCACGCAAATTGGTGGACACTTTTAATCCCGTCTCGAATGCATTCCGGGTTATTGAGGCGCCACTTGGATCGCGTCTGAACAAAAAAATGGTCAAGATCCGAATTGAATCAGCCGTATATGAAGAACTGATGGTACTTCAGGGCAAGCGCTGGACACCCATGCGCAAGAATGGTGTGTCTTACTCAATTGACTATCTGCCTACAAAAGGCGAGTTACTTGTGATGGCGCGGCGTGAAAAAGAGCACGAGTTTGAAGCCTTGCTGGGCTACTCGGTCAAATGAATTCGTGGTCAGTTTTCAGTGTTTGTCATTGCTGTTTAGAGTGGGCAACTTTATACGCATCAGGATTGTTGTAAAAAACGCTGGGCAATCGCCAGCCATGCTTTTACCCCAAGCGGTAGTATGCGGTCATTGAAGTCATAGCTTGGATTGTGCAGTGTGCACGGACCAATTCCGTGACCATGCGTGCGATGACCGCCTTCACCGTTACCGATCCATAGATAGGCCCCAGGTTTGTGAAGCAGCATGAATGCAAAGTCCTCGGCGCCCATCGTTGGTTGCAAATTGCCATGAACGGATTCGGTCTCGGGCAAAGTTTCTAGCGCGGCCTTGGCCAATGCAGCCATTTCAGGTGTATTGATAGTCGGCGGATATTTCCGTTCGAATGTCATTTGCGCCTTTGCGCCAAAAGCCGCACACAACTCGGTGCTTAGCTTTCTCATTTGATGTTCAATCAGGTCAAGGGTCTCGATGCTGAATGTCCGGACGGTGCCCTGCAGGGTCGCTTTGTCAGGAATCACATTAATGGCTTCCCCGGCTTGCACTTGTGTAACCGAAAGCACCGCTGGTTCAACAGGTTTGCAGCTCCTGCTGACAATTGTTTGAAAGGCCTGGATCAGTTGGGCTGCAATGACCACTGGATCGATACCAAGGTCGGGCATCGCAGCATGTGCGCCTTTTGCTTGAATTTCAATTGCGAATTCGTTGCTTGAAGCCATGACCGCACCGGTGTGTGCAGCGAACTCACCCTCTTTTAGTCCGGGCCAATTGTGCATGGCAAATACGGCATCTACAGGGTAGCGGTCGAATAAACCGTCTTCGATCATCCGCTGCGCGCCTGCACCGCCTTCTTCGGCGGGCTGGAATATCAACACCACACTTCCAGCAAAGTTCCTGTTCTCCGAAAACTCTTGGGCGGCACCAAGCAACATGGCCACGTGACCATCGTGACCGCACGCGTGCATCTTGCCGGGGTGACGCGATGCGTGGGGAAATTCATTGCGTTCCTGAATGGGAAGTGCATCCATGTCGGCGCGCAATCCGATTGACTTGCCTGCGCCTAGTGTCCCGTGAAGTACACCAACCACCCCGGTCTTGCCGATACCGGTTTCTACTTGATAATCAAGTTCGCGCAATCGGTTTGCAACAATCTCCGCCGTACGGTTTTCTTCGTACCGCAATTCGGGGTGGGCATGAATGTCTCTGCGGGTTTTGACCCAGTGTTCAATTTTGCTCGGATTCACAACAAACTTCGCTTTTTAATGCAAGCCTCAAGAATCGCAGGTTTTCAATGTTGTTGCAATTCCGGTGCCGTACTATTCATACGGCAGGTGTGTATTTTTGGAGTGTGGCGTGCGGAAAATAGCTTGGTTAATGGTGGGCCTGGTGTCGATGACCCTGTTGGGTGCCTGTAGCACTGGTGCTTATCTGTGGCAGGCCTCAAAGGGCCATTTGCAGGTACTTGCGGTGGCACAACCCATTGATGAGGTTTTGGCCTCTCCGCAGTCGAGCGACAAGATACGTGGCCAACTTGAGCATGTTCAGCGCATTCGTGCCTACTCAATCGAAAGGCTCGCGCTTCCCGACAACAAAAGCTACACCACCTATGCAGATTTGAATCGCCCGTATGTGGTGTGGAATGTCATTGCGTCTCCGAGGGATAGTCTTGATTTGAAGACCTGGTGTTTCCCGTTCACAGGTTGTATTTCGTACAAGGGGTTTTATAACGAAGCAGATGCTGTGGCCCTTGGGGAGCAACTGCGCGCAGAAGGCTGGGATGTTGCCGTGATGGGAGTGCCAGCATATTCAACCCTGGGTTTTACGCCTGACCCGGTGTTAAGTACATTCATCAACTATCCAGTGGGCGAGTTGGCACGATTGATATTTCATGAGTTGGCGCATCAGGTGATTTATATTGCCGATGACACGATGTTCAACGAGAGTTTTGCCACTGCGGTTGAAGAGCTTGGTGTTCAAGCCTGGTTGTCGCAGCAAGGCAATGAGGAATTGAAAGTTCAGTACGAAACCTTCGATCAGCGGCGGGTCGCTTTCAGGGCCATGCTGGCCAAAGCACAAGCAGATTTGAAAGTGCTGTATTCAAGTCGTGGTGATCAATCTGAAGCAGATGTGTTGCAGGCCAAAAAGCAAAGAATCGATGCCCTGCGCGATGAGTATGCGTTGTTGAAAAAAAGTTGGAATGGTTGGTCTGGCTACGACCGCTTCATGGCGGAAGATTTGAACAATGCGAAGTTGGGCGTGTCTGGTTTGTACACCTTCCATGTGCCCGCGTTCAAAGCCTTGTTTGCGCAGTGTGAATCGAGTTTTCCGGCATTTTATGAGGCTGTTGAAACGTTGGGGGCGAAGCCTGTGGCACTTCGAGAGACAATGCTCAGTGAACTGGCCGCAGGTCGACGGCTTGACGCAATCCCCGGGTGTTCATGAATCAACGGCCTGTCCGTTTTTCAGTACTGGGCGGCCGTCTTCGAACACGAGAAAAGTGTGTGGTTCATAAGGCGTCCACACTTCATCATTCGTCAATGCTGTTGTGGCGATTACGGCCACGCGGTCATTTTGAGTGGTCACTGATCCAAAGTCCACTTGCAGGTCACAGTCCACAAGCTGGGCTGCTTTGAACGGATGGGCACGCACAATGTATTCGAGTTTGGTGGAGCAGTGCGTATACATGGCTTGGCCGTTGGAGAGCAGCATATTGAAAGTGCCGTGTTCCGAGATACGGGCGCAGACTGGTCGCAGCACGTCATCAACCTCAGCCACTGAAGGTCTGTTCGCCGCTGTGCGATATCCAAATTCGTTTTTCAGGGTTTGCAGCAATAGGCAGAAGGCAAGTTCGCTGTCAGTTTCACCAATTGGCAAAAAGTCGCCTTGCAATGTTGGGTTGAACTCTTTTAAGTCACCGTTGTGGGCAAATACCCAGGCTTGCCCCCACAGTTCCCGAATAAACGGATGGCAGTTCTGCAACTTTACCTGACCCACGGTCGCTTTGCGGATGTGTGAAATGACGTTGTAGGAGCGGATCGGGTAATTGCGAATCAGTTCTGCTACCGGGGAGTCAGACGCCGGACGGTGATCGATGAAGCAACGCGCAGCTGAGCCTTCGAAGAATGCGATTCCCCAGCCATCGGCATGTTCATCGGTCAGGCCGCCACGCTTGGCGAAGCCTTCGAATGAAAATTGGATGTCGGTTGGCGTGTTGCAGTTCATGCCGAGCAGTTGACACATGGTTTAACTGGTAAATTGTTGATTAATTGATTTTTATTTTAAGAGACTTTTGATGTCTGAGAAGGATGAATTTTACAAAGACCTGTTAACTCAGGTTTTTGATGTCGGTGTTTTGGCTGCGCAGCCCGAGCAGGCGCTGCAGGCTGCATGGCTTGAACACATTGTGCCATGGTTGGCTCAACTGGCCCCAGAGCGCGAGCGGGTGTGGGTTTTTGGTGCCGGTAAGGCTGCTGCGTCAATGGCACGCGCGCTGGAAATGGTGGCCGCAGATTCTGAGAAGCTGCACGGGTTTGTAGTCACCCGGCGAGGGCACGCGGTCGATACAGCACAAATCGAGGTGATTCAGGCTGCGCACCCGGTGCCCGATGAAGACGGTCAGCGAGCTGCGCGTCGCTTGTACAAAGCGATTTCTGATGTCCATTCGAGTGATGCCGTGATTGCACTGGTTTCTGGCGGCGGATCAAGTTTGTTGAGTGTGCCGGTTCGTGACATTCCGTTTGTGGATTTGCAGCAGCTGAATCGAGCCTTGCTGGCCTGCGGGGCACCGATTGATGAAATGAATATCGTGCGCAAACATGTCACCCAAACGCTGGGCGGGCAGTTGGCACAAGTGTGTCGTGCGCCAGTTTTTCAGTTGTTGATTTCGGACGTACCTGGCGATGATCCTTCGTCCATTGCTTCAGGTCCCTTCAGTCCAGATGAAAGTACGTTCGCCGATGCAGTGGAGGTTTTACGACGCTGGGCAGTGCAAGTGCCACATTCAATTTCCCGCTATCTTGAAAAAGGTGTACGTGGTGAGGTGCAGGACACGCCCAAACGCAGTTCTTTGGTCTTCCGCAAGGTGAAGACCCAATTGCTGGCCAGCAATTTGAAGTCGCTCAATGCGGTGACGGCCCACCTGGAAAACGCGGGCTATAAGGTGTTGAATCTAGGCGATACGCTGGAAGGCGAGGCCAGGGATGTTGCCCAGGTGCATGCAGCAATTGCACGCCAGGCTGCCACGGGTCAAGGTGGTTGGCCTGCCGCGCCATTGGCGATTATCAGCGGAGGTGAGTGCACCGTGACGCTGAACGATACGCAGTTGCGCCAAGCGCGTGGTGGGCGTAATTCCGAGTTTTTGTTGGCATTGGCTTTCTACCTTCGTGACTTGAATTCAACGGTGGATGTCGCCGCGCTGGCCGCTGACACCGATGGCATTGATGGCATTGGTGGTCATGCCGGGGCATTCATGTTGCCGGGTGACAGGCAATTGGCCAAAGCTGCAAAACTGGCCCCGCAGGTCTATCTGGATCAGCACACCAGTTACGACTACTTCAAACACCTGGACCGCTTGTTGATGACTGGTCCCACTATGACGAATGTGAATGACTTGCGGATTATTCTGATCGGCAAGCCTTGAGAAGTTCATGGATGGGGAGTGGGTTAAAATAACAAATCCCGTCAACTACCCTGTCCATTCTTCATGATCCAGACCATTCAAATAGCGCCGCCCGATGACTGGCACCTGCACCTTCGCGATGGCGAAGCGCTGGAACATGTGGTGGCCGCGACAGCCTTGAACTTTCGTCGCGCAATTGTGATGCCGAATCTGAAGCCACCGGTGACCACGGTCGACCAGGCTGTGGCGTACAAAGGGCGTATTCTGGCGGCCATTGAAAAAGCCTGTGCGTCTGGCGAGTACACCGAGCAGGAACAGGCTGCCATGCGAAAGTTTCAGCCCTTGATGGTGTTGTACCTGACAGGGGCCACCAGTCCGCAGGAAATCGAGAAAGCGGCCAAGGGTGGGGTTGTCAAGGCTGTGAAGCTATACCCTGCAGGTGCGACAACGAATTCCGAAGCGGGTGTATCGGATTTGCTCGGGCAATGCAGCGACGTGTTGAAGGCGATGGAGCACCACGGTTTGCCTTTGCTGGTTCACGGCGAGGTGACCGATGCGGATGTGGATGTTTTTGATCGCGAAGCAGCGTTTGTTGAGACCGTGATGAAGCCTTTGCGCAAGCAGTTTCCGAATTTGCGGGTCGTGTTCGAACACATTACCACCGAGCAGGCAGCCACATTCGTCACCGAAAATTCTGGCCGTGATTCGCAAGGTCGCCTGTTGTTGGCAGCAACCATTACGCCACAACATTTGTTGTACAACCGAAATGCTTTGTTCAAGGGTGGCTTGCAACCGCATTGGTATTGCTTGCCCGTATTGAAACGCGAGGTTCACCGACAGGCGCTTGTGAAAGCAGCGACCAGTGGTCTGCCCCAATTCTTTTTGGGCACGGACAGCGCCCCGCATGCCAAACACCTGAAAGAAATGTCTTGCGGTTGTGCGGGCTGTTATTCGGCGCCATACGCCATGGCCATGTACGCCGAGGTGTTTGATCAATCGGGCGCATTGGCTGACACGAGTGCATTCGAAAAATTTTGTAGCCTGAATGGTCCTGCGTTTTACGGTTTGCCTGTGAACGAGGGCATGTTTGAGATGCAGCGCAGATCATTCGAAGTGCCTGTTCAACTGCCCTTCATCACTGAGAGTGGCATTGTGCCGCTGCGTGCGGGCGAGCAGTTGGACTGGACTGTGACTCGTTTGTGTTGATCTGTGGTGAATGACATGTCCGTGCCTTGGCTTTGGCCTTATGCCATGGGCTTGTCGCAGTTCAAGGCGTCATCGATGATCGCTGGTGAAGTTGCCAGAAATTTGAATGATCTGCGTACCGCTGTTTCTTCTGGCGTGCCTGCTTTTGTACCATCAGTTGAAACTTTGGGGGCGCTGGCTTATGAAAAACGTGTACATGCAGGCGAGATACCAACCCGTGATATTGCGCACGACTGGTACAACGGGCAGGTGTGGTTAAAGTATCCGAAGGCCAAACATTTCATTAATCGAAAGCATGTTGCTGATTCGAATGGTCACACTGTTCAGTCCGCAAATGGTCGCAGTCGCCTTCGCGATGCGCTAACCCTGTTTGATGAGAGTGGCGCCTTGCTCTTGACCACTGATCCAAACCTTTCGGTTGCCTTGCTTGGCCATGACTGGTCTTCGCTTTTTGAGTTTGATCGTGACACTTGGAGTGCAAGGGCCCGGGTCTTGGTTTTCGGGCACGGTTTACTCGATGCAATGCACAAGCCTCATAAAGGCTTGTGTGCAAAGGCGATCCCGGTTTGCGTTCCTGATTTGGATCTGGGGCCTGACCAGTTGCAAACACTGGTGTTGAATGTGGTGCAAAGCATTGTTGATCCTGCGAACCTGAGTCCTTTGCCTGTCATGGGCATACCGGGTTGGTTTGCTGAATCGGAAAGCCCTGGTTATTATGCGGACACAAGTGTTTATCGCGCGAAGCCAACACATCGACTTTCTTCATTGAATGAAAGATTGGCATTTGTTTGGGATGCGTCTACACTCCAACTCGGAAAGTGCGCCGGACAGTCGCTGCCTGAATTTCAGGGAGAGGAAAGTCCGGACTCCAGTGAGCACGGTGCTGGCTAACGGCCAGGCGCAATAAGATCTTGGCAACAGGATTGAAAGCGACGGAAAGTGCAACAGAAAACACACCGCCGATGGGAAGGAAACTTTCACAGGCAAGGGCGAACCGGAGGTGTAAGAGACCCCCGCAGACTTGGCGACAAGGCTGGCTAGGTAAACCCCACTTGGAGCAACACCAAATAGGCGCGCAGGCGCTTTCGGGCGCCAACGGTGCTCCCCGAGCGCGCGGGTAGGTGGCTTGAGCTGAAGAGTAATTTTCAGCCTAGAGGAATGATTGTCACTTTGGCTGCAAGGCCATTGAACAGAATCCGGCTTACAGGCGCGCTTTCCATTCTCCCCCGGTTCAATTTGATTCCCTTCTGAATTTCTTAAGACATTACTTTCAGTGTTGTCTTTATATCCTTATTTTTTCAAGAATTTTTTCTCTCTCTGTTTCTCAAAAACCGTTCTAAGTCCTTGGTTGTAAAGCGTTTTCTCAAGAGAACTGCTTGACCACCCATTTCATAATGCGTAAAGTGGTGATTCGTGGGGATTTGTGTGATTTTGTGGGAAATTAATTCGCGTGTATCAGGGCAGTTCTTCCTTATCTATGGATGCAAAAGGGCGCATGAATGTGCCTCAGAAGCATCGTGATGCGCTGCAAATGCAGTGCGAGGGAGCCTTGACGCTTACAAAACACCCCAACGGTTGTTTGCTGATGTTTCCGCGCCCAGTCTGGGAGCAGCATCGTGAAAAAATTGCCGCTTGGCCCATGTCTGCCCGCCCTTGGCAGCGTATTTTCCTTGGCTTTGCCACCGATGTGGAAATTGATTCCGCCGGTCGCATTCTGGTTTCGCCAGAACTACGCGAGGCCGCCTCGCTGAGCAAGGAAGTGATGTTGCTGGGCATGGGTAGTCATTTCGAAATCTGGGATTCCACGCTGTTGAAAGTGGAAGAGGAAAAGGCAATTGCTGCGGGCATGCCTGAATCACTGAACGAATTCAGTTTCTGAAGGTGAGCACCAATGAACACATTCCCGTGCTTCTTCAACCCACGGTTGACGCCCTGTTGCACACGCCCGACGGCATTTATCTGGATTGCACCTTTGGTCGGGGCGGGCACAGTCGAGCCCTGCTGGCGCGACTCGCTCCGGGTGGCCGTCTTATTGCGCTGGACCGTGATCCGCAGGCGGTGCAAGCCATGAGCGAAATCAAGGATCCCCGTTTTCAAGGTGTTCGCAGCGCATTCGCTGATCTTGAGTCGGCACTGGATTCACTGGGTATTGACCAGGTGGACGGGGTGTTGATGGACATCGGAGTTTCTTCACCCCAGATAGACCAGGCTGAGCGGGGTTTCAGTTTCCGCAGGGATGGTCCTTTGGACATGCGCATGGATCCGCAGACCGGTGAGTCTGCGGCCGATTTTCTTGCCCGGGCAGATGTCCGGGAAATCAAAGAGGTGATAAAGAATTATGGGGAAGAACGGTTTGCTGTTCAGATTGCAACAGCGATTGTTGCTCGCCGCACGGAGCGGCCGATCGCTACAACACTCGACCTTGCCCAGATCGTGGCAGGGGCAGTTCGCACGCGGGAGCCGGGCCAGGACCCTGCAACGCGCACCTTTCAGGCTTTACGGATTCACGTCAACCAGGAGCTTGCGCAGCTCGAACAAGGTTTAAAAGCTGCGTTTAAACGGTTGAAGGTGGGTGGGCGTTTGGCCGTGATCAGCTTCCATTCGCTGGAGGACCGCATTGCCAAGCAGTTCATTGAAAAGCTGGCGAATCCAAAATCACAGCAGGATGCTCGCTTGCGGAAAATGCCCTTGCCAGAGCCTGATCCCTTGATGAAAAAGCTCGATCGCATCAAACCCACAAAAGAAGAGTGCGAGCTGAACCCCCGTTCTCGCTCTTCGGTGTTGCGCATCGCAGAAAAGCTGGCCGAGTTGCCGGTCGAATTGCATCGCAAGGGGGCGACATGGGGCGCCTGAATATTCTTTTGCTGGCCTTGGTGATTTTCTGCGCAATTGTGGTTGTAGAGCAGCAGCATGCCGCTCGCACCTTGTTTGTCGCCTTGGGGCAGGAGCAGCAGGCCGAGCAGCAAATTGAAGTGGCATTCACGCGTTTGCAGTTGCAGCAAGTTGCACTTGCCAAAGGTGAGCGAGTCGATGAGGTGGCCAGAACCAAATTAAACATGAGTCCGCCTGCGCAGGGCTCGGTGGTGTTCATGCCATTGGATGGAGGCTTTCAACGTGAGTAAAGCCGTTCGGTTTGGTGGTTCGGAATTGTTGGAAATGCGATTGCCAGCGTGGCGGTCGCGTTTTGTTTTGGTGTGCATCTTTCTGGCGTTTGGCGGCCTGATCGCACGCGCGGCTTATTTGCAGATCATTTCCAATGATTTCTTGCAGGAGCAGGGGGCAAAGCGCTTGGAGCGAACGCTGCCTTTGCAGGCCAGCCGCGGCAGCTTGCTGGACCGAAATATGGTGGTCTTGGCGCAAAGCGTTCCCGCTCAGGCTGTGTGGTACGACGGCCGACGGATTGTGGATGCCAAAGACGAAGACTTGCGCAAACTGGCTTCGGTACTAGGGCTGAAGCCTGATCGCATGATCACCCAGATGCGCAAAGACAGCAAACGCGCATTTGTATACCTCGACCGTCAGGTTGATTCGGATGTGGCTGCAAAAGCAAAGGCTTTGAAGATCCCCGGTTTGGGTTTTGTGACCGAGAGCAAGCGTTACTACCCCCAGGGCGAGACCATGGCACATCTTGTGGGTTTCACCAGTATTGAAGACAAAGGCCAAGAGGGTGTGGAGCTCGCATTCAATACGCGTTTGACGGGCGAGGACGGTGAGCGAAATGTCATTCGTGATCGATTGGGCAACGTGATTGAAGACATTCGTGAATTGCGCCCGCCTGTCAATGGTCAGGATTTGGTGTTGTCTGTGGATTCAGATGTGCAGTACATCGTGTTGTCCGAACTGAAAAAGGCGGTCGAACTTCACAAGGCCAAGGGCGCAGCAGCGGTTGTGCTGGATGCCAAGACTGGCGAGTTGCTGGCCATGGCCAATATTCCTACCTATGACCCCAACAATCGAGGGCAACTTCACGGTGAGAAGCTGCGCAATCGCGTTTTCACGGACATGTTCGAGCCCGGCTCAACCCTGAAGCCCTTTGGGGTGGCTCTGGCCATGGATCAGGGTAAGGTCAAGGCTTCGACAAAAATTGACACTGGCAATGGGCGCATGTCGATTGGGCCGGCGACGATTACCGACACCAAGCCACATGGCGTGATGACCGTTGAGGAAATTATTCAGAAGTCCAGTAACGTGGGTACTTCGAAAATTGTGCTGGAATTGGAGAGGAAAGATCTTTGGGATTTCTTCAACCTGCTAGGTTTTGGCCAGACGCCCTCAATCGCATTTCCTGGCTCGGTGGCCGGTCGGGTACGCCCGTGGAACAAATGGCGCCCAATTGAGCAGGCCACCATGTCGTATGGGCATGGTATTTCTGTTTCATTGATCCAGTTGGCGCAGTCTTACACCATTTTTGCAAACAAGGGACACTTCGTTCCTGCTTCCCTGATCAAGCGCGGACCGCAGGATCCGGTAGTTTCTCACCGGGTTGTCAGTGAACAGGTTGCAGACAGCATGTTACGCATGCTTGAGTTGGCCTCTGGGCCCGATGGAACTGCAATCAAGGCGCAGGTGCAAGGCTACCGAGTTGCGGGGAAAACCGGCACGGCTCACAAGCAGGAAGGTGGTCGTTACATCAACAAGTATGTGTCGTCGTATGTTGGGCTGGCACCAGTTTCTGATCCGCGTGTCATTGTCGCGATTATGGTGGATGAGCCCAAAAACGGTGTTTATTACGGCGGTTTGGTAGCCGCGCCTGTGTTCTCGACCATTACGAAGAGCGTACTGACACGTTTGAATGTACAGCCAGATGCGATCGAGTCGACCGAGCAGTTGCGCAAATTTGTCTCTGCACCGTCAGGCGGTGGGAGGCCAATGTGATCAGTGCTTACCTGCATTCTGTTGCTGAAGTCCTTGCTGAACTGCACGAGCGCGGTTTCTATGCCGATTGCTCTGGGCTGGTAACGGATCACCGTCGTTTAACCGGACCGCGCGACGTGTTTCTTGCAGTGCCTGGTGAAAAATTTGACCCGCGCAATTTGGCCGATGATTTGTTGATCGAGCAGCGTTGTGGTTTGGTGTTGGTGGATTACGATGATCGCAGGGCCTATCAAAGTGCCAGTGTGTTGCCTGTCTTGCATTTGAAAACCATGTTGGCTGAACTGGCATTTGGTTACTACGAAACGCCAAGCGATGCAATGAATGTAATCGCTGTGACAGGTACCAATGGCAAAACGACGGTTACGCGTTGGCTGGCTCAGGCCTTGAATGCTTTGGGCAAAAAGGCAGCAGTGATTGGCACTCTGGGCTACGGCGAGCCAGATCAATTGAAAGCACATACAGGCTTGACTACACCCGATGTGGTGGGTGTTCATCATCTGTTGCATGAGTTGCGTCAGCAAAAATTCGACACGGTTTGCATCGAAGCTTCGTCAATCGGACTGGAGCAGCGTCGCCTTGCCTGTGTCAGTATTGACGTCGCCCTGTTTACCAATCTCTCGCAGGATCATCTTGATTATCATGGCGACATGGCGTCGTATGGTCGTTCAAAACTGATTCTTGCAAGTTGGCCCACCCTGAGATCAGCGGTTGTGAACACGGACGATCCATTTGGTCGTGAGTTTCAGGCGCTGGTCCAAAGCCGCAATGTCGATTGCATCTCGGTTGGGCATTCCGCAGACGCGACATGCAGAATCGAGAATGTGAGTCATCAGGTCCAAGGGCAGCGCATTGATTTGAAGTTCAAGTCGGGTGTTGCACGAATAGAGACCAGCGTAATCGGCGGTTTCAATGCGGACAACATGGCGCTGGTGTTTGCAACCCTGCTTCAATTGGGTCACTTGCCGGACAAAGTAACGAATGCATTAAAACTAGTCACGCCAGCTCCCGGAAGAATGCAGCACATTGAAGGACAGCCTTCAGTGGTGGTGGACTATGCACACACGCCAGATGCGCTGGAAAAAACCTTGCAAGCACTTCAACCTTTCGCCGTCAAGCGCAAGGGAAAGTTGTGGGTGGTTTTTGGGTGTGGTGGTGACCGTGATCGCAGCAAGCGACCCTTGATGGGTGCGGTGGCTGCCAACAACGCCGATTTCGTCATTCTTACTTCGGACAATCCTAGAAGTGAAGATCCCCTGGAAATCTTGAACGAAATTCGAGCTGGAATCGACAATTCACTCGCTGACAAAGTACAAGTTGAGGTTGATCGAGTCACTGCGATTGAACAGGCCATTTGCAAGGCAAGTGCGGACGATGTCGTATTGTTGGCCGGTAAAGGTCACGAATCTACCCAAACGATTGGTAGCGAAGTATTGGCCCATTCCGATGCAGCGTGTGCAAGTTCGATGCTCGCCAAGCGAGGTGCCCATGCTTGACATGAACTGGGCACTTGCAGACATCTCAGTGGCGTTGGCTGATTGTTTGGTTGAACACACATCGAAGCCGTCTGGTGCAGTTCGTTTGATTCAAACCGACAGCAGACAGGTGGGCGAAGGTGATTTGTTTGTCTGTTTGAAAGGCGAGCGTTTTGATGCGCATGATTTCGCTTTGCAGGTTGTCCAAGCCGGTGCGTGTGCATTGGTCACAGACCGGGTTCTTGATATTGATGTTCCACAGTGGGTGGTTAAAGACACCCGGCTGGCGTTGGGTGTACTCGGCAGCGCGTGGCGCCAGCGATTTGATTTGAAAATGTTGGCCGTGGTGGGTAGCAATGGCAAAACAACCAGCAAGGAAATGTTGGGTTCGATTTGCAAGGCGCAGTATGGCGCCGATCATGTATTGGTCACTGCCGGCAATTTGAACAATGACATTGGCGTACCGCAAACACTGCTGAAGCTGCGCAAGCAGCACACCATCGCTGTGATCGAAATGGGAATGAATCATCCAGGTGAAATTGATTTCCTGGCTGGTCTGGTCAAGCCCGATGTGGTGCTGTTAACCAATGCGCAGCGTGAGCACCAGGAATTCATGAAAACTGTGCTGGCTGTGGCGCAGGAAAATGGTAGCGCCTTTACGCATCTGCCTGAAAATGGCACTGCTGTATTTCCTGTAACTGAAGAATTTGATGCGTGCTGGCGTGATCAGTCAACGGGGCGTCGGGTTTTGCGTTTTGGTGCAGGTGCTGAATTTGAACTATTGCCCACATCAGAATCGACCCATCTTGGAAGCGCTACATTGAACATGATGGGCACATCGCTTCCGTTGCAGCCTTTATTTATTGGTGCACACAACCATGCTAATGCAGCGGGCGCTGCCGCCGCCGCTTATGCCGCGGGTTGCGAACGTGATGCAATCCAGAGCGGTTTGAACAGTTTTCAGCCAGTCAATGGTCGTTTGCAAATTGCATTAAACACCCCCTCCGTGTTGTTGATCAACGATTCATACAATGCCAATCCTGATTCAGTGAATGCGGCAAGTCAGGTATTGGCTGCGCAGCAAGGCAATACATTGCTGGTACTCGGCGACATGGGTGAGGTGGGCGACCAGTCTGATGAATATCACACCGAAGTGGGGCAGATGGCCCGGAAGTTAGGTGTGCAAAAGTTGTACGCATTGGGTGAGGCAACAAAGCACACGGTTAGCGCTTTTGGCGACGGTGCAACTCATTTTTCGAACATCGACACATTAATCGACAACACCATGAATATTACAAAGCAAGGCCGCTGGTCTGTGCTGGTGAAAGGTTCGCGCTTCATGAAAATGGAACGCGTTGTTCAGGCTCTGGTTCAACAACAAGCTGGGGAGACAAACCGTGCTTCTTGAACTCACACAGTGGCTCGCTCAAGACATTCGCGCTTTTGGCGTGTTCAACTACCTGACACTGCGCGCGGTGCTGGCCTGTGCAACTGCACTGCTGGTCGGCCTGGTTGCCGGCCCCATGGTGATTCGCAAGTTGACCCAGTACAAAATTGGTCAATCCGTGCGTGATGACGGCCCACAAACGCACCTGGCCAAGGCAGGCACGCCCACTATGGGCGGTGCATTGGTGCTGATCGGCATTGGTATTTCAACCTTGTTGTGGGCCGATTTGTCCAATCGCTTTGTGTGGGTAGTCATGTTGGTGACGTTTGGATTCGGCTGGATTGGCTGGGTTGATGATTACCGCAAGGTGGTCTACCGCAACCCCAAAGGTTTACCCGCAAAATGGAAATATTTCTGGCAAAGCGTGGTGGGTTTGATTTGCGCTTTTTATCTGGCGTTCGCAGTCTCCGCTCAAAGTGGTCAGCAGGTGCTGGATATTTTTGTTGCTTGGGTAGAAAGCGGATTCTCGATGCACCTGCCCAACAATGCAGATTTGATCGTTCCATTCTTTAAATCGATCAGCTACCCGCTGGGTGTGTGGGGTTTCATCGCACTGACGTATTTCGTGATTGTGGGCACCAGCAATGCGGTGAACCTGACCGATGGTCTGGATGGCCTTGCCATCATGCCAACGGTGATGGTTGCTTCGGCTTTGGCAATTTTCGCGTATGTCGCAGGCAATGCGGTGTATTCCAAATACCTGTTGCTGCCCTATATTCCCGGCGCAGGTGAGTTGGCCGTGTTCCTGGCCGCGATTGCCGGAGCGGGCCTGGCCTTTCTTTGGTTCAATGCGTATCCCGCCCAGGTGTTCATGGGCGATGTGGGTGCGCTGGCCTTGGGGGGTGCGCTGGGTACAGTGGCCGTGATTGTTCGGCAGGAAGTTGTGCTGTTCATCATGGGTGGTGTGTTTGTGGCTGAAACCCTGTCGGTGATGATTCAGGTGCTTTATTTCAAATACAGCGGGGGCAAACGGGTTTTTCGTATGGCACCGCTACACCACCACTATGAATTGAGCGGCTGGAAAGAAACTCAGGTGGTAGTTCGCTTCTGGATCATCACGATGATTCTTGTATTGATTGGTTTGTCTACGTTGAAATTGCGTTGAAACGAATGAATTTGCTTCTTGATCAATCGGTGTTGCAAGTCGGACTCGGTGAGTCTGGCTTGGCGTGCGCACGTTGGGCATTGGCTCAGGGTGCCCGCTTGACCGTGATTGACACGCGCGATACGCCGCCAGGTTTGCAGGAACTGCGTGCGATTCAAGCCGATGTGCGCTTGTTCAACTCAGTGGCGGATTTGCAGTGGGATTTCAATCGGGTGGTGCTTTCGCCTGGATTGCCGCCTTCGCACCCTTTGATGGTGTCGGTGATTGAAAAAGCCCGTGAGCAGAATACAGAGGTGGATTCAGAACTTGACCTGTTTGCTGACGCCCTGCAGGCCTTGGCCGCTGAACGTGATTACCGCCCGCAGGTGGTGGGTATCACCGGGACCAACGGCAAAACAACGACCACGCGAATGGTGGAATGTCTGGCGCAGTTCGCAGGTAAAAAAGCGGTTGCTGCAGGCAACATTAGCCCTGCTGCAATCGATGCCATGCGAGAGCGCCTGGACTCAGATGATTTGCCCGATGTGTGGGTACTCGAACTGTCGAGTTTTCAATTGCACTGGACAAAGCGTTTGAAGTTCGACGCATCCACAGTGTTGAACATCACGCAGGATCATCTCGACTGGCACCAAGACATGCAAGAGTATGCCGAGGACAAGTTTCGGATTTTCTCTGCAAATGGTGTGTGCGTATTGAACCGGGATGATGCGCTGGTCTGCCATGCCAAGTTGCCCGAAGGCGCGCAGTCAATCACCTTTGGTGTGAGTGCCCCTGTGCATGCAAATGATTTCGGTCTTGTGCGCGAAGGCGGCATGTTGTGGCTTGCCCAGTTGGTCGGTGATCAAGAGAATCAGGGGACTTCGCGTCGCAGAAAGCAGGAAGAAGTCGAGCTGAGCCAGAAGTTGCTGATGCCCACCGAGGCTTTGCAAGTAGTGGGCTTGCACAATGCCGGAAATGCACTGGCTGCCTTGGCCATTTGCCAGGGCTTGGGTTTGCCAATGGCAAAACTGTTGCATGGATTGCGCAGTTACCAGGGCGAGCCACACCGTGTTCAGCACGTGGTGCAAATTGATGGCGTTGATTATTTCGATGACAGCAAGGGCACGAATGTGGGTGCCACGGTTGCTGCATTGAATGGCCTGGCCAAATCTACCGTGTTGATTGCGGGCGGAGACGGCAAGGGTCAGGATTTCTCGCCGCTGCGTGAGCCTGTGTCGAATTATTGCAAATTCGTGATCTTGATCGGCAAAGACGCTGAGCACATTCAAGCCACCCTGCAGTCCACTGGCGTGCCCTGCGAGAAAGCGGGGAACTTGCAGCAAGCCGTGGAAATTGCATCTACCAAAGCCAATTCAGGCGACTGCGTGTTGCTAAGTCCTGCTTGTGCAAGCCTGGACATGTTCAGAAATTATGTGCACCGTGCGGAAGTATTTGTGGATGCCGTTCGTGGCCTGGCGGCCGACAGGGGGCAGCCATGCTAGGCAAGTGGGGCAAGAAAGACCAGAACAGCATGCAGTTCAAAAGCCTGATTCCTGCAACGGCAGCAGGCTCAGGTTATTCGTCGGGCATGTATGTAAAGCGTGGAAGCAATGTGTCGCAGTCTATTGATCAGGGTTTGATCTGGGCTGTGTTGTCCTTGCTGTTCCTCGGCCTGGTGATGGTGTATTCCGCGACGGTGGCGCTGCCGGATTCAAGCAAGTACGCCAATTACCAGACCACTCATTTTCTGGTTCGCCACGCGGTGTCGATCTGCGTGGCATTTGCTGCAGCATTTTGTGTGTTTCAAATACCCATGAAATCCTGGCAGGAATTGGCGCCGCTGGTTTTCCTGTGTTGCATTGCTTTGTTGGTGCTGGTGTTGATCCCGGGCATCGGCAAGGAAGTCAACGGCGCGCGCCGCTGGTTGTCCCTGTATGTGCTGAATATCCAGCCGTCTGAACTGATGAAGATGTGCGCGATTATTTACGCCGCGGATTACACCGTGCGCAAGCAGGCCTACATGCAGCGCTTTGGCAAAGTCCTGTTCCCCATGTTCATGGCCATGTTCCTGGTCGGCATGTTGTTGTTGCTGGAGCCCGACATGGGCGCCTTCATCGTGATTGTGACTGTGGTGTTTGGCATTCTCTTTTTGGGCGGCATTAATGCACGCGTATTCTTCGGCGTGTTGTTCGCACTCAGCGCCGCATTTGCACTGTTGATCGCCTTTAGCGATTATCGCCGCGCCCGCTTGCTGGCTTATCTGGATCCGTGGGAAGGTGACAACGCATTGAACAAGGCCTATCAGCTTTCACATTCCTTGATCGCATTTGGCCGTGGCGAGGTGTTTGGTGTGGGCTTGGGCGGAAGCGTTGAGAAGCTTCATTACCTGCCCGAAGCGCACACTGATTTCCTGCTGGCTGTCATTGGTGAAGAGCTTGGCTTTATCGGCGTCACGATTGTCATCCTGATTTTCGCGTTCATCGTGAGAAAGTGTTTTGCGATTGGCGCCCAGGCCATCGCGCTGGAGCGCACTTTCAGTGGATTGGTTGCCAAGGGTGTGGGTATCTGGATTGCAGTGCAATGTTTCATCAACATGGGCGTGAATCTGGGCGTGCTGCCGACCAAGGGCTTGACCTTGCCTTTGATGAGCTATGGTGGCTCTGCAATTTTGGTGACCTGCGCTGCGCTGGCTTTGGTTTTGCGTATCGATTATGAGAACCGCACCATGATGCGTGGGGGTGCTGCATGAACAAAGCGCAACGACTCGCATTGATTGTTGCCGGTGGAACCGGTGGTCATATATTTCCTGGTCTTAGTGTTGCCGCAGAACTGAAGGCGCGCGGCTGGCAGGTGCAATGGGCCGGTAATCCGGAAGCCATGGAGGGGCGACTGGTGCCTGCCAATGGCGTTGCTTTGAATACCTTGGTGTTCTCCGGTTTTCGTGGCAAGGGCTTGTTGGCCCAGTTGCTGATGCCGGTGAAGTTGTTGCGTGCTTTCTGGACATCGATCCAGATTCTTCGCCGTACCAAACCTTCAGTAGTCCTTGGTATGGGTGGCTATGTCGCATTTCCTTTGGGCATGATGGCCAGCCTCTTGAATATTCCTCTGGTGGTGCATGAGCAAAATTCAATTGCAGGCTTGACCAACAAGGTGCTGGCCAAATTGGCTGATCGCAATCTGGTGGCTTTTCCCTACGCCCTGCCCAATTCCCATTGGGTGGGCAACCCAGTGCGTGAAATGATTTACAGCCAGTCAACACCCGAGGTTCGGTTTGCAGATCGAAGTGGACCACTGAAATTGCTGGTGCTGGGTGGAAGCCTTGGCGCGCAAGCCTTGAATGAAGTGGTGCCCAAGGCACTGGGCTTGATGAATCCGCAAGCCCGTCCCGAGGTCACACACCAAGCGGGTGAAAAGAATCTGCCGGTGTTGCGCGACAACTATGAAAAAGCGGGCGTGCAGGCGCAGCAATTGGCCTTCATTGATGACGTGGCTGGTGCAATGGCCGCCGCTGATTTGGTGATTTGCAGGGCGGGGGCAATGACAGTTGCCGAGGTCGCCGCCATTGGTGTTGCGGCATTGTTCGTCCCCTTTCCGTTCGCTGTGGATGATCACCAAACCACAAATGCCCAGTTTTTGGTGAAAGAAGATGCGGCCTGGCTGCGTCAACAAAATGAACTGGATGCCACTTGGCTGTCCAGCTGGTTGCAGAACATAAGCAGGGACACATGCCGCGCGCAGGCAATACGCGCCAGGGCATTGGCCAAACCACAGGCCACCCAGGAAGTGGCAGACCAAATTGAACAGGTTGCGAAGACATGAAGCACAAAGTCAAACACGTGCACTTTGTAGGGATAGGCGGTTCTGGCATGAGCGGAATCGCCGAGGTATTGATTAACCTTGGTTACAAGGTGAGCGGATCGGATCTGTCTGACTCTGCTGTGACCCAGCGACTGGCGAAGTTGGGCGCCACCGTGTTCACCGGGCACGAGCGCTCAAATATTGCAGGTGCTGACGCGGTGGTGACTTCGACCGCAGTTGGAGGCAGCAACCCCGAGGTGTTGGCGGCGCGCGCAGCACGAGTGCCAGTGGTGCCACGTGCTGTCATGCTGGCTGAACTGATGCGCTTGAAGCAGGGCATTGCCGTTGCTGGTACGCACGGCAAAACCACCACCACCAGCTTGGTCGCCAGCATTCTGGCTGAAGGCAAATTGGACCCCACATTCGTGATTGGTGGTCGCCTGAATTCCGCAGGTGCTAACGCCAAACTTGGTACTGGCGAATTCATGGTGGTCGAGGCGGATGAATCGGATGCGTCTTTCTTGAACCTGATGCCCGTGATTGCAGTGATCACGAATATCGATGCCGATCACATGGAAACGTATGGCCACGACTTCGCGCGCTTGAAGCAAGCCTTCGTGGAGTTCACACAGCGCCTGCCTTTCTACGGTGTGGCCGCAGTGTGCGTAGACGATCCTTGTGTACGCGAGATCATGCCGTTCGTATCCAAAACCATCGTGACTTATGGTCTGTCGGAGCAGGCACAGATTCGCGCGGTGAACGTTCAGGCTTGCCAGGGGAAAATGAAATTCACGGTATTGCGTGAAGACGAAGCGCCGCTGGATATCACCTTGAATTTGCCGGGCGACCACAACGTTCGCAATTCATTGGCAGCCATTGCAGTGGCGACTGAAATTGGTGTCGCTGATGAAGCAATTGTTGCAGCGCTGGAAAAATTCAACGGTGTGGGTCGTCGCTTCCAGCATTACGGCGAGGTGGCCGCTAAAGAGGGAGGTCACTTCTTGGTGGTCGATGATTACGGTCATCACCCTGTGGAAATGGCTGCTACACTCGCGGCCGCGCGTGGTGCGTACCCCGACAAGCGCCTGGTGCTGGCTTTCCAGCCGCACCGTTACACACGAACACGTGACTGTTTTGAAGATTTTGTAAAGGTGCTGGGTACACCAGACCTGGTGATTTTGTCTGAAGTGTATTCCGCCGGTGAAGCGCCGATTGTGGCCGCTGATGGCCGTTCTCTGGCACGAGCCGTGCGTGTTGCAGGGCGCACAGAACCTGTATTTGTAGAAGACATGAGTGAAATGGAAAGTACGATATTGAATATTGCTCGTGATGGCGATTTGGTCATCACCATGGGCGCCGGTTCCATTGGTGCCTTGCCCGCCCGTTTGGTTGCCAACGCGCAAGGGGGGCAGTGATGACAACAAAAATTGACCCCAAAAGCCTGGGCAAGGTGGTGGTTCTTTTCGGTGGTCGTTCCGCTGAACGCGAAGTGTCGCTGAAATCGGGCAGCATGGTACTGGCCGCTTTGAAGCGCAATGGCGTGGATGCACATGGTTTTGATCCGGCTGAACGCAGCATGGTCGAGCTGGCGCAAGGTGGTTTCGACCGTGCCGTAATTTCCCTGCATGGTCGCTTTGGCGAAGACGGCACGATTCAAGGCGTGCTGGAGTGGCTGAACATTCCCTACACCGGCAGCGGCGTGACTGCGTCGGCCCTGGCCATGGACAAAATACTGACCAAGGCGGCATGGATCAGTCAAGGCTTGGCCACGCCCGACTATGTTCGCCTTGAGCCAGGTTTCAATTTGGATGAAGTAGTGCAACGGTTGGGTTTGCCCTTGATCGTGAAACCCGCGCAGGAAGGTTCAACGCTTGGTTTGACCAAAGTAAAAACAGCCGATCAACTGCAGTCCGCGTTCGATTTGGCTTACAAATATGACCCCAACGTTCTTGCTGAAAAGTTTGTCAGCGGGCAAGAGTTGACTGTGCCAGTCATGGGTGAAGGCGCTGGTGCGCATGCTTTACCTGTAATCCGCATTCAGGCCCCCGATGGCAACTACGACTACCACAACAAATACATCGGCAATGAAACCAAGTACTTCTGCCCCAGTGGTCTGGACGCTGCATTTGAATCAGAGGTTCAAGTGCTGTGTGTCAAGGCTTACCAAGTGTTGGGTTGTGCAGGTTGGGGTCGTGCGGATGTGTTGGTGGACGAGAGCGGCAAGCCCTGGTTGCTGGAAATGAACACATCGCCGGGCATGACAGATCATTCCTTGGTACCGATGAGTGCGCGCGCCAGTGGCGTGGAGTACGACGATCTGGTGATGCAGATTGCCGCCAGTGCACGGCTGAAAGCATCCGGTTTGAATGTGGGGGGCGCACGCTAAATGCTGGGAGCCATCTGGAACGACGACAAACTCATGAGCATCATTGCAGGGCTGTTTTCAGCGCTGGCTTTGGTGCTGTTGGGCTATGCGTGTATTCAGTGGCTGATTCAGCGCCCGGTGTTTGAGCTGAAGCGTGTTGAACTGGTTGGTGATGTAGAGCGTGTGAATTTGATCGGTTTCAAAGCCAATGTGCTGCCAAAAATTGAGGGTACTTTTTTCTCGGCCAATTTGCAGAAGGTGCGGGAACAGGTGGAAGCCCAGCCTTGGGTTCGCAAGGCGGTTGTTCAGCGCACCTGGCCCAGTGGTTTGAGAATCAATATTCAAGGCCACACACCATTGGCCTTGTGGGGTGAAACACGATTGGTGAATACATTTGGTGAAGTTTTTTCTGCAAACCTGGCGGAGGTCGCAGAAGACCAGCAGTTGGCGGTACTGAACGGCCCCGCGGGTAGCGAACTGCTTGTTTCCAAAATGTATGTGTCGAGTATTGAAAAGTTGAAGGTGTTGGGCATGTGGCCCTCTCGCGTGGAGTTGTCGGACCGTTATGCATGGTCGATTGAAACAGACACAGGCATCACGATTGAATTGGGGCGCGCACAAGAGAACTTCAGTATTGAACAGAAGATGGATCGACTGCTGGCGGTTTATCCAAAAATTACAAGCCAGGTGATGGCGGCAGTGGAAAGAATTGATCTGCGCTATCCACGGGGTGTGGCAGTAAAGGGCGAGCGACTGGCTGAAGTAAAACCAGCCAATGCTTCAAGCATGAAATTGAACTGAATATGAAATATTGAAACTGGGCACCATGAACAAAGAGCCAAAAGATTTGATTGTTGGGCTAGACATCGGCACTGCGAAAGTAGTTGCCATGGTTGCGGAGTTGCTGCCTGATGGCCGCTTCGAAGTCATCGGCGTGGCGCAACATGAATCACGTGGATTAAAGAAAGGCGTAGTGGTCAATATCGAGTCCACAGTGCATTCCATTCAGCAAGCCTTGGAAGAGGCCGAGCTGATGGCCGATTGCAAAATCAAAACCGTACTCACCGGCATTGCGGGCAGCCACATTCGCAGCTTCAATTCCTCGGGCATGGTTGCCATTAAAGAGCGCGAAGTCACGCAGGCCGATGTCGCCCGTGTGATCGAAACCGCCAAGGCCGTGAACATTCCAACTGACCAGCAGATTTTGCATGTACTGCCGCAAGAATTCATTGTGGATGGCCAGGAAGACGTGCGTGAGCCACTGGGTATGAGCGGCGTTCGTCTGGAAACCCGAGTGCACATTGTGACTGGCGCAGTGTCAGCTGCGCAGAACATTGTGAAGTGCGTTCGCCGTTGCGGCTTGGAAGTACAGGACTTGATGTTGCAACCCCTTGCTTCCAGCATGGCTGTGTTGACTGAAGATGAAAAAGAACTGGGTGTGGTGCTGATTGACATTGGCGGTGGCACCACCGACATCGCCGTGTTCACCGGCGGCGCAATACGCCACACAGCGGTCATTCCAATTGCTGGTGATCAAATCACTAACGACATTGCAATGGCACTGCGCACCCCCACACCAGACGCGGAAGAAATCAAGATTCGCCATGGTGTGGCCAAACAGGTATTGGCCGATCCACACGCAAAAATCGATGTGCCCGGCATTGGCGAGCGCGATCCCCGCACTTTGTCAAAACAAGCCTTGGCTGCTGTCATCGAACCACGTCTTGAAGAGTTGTTCTTGATGGTGCAGCAAGTGTTGCGTGAATCGGGTTACGAAGAATTGTTGTCCTCGGGTGTTGTGTTGACCGGTGGCACCAGCTTGATGCCCGGCATTGCAGAGTTGGGTGAAGACATTTTCATGAAGCCAGTGCGCATCGGCGTGCCTGATTACACGGGTGGCTTGGCCGACATGGTTCGCACCCCGCGCTTTGCAACCGCCATGGGTTTGCTTCACGAGGCACGCGCACAACATTTGCGTGGTCGTCGCGTGGCTTCACAAGGTGGCGGACTGAAGCAGACCGTGCAGAAAATGAAAGAGTGGTTTTTAGGAAATTTTTAAACGTAGTTTTATTCAAGTTTTTTTCGGCGATGTTAATTTTTGCTAGATAGGAGGCAAACACCATGTCATTTGAAATCCTCGAGACAGAAACCCAAGGGACTGTCATTAAAGTTGTGGGTGTAGGCGGCGCAGGCGGTAACGCGGTTGCTCACATGATTGCGCAAGGCGTTCAGAACGTCGAATTCATTTGCGCCAATACAGATGCACAAGCTTTGGCAAAAACCAAGGCGAACGTGCTGATCCAGCTGGGTAAAACCGGATTGGGCGCAGGTGCAAAACCTGAAGCCGGTCGTCAGGCCGCTGAAGAAGACCGTGACCGCATTCGCGATGCATTGCGTGGCGCACACATGGTGTTCATCACAGCCGGCATGGGCGGTGGTACAGGTACCGGTGCTGCACCGGTGGTTGCTGAAGTGGCCCAAGAGTTGGGTATCTTGACCGTGGCCGTGGTGACCAAGCCTTTTGAGTTTGAAGGCACCAAGCGTTGCAAGGCTGCCGAAGAAGGCCTGGAAAAACTGTCCAGCAAAGTGAACTCACTGATCATCGTATTGAACGAAAAGCTGCTGGAAGTGGTTGGCGACGACGCAACCCAGGAAGATTGTTTCATTGCTGCCGACGACGTGCTGCACAACGCATGCGCAGGCATTGCTGAAATCATCAATGTGGAAGGCAACGTGAACGTCGACTTTGAAGACGTGAAAACAATCATGTCTGAAGTAGGCAAGGCCATGATGGGTACTGCAACAGCGAACGGTCCTGACCGTGCGCGCGAGGCTGCCGAGCAAGCCATCGCCTCTCCATTGCTGGAGGGTGTTGATTTGTCGGGTGCACGGGGTGTATTGGTGAACATCACTTCAAGCAAGAGCCTGAAGCTGAAAGAAACCAAGGAAGTGATGAACATCATCCGTGCCTACGCTGCAGAAGATGCAACGGTTATTTTCGGTACGGCTTACGATGAAACCATGGGCGACGACTTGCGTGTCACAGTGGTTGCCACTGGTTTGGGTCGCAAGGTGGCCAAGCCAACCTTGGTGCAGGCTGAGCAGTATCAGCCCATGGCTCGCACTGGTACATCAGATGCATTTGGTGGTCAGCAAGGTGAAACGGACTACGCCATTCCGGCTGTATTCCGCAATCCACGCGACAATGCAGCTTCACGCGTACAGGCTTTGCAAGACAGCGGCATGGATCGTTTCGACATTCCAGCCTTTTTGCGTCGCCAAGCGGACTGAGCGAAGCACTGTTGTAAACGCAAGCGATCTGCTTTTCGAGAACATTTTCGGAAAGTGAATGTCCTATCAACACCTTGGGTGGTTGACGGGCGAGGTTCGCAGTTTTGCCGAAGACTGTGGATCCGTGATCTACCCAAGGTCGCTTGCGGTGGTGTATTTTTGTAGTTTTAGGAGAAGTATAAAAATGACAATCAAGATTGGTGACAAGCTGCCAGACGCATCATTGTTCGAGTTTTTCCACGAAGAGACCGAAGGTTGCGCCCTGGGGCCCAACAAGTTTGAAGTTGAGAAAGAGCTGGCCGGTAAAACAGTGGCCATTCTGGCTTTGCCCGGTGCCTACACGCCCACCTGTTCAGCCAAGCATGTGCCCGGTTTCATTGCGCACTTTGATGCGTTCAAAGCCAAGGGCGTGGACGAGATCTGGTGTATTTCCGTGAACGATGCCTTTGTCATGGGCATGTGGGGAAAATCCATGGGTGCCGAAGGCAAAATCCGCATGATGGCCGATGGCTCCGCAGAATTCACAAAAAAGATTGGCATGGAACTGGACTTGACCGCACGGGGTATGGGTGTTCGTTCGAACCGCTATTCCATGCTGGTTAAAGATGGTGTAGTGACCCAGTTCAATCTGGAACCCGCTGGTGTTTTTGAGAACAGTACGGCTGAAAAGCTGCTGTCTCAAATTTAAGAAATACAGATAAAAAAGGGTAAATAGTGTGCTTTTGCGACACTTTTACCCTGAATTGGTCCCAATTGGAGTTTGTGCTCCACGAAAAATCTTGGGTTGAGAGGTCCGGGTGGTTACACTTCGATGACAATTCAAGGAACACGTTGAGTGAAACAAAGAACCCTTAAACAAGTGTTGAGTGCCACGGGCATCGGCTTGCATTCAGGCAAGCGGGTGACGATGACACTTCGCCCTGCGCCACCTGACACAGGCATTGTGTTCAGGCGTGTTGACCTGCCCGAGCCGGTGGATTTCCCTGTCAATGCGCTCGCAATTGGTGACACGCGCATGGCTTCCACCCTTGAAAAGGATGGCGCCAAGGTTTCCACGATTGAGCATCTGATGTCGGCCCTGTGTGGGCTCGGTGTCGACAATGCCTACATTGATCTGACCGCAGTTGAAGTCCCCATCATGGACGGCAGCGCAATTTCATTCGTGTTTCTGATCCAGCAGGCAGGTTTGGTTGAACAATCCGCCCTGAAGAAATTCATTCGAGTCAAAAAAGAAATCGAAGTGCGGGAAGGCGAGGGAGCGAGCCTGAAATATGCCAGTTTGCGACCCTTTGATGGTTTTCGTTTGAAATTTGAAATCGATTTCGGTCACCCTGCCATCGATAAAACCGGCCAAATGGTTGAAATTGATTTTTCACGAACTTCATTTACCCGTGACATTGCGCGTGCCCGAACCTTTGGATTTACCCAAGACGTTGAAACCCTGCGCAATCTCGGTCTGGCCTTGGGTGGCAATCTCGACAACGCCATTGTGATGGACGAGTACCGGATTCTGAATTCCGATGGCCTGCGCTATGACGATGAATTCGTGAAGCACAAGGTGCTTGATGCGATTGGCGATCTGTATGTAATAGGCCACCCGATCATTGGTGAGTATCAGGCTTACAGATCGGGACACGGATTGAACAACCAATTGATCCGCGCCTTGATCAGTGACCCAAGTGCTTACGAGATTGTGTCGTTCGAAAGCGTAAGGGAAACTCCTACTGTATTTAGGGCTGATTGGGCTGTTGCCTGATTAGTGGATTGTCAAATACCATTAAACCGAATACTATCCAGTCGATCAGTGGTTTACTTCTGAAACTACTTTAGATTGTGGTGTTTGTTCAAGGCTTGAGTAGCCTCTTTCAAAGGCGAGTCTTCAAGCCGGTTTTCAAGATCGAGCCAAGCCTTTTTTGCAGCCTCAGAGAACACTGCCCGCTTGGGTTGTTTAACGAGCTGCTTTGAAATCAAGGGGTTGGTTTGAATTTGTAGCTGGATTTCGTTTATATTCATGCCCGAGCCTTGAAGATGTTGCACAAGGCTAGGTAAAGATTGCCTCAGGCGCGTGAGCGCCGCCGGGGTCGACACGAAAATTTTTAGTTTGTCTTTTTTAATTGGTCCCACACTAAAAGTGACGCCGCGCAAAGACGGCCAGCTGTGGATGATCTTCTCAAGTCTGCGTGATTGTGCGGCCTGAGTAATCAAAGAGCTTGTTTGCGCATCCTGCATCAGGCTAGCCAATGGAGACAATGTGGAATGCTTGGGTTTCACCTTGTGTTCTCACTAAAACCCGTCATAAACGGGTGAAATTCGGTTCGCTACGCGGATTGAGGAGGTTATACATGCAGTTAATTCTTATGCGGGGTCCTTTTTCTCGCACCAGTGTACTCAGTATCAAAACCAGCCACATCGCATTGCTGATTGTTTCTCTGGTTTTTGCCGCTGTGTCTTTCACGGCGGCAGGCCTGTATCTGGCTGCCAAATACGGAGAAGAGATTCCTGTCATTCAGGACATTGTATACGCTCGTCAATTGGCCAAACACCACGACGTGGCCGAATCCGGCAGCCCACTGGATGCCATGGCCATTCGCCTTGCCGAAATGCGCGCTCAGTTGGCTCGACTCGACGCAATCAGCGTGCGTTTGCTGAAAACCAATGGCCTGGACACCAAAGTGACCTTGAATGAACAGTTGGGCCAAGGGGGCTTGTACCAAAAAGATGAAAAGTCATTGAATTTTCGCGAAGTTAAAACAGCGATCTCATCGGTATCAACGCAGATTGAACGCCAGGCAGATGTATTCAGCATCATTGACTCCGATCTACAAAGCGCGCGCGTGAAGTTCCTGAGTGTGCCCAATGAATCTCCCTTGAGCGAAACCATCGCGGTAAGTAACTTTGGTAGCCGAATTGATCCTTTCACAGGTCGTAAATCCACCCACGAGGGCATTGATTTCATCGCGCCAACCGGTACGCCTATTTTAGCTGCTGCTGCCGGCGTGGTGGTCGAAGCCAAGTGGCACCCCGGCTACGGCAATATGGTCGAGCTTGAGCACAACAACAAAACCACCACGCGCTATGCCCATGCGTCGCGCTTGATGGTCAAGCAGGGCGATATCGTCCGCTTGGGTCAGAAAATTGCACTGGTAGGCAGCTCAGGCCGCTCGACAGGGCCCCACCTGCACTTTGAGGTGCGCGTGAACGGCATTCCGCAAGACCCGACCAAGTTTCTGGAAAAGAACGGCCTGCCACGCCCGGGGCCATCCACTGTGGCCGCGCTCAACGGCTTATTCTCGGAAAGCGCTGCTACACCGCTCGACTAAGCTTCGCGTGCTAAACTTCTAGGCTGTTTTTGGAATCGACCGGACCCAAAACCCGGTCGATTGACTTTCAGGCCCATCAAGGGTCGAACCAGCCGACATTATGATCACAGACACTCTGAAAAAGCTTTTTGGTAGCCGCAATGAACGGTTGCTGAAAACCTACCGTAAAACCGTCAATCAAATCAATGCGCTAGAGCCCACCGTTCAGGCCTTGAGCGACGACGCCTTGCGCGCAAAAACTGCTGAATTCAAAGAGCGACTGGCCAAGGGTGAATCCCTGGACGACTTGCTGCCCGAGGCGTTTGCCGTGGTTCGCGAAGCCAGCGTGCGTGTGTTTGGCATGCGGCACTTCGATGTGCAGTTGATCGGCGGTATGGCCCTGCATCAGGGCAAAATTTCAGAGATGCGTACTGGTGAAGGTAAAACACTGGTGGCCACTTTGCCTGCCTACCTGAATGCACTTGAGGGCAAGGGCGTTCATGTCATTACCGTCAACGATTACCTGGCCTCTCGTGACGCGGCCTGGATGGGCAAGCTCTACAGCTTCCTCGGCCTTACCGTGGGTTGTAACCTGTCTCGCATGCCACATGACCAGAAGCAGGCTGCTTATGCGTCTGACATCACTTACGGCACCAACAACGAATTCGGTTTTGATTACCTGCGCGACAACATGGTGTACAGCGTGGGTGAGCGCGTACAGCGTGGCTTGAATTACGCGATCGTCGACGAAGTGGATTCGATTTTGATCGACGAGGCGCGTACGCCGCTGATCATTTCTGGTCAGGCTGATGACCACACCGAAATGTACCGGAAGCTCGATGGCCTGCCCAAGCAACTGGTGCGCATGAATGCGGAGCAAAAGCCTGGCGAAGAGGAAATTCCTGGCGATTTTTATGTGGATGAAAAAGGTCACCAAATCCAGATGAGTGAAGCCGGCCATGAAAAAGCCGAGCAGATTCTGAGCCAGATGGGTTTGCTGCCGGAAGGTGCCAGCCTGTACGATGCGGCCAATATTTCGTTGATGCACCACGTGATGGCAGCGCTGCGCGCCCACAACCTGTTTCACAAAGACCAGCACTATGTGGTTCAAAACGGTGAAGTGATCATCGTCGACGAATTCACGGGCCGCTTGATGCCGGGTCGTCGCTGGTCAGATGGCCTGCACCAGGCTGTGGAAGCCAAGGAAGGTGCCCGCATTCAGGCTGAGAACCAGACACTGGCCTCCATTACCTTCCAGAATTATTTCCGGATGTACAAAAAGCTGTCGGGCATGACCGGTACAGCGGACACGGAAGCGTTTGAATTCCAGTCCATTTATGGTCTGGAAACCGTCATTATTCCAACGCACCGCCCAATTACCCGCAAAGACGCGCAAGACAAAATCTACAAGAGCGCTCGCGAAAAATACAACGCCATTCTTGAGGACATCAAGGACTGCTACGAGCGCGGTCAGCCTGTGCTGGTGGGCACCACATCGATCGAAAATTCTGAGCTGATCGCCAGTTTCCTGGAAAAGGAAAAGCTGCCGCACAACGTATTGAATGCCAAGCAGCACGAGCGCGAGGCCGAGATTGTGGCCCAAGCCGGTCGCCCCAAAGCCATTACCATTGCGACCAATATGGCGGGTCGGGGAACCGACATTGTGTTGGGTGGCAACCTGGAGCGTGAGCTGACCGGTATTGAAAACAATGCTGAATTTGACGAAGCGGCCAAGCCTGCGCTGATCGAGAAAGCGCGCGCGGAATGGAAGTTGCGAAACGAGGCCGTGTTGGCCTCGGGTGGTTTGCACATTATTGGTTGTGAGCGCCATGAAAGCCGCCGAATTGACAATCAGCTGCGCGGCCGTGCAGGTCGACAGGGCGATGCGGGCTCATCGCGTTTTTATCTGTCGATGGAAGACCAGTTGCTGCGTATTTTCGCAGGCGACCGTGTTCGCGCGATTATGGAGCGCCTCAAGCTGCCAGAAGGCGAGGCCATTGAAGCAGGCATCGTGTCCCGCTCAATCGAGTCTGCCCAGCGCAAAGTTGAAGGCCGCAACTTCGACATTCGCAAGCAATTGCTGGAATACGATGATGTGTCGAACGAGCAGCGCAAAATCATCTACGCGCAGCGCAATGAAATTCTGGAATCCGCAGAAATTCGTGAAACCATCGGCAACTTGCGTCATGGAGCCCTGGAGGCCGTGTTCCGTGAGTACATTCCTGAAGAGTCCGTTGAAGAACAATGGGATCTGGAAGGTTTGGAAACCGTGCTGCGCAATGAATATCAGCTTGAAGCAACCTTGCGCAAATGGCTGGAAGAGGATGCCAAAAGCTCAGATGAAGACTTCCTGAAACGCATTCTGCAAATGGCCGATGAAATTTACGAAGCCAAAGTTCAATTGGTTGGTGTGGATTCCTTCGCCAAGTTTGAGAAAACACTGCTGTTGCAAAGCATTGACACCCACTGGCGTGAACACCTGGCCGCGCTGGACTACCTGCGCCAAGGCATTCACTTGCGTGGCTATGCCCAGAAAAACCCAAAACAGGAATACAAGCGCGAAGCGTTTGAACTGTTTGGTGCCTTGCTGAACCGTGTGCGTGACGAGGTGGCCAAGGTGCTGCTGACCGTGCGTGTTCAAACAGCCGAGCAAGTTCAGCAGGCAGAGCAACAGCTGGAGCAGGAAGCGGCTGCGCATCTGGACAATATGCAGTACCAGCACCCCGATGCCAGTGGTGAAGAAGAGGAACAGGCCTCTGAAGAAGATCGTTCTGCCGCGCCGGCAAACGTTCCCCGCAGGGTGAGTGAAAAAGTGGGCCGTAACGACCCTTGCCCTTGTGGTTCCGGCAAGAAGTACAAGCAATGCCACGGAAAAATTTCCTGAGATTATTGAAATATTTGCGCGAAGCCCGCGTGCCAAGGAGTTGATTGCCATGCCTGTGAATTTGAATGTACCTGCTGCTGATGCACTGTTTCCAGTTGCTGGTTTGGACATGGGTTATGCCATGGCTCAAATTCGCAAACCCAACCGCAAAGACGTACTCGTGGTGCGTGTGGCTGAAGGCAGTAGCGTGGCAGGTGTATTCACAAAGAACCGGTTTTGCGCCGCGCCCGTTCAGGTATGCCAAGCCCATTTGAAAGCAGGCAATGGCATTCGAGCCTTGGTGGTGAACACCGGTTGCGCCAACGCGGGCACGGGCGAACGTGGTTTGGCGGATGCACGTGCAACCACGGCCAAGGTGGCCGAGCTGCTGGGTGTGCTACCTGAGCAGATTCTGGTGTTTTCAACTGGCGTTATTCTTGAGAACCTGCCCATGGATCGCCTGTTGTTGGGCATTGACCAGGCGGTTGCAGGTTTGGGCAAAGCCGACTGGCTGGATGCAGCCACTGCAATCATGACCACCGACACATTGCCCAAGGCCAGCAGCCGCAGGTTGAATGTGGGGTTGGGTGAAATCGCAATCACTGGTGTGTCCAAGGGGGCCGGCATGATTCGCCCCAACATGGCCACCATGCTGGGTTACCTAGCCACCGATGCGGCAATCGCTCAGCCAGTGCTGGAGAAGTGGACGACAGCCATGGCCGATGCCTCGTTCAACCGAATTACGATTGATGGCGACACCTCGACGAATGACAGCTTTGTCGTCATTGCCACTGGCAAAAGCAAGGCAGTCAATATTCAAACCGGTGATGAGCCCGAAGCTGCAGCGGTGTTCGAGGCACTGAAGGCCGAGTCGATCAAGCTGGCGCAGGCCATTGTGCGCGACGGCGAAGGTGCCACCAAATTCATTACAGTGAAAGTCGAACAAGCGGGCAACGAAGAAGAGGCTTTGAAAGTGGCCTATGCCATTGGTCACTCTCCTTTGGTGAAAACCGCATTCTTCGCATCAGACCCCAACCTGGGCCGCATTTTGGCGGCGGTTGGATACGCTGGCATTGATGATCTGGATCAAACCAAGATTCAGCTGTACCTGGGCGACGTGTACGTGGCACAAAATGGCGGTCGCCACCCAGATTACCGGGAAGAGCAAGGTCAGGCCGTGATGAACGACGCAGAAATTACCGTGCGGGTTCAATTGGGGCGGGGCAATGCCAGCACAACAGTGTGGACCACCGACTTTTCGCATGACTATGTCACCATCAACGCGGACTACCGCAGTTAACTGCGGCGCGCCATGAGCACCCAGCACAACCACAGCAAGGCCATTCTTGAGCAACTGAGCCGTATCGCCCAAGCCTTGGAGCAGGGGGTGATGAAGGCCCCCACAAACTGGAATGCCTCGACTGCATTTCGGCTGCACCACCGGGCAGGCCAATTGCGACTTGAACCCGTCAAAACTGTCGAGTCCCTGGATGCCGCAGTGCTTGAAAACATTGGTCCGCAGCTTGAGAAAGTGGACCAAAATACCCACCAGTTTGTAAAAGGCCTGCCTGCCAACAACGTGTTGCTGACCGGTGCGCGTGGCACGGGCAAATCGAGTTTGGTGCGTGCCATGTTAAGCCGCTATGCCCCACAGGGTTTGCGCTTGATCGAGGTGGACAAAACAGACCTGTTGTTCTTGCAGGACGTGGTTGATCTGGTGAGCGGGCGGCCTGAGCGTTTTATTGTATTTTGCGACGATCTTTCTTTCGAAGAGGGAGAGGCCGGATACAAGGCACTGAAAAGCGTGCTCGATGGCTCTATCGCGGGCACCTCTGACAATGTGTTGATTTACGCCACATCGAACCGACGCCATTTGTTGCCGCAAATGATGAAGGACAATCTTCAAACCCAGCACATGGAAAACGGAGAAATCCGTCCAGCTGAAGGCATCGAAGAAAAGGTATCGCTGTCGGATCGGTTCGGTGTGTGGGTGTCTTTCCACGCGTTTAATCAGGACGAATACCTGGCCGCGGTGCAAGTGTGGCTGGAGCATTTCAATATGCCTTATACCGATGAGGCTCGTCACATTGCACTTCGGTGGACCATTGAGCGCGGCAGCCGCAGTGGTCGACTGGCCTATCAGTTTGCCAAACACTGGGCAGGCTCGAAAGGTTTGTGAGCCAAATGGCGAGTTCTCTGGTGAAACCCCGAATTGATGTTGCAGTGGCCGTGGTCTTCAACGCCGCTGGGCAAGTACTTTGGGGTTGCCGGCCAGAGGGCAAGCCTTATGCCGGTTATTGGGAGTTTCCTGGCGGTAAAGTAGAGCCAGACGAGACAGTGTGGCAAGCCCTTGTGCGTGAGCTGAAAGAAGAACTGGACATTACCGCACTGGAGGGTGGGCCTTGGTTCCGCATTGAACACGATTACGAGCACGCCAATGTGCGCCTGCATTTGTACCGCGTTTGGCATTTTGAAGGCACCCCAAAATCTCTTGAGAAGCAGCGCTTTACCTGGGCCAGCCTCGACAGTTCCGACCTTTCCCCGATTTTGCCTGCGACTGAACCCCTTTTGCCCAAACTGGCTCAGCCCACGGTGATGGCGCTGAGTAACTACGAAGCAGGGTTCGAGGCCTGTGCCAAGCGATTGGAGCGAGGCTTGACCGCCACCAAGCACCCGGTTTACGTTCAGTTTCGTGAAAAGACCTTGAGCGGCGATGCCTTGATTCAGGCTTTTGAGCATTGTTACGGCTTGTGCCAGAAAACCGGACAGGCAATGTTGTTGAATTCGGATACCTGGGTTAATTTGCGTGAGCATCTGGACGCTTTGCCCTGTCCGTTGCATTTGACGCAAGCACATTTGCTGTCCGGACAGTTTCAGGATTTGCAGTGCGCGGGTGCCTCTGTGCACGATGAAGACAGCCTGCGAACCGCTTTTGATCGTGGCCTGAGTTATGCCGTGTTGGGCGCAGTGAAGCAAACCACTTCGCATCCGGGCCAGTCGAGTTTGGGCTGGGAGAGGTTTCTGGAAACAGCGCAGGCCGCGCGTTTGCCAGTGTTTGCGATTGGCGGCTTGGGCCTGGAGGACATGCAGCAGGCCCAAATGCATGGGGCGCATGGTGTGGCCATGCTCAGCAAATTTACAGGTTACACAGCCTGATCTTGAACTGAATGGGTTCCAGGTAAGGGTTGTTCTTGCTGACACCCATGGCATTCGGAATGTTGAAACGAATCCAGAGCATGTATTTGTTGGCGCTGAATTCTGGCACTACTTCCAGATCGGTTGGCAGGTCGACCCGAAGCAATTGGAACGACTTGCCGCTCATTTGCTGGGTGTAGTTACCCTGCTCAGCTGTCACCGTCAGGATTTCCCCGCTGTGACGAAGAATTTTCAAGACCAGCTCAATTGCGCGGGCCAATGGGCGCATGGGTTCAAACCATGCGTCGATGTCGGCACGGCGGGCCTGGGCTGCTCGTGATTGCCAGCGGTGATAGCCGGGCAAGTCAAACTCGCAAACACCGCCCGGGATGGTGCAGCGGCTGCGGATAATCATCAGGAATTCATTGTCGCGAAGGTGGTAGCCCAAGCGCCCGTTGCACTGGTTCAATTGCGTTAGCGCTGAATCAATGCTGCTTAGTGTGTCCTCCAGCATATTGCGGTCTACGCCCGGGTGCCCTCGAAATTGGGCAAGCGAGGCACGCTGCCTTTCCAGTTCCTGAAGCAGGTCACTTTTCAGGTCGGCACGCGAGCCCACTTCGATGATTTCGAACAAGGTCAGCAGTGCAGTGTGGTGGTCTAATCGATGGTCTTGTGCGGTGAAGAATAAAAATTTTGCGAACAAATCTTCAAGGCGCAAAAGCGTGCGAATTCTCTCGTTGAGTGGAAACTCGTAAGTGGTGATTTGAGTGACCTGATTGGTGGTCTGTTGTCCGTCTGTAACTTGAGTCACCGAGCCATCGCAATTAAATGAAACATCATGTGTGTGATTGTGGCGCACCTGTGGTTTTCATGCAAATAGCGAATTCATTTTTGCGCTTTTTTTATCAGTTTTTGGTGAAGAAAGTCGATTTTTTTCAGCAGTTCGGGTAGGTCGCTGGTGTTTTCCAGCACATGGTGTGCGCCCGCAAGTCTTGTTGCCCTGCTGGCTTGGTTGTTGATTACGGCATGCACTTGCGCTTCAGGCCATCCGTTGCGCGCCATCACCCTTGCCACTTGCTGCTCAACCGGACAGTCGACGACGATGATTTCGTCCATCAATTCGCCCCAGCCGCCCTTTTCAAACAATAGCGGCACCACGATCACAAAATAATTCGTAGTGCCTTTGGCAAGCCCGCGTTGAACAAGGTCACGAATTTTTGGGTGCAGAATTTTTTCCAGAATCACGCGCTGCCCGGGGTCTTTGAATACCAATGCACGCATGTGGTCGCGGTCCATGCTACCGTCGGCACGCACGGCTGCATCACCGAAGGCCTTGCGAATATCAGCCATGGCCAAACCACCAGCCTGAGTCAGGTTGTGGGCAATTGCATCGGTGTCGATGATGGTTGCACCCAGTTCTTCAAGCCGGTTGGAAACGGCTGTCTTTCCAGAGCCAATGCCGCCGGTCAGGCCAACAACAAGTTGTTCGGGTTTAACAAATGTTTTAGTCATTGGGGATTCAGATCCACTTGACCAGATCAAAGCCGGCCATCCATGCAAATGCGCCCATCACAAGGCACGGTCCAAAAGGAAAGGCCTCGGTTTTTTTCTTGCCACGAATGGTTTGTATGGCTAGGCCGAACGCCACGCCAGACACTGAAGCGAACAACACGACGCTGAACAGTGCAGTGACACCCATCCATGCGCCAATTGCAGCCAGCAACTTGAAATCGCCGTAGCCCATGCCTTCTTTGCCGGTGACCAGTTTGAAAAGCTGGTAGATCAACCAAAGCACCACATAGCCTGCGGCTGCACCTGCCACTGCACTGGACAAGGGCACGTGGCCTGTGAACAGATTGAACAGCAGGCCAGCCCAAAGCAAGGGCAGTGTGATGCTGTCGGGCAGCAGATAAGTATCCAGATCAATGATTGCAAGCACCAACAGGCTGGCCGCAAAGCCCATGATTGCAAGTGCACTGAAACCGGGTGGATATGCGTAGGCGATTGCCAGGAAAAGCCCCGCGCACAACAATTCAACCAAAGGGTAGCGCAGCGAAATTGAACTCGAACAATGGCCGCACTTGCCACGCAGCAGGGTGTAAGAAAGCACTGGAATGTTGTGCCACCATTTCAAAGGGGTTTTACAGGCTGGGCAATGCGACGCTGGCAGGAACAGGTTGTAGCGTGGCAACTCGGGTGGTTCGTGGCCTTGTGCCTCTGCAAGGTCGGAATCCCAGGCTCGCTGCATCATGATGGGTAGTCGATGAGCTACCACATTGAGCATGGAGCCGATGCACAGGCCAAGCACGCCGCTCATGATCAGCCATTGCGTCAGGTCCAGTTCATTCAGTGCGGTCAAACAATGCCTCCCATGTTGAAGATCGGCATGTACATGCCAACAATCAATACACCCACCAACACGCCGATCACACACATGATCATCGGTTCCATGACCGTGGACAGTGTATCTACCCGGTCATCCAGATTGGTTTCGTACTGATTTGCCAATCTTTCAAGCATAGCGTCCATTCGACCAGATTCCTCGCCGATGCGAATCATCTGAACCGATTCGGGCGGAAATATTTTACGTGCTTCCATGCTGTCGGATACCCGTGCACCAGAGGCAACCGCTTGCCTGATCTCCAGTGTGGCCAGGTGAAATGAGCGCACCTGGGCAACACCCGCCACGGACTCTAGCGCTGAGGTAATGGGCACACCCGATGCACTCAGGGTGGCAAAGGTACGGGTCCAGCGTGCGTACACCGCAGTTCTCATGAGTTCTCCAATCAGGGGCAGCCGCAACAGCAATAAATCTACACTGTCGCGGAAGGTTTGATTGCGCTTGTAAAGCTTCAGCACCGCATAGCCGCACAAGGCGATCAAACCCAGCATGGACAGGCCATTGGCCTGCAGAAAATCGGATGCACTGAGCAGTGTGGCAGTGAGCACAGGCAGCTCTGAATCGAATTGGGCATAAATGGATTTGAATGCAGGCAGTACAAAAAGCAACATGCCAACGGTGACTGCAATCGCGACCAGGACAACGATGGCCGGGTACAACATGGCCTTGCGAATTTTCTGGCGAATTCGAAGTGTTTTTTCGGTGTGGGTGGCCAGTCTTGCCAGCGCGCTGTCCAGTTCACCGGCATTTTCGCCAGCCCCCAGCGTGTTGCAAAACAGATTGTCGAAACATTTGGGGTGTTTGCGCATGGCATCGCTGAGTTTCATGCCGCTTTCAACATCGGCACGAATGGCGCGAACCACGGTTTGCATGTTGCGTTTCGATTTGCTTGTCATGCCGCCCGCGATCAGGCCAAGGCTTTGACCCAAAGGCACGCCAGACTGAATCATGACTGACAGCTGCCGTACAAATGAGGCCACCTGAGCAAGGTTGATGCTTGCCCCCCCGGATTGCCTTGCTTTCCGTAGTGAACTAGCTTTGATACCTTGGCGATTCAGTTGATAACGTGCGTGCTCTGCTGATTTTGCCCGAATTTCCCCTGTTCGCGCTTTTCGACCCGCGCCCCTCGGTTTTTCAGTCCACAGAAAAAGCAGTTCACCGCTGGATGGGCGTTCTCTCAGGTTTGCATTCATGTTGCGCGCGCTCGCAAATCAGTTTAATCGGCTTTGGTCGCGCTCAGAATTTCCTCAATGCTGGTAATGCCCAATCGAATTTTGGCGAGCCCGGATTCGCTCATGCTGGCAACGCCTTCCTGTCGGGCCAGCTTTTCCATGTCCAGCGCAGAACCGCCAGATATGATCAGCTCTTGCATGGCTTCGGAAACCGGCATTACTTCGTAAATCCCAGTGCGACCTGCATATCCTGTCCCATTACAGGCCTCGCAGCCCACCGCGCAGAAGGGTGTCCAATCCTCATGGGGGACTTCCTTGCTTAAGCCGGTGCTGGCCAAAGCCTGTAAACCTTGTGGGTGAGGCGATTTGCAGTTGCACAGTTTTCTGACCAGGCGTTGCGCAATGATCAGGCTGACGGAAGATGCGATGTTGAATGTTTCAACACCCATGTTTTTCAGGCGGATGATGGACGACACGGCATCGTTGGTGTGCAGCGTAGACAATACCTTGTGGCCAGTTTGCGAGGCCTTGATTGAAATGTCGGCTGTTTCAAGGTCGCGGATTTCACCCACCATGATCACGTCGGGGTCTTGTCGAAGCAGGGCACGCAAGGCCTTGGCAAAGGTCAGGCCAATCCGCTCGTTAATGTTGACCTGGTTAATGCCGGGCAGGTTGATTTCTGCTGGGTCTTCTACTGTGCTGATGTTGATTGATTCATGGTTCAGCATCTGCAGGAAGGTGTAAAGCGAGACTGTTTTTCCGCTGCCGGTCGGGCCAGTCACCAAAATCATGCCGTGGGGTTTGGCCAGTGCTTTTTCAACTGCGGCACGTTGAAGATTGTCAAAGCCCAGCTGCTCCAGCTTCAATAGCGATTTGCTTGAGTCAAGCAAGCGCATCACGATTTTTTCGCCGAACAGGGTGGGTAGCGTGCTGACACGGAAGTCAATCTTGCGTTCATCCGCACCCAAGGTCAGGCGTATGCGCCCGTCTTGTGGAGTGCGTGTTTCAGTCGTGTTCAGGCGGCTCATTATCTTGATACGCGCCGCAATTTTGTTGCGCGCCGCCAGCGGGGGCTGGGAGGTTTCCTGCAACACGCCGTCGATCCGGAAACGAACCCGGTAGGTTTTCTCATAGGGTTCAAAATGAATGTCGGAAGCACCTTTCTTTAGCGCATCGTTCAGAACCCGTTGGACGAAGCGAACAATGGGCGCATCGTCAACATCCGGGGCGCTTTCTTCTCCGCCATTGATCTGGGATTCAGTTTCAACCTCGGTCAACAGACCGTCATCCATGTTGTGGCTGCGGTCGTTTTTCTCAATCCGGTTCACCAGCTTGTCGTATTCCACCACCACGGGTTCGACTTGCAGCTGGGTGCGAAACTTCAGTTGTTGAATGGTACTAAGGTCAGTGGGGTCGGCCAGCGCCACGCTCAGGGTGCCGTGGCGACGACTTAGTACATAGGCTTCAAGTCCTTTTTCGGCCTGAATCAGATCGGTGTCTACGCCCTCGCGAGAATCATCGAACTGGCCCAGATCCAATAGCGGGTAGCCAAAATGCTGGGCGACCGAACTGGCCAGCAGTTCAGCGCTTACGATCCCGCTGTTAACAATCCATTCAGCGACCGATCGGCCCTGGATTTCATCTGACGTCATCTGATCCAGTTGCTGAGGATCCAGAATACCCTTGGCGGAGAGTGCTCGAACCAGGCCGGAGCTCTTGACAACTGCACTACTGATGCTCATAGATCAGAATCCTTGAAGGTGAACGATCGAATCAACATGTGTTTGCCCCACTATGCGTGTTCAATATGTACTTATCAATCACCTAGGCGGATGTTTTTTCCCGCTTCAGGCCCTTACTTAGCTGTTTCGGTCTACTGCAACATCGCACAGCAGGGCCATGGCTTGCCTGAACGGCGATTCTGCCATGTTGTTCAGCCGGTACTTTGCTGATTCGGCCAGCGCCAGTGCCTTGTTTCGGGTGTAATCCAGGGAACCGGTTTGTTCGATACTTGCCATGATCCCGGAAACGTCTTGCGTGCCGCCGTTGGCAATTGCATCCCGTATCTGGCTTTGCACTTGGGGCTCGGCGTGTCGCATCGCGTGGATCAGGGGCAGGGTGGGTTTGCCTTCACGAAGATCGTCACCCACATTTTTGCCCAAAGCCGCGCTTTCGCCAGCGTAATCAAGCACATCGTCGATCAGCTGAAAGGCGCTGCCCAGTTCGGCGCCAAAACGGCCAAGGTTGGCGGTGGTGTCCTTGGGCTGGCCTGTCACAATGCCTGCCAGTCGGCAAGAAGCCTCAAACAGCTTTGCCGTTTTAAAGTCGATGACCTGCATGTAGCGCGCTTCCGTCACATCGGGATCTTTGCAGTTCAGCAGTTGCAGCACTTCGCCTTCAGCAATTGTGTTGGTGGCTTCCGACAACACATCCATGACGTCCATCAACCCAATTTTTACCATCATCTGGAACGAGCGGGAATACAGGAAGTCGCCCACCAACACAGCCGCGGAATTGCCATACTCTGCGTTTGCAGTCAGGCGGCCACGGCGCATGTCCGATTCATCGACCACATCGTCGTGCAATAGTGTTGCTGTGTGAATGAATTCGACAATTGCCGCCAATTCAATGGCTTGCTGCATTTGTTGCGGGTTGGCACCCAAGGCTCGGGCGGTCAGGATAACCAGCGCAGGGCGCAACCGTTTGCCACCTGCGTTGATGATGTAATCGCTGATTTGATTGATCAGGCTGACCTCCGAGTACAGGCTCGCGCGAATGACTTGATCAAGCTGCTGCATGTCGGCCGCGATGGGGGACAACACACTTTTCACACTGGGCGCTGGGCTGGGCATGGGGTTCACTGCATGTCTGGATGATTTATGTTGCGCATATTGTACTTGACCGTGTTTGACAAAAGCCGCACCGGGTTAACAGAATGCACGCCGAATGATCACAAGGCTTTGACAACATTGCACTTTCCGAGCATAATTGCGGGCTATCCGAATTTCTTCGGGTTCATTAATTGAAGTTAATTGTTAAGTTAACTGAAAAGTTTAGAGGTCAACTATGTACGCGGTCATAAAAACCGGCGGTAAGCAATACAAGGTTATCGCTGGTGAAAAATTGAAAATAGAACAGATACCTGCTGACATTGGCCAAGAAATCTCTCTGAACGAAGTGCTTGCCTGCGGTAGCGGCGACACAGTTAAAGTGGGTACTCCACTGGTTCAAGGGGCTTCGGTCACTGCAGTTGTTTTGGCACACGGTCGTCACGACAAAGTGAAGATCTTCAAGATGCGTCGTCGCAAGCACTATCAAAAGCGTCAAGGCCATCGCCAGAACTATACTCAAATCCAGATCCAAGCCATCAACGCTTGATAGAGGAGAATGACTCATGGCAAGTAAGAAAGGCGGCGGCTCTACGCGCAACGGACGTGACTCAGAAGCCAAGCGACTGGGTGTAAAGGTGTTTGGCGGCCAGGCAATCAATGCCGGCGGCATTATCATTCGCCAACGCGGCACACGTTTTCATGCTGGCGACAACGTCGGCATGGGCAAAGATCACACATTGTTTGCCCTGACAGACGGTCAGGTGCAGTTCTCAGTGAAAGGCGCCTTGCGCCGCAAAACTGTGAGCGTGGTCAACGAGGGCTAATTTCCTTCGTTCGCACCGCACACCGTGCTTGGTCCGATAGCCCTGCATTGCAGGGCTATTTTCGTTTTGGGCCAGACACGTTCATTTTTAAAGTAATCAAGCGCAGTTATCAGGCGTAGTTATCGGGAAAAAGCATGAAATTCATCGACGAAGCAACAATTGAAGTGTTCGCGGGCAAGGGCGGCAATGGCTCTGGCAGCTTTCGTCGAGAGAAATTCATTCCCAAGGGTGGCCCCGACGGCGGCGATGGCGGCAAGGGTGGCAGCGTATTTGCTGAAGCAGACCGAAACCTGAACACCTTGATTGACTACCGCTTTTCCAAGCAGCACCGTGCCAAAGGTGGTGAGAACGGCCGTGGATCTGATTGCTATGGCGCAGCAGGCCCAGACATTGTGTTGAAAATGCCTGTGGGCACAACCATCGTGAACGCCGAAACCGGCTTGGTTGTTGCCGACCTGACAGAACATGGCCAGCAAGTCTTGATTGCCAAGGGCGGCGATGGCGGCTTGGGCAACATTCACTTCAAAAGCAGCGTGAACCGCGCGCCACGGCAATTTACCAAGGGTAAAGACGGCGATTCAGCCCGCTACAAGCTGGAGTTGAAGGTGCTGGCTGATGTCGGCTTGCTGGGCATGCCCAACGCTGGCAAATCCACCTTGATTGCCGCAGTGTCGAATGCTCGCCCGAAAATCGCGGATTACCCGTTTACCACCCTGCATCCCAACCTGGGTGTGGTGCGAATTGGGCACGCTCAAAGCTTTGTCATCGCTGACGTGCCTGGCCTGATCGAAGGTGCCGCCGAAGGCGCGGGCCTGGGTCACCAGTTTTTGAAACACTTGAGCCGCACACGCGTGCTGTTGCACCTAGTTGATTTGGCTCCGTTCGATGAAAACGTAGACCCGGTTCACGAGGCGGCGGCCATTGTGGAAGAGCTGCGAAAATACGATGAAGATCTGTGGGCCAAACCCCGCTGGCTGGTGTTGAATAAAATCGACATGATTGCGGAAGAAGACCGCAAGGCGAAAATCGACGATTTCGTAAATCGTTATCGCGAAAAAACTGGTTGGCAAGGCCAGGTTCACCCAATTTCAAGTTTGACCGGCGAAAATACGGCCAACCTGATGCGCTCTGTGTACGAGAACCTGGTCCAGCAAATGCAGGTGGAATTTCCGCCCGAGCCCGATGCACGCTTTCGCGAAAGCACAGGTACACTCATCAATCCTCAAGAAACTGGCGACGATCAGGAGTAATTTCCGTGGCAGAGAAATCTCTGGCAAATCAACGTGTGGTGGTCAAAGTCGGCAGCTCGCTTGTTACCAAGGGTGGCAAGGGCGTGGACATGGAGTCCATTCGGGCCTGGGCAGCGCAAATTGCGGAACTGACCAATCAAGGCTGCGAGGTGGTGCTGGTTTCTTCAGGCGCAATTGCCGAGGGCATGAAACGCCTGAAGTGGGCCAAACGCCCCAAAGAAATTCACGAGCTTCAAGCCGCTGCGGCGGTGGGGCAAATGGGTCTGGTACATGCCTATGAAATCGGATTTGCCGAACATGGCTTGATTTGTGCGCAGGTGTTGTTGACCCATGCAGATTTGGCCGATCGCGAACGCTACCTGAATGCACGTTCTACCCTGTATTCCTTGTTGGGCCACAAAGTGGTGCCCATCATCAATGAAAACGACACTGTGGTGACCGACGAAATCCGCTTTGGTGACAACGACACCCTGGGGGCACTGGTCACCAACCTGGTCGAGGCCGACACCTTGGTTATTTTGACCGACCAGGTGGGCCTGTACAGTGCCGACCCTCGCAAGAATCCTGACGCCAAATTCATTCACGAGGAAACTGCAGGCAACCCCGAGCTTGAGAAAATGGCGGGCGGTGCGGGCAGCAGCGTGGGTACCGGCGGCATGATCACCAAAATTCTGGCGGCCAAGCGTGCTGCGCGAAGCGGCGCAGCCACAGTAATTGCCAGTGGCCATGAGCCTAATGTATTGGTTCGCTTGATGAAGGGCGAGCAGGTTGGTACTTACCTGAAAGCCCCCTTGGGCCGCTTGGCTGCGCGCAAGCAGTGGATGGCCGACCATTTGAAATTGAAGGGCTCGCTGTTGTTGGATGCAGGCGCAGCCGATGCTTTGCGCAAGAAAAAAGGCAGTTTGTTGCCCATTGGCGTAACCGGTTGCCAAGGCAATTTTCAGCGAGGCGACGTGGTGGCTTGCCTTAGCCCGGAAGGCGAGGAGGTGGCACGTGGTCTCGTGAATTACGCGGCAGCAGAGGTTAAAAAAATTGCCAAGCAACCCACCAGCGCGATAGAGTCCATCCTTGGTTATCTGGACGAACCCGAGCTAATACACCGAGACAACATGGTGGTGCTGGCCTAAGACTTTTGGAGTGTGTGAATGGAACTGTCGATGTGGAAAAACAGCGGGCAGTTTTTTGACTGGAAAGGCCACTCCATCTTTGTGCAAGACACGGCAGCATCCAATAAACCGGTGTTGCTGCTGATTCACGGTTTTCCTACCGCCAGTTACGACTTTCATTTGCTGTGGCCTGATTTGGCCGAAACTCACAGACTGATCGCATTCGATATGCTGGGTTATGGCTATTCCGACAAGCCACGCACTTGGCAGCATTCCATTTTTAACCAGGCCGATATTGCAGAAGCATTGTTGAATAGCAAGGGTATCGATGAATGCACGATGATTACGCACGATGTGGGCGACACCGTGGGCCAGGAATTGCTGGCCCGCCACGCGGAGGGGAAACTGGGTTTTCGTTTGAAGCGAGTTGTGATGTTAAATGGAGGCCTCTTCCCTGAAACACACCGGGCCATTTTGGTTCAAAAACTACTCCTTAGCCCTTTCGGTTTTGTGTTTACCCGATTAATGAAAAAGGAAAAACTGTCCGCCAGCCTGCGCAGCGTGTGTTCGGCCGGGTTAAGTGATGCTGACATTGATGCGGCCTGGACGCTGATGGCCCACAAGAAAGGCAACTTGTGCATGCACCTGCTGATTCAGTACATGCGCGAGCGGCGCGAAAACCGTGACCGTTGGGTAGAAGCCTTGCAAAAAGCCGACATGCCCTTTGCGTTGATTGATGGCGTTGAAGACCCTATTTCCGGCGAGCACATGGTGCAGCGCTTTGAAGAACTGGTGCCCGGCAAACAAACCATACGATTGGCGGGTTTGGGGCACTATCCGCATCTGGAAGACGCTGCAAAAGTGTTGGGGGCTTTGAGACCCCTAATCATTTGATCGCCTTGCTGTGATTAGCCCCATGTAGTGGTTTTTGCCCAGTTATCTCTCTATTGATAGGCTTTGCCTTTTTCGAAGGGGGCGCTTTGAGAAACCTTGTGCTGTCCTGCTTAGTCGCGCTTGTTGGATGTTCAAATGCTAAATCCAATGACAATGGCTATTTTTGGCTTGATTCAAATGTGCGTGAGAAAGTACACAATTCATCTGACGAATTACGGATATCCCGGCCAAAGGTAGAATTTTCCAGCGGAAGTACCGCTAGTAACTGTGAAGAGTATTTTCGGCAAAAAGGTGATGTTGCGGAGACCGCTGCAAACTACGCTGCACGATCGCATTATCTGATTTGCGACGCATTAAAGCTGGCTGAAACATGGCCGCCAAAGCCGGGTGGCAAGCAGCTTACAGAAAAGCTATCTTTGTGCTCAAGCTTGAATTTAGCCAGCTTCAAGCATTCCCTTCGACCGCGTATTGAAGCGCAGAGCGCCACGCTCAATCAGCTGTTTGGCGGGGAAGCTATTGAGGGGGTGAATACTTGTACCTTCAAGGGGGAAGGGCGGAACTTCGTGCTGAATGCCGTTTTGCTTGTTGAGGAGCCGGAAAGGCCCAAGAAAATGTGGGTGTGGGTGATCGATGAAATACTGGATGCCACCTATCGTTCTTACGAGCCTGTTTGGTTTGTTTTCGACGAGTCCCAAAGTATGTGGATCGCCAAGTAATAAAAAAACGCGAACCGGGTGGTTCGCGTTTTTTTATGTCGACTCAGGTTTTTCTTGGGTTTCCTCGGTTTTAACTGCAGGTTCCCAATGATCGCCCCTTGGCAGTCGCCTAGGGTCATTTCTGGAAAACAGCAGTTTGGCCAACTCTCCCAATGCTTGTTTGTACACTTCCCGTTTGAAATCAATTACGTTTTCAAGTGGAACCCAATACTCGTTCCAACGCCAGGCATCAAATTCAGGGTGTTCAGTGGCCCGCAGGCTGACATCACAATCCCTTCCAACCAATTTCAGCAAAAACCAGATTTGTTTCTGGCCTTTGTAGCTTCCCCGCCATTCCCGTCGAATCCAGTGATCGGGCACGGTGTACCGCAACCAATTCCTGGTTCTTCCTATAATTTCAACATGTTCTGGCAACAAGCCAACTTCTTCGTGGAGTTCCCGGTACATGGCTTGTTCAGGCGATTCACCATGTTTAATTCCGCCCTGCGGAAATTGCCAGGAATGTTCACGAATTCGCTTACCCCAAAAGACCTGCTTTCGGGAATTGGTCAAAATAATGCCGACGTTGGGACGGTAGCCTTCTTTATCAAGCATACGCGCCCCGCAGATTTCTTTACAATTCACAGTCATTATAAGCACCAGCCTGCGTTTGTACACCTAGGGTATCCGCGCTGCGAGCGGATAAAAGTACAATCGCAGTTCTAACCAATTCATTACTCACGAGTTTTTTGCAAATGCGCGCCACCCAGTTTTTTTTGAATACCCTGAAAGAAGCCCCTGCTGACGCAGAAGTGATCAGCCATCAACTGATGATGCGGGCTGGCATGATCAAGCGTTTGGCCGGTGGCATTTATACCTACATGCCCGTGGGCTTACGTTCAATTCGCAAAGTAGAAAATATTGTTCGCGAGGAAATGAACCGCGCTGGCGCGCTTGAATTGCTGATGCCAGCTGTTCAGCCTGCCGAGCTGTGGCAGGAAAGTGGCCGCTGGGAAAAGTATGGCCCTGAGCTGTTGCGCATGAAAGACCGCCACGATCGCGACTATGTGATTGGCCCCACGCACGAGGAAGTGATCACCGACGTGGTACGCAAGGAAGTGAAAAGCTACCGACAACTGCCACTGAACCTGTACCAGATTCAAACCAAGTTCCGCGATGAAATTCGCCCCCGTTTTGGCGTGATGCGTGGCCGCGAGTTCGTGATGAAAGATGCCTATTCTTTTGATCGCACGCAAGAAGCCGCCCTGAAAACCTACGACGTGATGTACGACGCTTACCGCCGCATTTTCACCCGTCTGGGTTTGAATTTCCGCGCAGTGAATGCCGACACCGGTTCAATTGGTGGCAACCGCAGCCATGAGTTTCATGTGATTGCTGACACGGGTGAAGATGCAATTGCGTACTGCCCCAGTTCAGACTATGCCGCCAACGTCGAATTGGCCGAGGCTGTGTGCACCGCGCAGCGCTCAGCCGCCAGCAAGGCCATGGACAAGGTTCACACCCCCGGCAATTCGACCTGCGAGGCCGTTGCCGAGCAATTGGGCCTACCTTTGACTGCCACGGTGAAAAGCGTGGTGTTTGCCAATGAGTACACGGAAAAAGATGAAACCCAGGCTGTCAAAAAGACACAAATAATATTGGCGTTGGTGCGTGGCGACCATGAAGTCAATGACATCAAGTTGGGTAAGCTGGCTGGCGTTCAGGAGCTGCGGCTGGCCACCGAAGCTGAAATTGAGGCCGCATTCGGCACCAAGCCCGGTTATCTTGGCCCGGTAGGCTTGGCGGCTGGGGTGCGGGTGGTGGCTGACCGCAGTGTCGCCGCCATGGGTGATTTCGTGTGCGGTGCCAACGCCGCAGACTATCACTATGCAGGCGTGAACTGGGGCCGCGATTTGCCCGAGCCCGAGGTGGCCGACATTCGAAATGTTGTTGAAGGCGACCCATCACCAGATGGCCAAGGTGTGCTGGCCATGTGCCGTGGCATTGAAGTGGGCCATGTGTTTTACCTGGGCACCAAATATTCAGAAGCCCTTCAAGCCAAGTTCCTTGAAGAGAATGGCAAACCGGCGGTAATTGAAATGGGCTGCTACGGCATTGGTGTGACCCGTATCTTGGGTGCTGCAATTGAACAGAATTTTGACGATCGCGGCATTATTTGGCCACTGAGCATTGCTCCTTTTGAAGTGGTGTTGTGCCCGATTGGCTACAAGAAAAGCGACGAAGTGAAGGCGCGGGCTGATAAGCTTTATCAAATGCTGAAAGAGGCTGGAGTGGACGTGATGCTGGACGACCGCGATGAGCGGCCAGGTGTGATGTTCGCGGATTGGGAGTTGATTGGCGTACCGCTGCGGGTTACCTTGGGTGATCGTGGTTTGAAAGAAGGCAAAGTGGAGTTTCAATCTCGCGACGGCAAGGTTGAGAAACGCGATGTCGAAGTTGGAGAAATTTTTGAGCAGTTGCGTGTTGAACTTGCCAGTAGACAAGTCAGTTTGTAATCCGTTTGCCCGGTTGGTGCACAGTGCCCGCCGGGCGCTTGCACTCGCCGCAGTGGTATTGGCTGCGGCTGGTTTTGGCACGCCGGTTTATGCCAATCAGCAATACGAACCCATGGCGGACCATGTTCGCCTGGCCCTGCGCACCGCATTAAGCTCACCGGCAGCACCAAGACCACTGTTTGATTCCGTTGGCCACCGCATAGACTGGATGGCCGAAATGTCGCGCCGCTTGGCCCGCAGGGTGCCTGATTTTGAAGAACGTACCGAATTGATCAAGACAATTCGTTATGAGGCGCAACGGGTCGGTATTGAACCCCAGATTATTTTTGCCCTGATTGAGGTTGAGAGTAACTTCCGTGCAGATGCGGTTAGCCATGCTGGTGCAATTGGTTTGATGCAGGTGATGCCGTTCTGGACCGATGTATTGTCCCGGGGCAGTTCCAGGGAGTTGTTTGAGCCACGCGTGAACATTCGCTATGGCTGTCTTATTCTTCGGCATTACCTGGATATTGAAAAAGGCAACCTGGACCGGGCGCTGGGGCGTTACAACGGCAGCCTTGGCAAAATGACCTATCCAAACCTGGTGTATGACCGCTTGGATCGCAATTGGGGCTACAGCTACGTTGAGCCGCCGAAGCCAGTGCCGCGCACTGCGTTGAATGATGTGGATGCGAAGAAACGGTGATTGTGGGGGGGGCCAAGTTGTCACCAACTCAGCGGGGTTGCCAAGTTGTCGCCAACTCAGCGGGGTTGCCCGATTCCGCACTGAAAACCGCTTGATCCCTTTTTGAAGCAAGGCATTCAATTCACCCAAGCCCGACAAAACTGATGGTCGGGTCTTGGGTGCCGCCATTGGGCGAGCATTGAAGCCTTGGTTCAAACGGGGCGGTTTTCCTGAATGTGCGGAACAGGCAAACCCACTGCCGAGTTGGCGCAGGGTATGTTGAGAATCACCAACGCTGGCGAACTTCCAAATCTCTTGAAAAGTGCGCGGGTGCGTGATGATTCACCGGTCTGATTCGCGCCGAGTGGGCGATAAACTCGCGCCGATTACATGCCCGGAAACCCGCCACCCGGCGGCATGCCGCCTCCAGGGAAGCCGCCTTTTCCGCCACCACCCATTTTTTTCATCAACTTGGCCAGTCCGCCTTTCTGCATGCTCTTCATCATGTCGCGCATTTGCTCGAACTGTTTCAGCAAGCGGTTCACTTCCTGAACCTGCACGCCCGCGCCCGCAGCAATGCGACGCTTGCGAGAGGCCTTCAAAATATCGGGCTTGGTGCGCTCGGCAATGGTCATTGAGAAAATAATGGCTTCGGTGCGCTTCATCTGCTTTTCTGCGGCGGTGGCATCCACATCGCCCGCGCCTTTCATCAACTGGCTTGGCAGCTTGTCCATCAGGCCTTGCAGGCCACCCATGTTGCGCATCTGGCTGATTTGCGCCAAGAAGTCGTTCAAATCAAAAGCCTTGCCACTTTTCAGTTTCTTGGCGAGTTTTTCCGCCTCGTGCTGGTCAATGCCTTTTTTGGCTTCTTCCACCAAGGAAACAATGTCGCCCATGCCCAGAATACGACCCGCCACGCGGTCGGGGTGAAACTTCTCAAAGCCGGTCAGCTTCTCACCCACACCCATGAATTTGATGGGTTTGCCGGTGATTTGGCGCACGGAAAGGGCTGCACCCCCACGCGCATCGCCGTCCATTTTGGTCAGAACCACACCGGTCAGGGGCAGGGCTTCGTTGAAGGCCTTGGCTGTGTTGGCGGCGTCCTGACCCAACATGGCGTCAATTACAAACAGGGTTTCAGTCGGGTTCACTGCTGCATGCAAAGCCTTGATTTCATTCATCATGGCTTCATCAATACCCAAGCGACCTGCCGTGTCCAGAATCAGTACATCAAAAAACTGGCGTTTGGCGTGGTTCAGCGCCGCCAGGGCAATGTCGACCGGTTTTTGGGTGATGTCGGAAGGAAAGAATTCAGCACCTGCTTGTGCGCTGACCGTTTTCAGCTGCTCGATCGCCGCTGGGCGATACACGTCTGCAGAAACGGTAAGCACCTTCTTTTTCAGGTTGTCTTTTAAATACTTGGCCAGCTTGCCGGTGGTTGTTGTTTTACCTGCACCTTGCAAACCCGCCATCAAAATCACCACCGGGGGCTGGGCGGCCAGGTTGATTTCTTCGGTTTTCTCGCCAATCAGCTTGATCAGTTGCTTGTGAACAATACCTACCAAAGCCTGGCCGGGGGTGAGGCTGTTCAGCACTTCCTCGCCAAGCGCCTGTTCCTTCACCTGGTTGATGAATTCTTTCACCACGGGCAGGGCCACGTCGGCCTCTAGAAGCGCCAAGCGAACCTCACGCAACATTTCCTGCGTGTTGGCCTCGGTAATGCGGGCTTCGCCTTTGATATTTTTGACAACGCGGCTTAGGCGATCGGAGAGGTTTTCAAACATCGTGTGGTGCCCCTGACTCGTGCTATGAATCGAGTAAACTGATTGGTATGAACAACACAATATTGTACGCGCTCGCAGTGCCCCTGCTGTCCGCCTCGGGTGGATTGGCGGCGCTGAACGTTTTCGGCAAATGGTCTGCACCTGCCGGGGTAAACCGTGCCCTGGTGGCATTGGCTTTGCTGGTGTCGGGCTATTTGTTGGGCACCCTGTTGTTTCAAGCCGATGGCATGCACTTCGGTTTTGTTCTGGGTTTGATGTGCGTGGCGTGGCTGGCCTCCTTGGTGGCTTTTGTGGAAAGCTTTTTCAACCGTGTGCCGCTGCTTGAGTTAATTGTGTTTCCGCTGTGTGCTGTGGTCTTTTTGCTTCCGCTGTGGATGGGCGAAGATGCGGCAATCCGCATGGCTGGCGATCATTTGTTTCAGTTGCACCTCTTGATTGCGCTGGCCGCCTATAGTTTGTTGGGCATTGCTGCTGCGCACGGCATCGTGATGGCGTTTCAGGAAAAAGCCCTGCACCAGCCGGTGGCGACCAATCAGGAAAACCGTTTGGTGCGCGAGCGTCTGCTCGATCAATTGCCCTCTTTGCTCACCATGGAGTCGATTCTGTTCCGGCAGCTCTGGGCGGGCTTTGTGTTGTTGTCGCTGACCCTCGTTACAGGTTTTCTGTTTTCCGAGGAATGGAGCGGCAGCAGCTGGCGCTTTGATCACAAAACCCTGTTTGCCATTATTTCCTGGTGCTCATTCGCGGTGTTGCTGGGCGGGCGTGTGGTGTTCGGCTGGCGCGGGAAAGTGGCTTTGCGCTGGTGTTTGGGCAGCTATGCGGTATTGGTATTGGCTTATTTTGGTACCCAGTTTGTGCTGGAATTTATTTTGAAAAGGGCAGTTTGATGGGTCGTATTCTGTTTTTCCTGGGCCTGGCGTTGGTGGCCTGGATTCTTTTCAAAAGCTGGCAGCGCAAACAATTGGGTGAAAAGCCCGGTGTAGACGTTAAACAAAAAGGCAATCTTGGCCGTAAAACCCAGGAAGAGATCATGCCTTGTCAACACTGCGGCGCATACAGCCCCATGTCTGAAGGTGTGATGATGCAAGGTCGTTTTTACTGCGGCATGGAACATGCCAAGGCGGCCGGAGAGAAAGTTCACTAACGAAGGGGCGCGCCATGTGGCTGGACGAAGGCTGGATTGAAGAAGACTGGGTTCACCGCCTGCAAAGCCCCAATCAGGATGCACGCCCCATGGGCACGGTGGTGGACACCTTGGTTGTTCATTGCATCAGCTTGCCCGAGCGGGGGCGCGACCCTTCACTAATCACCGACCTGTTCTTGAATCGACTCGACTGTCATGCCCACGCTTCATTTGGCGAGTTGATCGGCCTGCATGTGTCCTCTCATTTCCTGATTGACCGGGATGGTTCCGTCACCCAATTTGTGTCCTGTGAAAAACGGGCCTGGCATGCTGGAATTTCCGCTGCCATGAACCGCAGCAACTTCAATCATTTTTCCATTGGCATTGAACTGCTGGGCGATATTTATACCCCATTTGAGGGGGCTCAATATGCCAGCTTAAAGCGCCTTGCTTTGGAGTTACAAGCACGTTATCCACTGAAATATGCCATGGCGCATAGCGAGATAGCACCCACCCGAAAAACCGACCCTGGACCCTTCTTCGACTGGAAAGGTCTACGCAAATCAAACACCTACGAACTTCAGATTGGCGGCCTTTAAAGGGCCGTTTTTTTGTTGCACTGCGGTTATCCCATGCTTGTCCACAACTTGTTCACAGGGGATAACTCTGTGCACAAGTTGGGGATAAGAAAGTGTTTGCCAAATCGTGCTGTGACCACTACAATTAGTTCCAAGCCACATACAAAACACAAGATATAGTGGTTGCCGGCTTTATCCCCACAACAAAAACAAGTCCTCAAAATAGCTCACTCCAGGAGAAAGATGCATGCTAACAAGCCATGGAACCTCAGATTCGGCGACCAATTTGGCAACAGATGCGCCCATGTCCACAGGCAAGCCTGCATTTGCTGCGCCCGCTGCTGACAGCGCGTACGCAAACTACAAAATTATTCGCCGAAATGGTGCCGTGGTCGGTTTCGAGCCCAGCAAAATTGCCGTGGCCATGACCAAAGCATTTTTGGCTGTGAATGGCGGCCAAGGTGCTGCGTCTGCACGTATTCGCGAACTGGTTGAACAGATGACCGGCAGTGTGGTGAACGCTTTGGTGCGTCGCCAGCCTTCCGGCGGTATTTTCCACATCGAAGACATTCAAGACCAGGTTGAACTGGCCCTGATGCGTTCTGGCGAGGCCGAAGTGGCCCGTGCTTACGTGCTGTACCGCGAACGCCGTGCGCAAGAACGCGCAGCCAAGCAGGTTGAGCAAGCCGAGCAGCACGCTTTGAATGTGATCGACGGCGACATCAAGCGCCCCCTTGATGTTGAAGCACTGAAAGCCTTGATTGAAAGCGCTGCTGTTGGCCTGAATGAAATTGACGTTGCACACCTTCAGAAAGAAACCCTGAAGAATCTGTACGACGGTGTGAAAATCGACGAAGTGTTCAAGTCTGCAATTTTGGCTTCGCGCGCCATGATTGAGAATGAACCCAGCTACACGCTGGTTACATCGCGCCTGTTGCTGCACACGATTCGCCGTGAAATTATCGGCCGCGAAATTGCGCAAGATGAAATGGCGCAGGTGTACCCCGAGTACTTCCCCCAGTTCATCAAGAAAGGCATTGCCGCTGGCCTGCTCGACAATCGCCTGGCCCAGTTTGACATGCAGAAATTGGGCGCAGCCCTGAAGTACGAACGCGATTTGCAGTTCGATTACCTTGGCCTGCAAACCCTGTACGACCGCTACTTCCTGCACGTAGAAGGCACCCGCATTGAAATGCCACAGGCGTTTTACATGCGCGTTGCCATGGGCCTGGCCTTAAATGAAGTGGACCGCGAAGCACGCGCCATTGAGTTTTATGAAGTATTGTCAACATTCGACTTCATGAGCTCTACGCCGACCCTGTTTAACAGTGGCACCATTCGTTCACAGTTGTCTTCTTGCTACCTCACCACCATTGGTGACGACCTGGACGACATCTACGAAGGCATTAAAGAAAACGCGCTGCTGTCGAAATTCGCAGGCGGCTTGGGTAATGACTGGACACCTGTTCGTGCCTTGGGCAGCCACATCAAGGGCACCAATGGCAAGTCACAAGGTGTGGTGCCATTCCTGAAAGTGGTGAATGACACGGCGGTTGCCGTGAATCAGGGTGGCAAGCGCAAAGGCGCGGTGTGTGCCTACCTTGAAACCTGGCACATGGACATTGAAGAGTTCCTGGAACTGCGCAAGAACACTGGCGATGACCGCCGCCGTACGCACGACATGAACACCGCGAACTGGATCCCCGACCTGTTCATGAAGCGTGTGATGGAAGGTGGTAACTGGACCTTGTTCAGCCCATCCGACTGCCCCGATTTGCACGACCTGTACGGCAAAGCTTTCGAAAAAGCCTATGTGGGTTACGAAGAGAAGGCCGCCCGTGGCGATTTGAAATTGTTCAAAACCGTGGAAGCAGCCAAGCTGTGGAGAAAAATTCTCTCCATGTTGTTTGAAACCGGCCACCCTTGGATTACGTTCAAAGACCCTTGTAACATTCGCAGCCCCCAGCAACACGTGGGCGTGGTGCACTCGTCAAACCTGTGTACAGAAATTACCCTGAACACGAACGAGAACGAAATTGCGGTGTGTAACCTGGGCTCTGTAAACCTGACCCGCCACCTGAAGCCAGCCGACAACGGCGAGCTGGTGCTGGACCGTGAAAAGCTGCAAAAAACCATTGGCGTGGCCATGCGCATGCTGGACAACGTGATCGACATCAACTACTACGCAGTGGCCAAGGCGCGCAATTCCAACCTGCGTCACCGCCCTGTGGGCATGGGCATGATGGGCTTTCAGGACGCATTGCACATGATGCGCAAGCCCTATGCGTCACGTGATGCAGTTGAATTCGCCGATGAAAGCATGGAAGCCATTTGCTACTACGCTTACGAAGCATCCACTGAACTGGCTGCCGAGCGCGGTGCTTACAGCACCTTCAAGGGTTCTCTGTGGGACAAGGGCATCATGCCTTTGGATTCACTGAAGCTGCTGGAAGAAGAGCGTGGCGGTTATGTTGAAGTGGATACAAGCAGCCGCATGGACTGGGACGCACTGCGCGCTCGCATCAAGAAGCACGGCATGCGCAATTCGAACTGCGTGGCCATTGCGCCCACAGCAACCATTTCCAACATCATTGGTGTAGCGGCTTCCATTGAGCCCACATTCCAGAACCTGTATGTGAAGTCGAACCTGAGTGGTGAATTCACGATCGTGAACGAACACCTGGTGCGTGACTTGAAGCGCCTGGGCATTTGGGACGAAGTGATGATTTCTGATCTGAAGTACTTCGACGGTTCGGTCATGAAGATTGATCGAATTCCGGAAGACCTGAAGCGCCTGTACGCCACAGCGTTTGAAATGGACCCACGTTGGCTGGTTGAAGCCGCGGCCCGTCGCCAGAAATGGATTGATCAAGGCCAAAGCTTGAACATTTACATGGCTGGCGTAAGCGGCAAGCGTTTGGACGACACGTACAAACTGGCCTGGATTCGCGGTTTGAAAACAACTTACTACCTGCGCACCATTGGTGCCACACACGCCGAGAAGTCTACTTTGGCTGGTGGTGAGTTGAATTCAGTGAATGCTGAAGGCGGTGCGTCTGCTGCGTTTACATCAGCCCCGGCCACTGGCTTGGTGCCCAACCTGCCTGAGCAAGAAATTGAAGGCAAGGTATGCACCATGCGCCCAGGCGATGCGGGTTTCGACGAGTGCGAAGCTTGCCAGTAAATACGGATTGAATAGAAGACCAGCGATTTGGGCAAGTGACCAAGACTTGCCCAAGTGAATAAAAATGAACATAATGACACTGTGACTTTATACAGTGTATTAGTTAAGGAGTTAGAACATATGCTGTCTTGGGACGATGAATTTGATGCAGCCATGGGCAAAACAGCAACCGCTGCCAAGCCCCCCGTGCAAATGCCGCCTGCCATGGGTTCTGTGGCTTCTGGTTTTGCTTCGCCTGCCGCAGCCAGCCAGGGCTTGTACCAGCAAGCTGCGCGCCCTGTGGTGCAGCAACCTGCCGCTGAAGGTGCGAAGGCTGGCCGTGTAAACGCCGCTGACAAGCGCGTGATCAACGGCACCACCGACGTAAACCAGCTGGTGCCTTTCAAGTACAAGTGGGCTTGGGAAAAGTACCTGAGCCAGTGCGCCAACCACTGGATGCCGCAAGAAATCAACATGGACCGCGACATTGCGCTTTGGAAAGACCCCAACGGTTTGACCGAAGACGAACGCCTGATCGTGAAGCGTAACCTTGGCTTTTTTGTAACAGCCGATTCACTGGCTGCCAACAACATTGTGCTGGGTACCTACCGCCACATTACAGCGCCTGAGTGCCGCCAATTTTTGCTGCGCCAGGCGTTTGATGAAGCCATTCACACCCATGCTTACCAGTACATTGTGGAAAGCCTGGGTATTCCTGAAGCGGAAACATTCAACGCATACAACGAAATTTCCTGCATCAAGGCCAAAGACGATTTCTTGCTGCCGTTCATTGATGTGTTGACTGACCCATCATTCAAAACCGGCACGCTTGAAGCAGACCAAACACTGCTAAAGAGCTTGATCGCTTTTGCCTGCATCATGGAAGGCATGTTCTTCTACGTGGGCTTTGTGCAAATTCTGGCGCTGGGCCGCCAGAACAAGATGATCGGTGCTGCCGAGCAGTTCCAGTACATTTTGCGCGACGAGTCTGCACACTGCACATTCGGTATCGACCTGATCAACACCGTGAAACTGGAAAACCCACACCTGTGGACCCCGGAATTCAAGGAAGAGATCAAGGCCATGTTCCGCAAGGCAGTTGAACTTGAACACGCGTATGCCGTAGACACCATGCCACGCGGCGTGCTGGGCTTGAATTCTGCCCAGTTTATGGAATACATGAAGTTTATTTGCAATCGCCGTTCCAACCAGATTGGCTTGGGCACCTTGTACGAAGGCGCAACCAACCCATTCCCATGGATGAGCGAAATGATGGACTTGAAGAAAGAAACCAACTTCTTCGAGCGCCGCGTAACTGAGTACCAAACCGGTGGTGCGTTGAGCTGGGATTAATCTTTCAGTCGCAAGCAGTGATGTAAAAGAAAGCAGCCTTCGGGCTGCTTTTTTTATTGTGCGTTTCAAGTGTCACTCTGAGTGGGTGACAGCAACACAAATTTCTACCCTCTATCGCGGGCTGACTACACTTCCTGATTATTTAAATTCTTGGAGTTGGGGCACCATGCCAGCAGATCTATTCTTGAAATTGGGCAATGTAAAAGGCGAGTCGGTGGACTTGAAGCATGCGGGCGAAATGGAGTTGCTGAACGCGCGCTGGGGCATGCAAGTGGCGGTGGCGGCAAACGGTGGTGTGTTGGCCCCGGCAGGTCGTGCCGAGGTAAAGGCACTGCGTGTAGAAAAGCGCGTGGACCGGGCTTCACCCACGCTGCATGCACAAACTTGCATCGGCCAGCTTTACGACACCATGGTGTTGACCAAAAGAAAGTCCGGCCTGGTACCACTGGAGTATTTGCGCATTACTTTCAAAGACGTGATTGTGAGCGATATTGATATTTCGCTGGGTGCCGGTGACGATGGTGACCTAGAAGTGGTCACCTTCGCATTCACTGAGTATCAGGAAGAATATAAACCGCAGAACGGTGATGGCACAGGCGGCGCGGCTGTCACCGCTGGGTTCAATTGTATTAAGTGCGTGAAGATTTAACTTGGCTCTGGAGGCGTTCATACGCCTCCACATGCTGGTTGAACAAGCGCAGGTTGAGTTTGCGGATTGGGGTGGGCAGGTGGTACTTCACGTAGTCGTGGCGCCATTTCATGAATTCATCGAAATTTTCCAGATGGAACCGCGTCCCTGGAGTCATTTTCTCAATCTGAATTAAGCGGAAACCTTCACCTAGAAATAGTCCGACACGATAGGCGAGGATCATTGTGATCATCTGAACAATTCCAATTATTTTTACGTTTGAGACTAATCCAGGTTGATCTGCAAATTCATTGATAAACCAAAAAAGATAAGCTCCACCTATTAAGCAAAGTGGCCAATATAGCCAATGAATGAAAGGAAGATTTTTCATTGAGCCGAAGGTTCGGCTCTTTAGGTCGATGGTCAATAAAGTCCATTCGATGGTTGAATAAGATCGTAAAGATTGTTGATCTGATCGATTTCGAGCGATTGCGTAAGCCCCCAATGTGGAAGTAAGCAGTACGATAAGGGCGAAGTTTGGATTGATAAATTCAATCCAACCACTCAATGCCAACATGTCACCAGAGCCACTCACAATATCCCAGTGATGTACGCCGATGATGAATGGATGCACGATTAACAAAAGAGAAAACTGAAAAATCAAGACAGAGCGAATGGGTCTTTTACTTCCAAAAAGCCACCAGTACCAGAGTGCAAAAGAGAGCATTAAATTAAGTGTGATCGCAAAAATCACATCTGAAATGGTCCTGTCTGTAGTAAACAAAAACGGGATTTCTGCCATAAGCAGGACAAAGCAGCTACTAAACAGAATCGCGATAAAGTTATGTTGAGGCGGTGGTGTGCTGAGTGACATTATTCAGTCCTAATTTTGATTAGTCGAACAGAATCTTTGCTTTGTTCTTTACCCAGTCATCCGCGTCAGTGGTTTGGTAAAGTACCCCGATCAATAAACCAGCGCCTAAGGCAACTATGACTAAAGGCGCCCCAGCTAAGCCACCTGCGATTGCCAATGTTGCCACCATTGCGCCTCCACCCATTGCCAGCAAATTGCCGGTTTGATTGGTTGCCGTATCTACACCGAATTGTTGCCAGTTGAAACGTTGCCCCAAAGTGGCGTGGTGGTTGTAGTTGTTCATGATGTCGCTGATCAAAGTTGGCGCTAGGCCAAGAGCACCACCAACTTTGATGGAGCTTAACCAGGGTGCTCCGGTCAGCCTTCGCAACTCCCACATTTCATCCGACAGCTGTCTGCTCAGGCTAAGAACCTTGTCGTATTTAAATGCATTTGGCCCCAGTGATTTGGTGCTCATGTTCTTGCTGATTTTTTCGAACTGGTTTTTTTGCAGCAAGGTAATTTGCTTGGCGTTTGTTTGACGGACCCGAATAAGCACATCGGCGTGTTTGCCAAACTGGTTGGGTCCTTTAAGGCCCACGGCTTTTAATTCCACGCCGTTGCCCAGTTTCACCGTGCGGGATTTACCGCTGGCCAGTGTGGCTCGCAATTCAGTTTTCATTTTCGAAGTAAAGCGTGCTTTTGCTGTAACCTCAATCAAATTGGCCAGGTTACCTGGCAAGTTGGTCGCACCAAACAACTGACCAAGCAAGGCAGCGCTCAATGTACCCTTTTCAAATGCACTTACCAGCGTACTAGTTTGCTGTGTGTTTAGCTGGGCTGTCATCAACATGACGCCGGCCACTGGGTCTTGCTGCATCACCTCGGGCACCATCGCCAGGCTTACTTGAGCATCGGGTTCAAAGTGACCCAGAAAATCCATTTCCTGATGCAGATAAAGCGGGGCTGAGCCGTCGTGGCTATTCAACGCACGGGTGTAGGCCAGTTGCAGCGACTGCGCTTTGCGCTTCAGGTGGTCTTCGTGAAATGTGCGGGCTTGGGTGTTCATGCGGCAGCGAAATAAAAACGAGGCAAGCCGCAGTATGCGTGAAAGCTTTGAAGGGGTAGAAATGTAAGGTTTTGTCTGAAGGGGAAGGGTGATAAATTGTCAGCATCGTAATTTATTGCGCAATTGCGGGCCGAACAAAAATGAACAGTTGAGCGAGGTTACAAGTTGAGCGGGTCTAACTTTTACAACCTGAAAGCTGAGGAATGCTTTGCGCAGTACCAAGCGCTTAGTTTCGAGCAAGTGCACAAAGATTGGCTGGATCTTCTGCCTGTCAAGGCTGGTATGGCCTTGGATGTTGGGGCAGGTAGCGGTCGCGATGCAGCAGCTTTGGCCGAGAAAGGTTGGGACGTGGTGGCAGTTGAACCAGCCAGTGAGTTGTTAGCGCTCGGCAAAGCTTACTCGCAAGGCTTGCCCGTTCATTGGCTTGCTGACACATTGCCCGAATTGGGAAAGGTGCGTGCGCTTAGTCAAACATTCGATTTGATTTTGGTATCGGCTGTTTGGATGCACTTGTCTGAAAGCACTCGCGAAAGGGCGTTTCGCATACTTGCAAATTTGCTGGCACCTGGCGGTTTGTTGGTGATCAGTTTGCGGCACGGTCCAAGTCAAGATGAGCGGGTATTTCACAAGGTGTCGGTTGCCGAGCTTGAGCAGTTTGCCAAGCAGCAGGCCTTAAAGCCGAGGCGCATTTCCAGAACCAGTGATGCCTTGCAACGCAAACAGGTTAACTGGGAAACAGTGGTGTTTCAGTTGCACGACGATGGCACAGGTGCGCTGCCTATGATTCGCCATATCATTGTGAATGACAGCAAAGCAGCCACTTACAAACTCGGTTTGTTACGCTGTATTACTGTTATTGCAGAGACATTACCTGGCTTGGTTCTGCGTCGTAATGACACCGAAGTGACGCTGCCCCTTGGTGCGCTGGCATTGGTGTGGCTACAACTTTATTTACCTTTGCTGGCGCGCAACAATATTCAACAAAACCCGCAAGGCACCCATGGCTTTGCGAAACCCGCATTTTTTGAACTTGGAAAACTGTCAGCTTTTGATTTGCAAATGGGCGGACGGTTTGACAATGAAAAGGCGGGCTGGGTGCACCAGGCGTTAAAAGATGCCGCTGCGAATATTCTGAAAATGCCCACCCAGTACACCACTTGGCCGGGTACAAATTCCCCTGTGTTTTCTGGACAAACATTTCGAACCCGAGCAAGCAGAGCGAGCTTGTACCTTGATAAAGAATATCTGAGCAGCTTTGGTGAGTTCTGTGTACCCACTTCTATTTGGGACTGTTGCAGCCAATACGCCTGCTGGATTGATCCTGCTTTGGTAAATGAATGGGCACTGGTCAGCAAGAGCTGGAACAAGGATGTGGCTGATAGCACCATTCGAGATGCCCTTGAACTGAATCCCCCCAAGCGTTGCGTTACCGAAGCGCGCAAACTTGCCCTTGCATTGATTGAATCGAATGCCGATTTGCGCTGCGTGTGGACCACCGGTAAGTTGAACGATGCGAACCTTGCAATAGACCATTGTTTTCCGTGGTCGCGCTGGCGCAACAACGACTTGTGGAATTTGTTGCCAGCCACTGACAAAGCCAACAACAGCAAGTCAGACAAATTGCCTTCGGCACCCCTGATGGAAAGCAGCAAACCTGCCATTACCCGCTGGTGGCAGGAGGGATATTTGCAATCGCCGTCGAGCGAGAGTTTTTGGGTGCAGGCCAAGGCTGCTTTGCCTTTTAGCGAGCAGCTAAGCGATGTAGATGGACTTTTCGATGCGATGTGTTTGCAGCGTGCGGTGTTGAGGAAGAATCAAAGATTGGAAGAGTGGAGGTAGTTCAATTGTGGAGGTCGAGCTTTCTGGGCGCCGTGAGGATCGTGTTAATGGTGTTGACTAAATTGGCCGGGTATGCGGCCTTTGCTCTGATCTCGAGCTGCACCTACGGTCCACCGGAGGAGCGAGCGTACATTGAAAATGTTGCAGTACGGCCAGAATCCCATCAGTTTGCAGTAGCAGTAAGTCATGTACGATCTCGCCCTGCGACTGGCATTAATGCATTTCCCAATGGCGGCATACCGCAGTATCTAGAACAGACTGCCTTAGTCTATCTTGTTGATGTATCTACCGATGTGAATTTGGAGATCGCCCGAATCCCGGCACCTGAGCAGTTGAAAACAAGTTTCAGTGCGCACTTGACCGGTTGGAAGGGAGAGCGTCTATATATTCAGTTGTCTGGTTGCCCGGGCGTTGAATGCTACGGCGACCTCTTACAGTTTCACCATTATGAACTGAGAGCCGAGACGGCACCTCTAAGAATTGAATCTCGCCCTAAGGGGATAGACCGCCCACCCGGTAAACTGTCGCGTTCGTCAGGGGAAGAGGTGTATATGAGAGTCAGCGCCGGTTCAAAAGTCATTAGTGTACGCACGGAAGATTCGGAGTCTTTCTTAGATCATTACATGATTGAGGACTCCGGCGAGCTGGTCCGAGCAGCGCCCAAACAATAGTTCCAATTCGTTCCGGGCCTACAGGCTCTAGACCCCCACCAAACTTCGTGCCACTGCTTCGGCCACTTCAATGCCATCAACACCCGCCGACAAAATACCACCGGCATAGCTGGCCCCTTCACCCGCAGGGTATAGGCCTTTGACGTTCAAACTCTGGAAGTCGTCGCCACGGGTAATGCGCAGTGGCGAGGAAGTTCTGGTTTCCACACCAGTCAACACGGCGTCGTGCATGTCGAAGCCTTTGATTTTTTTGCCGAATGCAGGCAAGGCTTCACGCATGGCGGTAATCGCATATTCGGGCAATGCATCAGCCAAATCAGTCATTTTCACACCGGGTTTATACGATGGTTCTACGCTGCCCAGTTCGGTGGATGCTTTACCCGCAATGAAGTCGCCCACCAATTGCCCGGGCGCTTCGTAGTTGCTGCCGCCCATCACAAACGCATTGGATTCAAGCGTGCGCTGAAAGGCAATGCCAGCCAGTGGGCCGCCGGGATAGTCAGCCGGGCTAATGCCCACCACAATGCCCGCGTTGGCGTTGCGTTCGTTGCGGGAATATTGGCTCATGCCGTTGGTGACCACGCGGTTCTCTTCGGATGTAGCCGCCACCACTGTGCCACCGGGGCACATGCAAAAGCTGTAAACAGAGCGGCCGTTGGCTGCGTGGTGCACCAGTTTGTAATCGGCTGCACCCAGCAGGGGGTGGCCCGCGTGTTGCCCCAGGCGGGCGCGGTCGATCAGGCCTTGTGGGTGTTCAATGCGAAAGCCCACAGAGAATGGTTTGGCTTCCATGTACACACCACGCTCGTGCAGTATGGCAAAGGTGTCGCGTGAACTGTGGCCAAGTGCCAGCACCACGTGGTCAGCGCGCAATGCGTAAGTGCTGCCGTCCGCAAGGTTTTCAATGGTCAGGCCGCGAATGTGGCCGTCTTCAATGTGAAAGTCGCTGACCCTTTGTTGAAAGCGGATTTCGCCGCCCATGGCGATAATTTGTTCGCGCATGTTCTCCACCACTTTCACCAGGCGGAAGGTGCCAATGTGTGGTTTGCTGACCAGCAAAATTTCTTCGGGCGCGCCGGCCTTTACAAATTCGGTCATTACTTTTCTGCCCAAAAAGCGCGGGTCTTTAATCTGGCTCCACAGCTTTCCGTCTGAAAATGTACCAGCGCCGCCTTCGCCAAACTGAACGTTCGATTCCGAATGCAGCACGCGCTTGCGCCACAGGCCCCAAGTGTCTTTGGTGCGTTCGCGTACTTGTTTGCCGCGTTCAATCACAATGGGTTTGAAGCCCATTTGTGCCAGCATCATGGCCGCAAAAATACCGCAGGGACCAAAGCCGATGACCACAGGGCGAATTTCCGGCGCATCTTTCACTTTGGCGACAAGGTGGTAGGCCATGTCGGGCGCTGGCCGAATGTGCGAATTCGTGATGAATTTCGACAATAACTGTGCTTCAAGCTGCGCGCTGCGCAGTTCGATATCGACGATGTAGACCAACAATAATTTTTGTTTGCGTGCGTCGTAACTGCGTTTGTAGATGCTGAGGCTTTTAATGTCTTCGGCAGTAATTTTCAGCGTACTGTGAATGAGCTCGGAAAGAGCATGTTCAGAGTGGTCGAGTGGAAGCTTCAGCTCGGACAGGCGGATCATGGTGGGTGTACCTTGTGGATCTGTTTTTCGGATCAAGGCCGTATTTTATGCTTTTGCCCGCTAAAGTGCACTTATTTGGCTGGTTTTAAAATCACATAGGCCAAGCAATCGGGTTTCTTTACCTGAAAACCGAAATCGATCTCTCCCCAGGGGGTAGTGGCCGTGTAGGTGGTCGCTTCTTCCATAGACTTTCCTCGCGGAATATCTGTGACCTGTAGATTTTCGTATTGTTGTTTCAGCTGTGGCATGGTGATGCAATCGCCTTCCAGTCGCATAAGTAACATGCCCGGACTTCTTGCGGCTTGCCTTGGCAGCCGAAGATCAATTTGGGTCACTGTCGTTTCACCGGCCAATTGAATAGTTTGACCCTTGTAAAACTCAAAATACTCATTGGAATGTTGAGTCTCTTGAGCAAGCGATTGGGCCAGTTTTTTCTCGATGTGCCCCAACGTGAGCGAGGGCTGGGTTTGAATATTGTCGATCAAATGCCAAATGGATTGATTTAACTTAATCATCGTGTTTTCCTTTGACGTGTATGCAATGGATTGACAGCCGCTGCAGACCAGGGCGAACAACAACAGCAAGTTGCCTGTTGCATTATTACTTCTCGTCATAATGTTTGTCATACCAGCCACCGTAATAGTCAGCATAGTTTTGACCTGTTGTTGAAGTGAATTCATTGGTGCCAAATTGTGAGCCAATTGTTCGAACGGCCGCTTGTGCATTGCCGTCTTTTAAGTACTGGTTGTAGGCTTGAATATAGCTTGCATGGTTTTGCGGGTTTCCGGCAATACCGATATTGGGGCCTCCTGCCTGAATGATTTCTCGTTGAACCTGAATATTTTTCAGTGTGGCTGCTCCCTCGTCATCCAAGGTGCCGTTCAGGTAAGCCTGTCGGGAACTGGTGTCTATCTGGTAAGGGTGTAAGGCGTGGCCCACCTCATGCGCCAAAACCTGCGTGGTTTGATTTGCATCGCCTATTAGATTGCTGTCCAGGGTAATCGTTTTTTCCCTGCGGTTGGCAAAGGAACCAGCGCCTGCAGCGCCATAGTCAACTTTCCAACCCTGACTTTCCAGGGTTTTCAGGTTGCTGCTCAAGGTAGGGGACATGGCGATCAAGTCATTGACGGTTTGCGCCAGTTTGCCTTGGAAAGGCGAAGAAGGTGTTTGCGAACCGGGGGAGGGTGGGTTTGCAAGTGGGTCATGGGCTAACGCCATCAATGTAGCCCCACACCCAGTTTTGTGACCATGCAGTGCCACTGCCATGTAGTTGTCAGTGAATGTACCAAGGCCTTCAACAATCGGGAATACATGGGGCTTGCACAATGGGCAGGTGACCATGTCGCCAACCCGTGCAATTGGTCGGCCACCCACAGTGGTAGTGGGGCTGCCAGAGATAACCACGCCACCGTGGCTGGTGGTGTCGCCAATCAGGATTTGCGCGCGGCCTTGTATAAGGGGTCTGGAAGACATCGATAGGAAAGTAAGTCGAGTAACTCCTTAAGTAAATAATCGACGGTGGTGGTTCCCTGCGGCTTCGGTCAGGTTTGCCACATCAAGGCCATGCGGGCCGCTATTTTCTTGCCGTGCGAGATCGCTATTTCCTCAACGGACAAGCCAGGCCTTACAGTTCGTGCCTGTATCAATGCTTGCTGCGCCAGTGGGGCATTGCCCAGTTTGTCCAATGAGGCAGCTTGCGCAACATGTGCCAAATGAAATCGTGTGTCGTGTTGTACGGCTTTTATTGCCTCTTCCAGCGCTTCTTCCGGGCGGTTTGCCCGCAGCAAGAAACAGCTCAGTATCCACAACCAAAATCCGAGTCTTCTGTCTTTGGGGCTTATGCGCATGCCCAAACGCATTTGTGCAATACCGCCTTCCAGTTCCTTCATCAGAACCAAGGCAGCACCATGGGCAACCTGTGCCTGTGCATTGCTGGGGTTGAGTTGTAGGGCCGCTTTTAGTGTGATCAGGCCTTGCCGGGTTTGTCCAAGGTCGCACAGTGCGCAACCCGCATAACCCATTACCTCGGAATTGCCAGCATCCAGTTCAATTGCAGTGTTCGCCGCTGTTAGCCCGCTGACGAGAACTTCATCAGAATGTGGCAACAGTCCGATGTTTCTGGACAGAGCGGTCAACAGGGCCAAATGTGCGTGGGCAAGGCCAAAGTTGCTGTCAATTTCAATGCTGTTTTCGAGTTGATGCCTGGCATTGCGAAGGCCAGACTCGCTCCAGCCCAGTTGGGCCAAAGCGCCGGTGGCCTCATGATAATGTGCCCATGCGTCGAGATTGTTGGGGCGCTGTCTTCGAATTTGGGCTATTTCGGCTTTGTTTAGCGCGGGTTCAAGTTCGCTGAGCAAACCCCGGGCAATCTCCTCCTGTAAATCAGCACTGGAGTTTGGCGAGCATTCAAACCGACTGTTCCACAACACTTGGCCGGTTTGCGCCTCTGCCAGCTGAACATTCACCCGAATGATTTCGCCCACTCGACGAATGCTGCCCAGCACAACAAATTGCACCTGAAGCTGTTCAGCAATTTCAGGCAGTGCAATGCTGCTGTGGTCGAACATTTGCGTGGAGGCTTGTGAAATTACCAGGAAACCGGGTACCCGAGCCAGCAGTGCAGTAACGTCTTCAAGTAAACCTTCCGCCAAAAACCGCAGCTCGGTTTGTTCACCCAGTACCTTGAAAGGCAGCACCGCGATGGTGGAATGTTTTTGCACTTTGGGCACGAGGGGCACTTGCGTTTGGCGAACTGGCAGGCTGAATTGGTAGCCGCGCCCTGTGATTGTTGAAATCGCCTGACTACCCAGCAGCTTGCGCAAAGCAGAGGTTTGCACGGTTAAATTGTTTTCTTCCACCACCATGCCAGGCCAAACCGTTTGCAGCAATTCGTCTTTACTTAGCACGCGTGTGTGGTTGCTAACCAGGCACAGTAAAAAGTCAAAGGTACGCGGCCCCAAATTGACCGCTTCGCCTTCGCGTAGCAATAGCCGTTCATTTGCGCGCAATTCAAAGTGATCGAAAAAATAGGATGAATTCAAGCGCGCAACCGAAGGTGAGGTGTTAGCAAAATATAGCAAACATTTAGGAATTCTTAAGGACTAAAAATAGTGAGTCCGTGCACAGTGAATTCATTGAGCAGTTGGCTGCTCACAACCACTGGAGATTGCAATGACTTTTTCTGTACCCAATGCCCAACGTGAAATGCGCGCACTTTACAAAGTGGATCCTGGTGCAGCCATGGTGACCGATCATGCCTTGGCTCGCGGGGTTGATCCCTTGGACCCTTTTCATTCTGTCGTCGAACCCATGGATGGTTGTGGCGTACAGGTGCCGATCGGTGTTCATCGTGCTTTGGGCGGCCTGCACGATGCCCCTACGCCTGGCGATCTGTTGTGTGCCGCGCTGGCTGCATGTCAGGATTCATCCATGCGCATGGTGGCCAATGTGCTGGGTGTTGAACTTGTTTTTCTGGAAGTACGCGTAACTGCCGATGTGGACGTGCGCGGCGCATTGAATATGTCGCCAGAAGTACCTGTTGGTTTTCAAGGCATGCGCTGCAATGTGCAGTTCAAGGTAAAAGAGGGCACACCCGCCGACTTGATCAAGGCATTGACCTATGCAGCCAAGCGCTGTTGTGTGGTGCAACAAACCTTGAAAAATCCACCCAAGGTTGAAACCAGTTTTCAGCTAAACTGAATTCGAGCCGCACCCAACCCCATTGAAGGATCGCCATGACCCCTGTTCAACCCCATGTGAAAGAGGCTGGTCAAGGCCCTGCCGTGTTGTGCCTGCATGCCAATGCGTCGCACGCCGGGCAATGGAGGGGCTTGACGGGTTTGCTGGCAGATCGGTTTCAAGTTCTCGCCGCCGATTCCTACGGTTCAGGCCAAACACCGGACTGGCATTCGGAACGAACCATTTCGCTGCAAGATGAAGTGGATTTGTTGATGCCGGTATTGGACAGATTGAGTGAAAAGTTCACATTGGTGGGGCATTCGTACGGCGGCGCGATTGCCTTGAAAATTGCCTTGTTGTTTCCGCACCGAGTGAAAGCACTTGCACTGTTTGAGCCCACTTTCTTTTCTGTGGTTGAGCATGAAAGCCCAAGCCCGAATGATGTGGATGGCATTCGCCATGCAGTGGCCGCCGCTGGTGCTGCGCTGGACAATGGCGATTCACATTTAGCCGCACAGCACTTCATCGATTTCTGGATGGGGCAGGGCAGCTGGGCGAATACGCCTGAAGAGCGTAAACCGGCGGTGGCGGCATCAGTGCGCAATGTGCGGCGGTGGGGGCATGCTTTGTTCAGTGAGCCCACCATGCTGAGTTCTTTCAGCCAATTGAATGTTCCGGTGCTTTACATGGTGGGGGGAAAGTCGCAGTTGTCTGCCCACGCCGTGGCGAATCGATTGGTGGCCACTTTGCCAAGCGTGGAGTTGATTGAGTTCGCGCAGATGGGCCACATGGGGCCAGTGACCCATCCTGATGTAGTGAACGTGGCGATTTCAGGGTTTTTACAGAAAGTGTTTTCTTAACGCCACCAAAGGCACTGCATACAAAATGGCAAACCCGGTATTCATGACGGCGTTTTGCCAAAAACCGCTGTACAGCGAAAATGCAGTGTCGGGCACATACCAAAGCAACACAGATATTGCAATCATGTTGCAGGTCTCTTTGGCGTCTTTGATATTCAGCTTGCGCACCAGGAGGAACATCAGCGCGCCCCAGCCCACCATCACCGATCCCATCACAGCATGCGCAAGCTCGATGTAAGCCGTCGCTTGTGATTCAAAAGCGGAAATTTGTGCAGCGTTCTGGAATACCAATAATCCGAAAGCCTGCTGGGTCAGGCCCGGCGCAAGCACCATGAAAAGGCCGAACAACACGGTGAATTCAGCGGTGTAGGTCAGCCAGTTGATCCAGAATGTTGGGGTGCTGGTTTGCATGTCAGTTCTCCTTGCCGGGTTGAAAGTGATTCAGTTCAGTGCCAGTTTGATGAGCCTTGGGTCATTGCTGCAATAACCTGCGAGGTCATAGATTCCAGCAATTTTCCGTGGCAGTATTGGCACATGCACACACATACCCCTACTCAACCTGCCGGAATTCGTCTGCGCGATTTGCGTGCAAGGCAAAAGATCAGCCAACTTGATTTGGCCTTGCGCGTGGGTGTTTCCCAGCGCCACTTAAGTTGCATTGAAACCGGCAAAGCCAGCGCCAGCAAGGAAATGTTGTTGGCACTGCTCGAGGGTTTGGATGCGCCGTTGAATGAACGCAATGAAGCGCTGGTCGCTGCGGGTTTTGCCCCCCTGTTTGGCAGCAGGCCGATTGATCACAGGGAAATGGGCACCATCAACGAAGTGATTGACCTGATGCTGACTGCACAGCATGCTGCGCCGGCCATGGTGCTGGACAGTGAATGGAACCTTGTGAAATTCAACGCCAGTTTTGTGCGCTTGTTGCAACTGCTGGAGTTTGACTTGGCGGCATTGCAAGCGACCCCCAATGTGCTGCTGGCACTGACTGCGCCCGGTGGGTTGGCCACACGGTTGCAGAACCCTGCTGAAGTGCTGGGCGATGTATTGAAAAGGGCGCAGCGAGAGGCCTTGCATGTTCCTGCGTTACAGGCGATGTTGGCGCAAATTCCGCAAGCCATGTTCGATACCAAACAGCCTCAGAATTTCAACAACCCCACCTTGGTCACCCGATTTAAAAGTACAGTGGGCGAACTCCGTTTTGTGTCCACTTTCACCAGTTTTGGAGCGCCCTTGGACATTACTGCCGCATCGCTGAGAATTGAGCATTTGTTTCCTGCCGATGAGACCACCCGAAAGGCTTTTTCATGATGCGCACGCTGCTGCTTTTTTTGCTGATTGCAATTGGCATGTTTGCAACCTGGTGGTTTCTGCAAAAACCCAGCCACAACCGGCAATGGGCTGACGATGTTGCCCAAATGTTGCATTCGGATGTAAATGGCGACAGGGTGGTGTTGAGCAATGTGCGCAACTTTGAGTGGCGTACAGAGACCGATTACACACCGCGCTGGGAAACACGTGAATATGATTTAAGCCAGTTGCAAACTGCCGACCTTGTGTTGTCTTACTGGATGGGGCCCAAGATTGCCCACACCTTGGTGTCGTTTGGTTTTGCCGATGGGCAGTACCTGACTTTCTCGCTGGAAATCCGAAAGGAAGTCGGCGAGGAGTTCTCTGCGTGGAAGGGTTTTTTCAGGCAGTACGAGGCCATATTGGTGGCGGCCGATGAGGCAGACATTATTCGCACACGAAGCAATGCGCGCGGTGAAAACGTGTACATCTACCGCCTGGCCATTCCGCCAGAGCAGCTAAAAACCCTGTTTTTGGCTTATGTAGAGCAGGCACAAAAACTGGAAAAGACCCCCGAGTTTTACAACACCCTGACCAGCAATTGCACCACGGTGGTGTTTGACATCGCCAAGCGAATCGTGCCGGATTTGCCGCTGGATTATCGCCTGCTGCTCAGTGGGTACTTCGCCGAATACGCCCATGCACAGGGCGGTTTGGTAGAGGGGTTCAGCTACGCCGAGCTTCAGGAAAAAGGCTTCATTGTGCCCCGCGCCAAAGCCATGCAGGCCGGTGAAAATTTCTCGGAAGTCATTCGCCGGGGTGTGCCCGGCATGTAGGGCAGTTAATTTGCAAGTTGATTAGCAACCACCCGCCCAGCGCGGGTCGTTGATGTTGTAGCTGCGTGGTTTCATGTAGTCCACCGGGTCGCGCAGGTAATCCACTTGGGGTGGATTGGGCAGCCTGCTGACCGCTTCCAGCCAACTGTTTTCATAAGCCGACGCCCCGCCGCCAATGCCAGGCGTCCAGGCGTCGTGGTGGTTGGGCAAGGCAATTTTAGGCTTTGTCAGTGCCACATATGCCAAAGCGTCCCGGTAGGCGCTGGTTACCAAACCAAACCCCACAATCGCATTCAATTGCACATCCACACATTCAGGCAAATTGCTCAAGGCGTTGGCCACTGCTTCACTTTCTGCATTGCCGGCTTTCATCACCCCGGTGGAGTTGTGCCAAAACCAGGCGAAGTTGCCTGCCCGGAAGTGATAAGCCCAAGTACCGCCTGCAGGTTGACCCACACCGCCGTCGTCTTGCAGGGTGCCCACAAAGCGAAGTGCCTCGGCCAGGCTGGTGTTCAAGTAGGTGGGAAATGTAAGCACGTCGGGAATGTACACCAAGGGCATGCCACCGCTGAGCAAGTCCGCGGGTTCGGCGGCCGAGTGGGTGTGTTGCACCACATGCACGGGCTCGACATCTTCCCAAATTTGAATGGCGCGTGCACTGCCGGCACCGGGGTTGGTCTGGTCGCCCAGGTTCAGGCATGGAAAGGTGTTGGGTATGCCTTCACTGGCGGCGCGCTCACGGGCAAGGTCGCACACATTGCTGCCCGCAACCAACAGGGCGTTGCTCAGGCCTGCCACATAGCCCGCATCGGCTGCATGGTCAAAGTGGCCGTGCCCAATGAATATGGCTTCAGGTTGAATGGCGGCCAGTTCTTCGCGGCCAATGGGCACATAGTTGGCGTGCACGCCCACAATTTCCCAAGCGTCCATTAAAAACAAATGGCCCTTCATGCTTACGATGAAACTTGAAACGCCCACCCACCAAAACTTCACCTGCTCGGGGTCCATGGCATTGGGGCCCAATATGCGTTCACGCGTGGCTTGTAATTCAGGGCTGGGTGTTCGGGCCGCTGGCAGGGGTTTGAAGCTGCTGGCGTCAAACACATTGGGCCGTGTTTCATTGGCCGTGGTTCGGGCTGGGCTCGTGCTGCCCGGTTCGGAATCGCCGCCCAGGCAGGCGGACAGCAGTGGTGCGCAAAGCAAGGCACAGGCAATCAGGCCTGTGCGGGAAAGTAAGGTGGTCATTGTTATTGGGTAGTTGCAGGTGTCTCCAACACCTTGTACTGCCAACAGCGTTGTTTTAGATGCCTTTCACCAGCGGTGAGAAAAACCGGATGATCTTGACCAGGTCTTCCTTGGCCTCGGGCAACGCAAGGTTCATGGTGGGCCAAATGTGCGGCATGCCGGGGCGGGTCAGCAAGGTGATTTGTCCGCCCACTTTCTCCACTGCGTCGCGCAACAGCACGGAATCATCGAGCAAGCACTCGCTTTCGCTGGCAGTCACCATCAATGGCGGAAGGCCTTTCAACTTGCCAAGCAAGGGCGATGCACGTTCATCCGCGGGGTCGTGGCCACACATGTACAAGTTGGCTGCGTGTTCAATCATGTGGGCAGACAGCATGCTGTCGGTTTTGTCATTGCCTTCAATCGAAGGGGACAGGCGGCGCATGTCGGTGGCAGGCGAAATCAGCAGGCCGCCGTGTGCGGGCAGTTTCTTTTTAAGTGCATGTTGCAACACGGCCAAACTCAAGTTGCCGCCGGCAGAATCGCCCGCCACGAAAATGGGTTCGCCTGTAGGGGTGTCGGCCACCAGGGCCTCGAAGGCTGAAATGCAGTCGTCCAGTGGGGCTGGGAACGGGTTTTCTGGTGCCAGGCGGTAGTCCACCATGAACACACGGAAACCCAGGGCATTGGCCAATGCACCGCAGAAAGGGCGGTACATGGGTGGGTGGCCCGCCACAAAACCGCCACCATGGATGTAGAGCAAAGCGCCTTTCGGATTGACCGGAATCAGCCACTCGCCGGGGACACCTCCCAGCGCGCCTTTGATGTGTTTCAAACCCTTCGGCACAGGAGCAAGCAAGTTCGATGCAGCGGTCACCATGCGAAACCGGCGGACAAAACCGGCACCGTTGCCCCGGTAGCTTTTCATGGCAATGCTTGCAATCTTGTTCATTACTTTGGCTTGAATCGACGGCATGGTCTTCCTCTTGGAATATGGAGTTGGATATTTATAGCACTGCCCGCGACGCCCAGTTTAACCTGAGTTTTCAATACACTTGATAAATTCGGACAAATCCGGAGCGGAACTGCAAACGCTGTTTTCAGGGTCGAAAAAATCGGCACAATAAAAAAAAGAGCACAACCACACGGAGACACCATGGCGATATTCGACGAAGACATTTTGATCATTGGCGCAGGTTTGTCAGGCATCAGTGCCGCATGCCATTTGAAAAAAGAATGCCCCAACCGAAAGTTCACCATTCTTGAGCGCCGCACCACCATTGGTGGCACTTGGGATTTGTTCCGTTACCCCGGCATACGATCAGACTCCGACATGTTCAGTTTCGGCTTCAAGTTCAAGCCTTGGAAAAATGCGCATTTTTTCTCGCAGGGCAATGACATTCGCAGCTATGTGCACGAAGCCGCCACCGAGAACAAGGTGTTCGACCACATTCGTTTTCAGCGCAAGGTGAGCGATGCGAACTGGGACAGCGCCGCACAACGTTGGGTGATCAATGCCGTGAATGAAGTCACAGGCGAGCCCGAACAGTACCGCGCCAAATTCATGATGGCCTGTGCGGGCTACTACAACTACGACCAAGGCTACCGCCCCGATTTCCCGAATGAGAAAAGCTTTAAGGGCTTGGTGGTTCATCCTCAGCACTGGCCAGAAAACCTGGACTACACCGGCAAAAAAGTGGTCGTGATTGGCAGTGGTGCAACAGCAGTAACATTAATTCCAAGCATGGCCGACAAGGTGGAGCACATCACCATGTTGCAGCGTTCGCCGTCGTATATTTTTTCATTGCCCTCCGTAGATGCGCTCACCCGCGTGCTGCAAAAAACCCTGCCGTCCAAACTGGCTTACAAGCTGAACCGCACGCGCACCATTGGTTTGGCGCACTTCATGTTCAAGGCCAGCAAAAGCAAGCCCGAGGTGGTGCGCCGCTTCTTGATCGCGATGATGCGCAGGCAGTTGAAAGGCTCCAGTGTGGATATCAAACACTTCACGCCCAACTACATGCCTTGGGATCAGCGTTTGTGCTTGGTGCCCGATGGCGATTTTTTCAAGGCCCTGCGCAGTGGGAAGGCCAGCGTGGCCACAGACACCATCAAGCAGTTTGTGCCCAACGGCATCGAGTTGAATTCAGGCGAAATACTGGAAGCTGACATCATCGTGACAGCCACTGGTTTGAATGTACAAATGGTGGGTGGCATGAAGATTTCTCTGGATGACGAGCCTGTCAACCTGAGCGAGAAAATGTTCTACAAAAGCGCCATGTTGCAAGACCTGCCCAACGCGGCTGTTGTTCTTGGCTACACCCATGCTTCATGGACTTTGAAATCCGATTTGGTCAGTGGTTTTGTCTGCCGCTTGCTGAATTACATGGACAAGCAGGGCCATGCCGTGGCGGTGGCAAAAACAGCCGAGGTCAAACCTGTGGAAGGATTCACGGTGTTGGGTGGCTTGAATTCAGGCTACTTGAAACGCGTGGCCGACCAACTGCCACGCCAGGGTGAAACCCACCCGTGGCACAACCGGCAAGATTATTACCACGACACCAAAACCTTGCTGGAAGACCCCGTGGATGAGCCCGGTTTGGTGTTTGAACCAGCAAAGGCGGTGAACAGCGCCAAGCCGAAGTTCAAGGCAGTGGCTTAAATTTAATTGTCACTGTCGACCAGGGTGAAGCGCTGAGTCATGCGCTCACCCACCTGCACCATTTCAAAAAACACATCCATAGGCCGGGTCCACGCTGTGTGGGTGTCGCCACTTAGGGGGCGGTACACCACCACTGGGCTTAGGTCACTCTCCTGAATGGCCTCGCAAATGATTTCATACAGGCCACCTTTGTAGTGTCGATAACGTTCGCCTGCTTTTACGCCGTGAGGTTGTTCTGGCACGTGGCTCAAGGGGTGTCTCCTTTGCTGTTGTGAGTCATATTTCTTGAATATTCAAGGTCATATCGTTAAACTGTACGGCTGTCCTTGAAGAATTGAAAGGAGTTCCTGAATGCCTGCAACCAAGCGAGCAACCGAGGAAACCAGTAAAACAGCCGTCAAACCCGCTGCTACCAAAACTGTCGGCAAAGTGGCTGAAAATGCGCGCCCTGCCACCGCAACGCGTAAGCCTTCCAAAACTGCGCTGTCCCCGGCTGAGGTAACGCCATTGGCGCTGCTCACGCCCAGCAAACCAGCGCGCCGCCGCCGGTCCGGGGCCGCAAAGCCCAGAAAGTTGAAAGGAGCCACGACCACCTGGCCATTTCCAACCGGCTCACGCCCCTAACTTGCTGAATGCTTCACCATGCTTTTAATTGATATTTTACGCTTACTGCTGGAAACAGCTGCCAGCCTGCTGACCTTTTGCCTTTTGCTTCGCGCGTTGATGCAGTGGGTGAGAATTCACCCAAGTAACCCACTGTCGCCGTTCATTTTTTCGATGACTGACTGGCTGGTCAAACCCCTGAGAAAGGGCGTACCAGGATATGGTGGCATTGATTGGGCCTCCATTTTCGGGGCGTTTGTGGTGTCGTTTGTACTGCACATTGTGTTGGTGCTGCTCACTGTTGGGCTTTCCAGTGGTGGTCCAGGTGTGGGTTCCTTGATTACGCTGACCATCCCGATTGCCATATTCTGGGTTTTGCGAAACGTCGCTTATCTGCTGATGGGTATTGTCCTGATTCAAGTCATTCTGAGCTGGGTGAATCCGTTCTCGCCGATTGCGTCAATTTTGAATGAGTTGTCACGTCCATTCCTGGAACCGCTGCGCCGGGTATTGCCTACCATTGGCAATGTCGATTTGTCACCCTTGGTGTTCTTGCTGATCTTGCAGATTGTGATGATGGTTCTGCAAAGCCTGATGCCAGGGTTCTAAACTCGGCTGTGTAAGCATTGCATAAAAAAAGAGCACCTTCGAAGGTGCTCTTTTTTATTGTGCGCTTGGCAATTGAATTCAGCGTGTGACGCGAGAAGTACCACCACCGCTGACAATCCGAACCCGATCGCCGGGTCGGAAGTCTTCACCAGCCGCGTCCTGTACATAGGCGCGCAAAGTTCCGTTGTCCATGCGAACGGTGATTTCCAAACCTTGGCGAGTCGATGAGTTGCGTTCAATGGCTTGACCTGCAATACCGCCTGCCACCGCACCCAAGACTGCACCCACGGCTCGGCCGCTGCCACCACCCACATTGCTGCCAGCAATGCCGCCAACGATACCCCCGGCAGCAGTACCCACACCGTTGGTGTCGCCTTGAATGGTCACTGTGCGCACGCTTTCTACGGTGCCTTGTTCAATAATTTGCGCACGGCGGGTTTCACCCTCGCGGTACACCTGCCCGGAGCTGCTTTGTGTCGCACAACCTGCAAGCGCACTAAGCGCAATCAGGGCCATTGCACCGGTGCTTTTAAAACTGAACTGAACTGACTTGGCCATGATTTGCCTTTCCTCTCAAGTTACCAGGGTTTATGGCCGAATGCGGCTTCGAACCTGGACGCAATGTCTTCCCGGCTGTGTTGGTAAGTTTGGGGGCCTTTTACTGCAATTTTCAATGAGCCCATCAAACTCGCTAGCTTGGCCGCGTTCACAATCCCCAGGCCTTCAGTCAGGCCGTAGAGCAAGCCTCCGCGGTACGCATCGCCGCAGCCAGTGGGGTCGGCGATTTGTTCTGCTTTAACGCATGGTATATCGTGTCGTTGACCCCCTGTAAATACCCAGCTGCCCTCGGCACCGCGCGTTACAACGAGCGCCTCAAGTTTGTCTGCGATCTGTTCAAGAGTCAAACCTGTGCGGTCACACAACATTTTTGCTTCATAGTCATTGACCGCGGCGTAGGTCGCAAGTTCCAGAAACCGGTCGAGTTCGGGCTTGCCGAACATGGGCAGGCCTTGACCCGGATCGAATACGAATGGGACGCCTTCGGCCACAAACTGCTCGGCATGTTGCATCATGCCGTCGCGGCCATCTGGGGCAATGATACCCAAGGCGATTTCACCTGCTTCGGACACCTTGTTCAGGTGAGAATGGCTCATCGCACCAGGGTGGAAGGCGGTGATCTGGTTGTCGTCGAGATCGGTCGTGATGAAGGCCTGTGCGGTGAACTCGTCGTTGATCTGCTTCAGGCAGTTGGTTTCAATGCCCAGTGTTTGCAGGCGCTGGAAGTAGCCCCCCGCATCGTGACCAATCGTGGCCATGGGCACGGGCTTGCCGCCAAGCATATTCAAACTGTATGCAATATTGCCTGCACAGCCGCCCCAGTCTTTGCGAAGGCTGGGAACTAAAAAGGCCACATTCAGGATATGTACCTGATCGGGCAGGATCTGGTCTTTGAAACGGCCTTCAAACACCATGATGGTGTCGAATGCGATTGAGCCACAAATCAGGACTCGCTTTGATTGCTTGTTGGGGTTCATGAATTACTCTGTCCGTTCTATGGGTGGTCGTATAGCGTTAGCCGAAAGCCGGTGGCGGCACTTTCTGGCATTTGATTATTCAATTCGCTCAAGTTCAAGTATGCCAGTACCTCGACGGTTTTCTGACCACTGATCAACGCAGCGTCACTGGCTGAGCCATTGTCTCGCAGTTGGTAGTCCTCGGGTCCAAGCGATTTGCTTGCAAGCAATAAACCTTGGGAATCGAGCAGCTCGATCTGCAGGCGTGGCCACTTGGCGGGCAGCATGGCTTGGTTGCGCAGGGTCAAGTCGACCCGCAGGTTGTTTTCGTCTAGCGCCTGAAGGCCGCTGCCTTCAACCAGCAGGGCTTGGGTGGCCGGTCGTGAGAACAGTTGCTGTATGGCGGGTCCCGCAGTGTTGATCGTCGAAGCCAATGCGGGTACCTGTTGCAGCAAATCAGTGCGTTGCCACCAAGCAACTTGCAGTGCAAACACCAGCACCATGGCGATACAGGCTGCAGTGAGCGCAGGGCTTTTTTGTTCGAAATTCAAAAGGGGTTTTACCGGCGCACTGCTGGCAAACAGATTTTCAGAGCCAGTGCCATCGCCACCTGTCAGGTTGTGGTCACTGACGTATTCTTTGGTATCAAGGTCAAGTTTTTGCCAGGCTTCGGTATCAGCAGAAGTTAGGTGTTCGATGCCAGAAAACACGTTTTGACACTGTCCACAGCGCACTTTGCCTTCGTGCAACTGCAATTGGCCAGAAGTAACTTTGAACAGTGTGTTGCAGTTGGGGCAGCGTGTGGCCAGGCTCATGGGTAAGGGTCAGCCTGGCGCGTTAGTCTGCGGCTTTTTGGCCATGCAGGCACACCCAGCCGTCACGTTCTGCCCAGACTGCCAAATCGATCCATTGGCGGTAATGCGCAATAACCTCCTCAGCTTGGCGGGCCAACACGCCTGAAAGTACCAATTGCCCGCCTGCTTCAACGTGGTTGCACAGCGAAGGGGCCAGTACCTTCAATGGGTTTGACAAAATATTGGCCACCACTATCGGAAACTGACGTTTGGCCAGTGGAAAGTCGGGCAAACCACAGGGCATCTCGACGCCATTGTTGCCAGCATTGTAGGCGGTGCTGTCGACAGCCTGGGGATCGATGTCCACGCCAATGGCTTCAGATGCACCCAATTTAAGCGCTGCAATGCCCAAAATACCCGAACCACAGCCGTAATCCAGCACGCTTTGTCCCTTCAGCGGGAATTCGCTAAGCCAACGAAGGCAAAGGGCGGTGGTGGGGTGTGAGCCGGTACCAAAAGCCAAGCCAGGGTCGAGTACCAAGTTGATTCGGTCGTCGATGTCTTGCGGTTCATGCCAAGAAGGCACAATCCACAAGCGGGCCGAAATCGGAATGGGGTCGAACTGGGACTGGGTTAAGCGAACCCAGTCTTCCTGGGGCACCTCGGTATAACTGATTTCAGCGTCTCCCAGCAATTCAGCCGGGATTTCACCAAAAATTTGTTCACCTTCGGCTTTGTTGCGAAACAAGGTCACCACATGGTTCAAATTCCACGCCGCTGATTCAGGTTCCATGCCAGGTTCGCCGAACAAGGGTTGTTCGTCTTCACTGTCGGCATTGGCGTCTTCAAGGCTGACAGCCAAGGCACCCAGCTCCATGAGCAGGTCGGAAACTTCATCCGCTTGCTCAAACGGCAGGGTTAGTTTGGCTTGTATCAGCGGTGTGGCCTGTTGGTTCATTTATTTGAAACGCGCTTCAAGTTTGTGCTCAAGGTAGTGAATGCTGGTGCCGCCCTCAACGAAGCGTGCGTCTTCCATCAATTCACGGTGCAAGGCTGTGTTGGTTTTAATGCCATCAACCACCAGTTCTGCCAGTGCTTGGCGCATGCGGGCCATGGCCTGCTTGCGGTCTTCACCGTAGGTGATCACTTTTGCGATCATGGAATCGTAATGCGGTGGCACGTTGTAGCCGCTGTACACATGGGAGTCCACGCGCACGCCTGGGCCGCCGGGTGCATGCCAGTTCTTGATCGGGCCGGGCGAGGGCACGAACTTGAACGGGTCTTCCGCGTTGATTCGGCATTCAATGGCATGGCCGCGGAATTCAATGTCGCGTTGGCGGAACCGCAATTTTTGCCCCGCTGCAATACGAATCTGTTCCTGAACGATGTCCACACCGGTGATCATTTCTGTGACCGGGTGTTCAACTTGCACGCGGGTGTTCATTTCAATGAAGTAGAACTCGCCGTTCTCGTACAGAAATTCAAACGTGCCAGCACCCCGGTAACCAATTTTTCGGCAGGCTTCCGCGCAGCGTTCGCCGATACGCTCGATCAGGCGGCGTGGAATGTTGGGTGCTGGTGCTTCTTCAATCACTTTCTGGTGGCGGCGTTGCATGGAGCAATCGCGTTCGCCCAGCCATACGGCGTTTTTGTGTTCGTCAGCCAGAATCTGGATTTCAATGTGGCGGGGGTTTTCAAGGAATTTTTCCATGTAAACCGCTGGGTTATTGAATGCAGAACCAGCTTCGGTTTTGGTCATGGTCACCGCGTTCAGCAGCGCTGCTTCGGTGTGCACCACACGCATGCCGCGCCCACCACCACCACCGGCAGCTTTGATAATGACCGGGTAACCCACCTGCCGTGCAATTTTCACGATCTCGCGTGGATCGTCGGGCAATTCACCCTCAGAACCCGGCACGCAGGGCACGCCTGCAGCAATCATTGCCCGCTTGGCGGACACTTTGTCGCCCATCAATAAAATGGATTCTGACCGGGGGCCAATGAACACGAAACCGCTTTTCTCGACGCGGTCGGCAAAGCTGGCGTTCTCTGACAGGAAGCCGTAGCCAGGGTGAATCGCTTCAGAATCGGTGACCTCGGCGGCACTGATAATGGCTGGAATATTCAGGTAGCTTTCTTTGGAGCTGGGGGGGCCTATACACACCGATTCATCGGCCAGCTTCACATACTTGGCATCCACGTCGGCGGTGGAATACACCGCCACGGTTTTGATGCCCATTTCCTTGCATGCGCGCAGGATGCGCAAGGCTATTTCGCCGCGATTGGCGATCAATATTTTTCCAAACATGGTGGCTGCTCCTGTTCTATTCAATGATGAATAGAGCTTGACCAAACTCCACAGGTTGACCGTTCTCGACCAAAATGGCCTTCACTACACCAGACTTGTCACATTCAATTTCATTGAGCAACTTCATGGCTTCAATAATGCAAATGGTTTGGCCTTCTTTCACTGTGCTGCCAATTTCCACGAAATTGGAGGCCCCGGGGCTGGGCGCGCGGTAAAACGTGCCAACCATGGGTGAAGTGACTTTGTGGCCCGCGTCCACGGGTGCAGCAGGTGCTTCAGCGGCGGCCGCAGGGGCAGCAGCAGCGGCAGGTGCAGCCATGGCTGGGGCCTGCTGCATCATTTGCTGCGGCATGGCCATGGTGTATTGGGGTTGGCTTTTGACGATACGTACCTTGCCTTCGCCTTCAGTTACTTCCAGTTCGGAAATGTCTGATTCAGCCACCAGGTCGATCAATGTTTTAAGCTTTCTGAGGTCCATCTACTTGCTCCATCTAGGGAGGTTGGTTGTGGGCCCATTCATGTGATGGGCCGTCTTGTGTTGCGGTGCACGACCAAGCAAAAGGTTAATTGAGCTTAACGTCGCTCAGTGTGCACCGAAAATCAATTATTTTCCAGCCCGGCGGGCGCTGTTGAACCTTGCTTCACGGTTCACCCTGCCCGAGCGTTGCGTGAGCATACCCGATTTTATCGCTGTAGTGCGTTGGTGATGGTGCTCATCTGTATTCTGCCGGCTTCTCGCAGTAATTCATTACCATTTTCGTCCAAAATGACTGTAAATGGTAATCCGCCTTGTTGATTGCCCAGCACTTTGCCAAGCTCTGTGCCGGTCATGCCAGCCAACACGATGGGATAACTTACCGGTGTTTTTTGTAGAAATTGATCGACGTTGGATGGCGAATCGATGGCAATGCCGATCAGTTCGACATTTTGGGCCTGAAGTTGCGGGTACAGTTCGTCCAGTTCAGGCATTTCCTCCACACAGGGGGGGCACCAGGTGGCCCAGAAATTCAGCACAACCACTTTGCCTTTCAAGGCGCCCAAGTCGAGTGATCCGCCTTGTGGGGTATCAAATGTGTAGCCACTGAGCGGGTATTCAGGGCCGCCCTGAGGCTTTAAACCAAAATAAAGGCCAATGGTCAGTGCCAGTATCGCAGTTACGATCGGAATGAGTTTGTTTTTCATGGTGCTTCGATTAGTCGGGTCAGGCCCGCAAGGTCAGTTTGAAAAGGAGTTCCATCCGGTGATTGTCTGTTGAGCAAGCCCCGGCGTTGCACTGGGTTGGCCACACCCAACTGAAACCAGCGCTGTTTCCAGCGAAAGGCCACAGCCGGAAATGATTTGCCAGCCAACAAGGCATCTTCGCAGGCGTCGAAATTGATGTTCTGGTTCAACAGCCAGTAATCCACTTCTTTTTCGTCGTCTGCAAACGCAATGATGTGCACATCGGAATGCGCGCTGCCGGTGCCGTTAACCGCAGCGCCATACACAATGGGCTCAAATTGCTGCATGCCTTGCATGAATTTGAGTGCAACCTCGCGTAATTCGTTCAATTCGCCGGGTTGGCTGTCGGCCTGAAAAAGCGCTTGGTAGGCACGCAATTCGTCCTGAATGTCTTGATCTGTGGGCAATCGCTCACGGGGAATGCGCTGTTTGCCCACCAGGGATTTGATGGCCTGATTGCGTGCGGTGGCGTAGTCCAGGCCTTCCTCGGCAATCAATCGGGCGGCGGTCATCGCAATTTCTATGCGAAGTTCGTCTTGCGGTGCGAAGAATTCTTCCATATCGGCAGTGTATCCAAATTCACAGGCACTACAATATGGGCTTGTTCTGAAAGGAAGAAAGAATGCACATCCACATCCTAGGGATTTGTGGCACCTTCATGGGCGGCGTTGCCCAGTTGGCCAAGGCCTTGGGCCACACCGTGACCGGCTGCGACGCCAATGTGTACCCACCCATGAGCACCCAGTTAACCCAGGCGGGGATCGAGTTGACCGAGGGTTTTGGTGTGGAGCAACTGGCAATCAAGCCCGATTTGTGGGTGGTGGGTAATGTTGTTTCGCGTGGCAACCCGTTGATGGAAGCGATATTGAACCAAGGGTTGGCCTACACCAGCGGTCCCCAGTGGGTGGGTGAACATATTTTACGTGGCCGCAAGGTGTTGGCCGTGGCGGGTACCCATGGCAAAACCAGCACCAGCTCCATGTTGGCTTGGGTGCTTCAACAGGCAGGTTTGAACCCAGGATTCTTGATCGGCGGCGTTCCCGGAGGTTTTGGCGTGTCGGCCACCTTGGGGCAGGGCGACTGCTTTGTGATTGAAGCCGATGAATACGACACTGCATTTTTCGACAAACGCTCAAAGTTCGTGCATTACCGGCCTGTGGTCGCTGTATTGAATAATCTGGAATTTGATCACGCCGACATTTTTCCTGATCTTGCTGCCATTGAAACCCAGTTTCACCACCTGGTGCGCACCGTGCCTTCGGAAGGGCGGGTTGTATGCCCAGCCAACACCGAGTCATTGGAGCGGGTGTTGAAACGGGGTTGCTGGACGCTAGTTGAGCGTTTTTCCGCCAATGGCGACGACGCGCCCTGGCAGGCGCGCGTGTTGGGTGCGTCCCAATTTGAAGTATTGAAGAATGGCGAAGTGAAAGGCGCAGTTCAATGGGACTGGTCTGGCCTGCACAATGTGAACAATGCCTTGGCTGTTATTGCCGCTGCCCATGCAGTGGGCGTGAGGGTGGCTGACGCCTGCAAGGCGTTGTGTCAATTTCCCGGTGTAAAGCGCCGCATGGAGTTGCGCGGCGAAGCCGCCGGTGTGAAGGTGTATGACGATTTTGCGCACCACCCCACTGCCATTGCTACAACGTTGGAGGGTGCCAAAGCACGAATGGAAGAAATTGCAGCGGCTGATGGCAAACTCGCCGGCAAGTTAATCGCACTGTTTGAGCCACGCTCTAACACCATGAAAATGGGTACCCTTGCGCAGGCGCTGCCCGCTTCATTCGACCAGGCTCAGGCGGTGGTGTGCTACACCGCGGGTATTCAATGGAATGTGCGCGATACCTTGGGCAGCGTCGGTGAAAGGCTGTTTGCCAGCGACAATTTGAATGAAGTGATTGATCATGTGGTTTCCCAGGCCAAGCCGGGCGACTGGGTGGTGGCCATGAGCAATGGCTCCTTTGGCGGTATTCACCAAAAACTGATCGACGCCCTGGCTTCGCGGGTGCGGGCTTGACGCCCTTTGTACTTAACAGCCCCGGCGGCTTTATACGCACCTCGGGCGTGGCCGATCTGGTGGTGTATATGCACGGGTTTCGCTCGTCGTCGAAGTCGGTGAAAGCCCAGAAAATGATTGATGCCTTCGATCAGGCGGGTTTAAGCAGCCATTTGTGGGTACCTGATTTACCTGCCTCGCCAGCGCAGGCATTGGCGCTGGTTGCGCAACTGGTGAGTGCGCGACTGGAAAGCCAGCCCAACACTTCCCTTACTTTCATCGGCAGTTCACTGGGCGGTTACTATGCGACCGTGTTGGGTGAGTTGTACAAGCAGGCATCGGTAGTGCTGTTGAATCCGGCCATCAAACCGTATGACGACTTGCAGGATCAAATCGGCAAAAAGAAAGTTTATTTTTCTGAAGAAGAAATCGAGTTTGTACCCGCCTACCTGGGCGACCTGAAAGCCATGGAACAAACCAGCCTGACAGACCCACAGCGCTACTTTTTGGTGGCTGCGCGTGACGATGAAGTGCTGAACTGTGACACCATGCTGGCGCGTTATCGCGGTGCGCACCAACTCCACTTGCTGGGTTCTGACCATGCCTTGAGCGATTTCGATGACCTTCTGCCTTTCGTCAAACTGGCGGTGGGCTTGTGATGGCAGGTGTGGTGTGGACCAGGCACTGCCCGGCGGCTTGGCCTGCGTGGGCGCGCAACTGGGCTTGTACCAAGGGTTCACTGACCCAGCGCTTGGTCGGCTTGAACAAGGGGTTTAGAGTGGAGCCTGTGGTGCAGGGCAAAGTGCTGGTCAAGTCGAGTTCGATGAATTCGCACGGGCAAATGATGCGCCAGCGTTTGGTGCGCTTGCATGTGAACAATGCGCCCGTGGTACTGGCGCAAACGCTGGTAAAAGTGGATGGTTGTGTGAATGACTGGCATTTTTGGCGAGGACTGGGTAATCGCTCATTGGGCACGGTGCTGTTTTCCGATCCCCAGGTCCAACGCGGTGATCTGTTCTTCGCGCGCCTGCCTTTCGATCAGGCCTGGGTGCAGCAACTGCTTAGTCCGTCCCTGTTGGCTGAATTGAAAAATACGGGGCAAGGGCGTACCTGGTATGCCCGTTGTGCGCGCTTTTCGCGCAAGCCCCACAGAACGCCGTTGTGGGTCATGGAGGTATTCCTGCCCCAACTCGAGAACTACATTTAGGACAGTTGATGAATTTGTATTACGAAGAGGCCGGAGCCTTTAAAGTGGGCCGAGTGCTTCAAGAGCAGGGCAGCGCCTATCAGGTGGAAACCTTGCATGGCAAACGCACCAAGGTGAAATCCAATAGCGTGATGCTGAAGTTTGATGCGCTGGAATGTGCGGAATTCCACACGCAGGTCGAGGCTTTGGCCAAAGAAGTAGACACCGAGTTCTTGTGGGAATGTTCGCCTGAGGGTGAATTTGATTTCACGGCGATGGCCCAAGAGTACTTCGGTGAAAAGCCTACAGTGGTGCAACAGGCGGCCACCTTGGCGGCTTTGCATGCAGCCCCCATTCACTTTCACCGCAAAGGCAAGGGAATGTACCGTGCCGCCCCGCCAGAAATTTTGCAGGCTGCTTTGGCTGGCCTGGAGAAAAAACGCTTGGCGGCCGAACAGCAACAAGCCTGGGCTGATGCCTTGGTGCGCCGAGAACTGCCAGACGGTTTTGCAAAACAGGCAGCCACATTGCTGGTTCGGCCTGACAAAAACAGCGCTGAATACAAAGCCTTGATGTTGGCTTGCACAGAGGCGGGCCGGTCACCTGATGTGTTGTTGATTGAATGTGGCGCGTTTAAATCTGTGCATGAAATGATGCGTGCGCGTTTTGCTGCCGTGTATTTCCCCAAGGGGCCGGAAATTGACTTGCCAGCCCCCGAAGTGCCCGCCGAGTTGGCGGAGTTGCCGGTCGCCAATGTGCGCGCTTTCTCGATTGATGACATTTCAACCACGGAAATTGACGATGCATTCAGCGTGGAGTGGCTGGATGAAAAACGCGCCCGAATTGGTGTGCACATAGCAGCGCCTGCATTGTTGATTCCGCGTGGCAGTCCCTACGATCGTGTGGCGCGCGAGCGTTTGTCGACCGTGTATGCACCCGGCGACAAAATCACCATGTTGCCCGACCAGGTGGTTGAATTGGCCACACTGGCCGAAGGGCGCACTGTACCCTCGGTCAGTATTTATGTGGAAGTGAGCACTGAAACTGGTGAGCTGCTCAGCGAGCCCTACAGCGCAATTGAGCAAGTGCCCATGGCCGCGAACTTGCGCCACAATCACCTGGATGCAGCCCTGTCCAAAGAAGTGCTGGAAGACCCTGATCTGAATGAGCTTGATGTAGTCGGCGAATTTTTTCCTGCGTTGAAAATGTTGTGGAAAAGTTCGTGCGTATTGCGCATGGAGCGTGAAATTGTTCGCGGGCAACCAGAAAAGCACACGCGCATTGATTTCAATTTCTATGTGAGCGATGACGGCACCGTTGAAATTCAGCCCCGCCGCCGCGATGCGCCACTGGATTTGTTGGTGGCTGAATGGATGATCTATGTGAACCGCGAGTGGGGTGGCATGCTCGACGAGTGCAAAGTCACCGGTATTTACAGGGTACAACCGCCCATGGGCCGTGTGCGTATGTCGACCCATGCTGCGCCGCATGTGGGTTTGGGTGTGCCGCAATACGCATGGAGTACTTCGCCTTTGCGCCGTTACGTGGATTTGGTAAACCAGCAGCAATTGATTTCACTGCTTCGCCAGGATCCGCCTGTGTACACCGCAACCGATGCAGAATTGCTCTCGGCAGTGAACAGTTTCGACGTAACCTACAAAGCCTATGCTGAATTTCAGCAAAGCATGGAGCGCTACTGGTGCCTGCGCTGGATACAGCAAAAGGGTCGCAAGCAGTTTGACGGCGTGGTGGTGAAGGACGAACTGGTGCGCCTGGACGACATTCCCCTGTTTGTTCGCCTGGTGGGCGTGACCTCGCCAGGCCGTGGCGTACAGGTGGAGGTTGAACTGGATCAGGTTGATGAACTGACCCTGACTGTTTCGTGCAAGCTGATTGCCTTGAAGAAGGGCACACCCACGCGTTTGCTCGATGACGACGAGGAAGAGGAAATTGAGCTTCCCGAAGCGCCGGTTGCTGTGGTTGAGGCTGGTGAATCCGAAGGACTCAATCCGCCTGGCGACTCCACGGGAGGTTCTGCGGCGTGACAGTTCTGCGTGCACCACTTGGCGAAATGAACTTGAAAAAGGCACTGGTGTTGTCAGTGTTCCTTCATGCGCTTTTGCTTTTGGTGCATTTTTCCAAACCGCAGGCAGACACTGCATTCAGTCGCCCACTCGAAGTGATTCTGGTGAATGCGCAATCACAGAAAACCCCCAACGATGCAAAAGTGCTTGCGCAGGTTGCGCTCGATGGCGGTGGCCAAGCCGACAAGGGTCGAGCCACCACCTTGCCTGGGCAAGCTGACGACACGGTCAACCAGCGGGAGTTGATTGCCAGCGCAGACAGGTTGAAGGAACTTGAAGCCTTGCAACGCAGTCTGGCTGGTGCAGAACTGCGCACCACCCCACAGAACGAAGTGCAGGAAACACGCCCGGGCAATGACCCGAAAAGCCAGCGTGCGCTTGAAATTAAAAGACTGCAGGCGCAGATTGCTGACAACATCAAAAGTTACAACGAACGCCCGCGCAAGCATTTTTTCTCGCCTCGCACTTCGCCGTATGCCTTTGCAATTTACGAGGAAGCCTGGCGCGCGAAAGTCGAACAGGTGGGCAATGGAAATTACCCGGAAGAATTGAAAGGGCGCATATACGGCAAGCTGCGTTTGACCGCCTACATTCGAGCTGACGGCACGCTAGAGGATGTGGAGGTAGACCGCTCCTCGGGGTCGGCCGTGCTGGATCGAGCCGCATTAAGAATTTTAAGAATGTCCACGCCGTTTCCACCATTTCCTTCGGAGATGCGGCAGAAGGCCGATATTTTGGCGATTACCCGCACTTGGGTGTTCAGCCGCGACACGATCAGTACCGAATATTGAGCGCGACGATCCGAATCATGGAGATTTCTTGTTGAATTTCACAGCACAACAGCCAGACCGCTATGTCGTGATCGGTAACCCGATTGCGCACAGCAAGTCGCCAGCCATTCACAGTGATTTTGCTGCGCAACTGGGCCTGCCTTTGCAATATGAACGTGTGCTGGCACCCTTGAATGGTTTCAGGCAAACCGTGGCAGCTTTGCAAGCCGCTGGTGTCAAAGGCGCCAACGTGACTGTGCCCTTTAAACTGGACGCCTATGCAATCGCCAGCCAACCTTCGAATACGCTAACCACAGCCGCGCAATTCGCCCAGGCCGTAAACACCCTGAAATTTCTGCCAGACGGCACTGTACTTGGCGACAACACCGATGGCGGTGGGCTGTGTCGTGACCTGGCCCGGCAACTCAAGGTGCTGGGCTTGCGCATGGACCAGTGCCAGGTGTTGATGATCGGTGCTGGTGGTGCAGCCAGTGGTTGCGTTGCCGCGTTTCAAGATGCGGGCATTCAATATTTGACTGTCTTGAATCGTACGGCTGCAAAAGCGCGTGAACTGGCAATACGGGCAGAGGCACTTGATTTGCCAGCAGCCGGTGGTGCCTTGGACAGCCCGCCTTCGCATTTCGACATTCCGGGCGCGCCAGTGATTGTGGTGAATGCGTCGTCCAGTAGTTTAAGCGGCGAGGTACCTGCCATCCATGCGGACTGGTTTGAGCGGGCGGTGTTGGTCTATGACATGATGTATTCAGCCGAGCCAACGCCTTTTCTTCGTTCGATCAAGAATCCGGAACTGCCTTGCAGCGATGGTTTGGGCATGCTGGTTTTTCAGGCGCAATTGGCTTTTGAGGTGTGGACCGGGCAGACGCCCAACGCTCTGGAAACCTTGACCAAGGTGCGTCAACGACTATGAACATGGCCCGAAAAAAAACACAAACTCGCAGCAAACGAAAATTCAGCCTGAATCCTTTGGTGTGGTTGTGGCGGCTTTTCTTTTGGGGGTTCTGTGCAATCGTCTTGTTGCAACTCTGGTATTTGGCACAGATCGCGGTGTGGACCCATGTAAACCCCAGCAGTACCAGTTTCATGCAAACCCGTTTGGCTGAAATCCGCAAAACCGAACCTGGTTTTCAGCTCAAGCATGAATGGGTGCCTTACGACAAAATTTCGCTGAATTTGAAACGCGCTGTGATTGCCGCCGAAGACAGTGGCTTCATGACCCACAAGGGCGTTGAAGTGGAAGCCATTCAATTGGCCATCAAGCGCAATGAGCGGCGGGGAAAGGTCACCCACGGTGGGTCAACAATCACCCAACAGTTGGCTAAAAACCTGTTTTTGACGAGCAAACGCAGCTACATTCGCAAAGGCCAGGAACTGGTCATCGCCTTGATGATTGAAGCGGTCTGGGACAAGCGCCGTATTCTGGAGGTGTACTTGAATGTGGTGGAGTGGGGCAATGGCGTGTACGGTGCGCAGGCCGGTGCGAAACATCACTATGGCGTAAGCGCGGCACAACTCAGCAGTTATCAGGCAGCGCGCATGGCAGGCATGTTGCCCGCACCGCGTTACTTCGACAAACGTAGAAACTCGCCTTTTCTGGCGCGTAAAACAGGTACGCTTCAGAAGCGGATGTATCAGGTTACTGTGCCTAAATAGCCACTGGGCATTTCAGCCCAGCAGTGCATCCCACAGCTTGCGTATCGGCTTTCGCATCACCATCAGTGCAGGGTCGCTGGTGCGTGATTTTTCATGCCCGGCCAGGCGCAATTCATGCTGCTTGGCGCGCAATTGCCGATAGGCGTCGGCCACATAGTTCGCCAAATCTGCTGGCACCAAACCAAGTTCACCCGCTTTTTTCAGCAAGGCGATATTGCCTTTGTTTGCAGTCAGTTCGGGGTGAGTGTGTGCATGGCCCAGCACCAGTGCCTGCACCATGAACTCGATGTCGACCATGCCACCCAAATCGTGTTTCACATCAAACTGCTCGGTGTTGTTGGGGTGGCCGTCCAGCATTTTTTGTCGCATGGTGATCACTTCTTTTTTCACATCATCCCAGTCGCGGGGCAGGCGTAAAATCTCCTCACGCAGTGTTTCAAACTTCTTGCCGATTTCCGGATCACCCACACAAAACCGGGCACGGGTCAGGGCCTGGTGTTCCCAGAACCAGGCACCCACACCACCCTCGCGACGCTGATAATCTTCGAACGATTTCACGCTGCTGACCAGCAAGCCCGCTTCGCCATTGGGGCGCAGGCGGAAGTCAGTTTCAAACAGAGTGCCTGCTGCAGTCTGTGTGGTCAGCCATCGGTTCATGCGTTTGGCCAGTTGGGCGTACAAGTCCGGGGCGCGGTCATCGTCGTCTTCAAACAGGAAAATCAGGTCCAGGTCCGATGAATATCCCAGCTCCTTGCCGCCATGTTTTCCGTAGGCCACCACTGCAAAACGCGGCTGGGCCCGGTGGCGTTTCGGCAATTGGTCCCAGGCACGTTCCAGAATGATGTCGAGTGTGCAGTCCGCCAATTCCGACAACAAGTCCGATACATGTTCAACAGTCAGCAGGTTTTCCAGGTCCTGCGTCAGCACCCGGAACAGCTGTGCATGGTGCTGTTCACGAATCAGGTCCATTTGTCGTTCCAGGTCAGGCTGGCCATCGGGCAGCTTGGCCTGGTCGAGCAGGTCACGCAGTTGCTGCTTCCACTGGTTGAAGTCGGGCGGTGTCAGCAAGGTTCTGCTGTCCAGCAATTCATCGAGCAACAAAGGGTGTTTGATCAGAAAGTTCGCAGCCCACGGGCTGGCGGCCAACATGCGGCTTACCCGCATGCGGGCGATCGGGTATTCATCCAGCAGGCTTAAGTAGGCGCCACGGCGGGCCACGGTTTCAATCAGGTCGCAACAATGCCGCCAGCAGGAATCCGGGGCGGCAGATGCACCGGCCGCTGCCAGCAAAGCGGGCATCACACGGTCCACCCGTTCACGGTGCGCGCTGGGCAAGGCCTGGTAGCGGCTGGACTCTACAAGGTGCTGGTATCGGTCTTGCGCTGCTTTTGGATTGGTAAAGCCTTGGGTCAAGGTGTCGGGCCAAGGCAGTTCAAGGCTTCGGATTTCTTCGTCTTCCTGTTTGTCGCCAAATACAACATCGAAATGGCTGGCCACATAATCCATGTGCCGGTTCAGGGTTTTCATGAAATTACCGGGATCCTGAAAACCCATGGACCGGGCGATGCGCAACACTTCAGTGGGCGAGGCTGGCAAACGGTGGGTTTGCGCGTCGTCCACATATTGCAGGCGGTGCTCAAGGTTGCGTAGAAATCGATAGGCTGTCACCAGCTTGTCGTGGTCATCCTGAGTAATCAATCCCAGTTCAACGCAAATCTCCAGTACATCGACTGTGCGGCGCAATTGCAGTTTGGGCTCCCGACCGCCGCGAATCAACTGAAAGGCCTGTGCTGTGAATTCAATTTCACGAATGCCGCCACGCCCCAGTTTTACATGGACTGAACCGGGGTGCTGGCTTTCGCGTTTGTTCACCTCGTTGCGAATTTGCACATGCAAGGCGCGCAGCGCACGAATGGAGCCGAAATCCAGATATTTTCTGAATACAAACGGGCGAACAATGTTGTTCAAGTTGTCCAGGCTTTGCTGAAAAGCGGCATCTTGGGCTGGGTCAACAGCCCAGTTCACCACCCGTGCCTTGATCCAGGCGTAGCGTTCCCACTCGCGGCCTTGCACCACGAAATATTCTTCCAGCATGTCGAGACTGACCACCAGTGGGCCAGAATCGCCGTTGGGCCGCAGTCGCATGTCCACGCGGAACACAAAGCCTTCGTCTGTGACTTCAGAAATAATCTTGATCACACGCTTGCCCACCTGGGTGAAAAACTCGGCATGTGATTGGGTTTTCCCCGTGGGGCCGCCTAAGGTTTCGTCGTCCTGGTTGTACAGAAAAATCAGGTCAATGTCGCTGGAAGCATTCAGCTCGAATCCACCCAGCTTGCCCATGCCTACCACCATCAGGCAGTCGCCATTGGCTGGCTCGCCAAAACGCTCTGCCTGCAGGCGGTGGCTTAACTTCAGCGCAATTTGCACCGCAGCATCGGCCAGGAATGACAGGGCCTCGGTTACGTCGAACAAATCCACCTTGCCCTGCAGGTCGCGACGCATGATCTCGATCATGCTGCGCTGACGCACCAAGCGAAGTTCAGCCATCAGGGCTTTTTCATCGCTGATCTCGCGCGCATTTTCAAGCCAGGTTTCAACACAGTCCAGCAGGGCCTTGTCCTCGTTGTCTGTGTTGTCCCATTGTGGGAAGCGGTTCAACCAGCGCTTGGCATATTCCGAGTGCTTGGGCCAAACCTGGTGATAGAAATCCAGTGGGTCGTTCATGGGGTTCGTAATAAAGGAGAGCTTGGTTCTACAATAGCGTACTACAGGTGTTGACTAATCATCGGGCGGTATTTCTTGCAGGAAGGAACAATACAGGCGCAGTTGCAAATGGCCATCGACAATCCCAGGTTCAAGCGAACCCGGCGGGTTGTCTTCTGGCTATTGGTCTTGGTCTACGTGCCTTTTTGCCTGGCTTTGTTGGCTGTGAAATGGTTGGTCTTGCCGGAAATTGACCGTTATCGCCCTGAAATTCAACAGTTCCTGCAAACCCAAACCGGCACCCCGATTGAAATTGGTGAAATCCAGGCCAGTTGGCGTGGTTTTGGCCCGTTGCTGGTGGTTCAAAATGTGCGTCTGCTCAAGCCCGATGGGGGTGTGGGACTACAGGCCGACCGTCTGCATTTGAATTGGTCGTTGCCAAGTATTTTGACCTTTTCCCCCCGTTTGAGGAATCTGGAAGTACACTCGCCGACGCTGAGTGTGCATCGAAATGCGCAGGGTATTTTTGAAGTTGCTGGAATACCGTTCGTAGACGACGGCACCGAGGGCAATCCCGGTCTCGACTGGTTGCTCAGCCAGCGCAGGGTGCTGCTGACCAATGGTGTGCTGAACTGGCAAGACGCGCTGGGTCAATTTCCAGACACGCAGGCCACACAAGCTGAGATGCTGCTCGAAAATGGTTTGCGCAGCCACCGGGCGGGCTTGGTGTTCAATTTGCCTTCGTTGGCACAAACACCGGTTCAAGCCATGTTGAACTTCAACACCCCATTGCTTGATCGCAAGCTTGGAGACGTAGACACCTGGAAAGGCACCCTGCATTTGAATGCAGTGATAGATCAGGCTGATCCCTTGGAAACCGTTTTCAAAGCCTTTGGTCTGGATGTTCAGTTGCTACAGCCGCAAGGTCGCCTTTGGGTTGATTTTGAGGGTGGTCTTGTACAGCGGTCATTGTTGGACGCGCGAATTGCCAATTTGCGATTCGCCAACCCGCAGGTGGATGCACCGCCATTTGACATGTCGAACACCAGTGCCTTGCTTGAAGTGGCTGGCGAACATGCTTTGTTCCAGCCCGAAGTCATTTCCATTCGACACTTGAAGGGACAAATTGCAGGGCGGCAACAGTTTGGTCCCAGCGACTTGGCGGTGCGCAAATCGAAGTCTGATCAAGGTGTTCAATGGGGAGTAAAGGTTGAGCAACTGGACGCGACCCAAGCCAAAGCCATTGCCCTTGAATTGGCTCCCCACTTGAATCAGAAAGAACGGCTTGCACAATTGAATTCAGTGGATTTTGCGGGTCGAATCAACCGGGTCGATTTGAGCTGGGTCACCGCCGGTGACACGCCCTATGAAAATTCCCTGGGCTTTAATTCTGACCTCGATTTTACGAACTTGACCGTGCAGTTCCGTGACAAGGCCGGCGTAACCACAGGTTTTAAAAACATCAGTGGGACTTTCAAGGGTACTGACTCGCAAGGGGAGTGGACGCTCAGTGGCGACAATTCTGAAGTGTCCTTGCCTGAGGTGTTTGACGCAAACTCGCTGGCTTTTGACACTGTGCAGGGCCAGGGGGCCTGGCGAGATGTGTTCACAGCGGACGGCCCGAGCGAGTTTTCAATTCAAAGGCTTGAAGTACAAAACCAGGATTTGCAAGCTGAAGTGGCTGGCAGGTACGAATTCAGGCACGACGAAGCAGACTTTGTGGACATGAAGGGGCAGCTGGTGCGTGCCAACATGGCCAACGTGGCGGTGTACCTGCCGCGCATTGTTGGCGCCAATGCCCGTGCCTGGCTCAGTAATAACCTGAAAGGTGGACTGGCAAGCAATGGCGAATTTGAACTGACCGGGCGATTAAGCGATTTTCCGTTTGACAAGCCTGCGACCCAAGGTGTGTTTCGAATCGAAGTACCGTTTGAGAATGGTGAACTGACATACGCGCCCGGTTGGCCTGGTATTCAAAAAATCAATGGCAAGGCAATGTTCAACGGCAAGCGCATGTTGATTCAAGCTGACACGTCTGAATCGTTGGGTGTTCAGTTGAAAGACGTGCAGGCCAGCATCGAGAATCTGGATGCCTGGGAGCCCCTGCTGGAAATCAAGGGAACCGGGCAGGGTGAACTCGGCAACATGGTGGCATTTGTCAATCAAAGCCCGGTTCGGGAAATCTTGAGTGAAGCCCTGGTGAATGCGCAGGTGGCTGGCGATGCCACACTGGATTTGCAACTGAACATACCGATTGCTGCGCCTGAAAAAACACAGGTCAAAGGCGACTTGTTGTTAAAGGGCAATTCAATCCGGGTGGTGCGTGGCATGCCAACCGTGAGCGACGTCAACGGTGTCATCAGGTTTTCCAACAAAGGCTTGTTCATTGACCAATTGCAGGGCCAGGCCTTGGGTGGACCGGTGCTTGTCAATGGCACCACCGATTCCGCCGGGCGCATGGAAATTCGCGCAAGCGGTACTGCGCGCGCGAAAGGACTGACGCAGTATTTGAATCCCTTGAGTGAGCCCTATTTGCTGGGCAGCACGCCATACACTGTGGTCGTGGCTACCCGTGAAGGCGGTGTGGCCATTGATGTAGCCAGCCAGTTGCAAGGCCTTGAAGTGAAGCTGCCAGCGCCTTTCAACAAAAAAGCGGAGGTACGCCTGCCTTTCAAACTCAGTCAGACAGGCAGCGCGCAAGGCGAGCGGTGGCTGGTCGATTTGGGGCCCGAGGGCAAGCCCGTGGCCCAAGTACGCGCGATCGTTCTTGAGCAGGCAGGGCAGGCTGGAATCGATTCCATGCAGTTTGCGGTGGGTGCGCCGCTGGCGGCGCCTGTGGCTGGCATTCAGGGCGATGTGCGCGTGCCCTCTATTGACCTGGACACCTGGCGAGAGATTTTCAATAGCATTACCGCCACGCCCGGCAATTCCGGTCTGATGGGTGAATTCATGGGCGATCCCTCTGAGGAAGCCACACAGAAGTTGAAAATTTCTATTCGAACCGACCGGCTGAATGTGGGCAGCAAGTCATTCGAGGGCGTGTCTGTGGCAGCCCGTACCATTGAGAAACGCTGGCAATTTGATGTGAAAGCCAAGGGCGTAGACGGTTATTTGTCCTGGATATCCGACAAACAAAGGCCAGACGGTGCGGTGTTGGCGCGTTTCAAAACACTGGTTATTCCCAAAACCCTGGACAATGAAATTCGGGATCTGGTGGAGGAACCTGCCTCAAGCATTCCTGCGCTAGATGTTCAGGTTGACAACTTCACACTGAATGATCTCGTGCTGGGTAGCCTGAAATTGATTGCAGTCAACCAGAGCCGGGAAGAACAGGCCCGAGCCACGCTGGCCCAACGGCCCAAAGAATGGAAGCTGGAAGAACTGCGCATTGAAAACCCGGAATCGATTACCCGTGCCAAAGGCGTTTGGCAATACGGTGCCAACTTGCGCAACCAGCGCACCGACATCGACATTAACCAAACTGTGAAGAACGCGGGCGGTTTGTTGACCCGCCTGGGTATGGCAGACGTGTTCCGTGGCGGCGAGGGCACCCTGGTTGGGCGATTGCGCTGGAACGACGCACCCACCACCATTGATTACGGCAGTTTGAGCGGTCAATTCAAGTTGACCAGCACCAAGGGCCAGTTTTTAAAGGCCGACCCGGGCGTGGCCAAATTGCTCGGTGTGCTGTCATTGCAAAGCATTCCTCGTCGTTTTGCGCTGGACTTCAAAGACGTATTTTCCGAGGGCTTTTCCTATGACACCATGGAAGCCGACGTCAGCTTGAGCGAAGGCATGGCCAGTACCCAGAATTTCAAAATGACTGGCCCCAGCGCCACGGTGTTGATGGACGGGAATCTGGACCTGGAAAGCGAAACCCAGAACTTGAATGTGGTGGTGTTGCCCGACTTGAACCCTGCTGGCGGCTCGCTGATTTACTCAGTGATTGCAGCCAACCCGGCGGTGGGCATTGCTTCCCTGATCGCCGATTTTGTATTGAAAGACCCGCTGGCCAAAATTTTCTCGTTTCAATACCAAGTCAGCGGCCCGTGGGCGGCACCCGTGATTGAACGGGTGCGCCGAACCGATCAAAGGCCTTGAACCATGAATCAAGCAATCAGCGTTGCCAGTTTGCAAATGATTTCCACGCCCGACTTAGATCGGAATTTGGACATTGCCCAACGCCTGATTGGACAGGCTGCCAAGCAAGGCGCACGCATGGTGCTGCTTCCTGAATATTTTTGCCTGATGGGGCACAAAGACACCGACAAGCTGGCAATTGCCGAGTCTTTTGGCAATGGTCCAATTCAGCAATTCCTGGCCGACCAGGCCGTGGTGCGCAACCTGCACATTGTGGCTGGCACCCTGCCAATTGCCAGCGGGGTAGACGGGCGTGTCTACAACACCACCTTGGTATTCAACCCGCAAGGTGAATGCACTGCCCGCTACGACAAAATTCACCTGTTTTGTTTCACCAAAGGGCAGGAAAGCTACGACGAAGCGCGTGTTCTACTTCCCGGGAACACGCCGGTGGTGGCTGATGTAGATGGTTTCAAAATCGGCTTGTCGGTTTGCTATGACCTGCGTTTCCCTGAACTGTACCGCGCCATGGGACCCGTGGATTTGATTGTGATGCCCGCCGCATTCACCTACACCACCGGCCGCGCCCACTGGGAAGTACTCATGCGTGCGCGCGCCATTGAAAACCAGTGTTACGTGCTGGCTTGCGGCCAGGGTGGTGTGCACGAGAATGGTCGCCGCACCTGGGGCCATTCCATGTTGGTGAACCCGTGGGGCGAAGTCGAGAATGTGCTGGAAGAAGGTGAAGGGGTCGTGCTGGGTCAGCTTGACCCTGCTAAGATAGTTGATGTGCGAAACAGCTTGCCCGCGCTTACGCACCGCGTGCTTTAAAGGATTCAACATGAAAGTAGTAGACCCCGCCATTTCTAACCTGGCCACCGCCCAAAGCCTGTTGTGGACCCCCTACGGTATCGACGAGGGCCACATTCAAAAAGCCTTCGGTGAAATTTTCTCCCACAAGGTTGATTTTGCCGACTTGTACTTTCAGTACGGTTGTATTGAAGGCTGGTCGCTTGACGAAGGCATTGTGAAATCGGGCAGCTACAACATCGAACAGGGTGTAGGCGTACGTGCGGTCAGCGGCGACAAAACCGCGTTTGCCTATTCCGACGACATTGCTTTCAAACCCATTCTGGCGGCTGCCAAATCGGTGCGGGAAATTGCAAGTCTGGGTAAAACAGCCAACCGCAACCTGAAAACAGGCAAGGGATTTGCCGGTGCAGAAAGCCGTGCCCTGTACAGCCCCTTGAACCCGATCCCAACGCTGACATCGACCGAGAAAGTTGATTTGCTCAAACGCCTGGAGCAATTTGCCCGCAAGCGTGACAAGCGCGTAAAACAGGTCATGGCGAACATCGTGGGCGCTTACGATGTGGTGCTGGTGGCCCGCAGCGACGGCGTTCTAGCTGCTGATGTGCGCCCCTTGGTGCGCGTGAACGTAAGCGTGGTGGTTGAACAGAAAGGCCGCCGTGAAACAGGTTCGTCTGGCGCAGGCGGCAGGTACGATTTTGGCCATTTCAACGATGCATTCTTGATGCAGCATGCCCACACGGCAGTAGACCAGGCCTTGATCAATCTGGAAGCCCGCCCTGCACCTGCTGGCGCTCAAACCGTGGTTTTGGGTTCAGGTTGGCCAGGTATTTTGTTGCATGAAGCGATTGGTCATGGTCTGGAAGGCGACTTCAACCGAAAGGGCAGCAGCGCATTTTCCGGCATGATCGGCCAACGCGTGGCAGCCAAGGGCGTCACCATAGTTGACGACGGCACCTTGGCCAGTCGCCGTGGTTCATTGAATATCGACGATGAAGGCAACAAAACCCAGTGCACCACCCTGATTGAAGACGGCATTCTGAAGGGCTACATTCAAGACATTACCAATGCGCGCTTAATGAAAATGCCGGTGACCGGCAACGGCCGCCGTGAAAGTTTCGCGCACTTGCCCATGCCTCGCATGACCAACACTTACATGCTGAACGGCGACAAAACCCCAGAGGAAATCATCGCCAGTGTGAAAGACGGGGTGTATGCCGTGAATTTTGGCGGTGGGCAGGTCGATATCACCAGTGGCAAGTTTGTGTTCTCGGCTTCGCTGGCCTACAAAATTGAAAATGGTAAAATCACCTATCCGCTGAAAGGCGCCACACTGATTGGCAACGGCCCGGAGTCGCTCACCAAAATTTCAATGGTGGGCAACGACATGGCGCTAGACGATGGTGTGGGCACCTGTGGCAAAGAAGGCCAAAGCGTACCCGTGGGGGTGGGGCAACCCACCTTACGTATCGACGGGCTGGTGATGGGTGGTACGCAGTAAGGCGTTTGTGAGTGGGCACCAAGCGTTATGAGGTATCAAATTTCCTGATAATTCAGTGGGATGCAAGCCACAGCTGCCCGCAGCTTGTTAAAATTGCGCCTTGCGTGCTTGCACAGCAGCCATGAATTGATTACATTTAAAAGATGAACACGTATTTCGCGCACTCTTTTTATGCTTTTTTTGGCTTCTTTGCCTGGTTTGGGCAAGCGGCGGAAGAGGGTTGTGCGTAAAAACACATAGTTCAAACAGATCCCAAAACCGCCAGGCCTGAACCTCCTGGCGGTTTTTTTTTGAACCGACACTTTGAACAAAAAGCGCGCCAGCATTCAGGAGAATTGGCATGAACACGGTAACAGACGACTTGAGAATCAAAGAAATTAAAGAACTGATCACCCCTGCGGCCTTGATCGCAGACGTGCCCATTTCCCCAGCCATTGCTGAAACAGTGTCGGGCTGCCGCTCGGCTTTGCACAAAATTCTGCATGGTGGCGACGACCGCCTGATCGTGGTCATGGGCCCTTGCTCCATTCACGACGTGAAAGCGGCTATGGAATACGCCAACAAGCTGAAGGTTTACCGCGAAAAATATGCGGAAGACCTGGAAATCGTGATGCGCGTGTATTTCGAAAAGCCACGCACCACCGTGGGCTGGAAGGGCTTGATCAACGACCCGAATCTGGACGGCAGTTTCGAGATCAACAAAGGCCTGCGCATGGCGCGTGAAGTATTGTTGAACATCAACAGCCTGGGTCTGCCAGCCGGTACCGAGTTTCTGGACATGATCACACCCCAATACATTGCTGATTTGGTCAGCTGGGGTGCCATTGGTGCACGCACCACAGAAAGCCAGATTCACCGTGAATTGTCTTCCGGACTTAGCTGCCCGGTCGGCTTCAAGAACGGAACCGATGGCAATGTGAAAATCGCAGTCGATGCCATCAAGGCCGCGCAGCACCCTCACCACTTCCTGAGTGTGACCAAAGAAGGTCGTAGCGCCATTGTCAGCACCTCGGGCAACGAAGACTGCCATATTATTTTGCGTGGTGGCAAAGGCCCGAATTACGACGCAGCGTCTGTGGAAGCGGCGGCAGCCGACATTGGCAAGGCAGGCTTGGCCGCACGCATCATGATTGATGCAAGCCATGGCAACAGCAGCAAGGTTCCCAAGAACCAGGTTGGCGTGTGCGAAAACATTGCTGAACAACTGGCTGCTGGCGACGCCCGCATTATGGGTGTAATGGTTGAAAGCCACTTGGTGGAAGGTCGCCAGGACCTGGAGCCCGGCAAGCCTTTGACTTACGGCCAAAGCATTACCGACGGTTGCGTGGGTTGGGACGACAGCCTTCAAGTACTGGAAACTTTGGCACAAGGTGTGCGCAAGCGCAGGCTTGCACAGGTCGCTTAGTATCTGGTTCTAGTCAGTTTAATTGCTGTTGAATTATGGAAAATCCCGCCGGGTGTAAAACCCCGAGCGGGATTTTTTTCAGAACGAAGTCAAATTTTACGCAGCTTGAACTTCCGGGTTCCTGTGGTCACTGCGTGGTCCTATCTCGTTTTTCAAGGATCCACCTGCTTATGTATGCCAATTCGTGTAACTCATCATCCAATTCAACGACCGCCCAACATGCATCTACTTGCGAGCGGCTGGGCAATCTGAAGCAAAAAGTTTGGATAAAGAAATTGATTTTTTCAGTAATCATCAGGAAGGCTTGTATCGCGGAAATATGCGCATGATTAACGTAGCTGACTACTTTAGCAAGTCAATTGACACTAACTTGAGTGCCGGGGTCGCTGAGTTGGTCAACGGCGCGCAGTAAACATCGGCAATTCATGTCAGCAAAAAAGCAGCATTGTGCTTTCTGCAGAATGGAAGCTTGTTAAAGCGAGGCTGAACTTTCAAAAATTCCAGGCTACGAAGTAGTCCTTTTAACGATGAGAGTCCACAACCATGAAAAATCAATTGCCGCTTCGCCCGACTAAGCAAAACCAGTCGCTACCAGCTTCAAAAGCAAGGGGCGCCTGATGGGGCAATGTGTTTCTAAACCAGGGCTACAGTTGGCTCAAATGCCTACTTGCCAAGCGCCTAAGTTTCAGGCAGAAATTGAGGCGATGTCAAAAATAACACAGGTCGCCAACACGCTGGCTTACGATACATTTAACGCGCTTTCTGAGGCCAAGTTTTTAAACAAATACATGAATCTTTCGCCTGATCAGCAAAGCGGTATGGACCAAGTTTTGGCAACTCTCCTAGAACAAACGGACTATGCACTCAATACGGTGGGCGAGTTGAGCTGTTTTAACAGAACTTTCGACAAATGGGTAAAGGAGCTTGCGCAACTGTGCGAACCAGAAGGCGCGGAAAGAAGTGCTTTGTTAATTAGCGACAACCTTCGCACCAAAGACGGTTACTCAATAGCTGCTGTTAAGCGGGAAGTTGAGAGTCATCGCAAATTTGTTACCACGATGGCAACTAAGGGCGGTACTTTGGTGGCCGAGGCTGTTCGAACCTTGAATCGTGTCGCTGCGGAAAATGGCGCTCAGCCGGTACACGATGTCTCGGCAATCTGGAGCAAGGCAGCAAACCCCGGCAGCTGGTAGAAAACCCTTTTACTTAGCGGCATGGCCGGATTCTTCGTTCTGCAGATCAAAGTTCGCAATGCTTATTGGCTGAACCAAATTAGCGCGACTGACACCTAATGGTCCTTTAAAACCAATGGGTCTACCAACATGATCAATCAGAACGCTGCATGCAGCACTGACACACCAACGCCGCTAAACCAGCAGTTGCACATTGTTACCGAAAGATTAATTCAAAATGCTCAAGACGCAGGCAGGCTGTCAACCATGTGCCGTCAAACAGAAGACATGGGCCTGCTGTTCGTGGAGGCGCTTAATAAACTAACGCAAGGGCGTAACGTTGCCGTTGTGTTTCCTAACCTCGGTGGGCTTAAGGTGGGCGGCAAACCGCTCATCAGCCTGTTGGTGCGAAGTGCAAGCGCCTTGGGTAAAATCGCAGACAAATTCGAACGGCGTGCAGAGTCTTGTGAGAAACGAATGGAAGTCAATGATCTCATCATGGAGACAATCCAAGGGCGTTTTACCCCGCAACAACGGGTCGCCAGCTGTGAGCAGGGGGCGAACCATCAGCAGGCGCTTCTAAGGAAAACGCTTTCGAAAAATCTACAAAAAATTGCGACGCATGAATCAGCGATCAAAGGGTTCAAGTATCTCACGGGGTTACCAACCGACCGCACCAGGTTGCAGCGTGCCTCAATGGAGTTGTTTCAAAGTCTTAACCCTCCTCCTTTGGTGCCTGTTGAGTCCAAAGAACGGTTGTAATGTTGAACCCGCGCGTAGACTGTAAGCTCTAGGGGGTCTTGTGCATTGCTGGAAAGGGAATTTGCGCTGGGCGAAGTACAATCGAAGGATTGTAGCAACCGTTTTACCCTAGGCAGCCCATGACCACCAGAGCGAAAAAAACCGAGAATTCACAGTACCTTGGCAATGTAATTCGTATCAAAGGGGCACGCCAGCACAACCTGAAAAACGTCGATATCGACATCAAAACCGGCGAAATTACCGTATTCACGGGCGTGTCGGGCAGTGGTAAAAGTTCTTTGGTGTTCGACACCTTGTACGCTGAAGGCCAGCGCCGGTATGTGGAAACCTTTTCGCCCTATGCGCGCCAGTTTTTGGACCGCATGGACAAACCCGATGTAGACAGCATTGAAGGCGTACTGCCCGCCATCGCCATTGACCAGGCCAACCCCGTGCGCACCTCCCGCAGCACCGTGGGCACCATGACTGAAATCAACGACCACTTGAAGTTGATCTATGCCCGGGCTGCGCACCTGCATTGCAGGCAGTGCGGCCAGTGGGTGCGTGAAGACACGGTGGCCACCATCAGGCAATCCATACTGGACAAAGCTGCCGCACAAAACGATCCGCGCTTGGTGATTACCTTTCCGGTGCGCGTGCCAGCGAAATTCACATCTCAGGAAATTGAAGATTTTCTGAGCGCGCAAGGTTACACCCGAATTCACCGCGAAACTCCAATTAAAAAAGGCCGCAGTGTGGTTGAAAAGCTGCTGGATGTGGTGCAAGACCGGTTCCGTGTGGCGGGTGTTGAGGAAAGCCGTTTCAGTGACGCGGTGGCCAGTGCCCTGCACCGGGGCAAGGGCAAGGTGAATGTGTTTGCCTTGCCAGAAGACGGTGGCGAAGAACAAGCGCCTTGGCGTTATTCCGAAGGTCTGCATTGCGCCACTTGCGACCTGGATTATTCCAGCCCGCTGCCCAGCCACTTCAGCTTCAACTCACCTTTGGGTGCTTGCGACACCTGCCGTGGTTTTGGGCGGGTCATTGGTATTGATTACGGTTTGGTCATTCCCGACGAAAATAAATCGCTGGAAGAAGGGGCCGTAAAGCCCTGGACCACAGAAAGCTTCAAAAGCTGCCAGAAAGACTTGGTGAAATTCGCCAAAAAACGAGGCATTGCCACAGACATTGCCTACAAACATTTGCCCGAAGAACACAAGTTGTGGGTGATTGAAGGCGATGCAAATTTTGACGGCAACTGGGAAGGCAGTTTGTTCTACGGTGTGGCCCGCTACTTCGAATGGCTTGAAAGCCGCACGTACAAAATGCATGTGCGCGTCATGCTTTCCAAATACCGCAGCTATACCCCTTGTGGCGATTGTGGCGGTGCGCGTTTGAAGCCCGATTCACTGCTGTGGAAGTTACCCAGCGATTCAGGCAAACACAGCATTCATGAAATTATGCAAATGCCATTGTTGAAGGTGGCGCAACTGTTCAAGAATCTGCAATTGCCTGGTGCTCTGGACGAAGCAAGCGATTTGGTATTGCAGGAAATTCGCACCCGCCTGGGTTTTTTAATTCAAGTGGGCTTGGGCTATTTAACGCTCGACCGGCAAAGCAGAACCCTAAGTGGCGGTGAAGTACAGCGCATTAATTTAACCACCGCACTGGGCAGTTCGCTGGTGAATACTTTGTTTGTACTGGACGAGCCCTCGGTTGGCCTGCACCCCCGCGACATTGCGCGTGTGGCTCAGGCCATGCAGCGTTTGAAAGAAGCAGGCAACACCCTGGTGGTGGTTGAGCACGATCCACAGCTAATGAACCAGGCTGACAGGCTGGTGGACATTGGCCCAGGCCCGGGCGAAGCCGGTGGCAATATTGTATTTGATGGTGCGCCTTCCAAAATTGGCAAAGCAAATTCGCTGACTGCCCGCTATTTGAAAGGCGAGTTGAAGGTGGTGGAAGCCAGCCAACCTTTGGGTGATTCGAAAGAACACATTGCCTTGACGGGTGTGCGTGCCAACAACCTGAAAAATATTGATTTGAAATTGCCGCTGAACCGGCTGGTGGTGCTCACTGGGGTTTCAGGCTCGGGCAAAAGCACCTTGGTGCAAGACGTGCTGGTGCCCGCGATCAAGAAAATCAAAGGCGAACCCACGGAAGCACCCGGTGAATTTGATTCGATTGAAGGTGTTGAACACATTTCGCAACTGGCCTTTGTGGACCAAAGCCCGATTGGCAAAACCACCCGAAGCAACCCAGCCAGTTATGTGGGTGCATTCGATGAATTGCGCAAACTGTTCTCCAAAACAAAAATTGCAGTAGAACGCGATTACAAACCCGGCTTTTTCAGTTTCAACAGTGGCGATGGCCGCTGCCCCATGTGCGGCGGCAATGGCTTTGAGCATGTGGAAATGCAATTTTTAAGCGACGTGTATTTGCGTTGCGGCGAATGCAATGGCACGCGCTACCGCCCCGAAGCGCTGGAAGTCACGCTTGAACGAAAAGGCCAGGTGTTGAACATGGCGCAGGTGCTTGAACTGACTGTAGACCAGGCACTTGATTTGTTCGACAAAGACACCGCCCTGTTAAAAACACTGCAACCACTGGCACAGGTGGGTTTGAATTACTTGCGCCTGGGCCAACCCGTGCCCACACTCAGCGGGGGTGAAGCACAACGCCTGAAACTGGCCGGTTTTCTGGCCAACTTGAAGCCCACCGCAAGCGGCCAGAAAGTGGCCAAGCGTGGCGATTTGTTTGTGTTTGATGAACCCACTACCGGTTTGCATTTCGACGATGTAGCCAAGCTGATGCGTTCGCTACGCCTGCTGCAGGAAGCAGGGCACAGCGTGTTGATTGTTGAACACAACCTGGATGTAATTTGCGCGGCCGACTGGCTGATCGACCTTGGCCCCGAGGCGGGTGAATACGGCGGGGAACTGGTCGCCCAAGGCACACCGGAACAGCTGGCGAAAAACAAAGCCAGCCACACAGGTGTGGCAATCAAGCAGTACCTTGCGCAAACCAATTTGCTGGATGCTGCCGATTTAAACAAGGGAAGCAATGATTACTTGGTCGCTGAAGCAGCCGCGCTGTATGGCCTGAACACCGCACACACCAAGCGTGGTTTGACCGACGGCATTGAAATTCTGCATGCGCGTGAACACAATTTGAAGAATGTCAGTCTGACCATTCCGCGCGAGAAGATGACCGTGATCACCGGCCCTTCAGGCAGTGGAAAATCCACACTCGCCTTCGACATTCTGTTTTCTGAAGGTCAGCGCCGTTACCTTGAAAGCCTGAACGCCTATGCCCGCCAGTTTGTGCAACCTGCTGCCAAGCCCGACGTAGATGCCATTTTTGGTATTCCACCCACGGTTGCCATTGAGCAGCGCACCAGCCGGGGTGGCCGTAAAAGTACGGTTGCAACTGTGACCGAGGTGTACCACTTCCTGCGCCTCATGTTTGTAAAACTGGGTATTCAGCATTGCCCCACTTGCGAAGTGCCCATTGCCCCGCAAAGCATGGACAGCATGCTGGCGCAAATCATGCAGCATTACAAAGGGCAGGAAATTACCTTACTGGCTCCGTTGGTTCAGGGGCGCAAAGGTATTTACAACGAAATCGCCAAGTGGGCTCTAGATCGTGGTTATGAACGCCTGCGCGTGGATGGTGAATATGTGCCCACCAACCCTTGGCCCAAGCTGGCCCGTTATCAGGAACACCACATTGAATTGCCTGTTAAAACCTTGAGCATTCAAGCCAAAGGCGAGAAAGAATTGCGCGAAGTACTGGCACTTGCGCTTGAATATGGCAAGGGTACGGTCATGGTTGAAGCACTTGGCAAGAAAAGTGATTCGCCTTCAATTCGCTTTTATTCCACCAAGCGTGCTTGCCCCAGTTGTGCACGCAGCTTCCCGGAACTCGATCCACGTTTGTTCAGCTACAACAGCAAGCACGGTTGGTGCGCCAGTTGTTTTGGTGTGGGCGAAGAGGTGGAAGGCTTTGATGCTGAAACCACGGGTGAGGAAGGCAAGTGGCTTTCAGAGCAAGACAAAGGCGCGGAAGAGGGCGCAGAGAATGATGAAGGAACTTACCTACGCGAAGCTGCTGTATGTGGCAGCTGCAATGGCCAACGCCTGAACCCCACCGCGCTGGCTGTGAAATTCAAGAACAGCAACATTGCGCAACTGGCCGACCAAACCGTTAGCGATGCTTTGCATTGGGTTGATCAGCTTGAACTGGATGAACGCGAAACTGCAATCGCAAAAGACATACGCATTGAAATGGCTGGGCGTTTGAAATTTCTGAAACAAGTGGGTCTGGATTATCTGCACCTGAACCGCAGCGCCCCCACGCTTAGCGGTGGTGAGGCGCAGCGTATTCGCCTGGCTTCGCAGCTTGGCACCAACTTGCGTGGCGTGTGCTACGTGCTGGACGAACCCACCATTGGTCTGCACACCCGCGACAACCACAGGCTGCTGGACGCGCTGGAGGAACTGCGCGCCAAGGGCAACACCTTGGTAATTGTCGAGCACGACATCGATACCATGCAGCGCGCAGACCGTTTGGTCGACATTGGCCCTGGTGCGGGCAAACTGGGCGGCGAAATTATTTCGCAAGGTACAGTGGCGGAAGTAGCAGCAGACAAGAATTCGTTGACAGGCCGCTATTTGAAAACCCCGATTCCGTACTTGTTACAACCCAAACGCCTGGTGGATAAGACCACACCACGATTAAGCATCAAAGGCGCAAAACTGCACAACATCACCGGCCTGAATGTGGACATTCCCTTGGGCCGTTTGGTCGCCATTACCGGTGTTTCCGGCAGCGGAAAATCGACCCTGGCGCGCGACATTCTGTTGGCCAATATGCGCCAGTATGTGTTGAACCAAAACAAGAAGGGCAAGCCTGTACACAACTGGTTTGCTTGCGATGAAATTGAAGGCGCAGAACGTGTTGCACGTGTGCTGGAAGTGGACCAAACCCCGATTGGCAAAACCCCGCGCAGTTGCCCCGCCACCTACATTGGCTTCTGGAACCGAATTCGCAATGTACTGGCCGACACCATAGAAGCCCGCATGCGTGGCTTCGCGGCCAATCGGTTCAGTTTCAATGCTGGGCCCGGCCGTTGCCCGGTTTGCGATGGGCAGGGCATGCAAACCATTGAAATGAACTTCTTGCCCGACGTGAAAGTGGTGTGCGAAGCCTGCCGTGGCAAACGCTTTAACCCTGAAACATTGCAAGTAACCTGGCGCGACAAAACCGCGGCTGAAATTTTGAACATGAGTTGTTCAGAAGCGGCTCCGTTCTTTGAGGCCCACCCGGCCATTGCGCAGGCTTTGCAGTTGCTCAACGATGTTGGATTGGGTTACCTGACCATTGGCCAACCCAGCCCCACGCTTAGCGGTGGCGAAGCCCAACGAATCAAATTGGTGACCGAGCTGGTGAAGGTGCGTGAAAACAAAGCGGGTGTACAAATGAGCCCACCCACCTTGTATGTGCTCGACGAACCCACCGTGGGTTTGCACATGAACGACGTGGAAAAGCTGATTGCCGTGTTGCACCGGTTGGTGGATGCAGGGCACACGGTGGTGGTGATTGAGCACGATCTGGACCTGATTGCGCAGGCCGATTGGGTAATCGACATGGGCCCCGAGGCTGGCATTGGCGGTGGCCAGTTGGTAGCGCAGGGCAGCCCACAAGACCTTGCCAAAGCGAAAGGCAAGAAGGCGGGGCACACCGCACAGGCGATGGCAGACTTTTATTCAAAACGTTGAACACCTTAATTAATTTTTAGGGAACCTTAACTTCGAAACTGTTACGTAAAAACATGGTGCGGGTTTTTTGCGTATCCACCGGTTTTATGGAGCGAGTGTCATGGAAGTTCAAGGTCTTCAACGCAGCGCGTCTGCCCCGCCGTCGAGTCTTCAGGCCAATGGCAACGCGTGTGCTTCTATCAATGAGGCTGCACAAGTAACTTGGACAAAGTTGTTTCAACAGTTGGTGCAAGAGTGTGGCCAAGAGGAGGCTTTGGCCACAGTCTCACGCAATTTAGCCGAAATAGTGAAACAGGCTGGCCAAGAAATTAGTTCAGAACTGAAAGAAAATCTTGACGCGCATCTTGAAGTCATTGTTCAACTTAAATCCTCCCCCCTTCAAGACAAAGCCACGCCAAGTTCTTCAGAAGATCCCGTTGAAGGTGGTCTGCCTCATGTTGGGCAGCAATCTCAAAACTCCCTCAGTGAACTCGATGACCAAAACAGCGGACCTATCGATAATGATATTACCTTCGGGCTAGAACCTCTAGCCAATTTTCAACAAGATAAAGAGGAGGTTCGTTCCCTATCGGTGAAAGGTGCACAGGTCGATGACTCAGTAAACGATGAACTCCGCAGTGATCAATACACTATCACTGACGCGTCGTTACGCTTGGATAGACAGAGTGCCGGGTCTCAGAATTCGGTACAGCTGATAGATAATCCTTTAGCCGAATCGCCGGGGAGCAATAGGTCGCAAGCGAGTTCCGATCAACCAGGGGCTCCCTCCAATTGTGGAACCTCCGATGGCACGGAGAAACTAAACGCTGTGTACGGATCAGACGCCCTTCCAGACGCCCTTCCAGACGCCCTTCCAGCTGGCCCTGTCGATGTCACGATCACAATTGAGTCGACCCTAGAAGAATTTAACGACTTGTTGAAAAATCTTTCACCCAGAAGAGAGAAGGTGCAGGAAATAAGAAAAACTATCCACACTGAATACGCAACTGTTGCTAAAGCACTAAAGTCAGTGGGTCAAACAAAATCCATTGTTGAAAGCATCGAGAATCGTCTTCCAAACACCAAAAATAAACTGCTGGCCGTAGTGCAGGAATCCTATTCAAAAGTCAGCAAAGCCGAGAATGCATTTCGAGAAATGGTTGGGCAAGCGGTTAAAGAGCTGCCTGATTTTCAAGATCTTCCCGAGCTTGCTAGCCGCATTGATGAAATCGCGCCGACCCTTCAGAAAGAACTTGAAGTTCTTAAAGAAAAGATCAAGACAACACAGGCTTTTCCGGAAAAAGATGAGAAAGGATTTGATGATCTGAAAAAGGATGCAGTTGAGTGTGATTCCAAGCTGAAAGCGATTGTTGCGATCAAGGAAAAGATTGAGAAAATCAGTCGTGATCATGAGTGCGTGACGGGTTTTGATCGATGGGCGAAAGATACAAAGTCAACCTTGCCATTGGCGTTCAATATACTGGGATTGCGTAATGAGGTGTGCGAACAAGGATCTTTTGTTGAGATCATGAAAAACTCTGGCAATGGTTCCGGCAATCACGCTTTGGGTCGCGCCATGTACATCCGTACAGGAATGGCTGGTCTGATGGACGAGCTTAATACGGGAAGGTATTCACGAACAGATGTTTCCAACTTGGCCCGGTCATTGCAAGTACAGAAAGACGTCTCTCGGCAAGATCTGTTAAAGCTATTTGAAAATTCATCAGATGAAGTCCTTCGTCCTTCATTCAATGTCGGCTCCGTGGCGGTCATGAACTTGGTCGCCGCCGGTTACAACCCGAAGACAATGGAGCGCGATGCACCGCGTTTGCAATACAAAGTCGAGGGGAATGGTTTTTCATTGGCAAAGCGGGCGACGTACATTGGGCAGGGTGGCGTTACCGTTCGTGATCCAGTAAAGCACATCCTGCCGCGACTAGAAGTATTACAAGGTATGCAGGAGACATTCAGGTCGATTTTGTACTCTAAAGATCAGCCCGCCAATGTTGACCCGGCATTGACTTGTAAACAGAATTTACTCGAATTTGGTTCAATGATGGTCGCTTCAATGCCCCAAGACTTTCTTGTTCTCAACCCGGATCTAGTGCACCAGCTTAAAGGGTTGAGCGAACAATGTGCTGAGGCTACTTCGAAGTTTCCAGAACTTAAATCAAGTTTTCTGGTAGTTCACCAAGAAATTTCGACAAGGCTTGGAGAATTCAGCCCCACAGAAGCGTCTAAACATGCCCGCGTGGCCGATCACGGCGTGATTGATTTTTATCGTCGAGGTGTATGCAAGAAAGCCGCAGCCAGCATTGCTCGTGCGTTCATGGTGGCCATTGGTCGTCCGTCAGTCAGCTTGTCCAAAACTGTGAAAACCATGTGGAAAGACGCAGCGGCAACTGAAAACTTCAAAAAAGAAATGCTTAGATTTGGGGCTACGAAAGCCGGGTCTTTCTTGAACTTGAATATTCGAAACGCTATCGAAAATGGTCGAATTACGCCACAGCAGCGCTCGTTGATTCTGCAGTTTCTTTCAGGAAAAGCAGACCGCATTGATCTTCGTCAGATTGATACGCACGTTATAGTCGCTGATTGCTTCAGTGATCTCAAAGAACATGCTGAAGGCGCGTGGAAAAGGGTCAATCCGAACACCCCGATCCCTCAGGGTCTGGTGTTATTGCCTGTTGAAAAAGTCGATACTTTCTCTGAATTGCCTCCCCTCTCTCCAGAAGTTCACAGTCGGGACGCATCGACTTCAACGTCTGACTTGTCTGCCCCAGCACTCGACTTGGGCAGCAAGGAAGTATCGCCTTCAGTGTCTGCTTCTTCGAGTCCACGGCACGTTGACAAAGCAAGCACTCCAAGCACCCAGTCGATCAAGCGTACTCTGAAGTATGTTTCAATGCTCGCTAATCGATGTTGGTTGCGTGCAGCAAATGCAAGCGCAATTGATTTCCTGAATGTTCAGGAGGTATCAAAACGCGTGTTTAATGCACTAGAGCGAGCAAAAAACGCGTGGCCGGCAGAAAAGATGAAAAACCTGAAGATACTGCCTGAGAACTATGTTCCACACTGGCCCAAAAATGAAGCGGAGGTACAGCAGATTTACCAATCATTTTCTGATGCAGCAGACACCTCATTTGATATAAAGGATAAGTCAGTTGAAGAAAGTTTGCAGAAAATTACATTGCAGATTGCTGCTTCTTCATTGATGAACGGTGAGCTGCCCGCGATTCTGAATACCACCAACAATGGTGATCTGACTGAGGCTAATTCATTGGTTGAAAACATCCGTCAGCTTTTTCAAATGCAAGAGGTGCAGGGTGACCGGCAAATTATTACTCAGTTTCTCGGGGCTCTTGGACTGACAGTATCGATTTTCAGTAAAGATCACACTAAAAAAGAGGTTGAATCAATGCTCAGCAAGAATAAAATGGCCATCATGCACTTCGGGGAATCGGTGAATCATGGACATTATTCTTATTACAGTAAGCTAAGCTAATTGGTGTGCGGCAGCATGCGAAAAATCAGGAAGTTTTCTTGTCCCCAATCTTGCTTTCTTTGCCGGCAATCAAATTGGCAATGTTCTGTTTGTGCCGGTAAATCAACAGACCCGACATAATCGCAATCGCTGCTGCTTGCCCATTAATGCCGAACAACAACACGTTGTAGAACACGGCAAACAGGCTGGCGATTAGTGCCGCCAGCGATGAATAACGGAAAAAATAGGCAATAACTACCCAGGTTACTGCGGTGGCCAGGCCCAGAATCCAGTTCAGACCAAGCAGTACGCCCAGAGCAGTGGCCACGCCTTTGCCACCTTCAAATTTAAAGAAGATGGGGTACAGGTGACCAATGAATGCGGCAAGGCCAATCCAGGCAATGTCGCTGCGGGTGTAGCCCAATTGGTCTTGAAAATGAAATGCAAGTGCCACGGCCAGCGTGCCTTTCAAAGCATCGCCCAGTAAAGTCAGAATGGCTGCTTTCTTGTTGCCGCTGCGCAGTACATTGGTTGCACCCGGGTTTTTCGATCCGTAGGTGCGCGGGTCGGCCAAACCAACAAACTTGGACACCACCACTGCAAATGAAATGGAACCGATCAGGTAAGCGACCAGCAGGCCAGCGGCAAAGTTAAGCAAAGGTGTCTCCTAGGTTTTGGGTTTGGACTTGATTTTAGCGACTTTTTGATCGCGGGTGGCTTTGCTTGAGCAAGCTGTGCAGGTGTTCCTTGGCCACGTGGGTGTAAATTTGTGTGGTGCCAATGTCGGCGTGCCCCAGCAGCAGTTGCACCACGCGCAGGTCGGCGCCATGGTTGATCAGGTGGGTTGCGAATGCATGGCGCAACACATGGGGGCTGATTGGCGAATGAATGCCCGCAATCAAAGCCAGTTTCTTGATGTTTTTCCAGAATCCCTGCCGGGTCATGGGCGTGCCGAAGTGGGTCACAAACAGAAAGTCACTGGTTTTTCCTTTCAGCAGTTCGCCGCGCGCCTGCTGTAGGTAAAGCTGAATGGCCATGCGTGCCGGTTCGCCCATGGGTACAAGCCGTTCTTTGTTGCCTTTGCCCAGCACTTTTACAGCGCCAGCATTCAAGTCGATTGCACGCAGTGGCATGTTCACCAGTTCGCTGACCCGCAAGCCGCTTGCGTACATGAATTCAAGCATGGCTTTGTCGCGCTGGCCGGCGGCGTTGCCAACATCTGGCGCAGCCAGTAAATCGAGCATTTGTTGTTCGCTCAGGGTTTTGGGAATGCGCAGGCCACGCTTGGCGCTTTGCAGTTGTGCGCAGGGGTTGTCTTCGCGTTTCTTGCTGGTATTCAGCCACAAGTAAAAGCGCTTATAGCTGCTGATTTTCCGGTTCAGGCTGCTGGGTTTCAGTTCCAGCAGGTCATGAACATGGTTGCGAATGTGTTCGGTCGTGGCCACAAGCAGGGTTTCATGCACGTGGTCTTCAAGCCACTGGGCCAAATGGGTCAAATCACCGCGGTAGGCCTGCAGGGTGGCTTTGGCCAAACCCTCTTCAAGCCACAAGGTGGTGCAGAATTCATCGATCAGATCAGCGTTGTTCACCATTGAAGTGCTGGCAGCGTGTAAAAATAAAGGCCATCATACCTTCAGCAGCATCAAGGAGCACCGTTTATGTCAATCGCTGACCTACGCAAAGACTACACACAAGCCACTTTGGACGAAGCCGATGCCCTGGCCAATCCTTTTGATTTTTTCAAACTGTGGTTCGACCAGGCCTTGAATGCAGACTTGCCAGAACCCAATGCCATGACCTTGGCGACTGTGAATGCGCAGGGCAAGCCGTCCGCACGCATTGTATTGATCAAGGGGCTGGATGACCGGGGCATTACTTTCTTCACGAATTACCAAAGCCGCAAAGGGCAGGAACTGGCCCAGAATCCGCATGCCGCCATTCTGTTTCACTGGACCGAACTGGAACGACAGGTGCGAATCGAGGGACGCATTGAAATGTGTAGCCCCGAGGAATCGGATGCCTATTACCTGTCGCGCCCGGCAGGCAGCCGTTTGGGTGCGTGGGCATCACCCCAAAGCAGGGTGATTGAATCGCGCGGGGCACTGGAAAATTTGGTGCAACAGGCGCATGCTGAGCAGGAAGGCGACCCGAAGACCCGCCCGCCATTTTGGGGTGGTTACCGTTTGGTGCCCGATTTTTTTGAATTCTGGCAGGGTCGACCCTCTCGTTTGCATGATCGCCTGGCCTACAGCAAGCAGGGCGACATCTGGACCATGTCGCGTTTGGCCCCATGACAAAACCCACTGCCACCGCATTGAAAGTACTTCTGGTTGATGAAGAACCGGGGCGCGCCGCTATTCTGGAACGCGCTTTGCTTGATGCAGGTTATGTGCTGGTGTCGCGCTTGAGTTCCGCGGACCGGCTGGCCGAACATGTGGCTGCTTCCCAGCCCGACATTGTGATCGTGGACATCGATTCCCCTGATCGCGATTGCCTGGAGAACATGGCGCTGCTGTCGCGCAGCAACCCCAAGCCGGTCATCATGTTTTCTGATGAAGACAATGAAGACACAATCGCCAGTGCGATCAAAGCGGGGGTGAGCGCGTACGTGGCCGATGGCATGAACCCTGAGCGGGTACGCCCCATTGTGCAAGTGGCGGTGGCGCGTTTCCGCGAATATCAGGCCCTTAAAAATGAACTGCAGAAAACACGGGACCAACTGGCTGACCGCAAGTTGATCGACAAGGCTAAAGGGCTCTTGATGAAGCACCGCAATTTCAATGAAGACGAGGCCTACCATGCCATGCGCAAGCTTGCGATGGAGCGCAACCAGCGGCTTGTTGACACTGCACGCAATGTAATCGAGGTTTTTGAAATGTTGGGTGGGGGTGGACTGTAATGGCGCAGGAAATTCGAATTGGCGTGATCGCCCTTACTGACTCTGCGCCATTTGTAGTGGCCCAGCAATGCGACTTTTTTGAACAGGAAAACCTGGCGGTGACCTTGGTCAGGCAACCTTCGTGGGCAACGCTGCGCGACAAGCTGGCCTTTGGCGAAATTGATGCGGCGCACATGTTGTCGCCCATGGCGATTGCGTTGCAACTGGGGCTGGGTGGTTCACCACGAAAAGACGTGTTGGCCCCCTTGGTGCTGAATCGTGGCGGGAATGCTGTCACGGTTAGTCAACCGTTGGCTGATTTGTTGAACAACTTGCCACAGGGGCAAACATTGGGTTCTGCCCTGCGGGCGGGCAAGGCCCGTGGTGAACGAACCTTGGTGTTCGGCACGGTGTACCCGTTTTCCATGCACACTTTGCAACTGCGTCGCTGGTTGCGGGCCAACGATGTGAATCCCGATCAGGATGTTCGATTCGACATTGTTCCGCCAGTGCGCATGGTGGCGTCGCTGCAATCGGGCCTGATCGATGCATTCTGTGTGGGTGAACCCTACAACTCGCTCGCCCAGCGGCAAGGTTTGGGCGTTATCGTGGCCACATCGAATGGTTTGTGGCCCAATGCACCTGAGAAAGTGTTGGGATGCACAGCCGAATGGGCCATGAAGAACCCGGCCGTGTTGCAAGGTTTGGTGCGTGCTTTGGGCAAGGCCTGCGCCTGGCTGGAAGGTGGCGTTGAGAACCGCAGGCAGGCTGCCACATGGTTGTCCGCATCAGACCATATCAATGTGGACAAAGACCTGCTGGAAATGGCTTTGCTGGCCAGCGCAGGCGATTCTTCACACCCCTATGTGCAGTTTGATGGAAATCCTTTGGGTGCTGAGCAACGCGCGCTGTTTGAATCGCTGGTGGTTGAAACGCACGCCTTGACTTCAGACCGCCCTTTGACGGCTGCGCAAATAGAAAGTGGGTTGTCGGTGTTTGGCATGTAGTGGAGTGCAGTATGTTGGGTATTCATCGGGTTTTGGGGCTGGCACTTTTGGTCAGCGCTTGTGCTGCTCAAGGTGCGCATGCTGCAAGCAAGTTGGATGTTGATCATGCAATTACGCAGTTGCGCACAACAATACCTGACATGCAGCTCGAGGTTGAGCTGACAAGAACCTGGAGCCGTGCCTATGTTTCAGACCGAATCGAGGGGCCACTTTTGACCATGGATCCTGATTTTCTGAATCGTTTGACGCCCGACGGTGTGCTGTTCGTAATCGCCCACGAGTATGCCCATGTACATCTTGAACACCAGAAAAAGCTGGGTGCAAAAGCCATGGAACTGGCGGGCATGCCCACACCCGACATGGCATTTGATGCCATTGAGCGCAACCCGGCGACCATGGAAAAGCTGCATGCCATGAACCGCCAGTTTGAACTGGATGCCGATGAAGCCGCCACCAAGTGGTTGGCTACGCTGGGCATTGGCGCGTGCACCGAAGATGTACTGCGCAGCATTGACGGAGCCGACATGATGATGCCGGTGGTGCCTTCGCACCCCGGTTTTTATAGTCGCAAGCAGGTGATTTGCAGGAAGTGATCAATCTTTCTTTTCACAGACCCATCTGATCGGCGAGTTTGCGTGCTGCATTCATTTGTTCTGGTGTTGGTGCGAAGCTACCCAATCCGATGAATGCGCTGGTGTGTTTCTCGCTATCTTTGATGGCTTCCAAACCAACCCACGCGCAGATCTGCTCTTGGCGCCCAGTTAGTCCACCCGGATTACAGATTCTCTGATCAACCAGGAAATTGCCCAAGGCAAGGCGGGTTTGAGGGTGCGCACCAACGGACCGTTGGTTTTCTATGGCGTTGCACATCGTTACGATTTTTTGCCTCACGCTAGTTGGAGACAGTTGCGCCGCCAGTCGGTGCGCTGTGCCGCCCACCCCGCGGCCTTGAGTATTTTCGGCTCTCGTCGAAGACACGCGCCCCATGATCTGGGTGGCGGGGGCAGCCATCATGTTGGCTAAGTCACGATTTGGGTCAACTACTTTCATGGTCGATAGGCCTGATTGTTCAAAAGGTAAGTGGACACCTTTGTGAACATGCAGGCTTGTCAGTTCCATTTAAACCGCTTGCGCCACCCACTCCACCCAATGGCGAACATCGACGGTTGCATCGCTTTCAAGGTGCCCCAGGCAACCAATGTTGGCCGATGCAATGGCCTGCGGTTTGCCGGCCATCAAATTGGCCAGTTTGCGTTTCTTCAGTTCTTTCGACAGCTCAGGTTGTAATACGGAGTAGGTTCCAGCAGAGCCGCAGCACAAATGCGAGTCAGCAACCGGCGTTAGTTTGAAGCCCAAGGTGGTCAACACATTTTCAGTCACGCCCTTGATTTGCTGGCCGTGTTGCAGCGTGCAAGGGGGGTGAAATGCAATGGTGCCGGGAATGCGTTGCTGCTCGATGGCTGCCTTCACTTTGGTACCCAAACGGGCAAGGCCATCGGCGTTTTGCCGGGTGATGAATTCGCCGATGTCCAGGGTTTTGCTGCTGACCAGTTTGGCTTTGGCGGCATATTCCGCGTCGTTTTCAAAGTGGTGTGCGTATTCGCGCACGGTAACTCCGCAGCCCGATGCATTCATTACAAGCGCTTCAACTTCGCCGCTTTGAAGTAATGAGTACCAGGCATCAATGTTGGTTTTCATTTGCGCAAGGCCACCTGCGTGGTCGTTCAGGTGAAACTTCACGGCTCCGCAACAACCCGATTCCCGAACCACCATGCTTTGAATGCCCAGCGCGTCGAGAATGACCGATGTTGCAGAATCAATCGACGGCATCATGGCCGGTTGCACACAGCCTTTCAGCAAAATCACTTTGCGAGTGTGTGCCGTGTTGGCAAAGGGCAGGGTGGCGCGTTTTGCTGGGATTTTTTTCTGAATGCTGGCGGGTAATATGCCGCGCACTGTTTTGCCCATGGCCATGCCAGCGGTGAACATGGGGCGGTTGGTCATCAACATTTTCAGGCTTTCGCGGGTCAGCTTTTCGGCCATGGGGCGTTCAACGCGTTCATCCACAATTTTGCGGCCAATGTCGATCAGTTGGCCATACTTCACGCCGGAAGGGCAGGTGGTTTCGCAGTTGCGGCAAGTCAGGCAACGGTCCAGGTGCTGTTGGGTTTTGCGGGTAACCTGTTTGCCTTCCAGCACTTGCTTGATCAGGTAAATACGGCCACGCGGGCTGTCCAGTTCGTCGCCCAGAATTTGGTAAGTGGGGCAGGTGGCGGTACAAAAACCGCAATGCACGCACTTGCGCAAAATGGCGTCGGCAGCCTTGCCATCGGGTGTGTCTTTGATCCAGTCGGCGAGTTGGGTGTCCATGCTTTCTACTTACAAAATGGGTGACAGGCGGTTGATGCTGAACACACCAGCCGGGTCGAATTGTTCTTTCAGGCGGCGTTGCAATTTCAGCATCACGGCATCGGGTTGCTGGAATGCGTGTGCGCGTGCAGCTTCATTGCCTGTGCGGTACAGGGTGGCATGGCCGCCCACGCGCTTGGCAATCGCGCGAATTTGTTCTTCTGTGGTGTCTGAACTTGCGCGGAACCAGCGCAACCCACTGCCCCATTCATGAACGCTTTCGCCGTGCATGGCCAAGTCCACCGTGGTGGGTGGAACGGCCAGGCGCCACAAATCGCCATCGCGGTTAAAAAATTCATGTTGCTGGTCGCGCACACTGGTCCAGAAGGCCTGTGCTTGTGCGGCCTCCATTTCCTGTCCGCCCATGTTTTTTAGCGCGGCCTGCACTGCGGCACTGGCACCACGCAAGCGCACGGTTAGCTTGCCGTTCTCAAAAAACGTGGCTGAAATTGGCAAAGGTTTGGACAACCATTCATTGCTTTGGGCAATGGCTTTGTTCACATCCATGTCGAATTGCAGGGTGGCCTCTGCCGGGGCAACAGGCATTACCTTGATCGACAATTCTGTGGCAATGCCCAGGGTGCCCATGCTGCCGGGAATAACCCGCGACACATCGTAACCAGCCACGTTTTTCATGACCACACCGCCGAATTGCAGTAGCTGGCCTTTGCCATCCAGCAAGGTGCAACCCAACACGTAATCTTTCACGCCGCCCTTGCTTAAGCGGGCCGGGCCTGCGAGTCCGCTGACAATTGCGCCGCCAATTGTTCCACCTTCTTTGATGCGGGGCGGCTCGAACGCCAGTTCCTGTTTCTGCGCTGCCAGTGCGGCTTCCACTTCAGCCAGCTGTGTGCCGGGCTTCACCGTGATCACCAATTCAGTGGGTTCGTACTCCACAATGCCCGCCCATTGGCGCATGTCCACTTCCTCGCCTTGCAGGGGGCCACCATAAAAATTCTTGGTGCCGCCACCCACCGGGCGAAGTTGCGTGTTGTTGCGTGCAGCAAGGTCCACCCGTTTGCACAGGTCGTCGATAAAGTCGCTCATGGTGTCGTTCTTTTAAAAGCGGGGCAGGTCTGCGAAAGGCACTTGCCCACCGTGCACATGCATGCGGCCATATTCCGCGCAACGGTGCAGGGTTGGAATGGCTTTGCCAGGGTTCAGCAAGCCGGGTTCGTCGAAGGCTTTTTTCACTGCAAAAAATGCATCAAGTTCCGCGCGTGAAAACTGCACGCACATCTGGTTGATTTTTTCGATGCCCACGCCATGTTCGCCGGTGACCGTGCCGCCCACTTCCACGCACAGTTCCAGAATTTCAGCACCGAAATCTTCGGCGCGTTTAATTTCCTCGGGCTTGTTGGCATCGAACAAAATCAGTGGGTGCAAATTGCCGTCGCCCGCATGAAATACGTTGGCACAACGCATGTCGTATTTCTTTTCCATTTCAGTAATGGCGTTCAGCACACGGGCCAGGCTTCTGCGGGGAATGGTGCCGTCCATGCAGTAGTAGTCGGGCGACACGCGGCCAGCGGCCGGGAACGCATTCTTGCGACCCGCCCAGAATTTCAGGCGTTCGGCTTCGCTTTGCGACACCTTGATGGCCGTGGCTCCGCAGCCGTTCAGCACGCGGGTCATTTCTGCAATTTCTTCAGCCACTTCTTCCGGGGTGCCGTCGCTTTCCAACAGCAAAATGGCTTCGGCTTGGGTGTCGTAACCAGCGTTCACAAACGGCTCGACCATTTGTGTGGCGCGTTTGTCCATCATTTCCAGGCCGGCGGGAATAATGCCGGCTGCAATCACGGCCGCAACCGCATTGCCTGCATTGGCCACGTCGTCGAAACTGGCCATAATCACTTGCGCCAGCGCGGGCTTGGGCACCAGTTTCACGGTCACTTCAGTGACCACAGCCAGCATGCCTTCGGAACCGATGACCAGGTTCAACAATTCAAGTCCGGGCGCATCAGGCGCTTCGGAACCGAATTCAACCACCTCGCCTTCAATGGTAATGGCGCGCACTTTCAACACATTGTGTACGGTCAAGCCGTATTTCAGGCAGTGCACGCCGCCGCTGTTTTCCGCCACATTGCCGCCAATGGTGCAGGCAATCTGGCTAGAGGGGTCGGGCGCGTAGTACAGCTGGTGTTGGGCCACGGCTTCGGAAATGGCCAGGTTGCGCACACCGGGTTGCACCACGGCACTGCGCGATTGCACGTCCACTTTCAAAATTTTGTTGAATTTCGCCATTCCCAGCAAAATGCCGTGCTTGTGCGGCTGTGCCCCGCCGGACAAACCCGTACCCGCGCCGCGTGCCACCACGGGCGCATTCAGCCTGTTGGCCAGTTTCAGGATTTGAATCACCTGGTCTTCGGTTTCAGGCAAGGCCACCACCATGGGCAGTTGGCGAAACAGGCTTAAACCGTCGCATTCATAGGGCTTGGTGTCTTCCACTTCATGCAAAACAGCATGGGCGGGCAGAATCTGGTTAAGGCCAGCGATTACCTCCGCCCGTTGGGCAGCATTCAGTACAAAGTCTTCGGTGGGCGCGTTCATAGGGGTACCTCATCAACAGCTTATAGGCGTACCTCGTGAGCATACCCATTTCTGATTGTGATTGGGATTGGTGCTTGCCCGGAGTTCCCGATAACTCGATGATTTACCGGAACTTCATACTTCAGGTAGTTACTCAGGTTTTTCAACCCTCCCGTGCACCATGCTGACAGGTCTTGCATCCACCTCCGCAGATCCAAGTACATCGGCCCCAGGCGAAAATCCTCAAATCGATGTGGCCGGTGTGCGCGATACCGTCCGGCGGCTTGCCTCGCTGTATTACAAGCAGGTGCAGGCAGTTTGTAACCAAAGTGCATCACAAGCGGAAATTGAACAATCAAAATGTGAGTTGTCGAACAAGCTGTCACAAACTCAATTCAGTATTCAACGCCTGGATCGCGGCTTGAAGGAATGTGAAGAGACCCGCTTGCAAGTTAAAAAGTTGGAAGCCGACAGAAATGGGTTGACCACACAACTGAACAAGTTACAGAACGATTTGTCGAAAGCAGAAGCTGAATTAAATCCTTTGCAGGCAAGCATAAAACACCAAGAGGACGCAGCAAAACCGCTGGCCATCGAAATTACACGTTTGGAAATGCGGTTTGAAAGCATCAAGCAATTGCTGGCGCCGAATGCATCGTCAATCGACTGCACGGCGTTATTGGGGCGGGTGCAAAAGTTTTTATCCGTGGTTAAAGGTCTGGATGCAGGCGAAAGTGCAAGAAGGGTTGCAGCCTGGGAGTCAGAGGCCAACAATTCGAACATGGCGCGATTTGCAAAGCATGCAGCCGCCGATTTGACAGAAACGCTGCGTGATGCTGCCAAAAACATGATGCAGTGCGAGTCCCTGGATGAATTTCAGGGCGAGATCCAGAAGGCTCAGAAAGATTTCCTGACAAAACTGGACAATAAAATTCAACGCCAAAGCACAATCATTGACATGAAGGGCAATCTTGGGCAGGCGGTCGTATCAATTTTGGCAACTGCTTTTTTGCTTCGTGCTGCATTGCGTATTCATCAATTGATTCGAAACAACCAAGAAATTCCTCCTGCTGAGGCTGGGTTTGCTCTGCTGGTTTGCATGGCTTATTCAGTTCTTAATAGCTCGATTGGCCGCTCAATTCGCGAGCAACACAGCAATTGGGGCGCATTCACAAGCCAGATCACCAAGCTTACGCGTGAGGAGTGCAATAAAAAAAGTCAGCAATTGGCCAATCACCACGCGCGACTGGACGAGCAAGATAAAAAGTTGTACCGTGAATGGCGAGCCGCCACGGCGACAGGAATAGAGCAAGAAGTGCCGCAAGCCAGCAAGAATTTTGTTGAATTCTGTGAAAAACGGGCACCGATCAACATATTGTCAGCATTGCGCGAACAAAAGCTAAGGGATCTGAAATTGCATTCTTTCGATCAATTGGAGGACGCTTCAAGGTCGGTAGCACATGCCCTGGATGAAAAACGCAGTGCACATGCCAATGTCAGAACGCAAACCCGGGAATTGCGCACGAAATTCAAACAATCCAAAGATCTTGTCGTGAGCCTAAACGATTCCCTGAAACATGGGGGGGGCAGGAAGTTGTTGGATGACATTGAGGCAATCGAACAGACACTGAAGCAAAAACAGATTAAGGATGTTGATCCGGCGGAGTTGGATGAATTGAACGAGACTCAGCAGGCCTTGTTGAAGCAAGTGAGTTTGCTGGGCGTTCAGGCCAGAAACAAGGAACAGGCTTTTAGGGCCGAGTTGGCCCAGATCGCCAATGAGATGACCAGGCTATCGCTGTCGGATGCAGAGATCAACGCAGCTTCAGACCAGGTTTGCCGGGCCATGGGTTGGAACAAAAACCACTTCAATGTGATGTGGAACCGACATGTGGGACTTGGCCCAGACCAACTGCGCGCGCGTATGAGCGGCCGAACGGTCAGCGGCAGCCTGGGGGATAAAGTGCCGGGCTTGACAGGAGGGCAAGATGCCTCCAGTTATGGTACTCCCGCAATGGCGCTGCACGCGCTTTATGATGTGGCGGATGCAATGCGCAGCGGTGAATTGGCGAACGACGGGTCAGTGGACGAGGTGCTTGAGCACGGTCAACCTGTGGGCATTAGCGCTTTAGCACCCCGGGGTAAAATCCGTACCGTGTCGGGCACCTTGGTCACCTTGTCGCCCCCCACCAATGAAGATTCCGGCTTCTTGCATCTGACACCTGTTGCGACAGATAATTCCGAAGGCCTAGACAATGAGGCAGCGAGAATCTTGCACAAGGCAAGTTCCGGAAAATTCCCGCTTTAGACCCGCGCCAATTCACACCGTGGCCGGGTGTACATGCCGTAATCGCGTACATTCAGAAGCGCTGGGTTCTCGGCCAATTGCATGGCACCTGCAAAGGCGATCATGGCGCCGTTGTCGGTGCACAAACTCAGTTCCGGAAAGTACACATTCACCCCGCGTTTGCCGGCAGCCTTTACCAGTTGTTCGCGCAGCAATTTGTTGGCGCCCACGCCACCTGCCACCACCAACCGTTTGTGGTCTTGCTGCAAGCAGGCGGCCAAGGCTTTTTTCACCAGTGTTTCAACAATGGCCGATTGAAAGCTGGCAGCCAGGTCGGCTTTGTCGGTGTCGCTGATCACCATGGTTTCAGAGGGCTGATTCACCCCGGCCAGTTTCATGGCGGTTGTAAGCACGGCAGTTTTCAAGCCTGAAAAGCTAAACATGAAGTCGCCACTGTGCAGCATGGGGCGGGGCAGTTTGAATCGTTCAGGGTTGCCGCTTTCCGCCAATTTCGACAAGGCAGGGCCGCCGGGGTAGGGCAGGCCGATCATTTTTGCGGTTTTGTCAAAGGCCTCGCCCGCTGCATCGTCGAGAGTTTCACCCAGCAAGGTGTACTTGCCCAATCCTTCAACACCCATTAACTGGGTGTGCCCGCCACTCACCAACAAGGCGGTGAACGGAAAGGCAGGTGGGTTTGCTGAAAGCAGGGGTGACAACAAATGGCCTTCAAGGTGATGCACCGGAATTACTGGCAAGTTCAAACCCATGGCCAGGCTATAGGCAAATGCGCAACCCGCCATCAAAGCGCCAGGCAGGCCGGGGCCGGTGGTTACTGCAATTGCATCTACATTGGCCATTGAAATGCCCGCTTGGGCGAAGGTCTCATCCATCAAGGGAATCAAACGGCGAATGTGGTCGCGTGAAGCCAGTTCAGGCACCACGCCGCCGTAGTCTTTGTGCATGGCAATTTGCGAATACAGGGCTTGGCCCAGAATACGGCCATCGGTCGTGCACAGCGCCACGCCGGTTTCGTCACAGGAGCTTTCAAAACCAAGCACGATTTTCACAGAAGTTGCAGCGGGGGTCACTTCGGATAGCCAGAATGTGTTCAAGCATTCATTTTAGCGCAGCCCAGTCAGAATCTGCGGTTTGTTACAACCAAGCGCGCTGTTCTACGCACAATGGTGCGCTGCACTAGATGGGTGCCAGTCACCTCATTCGATATCTATCCTTTTTCCCGGAATCAGCCTCTTTCTGGTGCAAAAGTGCACCTGAAACGCTGGCACGGCCCTTGCATTGGTAAGGGTGTAGGTCGTCAACGGCGGCGATCTGCAGGTGGATTGACAGGTCTCCTGCGGCTGTGAAAACGGCCAAGGGAGTTGGACAACGGCGTCCGTGCTGCTTCGTGCAGCCGGGGGCCGTTTTTTTTTGGTTAATTGGGATTGAAGATATGCTGATGTCCGTCAAAAAACAGAAGCTGGTGGTGATTGGTAACGGCATGGCCGGTATCCGTGTGGTCGAGGAGCTGATCAAGCTTGCGCCTGAATTGTATGAGATCACCGTGTTTGGCGCAGAGCCGCATCCCAATTACAACCGGATCATGCTTTCGCCCGTGTTGGCTGGAGAGCAGAAGTTCGAAGAAATCGTGCTCAATGATTGGGACTGGTACACCAGCAACAACATTACCTTGCATGTGGGCCGCGAGGTCACTGAAATTGACCGTGTAAAACGCGTGGTACGGTGTGCCGACGGCACCGCCGCGCCTTATGACCGCTTGTTGTTGGCCACTGGCTCCAATTCATTCATTTTGCCGGTGCCCGGTTCCACATTGCCCGGCGTGATTGGTTATCGCGACATTGCCGACACCGAAGCCATGCTGGAAGCAGCCAAACTTTACAAAAAAGCAGTTGTCATCGGTGGTGGTTTGTTGGGCCTTGAAGCCGCCAATGGCCTTGCACTTCAGGGCATGGATGTGAGCGTGGTGCATTTGCCCACCTGGTTGATGGAACGCCAGCTTGACCCCACAGCGGCGGGCCTGTTGCAAAAAAGTCTTGAAACCAAAGGCCTGAAATTCTTGCTGGCCAAAAACACCAAGGCCTTGCATGCCGGGGCTGACGGGCGTGTGGCCAAAATAGAGTTTGCGGATGGCGATATTCACGATGCTGATTTGGTCGTGATGGCAGTCGGTATTCGTCCGAACGACAAATTGGCCGCCAGCAGCGGGCTGCACTGCAACCGTGGTGTTGTAGTCAACGACACCATGCAAACCATTACCGACCCGAAAATTTATTCTGTGGGTGAATGCGCCAGCCACCGCGGCATTGCGTATGGTTTGGTGGCCCCCTTGTTTGAACAGGCCAAGGTGTGTGCCAACCACTTGGCGCAGTTTGGTATTGGCCGTTACGAAGGCTCTGTGACTTCAACCAAACTGAAAGTGACTGGCGTTGATTTGTTCTCCGCAGGCAACTTTATGGGTGGCGAAGGCTGCGAAGAGCTACTGCTTTCCGACCCCATTGGCGGCGTGTACAAAAAACTGGTGATCAAGGAAGACAAACTGGTGGGCGCTTGCCTGTACGGCGACACGGTCGACGGTTCCTGGTACTTCAAGCTGATGCGGGAAGGCAAGGCCATTCGGGAAATTCGCGAGAAGTTGATGTTCGGCCAGAACAACATTGGCGACACTGGCCACGAGGGGCAAAGCCAGGCCAGCAAAATGGCAGACACCGATGAAGTGTGCGGCTGCAACGGCGTGTGCAAGGGCACCATTGTGCAGGCCATCAAAACCAAAGGCTTGTTCACGATTGAAGAGGTGCGCAAGCACACCAAGGCCAGTGCAAGTTGTGGTTCATGTACCGGTTTGTGTGAACAGATTTTGATGAGCACTGCAGGTGCCGATTATTCCGCCACCCCCAAAACAAAACCCATGTGCGGCTGCACCGACCACGGGCACCAGGTGGTTCGCGATGCAATTTTCAAGCACCATTTAACTACCAAAGAAGAAGTGTTTTCCACCATGAACTGGCGCACGCCCAACGGCTGCGCAAGTTGCCGCCCGGCCGTGAATTATTACCTCATCAGTTCCTGGCCAGGCGAGGCAGTGGACGATCCACAAAGCCGCTTTATCAATGAACGTGCGCACGCCAACATTCAGAAAGACAAAACCTATTCAGTGGTACCACGCATGTGGGGTGGCGAAACAACCGCTGCCGAATTGCGCCGCATTGCCGATGTGGTCGACAAGTACAACATTCCGACCGTGAAGGTAACCGGTGGTCAGCGCATTGATTTGTTGGGTGTGAAAAAAGAGGATTTGCAGGCCGTTTGGAAAGATTTGGACATGCCCAGCGGCCATGCCTATGCCAAAGGTTTGCGCACGGTGAAAACCTGCGTGGGCAGCGAATGGTGCCGCTTTGGCACGCAAGACAGCACGCAAATGGGCAAAGACCTTGAGCACGGTTTGTTCAAAATGTACGCGCCCCACAAAGTAAAACTGGCCGTGTCAGGTTGTCCGCGCAACTGCGCTGAAAGCGGCATTAAAGATGTGGGTGTAATCGGCGTGGATTCCGGTTGGGAAATTTATGTGGGCGGCAACGGCGGTATTAAAACCGAAGTGGCCCAGTTCCTGTGCCGCGTTAAAACTTCCGATGAAGTGATGGCTGTCAGCGGTGCATTCCTGCAGTTGTACCGCAAGGAAGCCTGGTACCTGGAGCGTACTGTGCATTACCTGGAACGTGTTGGCCTTGACCATGCCAAAGCCCGTGTGGTTGACGATGTCGCCAATCGCAATGCGCTGTGGGCCGAGCTGCAAGCCGCGTTGGCCATTGAAGAAGACCCATGGCACAAGCCCCAAGAGGCACAGGTGGATTTGCGCCAGTTCATTCCAATCCAATTGGCGGAGGTGGTCTAATGTCGGCATCACTACTGAAGGAACAGAAGGAAATTCAAATGGAATGGATCAATATTTGCGCAGTGGAAGACATCCCGGTGTTGGGATCACGCATTGTGCGCCGCCCCACCGGGCAAGATATCGCGATTTTTCGCAACAGCGAAGAACAGGTGTTTGCTTTGCTCGATGAATGCCCGCACAAAAAAGGCCCCTTGAGCCAGGGCATTGTGCATGGCACCACCGTAACTTGCCCCTTGCACAACTGGCAAATTGGCTTGGCCGATGGTTGCGCGCGTGAACCTGATGAGGGCTGCACTGCGAAATTTGCCGTGCAAGTGATCGATGGTCGCGTGCATTTGAAAACCAGCGAAGTGAAAAACCACGGCATTTAACAAGCGACCACTTCACATGACCGAACTGCTGCAAGCCATCAAAAGTACCAAAACAACCTGCCCGTATTGCGGCGTGGGTTGTGGTGTGGTGGTACGCACGCAAGCGGGAAAAATTATTGATGTGAAAGGCGATGAAACACACCCCGCAAATTGGGGCAAGCTGTGCAGCAAAGGCAGCAAGCTGGCTGAAACAGCCACGGTGAATGTGTATGGGCAAGTGCGCGCAAGCCAGCCGTTGCTGCGTATTCAGCGCGACCAGCAGGTTGCGCCCACCGACTGGAACACCGCACTTGATTTCACGGCGCGCGAATTCGCACGATTGATCGCCACCTACGGGCCCGACAGTGTTGGTTTTTACATCAGCGGGCAATTGCTGACCGAAGACTATTACGTGTTCAACAAGCTCGCCAAGGGTTTGATTGGCACCAACAACATTGATACCAATTCACGCCTGTGCATGAGCAGTGCTGTAAGCGGTTATAAACGCACCTTGGGTGCCGATGCGCCGCCTTGCAATTACGATGACCTGGCCCTGGCCGACTGTGTGTTCATCGCCGGTTCCAACATGGCTTATGCCCACCCGGTTGCCTATCGCAGGCTTGAAACCGCGCGTGCCGCCAAGCCGGGCCACAAGCTGATTGTGGTTGACCCCCGCGCAACCGACACCGCGCTGATGGCTGATCTGCATTTGAAAATTCAGCCCGGCACCGATGTCATGCTGTTCAACGCCATGCTGCATGTGATGATGCAAAACGGCTGGCTGGACATGGCCTACATCAACAAACACACCGAAGGCTTCGAAGCCATGGCCAAAGGCTTGGTCGATTACACGCCCAAGCTGGCCGCCAGCGTGTGTGGAGTTCCCGAGGCGGACATTGTATTGGCCGCCACCTGGTTCGCCCAAAGCAACAGGACACTCTCCCTGTATTGCCAAGGGTTGAACCAGGCCACCACGGGAACCGACAAAAACACATCGCTGATTGCCCTGCATTTGGCCACCGGTCAAATAGGCAAAGAAGGTTCCGGCCCGTTTTCCCTTACCGGGCAACCCAATGCCATGGGCGGCAGGGAAGTGGGTGGTTTGTCCACCTTGTTGCCCGCACACCGGGAGTTGAACAACCCTGCACACGTGGCAGAAGTGGCCGCATTTTGGGGGGTGAAGCAAATTAGTACCACGCCCGGCGCCAGTGCAGTTGAAATGTTTGATCAATTGGAGCAGGGCAAAATCAAGGCGGTGTGGGTGGCGTGTACCAACCCTGCACACTCATTGCCCAATTCGCAAAAAGTAGCGCGTGCCTTGCAAAATGCCGAGCTGGTGGTGGTGCAAGACGCTTACCTAACACCTGCCACAGTGCAGTATGCCGACGTGCTGTTGCCTGCAACCACTTGGGGCGAAAAAGAAGGCACCGTCACCAATAGTGAAAGGCGAATCAGCCGCGTGCGGCCTGCAATGCCTGCTTATGCAGATTCAAAAAACGATTGGCAAATCGTGGTGGATTTTGCACAGCGGCTTGAAGTGGAATTGCAAAAGCTGGGTGTGGAAAGTCCGCGCATTAACAGCACAAGCGATGCGTTCATGCCCTACAGCAGCACGGAAGAAATTTTCAACGAGCACCGCGAAACCACCCGGGGCCGCGACCTGGACATTACCGGTTTAAATTATGCGGTGTTGGAGACAAAAGGCCCGCAACAGTGGCCCATGCCTGAAGAATTTGCTGAGGGCAAAGCGCGCCTGTACGAAGATGGGGTCTACCCCACAGCTACAGGCAAGGCGAAGTTTGTGTTTGCCAGTTATGAACCTGTGGCCGAAGAAGCCGATGCACGTTTCCCCTGGCGCTTGAACACAGGGCGCTTGCGCGACCAGTGGCATGGTGCAAGTCGCACTGGCACTTTGGCTGAATTTTTTTCGCATGAAGCAGAACCCGTAATCGCATTGCACCCTGCCGATTTCAAACGCTTGAACCTAAAACCCAGCAGTTGGGTTTCAGTCAAATCGCGCCGCGCAACCATCACCTTGCGTGCAAAAGAAGATGAATCGGTTGCGCGCAACCAGGCCGTGTTGCCCATGCACTGGGGGCCAGAATTTTTCGGTGGAAAATCGGGCGTGGGTGGTGTGAATGCCCTCACGATTGAAGCCTTCGATCCTTATTCCAAGCAACCTGAACTGAAGCATTCTGCCGTGAATATTCAGCGTGTGCATTTGCCTTGGCAAGTGGTGGTGTTTGTACACAGTGAACACTGGCTCAGCCTGTGGCAAAAAGCCCGCGCCTTGTATACTGAGTTTGACGCGACTGTGTGTGTGCCGGTTGGCCGTGAACAAACCGGTGTGCTGTTTCGTGCCGCCAGTGTGCAAGCGCCTGGCAAGGAGATTATTGACCGCCTGCAAGCCTTGTTTGAATGCGAGGGCAGCGACGTTATGGTGTATTCCGATCCGAAAACCGATGCTCGCAGGCGCATCGGTGTAAGCGTAAAAGCCACGCCACAAGGGCAAACAGCCACGCTGAACAAGGTATTTCTTGCGGGGAATATCGAATCTGAAGGGTGGTTGCGCAATTATTTCGACCAACAACTCGATGTCATGCCCTTGCGCAGCTTTTTGCTGGCACCCGCAAGCCAGCCACCTGGTGTGCAAACCGAATCGGTGCGCATGGTGTGCAACTGCGTGGGTGTTTCTGAACAGTCCATTCAGGCCAGTATTGCCATTTCCTGCGCAAAAAACCCGAATGCCAGCGAAAACGAAGTGCTTGCTGGTTTGCAAGGCACCCTTCAATGCGGCACGCAATGTGGGTCGTGCGTGCCTGAAATCCGTAAACTGATTCGCACACAGGCCAGCCTTGCTACAATAGCGTCTTAAGCATTTTCCAAGACCCCATGTCCAATTCCGCTCAAGCCGACAAGTTTTCTTGCGCCCCCTTCATCAAAGAAATTGGTCGAGGGAAAGATGGCGCGCGTGGCCTGCCTCGCGAGCAAGCGAAAACCCTGTTTTCAGCCATTTTGCGCGGCGAAGTGTCGGACTTTGAACTGGGTGCAGTGCTTATTGCATTGCGGGTCAAAGGCGAAAGCCACGACGAGCTGATAGGTTTTTTGCAAGCCATTGCCGAGCACTGGCCTGATGAAAGTCATTCGCCGCATTTTCATACCCTGCAGGCGCTCAATGCCCAATCCAGGGCTGAAAGCAAACCCGTCATTGTGATCCCCAGCTACAACGGGGCGCGACGCAAGCCCAACTTCACCCCCTTGCTGGCAGGGCTCTTGGCCCAGCGTGGTTACCCTGTGTTGGTGCATGGTTTGCAAAGTGACTTCACCGGGCGCGTTACCAGCGCAGAAGTGTTTGCCCATTTGAACTGGAATGCAGTGGACATGCCCCACACCGCCCCCGTGTACATGCCCATGGCGCAAATTTACCCGCGCATTGAAGCCTTGCTGCAAACCCGGAAAGTGCTGGGCGTTCGCAGTTGTACGCACACCTTGGTCAAGTTGATGGTGCCCAGTGCATTCACCAACGCTTTGCTGGTGACCAGCTACACCCACCCGGAATTCTGGAATTTGCAGCGTGAAGTGTTGTGTGCCACTGGCCACACTGCGCTGGTATTGCGCGGCCATGAGGGTGAGCCGGTGGCTGCCCCTTACCGCAGCCCGCGTATGGATGGCGTGAAAGCTGGCCGCACCTGGTGTATTTCCGAACCCGAGAACCTGTTTACCGAGCAGCCCGATCCACACCCGGACATTGATGCGGAATCAACCGCACGTCTAATCGAAATGTGGCTGAACAACCCGCAGGAGATGCCGCACGGCTTTGCGCGGCAGTTGGATGCAATCGAAGCCGTGAATCAAGCACCTGAGCAAGCACCAAACCAAGCAACAAACCATGCAGCAATTTGATGTCATTGTGATTGGTGCCGGTGCGGCGGGTCTGATGTGTGCCGCACAGGCCGGGCAGGGCGGTTTGCGTGTTGCATTGCTTGACCACAGCGAAAAACTGGCTGAAAAAATCCGGATTAGTGGCGGTGGTCGTTGCAATTTCACGAACGTGAAGGTGTCTGAGGACAATTTCATTTCTGAAAACCCAAGGTTTGCGCGCGCCGCTCTAGCGCGCTACACCCCGGCCAATTTCATCGCACTGGTGAAGCAACACAACATCCCCTTTCATGAAAAGCACAAAGGTCAGTTGTTTTGCGATCGCAAAAGCGATGACATCATCGACATGCTGGCTGCCGAATGCAATGCGGGCAAAGTGAAGTGGTTTCGCCCCCACAGTGTGAACACGGTTGAACACGATGGCAGCCAGTTCAAGCTAAACTCCACAGCTGGCCCTTTGCAGGCCCGCAATGTGGTGGTTGCCACGGGTGGTTTGCCAGTGCCCAAAATAGGCGCCACCGATTTTGGCCTGAAATTGGCCAAGCAATTTGGCCATGCATTGGTCGATCAGCGACCCGCCTTGGTGCCGCTTACTTTTGATTCAAGCATGTGGGAGCCTTTTGTAGAGCTTGCCGGCGTGGCCTTGCCGGTTTTGAGTCGCGGCAGCGATTCCAATGCCCCCTGGTTTGATGAAGACCTGTTGTTCACCCACCGCGGCTTGAGTGGCCCTGCTGTCTTGCAGGCCTCAACTTACTGGAACCCGGGCAAGCCAGTTACCCTTAACCTGGCTGGCAAGGAAACAGACGCAGCGGCCCTGCAAACCGATTTGCTGCAAGCCACGTTGGGCGCAAAAGCCAATGCCGAGAACTGGTTTGCTGCGCAAGTGCCGCACTGGCCCAAACGTTTGGTGCAAGCCTGGTTGAATAAACCGGAGTTGCGGGCCATTGCAGGGCGCAAAGTGGCGGAGTTGGGAAAAAAGCAACTGGGGCCCTTGGCGCAATTGATTGCCGCGTGGCAGTTGGTGCCCAGTGGCACCGAAGGCTACAAAAAAGCTGAAGTGATGCGCGGTGGTGTCAGCACTGCTGATTTACAACCCAAAACACTCGAATCGCGCAAAATTCCCGGCCTGTACTTTATTGGCGAGGTGGTTGATGTCACAGGCTGGCTGGGTGGCTACAACTTCCAATGGGCTTGGGCCAGTGGCTACACGGCAGCCCATGCAATATTGGACCAAAAATAGTTGAAAACCCTTGAGAAAGCCGGCTTTCACATGGTACTATCTCGGTCTTTGCCAGATTCTTGGCGGTAACTCTTTGCTCTAACGCATTGGGTTTTGCACAAAACCATGTGTGGAATCAATGGGTTAGAAACTGAAAAACAACTTACGAACACCCGATTGGAGCCATATGCCAAACGTTCGCGTTAAAGAAAACGAGCCATTTGAAGTTGCCCTGCGTCGCTTCAAGCGCACTATCGAAAAAACAGGTCTGCTGACTGAACTGCGTTCACGCGAGTTCTATGAAAAGCCAACAGCACAGCGCAAGCGTCTTGCTGCTGCCGCAGTGAAGCGCCACTACAAGCGCCTGCGCAGCCAAATGTTGCCCAAGAAAATGTATTAATCAGTTTGACTTCGCTTAACCGCATGTCACTGAAAGCGCAAATTCTTGAAGACATCAAGCAGGCCATGAAGGCCCGTGAGCAAGCCAAGCTCACAACGCTTCGAATGCTCTCAGCAGCGATTAAGCAAAAAGAGGTTGACGAACGTGTCGAACTCGACGATGGGGCAGTCCTAGCCATCATCGAAAAGCAAATCAAGCAGCGAAACGAAGCCGCCATCCAGTTTGAACAGGGTGGTCGGCCAGAATCTGCCGAAGCCGAGAAAGCCGAGGCGGCAGTTTTGTCCGCATATCTTCCAGCGCAACTGTCCGAAGCGGAAGTTGTGGCTGAAATCCAGGCCATTGTTCAAGCTACAGGCGCAACCGGCCCACAAGACATGGGCAAGGTCATGGGCGCAGTCAAGGCCAAGCTGGCCGGCAAAGCCGACATGAGCAAAGTGTCGGGTTTGGTCAAGTCTGCGCTGTCCAAGTAACGCGCATCCTGTTTCCCTCCCCTTGGGTTTGTTATTCTTAAAGACAGGCGATTGCGCCAAGCTTTTTCTTCTGCTGAATTCACCCAAACTGCATGATTCCTCAAAGCTTTATCGATGATTTGCTATATCGCCTCGACATCACCGATGTTGTTGGCAGGTATGTGCAATTGAAGGCTGCGGGCGCTAACTTACAGGGCTTGTGTCCGTTTCACAACGAGAAATCCCCGTCATTCACTGTCAGCCCATCCAAACAGTTTTATCACTGCTTTGGCTGCGGTGCGCATGGCAATGCGGTGGGTTTCGTGATGGAACACTTGGGTTTGACTTTCCCCGAGGCTGTGGAAAACCTGGCCGGTAACCTGGGCATTGATGTTCCTTATGAAAAAGGCATGGATGTGCCAGCCGAGGTGCGTTCTGAGCGTGAAGAACTTGTAGAGTTGCTGACCCGCTCGGCCAACTATTACAAGGCGCAGTTGAAAAAATGCCCGGTGGCCATTGATTACCTGAAGAACCGTGGGTTGACCGGGCAGGTTGCTGCGCGATACGGCATGGGCTACGCCCCAGACGGTTATCAGAATCTGGAAGCAATAGTCGACAATTACGCCAGCAACACTCAGCTTGATTTGGCGGGTTTGACCAAGATCAGCGACAGCAACCGCCGTTACGATGCCTTTCGTGGTCGCATCATGTTTCCGATCCGAAATGCCAAAGGGCAGGTTATCGGGTTTGGTGGTCGCGTGTTGGGTGACGAAAAGCCCAAATACCTGAACAGCCCTGAAACACCGGTGTTTTCAAAAGGGCATGAAGTATATGGCTTGTTCGAGGCAAGGCAGGCCATTCACAAAATGGGTTATGCCTTGGTCACCGAAGGCTATATGGATGTGGTGGCCTTGGCGCAATGGGGTTTCGAGAATGCGGTGGCCACTTTGGGCACGGCAGTAACACCTGACCATGTGCTCAAACTGTTCAAGCAAACTGATCGCCTGGTGTTTGCCTTCGATGGCGATGCGGCAGGTCAAAAAGCGGCATGGCGCGCCTTGCAGGCCTGTTTGCCGCATGTCAGCGAGAACAAGCGCGCTGACTTTATTTTTCTGCCTGCTGAGCACGACCCTGACTCGTTTATCCGAACCGAGGGGCCTGACGGCTTTGATGCCATGGTGGCGCAATCTGCCCCCTTGTCCGAGTTTTTGACCCGTTATCTGGAGCGAAACTACCCGCTCCAGCAAATTGAAGGCAGTGCAGCTGCCATTTCGTTTTTAAAGCCGCTAATCGTTCAAATGCAGCCCACTGTGTACAGGTCGTCGCTGCTGCGTGCTTTGGCCAATTTGCTGGGTGCCACGCCCATGGAGCTAAGTCGCCACCTGGGTTTGAAGAGTCGGGAAGGCGGTGGTGATTATTTTTCACCCAAGAATAAGGGGCAGTTTCAGGGTGGGCAGCAAAATGGCCAGCAAGGCAAGTTTTCGGGGAAAAAGTTCGGGAAACGGTTTGGAAAGTTCGATGATGAACCTTTGCAAAACAACTGGGGCCCCAGGCCGATCGCAAAATCACCCTTGTTAAGCCTGGCTGCGCGGGTTATTCGCGCGCCCCAGCTGGTCGGTTTGTGCGATTCCCTGCTTGAATTGTATGAACGCGAGGAAAAACCTGCCCTTGAAGTGCACAGTTTTGTGCATTTGCTTGAAAAAGTCAGAACTGACCCCAACTTGTTAGAAGCGCGGCTGCAGCATGCATTCAATGATGAAGTGCATCAAAATTGGGTTAACTCCGTTTTGAAAGAAGCACGTGGATTGGATGATTCCCTCGATTTTGAAACCGAGTTGCGATCTGGCGTGTATCAGTGTAGTGAACTTTGGTTCAAGGCCGAGCTGGAGCGCCTTACCGCGGAAATGCCCACCCAAGGTGAGCAACTCCGTTGGTATCACGAGTGCATGCAGCGCTTCCAAGAATTAAAACAAAAGCGAGTTAATCAGTTATAATTAAGGGTTACGGTGCAGGTTTTGCACCTTGTTGTGCTGCGTAATTTGCGCGCACCAGTGGCTGTAATTGAGTTGTTCAGGGAATGAATGTTCAAAATACTCAACATTTTTTCAAAAACACAGGAACAGAAAGCCAAATCTGGCCACAAAACCAAGTCTGGGATCTCACCCGAAGTGAGTTCGCAGCAAGCCGATACACAATCACAGATTCCTGGTGGCCAAAAGCCGGAGAAGGAATCCTCCACTAAGGCATCCAAACGCAAGGGAGCGTCGTCAATGGCAGGGAAGAAGGTTTCTCCTCAAAAGGCAACTGTAAAAGAAGCGAAAAATACAACCGTGGTAAAGAAGACAGAACCCAAGAAAACAGCACCTGTTGCTGAAAAGCCTGTGAGCAAGAAAGCCGCTGCACCTGCGCCCACACCTGTTGTGGCCGAAGACAAGCCCAAGCGCGGCCGAAAGCCCAAAGCTGAAGAAGCCGCTGTTGAGCCTGTAGTCCTGGCGGTGACAGACGAGCAGCCAAAAAAGCGTGGTCGCAAGCCCAAGGCGGTTGAGCAAGCTGCGCCAGTGGCTGCTGAAGCGCCCAAGGGGCGTGGTCGCCCGCCAAAAGCTGGCAAGCCAAAGGCTGAAGATGACGACGAAGAAGACATCGATTCCGGCTCAGACGCATCGATCGATTCCGACGACGTCCCTGAAGACGACGATTCCGACGCGAAAAAAGCCGACCTGGTGATCATGCCCAAGCGTGGTCGCGGCTCAAAGGCCAAAGACAAAGCCCTGATCAATTCGGCTTACCTTAGCTCGGCCAACGCCACGGTTGAAGAACTGGAATTGCGCCGCACGCAGCTAAAAACCCTGATCAAGATGGGTAAAGAGCGCGGCTACCTGACATTCGCTGAAATCAATGACCACTTGCCCGATGACGTAACAGACGGTGAAGTGATTGAAGCCATGGTCAGCACCTTCAACGACATGGGTATCACTGTTTACGAACAGGCCCCTGACGCAGAAGCCCTGTTGATGAACGACAATGCGCCGGTTGGTACCTCTGCAGAAGACGCCGAAGAAGAAGCTGAAGCCGCATTGAGCAACGTGGATTCCGAATTTGGTCGTACCACCGACCCAGTGCGCATGTACATGCGTGAAATGGGCACGGTTGAGTTGCTGACCCGCGAAGGCGAAATTGAAATTGCCAAGCGAATTGAAGCCGGCCTGAAAGACATGGTGCAAGCGATTTCTGCATGCCCTGCCATTGTTGAAGATGTGGTTGGTCTTGGTCAGCGCATTGCTGAAGGTTTGTCGACTGTGGATGAAGTGGTCGATGGGATCATTGATGATTCGATCACTGAAGAAATGGTTGAAGCGGCAGCACCTGAAGAAACCAACGACGATGACGACAATGAAGACGAGGAAGAGGGCAATGACGGCGGAACAACTTCCGGCATGTCGGCTCGCCAGCTCGAAGAGTTGAAGAAAAATTCGCTGGTTGTGTTTGCTGAAATTGAAAAGCAGTTTGCCAAGCTGAACAAGGTTCGTGCAGACGGTGGTTACAACACACCAGCCTACAAGAAAGCGAAGGAAGCAATTGCCGAGCAATTCATGAAAATTCGCTTCACCGCGAAACAGGTCGAGCGTTTGTGCAGTATTTTGCGCGAGCAGGTGGACAGCGTTCGTAAAATTGAACGTGAAATTTATGACATTGCAGTGAACCGCGTGGGCGTGCCCCGCGAGCAGTTCATCGACAAATTCCGTGGCCATGAAGTTGAAGCTGCTTGGGTGGACACCTTCAGCGCATCGAACGCAGTGTGGGCCGAAACCTGGTCACGCAATGTGCCGGCGATCAATGAATTGCAGCAAAAGCTGGTTGCCATTCAAGACACGGTGTCATTGCCACTGAACGACTTGCGCGCGATCAACAAGCAAATGGTGTCCGGTGAAAACCGCGCCCGTTTGGCCAAGCGTGAAATGATCGAGGCCAACCTGCGTTTGGTGATCTCGATTGCCAAGAAGTACACGAACCGCGGCCTGCAATTTCTGGATTTGATTCAGGAAGGCAATGTGGGCTTGATGAAGGCGGTGGACAAGTTTGAATACCGCCGTGGTTACAAGTTTTCAACGTACGCCACCTGGTGGATTCGCCAGGCGATTACCCGTTCCATCGCTGACCAGGCGCGCACCATCCGTATTCCGGTGCACATGATCGAAACCATCAACAAGATGAACCGTATCAGCCGCCAGATTCTGCAGGAAACCGGTATTGAGCCCGACCCAGCCACGCTGGCCGAGCGCATGGAAATGCCTGAGGAAAAGATCCGCAAGATTTTGAAGATTGCGAAAGAACCGATTTCGATGGAAACACCGATCGGCGACGACGACGATTCACACTTGGGCGATTTCATCGAAGACAACCACACTTTGGCTCCGCAAGATGCAGCGCAATACAGCAGCCTGCGCTTTGTCACCAAAGACGTGCTGGATTCGTTGACCCCACGGGAAGCCAAAGTGCTGCGCATGCGCTTCGGTATCGAAATGAGCACAGACCACACGCTTGAAGAGGTGGGCAAGCAGTTTGACGTAACCCGCGAGCGGATTCGCCAGATTGAAGCCAAAGCACTTCGCAAGCTGCGCCACCCCAGCCGTTCAGACAAGCTGAAAAGCTTCCTGGAAGGTGAATAAGAGTTTTGAAAGGTAAAGTGGGGCTATAGCTCAGCGGTTAGAGCAGAGGACTCATAATCCTTTGGTCCCCGGTTCAAATCCGGGTGGCCCTACCACATTGATTGAAAAATGCCTTGGGTTAGTCACCCGAGGCATTTTTTTATCGGCACCACTTCAAGCCTTGAAGGGTCACCTTTGAAATCAAATAAAACCGGATAGCCCGACCCAGCACCACGGCGGGCAGAAACAGTGCCATGGGCATTGCACCCGCACCCGCGGCAAGTGCCAGCGTTTTAAACGGTATCGGCGCAAATGCCGCAACGAATAACACAGGCGGACCGTATTCGGCCATTAGGGCTGTGGCCTGGTTTATTTCTTCCAGATTAACTGATTGTGCCCATGTGGCCAGTTCACCAGCGTAAGCAAACCCAAGCAGGTAGGCCGAGCAAGCGCCCGCTACCGAGCACAGTATGCAGGCGATCATAAGACGCCTCCAGCGATCGGGGCGACCTATGATCATGGGGGGCAGCATAATGTCACTGGGCACCGGGAATATGAAGCCTCCCAGATACGTCATCAGACACATGGCTGCAATACCGAATCGGCTGTTGGCCAGTCGTTCACAAATCGATTTGAGCATGGCCGGTTTTTGCCTAAGTATGGTCGAGTCATGAATAATGACTGAGCAATGTTTCAGGCTTTAACCAGCATCCCGGTGAATTCGCGAATGACTTGCGTGAAGGCGTCGGCGTTCACCGATTCCAGCCGGTTGGCCCTTAACCTGGCCACATGCTCGAATGTCAGCGGGTCTGCTTCGACAACACCCATGGTCCAGTTCTCGAACAAACGATCTTTCACTGGCGTGATGTGAATAATCCGGCTGTCGGTGTGCCGTTTGTCATCCAGAATTTTCATGTAGGTGCGCAGCACAACTTGTTCGGGACCTTCAAGCACCTGCATGAACAGGCCGCCACCGTGCACAAGCACGCCAGTGATGTTCGCTGCGCGGTTGTTCTTCCTGGAAGTCAGAAGAATTTCCTTCAGAATATCTTCGCTGAAATCGGACTTGGCCTGGCTGCAGTAGAGAAGTCGAATCATGTGCTGACGTCCGGTTGGGTTGAAGAGGGTGCGGGAACCCTTACGCTTTCATCATAGATCGAAAAGCGAAGGGCTGGGTGTAGGGGAATGGATATAAATCAAAGCCAGGAGATCATGAGCGGGTCTCGGTGGAGTCCATGATCGAATTAACACCTTCGTACAGTGCTGAAATAATCTCGTTTGCTTGAAACACCCTATTTCTTGCTGTGTCATTACGCAAGGTCACAATACCAAGGGCGTGTAGTTTATCCAGTCCGTTGTTGGCCGCTGCGTAGGTAACCCCGCACAATTCTTTTGCTTGATTGACCAGTAGGACCGGTCGACCCAAAAGCAGTTTTGCAATTTTTCTTGCGGAGGCGTCGCGACGAACGCCTGCGTTATCAAGTCTTGATTGCCAATCAATTTGTAGCTGTTCGATTCGATCGAATAGAAGGACAGTGTGCCTGCATGAAGCAACCACGCATTCGTAAAACAGTTGCAACCAGGGCGCCCAATTCAACTTCATTTGAACTTGAAGCAACGCATCGTAATAATTTTGCTTGCGAATTTTCAAAAAAGTTGCAAGGTGAATACTCGGAAAGCCCTCGGCTTCCAGCATCAGGGGAATCAACATGCGACCAGTTCGTCCATTGCCATCAAGAAATGGGTGAATTGATTCAAACTGTGCGTGAGCGATTGCGGCTCGCATCAACACCGGGGTTTCCAGCGGGCTGTCTTGTTCATAATTCATCAAAGTGAACAAGTCTTCCATCAGTGGCTTCACCTGCTCTGGTGGTGCCGGTATGAAGCGGGCCGATTCAATGTGCATTGCTCCGATATAGTTCACAATGGGTTTGTATTTACCAGGCTTCTTGGTGGGGTACAGGCGCATTAGTCGCCGGTGGATGTCGCAAATCAGTTCGTGGTTAAAACCTGTAAATTCGGGGCTTCTGATTTTTTGCAAGGCCTCTTGCATGGCATCCACGTAAGCGAGCGTTTCTGACGCATCCTGTTTTGAATCGTCTTCACCTTCGAGTTCACGCAGGTTTTCGTGCAGCAGTAAACCGTCAAAAGTTGTTGATGTGCCTTCAATTTGACTACTTTCGACAGCTTCACGCCGATTGAGCATGAAAAGAATCAGACTGGATAACTCTGGATTCCTGTTCAAGCGGTCCACCAGGTGAGACAACTCCGCTTGTGCTGCGCCAGAAATTGCATAGGTTTCTGGAAGTTGTAATAAACGCGGTACTGGCAGCGGAACCACAGCAAAGCATCCCGAATGCTTGGGTACAGGAACGCAGGTTCTCAGAAGTTTTGGGTGTAGGTCAGACTTTCTCAAACTATAATATCCATATGTATATTATAGGATAATAACACTAAGCTATAATAACAACGGCTTTGTTGTGGTTTGCTATTGTCCATTGTGGTTGTGCTCATCACCGGCCAAGGGGCCATCATTGATTCCAATGTTGAAATCGCTCACCTTGAATTCAGCGGCCAGCGCGACAGGTTTGCATAAATCGGGTTTCAGCGCTGCAGTAGAAGCTTTGTGTTTACACCACCTCAGGGTTCCTCAAGAGCAACGGCGAGTTGTCGTGGATCACCCCGTCAATAATGCTGATCAACTCGTTCACAATCTGGACATTGGGCGACAGGCTGCCGTTGTTGATTCCGCTTTCCAACCCGGCCAGGTACGCGGCAAAGTTGTTGTACCCGGAATAGGCTGCGCCACCCTTCATCATTTCAATGTATTTCCCAAATTCCTTTTTGTTCAACAGTGGGCCTTTCTGTCGCAGGAATTCCCGCTGCTCGGTCAGTACAACCTTGTAGCGTTTCAGAACGCGTTGTATTAACGACTTGTCGTCGCCAAGCATGTCGGAAAGAATGCCAAGGTTGGGCTTGTGAAGCTGGCCTTTCAGGTCTTGGGGCGTGGCGCATTCTGCGTCAAGCCCCAAGGCGTTGCTCCCACTTCGGTTCAGGTACATTTGCACCACATTGCGCATCACTGAAAGTTGTACGGGTTTGGACAGGTAGTCATCCATGCCGACTTCAAGGCATTTGTCGCGGTTTTCGGGCAGGTCGTTTGCGGTGACCGCCACAATGGGCACGCGCTTGATGCCATGAAGCGCTTCAAGCTCGCGAATTTTGCGGGTGGAGGCATAGCCGTCCATTTTGGGCATTCTGCAGTCCATCAGGATCAGGTCGTAGTACTTTGTTTTGTACATTTGCAGTGCTTCGTAGCCATTGGCTGCAACATCGACCTGGCAGCCCAAGCGGCTTAACGCAAACACGGTCAGGTTTTGATTGATGGGGTCGTCTTCGACCAGAAGTATGCGCCGTTCAGGAAACTGCTGGGGTTGAAACAGCGATTGATCCGGATCGATGGGCGCATTGGGCGACTTCAGCGGCAGGCGCAGTGTAAACACCGAGCCGATGTTGAGAGCGCTTTTGATTTCAATGTCGCCACCCAGTTGCCGGGCCAGGGTGCGATTGATCAGCAGGCCCAAACCCTTGGTTTGGTTGCTCTTCTGGAAAATTTCTAGCAACAGTTCAGGCTCCATGCCAATGCCGGTGTCCTGAACGGCGATTTCAACCTCGCGTGCGCTATTGCTCGACAGTTCAATGGTAACGCCGCCGCGTTCGGTGTATTTGATTGCATTGCACACCAGGTTGGTCAGGATGTGCCTGATTTTCGCAGCATCGCCAAAATAATGGCGTTGCATGTCAGGTGGGTACTTTAGTGCCAGCTCAATGCCTTTGTCGGATTTGGCGCGGCTCAACATGGTGATCAGGTCTTCAATTAGTTGAACAAGGTCGAACATTTGTTCATACACTTCGATTCGCCCTGCATGCAAACGGGGATGTTCCAGTGCGTCGTTCACGGTCGACAACAATTTCGACGCGCTGTTGCTGACCGATTTGACAAAGTGTTCCTGCTGGGTGGTCAGGCCAGTGTCTTCCATCAAGCTGCACAAACCCAGTATGCCGTTGATGGGTGTGCGAATTTCATGCCGCAGTGTGTTGAGCAAAAGCGCTTGTGCACGTTTCAGGTTGTGTTTCTCGATGTACTGCTGCCTAACGTTTTGGTAATGCGCAAGTGCCAGGTGCAAACTCGAAAACAGGGTGGATGCAGCGCTTTGCCAGGCAGGTGGGTAACCGGTAGGGCGACCTGCGAGTACTACCACGCCGGTAAGCCTGTTTTTTGCCATCAAGGGAACCGCAAGATACGGGCTATTGCATGGCACAGATCCTGAGAGCATGGGTAGTACCGGTTTCAGGTCTGAAAAGTCCCCGGTTGCCGCTTGCCCCTCGAATAGCGCATGGCCAAACAGGCGGCTGGCTGTTGGAAGGTCGATGATTTTTGGATTCGAGTGGTAGGCTTGGTCTTTGTCAAGGATCGAGCAAATCCGCAGCAGGTTTCCATGGGTGTTGTGCGCAATCAGCTCAGCCAGGGCGCCGCACTGAGATTCTGTGGCCTCTAGCACTGTGTGCAAGCTGCTCGAAATCAGCAGGTGTTTATTCTGTTCGTTGAGTAAGTTGCGATTAATTGCATCTATTGCCGAAAGCAGTTTGCCGCCAAAAGCAAGGTCAGCCGCGTTGGCTGTATTCGCTAATCTGTGTGGCATGGTGTTCCTAACCTTTCAGGCAAAGCCTTCAATATGAGTTATTAAGTGTTCTGTTTTGTAGATATATTACTGACTCGGTTTTGATTAAACTACCACCAATTTGTGGCTCCCCAGTGAATTTTTGTCAATTTTCCCTGACAGGGTGTAAGCACAATGCTTACCTTGTATTTCATGCTTGCCCAATTCTGCAAAGCCGCCGAAATCTGTATCTTTGTGAACTTGTGTGACACCCCCATTTCCGTTCGAGCGCATCATGATATCTGGCGAGAAAAACAGCATTGCATTCACAATGCCTGACCCCAAGAAAGCAGACCGTTTGGCGGCAACCCGCCCCCCTGAGATTCGCACCGCTGCGGATCGAGACGGCACTGGCATTGTGGTGTCGATTTCAAAACCGCAGGGCACCATGCTGATCGACAACTCAACACCGTTTGATGCCGACAAAATCGAGCGCATACGGCGTGAAATCAGCAACGGCGCCATGAAAATTGACAGTGCGGTGGTGGCTGACCGAATGATTGCCGATCAGAAAGGCTTGTCGGCCTGAGTTTCAGTCGCCCCGCGCTGGGTCATTGATAATTTCGGTTCAAAGGCAATAATCTCGTCGATCATGCCAATCAACTCCCGAATAATTCTGTCGTTGGGTGTTTGTGCGCAGTTGTTAATCGCGCATTCCAGACCCGCCAGGTAGGCCGCAAAATCTGGATAGCCTGAATAAGACGCTGAGCTTTTCATTAATTCGATTTGTTTGCCCAGTTCTCTTTTGTTCAGGAATTCACCTTTGCTGAGAAGAAATTCCCTGTCCTCTTTTAAAACAGCCTTGTAGCGGGACAACACTCTCAACATGAGCGATTCGTTGTTACCCAGCATTTCCCACAGTGTATTGATGTCTGGGTTGTGAACGGCATTGTGTAGGTGATCAAACTCTGATTCTTCACCGTGGTTCACCAGGGAAGACAAGAAACCGGCATGTTTTGCAATTGCGTCCACATAGTGGTGTTGCTGGGCAGTCAGTTCAGTATCAAGCAGGAGCTCGCACAGACCGGAAATGCCGTTGACCGGAGCACGTATGGCACACGCGCCGTGGTTGGTGTTCGCATTAACAATAGCGATGGACATGGTTGCCTCCCAAAGAGGGCAATACGAACTCATCGATTAACAAGCTCGTCTCTTGAGTATATAACGGACTTGTTCGGGTTTCCACTAGGGACCTATTTGGGGGTCCGGTTTCGCTTTCAAGTGGAAAATTGTAAAAAGTGTTCACTGAAAATCTAAAAAAAGGCTTAATAAAAATAACTCAATAAAATCAATGGTTAATGGTGATTTTTAAGTATACAGTTGTACTCTTCTGACACTTTGCTCTAGTTTTTTCACCGAAATAAGTTGCCAAAAAAGTCATGGTTTGTTTAAATTAGTGCACATCTGTTCACTAACGCGGAAAAGCCATGAGAACCAATAGCCAACTGACCAACAAAGTAGTACGCGGACTGTCCAAACTTCTGGGGCAGGAATTCGTGACTTTCTGGCTGGAACAAGCAGGAAGCACCGTTTCAAACGACCGTTGCCTGGCCGAAGTGGTTCGCGTTGACCGTGAAACAGCTGACGCAGTCAGCTTGTGGTTGCGCCCCAATGCCTTGTTCAAGGGTTTCGAGGCTGGCCAACACGTAAACCTGAGTGTAACAATCGATGATGTAGTGCACACCCGTTCTTACAGCTTTAGCAACGCACCCACTGCCGATGGCCTGGTGCGCGTAACCATCAAGCAAACCCCAACTGGCCTGGTTTCACGCCACGCCGTGAACAACCTGGAAGTGGGCAGCGTGGTAGAGCTGGGCGATGTGTTCGGCGACATGACCCTTGCACACACCCAGCCGAATTTGAGCGCACAGCGCCCCACCATGTTGTTGCTGGCGGCCGGTAGCGGCATTACACCGATGATCAGCCTGATTGAAGAACTGGAAGCCAAGGGCTGGCCAGCTGATGTAACCCTGATGAGCTGGGCTCGCAATCCGGAAGATGTGTTGTTTGATTCAACACTGAAGGCGAAAACCAACGAACACTTCAAGTATGTGCGCCTGCTGGAAAGCGGTGCGAACACAGCCGAAGGTGACTTGGCGGGCCGCCCCAGTGCAGAGCAATTTGCCGCCTTGGCCGGTACTTTGGAAACAACCGACGTGTATGCCTGCGGCCCGGATGGTTTCATGAATGCCTTGCGCGGCATTCTGGGCGACACCCCCAAGAGCTTCCACGCCGAATCGTTCACGCCGATGGCTTTGACCATCGATGAAAACGCCGAAGTAAAAACATTCACAGTGACCCTGACCAAAAGCAACCGCATTCTGGAAGTGAGCAACAACAAGCCACTGCTGAAAGCACTGCAAGAGCAGGGCATTAACCCCCCACACGGTTGTGGCATGGGTATTTGCAACACCTGTTCATGCGAAAAGCTGACAGGCACCACGCAAAACATGCAAAACAAATCGGTGTGCGCCACCAACAATTCGGCGCTGCGTTTGTGTATCAACGCCGCCCAAGGCCCGGTTTCCCTGGACCTGTAAAAGCAAAACCTAAAAATACTGGAGCAAATCATGAGAAAAGCTGACCGCAAATTGAGCCCCGCTGAACTGGAACAGTTTGGTGCCGAGATTGAAGCGATTCGCCAAAAGCATTTGGCTGACGTGGGCGAACGCGATGCCAAGTACATCACCAAAATTGAAAAAGCGGTGCGCTACACCGAGATCGCGGGTCGCGGCATGCTGATGGCCGGTATTTTCCCGCCTGCGTTTGTGCTGGGCACCATGACCCTGGGTGTTTCGAAAATTCTGGAAAACATGGAGCTGGGTCACAACGTGATGCATGGTCAATACGACTTCATGCAAAACAAGCGCCTGATGGGCCAGACCTACGAGTGGGACACCTGGTGTACCGCCGACAACTGGCGCTACAGCCACAACTACCGCCACCACACCTTCACCAACGTGCTGGGCGAAGACCACGACATTGGTTACGGCGTGTTGCGCCTGTTCCCAGAACAGAAATGGGAACCCCGTTTTCTGGCCAACGTGCCTTTGATGGTTATCTTGGCGACATTCTTTGAAAATCTGTTGGCATTGCAAACGCTTGAGCTTGAAAAAGTGATCAGCGGTGAGAAAACCCTGAAGGAAACAAAAGACCGCGCCATTCCGACTTTCAAGAAGGCAGGCCGCCAGATTGCGAAAGATTATGTGTTCTTCCCGCTGTTGGCAGGCCCTTTCTTCTTGCCAGTGTTGGCGGGTAACTTCCTGGCGAACATCATTCGCAATTACTGGACCTTTGTGATCATTTTCTGCGGTCACTTCACAGCCGATTCTGAAGTGTTCGACAAGTCAATCACCGAAGGTGAGTCGCAAGCACATTGGTACCTGCGTCAGTTGAAGGGTTCTTCAAACCTGACAGGTGGAAAGTTGTTCCATATCATGTCTGGTAACCTGAGCCACCAGATTGAACACCACCTGTTCCCGGAAGTACCGGCGCACCGCTACGCGGAAATGTCGGTTGAAGTTCAGGAAATCTGCAAGCGTTACGGCCAGCACTACAACAAGGCCTCGATCGTGAAGCAGTTCTCCACTGTGGTGGGCCGTGCGTTCAAGTACAGCTTGCCAAGCTTCAAGCGCAAAAACCAGGAAGCCGTGGCGGCCTGATTGCCCCCCGGTTTACTGCGTATCGTCGGTTTTTGTAACCCGATGGCTGATTTCCTGCGTTAGCTACCGTGCATCCCCCCAAGGGGGTGCGCAGTATCCATAACAAACAAAGGAAGTCAGCCATGAAAAAACTAATTTCTATTGCCGTTTTGTCTGCAGCCGCAGCCAGCCCTGCCTTTGCTGAAGGCCCTTACCTGGGCGCAACCTACAACAGCTTGGGAATTACCGACAGCCGCATTGGCGGAGTCGAGCTGGATGTCGACACGCTCGGTGTGGTCGGTGGCTATGAACTCAGCCCCAACCTGGCCGTAGAAGGTCGTTTGTTGACCGGTGTAGACGAGGAAAACTCTGGTGCATTCCGCGCTGAAGTGGATTCCTACATTGGTGCCAACTTGCTGGGTAAATTGCCCCTGAACAACCAATTCTCGCTATACGGCACCCTGGGTTACGGTTTTCTGGATGCCAATGTCAGCGGCCCTGGCTTTAACACCAGCGATGATGATGGCGCACTCAGCTATGGTGGTGGTGTGATGTACACCGCAGGCAGCGTGAATGTTCGCGCCGGTTACGAAATGCTTTACGACAAAGACAATATCGAAGCCGATGGCCTGAATTTGACCGCTACTTTCGCTTTTTAAGTCAATGCCTTGAATACAGGGGGTGGAGTATTAATCCATTCCCCCTGTGCCCAGCCCGCCACACACCTTGAGTGTTTGATCATTCAGTGTCACGAAGAGGTGGCTTTTTGCGTTTCTTCTTGGTATTTTCCGGATGTAACAATCCCTCAGACTGTGAGGAGATCACTCTTGAGTTGGGCGCCAGTATGGTTCGTTTTTTACTAATTGCCGGAATCACCTTGGTTTTTGGTGTTGCGCAAGCTTCCCCTTTGCGGATTGGTGTGTCCGAAACCATACTTTCCTTGCCGCTTTTTGTGGCGCAAGCCGAAGGTCATTTCCAGAAACGTGGTGTGAATGTGGAGTTCGTCAAGTGCATTGGTGGCAACCGCTGCGTGCGCAACATGCTGGCCGGTGAAACTGAATTGTCGACTGCGACTGAACTTCCAGTGGTGTTCAACAGCTTTACCCGCAATGATTTTGCAATTCTGACCAGTTTTGTCAGTGTGTCCAACGATGTAAAAATGGTTGCCCGCAGTGAGCGTAATATTACTGAACCCTCGAAGTTGGCGGGCAAAACCCTGGGTTATGTGAAAGGCGGAGCCAGTCAGTACGTGCTCGATTTGGTGTTGGTTTACAACGGTATTGATCCCGACAAGGTGACCTTGAAGGAAATTACGCCAGAATCAGCGCTTTCTGCCTTGGCCAACCGCGAGGTAGATGCCTTGTGTATTTGGGAGCCGTTTGCGTCTCGCATTCAAATGGAATTGGGGGCAGATGTGCAACTGGTTCCAATTCCGAAGTTGTACACCGAAACTTTCAATTTGATTGCCTTGAACTCGGCAATTAAGGCGCGCCCCAAAGAAATGGAAAAAGTGGTGTTGGCCTTGAAGGACAGCACTGAGTTCATTCAGAACAATCCCGAAAAAGCCAAGGAACTGGCTGCAAAGCGTTTGGGGGTGCCGATTGTGTTGATCGACAAGATTTTCGATGACTATCGCTACCGCCTGAGTTTGAACCGGTCCTTGCGCAGAACCATGGAAGGTCAGGCGCGTTGGGCTTCTCGTGAAGGCCACGTGGATCCCAAACTTCCGCAACCCAATTTCACGGGCTTCGTGAACCCGCAGTTCCTTAAAACCGTGGAACCCGGCGCAGTGACGCTGAATTAAAGAGACTTTTCTGTGCGTGTAGCTTCCAAAATCAATCTGGCGATCCTGACCACATTCGTGTTCGCGTTGATTTTGGTCATGGGTAACTTGTTTATTCTCAGCGAGCAGTTCAAAGCGCTGGACCGAACCGAGAAAGCCGGTTCAATTACCCGCCTGTCAAATAGCCTGCTTGTGTTGACGCAGGAATATGTGTTGTTCAAATCGCCTTCGGTGGCCGATTCCTGGAATGGTTCCAGGGCCGAACTGGAAACAGTGTTGGCTGAAAACTTGAACCTGCATGATCGCCCCCAGGAGCTGATTGATATTCAGAACAGCCTTTCTGAGTTGACGCCGATTTTTAGCGAACTCAGTACCAGTGACTCCAACACCAGTGTTGATCCGGAGTTTCAGTCGCGCAGGGAAAGCCTGATTGTGGAACGGCTGATTGCCGAAACCCAGGTTATTTCAGAGTTGGGTTACAAGTGGGCCAGCCAGGCCAACGAGGTACAAAAGAAAAGTTTGAGAAACCTGACCCTGCTAGGCGCATTGGGTTTGCTGAGTTTCGTGTTTCTGATTGTGTTGCTGGTGGTGATGATGCGATCAGGCATTCTGGTGCCATTGTCCAGGTTAAAGCGCACGGCAGACGCCATTCGCAATGGCGATGAAGACACGGTGTGTGATGTAGATACATCGGATGAATTGGGCGATGTGGCACGTGCCGTAAACCAGATGGCGCATAACCTTGCCCACAAAAACAAGCGCTTGCGCGAGGCCAACGCGCGCGCGGAAGCGGCCAGTCAGGCGAAGACAAACTTCTTGTCGAACATGAGCCATGAAATACGCACGCCCTTGAACGGTATTGTGGGTTTGACCTATTTGCTGAAAGACACATCGGTGTCGAACAATCAAAAGCTGCTGCTGGAAAGTCTGGAAAAAACATCGCGCAACCTGATTGATCTGGTCAGTGATGTACTCGACATTTCGAAAATTGAAGCGGGCAGCATGGAGCTGGAATTAAAGCCGTTTTCAATGCTGGAGTTCATCGACAAGGTGTCTGGCATCATGACTGGCGCAGCAGCCAACAAACCCATCGAACTGATCATTGATGCTGCCCCAGATCTGCCTGTGGACCTGGTGGGCGACGAATTGCGGTTTCGGCAAATTGTGGTGAATCTGGTGGGCAATGCCATCAAGTTCACGCAGGCTGGGCACGTGCATTTGTCAATTTCCGTGTTGTCGCGTCAAGGCGAGGTTTGCCGTTTGCGCATTCAAGTGAAAGACACAGGTATTGGTATTTCGCCCCAGGGCAAAGCGAATCTGTTTCAGCAATTTCAGCAGGCCGACACCTCGGTGGCCCGTGAATTCGGTGGCTCAGGCCTTGGCTTGAGTCTTGTCAAGAAGCTTGTTGAGTTGATGAAAGGTACTCTGGGTTTCGACAGCGAAGTTGGCCATGGAAGCACCTTCTGGGCTGATCTTGAGTTTGAGACAGCCAATAACTTGACCATGACTCATGAAGCCGGGCAAGACCTGTTGCTTTTCGTGTCGGAAAGTGAATTGCAAACCCAGGCCTTGGAGCGCGCCGGCGCTTGGGTTGGGCGCGACATCAAAGCGCTGGCATCGCTGCAGCAGGCTTTGAATTGGGTGCAGGAAGGCCGACAGCCTGCGGGTGTCGTACTGGACTTTCCCAGAAATACAATCGACCGTGTGGCTTGGCTGGAGTTTGTCAACACCATGGGCCAAAAAGGGATTCCTTGCGCCGTGTTGCTGGGCAGTGGCGACACGCGCCGTTTGCTCGACAAAGGCATCAGTGAAATATTCAGTGCCATGTTTGTGAAGCCAATGACACCGCAGCAGCTTCAGAATGCCTTTACCCAGGCAACAGAAGCAATTCCAATTCGAGTTCCTACTTTGACTGTAGGCAAGAAGAAAATGAACTTGCTGATTGTGGACGACAGCGAATTGAACCTGAAAGTGCTGGAAGGAATTTTGATACGGAAGCAGGCCAATATCACGAAGGCCAACAATGGTCTGGAGGCTTTGTCCTATTTGCTGCAATACGGCCACGGTTTTGATGCCGTGGTGATGGACGTTCAAATGCCGTTGATGAACGGGCTTGAGGCCACGCGTGAAATTCGCAAGCAGCCGTTTAATGCAGATTTGCCCGTAATTGGTTTAACCGGTGAAGTTGAGCCAGAAGATGAAAAGCGTGCCCTGGATTCAGGCATGAATGCCGTGTTGCACAAACCCTTGCAGCCTGACGACCTGATGCTGGTGCTCAAGAAACTGATCAAACAGAAAGCCGCCTGAACAGACACCTGAGCAGACACCTGAGCAGCCACCTGGGTTACTTTGCAGCCACTATCCACATGTTGTCGCTGGTGGGTTGGCGATCTGCCAGACCGAACTGCACCACCTTCATGCCGTTGCGAACAATCAAGGCTTCCAGATTGTCTGGGGTGAAGTAATTCACATGGTCGGGCAAGCGAAAACCACACCACTTTTCCGCACGAATTTTGCGGTTCCATGACCCGTAATTCGGAACCTTGATGATTACCACGCCACCGGGTTGCAAAACACGGCCCACGCCTTGAAGCAGACCGTTGGGTTCGACCTCATGCTCCAGAAAGGCGCTCATCAGCACACCGGCAAAATGGTTCTCGGGTAGTTTCTGGATTCCGTTGAGCGCGTTGTCGTGCATGATGCTGCCGCCACGCGGTTCCACCACTGCACTGGCCGCTTGCGCCAAGCCTTTGGACACTTCGATACCATAGGGCTGGTATTTGGCAGGCAGGGTGGCCAGCAAGCCGCCAGCAGCGCAGCCAATGTCGAGCACGCGGCCACCGGGAATGTACTTTTCAATCAGTTCAGGCAGCTTGTTGCGCTTTAAAACCTTCTGGCGAAAATGTTTGAATGCACGGCTCAGGCCCTGTTTGACCGGTTCGCGTTCTTCGCGCACCTGGCGTTCGGTTTCTGAGGTTTTTTCCCACGCGAATTCTTCGCTCAGCCGTTCATAGACAGGGGCACGTTTCAGGTAAACAAACTGGCAAGCGTTGCACTCGATCATTGGCCATTCGCTGTTGCCGTAGGGCAGTACGGTGGCGTTGTCGGCACTTGTTTCGCAGAAGGGGCAGCTGCGTGACACCAAACGTTGACTGACATCCATCCTGAAATTCTCGTGGTTCTGTAATGCGATTTGTTGAAATGTGGTAGCTTGGCAGCGGTTGGCCCACCAGCCGATTGATTGTACAACACTTGATTTCAGAACTTCGGAGGAATTAATTTGAAACTCTTGCTGAGCTGGGTTTTAAACGCAGTGGCCCTGATGGGTGTGGCCTACCTGTTGCCGGGCGTGGTGGTGGAGGGCGTTCTTGCTGCCTTGTGGGCAGCGTTGATCCTGGGTTTGGTCAACACCGTGGTGCGACCCATTTTGCTGATTCTGACCTTGCCGCTGACCGTGCTGACCCTGGGTTTGTTCTATTTCGTGCTGAACGGTTTGATGTTTTACTGGGTCGGCTCGATACTTGAGGGCTTCACCGTGGATGGATTCTGGTGGGCTGTACTGGCCGCCTTGTTGTACTCGCTGTTTGCAACTTTCTTGAGCTCGATCTTGTTTCAGGAGAAAGTCCGGATCGAGCGAATCTAGGCGCTCAGCCTTGTTTGGTCAGTTTGAATTTGCCCATGACGGTGTCCATCTGGTTTGAAAGGCTTTGCAGCTCGCCAATCACCTGGTTCACCTCTTGGGCAACTTCCTGGCTTTCCTCTGTCATTCGCGCAATCTTTTCAACCTGTTGCGCAATCAGGGTTGATGCTTCGTTTTGTTCTTTCAATGCCTCTGTAATTTCGTTGACGGCGCGCTCGGCATCGCCAGAATGGTTGTTGATGGATTCCATGTTCAGGTCCGCCCCTTGCGAGGCCTCCTGACCCGCGCTGATCATGCTGGTCCATCCGGTGACCTGCTCAACTGCAAATCGGGTTTCCTGTTGTATGCCGGCAATCAAGGTTGAAATGCTTTTCGTCGACTCAGCTGTTTTTTCGGCCAGTTTGCGCACTTCATCGGCCACCACTGCGAAGCCTCGGCCTTGCTCCCCGGCCCGTGCTGCTTCAATTGCGGCATTCAATGCCAGTAAATTGGTTTGATCGGCAATGGCGTGAATGACCTGAATGATGCTGGAAATATTGTCCGACTGATCGCCCAGGTTGTTGATGCTTTGTGCCAGCTTGCCAGAAGCCGATCCGATTTCCTGCATGGCACTGCGCGCCTGTCGAACACTTTCCCTGCCTTGAACTGAAGATTGCCCAGCCTGATTGGACAGGCTAAGCGCCTGGTCGGCATGGTTGTGAACCTGCCCGATTGACACGGTCAGTTCTTCGATCGAGGCGGCCACAGAAGATGCCGAGTCGGTTTGTTCTTGCGCGCGGCTTTTGACGACCGATGCTGCGCTGACCAGTGCTTCAATGGTATCGGCCATTCGGGTAGAGGCGTCTTTCACTTCGCCAACCAACTGGGTTTGTTTCAGGCGAATATTTTCGAGTGCAGCGCGAATTTTGCTGATCTCGTTGTTGCCGTAATTGTCGATCGGTTTTGACAGATCGCCTGTGCCGATGATTTTTGCATGCGCCAGAATTTGTGCAATTTCAGTATCGATGCTTTTGAACACCACAAATCCGGCGACACATGCAACAAGCAGCACGGCGAGCGACGCTGCTGAATTCATGAGTAGTGTGGCTTGCATGCCGGAAATGCGCGCGCGCAGGTTGTCCTGAAGTGCTGAGTTCAGGTCATTGCTGAGCATAAAACTTGCAGCTGTTGCGTCAGTCAAATTCTTCACTGCCCCTGGGGAGTCGGTCAGCGTTTCATAGTTCAGGTCTTTGGCGCTTTGCGTGTTCACCCAGTTTGCCAGTGCTGTGAGTTGTTGTGAGATGGTGTCCAGTTGGGTGGCTGCGCTGGCTGGAAGTTCGCCGCCTGCCGCAATGGATTTGTCTTTTGCTTCCTGAATTTCCGCTAGTGAACGCCTTAGTGTGCTGAGTCTGGATTTGGCAAAGCTGAGTGTGCCCGTCAAGTCGCTGTCCTGGAATCGGAGTTTGCCTTCCAGATCGGCAAGATACTCCATCACCCCGGGCAGCTGGAAGGCCATGGGGCTCATCATGTAATAGCTGGGCAGAAACGGGTCAAGTGTCAATTCGCTTTCGTCGGCCAGCTGGCGCACCAGGGTCACCATGTGGTCGCCCAGGGAATCGGCCTGTTCGGCGCTGGCATTGCGGTCCAGTGATTGCGGCAACAGTTCAATCAGTTTGTCGAGATTGGCTTGAGTATTGGGCCAGCTGGCGGGCAAGTCGGCTTTCAGTTCACTCAAAGTCGAGACCATGTCTGCAAGCGATTCGGATTGTTTGTTTGCGCGGGCAGTCAACATGCTTTCAAACACCGGGTTGAGTTTTTCCAGTGTTTCCGAGCCTGCCAGTTCATTTTGTGAGGAAGAAATCAGCGCATTGAGCTGCACATACATTTGCTGAAACAAAAAACTGAAGGCCAAAAGCAATGGCAGGGCAATCAGCGCACATTTTTTTGGCAGGGACAGGGAATTGAGAATGACTTTGACTGACATGCGTTTTCTCCGGGATAACTTGGGCAGCGGAATTGCATTTCAGTGTGGCAGGTTCGTTTTTGTCTTATATCCCTGTCTGAAGGGAACCCAAACTGGTTAGGCCTTGCCAAGCCAGGCGCAATGCGAGCACGGTCAGTAGCCAGTTCAACATCACAGTGAATCTGTCTTCCGGTACACGGGCCAGAAGTTTGGCCCCTGCCAGATTGCCAGCAAGTGTGGCCACGCCAATGCCCAACAGCAATGGCCAGTAGTCGGTCAGGCTGACATTCAGGCTGGAGAAGGCGATGACTTTCACGCCATGTTGAATCACCATGGCCATGCCGTGTGTGCCGACCACCACTTGCCTTTCCCAGGCCGCTTTGGGCAAGACCGACATCACCAGGGGGCCAGTGGCCCCGAGTACCAGGCTCAGGCCTGTGCTAATCCCACCCGAGGCGGCAGGGTGCCAGTTGGCGAGTCGCAACAGGGCAGATTTCCAGGTCGCCAGCAAAATGAATATCGCCAGCAGGATCTGGCCCACTGGCACAGGCATTAGCAGGGCCAGGGGCGTGATCAATGCGCCACCCAACACCGAGCCCAGAAAAAACGGTTTGATATAGGCCCAGTTGATGTGCTTGCGTTGCACCAGCACGCGATTGGTATTGGACATTAACTGGGCTGCGCCATGCAGCGGGATCAGAATGGCAGGTGGCACGACCTGTGCCATCAAGGCAAGCAACACGACACCGCCACCCACGCCCATGGCAGCGGTGATGCTCGAGGTGACGAATGCCGCCAGGCTGAGCAGTATGAACAGGGTCACTGGGTGACTTCGATAGACCCGATTGTGGTGCCGGACAGGTCAAGCTCGACGCTGTGGGTACCCACATGGTTTGCCTTGATGCTGACCAGCGTGGTTTCGTTGCCGGGCAGTGGTACGCGTGCGTCCAGCCCTTGAATAATCAGCGAATCGGTTTGATTGCTGTGCACCAGAAACTGAATGCGCTGACCCTGCTTCACCGTTGCGGTAAATGAGCCGGTGGTCAGGCTGCCATCGACAATCGACAGGGATTCAAGCGCCTGTGCTGCACCTTCTTGTTGTACAGGAGGGGTTGCGGGCTGAGTGCCCGCTTTGGATTGGACGTAAAGGTAGGCCCCGGCCAGCGTGGCACTGGCCAGGCCAAGGTATACAAGTGCACGTTTGTTCATGGATTGATTTGTGTTCGCTTCGCGGTGGTTCTTTCCCACATTTGAATATACACCTCGGCGGAATTGTACAGCGCCTTCAACGCTTCGTTACCACCTTCCAGGCGCAGTTCCTCTACCCAATCCGCTTTCAATCCGTAGTGTGCTTGCCCTTCTGTGTTGGCATCAAATACGCGTTCGCCACTGGTCTGTTTCTCGAAAGTCACCGGGCTTACATTGGTGTTGAATACGCCGGCCCAGTCGGGCCCATCGAACAGTGTGAAAGGGTAGGAGATTTGTGGTCGATCTGCGCCACGCGGGCCTGCCTGGGCGCCCAGCCCGTTCGTGTCCGCACCGAATCCCATGGCGAAGTCAAATTCCTGACTCTTCAGTGGAGCGATGACCTTCAGGTCTTCTGCCCAGCCTTGCGCTGTGCCTTGGTAGGGATAAATAATGCCGCCCGCAGCCAGAATTTTCCGGCCCTGTTCACGGGTAATGCCACCGTGTGCACCATGGGTTGAAACCAGTGGGTATTTGGGCTGCTGGCGATCAGCCATGTCGATCAAGTCGCCCTTGATGCTCAATTCCAAATGGTCCACTTCAATAATGACGCCTTTCTCCATTAGCCGCTTGAAGGCGTATTTGCCCAATTCAGTCAGTCCACGGCGGTTGCATTGGCGCTGGTTTTCCCCGGTGGGGTAAAGCGGTGCGACACCTGGGTTGTTGGCAATCAATGCCTGGGTCAGTGGGTCGTTGCCCAGTCCGGGAATCGAAGTCATGACTGCGCCGGGCTGGCGCAGAATGTAATCGGCGTAGTTGTTGTCACCGCCGGGGCAATCATAGGTTTGCCAGAAGGCACCCGTGTCCACGAAGTTGCCCACGTTCAACACCGCGCCATCGAATATGCCATTGCCACCGAATGCGTTGTCGAACTCGTGGATCGGGAACATTTGGCGCACGCCCAGTGCGTAAAGGCGGTCGAGTTGTTTGTCGATCTCTGCTTCGTCACACAGATTCTGGCCGAATTTGATGCCGCAATTGAACAGGTGTGAAATCTCAATGCCCAGCACCACGGCCAGCTTGCCTTCGTTAATCACTTGGCGGGCTTGCGCTGGACTGGTCACAATGCGGAACCAGCCTTTTCCGGGGCCACCTTCCTGTGCGTCGATATAGCTTTCAAGCTGCTTGGCGTATTCAATCTGGGTGACTGCACTTTCCATTTCATTGCAGTTTTGCAGTGGTTTTCCTTTGGCGTTGCGCACCAGGTTACACAGGGTTTCGTTTTCAACCAGGTTGGTCACAAAAATTCGCAAGCCAGCTTGCCATGCGCGTTCCAGCCACTTGTAGTACAAGCCTTCGTGGGTCAGTGCGTCGGCTGCAGGCCAGGTTCGGAAGGTGGGCCAGCCTTGTGTGTCATGGCTGGCGGTTGGCGAAAACTTGAACAGGTTGTCTACCAGGTCCAGCCTGCCCATGGGGCCATGGTTGGCTTCGCAGCTGCCCAGTGCCTGCGTAACACCGAAGCGGTGGTGGGGCGTGCCGTGGTGAGCACCGCCCAGAAAAGTGGTTGCGGTAATGTGGTTGTGCACATCTGCAAAGCCTTTGACTGCCTTGTTCAAGCCAGCGCCAGCAAAAGTGCGGCCTTGTGTGTTGGTGGCAATTTCCGGGAACTCGGCACAGCCGCTTGTTTTGACAAACTGAAATAGGGTTTCTTCACTGTTGCCTGCGCTTTCCACAGTGCCTAGCTGGTCGCTTAAGCTGAGTACGGCTAGTTTCATGCGGTTGCCTGAATTCAGCAGTGAAAAACCGCTGCGTCCGTTCTCGTCTTCCTGAACGGCCCATTCGACTGAATCAGAAAACGCGGTACTGCTGTTCACCGGCGTGCCCGCCGTGTTACCCGCCGAGCGCATCATGGCTTCGTCGCGGTTGTAGATCATGTATTTGCCCAAAGAAGTGGGCTTCAAAAAGAAGGGCGCAGCGTTGCCGGCAGTGGCTTCATTCACGCCATAGCTGCCATCGGTGTTCAAGCTGATGAACTTGTCGGTGGCCAGCGATTGGATTGCGACACACTGGTTTGCAATATTGAATGCGGTCGGCGCTACTTCAGCCTCGGCGGGGTTGGTGCGCTCATCGCTGTTTAATACTGTGGTGTCTGAATCGGAATTGCACCCGGCAATGGCGGCGCACAGCAACAACGTGCTGATCAGTGTGTGTTTCATGTCTCGTCTTTCCCGTGGTCGTTTGGACTCAGCTGCTTATCAAATTAATACTGACAATTCATCCTTTCAGATTCATGCAGGTTTTATCCCCCTTTGGAGGGGTGGTCGGCTACAGTTTTGCTTGAGCCTGTCCGTTATTGCCAATAGGGAGAATGCGCCGCATTCCGAAGGGATTCATCAACATGCCGTCAATTGACAACAACCCCATTGAGCAGTCAGCCGAAGTGCAGGCCAAGCGCGCCGACGAAGCCGAAGCCTTGGCCACCAAGCTGGGCGCACAAGTCAAGGAACTTGAAGGGCAGACCGTTACGCTGAACCGGCAACTTGAATCGCAGCGCCAGGAAACCCTGCAAATGCAATCCATGTTGGAACAGGCGCAGCGGGAACTGCGCATGCAATATCTAGCTGCAGTGAAGTCCTTTTCCAATTTGATGGAATTGCGTTCGCCACAACTGGCAGCCCATGGCTTGCGCGTGGCTGAACTGGCCCGCCTGATTGCCAAGGAATTGCATGCCAGCGATTCGGCCCTGCAAGACATTTACGTGGCCGCGCTGTTGCACGACATCGGCAAGTTGGGCCTGAACGATGAAATTCTGTTCAAGCCAGTTGTGGAGCTGAAGGGCGAGGCACGCGTGGCTTTGATGAAGCACCCCATGAAGGCGGAAGCTGCATTTCACGGGCTGGGTGAGATGACGCATGTGGCCGAGATTATTCGACACCATCATGAACGTTATGACGGGCAGGGTTTCCCGGATGGTCTGGCTGGCGACAGTATTCCCTTGGGCGCACGAATCCTGGCCGCCGCTGAAGACTACGATGAGCTACAGCAAGGTTGGCTTGCTGCCAAAGAGTTTGATGAGCACCAGGCGCAGGCTTTCTTGATTGGGGCTTCAGGAAAGCGCTACGACCCCAAGGTGATTGCGGTGTTGCCCGCTGCATTGGAAAAAATGCGTGCAGCTGAAAAAGCGCATGAGAAGATTTTGCATGGTGAGGATTTGTGTGAAGGCTTGGTGCTGTCGCGCGACTTTGCCGGGCCCGACGGTTTCATGTGGCTGTCGAAAGACCACGTGGTGTCGAGGCACTTCATCGACCGGGTGCGCGAGGCTGAGGTGCAGCATGGCATGCAATTAAAGATTTACACCTTCAAAACCGGCGCGAATCGTACGGCTTCCACGCCGGCGACTCAGCCCGCGCAGCAGACTGGGCATGTGGCGATTTAGCGGGATCGCCTTTGCTATCGCCAACTCGGCGGGGTTGCCGGCTCGTTACGCCACCTCGGCGGGGTTGCCCGATTCCGCACAGAAAACCGCTTGATCCCTTGTTGAATTAATTCTTGCTCACCGAGCTCGGCAAAAAACATGGCCGAGTCTCGGTGTTGGCTATTCGCCAAACGCTGCGAATCAATTCACGCGGGGCGGTTTTCTTGAATGTGCGGAACAGGCAAACCCACTGCCGAGTTGGCTGATTCACCGGCGCCTGCGAGTCACCGGCTCAAAGCCCAACTGGCAGCGATGTCCCGATCGCTTTGCCTTCAGGAAAACCTGCCCGTTTGAATTCACACGCCACGTTCGGCGACTAGCCGACAACTTGCTCGACCATCTTTTTTGTCGAGCAAGTTGAGTCAGTGTGTATTCAAAAAGGGAAAGCCAGGTTTTCTGGCGAAGCGTTGGGACTCGCGCCGTTTGGGCGATGAATCCACTCCGGGTGGGCGATGAACCCACGCCGGGTCAGCTAAAGGCGCTGCCTCAAGGTATCAGCACTGTACAACCAGTCGTGCGTCTTCCTTCAAGTTCAGTGTGTGCTTTCACCACATCGGCCAGCGCAAACCGCTGGTTGATTTGAATTTGCACCGCGCCACTGGCCACCACACCAAACATTTCAGCCGCACTTTCCAACATTTCCGCTTTGTCCACTGTAAACGATGCCACGGTGGGTCGGGTCAGTACCAACGAACCACGCTCGGCCAGCCACTGCAGCGGAACCGGGTCAACTTTACCGCTGGCATTGCCAAAGCTGACCATCATGCCGCGCGGTTTCAGGCAATTCAGGGAGTCGATGAAGGTGTCTTTGCCCACGCTGTCGTAAACCACGGGTACGCCTTTGCCGTCGGTCAGTTCCTTAACGCGATCTACAATATTTTCTTCGCTTGTAATAATCACTTCGGCACAGCCATTGGCTTTGGCCAGTTCCGCTTTTTCTCGTGTCGATACAGTACCAATTACCCGCACGCCCAATGATTTCGCCCATTGGGTGGCAATGGTGCCAACACCACCGGCGGCAGCATGAAACAAAATAGTGTCGCCAGCTTGCACCTTGTACACGCGGCGCAGCAGGTATTGCGCCGTGAAACCTTTTAGCATCATGGCGGCGGCGGTTTCAAAATCAATGCTGTCCGGAATTTTTACAAGCGGGTGCGCAGGCATGTTACGCACAGTGCTGTACGAACCCACGGGGCCAGAGCCATAAGCCACACGGTCACCGACTTTAAAATCGCTCACGCCTTCGCCCACTGCACGAACAATGCCTGCGCCTTCACTGCCAGGGCAGCACGGCAGTGGTTGTGGGTAAACGCCGGTGCGCCAATACACTTCAATGTAATTCAGGCCAATTGCTTTGTGTTCAACTTGCACTTCACCGGCTTTGGGTGGGCTTACTTCGATGTCTTCCATTTTCAAGACATCGGGTGCGCCAGGATTGTAAAAACGAACAATTTTTGCGGGTGTAGTACTCATGTTGTAGCTCCTTCTTTTGCTTCTTTTTTCATGCTCAGCAGAGCCACGCCTGCAATTACAAGTGCGGTGCCTGCAGCATGCCAAACGGTAAATGGTTCTTCTAATATCCAGGTGCCCAAAGCGATGGTGGCGATGGGGCCAATCATGCCCAGTTGCGAAACGCGTGGTGCACCGATCAAGCTGATGGCGGTCATCACGGCGAAAACGGGTACAAAGGTGCAAAACACCGCATTCACCAAAGACCAACCCCAAACGGGCAAAGGTTGTTCAACAATAATGCTCAACGGCTGCTGCAAGTTGATTTGTATCAAAATGGCTGCAGCCGAAACCAGGGTGGCCATGGCGGTAACGCGTATGGTGCCCAGTCGCTTGAGCAACCGCTCGCCCACAATCAAGTAACTGGCGTAACAAATGGCGGACACAAAAACCAGCACTACGCCCAAGGCCGTGTTGTCGCCCACCAGCACGGTTTCATGGCCATACACCACGGCCAGCCCCACATAGCTGAGTGCCATGCACATGATTTGCCAGGGTTGTGGCCATTGCTGTTTCACGATGCAGGCGATCAGCAGCACGATGGACGGATATGTGAACAGGATCAGCCGTTCAAGCCCTGCGGTGATGTATTGCAAGCCCATGAAGTCGAACAGGCTGGCCAGGTAGTAACCCAGCAAACCAGCCAGGGCCACCAAGCCGTAGTCTTTGGCTGTCATTTTCACCGCATTTTTTTCTCGCAGTACGGTGAATATGAGTGCACCCAGAAACAGGGGGAGTGACAACAGCATGCGCATGGCCAACAGGGTGGAAGCATCGACCGGGTAGGCATACGCCAGCTTCACGACAATGGCTTTGCCAGAAAAAAAGATGGCGCCCAAGAGCGCCAAACCCACGCCCCAAGTCGTGGGTGATCGTTCCAGTAAAGCGCGCGTTCGGCTCAAGGCTTGCTGCGTGCTTTTACAAACGTTTGATCAGGCTGGAAGTGTCCCAGCGCTGGCCGCCCATGCCTTGTACTTCAGCATAGAACTGGTCAACCAAGGCAGTCACAGGAAGCTGAGAACCATTGCGGCGTGCTTCTTCAAGCACCAGGCTCAGGTCTTTGCGCATCCAGTCCACTGCGAAACCGAAATCGAATTTGCCCTCCACCATGGTCTTGCCACGGTTGTCCATTTGCCAACTTTGAGCGGCGCCTTTGCCGATCACTTCAAGCGCCTTGTTGACATCCAGCCCGGCGTTCATGCCGAACTTCAATGCTTCTGACAAACCTTGCAACAAACCGGCGATGCACACCTGGTTGACCATTTTTGTCAGCTGACCGCTACCGGATTCGCCCATCAAGGTGACCGCTTTCGCGAATGCGGCAATTACGTCCTTCGACTGCTCGAAGTCCGCATGAGTTCCCCCGCACATCACAGTCAACTGGCCATTTTCTGCACCAGCCTGGCCGCCAGACACTGGCGCGTCGATAAAGCCAAAGCCGGCATCTTTTGCATGTTCAAACAGTTCACGCGCAATTTTCGCGCTGGCGGTGGTGTGGTCAATGAACACTGCACCTGGCTTCATGCCATGGAACGCGCCATTGATTCCAGTGCAAATTTGGCGCAAATCGTCGTCGTTGCCCACACAGGCGAATACAAAGTCTTGGCCAGCAGCCGCTTTTTCGGGGGTGCTTGCCATTTTGCCGCCGTGTTGTGCCACCCACTTTTCCGCTTTGGCCGAGCTGCGGTTGTACACCGTGACTTCGTGACCGGCTTTCGCCAAATGACCTGCCATTGGGTATCCCATGACACCCAAACCCAAAAACGCGACTTTGAAACCCATATTGACCACCTGAAAAGTTTTAATTCTTGATTGAACTGTATCGGAATAGAACGGGTAATGCGCTTCGGATCATCCCTAGGTTTGTAATAAAACAGACGGCTGGGTGATACCTCCGGAACTGTGATTTCTACCCCTGAGCGATTATCAAATACTGTGTGCTGTTACTAAATTTGTACATACATTGTATTTATGATTAAATTCGATTGGGATTTAGCAAAAGCCATTGCAAACAGAAAAAAGCACAGGGTATCTTTTGAAGAGGCGCAATCCGTGTTCTATGACGATTTTGGTCTATTGTTCTTTGATGAAAGTCATTCGGAGAACGAGGACCGTTTCATATTGTTGGGATTGAGTGATCAGCGAAGATTATTGATGGTTTGTCATTGCGAAAGTCAACAGGGAGGCTTGGTGAGGATCATTTCAGCTCGCAAGGCAACAAACCATGAAGCCAAGTTTTATTCGGGAGTCTAATTATGAAGAAAGAATATGACCTTTCAAAAATGAAAGTAAGAAAAAATCCCTATGCTGCAAAACTCAAGAAACCGGTCACTATGAGATTAAGCGAAGAAGTCATCGAGTACTTTAAATCCATGGCCGAGGAGGCTGATGTACCTTACCAAAGTCTGATTAATTTGTATTTGCGAGATTGTGTGTTGAGTCATAGAAAAATAGAAATCTCTTGGGACTCACCAAAATCATGAAAGTCTGGGTCGACGCCGACGCTTGCCCCGTTGCAGTGAAGGAAATCATTTTTCGCGCGGCCGACCGAACCGGCATTGAAACCACATTGGTGGCCAATCAGTACATTCGCACGCCACCCTCAAAATTCATCAAGCTGTTGCAAGTGCCGCGTGGTTTTGACGAGGCCGATGATGAAATCGTGCGCCGTGTAGAGACAGGCAATTTGGTGATTACCAGTGACATTCCACTGGCTGCCCAGTTGGTAGAAAAGGGGGCGCAGGTGCTAAGCCCGCGTGGGGAAATGTTCACCGCTGAAAACATCAAAGCGCTTCATACCATGCGCGATTTCATGGACACCATGCGTGCCAGTGGCATTGATACGGGTGGCCCGCCCGCATACAGCCAGGCGGACCGAAAAACGTTCGCGAGTCAGTTCGACCGAATTATCGCGAAGTTTCCCAAAGCTGTTTAGCCTTTCTCAACCGTGACTTCACTGACCAAGATCACCGGGCTGGCATTGGTGTAGTTGGGAATGTCAGCCATGATTTCCTGTGCATGCGGGCCGAAAGCGGCCTGAAATGCTTCGACCGAATCCACCAGCAAATGCCCCATGGCCACAAATGCTGGCGCGTCTCCTGCGCCACCAGCCAAACCTTTGTCCACGGTGTAGTGGTGCAGGGCCTTGCCCATCTTGCTTTTTACCAACGGCATGTGCGTGGTTTTGTAGTAGTCATGGTCAAAGCTGACGCCTTGCGCATTGGGGTACATCACACTGACTTTAATCATTTTAATTTGTCTCCTCGACTGCCTCTATTTAATCCAGACCTGCTTGGCGTTTACAAACTCGCGAATGCCGTGTGGCCCAAGCTCGCGGCCGTAACCCGATTGCTTGATGCCACCACTGGGCAATCGGGGGTCGGTTTTTACAATGCCATTCACCGCCACTTGCCCGGCCTGCAGTTCATTGACCGCGCGCAAGGCTTTGCTGGTGCTGGCTGTCCATATACTAGAGCCCAAACCGTAGTTTGTGTTGTTGGCCACTGCCAGTGCTTCATCAATATTTTCTATTTTCATCACAGCCATGACCGGGCCGAAGGTTTCTTCTTCAAATGCGCACATGCCCGGTTTGACATCGGCCAACAGGGTAGGGGGGTAATGGTAACCGGGGGCGTCGGGCAGTTCTCCACCCAGCAGGCACTTGGCACCTTCCGAAATGGTTTGTTGCACTTGCCGGTGCAAGTTGTCGCGCAGGTCTTTGCGGGCTATCGGGCCAATGTCGGTGGTGGTATCCAGTGGGTTGCCCAGTTTCAATTTGGCCAGCCGTACTTTCAACAGCGTTGTAAATTCTTCGTACACCTTGGCTTCGATCAAAATTCGTTTGGCAGCAATGCAGCTTTGGCCTGCATTGATAATGCGCGACAACACCACTACATCGGCTGCCCGTTCCAGGTCGGCATCGGCCAGCACAATGCAGGGGTCGGAACCTCCAAGTTCAAGCACAGCGGGTTTTAATTCCGAGGCAGCGGTGGCGGCCACCTTCCTGCCTGCTGCGCTGGAACCGGTGAAGCTGACCGCCATGATTCTTGGGTCTCGAATGGCTTGTTCTACATGCTCTGTGCGCAGCGGTAAATTCACCACCAAGCCAGCGGGAGCACCCGCTTCCTTGAACAAGTCAGCCAAAGCCTGTGCCGTGGCTGGCACATTCGGGTCGTGCTTCATCACGCAGGTGTTGCCTGCCATCAGTGCGGGGGCCAGGTAGCGGAAGGCCAGCCAGGCCGGCGCATTCCACGGCAATATCCCCAGCAAGGTGCCCAGTGGCTGGTACTTCACATAACTTTCGGAAGCATCTGATGCAATCCATTCATCGCCCAAGTGCTTGCTGGCGTGCTCGGCATAGTATTCGCAGCAGGTGGCGGCTTTTTCCACTTCAGGCCCACCTTCCTTCACGGGTTTGCCCATTTCCAGTGCCATCAATTCAGCCAGCCTGCTTTTGTGTTTGCGCAGTTGTGCTGCCACGGCATGAAGCACTTTGCCGCGTTCGGCAAATGATTTCTCAGACCACGCAGGAAAAGCAGCGGCCGCAATTCCAATTTGCGCGCTGATTTGCTCACCTTGCAGTGCAAGGTGTTCGTTGATTTGTTCACCGGTCAAGGGGTTGGTCGAAATAAGCATGGCAGTGGTCATACAGCCTGGTCCTCCTGCGTGTTGGTTTCTGTTGCAGCTTTTTTCTTCCCAGGTGTGGAGTTCACCGCGCTGAGTGTGTGAATGTTTTTCTCAGGCTTGATGGTGAAATCGCGGTCGAGTGAGAAGAATGATTCGCAACCATTTTTCGTGATGATGATGGTGTCGGAGATGCCGCAGGTTTTGTCGCCATCCACGCCCCACATCCACGGAATGATGTGAAAGGTCATGCCTTCTTCAAGGATGGACGATTCGCCCTGCTTCAAACTCATGATGTAGCCTTCGTCCCAGCTCGGTGGAAATGCAATGCCAATTGAATAGCCGGAGCGGGTAATCAGCCGTGCGCCCACATCGTTGTGGGTGATGATGTTTCGAATCAGGTTGTCTGCATCTGATACTGTCATGCCCGGTTGAAAATACTCGTGCACGGCATCCAGCGCATGCTTCATGGTTTCCTGTGCTTTGTACATCGAGTCGCTTAGTTCGCCCAGCACAGCTGTGCGCATCATGGCGGTGTGGTATCGCCTGTAGCATCCGCCCACCTCGAGAAATACATGTTCTCCGGGTTTCACCACGCGGCCTTCCCAAGTGGCATGGCCTATCATGGTGCGCGGTCCGCTGGTGACATAAGGCATTACGGCAGGGGGTTCTCCGCCAGCCTTGAACATGGCGGATGAAATGGCAGCACCAATATCATTTTCCGTGGCACCGGGTATGCAGGCTTCAAGACCCGCTTTCATGCCCGCTTCGGTGGCCGCCGCGGCCTTTCTCATCAGTTCAATTTCAACGGGTGATTTGCGCAGGCGACCTTGTTCAACAATGCCGAAACAGTCCAGTAATTTGCCTTTGCTCAAGCGGGTGTGCACAAAGTCTTGTTGATACGCCGGAAAAAAATAGCTGTTGCGTTCGTACCCAATTCGTTTGTCATCCAGCCTGAATTCACGCAGTGCATCCAGCAACATTTGAATGGCGTCACCTGTGTCGGGGTAGGGGCGCGATTGCTCCACCCAAGTGCGCGCAAACACATTCGATTCCTCAAGCGCACGCGTGATCATGAACGGCTCATCTTCAAGCGGCACCACCAAGGCCTGAAAAAACGAATACCCGGTTGTTTGATAGTCGGTCAGGTACATGATGTTTTCGGGGTCGGTAATGACCACCGCATCCAGCCTGCGCTGGGCAATGCGCGTGCGCAATTCGGCAATTCGTCGCTCGTACTCCTCGAAAGGAAAAGTCATGTCATCGCGTTTTTTCATGCGGCCTCCATCACGTGGTTAACCGCCTTGATCAAGGTGTTCAGGCCTTGTTCCAGATCTTCATCGGGAATGGTCAGCGGCGGAATCAGCTTGACGACCCTGCCGCCAGTGCCGCAGCCTGCAATCATCAGTCCGTTCTCGAAGCACTGGTTCACAATTGTTTTTGAGGCCTCGGTGCTGCCCACGTTTAGCCCGAGAATCATGCCTTTGCCAGTCAGCTCCAGTTCAGGGTGGCGTCGCACCAGTGCGTGCATGGCGGCGTGCATGACCTTGGCTTTGCGTTTGACTTCAGCCATCAGTTCATCGTTCTCGAAGTAAGTCAGCGCTTCACGCCCGGCCACGAAGGAAAGGTTTTGTCCGCGGAACGTACCGGTGTGTTCACCAGGCGACCAGTATTTGTCAATTTCTGGTTTCACCAAATTCAAGGCCATGGGTGTTCCCCAGCCGCCAATGCCTTTGGCCAGGCACACAATGTCGGGGTCAAGGCCCATGTCATCAAAGCTGAAGTAAGTGCCGGTGCGGCCACAGCCCACCTGAATGTCGTCGATGATCAGCAGTGCGCCAATTTCCTTGGCCAAGGCTTGCAGGTCTTGCAGCCATTTGGCGCTGGCCACTTTCACGCCGCCTTCGGCTTGAATGGTTTCAATCAAAAACGCAGCAGGTGCTGCCACGCCACTTGATGTGTCGGCATACAGCGCGCGCATGCGCTCAATGCTTTCTTCGCCGCAGCCCAAAGTGCATCCTTTGCAGGGCGTTTCGCAGCCGAAAGCCTGATGGGTCACGTGTTGCAAAGGCACGCCTGCCGCACCCCTGAAATAGGCGTTGGCCGTGCAGGCCAGTGAACCCAGTGTCATGCCGTGAAAGCCATGCGAGAACGACACAATTTGTTGCCGACCCGTAACCCTGCGCGCTATTTTTAAGGCCGCTTCAACCGAGTTTGTGCCGGTTGGGCCCATGAATTGCATTTTGTGCGGCATGTTGCGGGGTTTGAGCACCACGTCTTCAAATTTTTCGATAAAGGCGCGCTTGGCCACGGTAGCCATGTCAAGGCTGTGGGTAACGCCATTGGACTGAATGTAATCCACCACTGCTTTTTGCATGCGCTGGTTGTTGTGCCCAAAGTTCAGCACACCGGCACCTGCAAAAAAATCGATGTACTCTTTGCCATTTTCGTCCGTTTGTCGGGCATTCAATGCTTTGTCAAACACCACGGGATAGGTGCGGCTGTAACCGCGAACATCGCTTTCTCGTCGCTCAAAAGTTTGCATATTCATTCACATCTCTCCTTGTTGTTGTGTGTTGGGTCGGGCGCGCTTGCCAGGCGCGCGTAAAGGCGGGCGACCGGTTCAATCAAGGCGTCGTTGAAGTCATAGAAGGGGCTGTGGCAGGGGAACGATTCCGCCCCAGGTTTTCCTGCACCCACCAGGGCAAAAGCACCTGGAATTTCTTGCAGGTAGTAGCTGAAATCTTCAGAAGCCATGATTGGCACGGGCGTGTGGGTGTCAAATGCCGTGTCCCCCATCGCCGCACGCCAAGCGGCCCGTAACTTGCCCGCCTGGGCTGCGTGGTTAATGGTGGCGTTGTAACGGGGTTCAATGGTGACTTGGGCGTTAACACCGTGGGCGTGGGCGATGTGCTCCGCAATTTCAACAATCAGCGAATTGATCTGTTCGCGAATGGTGTTGTTTGGCACGCGAATGCTGCCACCCAGTACCGCGTGTCGTGGAATGACCGTGGGCCCACTGGGTGCGTTAAATGAAGTCACACTGAGCACAGCAGCCTGTTGTGGAGCGAGCCTGCGTGCGACAACCTGTTGCAAGGCTTGCACCATGGCGCTGCCCGCCAGTATGGGGTCGCGGCACAGTTCCGGTTGGCTGGCGTGGCCGCCTTGGCCTGTCACGGTAATTTCAAACGTACCGTTGCCACACATCACAATTCCGTCGGGGCAAACCAGCAGCCCTTGCGGTATGGCGGGCCAATTGTGCCAGCCATAAATTTCATCAACGCCTTGCAGTGCGCCAGCCTCAATCATGCGCAATGCGCCATGCCCACCTTCTTCGGCGGGTTGGAATATCAAGGTGACTGGCCCGGGCAAGGTGTGTTCAACACTTTTCAAATATTGAGCTGTGGCCAGCAAAGTGGCGGTGTGGCCATCATGCCCGCAAGCATGCATGCAACCCAGTTGCCGGGATGCCCAAGCCTTGCCGGTTTGTTCTTGAATAGGCAATGCATCGATGTCGCCGCGCAGGGCAATGTGTGGGGCACTGAACGATTTTGCCAAGGCATTCAGACGCGCCAAAGTGCCGGTACCCGCGCAAGGGGACCAATCGATATTCAGTTCGCTGAGCGTTGTTCTTATTTTTTGAGCGGTACGGGTTTCATGCCAGCTTAGTTCAGGCTCGCTGTGAAACTCACGCCGTAATTGTATCGCTTGGCTAATTGTGTTTTGCCAGAACGCAGACATCGCCCTCCCTGTTAAATGGACTATCCTTTTACCTTAACACTAGAGGGGACTGCATTAAAACCGTTGAAGTTCCGGGATAACCCTTTATAAAGTGAATAATATTTCTTTGACCAAGCTCGGTCTAGGTCAAGGCTTAACAATGTCAGGACAATAAAAAATGGAATTGTGGGCGCATCGCGGCAGCGGAAAAGGTGATCTGGAAAACACCCTGAAAGGTTTTGAAATTGCACTAAATGCGGGTTTTAATGCCGTGGAGTTTGATGTCATGCTGACAGCCGATGGTGTGCCCATGATTCACCACGACTGGGTAATGGGGCGTTGCGCAAGGTCAATTGACCCGGCCATTGCCAGTACCGATGTGCTGACCCGATTCGACAGACTTCGTGCCCGCGACCTTCGCCATTTTGCAGTGCAGGGCGAGCCCATTCCCAGCCTTGCACAAACCATTGACTTCTGTTTGAAGCATGGCATGCGGGCCAATGTGGAACTGAAAGCCACCCACCCAGCCAACGCCAGGGCCCTGGGGCGGGCGGTGAAGGCCGCAGTTGAAGCATTGCCTGTCGATCAACAGCAACGCATTCGCCAACACTGGGTGTTTTCCAGTTTTTACCATGCCAGCCTGTTGCCACTGCAAGGGTGCGACCTTGCCTTGTTGTACGAGCAGCTTCCCGACAATTGGGTGCTGCACGCCGATGCGCTACAAGCCAGCGCCATTCATTTGCACTGGAGCGGGGCAGAACCCACGGCATTGCGCCGCATACACACCACCGGGCGAGTAGTTCGGGTTTACACAGTGAACGACGCGGAACAGGCGAAAACGCTGCAGGCCTTGGGAGTAAAAGGGCTTTTTACTGATCGAATGGACTTCGCGGGTTTTTGAAGTTGAAATCGAACTGACTATCTCAAAAAGGTTACTGAAGGCTCCTAACTCATTTTGTGGACAGGAGAGCCTCGTGAATAACATAGGACATGGCAATTCGAATATCGATCTTCGGACGATCCCTTTGCGCGACAGCCCCTCATCACCCAAATCTGGGGCGTCTTCTCGGGGTGAGGTACCGGCTGCTGTCAGTCGAACTGCGAGTGATTTGCTTGATACGGCGCAGTCGCGGTGCATACCTACCCCAGTACCTGCGCAGGCGGCTCAACCCGCTATTGGCCCATCACAAAAGCTTGCTGACAAATTTTCGCCCGAGAATATTCATGCCATGCTGGAAATCAACATGGACATCAAGCCGCCCCTGGATTCCCGTACCTTCAACAGTTTCATGCAGGCATTGGCGTTGGTGGGCTCAACCGTGCCGGTTGAGGAAAAACCGGCGATGTTGGCCGGCACTTTGAAATTGTTCGGTGAGCAGCCTGGCAGCGGGCGCGCGTTGAAGCTTGAAAATGCGATAAATGCTTTTCCAATGGAGAAACCCGATGGCACTCCATGGTCATGGTCGGATTTTGCTGATCAGACGGATGATCCTTTGGACAAATTGAATGTTTACGCGTGATCAATTCGGTATTTGATCTTCATCGCGGACTTTGGTTTCAGTGACCAGCAAACAAGCAATTGCAGTATTTTGGCGCTGTGTAGGCCTTATAATCAACGCCTTACTTGTTTGCTTGGTCGGGTGTTTTACTCATGAAAGTTGCTGATATTCGCGAAAAGTTTCTTGATTTCTTTGCCAGCAAGGGCCACACCAAGGTGGCATCCAGCAGCCTGGTGCCGGGCAACGACCCCACCCTGTTGTTCACCAACAGTGGCATGGTGCAGTTCAAAGACGTGTTCACCGGCAAAGACAAACGCCCCTACACGCGTGCCACTTCAAGCCAGCGCTCTGTTCGCGCGGGCGGCAAGCACAACGACCTTGAAAACGTGGGCTACACCGCGCGCCACCACACCTTTTTCGAGATGCTGGGTAACTTCAGCTTTGGCGATTACTTCAAGGAAAACGCCATTCAGTACGCCTGGGAATTGTTGACCAAGGTCTACAATCTGCCGCCCGAGCGCCTTTACGTAACTGTGTATCAGGAAGACGACGAAGCCTACAACATCTGGAACAAGCAGGTGGGCGTGCCCGCCGAGCGCATTATTCGCATTGGCGACAACAAGGGCGCGCGTTATGCGTCCGACAACTTCTGGCAAATGGCCGACACTGGCCCCTGCGGCCCCTGTACTGAAATTTTCTACGACCACGGCCCGGAAGTGTGGGGCGGCCCACCCGGGAGCGACCAGGAAGACGGCGACCGCTATATTGAAGTGTGGAACCTGGTGTTCATGCAGTTTGACCGCACGGCCGATGGCGTGTTGCACCCGCTGCCCAAGCCTTGCGTAGACACAGGCATGGGCCTGGAGCGCATTGCCGCAGTGCTGCAACATGTACACAGCAATTATGAAATCGACCTGTTCCAGACCCTGATCAAGGCGGCTGCGCGTGAAGTAAGCGCACAGGGCAATGTCGTTGAACTGACCAATAATTCCCTGCGAGTAATTGCAGACCACATTCGGGCATGTTCATTTTTGGTGGTCGATGGTGTTATTCCCGGCAATGAAGGCCGCGGTTATGTACTGCGCCGAATCATTCGCCGCGCCATTCGCCATGGCTACAAACTGGGCTGCCGCAAGCCATTCTTCAATGCCATGGTGGGCGATCTGGTTGCGGAAATGGGCGAGGCCTATCCTGAGTTGGCCAAGGCCGCCGCGCAAGTGCAAAGCATTTTGAAGGCCGAGGAAGAACGCTTTTTCGAGACCATTGAAAATGGCATGGCCATTCTCGATTCCGCCTTGGGTGCTCTGCCGAAGGGTGGCACCCTCGACGGTGAAACAGCATTTAAGCTGCACGACACCTACGGCTTCCCGCTGGATTTGACTGCCGATGTATGCCGCGAACGCGAAATGAGCGTGGACGAAGCCGCATTTGACGAAGCCATGAACAAGCAAAAGCAACAGGCTCGCGCAGCCGGCAAGTTCAAGATGGATGCTGACCTGTCCTACAGCGGCGTGTCCACCGAGTTCAAGGGCTACGAGGCACTGGAGGTGGCCAACGCCACAATCACCGCCATCTACGTGAACGGCACTTCGGTGAACAGCATTTCAGCCGGGCAGCAAGGTGTTGTGGTGTTAGACCAAACTCCCTTCTATGCCGAAAGTGGTGGCCAGGTTGGCGACCAGGGTGAAATTTCAAGCGGCGCGGCCTGCCTGAATTTATTCCGGGTACTGGATACTCAAAAAGTTCAAGCCAATGTGTTTGGTCACCATGGCGAATTGGTGACTGGTGAATTGAAAGTGGGCGATGCAGTGGGCGCGCAGGTTGACCACTACCAACGCAACCGCACCATTCGCAACCACAGCGCCACCCACTTGATGCACAAGGCCTTGCGCGAAGTGTTGGGCGACCATGTCAGCCAAAAAGGCTCGCTGGTGGATTCTGAGAAAACCCGCTTTGACTTTGCCCACCACAGCGCCATGACACCCGAGCAAATTGCCCAGGTAGAGCGCATTGTGAACGAAGAAATTCTGGCCAACGCGGAAACGCAGGCCCGCATCATGGACATTGAAAGTGCCAAAAACGCAGGCGCCATGATGCTGTTTGGCGAGAAATACGGCGATACCGTGCGCGTGCTCGACATCGGTAGTTCCCGTGAACTGTGCGGTGGCATCCATGTTCAGCGCACCGGTGACATTGGTCTGTTCAAAATTACCAGCGAGAGCGGTGTGGCCGCAGGCATTCGCCGTGTGGAAGCCACCACTGGTTTGGGCGCCATGGAATTTGCGCAAAAAGCGCAAGCCCAGGTCGAGGCCATTGCCCAAAGCTTGCGCGTGCCCGCTTCGGAGGCCACTGCAAAAATTGGCCAGATCATGGACCAGGTGAAAAATCTGGAAAAAGAACTGGACCGCCTGAAGAGCAAACTGGCCGCCAGCCAGGGCGATGACTTGGCCGCTCAGGCTGTGGACATTGGTGGCGTGAAAGTGCTGGCTGCCAAACTGGAAGGGGCTGATGTCAAACAACTTCGCGAAGCGGCCGACAAACTGCGCGACAAGTTGGGCAATGCAGCCTTGGTACTGGCCACTGTGCTGGAAGGCAAGGTCAGCCTGATCGCATCGGTCAGCAAAGACGCAACTGCCAAAGTGAAGGCGGGCGATTTGGTGAACTTTGTCGCCCAGCAGGTGGGCGGCAAAGGCGGTGGCCGCCCCGACATGGCGCAAGCCGGCGGCACCCAGCCAGAACACCTGGACGCTGCACTGGCCAGTGTGGTGGATTGGGTTAAAAATAAATAAGACCAAGGCGCAGCATGAGCAAAGCCGTTTATCAGTACTGTCCAATGTGTGCCACCAAGCTGCACGAATTGCAACATTCGGGTCAGTCCCGAATGGCTTGTGGCGCCTGCGGCTTCGTGCAGTGGGGCAACCCTGTGCCTGTTGTAGCTGCACTGGTTGAGTACGAAGGCAAAGTGTTGCTGGCCCGGAATGTGGCTTGGCCAGCGCATTTTTATGCGTTGATTACTGGTTTTCTGGAGCGCAACGAAACACCGGAACAAGGGGCTATTCGCGAGCTGAAGGAAGAAACCAATCTGGATGCAGTCGAAAGCAGCCTGATCGGTGTGTACCCTTTCCCCATGAAAAATGAAGTGATCATTTGTTATCACATCAAAGCGGTGGGGCAGGTCAATTTGTCTGAAGAGCTGGCCGATTACAAGCTGGTAGAACCAGCGGAATTGCGCCCCTGGCGCATGGGTACTGGCTTGGCCATGGCTGACTGGATGGAAGCACGTCAGCTGCCTGTCAACTGGATTGAATTAAAATAGTTAAATTACACAAGCAGTACCAAGGAGCATAGAGACATGAATTTTGACCGAGAAGTGGACGCAAGCGGATTGAATTGCCCACTGCCAATTCTGAGAACCAAAAAAGCCTTGGCTGAAATGCAAAGCGGCCAGGTGTTGAAAGTCACTTCGACAGATCCCGGTTCTGTGCGTGATTTCGCCATGTTTGCCAAACAAACCGGCAATGAATTGGTGGAGCAGGCTGACCAGTCCGGCTCATTTATTTTTTACATGAAGCGCCGCTAAGCCCGGCCCCGGTACCTCGTGAGCGTTGTTCTCGGCAAGCCCGAGGTACCCAAGCACTGGCTTTTGGACGCCAATGTGCTGTTTTCTGAATGGACCCGCTGGTTAATGGTGGCAATAGCTCGGCAACGCGGCGCCACCCTTTACTTCACGCCCCACATTGAAAATGAGTGTTACCGGAATTTGGTGCGGCTTGGGCGTTTGCATGAGGACGATGCAATTGTCGAACGTGCTGGTCTGCCCCAGCGTTTGAATGCGGTCTTGTTGCCACAAAACCACGAGCCTTATCTGGCTGATGTCAGGCAGGTGGACGAAAAAGACCGCCATGTGGCGGCATCGGCCCTTGCGCTGCGTCATCAAGTGCAGCAAACCGTTGGCTTGCTCACATGGAATTTGAAAGACTTTCCAAGAAAACCACTGTTGAAGCTCGGCTTGGTGCGCCTGTGCCCCGATGAGCTTTGTGTCGAGTTGTTGAAAACCAACGCGGACATACAGGCTTGTCTGGATCAGAGTGTGCAATTAATGCAAGCGGGGCTGGCAGCGCAACCCAGTCAGAACCCCACCGCCTATCAAAGCAAGGCCAGTCCTTTGCCGCAAAACCACGCCGATTGGATCCAGTTCCTGGGACGTAACCGAATGCACAAGACGGCAAAGGTATACTCCAGAACAAATTGACTACCCCATTATGGTTAGTTAGATTAAGCCATGGGCGTCATATGATTGTCACACACGTGTTCTAGGAATTGTATGCTGCGACTCATTTACACGTCAGTTCAAATGCCAGGCTTTGACCGCATGGCCTTTGAGCAATTGTGTAAACAAGCATCCCGAAACAATCGGGAATTGGGCATTGAGGGGTTGCTGTTGTGCAACAACACGGAATTCATGCAGTGCTTGGAAGGGCCCAGGGAGGCGGTGGTCTCGCTGTATAAAAAAATAGTGAAAGACTCCCGTCACTCCGACATTCGTTTGCTGGTTTCCGAAGCAAGCGACGAGTCGATGTTCGACAAATGGTCCATGGTGGGTCTGTTTACCAAACCGCAGTCTGTGTTGAGTACTGAGTCTATCGCGTATACACTGCTTGATCATCGTGTGTACCGTCCCTGGAAATCCCTTGGACTTGGTGCAGCCGATTTAGTCTACGAGTATGCCAAAGTCAAAGCCGAGCTCGAAAAAGCAGGTGAAATGGGTCTGCTGAGCAAAGTATTTGATGTGTATTAACCCAAGATTCAAGCAGGTCGCAGTATGACAATTCCTTCCCTTCTTCGCACAATTCCCCTTGTTTGCCTTTTTCCCTTCGCTGTTTCGGCTCACGCACAAGGCTTGGTCAAAGTGACCCCTTTGGGTGGTCAGGAAGGCGAGTTTTGCCGCTTTGACCGCGCCATGATTTTCGAGGATCCCAATGGCACGCGGATTTTGTACGATGCCGGCCGCACCGTTGCAGGCGCGGAAGATCCCCGTTTGGGCAAAATTGATGTGGTGCTGGTCAGCCACATGCACGGCGACCACCTTGGCGATCGCCACAACCCCGCGCCCAACGCGGGCAGTTGTGACAAGCCCGATATTTCCACCAGCGCCTTGCCCAACTCCAACAGTGTGAACATTGCAGTTAAAACAGGTGCAAAAATTGTGACAGGCAGCGAAATGCCTTCCTTCTTTGCGGCCAAGCTGAAACAGGCGGGTGGTGATGAAAAAAATTCCGTACTCGTACGCTTCGGTGCCATGCAAACCATTGGCGGTGTTGGCATAACCACTGTGCCCGCTGCGCACAGCAATGGCATTGCGGGCGATTTTGTGGGGCAACGTTTGGGTGAAATGCTGAAGGAGTCCGGCATTACCGCTTACGCTGGCCCACCCACAGGTTATGTGGTGAAGTTCAGCAATGGCTTGACTGTGTACCTGAGTGGCGACACTGGAATTACTGGCGAGCAAAAAGAAGTGGTGGGCGAGTACTACAAGCCACAACTGGCTGTCATGAACATTGGCGACACTTTCACAACTGGCCCGCGCGAAGCGGCGTATGTGGTGAACGAACTGGTCGAGCCAAAGGCCGTGATAGCCAGCCATGCCAATGAAGTGGCCACGCAAAACGGCAAGGTAATTGCCGGCACCAAAACCGAGCAGTTCATGAAGGCCAGCAAAGTGCCCGTGTACGTGCCGTTGAGCGGCAAAACCATGAGCTTTGATGGCAAAGGCAAGTGCACAGCCGGTTGCTGATTAGCCTAGCTTGTTCAACTGGCTTTCCAGCTTCTCAAGCAAGGCACTGAATTCAGCCAACCTGGCCTTTTCCTGATCCACAACCGCTGCTGGAGCACGGTCTACGAAGCTGGCATTGCCAAGTTTGCCCGTGCATTTGGCAATTTCAATGCGGATTTTCTCCGCTTCCTTGCCAATGCGCGCACGCTCAGCTTCCACATCAATTTCAATGTGCAGCATCAACTTCAGTTCACCCACAATTTGCACCGGTGCCATGGAGTCAGCGGGCAAAGAATCGACTACATCGACTTTGCTCAGCTTGGCCAGTGCGGCCAACACCGGGGCGGTTGTTTCCAAAAATGCACGCTGCTCGGCGTTGCCATCACAACTGGCAATCAGTGGGGCTTTGTCGGCTGGGCTTAAGCCCATTTCGCTGCGCAGTGCACGAATGGCATCTACCGTGGCTTTCAACTGCAATACATGGGTTTCGGCTTTTTCATCAATGCGACTCGGTACGCTGACCGGGTAGGTTTGGGTCATCAGGTTGGCCTGTTCACCTTCCTCGCGACGGCCTGCCACCACACTGACTGTTTGCCATAGTTCTTCAGTGATAAACGGAATAATGGGGTGGGCCAAACGCAGAATTGTTTCCAGCACTCGCACCAGTGTGCGGCGCGTGGCGCGTTGCTGTGCGGGTGTGCCGTTGGCAATTTGTACCTTGGCAATTTCAAGGTACCAGTCGCAGTATTCGTCCCACACAAACTGATAAATGCTTTGCGCAATCAGGTCAAATCGGTAGGTTTCGAAACCCTGTGCCACATCGGCTTCCACGCGTTGCAGTGTGCTGGTAATCCAACGGTCGGCTTGTGAAAAATCAAGATAGCCGCCGGGTGTGCAGGCATCCGCCTCATGATCACTCAGGCCACAATCCTGGCCTTCGGTGTTCATCAACACAAAGCGGGTGGCATTCCACAGCTTGTTGCAGAAGTTGCGGTAACCGTCGCAGCGCTTCTGGTCAAAGTTGATGTTGCGGCCCAAAGTGGCCAGGCTGGCGAAGGTAAAGCGCAGCGCGTCGGCACCGTAGGCCGGAATGCCTTCCGGAAATTCCTTGCGGGTTTTTTTCTCGATTTTCGGTGCGTCTTGTGGTTTGCTCAAACCGGTGGTGCGTTTCACCAGCAGGGTGTCCAAATCACATCCGTCAATCAAGTCAACTGGGTCCAGTGTGTTGCCCACCGACTTGCTCATTTTCTTGCCTTCCGCGTCGCGCACCAAACCATGCACATACACGGTGTGGAAAGGCACCTGGCCGGTGAAGTGGGTGGTCATCATGATCATTCGGGCAACCCAGAAGAAAATGATGTCAAAGCCGGTGACCAACACCGAAGAAGGCAGGAAGTGTTTCAGCTCGGGTGTTTCGTCGGGCCAGCCCAAGGTGGAAAAGGGCACCAGCGCGGAACTGAACCAGGTGTCCAGCACATCGTCGTCGCGTTTCAATTCACCCGCGTAGCCAGCTGCAGCTGCCTTGCTGCGCGCATCCCCTTCCGTGCGGGCCACGAACACCTCGCCATTGTCGCCATACCAGGCTGGAATTTGGTGACCCCACCACAACTGGCGGGAAATACACCAGTCTTGAATGTTGTTCAGCCACTGGTTGTAGGTGTTCACCCACTGTTCGGGCACAAACTTCACCTGGCCTTGTTCTACTGCATCAATGGCTTTTTGGGTAATGCTTTTGCCGGTGGCATCGCCTTCGGCCGCTTTGGTCATGGCCACAAACCATTGGTCGGTCAGCATGGGTTCAATCACCACGCCCGTGCGGTCGCCTTTGGGTACCATCAGCTTGTGGGGCTTGATTTCGCCCAGCAGGCCCAATTCTTCCAGGTCTGCCAGAATTTGCTTGCGGGCCACAAAGCGGTCCATGCCCACGTATTTTGCGGGTGCGTTGTCTGCAATTGTGGCATCTAGTGTAAGAATATTGATCAGCTCCAGCTTGTGGCGCTGGCCCACGGCATAGTCGTTGAAGTCGTGTGCCGGGGTTACTTTCACCACGCCGGTACCGAATGAACTGTCCACATAGTCATCCGCAATAATGGTCAACTCGCGGTTGCACAAAGGCAGCTGTACTTTTTTACCAATCAAATGCTGGTAGCGTTCATCGTCGGGGTGCACCATCACGGCCGAATCGCCCAGCATGGTTTCCGGGCGGGTGGTGGCAACCGTAAGGTGCGTCAAGCCTTTCACTGTATCGGTTTCAACCAGTGGGTACTTCAGTTCCCACAGGTGGCCTTCGGTTTCAACGCTTTCCACTTCCAGGTCGGAAACGGCTGTTTTCAAAACCGGGTCCCAGTTCACCAGGCGCTTGCCACGGTAAATCAGGCCTTGTTCAAACAGGCGAACAAATACCTCGGTGACCGACTTTGACAGGGCGGGGTCCATGGTGAAGTACTCGCGCTGCCAATCCACACTGGCACCCATGCGGCGCATTTGCTCAGTAATTTTGCTGCCACTTTCATTTTTCCATTCCCAGATTTTTTCCACGAATTTCTCGCGGCCCAAATCGTGGCGGGTTATGTTTTTCGCTGCCAACTGGCGTTCAACCACAATTTGCGTGGCAATACCCGCATGGTCAGTGCCCGGTTGCCACAGGGTGTTGTGGCCACGCATGCGGTAGTAGCGCGTTAGCCCGTCCATGATGGTTTGGTTAAACGCATGGCCCATGTGCAGGGTGCCGGTCACGTTCGGTGGTGGCAGCTGAATGCAAAAGTCGGGCTTGCCCTCTTCGGTTGCGGCCTTGGCGTGTCCTTGGCGCTCCCATTCAGGGCCCCAATGGGATTCAATGGCATTCGGATCGAAACTTTTGGCAAGGGTCATGGCAGTGGTACTTGAAAATGGACAATGTCAACAATGGCTTAGCCCGACATTATAGCGTTTGCAGGGGTCTTGCCGGCTTTGAGTTGTTTGGTCTGGCCCATGAAAGCCCCTTTATTCCCCAAATTCACTTTGCCCCAATTGTTGCAAACTGCAAATTGGTCGAAATGGGTAGAGGGCATCAAATAGTCCCGTTCTCGCGAGGCTTTGCTGAAAAAGCCAAGTGTTTACACCATGACAAGTAACAAACAAAAAGGGGTTTGTAATGTTGAGTTCAATTAGTGCGAAATTCAGTGCCAGTCTGATCGCTGTGATCTCTTTGGGTGTAGTGGTTGGCGGTTTGGGAATTTTCAACAGCAAGCAGATCATGGATGCCAACGCCAAGAACGAATTCACCCATGAGGTGATCGAAAGCGTTTTGGGCGTGCGAGAAAACCTGCTGAACATCGAAACCGGCGAGCGCGGCTTTCTGCTGCGCGGTGACGAGGCCTATCTGATTCCCTACAACGAAGGCAAAGATCAGGTTGCCAAATACCTGAGCCAAGCCACCGAACTGACTGCCCATAATCCGTTAATTACGGAAGAATTGCGTCTGTTTAATGCCCATTACCGGAAATGGCTGAATTCAGTGATTGATCCTTTGATTGATGCCAAGCGTTTGGTGATTGAAGGCAATATGGCCCCAGAAGACTTCAACGCACTGGTCGATTCCACGCCGGGCAAGCCCTTGATGGACAAAATGCGCGAAGGCCTGGGCAAGGTGGAAGCCGAGGAATATCGCCTTTTAAAGCAGCGCCAGGCCGCCAGTGAAGCGGTGTATCAGCGTTCAATCTGGATCACGGCTTTGATTACGCTGTTCGCCTTGATGACTGGTTTGACACTGAACTTCCTGATTTCTCGCATGTTCAAGCGTAAGCTGGGCACCGCCAACACTCACATCAATGCGCTGGCTGAAGGCAAGCTGAACAGCAACATCAAAATTGAGGGCCGAGATGAAGTCGATGGCTTGCTGGTGGCCTTGGGCAAGGCACAAACCAATTTGCGCACCCTGATTGACGGTATTCGCGCTTCAACCGTGTCCTTGAATGACAGTGCCGGTGCGGTACTTACGTCGTCTGATGAAATGAACAATGCAGCTTCTGAGCAAGCAGACGCAACCGCATCAATGGCGGCTGCAGTGGAACAGTTGACCGTGTCGATCAGCCAGATCACCGAGAATTCAAATGAGGCTTCACACACAGCCATGCAGGCCAAACAATCTGCAGACCAGGGCAGCGTTACCTTGGGGCAGGTGGTAGACGGCATTCGCGGCATTGCAAGCTCGGTGCAGGGTAGCGCGGCCACAGTGCGATCGCTTGAAAAACAGTCCAATGAAATTTCCGAAATCATTTCAACAATCACTGACATTGCAGACCGCACCAATTTGCTGGCCTTGAATGCCGCCATTGAAGCCGCACGTGCGGGTGAAAGTGGCCGTGGTTTTGCAGTGGTGGCTGATGAAGTGCGCAAGCTGGCTGAGCAAACTAAGGGTTCTTCGGAGCGGATTTCAACCATGGTCTTTCAGATTCAAAGTGTCACGCAGCAGGCTTCGAAGTCGATGGAAGATTCTGTGGGTATGGTGCAAAAAGGCATTGAACAGGCGGACTCCGTTTCAGGAACCATTGAGCAGATCAAGGCCAATGCGGACCGCGTGAACGAGGCCATTCAGGCCATTACAGTGTCGATGAAAGAACAAAGCAATGTGAGTGTGGAAATTAGCCGCAACGTAGAACGTGTGGCGCAAATGACCGAAGAAAACACGGCAGCCATTGCGCAGAACAAACACGTGGCAGGCCAGATTTCAGACCTGGCAGGTAGCTTGACGCAGTCCGTGCAGGTGTTCAAGACCTGAGCAGGTGAGTCGTACTCACACCACTGGGGAATAACGCAACATCAATTATCAACCTATGCTCACTGAAACAGATTCAGGGGCAGGGTGCATGAATAGTTCGGTAAGTGCCATTTTAAGAAAACATACATTGACTGTACTTCTGGTGTGCGGGGTTTGCACACCGGTAGCAGCACAAAAGTATGCCGAGGCCATCATTGAAGAACAAGGCGAGAACCTGGAAGAAGAAGGTGAGTCGCCAGTGGGTGCCGAAGACCCACAGCCCAATCGGCCCCAGGATTTTGAAAGCCGTTTGCAACAACGTAAAATTTCCCGCTATGCCAGCCTGGACCGGGCCTTGTTCAACCGCTCAATGGATGCGGGTTACTCATTCAATTACCGCTCACAGACTGGCGGTTTTCCCACGCGTTCCATTCGACATGGTTTAAGCCTGTCTACAGGTTTGACTGAATCAACTGGCGTGGCACTGAATACCAGCAAGAGCCGCAGCACCATTGTTGATAATTTTGGAGCGGTGGCTGAAAACCTGGAATCATTTTCTGATTTTCAAAACACCTTGTCTTTCAATACGCGGGTGTTGCCGGAGACCCTTCGCGCACCCGAACTGGTGATGGGGCTTGTGTATGGTCAAGCCCGGCAGAACGGTATTACCCAGCGTTTTAAAGGGATCAGTTTCAGTACCTCACGAACTCTGGAGTCTGCGAGTTTGTACACCAACCTGAATTGGACCCAATATAAGCTGGATGGCTTTTCGTCGGCCAGCGAGCGTAGTTTGGGCGCATCGTATGTACTTACAATCAATCACAGGTTGGCTGCTGGCGTTGGCTTCCAACTCGCCAAAGCCGACAGGCAGTTGAGTGTGCCTTCAGCCAACACCACCGTGGTGTACCGGGCGTGGCCAGAGTGGGTGCTGCGTTTCAATGCGGAACAATTTTACGGCGATGTGCCAGAGACTTCGTTGGGTTTTGAAGTGACCCGAACTTTCCAGCCGTGATGGAATTTGTTCATGAAAAAAATAGGTATGTGCTTGCTATTGGGTGTGCTGATGCAAACAGCTTGGGCAGCCGAGACTTGGGACGACAGGCGATTTCGAAACATGTTGCGCCAGGAACTGGACATGTCGTGCGGCGCAGCTTCCATTGCCAGCTTGGTGCGGTTTTATGGCGGCACGCCGCTAACTGAAGCAGACATGCTGCTGCTACTTGCAGCGAATGTGCCACAGCAAGACCAAGCCGCTGTGCTTGTCGATGGTTTTTCATTGCTGCACATCAAGCATGCACTGCAAACCATGGGATTAGACCTAAAGGCAGCCACCACATTCAACAATCAACTGGTACGTTTTGGCAGCCCGGCTTTGCTTCAATTAAAAACGCAACAAGGTTTTCACTTTGTTATTTGGCACGGGAAACACCGGGGCCTGCACTGGCTGGGTGATCCGTCGCGGGGCGACATGTGGTTGACCGACGAAGAGCTGGAACTGGAATGGACCGGCATTGCTGCTTGGGTGTTCAAGGGTGGGCAAAAGCTGCCGCAAGCCAACGCCAGGTTGCTGGCGCAGGCTTGGGAGTCGCGTTGATGTTGTTTAGCCCACTTTTTATTTGCGCTTTTTACTCAGTGTTGCCTCTATGGCGATCATCCTGACGAACGTTCGTTTGTCGTACGTTGTTCTTGAATTGATTAACTTCTGCGCAAATATGCCCAAGCGAGCTCTTTGCCGAATGTTTAGCCCAAGTCTATCGGCTCGCCTGTTTACGATTAGCATGGCTTCGCGAAAGGAAAACCCCGCTTCCAATTGCGCTCCAGTGACGTTGTGCATTTCATGGTCGGTCATGAAATTCAGGTCTTGATTCAGGTCTTGATTCATTTCTGAAGCATTGGCTGTGCCCAATGTTGCGAAACCAATAATGGCCGCGGCGAGAAAGTTTTTTTTCATGAGATGTCCTTTTCGAAATGCAGTGGAGTGACTGCATTATTTCGGTGGTAAAACATCCAAACATCGTTCCGGGTTACGCCTTCGGCGAGCCTTGTACTTGCAAGGGTGGGGAACGAATTGAGCAGGCATGGGCGCAAGCCAGCGCCAGGTAGTTGGCGCAGGCTTGGGAGCCTCGTTCGTTATTAATAGTTTGCTGTTACGGGCGTGCCGATTTAATGATTCGGCCACGGTTAGCACGGTAGGAGGCGACCGCTTTTTGGGCGCGTTTCAGTGCCACGGCCCTGTCGGAAATGATTTTGGTGAATTTTTTTCTGTCGTATACGGTTTTTGAAGCGATTAAATTTCTCGCAAACCCTTGCAATGTTGTGTGAAACAAGGGCTTTAATTTCTGTTTATTGGCCTCTTTCTTTACCACATTCATGGCTTGATGCCATGAAAACCCCCATTTCAGTTTCGCACCACTCACGTCGTGCATTTCATGGTCGGTCATGAAATTCAGATCTTGATTCACTTCTGAAGCATTGGCAGTTCCCAATACTGCAAAACCAATAATGGCCGCGGCGATAACACTTTTTTTCATGAGATGTCCTTTTCGAAATGCAGTGGAATGACTGCATTATTTCGGTGGTGAAACATCCAAAAATCGTTCCGGGTTACGCCTTCGGCCAGGTTTGGGAGCCTCTCGTTAATGAGTGTTTCCTGGCGTGAATCGACCGGGCAAGCTTTGACTGAGTTGGATCGTGTCCTCGATGATCCTGGCGAACCTTGCTCTGGTATACACGACTCTTGAATTGATCAATACCCTGGCAAATTTCACCAATGCATTCTTTTGATGTCCCTTCAGTTTGTGTTTCAAGGCTTTATTCAGCACCATTTTTATGGCTGCAGCCGTGGTAAATTTCTTTGCCAGCCGTGCACCCGTGACGTCGTGCATTTCATGGTCGGTCATGAAGTTCATGTCTTGATTCATTTCTGAGGCATTGGCAGTTCCCAATGTTGCGAAACCAATGATGGCCGCGGCGATAAAACTTTTTTTCATACGATGTCCCTTTGTAAATGCAATGGAATGACTGCATTACCTCAGTGCAGGCGCATCTGAAAATCGTTCCGGGTTACGCCTTCGCGAGTAAAATAGACAAGGCCACTTACCGTTTGGGAATATTGCCCAAGGCTTCATGAACAATGGTTTCAAACTCAGCCAGCAATTGGGGTTTGATTCGAAGCAGGGCGCGTTCGAACAGTTCAGGCAACTGCGCCCGCAAAATTTCAATTTGCGGGTCGGAAAGTCCACCGCTGCGTGTGCCGGTGGATTTTTCGATTTCCTGCAGGCCGCTTTCAATCACCTCGGTCAACAAGGGTGGGCCGCCATCGAAGTGTTCACTCATGTTGTTGTCCTCAAGCCGTACTTAACCGTTGGCGCGGTCAAAGGTGTTTAGCGGGTAGCCCCGTTCTTTGTAGAACTTGTAACGCTGGCGGGCCAGTGCCTTGTTGTCTTCATCTGTGCCTACAATTTCCACCAGCCGGTCAAAACGGGCGAAGAACGGGGGCCATTGTTCGTCCAGATTGATCAACAAGTCGTAATGTGAAATGTCGTCGGCTTTGTCGGTCAGCACAATGGGGGTGTCGGCCACGCCAGGGTGGCCGCTGACCACATGCGGCAGAAAATCTTCTTCCGAAAATGTCCACAGCAGTTTGTCCAGGTTCTCCAGCACTTCGGGCCGTGTGCTGTAGCACACGATTTTCAAACCACTGCCGTATGCCTTGCGGATCAACCGACAGGTGTACAGCAGGTGGTCTGAAACATTCAGGTGAAAGTCAATTCGGGTCAATTCACAACCCTCAGGCTTTTGCACGCTTCATCACGAACTCAGCCAACATGGGCACCGGGCGCCCACTTGCACCCTTGGCCTTGCCGGAATGCCATGCCGTGCCCGCAATGTCCAGGTGGGCCCAGCTGTAGGCCTTGGTGTATTTTTGCAGGAAGCAGGCTGCGGTTACGCTGCCAGCGGGTGGGCCGCCAATGTTGGCCATGTCGGCAAAATTGCTTTTCAGCTGTTCGTGGTATTCCTCGTCCAGGGGCATGCGCCAGGCAGTGTCCAGCGCATTTTGGCCTGCCTTGAACAACTCGTTGGCCAGGTCGTCATCGGGGCTGAAAAGGCCTGTGTTCACATGGCCCAAGGCCACAATGCAGGCACCTGTCAGCGTGGCGACATCGACCACGGCGGCAGGGTTGAAGCGCTCAACATAGGTAAGTGCGTCGCACAGTATCAGGCGGCCTTCAGCATCGGTGTTCAAAATTTCAATGGTCTGCCCGCTCATGGACACCACCACGTCGCCCGGCTTGCTGGCGTTGCCAGCAGGCATGTTTTCGGCGGTGGGTACTACAACAATCAGGTTTAGCGGCAGCTTCATTTCGGCCACTGCTTTCATGGTACCCAACACGCTGGCTGCGCCGCACATGTCGTATTTCATTTCGTCCATGCCAGCGCCGGGCTTCAGTGAAATACCGCCGGTGTCGAAGGTAATGCCTTTGCCCACCAGCACCACCGGGGCCTCTTTGGGGTCTTTTGCGCCGTTGTACTTCAGCACGATCAGTTTGGGGGGTTCGCTGGAAGCCTTGCCCACCGACAACAGGCTGAACATGCCCAGTGCTTCCATTTTTTTGTGGTCCAGCACTTCCACGCCCAGCTTGTACTGCTTGGCCATTGCTTTGGCTGTTTCAGCCAGGTAATTCGGGGTGCAAATATTGCCAGGCAGGTTGCCCAGGTCTTTGGTCAGGTGCATGCCGTTGCCAATGGCCTGGCCAATTGCCGAGCCCTTTTCAACTGAGTCTTGAGTGGATTTGGTACAGGCCAACTCGAAGGCAGGTGGTGCGGCTGCGTCCTCGTCCTGCTTCTTGCAGGCCGAGAAACTGTAGAAGCTCTCGGTGATGGTGCGTGCGCACAGCGCTGCAATGTCCTTGTCGCTGGCTTTTTTGGGTAGTTCCTGGTTCAGGGCGAAAAATACCTTGGCGGGTTTCAAGCCTTTCACCGCCTCACAAGCGGTGCTTGTGGCTTTGCGAAGGACCTTGGTGCTCAGCTTGTCTGCTTCATCCAGACCAACCAGCACGTAGACTGGCGCACCAGCCTTGGCGGTATTGAAAATAACCCGGGCAGTGCCAGAGTTACCCAGGTTTTTGTCGGTTTTGCAGGCGTTGGTGACCAAGCCTTCGGTGTCGATGTCGGCCCGTTTGGCCGCTGCGCTCAAATCGCCATCTTTGTAGATTGCGACCACAGCCACGTCACACCCTTTGGACGGCACCGGGCCACCGGCATTAACCTGGGCTGTTTGTCCGCTGCCTGCCTTGAATGAAAACATGGGCGGTGGCGTGATCGCGGTTTTCTTGGCGGTGCGGCTGGTGGCTGGCTTCCTGGCTTTGGGTGTGGCGGGTGTTGCTGTCATGGTGTTCCTTCTTGCGTTTGATGCTCGACCATTCAAAACGAATGCATGCGACAATCTACCATTATTAACAAGCTGGGTCGGCGAGTCAAAGCGCAGCCCATCTGCATTGCATGCTGTTTCGATCGACTTTTCGAAAAGACTTCGCACAAACCGCAGGCGCCACCTTCGTGGCCCTGTTCACCATCATTGTGACCACGGTATTGGTTCGCACGCTGGGTCAGGCTGCGGGCGGCAAGGTTGACAATGCGGAAGTGTTTACTCTCATCTTGCTGGGCGGCTTGCAGTACCTGCCCGCCGCCTTGGTCATTACCGTGTTCATTGCTGTGCTGGGCGTGGTTTCCCGTGCATTCAAGGAACAGGAAATGACGGCCTGGTTCGCCTCGGGCGTGTCCCTGTTCTCGCTGGTTCGGCCGGTGGTGCGCTTTGCCCTGCCGCTCACGGTGCTGGCCATGGTGTGCTCGGTGTGGCTTACACCTTGGGCCAAAGCTGAGCTGGATGCTGCCAAAGACCGGTTCGCCAAGCGCAGCGACGTGAGCAAGGTTAGCGCTGGGCAGTTCCGTGAATCGGGCGAGGGCAACCGGGTGTTTTTCGTTGAACGCCAGTCGGAAGTGACCAAACAGGTTGAAAACGTGTTTGTGGTTGACTCCAAGGGCGACACCCGCACAGTCGTTTCTGCTGCACGGGGCAGCGTGGAAGTGGATGCCAACGGTCAGCCTTATTTGGTCTTGAGCGGAGGGCGCCGCGCCACACTCGACGGCACTGGCGAGCGCTTTACCACCACCGAATTCGAAACCTACGGCCTGGCCATCGACAACACCCTGGGTGCAGCCCCCAGTTTCCAGTTGCAGCATCGCCGTGTTGATTTGCTGTTTGCCGATTTTTCCCCGGCTGCGCAAGGCGAGCTGTTGTGGCGCATCAGCTTGCCCCTGTCGGCCCTTGCATTGGGCCTTCTGGCCATTCCACTGGCTTTTGTGAATCCCCGCGGTGGCAATTCGCTGAACCAGTTGTTTGCACTGCTGATCTACCTGACTTACAGCAACATTGTGTCGGTCACCCAAAGCATGGTGACCAAGGAAACACTGAATTTTTGGGTGGCACTGCTGCTGCCCCATGCACTTGTTTTATTGATGTTTTACTTGCTGATATTGAAACGTAACCGACCTGCAGGTGCGCCTTTTTTCGTTTGGCGCAAGCCAGTTCGAACACTTGATCTGAATGATGTGGTTTCGGACCAAGAGGTGAAGCGATGAAAAAACCGTTCACCGTACCCCATGCCCTGCTGGTTTATTTCCGAAGTGAACTTTACAAGGCAATCACCTTCGTGATGGTGGCTTTTGTTGGCTTGTTTGCGTTTTTTGACCTGATTGCCGAAGTGGACCGCTTGAGTTTACCCGGTACCAGCTGGTTTTATTATTTTGTGGCCGTGCTGTTGGGGTTGCCTGCGCGGGTCTATGAGATTGCGCCGATTGCCGCATTGATTGGTTCGATCTATGCCTTGGTGCAAATGGCCGCCAGCAGCGAACTGACCGCCATGCGTGCAGCCGGTTTAAGCACGGTCAGCATGCTGAAAATGTTGGTGCGTATTGCCAGCGGCGTGGTGCTGATCACCGTGTTGTTTGGCGAGGGTGTGGCACCACTTGCTGAACGCGCAGCAGTGCCCATGCGTGCCAAAGCCTTGGGCTACGAAGTAGACCGCGATTTTCGCAGTGGTTACTGGATGCGGGACACTTTCAGCGCGCAGGGGAAGGAGCCACGTGTACGTTTCGTGAATTTCGATTCTTTCAACAAAGACGGCGAACTACTGAAGCTCGAGTATTACGAACTGGACCCGGAATCGCGCATTCGTGCATGGGTTCGCGCCGACACAGCCATGTTTGATTCGGCCACCGGTGAATGGGTGTTGAGAAACGTGCTGCGGCAACGTTATTTTGATCAGGCCGTGGACAATTCCAATGCAGCCAAGGCAGGCCTGACAATTGAAGCCAGCGAATTTGAAAAACTCGATGAAATGCGCTGGACATCGAACCTGTCGCCTGACCTGCTGACCGGCCTGTTCGTTCGCCCCGACCGAATGAGCGCCTGGCAACTCTACAATTATTCAAAATTCTTGAGCAGTAATCTTCAAGCCACGGACAACATTGACTTGGCCTTCGCCAAAAAAATAATGTACCCGTTTGCCATCCTGATCATGATGATGATCTCCCTGCCTTTTGCTTACCTGCACTTCAGGTCGGGCAGTGTGAGTGTTAAGGTGTTTGCCGGCATCATGATTGGTGTGGGCTTTCACCTGGTGAACAATCTGTTTTCCCACCTGAGCATGGTCGCCAGCTTTCCGCCCTTTATCAGCGCGGCATTACCCAGCCTGTTGGGCTTCGTGGTGGGCATGGGGGCTTTGTGGTGGGTGTCGCAACCTGCGCCCTGGCGCACCCTGAATGTGTTGAGGAATCGATGAGCAGTACCCTGAAAAAGGCAATTGTGTTGTTTGGCCACGGTGCCCGTGATCCCCAGTGGGCCGAGCCCATGAAGCGCTTGCAAAGTATCCTGATTGATCAGCTGCCCAATGTGCAAGTGGAATTGGCATTTCTGGAACTGATGGCCCCCAGTTTGCCAGACACCGTGGAGTGCATGGCCCAAGGTGGCGTTGAACATATTCAGGTGGTGCCCATTTTCTTCGGCAGGGGCGGACACCTGAAAAATGATTTCCCGGTGATCATGGCTGAAATGAAAACCAAACACCCGGCGTTGAACATTGAAGCCACAACAGCCGTGGGTCAATGGGATGCAGTGTGGCAAGCCATTGCCAATGAAATTGTTCAGCAGGTTCAATAAGCCGGCAAAAGATTGACTACCAGGCCATGCGTGCAGCCGCTGGCTAAAACCGGGCTGTTGCGAGTGTCATTGTTTTGAGATCACAGTTCGCGAAATTTCAAATGTGCTTTCACATCTGAGTCCCAATTTAAATTCCCGCCCGAAATGATTTCAATCCATTCATCCAGCTTGAAAGTTTGATTGTTCTCAGCGCCGCAGTAAGTTTTCACCCAGTGTTCGGCGTCCGGGCTTTTTCCTTCCAAAACTTTAACAGTGAAGTCGCTTTTAAATTCGCAAGAGAATGTAAGCGCTTTCCAGGTTAATTTGCCTTTGCCGTGAAGGTTGAAGTCTTCACCGTCCAAGCTGATTCGTCCGGAGTATGTCATTCCGGATGGAAAATGAATTTCCCCGATCTGATAAGTTTGGTTAGCCACCATCCATTTCGCGTGCATGCCGCGTGAATCATTGTAAATTTCCTGAAAGTTGCTTAACTTCTCAAAGTTTTTAGGCCGAATTTTCACAAAATCAACCCTGTTGCTTCCTGGATTAAAAACAATGTTTAAGTGTCTTGGATTGTTCTCCAGCGTGTAGTCGTCAATCCCTGTCAGGGTAAAGGTGGTGTTGGGGCAGATGTACCGCAGCGCTTTTTGGTCTTGTTCAACTGGATCATACGAAATGCCCTCTCCCAAGAAGTAAATCCGGCCTTTGTATTCGCGTGGTTTGAGATCCGACTGCCCTTGGGTATGCTGGTGAAGCAAGCCATGCGGCATGATTACTTTGTCTTTGTTCAGCGGTATGACAAACATGAGTTTGGTGGGATGAGCCAGCCCCATGGCTGGACGTTTTGCGGCTGAGGCGGGCTGAATGATGAAACACCCAGTCCAGGCTCTGTAATTGTGCTTGTCCGAATTGACCGATTCGCTGAGCACGCCAACAGCATGCCCGGTGGGTGTGATGTATCCCGAGAACAGATAGCCGTTGAATTGTTGCAGGCTCACAAAACCCTCGAAATCATGTTCAGGCCATTGGTTTGGATTGGACCATACCTTGGGTGAATAACTGTAGCTGCCATTTGCCCGTTCTCCCACAAGATCAGCAATTACCGGAAAAAGTTCTACTGGCACGCAGGTTTTTTCATCCTCGGAATTGAACACAATCGCCGGTGCGTTTTTTTGTGAGTCAAGATACAGGCTGCCCATGGGCAGAAAATTGCCATTTTTAACACGACCAGTCCATTCGAACGAAAGCCCTTCGGTTGCCTTGAGAGTTCCGGAGCCTGAGAAGGATTGATCCTCGCTGTTCCACGGCAGCACGGTGGTAATCCGGAATTGACCAAAAGCCGGGGTCTTCGTGATGTAAATGGATTTAGAGTTGTGAAATTCCGGTACTGCATTCCAGACGTTGGAATACTCGCTTGCGTCAGCAGTTTCTGTTGCTGTCGGCTTGTAATTGACCTTGATTTCAAGTGCGGTCGAACAGCCTTTTGCATTGATGACGCATTCATCAAGTTTGTAGTTTTTGACGTCGTGTTTGATCCACATGCCAGCACCTAAGAACTCGTCGAAAATGGTGCCTTCTTTCATGGCCAGCAAGGCAGTGCCCAGGCTGTCTGATCCAAGTAATTTTCGACCATTGAACTTGCCTTTGACAGACCAACCATGATGGATATACCCAATGTCGGGAATCCGCTTGAGAGCAAGTATCCGCCCGGCTTGCAGCAAACCGCGGAGTGGTTTTGGTGTGCAAGGATCGCTAAATTGCGAGAGCTCGCCATAGAACTCAAAATTGCCGAAGGCTTTTTGTTGACCTTTGAATGCAGAACGGTCGGGCCAGATGACTTGCAGGCCATTGCCTGATCCATTGGGTAAGGGGCTAAGAAGTGCGTAAGAGTTTTCGCTTATGAAGTGTTTCATCCTGCCAAGCGACACGGTGATGCTTTTTTGTGTGCATGAAAAAGTCAACAGCACTTTAGGCAATTCCACCTGAATTTCATGTTTGGTGGATTTAACAATGCTGCGAAGTAATGGGGGTACTTTTTGTCGCGATTGAATGCTGTCAGTAAATGCCAGGAATTGTTGGTGAAACTGTTTGATTGGGCCGAGTATATTGTCTTGGTTGAATTTCACCGCAAAGCCGGACTGAAATGCGGCAAGCACGGCAGAGTTGCAGGCCACCAGGTTCATCAAATCCAGGGTGGGGCATGATCCAATGTCTCTCCCCATGTCAACAGACTTTGCGTTTGAGTCCATCAAGTTGCGCATCAATGCATGGCAGTCTTCCAGCCCGAATCCAATACTTTCCATCTGGGGTAATGCTTCCTGCAGTCCGGTCAAACCTTGGTTGTTCAAAATATTCAAAGCAGCTTGAAGCACAGGTGCCAACTTGTGTTGTGGCGTGGTGCAGCGTTGGTCTTCGGGAATTCGGTCAATCCAGAATTTCAGCGAAGCAAGCATTTCATCGTGAAGCCAACCCAGCATATTCCTGGCCCGGTTGCTGGTAGTTTGGTCACTGCTTCTAGTCAGGTGTTCCAGGCACTCGGTGAATACGGTTTGGAGTTCTCCTTCGGGTACTTTTTGAATGTCTTGCCAAACATCGAGTTTGCTGAACAGCGTGTCGCCGCAAACCAGCGTGGCACCTAGCGCTTGGCCTATCATGGGTTTTAATCGGGCACGAATTGCTTCTTTATCGGTGTTCAGAAATTCTTTGATTTTGGTTTTAAAGTCGGCGCCGACCTGGCAGCCATTGGTGAGCTTGCCCAACACAATGGACTGCTTGGCTGGGTCGTTCAGCGCACTGTTCAACTGTTCGATCGAGTCGGATTTACTCCACCTCAACAGAGAGTCGCGCAAATCGCTATGCTGATCGGTTTGCGCAGCCTCAATCACTGGCTCCCACAGCTTCAAACGTTCGTGCTGCTCTAGTCGACTGCCGGTGTATTCGTTGGTCATCACACGCAAACAAATGTTTTTTAGTGTGTCGATGCTGGCCTTTTCACAGAAGTGAACAGGTAAATCAGGTTGAAGTAATCGAGCATCAGGAAACTTGCTCAAGCGATAGCTCAAGCGGCCAAGTCCTTCTTCAATGCCGGGGTTGAACCAAAACATTTGATGGGTTGAAAGCCATTGCACCAGGCTGGGGTGCCACGAATCGATGACCGTTACTTGGGGTGTGGCTTGCTGCAAGTTGAATTGAATGACTCTGGACGCGTGGATGGCGTCATGGGCAGCAGTGCGTTTGTTGGTGAAATAAAGATCAAGCGTGGTGGCGTTTCCACTTGAATAGCCCACATGGACAAGCAGCGATTTCCATTTGTCTGTGACGCGGTGCGTCACGTTGCGGAACCATGTTCTCTCGGTAATTGCCTGGCCTTCTTTGGATTTAAATTGACTCTTGTCTGTTAAAAAAGTCAGAATTTTCTTCGGAAGTTTGTCTAGCTCCCCTTTGTCATGGAATATTTGAAGGTCGATGTCTGAGGGTGGATTAATGCTTTGCGGATTTCGGGCTGTTGATCCCTTGAGCAATGCCTTTTCAATGTTCAGATGTTTCAGTAGTTCCAGCACAGAAAACTGCACACAAGGCTGCGCAGTTTGGCCCTGGTGTCGCCCCTGTATGGTCAGCGTACGATTCAACAAAGGTGAAAATATTTTGTGGGAAGTGTTGTTGCGATAATGCTGCCCAGCCGATGCGGACGGTTGCCCCGGATGGGTGCATATAGGGGAAGATACAGGCATGTTGAACTCAGACAGACAGGATTTCTTGACAGGATTGGTCGTGCAGGTGCACGCATTGGCCTACTGAGTAAATTCCTGGCGGCAGAAGTTCAGGCTGCTTGTGTGGATTGGGGTAAATCAATTTGCCCGGGGTTTTTTGTGAGCAACTCGGCACAGGCTTTGCCCAGTGCTTTTCCAATCAGGATGAGGCAGGGGCCATCCGTAAGTTGCTCGGCAGAAAATGCCGGCAGTTTGCCCAGGTTCAGCGGTGTGAATTTCTCGGCGGGCAGTGAAACGCTTTCGCACAGAATAACCGGGGTGGCCGGGTTGCGACCGTTTTCAAGCAAAGCAGCAGCCCAAGGGCCTGCCTGGCGCAAACCCATGTAAACAGCCACAGTGTCGTTTTCCGTGCCGGTGAACAATTCAGTGCTTGGTACTTCATCAGCACCCACAGAAGGGGTGGTTAAAGTCAGGCTGCGGGCAACACCACGCAAAGTCAGCGAGGCCTGCAGGCTGCTGGCAGCCGCCAATGCGGCGGTTACACCGGGCACCACTTCAACAGTGTGGCCAGCGGCTTTCAATGCAGTAATTTCTTCATCGGCACGGCCAAACACCATGGGGTCTCCGCCTTTCAGGCGCACCACCAGTTTGAATTGTTCAGCGGCTTCAACCAGCTGTTTATTGATGAAAATTTGTGCAGTCGATTTCTTGCCGCAGCGTTTTCCAACGGCAACAAGTTTTGCATCGGGGTGGGCTTCAGAAAGAAGAGAGGGACTGACCAGCGCGTCGTAAAACACGCAGTCTGCCTGCATCAACAGCTTCAGGCCGCGAACGGTGATTAAATCCTCCGCTCCAGGTCCTGCTCCAATCAATACAACGCGTCCCATCTCAAAAGTCCCTATTTTAAGAACAAGCAACCAACAACCGGGTGAAGGGTCGTTGCTTAGTTCTTTGCAACGATCATGCCAGCGGCCACGGTTTGGTTGGTGGCACTGTCAATCAGGATAAAACTGCCCGTTGCGCGGCATTCTGTGTACAAATCCGCCACGATGGGCTGGGCCAGCACCAATTCAATCTGCGCGATGTCGTTCATTTGCACCGTTTTGGTGCTTTCACCATGCAGCAGGGTGTGAATGTCGAGCACCAAATTCACGGATTTGATTTTGGCCTGGGTTTGGCGCGTGGTCTGCTTGATCCAGTACTTGCGTGCAGGGTTCAATGGTTCATTGTCGAGCCAGCAAATGTCGGCCGTCAATGCTTTCACGGGGGCGTGGTTCACGGTGTCGCCAATGCTGACAATTTGATCGCCTCGGGATACATCCACATCGCGGTCAAGCACCAAGGTGACACACTGCCCCAAGTGGGCTTCGGGCAAATCATCGTTTAAAAATACAATGCGCTGTACCACTGCGCTTTGGCCAGAAGGGTGAACAACCACGGTGTCGCCCACCTTCACGCTGCCACCTTCAACACGGCCCATGTAGCCGCGGAAGTCCTCGGCTTTGTGACCATCGTGGCGGGCCACCAATTGCACCGGGAAGCGGAAACCCACCTTGTGCGCAGCTTCTGCACGGTCAGCACGGCTGGGAATGTTTTCCAGAATGGGCAGCAAAGGCTGGCCAGTGTACCAAGGCGTTTTTGGGCTGCTTGTGACCACGTTGTCGCCGGTCAGGGCTGAAATCGGCAGCACCAGCGCTTCTTGTACGCCTACTGTTACTGCCAGTTCACGCACGGCTTTTTCAGTGGCAATGAATTTGGCGTGGTCAAAATCAACCAGGTCCATTTTGTTCACGGCGAACAGAATGGCGGGAATGCCCAATTTGCCGGCAATCGCGCTGTGGCGTTTGGTCTGGGCCAGCAGCGTGGCTTTCAGGCCTTCTGCGGTTTCTTCAAATGCAACTCGGGTAATGTCGACCAGCACAATCGCCACATCAGCGGTGGAAGCACCAGTCACCATGTTGCGGGTGTACTGCTCATGGCCCGGTGTGTCGGCCACAATGAACTTGCGTGCAGGTGTGGCGAAATAGCGGTAGGCCACGTCGATGGTAATGCCTTGCTCGCGTTCGGCTTCCAAGCCATCAGTCAGCAATGAAAAGTCGATTGCATCGCCCGCAGTGCGCTTGTTTTTTGCCTTGGAAATGGCAGCCAGCTGGTCTGCGAAAATGCCTTTGCTGTCGAACAGCAAGCGGCCAATCAGGGTGGACTTTCCGTCGTCGACAGAACCAGCGGTGATGAAGCGCAGCACGCCGTGGTCTTGGGTGCTCAGTTTCAGGGCTTCGTTAATTGCGTTCATGGTATTCATCTCGATTTAGAAATAGCCTTCTTTCTTGCGGCGCTCCATGGAGGCCTCGGAAGTTTGATCATCCATGCGGGTTGCGCCGCGCTCGGTAATGTCGGTCACCGCGGTTTCCGTAATGATTTCAGCCGGTGTCGCAGCAGCGCTTGCTACCGGGCAGGTGCAGGTAATGTCGCCCACGGTGCGGAAACGCACTGTGCGGGTGGTGACTGTTTCACCAGCTTTGGGCTGTGTCATTTCAGTAATGGGCACCAGCAGGCCGTTGCGTTCAATCACTTCGCGTTCATGGGCGTAGTAAATGTTGGGCAGTTCCAGTTTTTCGCGCTCAATGTATTGCCACACGTCCAGTTCGGTCCAGTTGGAAATGGGGAACACGCGCATGTGTTCACCGGGGTGAACGCGGGTGTTGTACAGGTCCCAAAGTTCGGGGCGCTGGTTTTTCGGATCCCATTGGCCAAAGCCGTCGCGGAAAGAAAAAATACGTTCTTTGGCGCGTGCTTTTTCTTCATCGCGGCGAGCGCCGCCCATGAGGGCATCAAATCCAAATTCTTCCTGTGTTTCCAGCAGCGTGACGCTTTGGAATGAATTGCGGGAAGCTTCCGGGTGGGGCAGGCGAATGGTGCCTTTTTTGATTGAGCCTTCCAGTGAACGGACAATCAGCTCTTCACCCAACTGTTTGGCTTTCCAGTCACGAAACTCAATCACTTCCGGGAAGTTGTGTTCGGTGTCAATGTGTACCAGGGGAAATGGAAACTTGCCTGGGCGGAATGCTTTTTCTGCAAGGCGCAGCATGACGATGGAATCTTTGCCGCCAGAGAACAACATGGCTGGGCGCGCGCATTCGGCGGCCACTTCGCGCATGATGTAGATTGCTTCTGCTTCAAGCCAGTCCAGGTGGGACATGGTGTGTTTTTGCGTGCTCACTTGCGTGCTCATGATTGATCTCGTTTAATTGAATTTATTTTTTCACTTGTTTTTCAGATTTGCATTGTGCAAACCGCATTCCTTGCTGGTCGGGTCTTCCCACCACCAGCGGCCTGCGCGAATGTCCTCACCAATCGTGATTGCGCGGGTGCAGGGTTCACAGCCGATGGACGGAAAACCTTCGAAGTGCAGTTTGTTCACAGGCACATCAAACTGGCGAACATAGGTCCACACATCGGCTTCAGACCAATCAGCCAGCGGGTTGAATTTTTCAATGCCACGGTCGGCGTCGAATTCCCGCACGGGCAGTTCTGCACGGGTGGCTGCCTGCGCCTGGCGTTGGCCGGTGACCCAGGCCTTGGCACCTTTCAATGCGCGGGCCAGGGGCTCAACTTTGCGAATGCCGCAGCATTCTTTGCGCAGCGCCGTGCTTTCATAAAATGCATCACGGCCTTTGGTGTTCACATAGGTTTCAACAGCCGCGGCCTGGGGTTCAAACCACTGCACTGTTTGACCATATTTGGCTTGCAAGGCCGGCGCCACATCCAGGGTTTGCTGATGCAGGCGGCCTGTGTTCAGGCTGAATACGCGAATGTTCAATTTCAAGCGTGCAATAACGTCGAACAACACATTGTCTTCGGCGGCCAAGCTACTGGCCAATGCGATTGAATCAAACTCATTCGCGGCTTGGGTCAGCAATGTTTCCAGCGCCTGCACTTTGGCGGCTATATCGGTGGCGGGCTGATGCGGGCCACGGAATACAGCAATGGCTTGTTCCTGCACGGCATTGTTTTCCGGTGCCGATTCAACACTGTGAAAGCGAGAATTGTTCCCTGCATTCATGCTTATGCTCCCGCCGCGGCAGCCCGGCGATTGAACACGGGCAATGAACCATCGGCACTGGTTTGGTAGGGAATGGTGAAGTCGGAAAACGCGTTCAATGCGTCTTCAAGCGACTTACCTTCCTTGATGTCGAATTGGGTGAAGCCGCAGCGTGCCAGATAAAAAAACTGGTCGCGCCACACATCGCCAAAGGCGCGAATGTCGCCGGTGAAACCGTAGCGTGTTCGTAGCAGCACTGCGCCCGAATAACCCTGACCGTACTTGAATACAGGGAAGTTGAATGCAATCAGCTTGAGCACATTCACATCGCCTTGCAACTGCTCGGGGTTGTCTTCAGGGTTCAGGTAAACACCCAAATCGCCCGCTTGGGCGCGTGCAGTCAATTCTGTTTTATTTGCTTCCCACACAGCCAGGTGCACCAGCACCTTGCCCTCGGCAGGCACTGCCACAGGCGTCTCGGCGGTGTCTGTTTCCACGATCACGAACTCATCGGCAACAATGGTTGCTTCGCCGTTCAGTGGTTTTGCAATGATGTGATTGGACATTATGCAGCCTCCTTGTTGGCGTACACATGATCCTTGAAGGGCTCTGCGCCAATGCGGTCGAGGGTGTCGATGAACAGTTCATCTTCGTGGCGCTCGCGCACATACACTTCCAGCAGCTTCACAACCACGCCGGGTACATCCTTTTCATAAAAAGACTTGCCAATTACCTTGCCGATGGACGCATCGTTGCCTTGCCTTCCGCCCAAAGTAACTTGGTACCACTCCTCACCGTTTTTATCGACACCCAAAATACCGATGTTGCCAATGTGGTGGTGGCCGCAAGAATTGATGCAGCCGGAAATGTTCAGGCTAAGGTCGCCCAGGTCGAACTGGTAGTCCAGGTTGTCTACCGCTTCCTGAATGCCCAAGGCAATCGGGATTGACTTGGCATTGGCCAGTGAACAGAAGTCGCCGCCGGGGCAGGCAATCATGTCGCTGACCAAGCCAATGTTGGGCATGGCCAGGTTGTGTTCTTTCAGGGTGCTCCACAATTCGAACAAGTCTTGTTCTGCCACATCGGACAACACAAAGTTTTGTTCGTGGGTTACGCGCAATTCACCGAAAGAATATTGCTCAGCCAAGTCTGCGATCAGGTGCATTTCGTCGGTGTTCGCGTCACCAGGAGCAATGCCGGGGCGCTTCAGAGAAATACTGATGGCTACATAGCCGGGCTGGCGATGTTCGCGTGCATTGCGAATCAACCAGCGGTCAAAGCCCACATGCTTGGCGCGCAAGCCACGGTTTTGTTCGGCAATGGTGGCCACTTGTTCAGCACTGAACTGCTCGTAAGCTGGGGCTGTGAAAAACGCTGCAACGCGGTCAAATTCTTTTTGTGGAATTACCGACACACCACCTTTGATGTGCTGCCATTCCTCTTCAACCTGCTTGGCAAATTCTTCAGAGCCGATGGCGCGCACCAAAATTTTGATGCGGGCTTTGTACATGTTGTCGCGGCGACCATAGCGGTTGTACACGCGCATTACGGCTTCAATGTAGGTCAGCAGTTCTTGCCAGGGCAGGTCGCTTTTGATGACTGAACCAATGACAGGCGTGCGGCCCAAGCCACCACCGGCGAGCACTTGCGCAACCACTTCACCGGCTGCGTTGCGGGTCAGGTTCACGCCGATGTCGTGCACTTGCACGGCAGCGCGATCGACTGCGGCACCATTCACCGCGATTTTGAACTTGCGTGGCAGGTGTGCGAATTCAGGGTGGAAGGTGCTCCACTGGCGAATCAGTTCGCAGAAGGGGCGCGGGTCAACAAACTCATCTTTCGCGATGCCAGCAAACGGATCACTGGTGGTGTTGCGAATGCAATTGCCACTGGTTTGAATGGCGTGCATTTCCACCTCAGCCAATTCGGCCAGAATGTCCGGAATGCTTTCCAGCGCTGGCCAGTTGTACTGAATGTTCTGGCGCGTGGTGAAGTGCGCATAGTTGCGGTCGTATTTGGCAGAAATATCTGCAAGCTTGTGCAGTTGTTTCGCACCCAACAAACCGTAGGGAATGGCAACGCGCAACATGGGCGCATGGCGCTGAATGTACAGGCCGTTTTGCAGGCGCAGCGGGCGGAACTCTTCGTCGGTCAGTTCGCCTTTCAGAAAGCGCTCGGTTTGATTGCGAAACTGAGCCACGCGTTCGCGTACAAGGGCGTGGTCATAGTCGTCGTATTTGTACATTTACATCACCAATTTTGCGGCCACGGCGGTGAGGGTCGTGGCCAATACCCCGCGCAAGAACCGTTCAGGCACTGCGCGACTTAAATAACTACCAATGGTTATGCCGGGAATGGAGCCGATCAGCAAAGCGCCCAACAAACCAAAGTCAACTGTGCCCAGGCTGAAGTGACCAAAGGCTGCAACAGCGGTCAGAGGCACGGCATAAGCGATGTCAGTGCCTGCAATTTCAGAGGCCTTCAGGTGTGGGTACAGCATGATCAGCACCATGGCGCCAATTGCACCTGCACCAATCGATGACACGGTGACCAGCATGCCGATGACTGCGAATGCAACCACGGTCGCGATGGTACGCGTTTTATCCTGCAACTGCGCTTGTGGGTGGTTTTGCAGCCAGTGAACAATTTTTGTTTTGAAAATAAGCACGCCCACGGTCAGCATGACGCAAATGGAAATGGACCAACGAATAAAGACATCGATCGGGCTGCCTTTGCCGGCATTCTGAATGTCCAGCCCGTGCAGAATTGCGATCGTAACCAGTGATGCCGGCACACTGCCCAAGCAGGCCAGTCCGACAATTTTCCAGTTGACCGTGTTGCGCAAGCGATGCACCACGGTGCCAGCACCTTTTGTGATGGCCGCGAATGCAAGGTCAGTGCCCACGGCTGTGGTAGCTGGAATGCCAAACAACACTGTCAGCAAGGGTGTCATCAACGAGCCGCCCCCAACGCCAGTGAGGCCGACCAGAAGGCCGACCGCCAGGCCAGAGACTACGTAGACTAGATTGATGTCGAAGGGCACGTGAAAGCTCGATGAAAATGGTTTTTTGGGACTTGAAGTGTAGGCGCTTCCCTTTATAATTCAAACGACAATATTTCCATTTATATATTCCCCTGTGGAATAAAGGGTTTTTATGAACTTGCACCAGCTTCGATTCGTACGTGAAGCCGTTCGCCATGACTTCAGCCTGACGGATGCCGCCAAAGCCCTGTTTACTTCGCAGCCCGGGGTATCCAAAGCGATCATTGAATTTGAAGAGGAGTTGGGTTTTCAAATTTTCAAGCGCCATGGCAAACGGATCAAAGGCTTAACTGCACCCGGCGAGTTGGTGTATCAAGCCTGTGAGCGCGTGTTGGCCGAACTGGAGAACATCAAACGTGTGGGTGAAGAATTTGCAGCGCGTGAAAGCGGGCAGTTGACCGTGGCCGTGACCCATACGCAGGCACGCTACGTTTTGCCACAGGCGGTGGCTGCTTTCCGCAAGAAATTCCCAAAGGTGAAGCTTATTTTGTTGCAGGGAACGCCTGAGCAACTGGCCCAGTGGGTGCGCAAAGACCAGGCTGACTTGGCTGTGGCCACCGAGGCCTTGGCCGATGAACCGGATTTGGTGACATTTCCCTGTTACGACTGGGGACACATTGCAGTGGCACCCACCGATTCGCCATTGTTAAAGCCGTTTGCGTCGGGTGGGCGACAAATTGCACTGGCCGATTTTGATCAAATGCCTGTTATTACCTACGAAACCCACTTTGCCGGGCGTAAGAAAATTGATGCTGCATTTCAAAAAGCGGGCGTGAATATCGACTTGGTGCTGGAAGCGATTGACGCCGATGTCATTAAAACCTACGTGGGCCTTGGGCTGGGTGTGGGCATTATTGCCGAAGTGGCTTTTGATGCCTTGAAAGACAAAGGTTTGATGGCTGTGCCGGTGGACCACCTGTTTGGCCGCAACACCACGCGCATTGCCTTGCGGCAGGGCGTGTTCATGCGCACGCTGATGTATGAATTCATTGCGGTGTTTGCGCCGATGTTGACACCGAAGCTGATTGATCGTGTGTTGGGTGGTGGTGATGCGTACGATATTTGAGGCGGGGTTTGATCGGCGCGCAGTGCCTGTTGCGACGGAAAATCTGTGGTTCCCAAGCTGAACCTCGCCTGACCTGAACCCGCCCCTCCAAAAAACATGTCGGGGCGGCTTCTGCCCTGAAGGGCACCGGCCCGGCTTGGTGCGCTTGGGCAGATTTTCCCGACTGTCGCAACAAGCACATGCGCTGCCGATCAAACACGCGCACCGCCCGTTGCAGCACGCAGCCGCGACAAGCAGCACCGCCACACCGTTCGAGCCGGCTTCAGTTCAACCCGCCAAACTTCCTCGCAGCCGAGGGGCGATTCCGATAGGAATCGATGCAAAGGCGCTATTGCGCTTTGCATGACCCGAGCCAGAGGAGAGGTTTGGGGGTTCGGGTTGGACTAAGGCTTGGGCGGTATGGCTGTGCTGCTTGTCATTAGCCCCGCATGTGCTTCTGTACGACCTGAAATACCCTTGACGTGTCCTGACTCTTCGGCCCGTTTGCAACCAGTTCATCCAGCAACTCGGCCGTTTTGAACAGCAGCGGCAAGTGCAAGCCTTGTTTTGAAGCAGCATCGGCGATCATCCGAACATCTTTCGCATGCAAATGCGCTTCAATTGAAACCGGGTCGGTGAAGCCTTTCACCATGTGTGGACCAGCCCAGTCCAGCACGCGGCTGGCAGGCAAACCGGCTTGTAGCAACTCAAGCACCACATTCAACTCTGCGCCTTGTTCCAGCGCGTAATTCATGGCTTCGGCAATGCCCACCAATTGAATGCACAATGCCATTTGATTGGCTGCTTTAATCGCCTGACCAGCGCCAGAGGAGCCCACATGGCGAATGGTTTTACCCAGATGCTGCAGCAAGGGTTCGATCTGTTTGAAAGCGGCTAAGTCACCGCCCGCCATCATGCTCAATGTAGCAGCACGTGCGCCAGCAGCGCCGCCGGAAACAGGGCAGTCAATGTAATCGACTTGCCTGGCTTTCAAGCTGCGCGCAATTTCAGCCACGGCAGCCGCATCAATTGTGCTGAAGTCCACAATGATTGAACCGGTTTGTGCATGTTGAGCAATGCCGCCATCACGAAACAGCAGCGATTGAACATCGGCCGTGTTGGTCACATTCAAGGCGATCAGGCGGGTGCCTGCGCACAAGGCTTCAATGCTGGGTTGCGGAACAAGCGGAATGTCAGTCAGCGCTTCGAAGGTGGACGCATTTCGCGCCCAAGCCAGTACGGTGTAGCCCGCTTTGCAAAGGTGGCCCGCCATGGCGGAACCCATGTTGCCTAGGCCGATGAAGCCGATCGTGTGGGGTGTTGGGGATGATGAGTTCATCCCCGGATTATAGTCAGCTTCAGTGGGCCTGCATGCTCGGGTTTTCAGCAATGTGCAGCTCGTTTAAGCGGCAGTACATCAGGTCACCGGTGTGGAAGCGAACAAGTACGGGGTGGCTGGTGGATATCCAGCGACCAAACTCGGCAATGTTATAAGCGATCACCGTGGCTGGCCGGTGATCAATTTCCACTTCGGCGCCAACTTTGAACTGTTTCGCTGTTTCGCGAAGGGTACGCCTGCGCATCAAGGTTTGGCCGTCGGGGTAGCGACGAACACCAGCATTGATTGAACTTGTGTAAGCGATGGTAAGGGGCATGTTTGCCTCCGGTTTGGTGTGTACAACTTAGTTATACGGCACCAATCCGGAAAACATTTTACCGAGTATGGGGGGATAAGCCCCCCAGTTTGTCAATGCGAGGGCAGTAGCAACTGGTTTTGAATCAGCATGAACAGCTCGCTGTTGGGGTCTGCAATGCTGTCGCAAATGCTGAAGTGATCTGCATTCACCTGCAAGGGGGGGTTTAGACCCCAGTGCGATGCCAAATAGGCGCTTTGTTCCTTGAAGGCATCCGTTTCCTTGGTGCCAAAGGCCAGGTGCACAGGAATAGTGGGCTTGGGCATTAAGGCCGGGCTCACCATGCGGGTGCGTTTCTGGTTCAGCTTCAGGTCCTTCTGAATGAAGGGGGTGTGTACCAAGGGGCTCAGGTCGTAGATGCCGGAAATGGCAATCACGGATTTCACCAGGTCTTGGGGCAGGTCAGAGGCCCACAACGGCCAGAAGGCCAGTGCGCTCATTACACCCAAATGCCCGCCTGCGGAATGACCGCACACCACAATTTGATTGGCGTCAAAGCCGAAGCGATCAGCTTGCCGATACAGCCATTCAATGCCGCGCAGGGTTTGGCGTACGCTGTCTTCAATCGTGACACGGGGAATCAGGCCGTAATTTAGCAACGCCACCGAATAGCCGCGTGCCACGTAGGGCTTGGCCAGAAAGGTGAAATCGTATTTGTCCAGCGAGCGCCAGTAGCCGCCGTGAATGAAGATCAGCAGCGGTTTGCCGGGCTTGCCCGGAATCACGTCAACTGTTTCTGCTTCAGATTCGCCGAAATACTGATTCCAGTAACCATCCAGGTCAAAACGTGCATAGCGGGACTGTTCAGCCCAGCGAGCAAAGGTTTTGGGGTGATCGGGCAAATAAGAGCGAACGTTGTACTGGCTCTCGAGCCAAGCCACATCGGGTTGGTTCTCGCCACTTTGGGCTTTTGTGTCGGCCATATGGCAGTGCAAAATTGATTGAGTAGGTTGTTGGGCAGAATAAATTCGTGACACAACATACCGTAACGGGACCAAAAAGTCCAATTTTCATGCCAATTTCGCGGTGGGTGAAACGCCACGGTAATAATTTTGTGCTTACAATGAAAAGTTCAGCGTTTCAGTTGAAGGCTAGCCCAGCACGCAAGCGCAGCAAACACCAACACCGTGGCGGCCATGGGCAATGCGGTGTTGTCGTGCACCACCGAAACCGCGCCACTGGCCAATCCCCCCAAACCAAATTGCGCGCAGCCATACAAGGCTGAAGCAGCACCTGCATTTTTTGGGTGTCTGCCTAGTAATTGCGCCGTGGTGTTGGGTGCCACAAAACCCAGTGATCCCACACACAGCATAAAACCGGCCACCATCAGGCCTAAATTCCAGAAATCCGAACCGCCATTGAATGCGCTGGCCAGCACCATGGTTGCTCCGACCAAGCCCACCATTGATCCAGTTTTAATCAAGGGCGTGGTACCGGTTTTTCTCACCCAGCGCGTAGAGGCGTAACCAAAGCCGATCAGCGTCAGTATGTTGATCCCGAATAGCAAAGCGTAGGTTTTTTCACTCAAGCCGAAAAATTCAATGTAAACAAACGGCGTGCCGGTGATGTAGGCGAACATGGCGGCGAAGTGCGCACCACCGCTCAAGATCAACAAGCGTGCATCGCTGTGTTGAAACACGGTCCAGTACCCTGTAAAAGCCAATGAAATCGATGTCTGGCTGCGGGTTTGGCTCAATGTTTCGGGCAGTAACAAGTAAGCTGCGACTGTGCAGCCCGCGCCAAACAGGGCCAAAGCCAGAAATTCATAGCGCCAGCTGCCCAGTTCAAGGATGTAGGCACCCAGCAGCGGGGCGATCATGGGTGCCAGTGAAGTCACCATGGCGATCATGGCCATGACACGGGCCGACTCGGTTTCTCCAAACAGGTCGCGAACCACGGCACGGGAAATGACTGCGGCTGCACCGCCTCCAAAGGCCTGAACGAGCCGGAACAGCAGCAGTTGTTCAATGGTTTGAGCGAACATGCAGGCTACACTGGCCAGCACAAATACGCCGGTGCCAGCGAAAATCATCCGCCGCCGGCCAAACCGGTCCGAAAGCGGTCCGTAGAAAAGCATGCCCAGTGCGAAGCCAGCCAAAAATACGGTCACCGTTTGTTGGACACGCCCTGCGGGTGCCTGCAGTTCTTCACCAATTGCGGCAAGACTTGGCAGATACAGGTCGATCGCCAAAGGGGCGAAAGCGGCCAGGCAGGCCAGCAGAAAAAACATTGGGCGATTGATCAAGGCATGGGTCCGTTACAAGGCAAATCGCATTGTACGCGTTGTGCGCCGCCGCATTGATTCAAGCTATTTGACAGACAGCGCTTACCTATTTATGGTCATGATCATGTAAGGCCTGTTTTGCATGGGGTGCAGCATGGATTTCACGTCTCTAGACTTGGCCCGTATTCAATTCGCGGCCAACATCACCTTCCATATTCTTTTTCCAACAATCACCATTGGCTTGGGCTGGGTGATGTTTTACCTGCGCTTGCAGCATGTACGCACCGGCAAAACCGAGTGGGAGCAGGCCCATTATTTCTGGACGAAAATTTTTGCGCTGACCTTCGCCATGGGCGTTGTGTCGGGTATCACCATGAGCTTCCAGTTCGGCACCAACTGGCCAGGGTTCATGGAAAAAACCGGAAACATTTCTGGTCCCCTCCTGGGCTATGAGGTGCTTACCGCCTTTTTTCTGGAAGCCACTTTTTTGGGTGTGATGTTGTTTGGCAAGCAACGGGTGTCGCCCAAGGTACATTTGTTGGCTACTTTTTTGGTGGCCTTTGGCACCACGCTGTCGGCATTCTGGATTTTGGTGCTGAACAGCTGGATGCAAACCCCACAGGGCTTTGAGATCATTGATGGTCAAATGCATGCCACCAATTGGCTGGAAATTATCTGGAACCCATCTTTCCCATATCGATTCACGCACATGTTGCTGGCCAGCGGCTTGACCGTTTTCTTTGTAATTGCAGGCGGCAGTGCCCTTCAAATTCTGCGCAAGCGTGAAAAGCCGTTTACCCGCCACATGCTGAAACTGGGGGTTTACGGTGCAGCGGTGCTCATTCCGATCCAGATTTTTGTAGGTGATTTGCACGGTTTGAATACGCTGAAGCACCAGCCTGCGAAAGTGGCCGCCATGGAAGGGGTGTGGGAAACCGAGAAGGGGGCGCCACTGCTGTTGTTCGCCATTCCTGACAGCGAAGCGCGCACCAATCATTTTGAAATTGGCATTCCCAAAATGGCCAGTTTCATTTTGACGCACGACTTCAATGGCGAGATCAAAGGGCTGAATGATTTCCTGAATACGCACCCGCCAGTGGGGCCAGTGTTTTATTCTTTCCGGGTCATGGTGGGCATGGGTGTGTTGATGTTGCTGGTTTCCTGGGCCTCGGTGTGGGCTTTCAGGAAAACCGGCCCTGTGCTTGAAAACAAAACCCATCGACTGATTTTGACTGCCTTGATGTTCATGATGTTCTCGGGTTGGGTAGCCACTGTGGCTGGTTGGTGGGTCACCGAGATTGGCCGTCAACCTTACGTGGTGTATGGCGTGTTGGGTACTGCTGATGTAGTGGCCCAGCACCCGCCGCAGTTGTTGGCTTTTACGGTGTTGTTGTACATGGCCATGTACATTGGTTTGATTATTTCTTATGTGTGGGTGCTGCGGTACATGCTGCTGGGTGGCATTGGTTCATCCAAAAAAGTGAATTGGGGCGGTGTGCCACCCGCCACTACGCCTGCGGACAAACTTCGCCGTGAACAATAAAAGGGGAACTGTGCGATGACGTTCAACGAGTTTTTGCCGCTGTTGTTCATGGGTGTCATGGGGTTGTCGCTGCTGATTTACGTGGTGCTCGATGGTTACGACTTGGGTGTTGGTCTGTTGTTGCCCCATGCAACAGACGATGAAAAAGACACCATGATCAATTCAATCGGCCCGTTTTGGGACGCAAATGAAACCTGGCTGGTGCTGGGCGTGGGCGTGTTGCTGGTTGCTTTCCCAAAGGCCCACGGTGTGGTGCTTACAGCCTTGTATTTGCCAGTCACTTTCATGCTGCTGGGATTGGTGTTAAGGGGCGTGGCTTTTGATTTCCGTGTGAAAGTAGACGTGGCCTACAAGCCCCTGTGGAACCGCATTTTTTTCATCGGTTCACTGGTTACATCGGTTTCTCAGGGCTGGATGCTGGGTAGCTACATTACGGGTTTCTCGAACCATTGGTCGCAATTGGTCTTCAATTTGGGCGTGGCCATTACCTTGCCATTTGCCTACACCTTGTTGGCCAGCGGTTGGTTGATCATGAAAACCGAAGGCGATTTGATTGAGAAGTCTCGCCGATGGGGGCGAATCAGTTTTTGGCCCATGTTGGCCTCCATCGCCTTTATTTCTGCCATGACGCCATTGGTGGTCCCTGAAATTTTTGACAAGTGGTTCAGCTTTCCCAACATTGTCGCCTTGGCACCCATCCCAATTGCCTCCATGTTGTGCCTGTGGGGTATTCACCATGTGTTGAGCAGTCAGCGCTTGATGGACGCTGGCTACGGCTGGATGGTGTTTGCGCTCACTGCGGGTGTCATGACTCTGGCCTTTATGGGCCTGGCCTATAGCCAGTACCCGTATGTGGTGCTGAATCAGTTGACCGTGTGGGAGGCGGCCTCGTCACCGGAAGCATTGAAGATTATTCTTGTCGGTGTAGTGATCACTTTGCCAACCATCCTCGGGTACACTGCGTTTTCTTATAAAGTGTTCTGGGGCAAGGCCAAAGAACTGTCTTATCAGTAATAACGCACCGAAGGAATTTGTTGAAATGAGCATCAGGCAACTGAGCAATGACGTCGCCGTGTGCGGCCAAATCAGCCCCGAAGATCTCGAGGCGATTGCTGAAATGGGTTTCAAAACCATTGTGAACAACCGGCCCGATCACGAAGTGGGTGCGCGGTTGAATCATGCTGAAATCGCGGCCAAGGCAAAAAGTCTGGGTTTGTCCATGCACTATCTGCCACTGGATGTGGGGCAGCCACCTCCGCAGGCTTTGCTTGAGGAGTTCAAGCGCATTCTGGATGCTGCTGAAAAGCCCGTGCTGGCCTACTGCCGAAGCGGCAACAGGTCAGGGCAAATTTACATGGGTGCGTGTGCGTTGAAGTGATTCAGTGGTCTTTTCGAACGCTGGGTGTTTGCTGTGGCATGGCCAATGCCAATTCACGAATCATTTTAACTGTGTCAATGTCCGCGGCGCGGTAAGCCTGCTTGCGAATTTCGTCCACGTCCAGTGAAGGAGCGCCCGATACTTCGCCAGTGTTGGGGGCATCGCTGACCTGATATTGAAAGCGCAACCACAATTCACCTTGGTTGGGTTCCTCTATGGAAATCGTCAGGGTGCTGTCACCGCAAAACTGATTGGCTGTAATTCGTGTTTCAGTCCGGTCCTCTTCATGCAGTTCCATGGTGTCTGCAATCTGGAAGGGGCCGTAATTGAGGACTCGGGCCAGTGTGGTGATATTGCCTTGTTGTCCGGTTTGTATCACCTGCGCATCTTCAAGACCAAGAATGAAGCGGGTCGGTTTCCAGGCCCGTGCTACCAAACCAAACCAGAGTTGTTGCCTTGTTAACCAGTCTACGCCAGGCAAGCTCGGGTCGTTGATCTGCACCAAATGTTCAAATTTCATGAAGGGGGTCCTGTGATACACCGACAAGGTACTACAAAACGTTACTCGGATTCCACCTGCTATCACGGGGTGGTCTATTTGGTCGAGGTGCCGTCCATTGAGACGGGCGATATCAAAGCGCAAACCGCGGACTTGTTGGCCAATCTGGACAAGGTCATGGCTGCAGCGGGCACGGACAAAAGTCGACTGCTTCAAGTGCAAGTGTTTTTGACCGACATGGCCGATTACGATGGCTTCAATGTGGTGTGGGAAGGGTGGTTGCCCGAGGGCTGTGCGCCTTCACGCGCCTGTGTTGAAGTCAAAGGCCTTGCCAGAAAGGGCTGGAAAGTGGAGTTGGTTTTGACTGCAGCAGCTTACTGACCAAGCAGGCAGAGCCTGTGTTGCAGGGTTTTCAAATTGTTTTTCAGGTGATCCATGGCCTGCGGACTCGGCTCCAAACCCTGTACCACCAGATTTTCCATTTGCTGCAAAAAGCCTGCAAAATCGAGTTCCCCAACCAGCTTGCAGTGGCCTTTCATCGTGTGAAGTGCACGTTTGGCATCTGGCCACAAACCTTGTTGAATGTTTGTTTCAATGCTGATGAGCAAGACCGGGATTTCAGCAGCAATCATGTCGAGGGTAATTTTCAGCAATTCTTTGTCGTGATCAAAGTTTTGCATTGGAATCGGTGAGATCTTGAATTTCATTCGAGCCAGCACCGCTTCAATGTCGCTGCGTTTGAACGGCTTGGAAATGTATTCACGCATGCCGGCTGTCATGCAGGCTTCACGCGTGTCGGCAATTGCATCAGCCGTCAGGCCAACAATTGGCAAGTCTTTGTGCTGCGGTTTGCCCAGTATCGTGCGGCAGGCTTCCAGTCCACCCATGTTCGGCATGTGCATGTCCATGAACACCAGATCAAACTTTTCTTCATCCACCGCTTGAACAGCGGCCAGCCCGTCATCGGCAAACCGATATGAAATACCCAGTTGAGTGAGCACGTGGGAAATGAAGGTCTGGTTGACCATGTTGTCTTCAGCAACCAGCACGCGCAGCGCTGTCGATGCCATGCCCATTTCAGAAGGTGAGGAAGGTTGGGGTGTTGTGTTCATGCTCGAATTATCAGGCATATCTTGGGCAATGGCGGGTGCAATCAGTGTTGGCAGGCTTAAAGTGAAACTGAACTCACTGCCAACGCCTTCTTCGGACCACAAATGAATGCGGCTGTTCATCAACTCTAACAAGCGCTGAGTAATTGTCAAACCCAAGCCTGTGCCACCGTACTTTCTGGCTGTGCCGGGTTCAGCTTGAGAAAAGGCCTTGAAAATTTCAGAGCGCGCAGATTCCGAGATGCCCATGCCGGAATCACGCACTGCAAAGTGAATGCGGCGGGGGGCATCGGGGTCGCTCGGCTGGCTTGAATTCATCATGACATGCAGTCTGACTTCGCCTTGGTGGGTGAATTTCAGTGCATTGCTCATCAGGTTATTCAGCACCTGCATGATACGTGCACAGTCGCCGAGTAAGTAATCAGGGACTGCAGATTCAATGTTCAAAACAACTTTCACGCCGGGTTTGGCATAGGCACCAGAGACCATTTTAATGACTGCTTCCACATTGCTGCGCAGGCGAAAGGGTTGTGGGTCCATGTCCAGCCGGTTGGCATCGATTTTTGAAAAGTCGAGAATGTCGTTCACCACACGTAGCAGGTGCTCGGCACTCAACTGGATTAATTCCAGGTTTCGCCGGGGCTTTTCAGCCAGTGACTTATTGCCCAGTGTGATTTCAGTCAGACCCAGAATACCGTTGAGCGGGGTACGAATTTCATGGCTCATGTTGGCCACGAATTGTGATTTCAGGTCATTGGATTTGTCGGCCTTTACCTTGGCTTCCTGCAAGGCTTTGTTCTTTTTCAGCAAGGCCGCCGAGGCCCAGTTCAGGGTGTTGTGCAACATGGTGAGTTCACGCGAACTGGGTGCCCGCGCATGTTCAATGCCTTGGTCTTTCACCATGAGTTGCGCGAAATCGGTCAGGGAATGAAGCTCAACAATTGTCTTGCGAATGAATAGCCACAAGGCCAGTGCAGCTGGAAAAATCAGGATCAGCGCCAGCAGAATGTTGCGCCTGACCAATTCAGACTGTTTGGTCTGCAGGGGCGACAAGTCAAATTCCAGCACCACCATGCCAATCAATCGGCCGGAGTCCACCGGTTCGATCACGGTCAGGAACCGTTCATTGCGCAGTAGTTGTGTGCCTGTGTTGCCTTGCTCAAAGCCATGAATGACCAGGCGGTCAGTGTTGTATTGGGCGACCAGACGCTGAGTGTCGGAATCGCGCACAACTTGCGCCAGGACTTGTCCGTTCAAATCGGTGACCACCGCAGAATACAGGTCCTCAAATCCGTCGGTTTTCAACAGCAATGTTTCGATGACGGCGAAGTCTTTTTGCAGCATGTGACTGTTGCTGGATACTGCAAGATTGAAGGCCAAGGCGCGGGCCTGCCGGCTGAAAACGTCTTCCAGTTCGTCCCGCTGGGTTTTTGTGTTGAACCAAGTGAAGGCAAATGCCAGAAACAGCAACAGCCCGATACCCAGGCCCAAAAACTGGGTTCCAAGGCTGGGATGAATCATGTTGTTGAACGGAGGTTTCACTTTGAAACAAAGGCCTCCAGTCCCAGTTTTTCAAGCGATTGGTAGTCTTTGCTATAGCTGGCACGGATTGGGTTGTCCATCTGAATGCCCGCACCTACTGGTTTATTGCTCTGAATGTAGACCAGGATTGCCTTGCTCAATGCTTCTTGTGTGGCTTTGTTTACGCGTGGGTGGGCGGCAATCGGATGCGGTGGCACAGGCGGTGTTTCGTAAATAATCGACACCTTTTGTTGCAGTTCCAGACTTTCAGCCAACAGGGTTGAGCTCACCATGCCGCCCGCCTGGCCTTCGTTGCGAACCACGCCTCGAATGACATTTGGATGGGTTTTGACGTACTTGGTGGTGAATTTGAGCCCTAGTTCTCGGGTCAACAATGCACGCATGTAAAGCGACGCACCGAATGCGTTGGGCGAGGGAAACAGCAGCGTTTTGCCGTTCAAGTCTTCAAGTTTCTGGATCGAGCCTGATTCACTGTTTTTGGGGGCGATTAAAATACCGGTCAGCGGCTTGCTGTCTCGTACCATGGGAATATAACCCTGGGCCTTCCTCGCCATTACCATGTGGTAAGGGTTGCAGTAGATTAAATCTGCGTTACCAGCCAGAAACTCACTTTCGAACTCGGTGATGTCTTTGGCAAACACCAGCTCAATTTTCGGCAAACCCTGACCCTGAATACCATCGAGCAGCTTGCTCCAGGTGGCGTGTATTTCCGTGGCCGGAAACTGTGGTACTACCATCAGACGCAGTGTGGAATTGTTGTCAGCAGCGTGAGCGAAACCCGTGTTTGTCACCACAAACAGTGTGACAATACATGGCGCGAGCAGGCGTAGAAATGAGTTCAGAAGCGATTGCATGAATCCTCAAGTGTTAAATTTTAATATATGACTTATTTTAGAATTAGTCCAATATTCTGGATGATTAGAGAAAGCAGGTCTTTCTACCCCATTTCACGCGTAGGGGCTTTCCATGGCTGACAAGCACTTGCATCCGCAACCGGTGGGCGTGTTTGACTCGGGCGTGGGCGGATTGTCTGTGCTTCAAGCCCTGCTGCAACAATTGCCCGCTGAGCGATTTACTTTCGTTGCAGACGAGCGATTCCTGCCCTACGGCGACAAACCCCAGCACGAGATCACTGACCGTGTGCTGACTCTTTCCAATTGGTTGCGAAACGCGGGTTGCAAGGCCTTGGTGATGGCGTGCAACACGGCCACTGCAGCCGGTGCCAGCCAGGCTCGGGCCGCGCATTCCAATTGGCCAATTGTGGGCATAGAGCCCGCAATCAAGCCGGCCAGCATGATGACTAAAACCGGTGTTGTGGGTATTCTGGCCACCACCAACACGGTGGCCAGTGAGCGCTTTAAAACGCTGGTCGAGCGGTTTGACCCCTTGGCCAAGGTGGTCGCGCAGCCATGCCCCGGCCTGGTGGAATTGATTGAGCAATCGCCTTTGCCGCAAGCCCGTGTCAATGAACTCTTGCAGCCTATCGTTGCCGGTTTGGTGGCCCAGAACGCCGATGTGATTGTTCTGGGTTGTACGCATTATCCATTCGTGGCCCGACAAATTGCCGCCCTTGCTGGACCCGCTGTGGCTGTGATTGAAACAGGCATGCCTGTGGCGCGGCAATTGCGATCACGATTGGAGACCGAGGGTTTGTTGAACAGTCAACCTTTGACAACTGACCTGACGGATCGTGTGACTTTTTTCACGACAGGTGACCCCGAAGCGTTCAAGAAGAAGTTGTTGAGTTTGTTGGGCGCGCAGTGGGAAGGTGCCAAGGTGCAACACCTTGCGGTTTAGCTGGCCAGCATTTGAGCCACATGAACGAACTGCGCCGGTGCTATTTCCTCGGCGCGCGCAGTCAGCGCGATACCGGCTTGTGCTGCAATGGCTTCGGGCACCACATCGGCCCACGTGTTGCGCAACATTTTGCGCCGTTGTGAAAATGCGGTACTGACCACCCGACTAAACACTGAACCCGGTATGTTGGCGCGCACTTCAGCAGCCTTGGGCACCATGCGAACGATGGCCGACATCACGCGGGGTGGCGGGTCGAAACATTCGGGTGGAACATCAAATAAATGGTCCATGTCGTAATAGGCTTGCAGCATGACGGAAAGCCGGCCGTAGTCACTTGTCTTGGGTGCTGCCACCATGCGGTCAATCACCTCTTTTTGCAGCATGAAGTGTTGATCAATGACCTGGTCTGCTACGTCGAGCAGGGCAAAAAGAATGGGCGATGAAATGTTGTAAGGCAGGTTGCCCACCACACGGAATGGCGCCTGGATTTGAGCAAAATCAAATTTCAGCACATCCACTTCATGCACAGTCAGCTTGTTTTTCCAGGGGCCGGTGCGCAGTTTCTCGGCCAAATCCCGGTCAATTTCAATCACCTGCAGGTGATTCACTGCTTTGAGCAGCCAGAAGGTCAGTGCACCCAGACCGGGGCCAATTTCCACCAAGGTGTCGTCAGGCCGCGGGCGCATTTCACCAATCAGGTTCGACAACACACTTTGATCGGTCAGAAAGTGCTGGCCGAATCGTTTGCGGGCTTGGTGCTTCATTGCACATTCCTTCGGCACAGGTCCATGTGGTGTGCGCATTCAATTGCTTCGTTCAGGCTTCCGGCATCCATGTTGCGGGTGCCTGCCAGGTCAAGTGCCGTGCCGTGGTCGACCGAGGTGCGAACAATCGGCAAACCCAGCGACACGTTGACGCCTTGCCCAAAGCTTGCATGTTTCAGCACAGGCAAACCCTGATCGTGAAACATGGCCAGCACAGCGTCGCTGTCTTGAAGGTACTTTGGTTGAAACAGGGTATCGGCCGGGAAGGGACCTTGAACATTGTGGCCCAAGGCCTGCAATGCCTTGATCACCGGAGAAATAGTCTCGATTTCTTCCATGCCCAGATCGCCAGATTCACCCGCATGCGGATTCAAGCCGGTAACCAGAATCTTCGGTTGGCTCAAATTCCAGTACATCGACAGGTCCTTGAGCATGATGTTCAAGGTGCTTGTCAGGGACTCGCGGGTGATGGCCTGGGGCACTTTTGAGAGCGGTATGTGTGTGGTGGCCAAGGCCACTTTCATTTGACCGCCAATCAACATCATCACGACTTCGTTTTGGCCGCAACGCTCGGCCAGATATTCAGTGTGACCCATGAAACCGGGCCGGTGCGGGCTGATTGCCGATTTTTGAATGGGTGCAGTCACCATGGCTGCTGCGTTGCCTTTCAGACAGGCGTCGCACGCAGTGTTCAGCAAATCGAGCACATAGGGTGCATTGGCTGCACTGGGTTGCCCGGTGGTGCAGGGGGCATTCAGCGCTTGGTGCAGCAGGTAATAACCGGGCTCGGCGGGTACGTCGAGAAGCGAGTCTATTCTTGTCCAGACCGGTTCAATGCCGGCGGCCTGGGCGCGATCCGTCAGTAGTTCCGCATCGCCAAGAATAATCAGTGGACGACCCAGCCTGCGTGCCTGACTGGTTTCAGCCAGCAATGCACACAGTTCAGGGCCAATGCCTGCCGGTTCCCCACTGGTGATCAGGATCGGTGGGTGAATTTGCTCGCTCATGCAGCGGCTTTACAGTCGAATTTCAATGAAGGTTGTGTCGCGCAACTGACGCAGCCATTCCTGATAGCTTTCTTCTGATTTGCTGGCACGAATGGCTTGGCGGGCCGCCTGGCGCTGGCGCTCTTCAGACGCTGCTTGTTGGCGGCGCTCAACGACCTGTACGATGTGAAAACCAAATCGGCTTTGGAATACAGGGCTTACGCCACCCGGGCTGAGCTGGTTCATTTCGCGTTCAAATTCCGGCACAGTGTCGCCAGGGTATAACCAACCCAAATCGCCACCTTTTGCGGCAGAACCGTCTTGGGAGAAGCGTTTGGCCAGTGCTTCAAAATCGGCTGCACCGCCGCGCAGTTGTTCCAGGGCAAAGTTCAAGCGTCGCTGTGCTTCTGCTTCGGTAATGTCCGGGCCGGTGCGAATCAGGATGTGGCGCGCGCGGGTTTGAGTGACAGGCGTGTTGTCCAGTGCAGCGCCGCTTTCCCGCCGTCCCAACACTTTCAATACGTGAAAGCCATTGGGGCTGCGAACAGTTTGCACCGCGTTGATCTGGCCTTTCACAAGGAAGTCTGTGAACAATGTGGGTACCACATCGTAGCCTGACCAGCCCATTTGACCTGTGCCTTCAATGGCCAACTCGGGATTGGCTTTCAGGATGTCTTCCAGTGACTTGCCTTCTTGCAGTGCCTTTTCAAGGGAATCCACCTTTGCACGCGCTTGGTTCAGGGTACTGCCGGCGGCGTCGCTTGGCGCTTTCACCAGCAGTTGGGTCCAGTTCACTTCAGGCTTGTTGGCGGCCGCGCCACCTTGTGTGCGAGCGGCCAGGTAATTCTGGATTTCGGCGTCTGATACTTGAATACGGGCCTCAACTTCGCGCTCGCGAAGGCGGCCCAGGGTGATTTCGCTGCGTACTTCTTCGCGGAAGCGGGCAGGTGAAACCCCTTCTTCCTGCAGTCGCACCAGAAAGTCCTCCAAAGGCAAACCATTCTGGTCTGCGACACGGGCCATGGCGGCTTCAATTTGGGCTTCTTCAATCCGGATGCCCACTTCTTCGGCCTTTTGCAGTTGGGCGCGGTCCATGACCATGCGATCCAGCACTTGTTTGCGAAGCTCGATTCGATCGGGCAGTGGTGCACCCCGACGGGTCATTTGACGCTCGATCAGCGCGACCTGGCGGTTCAGTTCGCTGCGCGTAATGATGTCCGTGTTGACCACGGCCACAATGCCGTCAATGCTCGCGGCGCCAGAACCACTGCCTGCGCCCAAGGTGGGGCTTAGTTTGCCACCGGATTGTGCCAGGGCAAAACCCATGGCCGACAGGGCGGTGATCGCGAATAACCAGTGTTGAATGTGCTTCATGTTCATGTGTTATTGGGTGCTTAGTTGTGAGGAAGAGAAAGGCGTATACCCGGGCACTTTTCTCGACAACAGGTCAGCCGGGTTGGAACCCAGACGACCCAATCCATTGAGTTCAAGCTGTACAAACAGCGATGTAGTTTCCAGCAAAGGGGCAGTTGCGAAACGCTGCGCAATCACGCGCACAGCCCAGCATCCTTCGCTGTATTCCAGACCTGCCACGCCTTCAATCAGGCGGTTGTCCAGCACAGAGTAGTTCAGTCGACCCACGCCGCTCCAGCGGTCCGAGATTGGCCATTGACCCGAAATGTCAAACTGGTCGATCTGCTCCCTAGTGTAACGATAACCCACGTTCAGCAGTTTACCTTGCGACGGCGCGTAGCTGACCGTGATGTTGCCGCGTTCATGGCGACCTGTTTCTGCACTCAGCTGCGTGGTGGCGTCCAAAAACACCGATTGGCTGATTCGGCCCCGCGCATTGGCGAAGAAGTCTGAATCGCTGGTGGTGGGTGCTTCGAAGCCCTGAAGGATCACCCGAGGGGTGCTCAAATTCAGGCGTTGGCCGCCGGTGACGCTGAACAGTTCTTCACTGGTGACGCCGTCGTAGAAGCGACTGGTCACAGCCAAGGTCAACTGGTTGGCGTCGCCCACCCGGTCAAATCCGGAGTAGCGGTTTTCCGCAAAAATACGGCTGATGCTTTGATCCGTCACGCTGGTGTCAAAGATCGGCTGGTCGGACTGATCCTTGAAAGGCGTGTACAGGTAGAAAATTCGGGGCTCAAGGGTTTGGTTCACGTCCCGGCCGAAAAAGCTGGTTTTCCGGTCGAAGTACACCGTACTATCCAGCGACACGGTCGGTATCACGCTGCCCGGGGCAGCAGGAGCGCCCAGGTTTTGTCCCTGAAGATCGTAGGTCGTGGCCTGCACCGACAAGGCGGGTGTGAACGAGAACTCGGAGCGCTGAATTGGCATGAAAACCCGGGCTCGAGTGACGCCACGAGACCCTTCCACACGGGGCGGAGCCGAGGATGGGCGTGCGAAATCAGTGTACTGCCCGGCCACGGAAACAAAAGCGTTTGCATTGCCGATTCGGGTGGGGGTCAGTTCAATGCTGGCCTCGGGCAGGCGGTCATAAGGTTCAACAATGATGTCGTTGAACAGTTGCAGGGTTTGATGCGCCACGGTGCGCACATTGGCACTCCAGTTTTTTTGGCGGTACGACAGGTAACCTTCCTGCACCAGAATACGCTGCGAGGCCACTGCCTGCGTACGCGAGAAGTCAACAAAATAATTGTCGTCGGAAACCTGATTGAAGTTCACGCCCGCGTAAAACGGACCTTTCTCGTATCGATGCAGCACCGACAAGGCTGAACGGTCAGTGCCGGTTTTTTCGTCATCAGGCAGGAAGTCGTACTTGATCTCGCCTTCATTGCTGGGCGTCAAATACCGGGTTTGAGTACCGATCTGGAACCCACGACCAGAAATGATCTTGGGGTACAGGGTCATGTCTTTGTCGGGCGCAATGTTCAAATAATACGGAACTGTGACTTCAAGACCACTGTTGGACACGGTGCCAAACGAGGGCGGCAAAAAGCCGCTTTTGCGCCGATCCGTTGTGGGGAAGGAAAAGTAAGGTGCGCCCAAAATTGGCACATCCTGAAATACCACCTTTGCGCCCCTGGCGCGACCCACTTCAGAGGCCTGATCAATTTCCAGGGAATCCGCCGTGATGTACCAGTCACCTTGGTCGGCCGCGCCCGGATTGGGCACTTCGCACACGGTGTAATTCGGATTCTCCAGCGTCAGGGTTGAAATACCGTCGTATTGCATGCGGTCGGCGCGACCTTTGCCATTGATTTCCAGCAACTCAAAAGTCGGGTTGGTCATCTCGCTTTCGCCCGTGCCCAGCTTCACGCTGCCTTCTGGCGCACGCAAAATCATGTTTTCCTGTTCAATGATCAGGTTGCCTTTGGCGGTGGCCCGGTCGGTGATGGGCGAGTAATTGATTGAATCGCTGAACAGTTTCAGTTTGTTGCGGCGAACTTCAACATTGCCTTCAAGAAAAGTTTCCTCTGCACTGTTGCCGTAGAGCCTGTCGGCAGAAATATAGGTCGACTCGTCTTCGGGGATCGGAGTATTTACACCCAGGAAGCCACCGTCGATTTTCAGGCGTGTGGGTGCCTCAGCGGTTGGGGGCTGAGCCTCAGTAGTTTGAGCAAGCGCAGGCGCACCCAGGCAAAACAAGGCCAGGGCGATGGCTGTGGGGCGGGTCGGCACGTGGTGCACTTGCAATAAATTTTTGCTTTTGTTCAAGCTGGGTATGTACTCAAATAGGTGACGGGTCGATCAAGCGCCATTGGATCCTACTATTATAGGCATCTAAGTACACATTAATGAGATTGGACGGTTTGATGAGCGCCTTGCGTCAAGAAATGTTGAAAAAATGGTTGGTCGGCCTTCCCGGGTTCGACCTTGACTTGAATACCTTGCAGTCTGCATCCAGCGATGCCAGTTTTCGTCGGTATTTTCGCGTGAGCGAAGCCAATAACGCGCGAACCCTGATTGTGATGGACGCGCCACCTGACAAAGAAGATGTTCGCCCATTCGTCCATGTGGCCGGCTTGTTGCGAGACGGTGGCTCCAGAGCACCCCAGGTATTGGCGCAAAATCCGGATGACGGTTTTTTGCTGCTGGAAGATTTTGGCAATACCACCATGTTGCAGGGCTTGAATGCCCAACCCGACCAGAAAGATGCCTTTTACATGCAGGCACTGAACGACTTGGTGCACCTGCAGGCCAACACCCGCACCGACGGCATACCCGCCTACAGTGCCGACAAGTTGCTGCAGGAAATGAATTTGTTTGATGACTGGTATGTTGGCAAACACTATGGTGCCGAGCTGACCGATCAGGAACGCAACTGGCTTGACAGCATCAAAGGCATGCTGATTCAAAGTGCCTTGGCTGAACCCCAGGTGTTTGTTCACCGCGATTACCACAGCCGCAATTTGATGCTGACCAGTGAACCCGGTGCGCTACCGCAGTTTGGCATTCTTGACTTTCAGGATGCTGTAAAAGGCCCGCTGAGCTACGACCTGGTCAGTATTTTGCGCGATGCCTACATTGAGTGGCCCGAGGCACAAACCCTGGACTGGACCGTGCGTTATTGGGAGGCCGCCCGCAAGGCTGGTTTGCCCATTTGCGAAGACCCCGGCGAGTTTTATCGCCAGTTCGACTTCATGGGTTTGCAGCGTCATCTGAAAATTCTCGGCATTTTTGCACGCCTGAATTACCGGGATGGCAAAGCCCAGTATTTGAACGATTTGCCGATGGTGTTGCGTTATGTGCGTTTGGTGGCAGGTCGTTACATTGCCTTCAAGCCGCTGTTGCTGCTGCTGGATCGCTTGGAAAACAAGGCTGTGAAAGTGGGGTACACGTTTTAAATGAAGGCGATGATACTGGCAGCGGGGCGTGGCGAACGCATGCGCCCATTGACCGACCATTGCCCCAAACCCCTGTTGTCAGCAGGTGGAAAACCTTTGTTGCAATGGCATATTGAAGCGCTGGCTGTAGCTGGAGTTACAGAAATTGTCATCAACCATGCGCATTTGGGTCACCAGATAGAAAACCATTTTGGTGATGGTTCAGCTTTGGGTGCGCAGCTAAGCTATTCAGCCGAGGCCACTGCACTGGAAACCGCTGGTGGCATTCGAAAGGCTTTGCATTTGTTGGGTAGCGCGCCGTTTCTGGTCATCAATGGCGACGTGGCCTGTGAATGGCCGGTGGCCCGAGCCCTGCAAATTGCAGCCGAATGGAAGCCAGAGCAGCTTGCCCACTTGGTGATGGTGCCCAACCCGGCGCACAACCCGGAAGGTGATTTTGCATTGCAGGGCACAGTGCTCAAACAGCCTGAGGCAGGCGATGCGGCATTTACATTTTCAGGTGTTGGTGTTTATCACCCAGACCTGTTCGCAGGCATACAGCCCGGAGTTGTTGCCAAACTTGCGCCATTGTTGCGTGAAGCGATGGCAGCAGGCAAAGTACATGGTGAGTTGTTCAACGGTTTCTGGATGGACATTGGCACACCAGAAAGGCTTGAAGAACTTGACCGACGATTGAATTCAGTAAGGAAGCATTAGCATGAGTAGGTACCCCACCCACAATCCTTTGATCTACGCCAAGCGCCGCGAGCAGCTGGCACGCCGTTTGAAGAAAATGGGCGGTGGTGTCGCGTTGGTGCAGTCGGGCATGGAAGTGATGCGCAATCGCGATGCAGATTACGCCTTCCGTTCCGACAGTTATTTTTACTACCTCACCGGCTTTCCCGAGCCCGAGGCGTGTCTGGCCCTGGTGGTACCACCCAGTGGCGATTCCCGTGCGGTGCTGTTTTGCAGGGAGAAAAACGAAGAGCGAGAAATTTGGGAAGGTTTTCGTTTTGGCCCCAAAGCAGCGCAATCGGCTTTTGGCATGCACGAAGCCCACAGCATTGAAGACCTTGAAGAGCATTTGATCGACACACTGGCCAATCAGCCCGCCGTGTTTTTGCGTTTGGGTGAAGACGAAAGCCTGGAAGCCGCGGTTGCGGATGTGTTGAAAACTTTGCGAGGCAAAGCCCGCATGGGTATTTCAGCGCCACATGCTGTGCTTGATCTGAGCCACTCACTCGATGAAATGCGTTTGATCAAAGACAAAACTGAAATCGACATCATGCGCCGCGCCGCCCATATTTCAGCCCATGCACACATTGCCGCCATGCAGGTGTGCCAGCCGGGCAAATTTGAATTTGAGGTGGAGGCGGAATTGCTGTATCAGTTCCGAAAGAACGGCTCTGAAGCACCTGCGTACGGTTCAATTGTGGCCTCGGGTGCGAATGCCTGTGTGCTGCATTACCGGGCCAACGACGCCAAAATGCGCGACGGCGATTTGTTGCTGATTGACGCCGGTTGCGAGATGGATTGCTATGCCTCAGACATCACCCGAACGTTTCCGGTCAATGGCCAGTTCAGCAAAGCCCAACAGGCTGTGTATGAAGTGGTATTGAACGCGCAGTATGCCGCAATTGATGCCACCAAACCCGGTGCCCGGTTCAACGACCCGCACGACGCTGCAGTCAAGGTACTTGCCCAGGGTTTGATCGATTTAAAGCTGTTGAAAATGGGTTTGAATGAAGCCCTTGAAAGTGGTGCTTACAAACGCTTTTACATGCACCGCACCAGCCATTGGTTGGGTATGGATGTACACGATTGCGGCAGCTACCGCGACCCCTCGGCCAAACCCGAAGACGGTGTTGCACCCCACACCAGCCGCAAGCTGGAGGCGGGCATGGTGTTGACGATTGAGCCCGGTTTGTACATTCGCCCCGGCAAAGGCGTGCCCAAGCAGTTCGAGAACATTGGTATTCGCATTGAAGACGATGCATTGGTGACCCAGAAAGGCTGCGACATTTACACAGCCGATGCGCCCAAAACAGTGAATGAAATTCACGCAACCATGAAAGCCCATAAAAAAACAAGCAGCAAGGCGGCCTGACCATTCCATGACTTCGCACACTGATTTTGATGTGGCCATTGTTGGGGCTGGCCCCGTGGGTCTGGCCTTTGCCGGGTGGCTGGCCAACACCTGGGGTGACCGTGCCAATCGAATTGCCATTTTTGATGCCAAGGCCTTGGAGGTGTCCGAGCGCGACCCGCGAATTCTGGCTTTGTCAGATGCCACACGTTTGCGCCTGGCCAGTTTGGGTTTCCCTGCCGATGCAACTCCGATTCACCACATCCACGTGTCTGAACAATCGCGTTTCGGCCAGGTGCGAATGAAGGCCGATGAACTCGGGCTGCGCGCTCTTGGGTGGACTGTTCGTTACGGTGACCTGGTGAACTGCTTGTCCGAATCACTGGAACGCAGGGGAGTAAAAATATTTCGCCCTGCCAATGTGAAATATGCGCACCGCAGTGCAGTCGATTCTCTTGAAGTGCTGGAACTTGACGATGGCACCGAATACACGGTGAACCTTCGAGTGGATGCCGAGGGCGGGCTGTATGGCGAAGCCGGTGAACGCGACCAGGTGGTGGATTACGACCAGTGGGCCTTGGTCAGCGAAGTGGTGTTGACTGTTGAACCTGGTTTGTTGACTGGCAGCAATACGCTGGCCTTTGAGCGATTCACCTCGGAAGGGCCTTTGGCTTTGTTGCCAATTTCCACTGACCAGCGCAAATACTCATTGGTGTGGTGCGCCCCGCTGGCACAGGTTCAAAAGCGCCTGGCCAGCAGCGACGCCGAGTTTTCCGCCGAATTGCGACAGCAGTTTGGGCGGCGAATTTCCATTGAACAAATCGGCCCAAGAAAAAGCTTTCCCTTGGGCATGAACTGGCGCGACAAGCTGGTGCAGGGGCGCCGTGTAGCAATCGGTAACGCCGCGCAAATTCTGCACCCAGTGGCCGGACAAGGCCTGAACCTGGGTTTGCGGGATGCCGTACAGTTGTGCCGCAGCATCGACCCCTCAACTGTTGCGGATGAGCATCGCTTGAGCGCCGCCCTGGATGAATTTGAGAAATCCAGAGTGGCTGACCGACAGGTGGTTGTTAGAATGACAGACTGGATGGTGAAGGGTTTTTCCAATCACAATCCCTTGCTGGGTGCTGGCCGACAAATGGCCTTGAACGTGATGGAGTTCACGCCACCTCTTCGCAAGCAGTTTGCTGAATTGATGCTGTTCGGCCTGGCTGTTTAATCTGGAGCGTTTTACCCATGTGGTCTGCCGAATTGTTGCGTGCCCGTTTTGCCATGGCTGAATTGCCTTGGCAGCCAGAGCCGCTTGAAGAACGTTTTTTCAAAGATCGCGACCCTGCTGATGCTGCTGTACTGGTGCCACTGGTACAACGCACCGAAGGCTTGCAGGTGCTGCTGACCATGCGCACCGCGCATTTGAACGACCACGCCGGGCAAATCAGCTTTCCCGGTGGGCGCTGTGAACCCGAAGACGGTCACCCGGTTGAGACCGCCTTGCGGGAAACTGTTGAAGAAACCGGCTTGGCCCGCGAGTTCATTGAAGTGCTGGGCACCATGCCGGTGTACCAAACAGCCACCAACTTTTTGGTCACCCCAGTGGTTGCACTGGTACAGCCAGGCTTTACTCTGGCACCCGATGAATTCGAAGTTGAAGAGGTGTTTGAAGTGCCACTGTCGTTCTTGATGAACGCAGACAATCACCAGCAGCGCAGCCTTCAGACCCCGATGGGTCAACGTACTTTCTACGCCATGCCCTACGAGTGCCCTGTGAGGCAGAAGAACTATTTCATCTGGGGTGCCACTGCGGCCATGCTGCGCAATTTGTATCATTTTCTGAACGCGAAGGCCTAACGCTTTGTCCTACCTCGCCCTGCTGATTGCCGTGGTGTGTGAAACCTTCCTGCCCGATGGTGTGTTCACCCGCGCCCGTGGCTGGGTTGATCGATTCAACCAGGAACTGGAAATCAATTTGGAGACCCTTGGTGCCCCGCGCTTCGCTTACCTGCAATGGTTGGCCCCCATGCTCATCTGGCTGCTTGGGGTGTATTTCCTGTATCAGGTGTTGTGGATGATCTCGCCTTTGGTGGCAGGTTCGTTTAGCGTATTTCTGTTGTTGTACGGTTTGCGTTTTCGCCACTTTGCCGTGGTGTTCACCAATGCACAACTGTTTTTGAACCAAGGCGACTTTTTCCGCGCCCGTGAATTGTTGCTGGTGTGGATGAAAGAATACGACGGCACCGAACCTGCAATTCACCGCGCGGGCGAACTGGTTTTTCATGCGATTTACCATGGCGCTGAACGTGCCTTGCGCCAGTATTTCAGTCTGTTTTTCTGGTTCTTGCTTATGCCCGGTCCAATGGGTTTAGTGATTTACATGATGGCCCACTGGAGTGTGATTCGGGAGCGCGACCTGTGGCAGTCGCAGGCCTTTGCCCACGAGCGACCAACCATGCAGCAAGCCTGGGAGGAAAGCAGGCTGAAAGCATCAATCAGCCCACGGTTTGTGTTGTTCGCCATGGAATGGGTTCCTGCGCGTTTGCTGGCGCTGACGGTGGGGCTGGTGTCACAGCTTGATGATGCTGCATTGGCCTGGCGCGCGGCCAAGAATCACAGTCGATTTTCCAATCGCGCGCCGCTGACTGCCGTATTTTTCACTGCAGTTGGATTGGTCGGTGGTTCGGCATTTGACCCCAGCAGCAAAGCCGCTGCCGAGGGTCAGTTGTTGTCTGAAGAAACTCAGGTTCAAGCCTTGCAACAGTTCCGCCAGCTTGTGTTCAAGTGCGCAGTAGTTTGGCTGGTCGTCGCCTTGGTGTTTGCGGTGGCGGGTTGGCTACCTGGAAGTTCCATTTAGGTCGCTTGCCCTAGCTGATGTTTTTGCAGCAACATCAGTGTGGCTTTCTGCAGTTCAATCATTTGTGATCTGTTGGACAGAAAGTGTTGTCCGCGGTCACGAACACCCGAAGCTTTTGCTTCATTGAGCCAATTCTGGATTTGGTCTGGCTCGGTGATATGGCCCATCCGAATCGCGATCTCAGCTTTCTCGAGCACTGCCAAGGCGGCAGACCTACCCAATCCCATGGCGCTGAACAAATGTCGCTTGCCGCCAGTTACCAAATCATTCTGTTTAAGTGCTTTTAATGACTGGGTTAGCTGCTCGGCATTTAAATATCCAGTTGAAAAATCCGGGGCTGCCTGAACCACAGATACAAATCGACGCTGTTGGGGATTGGCTTTGTCAACATACTCAATGGCGTATCGGTCAACCCACTCGGGATCGCTAGGTAAGCGCTGGGAATGTATGCCCACGATCAATTTCCCATTGATTTCAGTGGGCTGTTGATTGCGTTGTTGCTGCTCGAGCATGACCTTTAATTGAGAGATCAAGCCGGGGTGCTTCGATTTTTCCGGTGAGACCCTTGCCAACGGCGAAATGTACTCAAAAAATTCAGCAGTATTTTGCTGGTCTGCTTGTTCAAACAATTTTGCGGTATTCAAAATCGTGTCTTGGTAGTCGGCTGGTGTTTGTCCTACAAGTGATTCTCCCGTCGCGCCAAAATCGACAGAGTGCGCTTTCATCGGGAAAGCTTGTTCTTGATACACCACATGTATCACGCTGTTTTTTGAGCTTGAGTCTGCAACAGAATGCGGCGAACTTTGCATGGGTTCTTCCACGATTGTTGGCAGGCGCTGCCCTACCACGGGCTGCGGGCTAAGGTACCTTGAATTTATTTTGGGCAAATACACCGTGAAGTGTTCTGCGTTAAGCAGAATGACAGGAATATCGGCATACTTATTAAACAGGGGTGCAAGGTCTTCAAGTTTAGGGATGCCAGTGTTCGTTTTTTGTTCTAGTGCAAATGAAATATCTTTCAATTCCTGATCATCTTTCCTGCCACTGAAAAGCAGCGAGATCTGGTTGTTCATGCTCCGCTCCAACACAAAGCATGGTTTTTCAATGACACGATGAACGGCGACAACATACTCGCTGTCCATCATCGCCGCGATCGAATTTACACTTTCCGCACGCCCGTCGAATCTTGGTTTTTCCGTACCGCGTACACCCATGGCCAAATTTTTGGAAAGCCGGCGCAGGACTCGTTCAATCTTGTTATCAAGTTCAAAATCTCGATAAAGATCTGTGGGTTTGCCTTTGCTTGTCAGGTAATCACCCACGCTTCGGCCTGCCATAAAGTGCGCATCCCTGTCCAAGCCGCCCACTTCACCCCGGTGCAACAACTCATTCCGGTTGTTTTTAAAGTCGTCCAGAAGCGTCTCCATCAACACAGGCAAAGGACTAGGTCGAGTCTGTTCGTTTAACTTTAACTTTGAAAACATGAGATTGAATTCGGCAGGGTGTTCTATTTGATCCAACACTGAAATCCAGATGGCTCTTAACCAGCAATTGTTGTCCCTTGAAAATTGCCGACCCTTTTGTAGGGCATCGAGCGTTCTGGATACTGATGAAACTTGCTGATGGTTTCTGGTGTTGTTGAGCATGCCCTGAATCGTTTCAAACAGTTCGGGACCGTTACCGGAACACTGCAAGAGATGTGGGTATTCAATGGTGTTTTCAGCACTGTTGGCGGGTACAGCGGCGTAAAGATTATGTAAAAAATTGCGGTGACTAGCGCCATACTTAATACATTGCAGCGCTGTTTCCTGATCTTTTTTTTCGTTCTCGATACGGGTTTCTTCTTGCATTCGAGCGATTCGTGCCTTGTTAGCGGCTTTGTTCCGAGTGACTACAAGTTGATTGTTTTTGATCTTATTTTCAGTTTGATTCTCGTGTTCAATCAACTGGGCAGGTACTTCGGTGCCAAGGGCTTTGGCCAGTGTTTTGTACACCATCAAGGGATAACATTCATTGGCAGGAATGTTTTCGCCAGCCTGACACTGCATGACATGTTGTTTGGCTGTTTTAAACACATAGTCGATCACGGTTGCGACATCATCAATGGGTAGCCGTGTGCCGTCGTTATTAATCTGAAAATGGGGTTCGTCGTTGTTCTCCATCACTTGGCGAGACACCCGTGGACAGAATGTGTCAATAAACATTGAGCCATCGCTGTTTGGGGCATTATTGGCTTCACCTTGCTTCGTCATTATTTCGTCTTCGCAAGCCACTGCGAATCGATGCGTTGCCAGTGGCGCATCGCTTCGTAAGGTCAATGCGGCGCACACCGCGACATAAAACTCTGCCAGCGGGGTGCACAGAAGAAGCGCCGCTTTTCTGATGGCGTGGGGCAATGTTATTTGCCCTTTTCTCAATGGATGTCTACTGATTATTTCTTTGTGAAGAATTTCTATGTTTCGGGTGTCGTTCCGTTGCACGCGTTGTCCAAGTAACTTTTCTAAAACACGATTGGCTGATTCATAGGTTATGTCCGCAATTTCAGGGCTCATATTGCGTGCTTCAATTTGCAGGTTTGGGGAATCGGTCAAAATTTTTCTCACCAAGCGTTGCATCAGTGTTCGGCGGTCTAATGAAACTCCCTCAGGGGTTTCAGCGGAGTTTTTGACCGTTGTCTCTATCTGACGCGGCGGGGAGTAAGTCGAATAAAAATCCTTCGCCGTTAGACCGGTTACGCGCGGGTTGGTACCTGTTGAAGAGGGAATACGCGTGACCCAATAGCTTGGTTTTCTATAGCTTCTTAACGGTTCATCGATCTGAATGCGGGCACCCAGTACGTCTTGAACTTCACCATTTTCATGAGGAATCAGCGAATCGATGGCAGACACAATGCGTGCAAGATTGGGACGTGTGCTGTTTAAATCGGAGAAAACTGATGGCCAATTGTCTTGGTTCAACAGTGCAACAAGTTGGTCAATGGTTGTATGGTTTAAGGGCAGGCATTCAGGTGATTTGCCAATCGACTCTTTGTCTTGACCCGAGTTCACAAGTTCTTGTGCGGTGCCTATCCTCATGGCGTTGCTTCGCCGGTTGAGTTGCCCGATATGCCTTGCATGTTTTACCCCCGCATGGTTGCGTAAAGCATTGGGTAAAACACTGGGTGGCTTGGTTCCTTAAACCAACTGGTTCTGGTTCGGATCTGCAGAACGAAATTATTTCAGTTCAATAATTCTGGCGCGCTTCTTCCAGTTCTGCTTTCAGCATTTGATATAGCGCGTATCGCGCAGGACTCAGCGTGCCGTTTTCCAACCCGTTCTTCACCGCGCAGTCTGGTTCCCGCTTGTGTTGGCAGTTTGCGAATCGGCATTTGTTGCCTTCTTCTTGGATGTCTGAAAAAGCATTGAGCAAATCTGATTCGCTCAAGTGATGCAAACCAAAAGCCTGAAAGCCGGGTGAATCAATCAATTCCAAACCATTCTCACCAAAGTGCATTTGGGTGTGGGTAGTGGTGTGTTTGCCCGCATTCAGGGCCATTGAAATTTCATTGGTGGCCGCCAGTGCGCCGGGAATCAACAGGTTGATCAGGGTTGATTTCCCCATGCCCGATTGACCAAGAATCAGTGTGCGTTTTCCTTCCAGCAAAGGGCGAAGCAGTTGTTCAGTGTCTGCTGGGCGCTCGGTTACGCTGATGTAATGAATGGGTACTTCATTCAAGGTCATTTCGAACAGTTCCTGTTCAACGGCCTCCAGTGTTTCGGTATCACCTTCAAGAATGTCCACTTTATTGAACAAGATTGTCAGCGGTACCCCGGCGTGGTTACAGGCAGTCAACGTGCGGCCAAGCAATTCGGTGGAATAGGGCGGGCTGATGGCCAGCATCAGCAACACGCCGTCCAGGTTCGCTGCAAACATCTTGCTTTTCAGCGCATCGGACCGGTAAACAAGGTTCTTGCGGGGCTTGATATCCTCAACCCAGGCTTGCATGTCACCACTGGGCAAAATGATGATCTCGTCGCCTACGGCCACTTCGCGGCGCTTGCCCTTGCCGTACACCTGCCAAATTGTGCCGCTTTCATCGCGTGCCAAAAAGTGGCGGCCATAACTGGCCACCACCAATGCATTCAACAGATCCGGATTGCCTGAGTTTTTGCCATGGTTGGCTGTTGGCTTGCCCTTGGATGCAAGACGTACTTTGTGAAGGGATGAATCAGCCAATGTGTTTCAGCGCATCATCGAGTTTGGCGGCACAAGCCCAGTCATTGTCTGTAATGCCGTTGGCGCTGTGTGTGTTCCAGCACACCTTGACCCGGTTGAAGCTAAAAGTGACTTCCGGGTGGTGGTCTTCATCGTCGGCCAAATGCGTGATCGCATGCACTGCCAGCTTCACGCCTTCAAAGTTGGCAAAGGCATATTGCCGCCAAAGTGAACGAGCCGTGTCGCCTTTGGCGTCAAATTCAACGGACCAGTATTCAAATTCGTCGAGCTGCGCTTCAATCTCATCTGCAGACCAGTTGTGGCCTTCCCCCAAGTGTTGGCAGCTGACCTGCAACCAGTCGGAGGTGGAGCGTACCGGGTGCTGATGACTCATTGTGCGCCTTGCAAAGAATTCAAACGGTTAATGCGGATAGACGCCGGCGGGTGACTGTCATAAAACGCGGAGTGCAGCGGGTCTGGTGTCAAGGTCGAGGCATTGTCCTGATACAACTTGACCAAAGCGCTTACCAAGTGTTGGGGCGCACTTTGCTGAGCAGCATAGGCATCGGCCTCGAATTCATGTTTGCGGCTAAGCCACGACATTACAGGGCGGATCGGGAAGGTGAAATAAGGCAGCACCATCATGAACAACACCAAGGCCATGGCTTGCGCACCATTGGCCAGGTCTGGGTTTACCCCTAACTCGCTGTAGAACCACGGTGTGTTGGCCAAAAGACCCAGCACAAAGAACATGATCAGGCTACCGATGCCTGAAAAAGCAAGGTGCTTCACGATGTGTTTTTTCTTGAAGTGTCCCAGTTCATGCGCCAATACGGCTTCAATTTGATCGTCGTTCAGTCGCGAAAGCAAGGTGTCGAAAAACACGATCCGCTTTGCTTTGCCCATGCCGCTGAAATAAGCATTACCGTGGCTGGAACGTTTGCTGCCGTCCATTACAAACAAACCGCTTGAGTCAAATCCGCAGCGCTGAAGCAAGTTGAGAATGCGCTGGCGGGTCGCGCCATCTTCCAAAGGGGTGAATTTGTTGAATATCGGTGCAATCACGGTGGGGAACAGCCACATCAACAACAGGCTGAAACCAAACCAAAGTGCCCAAGCGTAAATCCACCATTGCTGGCCCGCTTCACGCATCAGGTAAAGCACCGCGAATACCAGCGGACCACCAATCAATGCGCCCACCAGCAAGCCTTTGAGCCAGTCGCCCATGAACAAGCCTTTTTTCATGCGATTAAAGCCAAAGCGTTCTTCAAGCACAAACTGTTTGTAATACGACAATGGCAGGTCGAGCACGCTACCAATCAAGCCGACCACGGCGATCAGTAGCAAGCCGGCCAAGATACCTTCGGCTGTGGTGCTTGTGAAACCTTGTATCCATTCCAGGCCACCTAGCAGGGTAAAGCCCATCAGGATGGAGGCTTCAAGCAGCACATTGATCATGCCCAGGCGAGTTTTGGCGATTGAATAATCCGCAGCCTTTTGGTGGTCTTGCAAGCTGATTTGCTCCCTGAACTCCGCAGGCACTTGTGCGCGATTCATGGCAATGTGCCGCACCTGGCGACTGGCCAGATAAAGGCGAAGTGCCACACTTAAAACCACTGCCAGAACAAAGACTTCAGTAAAAACCATTTCTTGCCACCACCGTTGATTAAAATTGGCTTCAATGCTTGTGAGACAATAACCATCTCTTAAGATTCAACCTCAAAGCTCATCCAAATTATGTCACAAGCCACGCCAAGTTCCACCCCCGACGAAACCAAGATTCCCCGCGACGACAATCGCCTGGTGTGGGTCGACATGGAAATGACGGGCTTGGACCCTTTCAACGACAAAGTGATTGAGGTGGCTGTGGTGGTGACCGACAGTGAACTGAACATACTGGAGGAAGGCCCAGTGTTGGCCATTCACCAAAGCGATGAAATTCTGGCTGGGATGGACGCCTGGAACACCAGTACCCATGGCAAAAGTGGCCTGACCGCACGCGTGAAAGAATCCACAATTGATGAAACCCAGGCGGAAGAATTGCTGATTGAGTTTCTGGCCAAATACATTGGACCAGGGAAAAGCCCCATGTGTGGCAACAGCATTTGCCAGGACCGCCGTTTCATGGCCAAGTACATGCCTAAACTGGAAGCCTATTTTCACTACCGCAACCTGGACGTGAGCACGCTGAAGGAATTGTGCAAGCGCTGGAACCCCACCACTGCCCGCAAGTTTTTGAAAAAGACAAAGCACACCGCCCTGGCCGACATTCACGAGTCAATTGATGAGCTTCGTTTTTACCGCGAACATTTTATTGTGGCGCCAGAGGCGAAAGCCGGGTCTGGTGCCCCGGCTGCCTGATTAACGCCCCTTTGATTGTTGACCGACGCGGGCGTACAAAAAGAAAAACTCGTGTCGGTCTGAATTTCTGTTGCCGGTCCAGATCAACTCCCAACCCTCGGGTGATCTGGATTCAAATTCAGTTTTTACCTGTAGGTTTAAGCGTTTGTCGTCTTGAAGAAGCAGGTATTCGCATTCGGGCGCTTCCTTGAACTGGCCCTTGCGCTTGAAATCTACCTCAGCGTGGTACTGCAGTGTGGCGCGTTGCGCATAGCCCAGATTGAAGTCTGTTACACATTCAGGGCCCTGGGTTTCCCGGTGATTGGCCACAGCCAGGGTAATTGATTCGCCCAGCACTTTGAAGCTTTTGGCGTAGTCGATTCTTGGAATCCACAAGGTCATCATGAGCAGCCAGAGCAAAATCACGCCACCGGTGGTCAGCACCATGGGGCGCCACAGGGCGCGGCTGCCCGATGCAGTGCGCCAGATGATCAACTTCACCCAGGCCATGCTGGCCAGTACCGCCAGCGCAAGTTCAAGGCCTATGACATCAGGCACATAGCCGGGTGAAAGTTTTTCAAAATTCGCTGCAATTTTTGCCGGAAAACCAAAAGTGGCTGCAGTCCAGCCCAGCCAAACTAGCACCGCCGCAAAGGTAAACCACAACACGGCAAACCAGTCGATCAGGCTGATCAGTCCTCGTTTCATGGTCGAAAGACCAATCGCTGCAAGCACCGACAAGGGTGCCAGTAGTGGGAAATAGTTGGCTTCGTCAGCTGGGTTGGTGATTACAAGAACAACCACACCTGCAACAGCCCCTGCCAGTGGAATTCTGATGGAGGGCTCGCTCAGTGCTTTTCGATAGCGCCAGATTGTCCAGCAAGCCATCGGTAAAATTGGCCACAAGAACCAGCTCAGGGTTTTCAAGGTGATGACCAGCGCTGGCAGGTCGAATGATTTGTTCGGATCGAGAATCAGGAAGCGGCGGACATTCCACTCGTTCCAGGCATTCCACCAGATTTCGCCATTTTTTTGGGTCATTAACCAAAAAAACCAGATCCCGAAAGGAATGGCAAATACCACCGCAGCGCGTGTCATTCGGCGCAACAAGCCAAAGCGCAAGGAGCTGTGTGTCGTCGAACTGAGTAACAGTAGAAGCAGGAAGGGCAGCCAATGCGCCCAGCCGCGTGCAAAAAATGCAATCGCAATGCCAGCTCCCAGCATCCAGCCTGCGCCAATTGGCCTGTCGAGTGAGCGAACAGCGCCCAGCAGCATGATTGAAATACCTGCCAACTCGGCTACTTCAGGCACTTGCATGTGCGAGCGCACCAACAGGCCCAAGGTTCCCAAAAAGCAAAGCACCGACGCATCCGCCACTGCACGCGCATAATCAACCCGAGTGGGTGCGGTGCCCAGTGGGTCTTCTGGTTGAAGTTCAACCCGTTTGGCCAAACGGTAGGTGGTGTTCCAGATTGCCCAGCCAGCCAGGATCATCCAGAACACGTTGCCCAGCCGCATCGCGTCATCAAGCCAGTTGTAGGGCAGATCAACCCACAAAGCCAGCTTGCCAAACAAGCCGGCGAGCCAGGCAGACAGCAGGCCGCCCTCCACGTACAGGCGGTCACCGATAGACGACAGGGCCCATTCGGAGAAAGGCAGTTGTGCCAGTGTAAAGCTTTGACCGAAGCCAGTAGCGTCGTCAGGCTTCCAGGGCGTGCGCGCAAACAGGCCTGGCAGTATGTAGAGCAAGATTAAGCCCCACAGTAGCCTGCGCGACAAACGGGTGTTGTTGGCTGCGGTGATGACCATGTTCTTATTGTGTCCGGAAAAACAAAAGGCAGCCAGTTTGCCTGAGCTGCCTTTTTATGATCACTTGCGCGAAAAATTACTTCTTGAAGCGGTCGAAACGACGACGGAACTTCTCAACACGACCGGCCGTGTCCACGATGGTGTTTTGAGCACCAGTGTAGAAGGGGTGGGATTCAGAGCTCACGTCCAGCTTGATCATTGGGTATTCTTTGCCTTCGAACTCGCCATTTTCGCGGCTAGACGCTGTGGAGCGGCAAATGAATTTGAAGCCGTTGGACATGTCCACGAACAGAACTTCGCGGTAGTTTGGGTGAATGCCGTCTTTCATAAGATTCTCCGTTGCAGCCAACCCGACGGTCATTGTTGACAGGGTCGAGTCACTTGCTGGTTAATTAGGTAACCGCAAATTATAGATTCAGCTTTCTGAGTGGTCAAGCTATATTCGCAAACACGAACGGACTGCGACTGATGCATGCGCAACGAAAGCCATGAGCAGCAATGAAGCCGAACAATGTTTGCGAAAAAAAACCGCCGACCCGGTTCTCACCAAGCCAGCGGTTCTGTCTTCAAGCAGCGAATGCCTGGCAACAGGTAACAGGGGCAATTACATGCCCATGCCGCCCATGCCACCCATTCCGCCCATGCCACCCATGTCAGGTGCTGAAGGCTTGTCATCAGCCGCGTCAGCAACCATGCAATCGGTGGTCAGCATCAAGGAAGCAATAGATGCCGCATTCTGCAAAGCAGTGCGAGTTACCTTGGTTGGGTCCAAAACACCCATGTCAACCATGTCGCCGTACTCGCCTGTGGCCGCGTTGTAGCCGTAGTTGCCTTCGCCGCCCATCACGTTGTTGGCCACAACAGATGATTCCTCACCCGCGTTGGTCACGATCATGCGCAGTGGCTCTTCCATGGCGCGCAGAACAATCTTGATGCCTGCGTCCTGGTCGGGGTTCAAACCCTTCAAGCCTTCAATCTTGGCGCGTGCACGCAGCAGGGCTACGCCGCCGCCAGGTACGATGCCTTCTTCCACAGCAGCGCGTGTTGCGTGCAGGGCGTCTTCTACGCGGGCTTTCTTTTCTTTCATTTCAACTTCGGTTGCAGCGCCAACCTTGATCACAGCAACACCGCCTGCCAACTTGGCCACGCGTTCTTGCAGCTTTTCACGGTCGTAGTCGGAAGAAGATTCTTCGATCTGGCCGCGAATCTGCTTTACACGGGCTTCGATGTTTGCACCGTCGCCAGCACCATCGATGATGGTGGTGTTTTCTTTGCCCACCTCAATGCGCTTGGCCTGACCCAGGTGTTCCAGGGTTACAGTTTCCAGGCTCATGCCGGTTTCTTCAGCGATTACAACGCCACCAGTCAAAATGGCGATGTCTTCCAGCATGGCTTTGCGGCGATCGCCGAAACCAGGGGCCTTCACTGCACAGGTTTTCAAAATGCCGCGAATGTTGTTCACTACCAAGGTTGCCAAGGCTTCGCCTTCGATGTCTTCAGCAATGATCAACAATGGGCGACCCGCTTTGGCCACTTGTTCCAGTGTGGGCAGCAAATCACGGATGTTGCTGATTTTCTTGTCGTGCAGCAGCACGAAGGGGTTGTCCAGTGCAACAACCTGCTTTTCCTGGTTGTTGATGAAGTAGGGGCTCAGGTAACCACGGTCAAACTGCATGCCTTCAACGACATCGAGTTCGTTGTCCAGGCTCTTGCCGTCTTCAACAGTAATTACGCCTTCCTTGCCAACTTTTTCCATGGCTTCAGCAATGATGTTGCCAATGGATTCGTCGCTGTTGGCGGAAATGGAGCCAACTTGTGCAATCGCCTTGGTGGTGCCGCATGGCTTGCTCAAAGCACGTAGTTCAACGATAGCAGCGCTAACTGCCTTGTCGATGCCGCGCTTCAAGTCCATGGGGTTCATGCCTGCGGTCACGAACTTCATGCCTTCTTTCACAATCGCTTGTGCCAAAACTGTGGCGGTGGTTGTACCGTCACCTGCGTTGTCAGAAGTGCGTGAGGCAACTTCTTTCACCATTTGTGCGCCCATGTTTTCGAACTTGTCTTTCAGTTCGATTTCTTTGGCCACAGAAACACCGTCTTTGGTGATGGTGGGGGAGCCAAATGAGCGCTCAAGCACCACGTTGCGGCCACGTGGGCCCAAAGTTACCTTTACTGCATTGGCCAGAATGTTTACGCCACGCACCATACGGCTGCGTGCGTCGTCGCCGAAAAATACTTCTTTAGCTGCCATGATTAATCTTCCTCTTGAATTCTGTGTAATTAAGCGTCGTACTTAATGTTCGCGATTAAGCCTCGTACTTAAGCTTCGATAACGCCCATGATGTCTTCTTCGCGCATTACGAGTACTTCTTTGCCATCGACCTTGATGGCCTGGCCGGCATACTTGCCGAACAATACGCGCTGGCCTACCTTTACATCCATGGCGATCAGCTTGCCGCTGTCATCGCGCTTGCCTGGGCCAACTGCAATCACTTCACCTTGATCAGGCTTCTCGGCGGCGGCTTCTGGAATCACGATGCCAGAGGCTGTTGTGCGCTCGCTGTCGAGACGCTTCACGATCACGCGATCATGCAACGGACGAATGTTCATGGATACCACTCCTAAATTTGTCTTTTAAAAAGAATTGCTTAGAGAAACTGACGGGTACGTTGTTAGCACTCGCCGTCATCGAGTGCTAATAATAGGGGCGGGGGGAAGGTATTTCAAGGGGCGGGGTGAAAAAAAGTTGCCTGCAAGCAGGGTGTCAGTCACTTTTGTTTACACTAGGGGTCGATTCAATCCAGCACCCTAAAGAATGAACAAAGCAAAGTCGGTTTTCATTGTCCTGTTTCTCGTCTTGATCAACCTGAGTCTGTTGCACGTGGCCACGTTGAGTTGGCACAGCCCTTTGGGCCCTGGCTGGATCGGGGTGTTTGTTCTGGCCCTGCCTAATTTTTACCTGTTTGTGTGGATGTTCATGCGCAGGCGCGCCCGAACTTCGCGCAATCTTCACCTGCTAATGGCCACCAACCTGACCGGTATTGCACTGGTCCTCACAGACCCTGGGATGGAAGCGGACCCATGGCCCCTGGTCCTGGGTAACCTGATTTTCTTTGGCAGCATTGCGTACATCTTCTGGTATTCCAATCTGGGCGAACGCAACAACGCTACGTTGAACGAAGGTGAGAAGCTGCCCCTGTTTGAATTGAAAACCCTCGAGGGGGAGCAGTTTACAAGCGAGCAATTCAAAGGTTCGGCCTGGTTGCTGATGTTTTACCGCGGCAATTGGTGTCCGCTGTGCATGACGCAAATTGGTGAAGTTGCAGCCCGTTACATTGATCTGGACCGCTTGGGCGTGAAAGTGGCCCTGATCAGTCCGCAGCCAGAGACCAAAACCCAGGAACTTGCCGAGCGATTCAAGGTGCCCATGAAATTTTTCGTCGATGCCGATTTCAAAGCCAGTAGAAAACTAAAGTTGACGCACGAGAACGGCGTGCCGTTCGGTCTGAAGTGGATGGGACACGGGGAAGATACAGTGCTGCCCACGGTACTGATCATCAACAAGCATGGTCGGATTGTGTATTCAGACCAAACATCGAATTATCGTGTTCGACCTGAGCCTGAGCAGTTCCTGGAAGTGGCACGCCAAAAACTGGGCGGCGCCGAAGCCTGATTGGATTGATGAATGATTAAGGCACCACGGCTGTGGCGGCTTGAACTGCCGCAGCCTTCCGAATATTGCCGATCAGCTCCTTGCTGATTCGGCTTTCCATGCGGCGGTGCACAGGTTCCAGGGCCTTACGCCAGGCTTCAAGCTCGATATTGTTCAGCATCAGCACCTGCGTATTTTTCGATGCTTTCACTTTCAGCAGGGCTTGGGCGTTCAGCTTTTCAGCCTCGTCGTCATTTTTGCGGGTGGCATCAATCATGCAACGTTCCAGCGTAATACGGATATCTGCTGGCAGGCTGTTCCAGAATTTGCGGTTCACAATGACGGCATAACCCAAATAACCATGGTTGGTCACCGCCACGTATTTTTGTACTTCATGCATCTTTTTGGAGTACAGGTTGGAGGGCGGATTTTCCGTGCCGTCGACCAAACCAGATTCCAATGCGGTGTGTACGTCAGAAAAAGCCAGGGGAATTGGTGTGGCGCCCAGTGCTTCCATTTGTGCTTCCAGCACACGGGATGGCTGAATACGCATGCGTTTGCCTTTCAGGTCTTCGGGCAGACGAATTGGTGTGTTCGAGCTCATGACCTTGAATCCATTGTCCCAATAAGCAAGGCCTAGGATTCCACGGTCCTCAAGCTGACTGAGCAGTTCCCGGCCAATTTCTCCTTGGGTGACCATCTTCAGGACTTGTCTGTTGGGGAAAATATAGGGTAGATCGAATACTTCAAAATCCCGCATGCCCAATTGACCAAACTTGGCAAGGGAAGGGGCCAGCATTTGCACAGCACCCAGTTGCAAGGCTTCCAGTTCCTCCCGGTCTTTGTACAGGCTTGAGTTGGGGTATACAAGCACTTTCACGCGTCCACGGGTTCGTTCCTCGGCGAGCCGTTTGAACTCAAGCGCTGCAATGCCCTTTGGCGTGTGGTCGTCGACCACATGGCTGAATTTGATCACAATGGGTGGGGCAGCCAGTGCGGGAGCAAAACCCAGCAGCGTGACAGAAAACCAGATACCCAATGCAGACAGAAGTTTCATAATTTGGTTAATTGATGTGTATTCGATGAAAATTCCAGAGTAAGACCAGCGCCACCATTGTGGGTTTCCACATCGCTGAAATCTTTTTCGCTTTTCATGGCACTATCCAGCCATGCAAGTGTTTGCCCCCAACGAGCCCAATTTAAAAAAGATCAAACGTCGCCAGGCGCTGCGTTTCGGTGTGCCCGTGCTCGTGTTTTCCCTTCTCATGGCCCTGCTGGTGGCGGCAGTGTACTACGCACAGCAAGATGAACGCGATCAGAATCAGGCAAAGTTGATCGCGGACACCTTGTGGGCTCGGCAAAATATCCAGTTTCAAGTGGGGGGGCTGATCAATTCCTTGCAATCCCTCACCAATGACACCCTGATTTATCCTTCCGATCGCCTGGCCACCAGCTTGACCCAACTTGCGCGCAGTTCAGGCGAGCTGGTTGCCGTGTTTCGTGGTCCCGAGTTGACTCCCTTGGTGAATATCGACGACAACTTCGACGAGTTCGATCTTGAGGCGGTCCGCCAATTGATCTCCGGCGCGGTGCTGCAGCGCTATGAATCCCGGCTGGATGGTCTTGTGGGCCCGTTTCTTTTTCAGGGGCGCAATTATGTGGTGAATGTCAGTGTCGCGCAGCGCGGTGAAGCAGTCACCGCAGGCTTGATTGATCTTGATTTGATGCTGGAAAAAGAATTGCCCTGGTGGTTTGCGCAAGACAATCAGGTCGAGTTGCTGGATGCCAGCGGTGCAACCTTGTCCCGACTGGTGAAAGCCAGTTTGGGTGCCGGTGTGTATGTGCACACCACTTCACTGGAACTTGGGGGGCTGCAGTTTCAACTCAGTGTCAACAGTATTCAGGAAGGGCCCCGTTTGTTCAACTACGGCATCACAGGTGCGCTGGCGTTTTTGTTGCTTCTGCTGCTGCTGAGTTTCATCATGCTGTGGCACGATTCCCGCAGACGACTGGAAATTGAAGCGCGGCTTAGCGAAGAAAAACTGTTTCGCCAGTCCATGCAGGACTCCATGGCCGTGGGTTTGCGGGTTTGGGACCTGCAGGGTTTTATCCGCTATGTGAATCCGGCTTTTTGCAATATGGTTGGCTACCCGCCCGAGGAGTTGATTGGCATTCCCCAGCCCCTGCCGTATTGGCCCAGCAAAAGCGAGGAAGAATACAAGCGGCTGGTGGCCGATGTGATTTCCGGCAATGCGCCGCCAGAGGGCTTTGAGACGATTTATCAACACAAAAGCGGCCGTTTGATCGATGTATTGATTGTGGAAGCGCCGCTGAAAGATGGTCGTGGTGAACACACGGGGTGGATGAGCTCGGTGATCGACATCACAGATCGCAAACGTTCGGAAACCTTGATTGCCGAGCAGCGTGAAAAGCTACAAGCTGCGTCCCGTTTCGCGCTGGTAGGCGAAGTGGCATCCAACATTGCCCACGAGTTGAATCAGCCGCTGGCCACCATGGTGTCGTATGCTCAGGCAGGCATGAATCTGAGCCAGCGCGGCGGATCGATCGAAATGTATGCGCAGTTGTTCGAGAAATTAAGGGATCAGGCCCAACGCGCGGGCCGCGTGGTCGGTTCGGTTCAAAACCTGGTCAGAAAGCGCAGACCCACGCGCGAGAATGTCCGTGTTGCAGATCTGATTGACTCGATCCGCTTCATGGTGAACTCCACAGCCATGCTGCACCAGGTGCGATTGCACTTTGACATTGGCACCCCTGAGTTCACCTTGTTCATTGACCGGATCATGGTCGAGCAGGCGCTGGTGAATTTGGTAAAAAATGCCTCGGAAGCGTTCACTGCCTCGCAACGTATTCGCAATGTCTGGATTCGAACCCGTGTGCTCGACCACTCCTTCGAGTTTTCTGTGCGCGACGACGGACCAGGGCTGAGCTTGAACAACGCAGAGAAAATGTTTGAAGCGCTGGTGTCTACCAAGCCTGATGGTTTGGGATTGGGTTTGAGTTTGTGTCGCTCCGTGGCCGAGGCACATGGTGGTCGATTGAAGGCCGAGGCGGTGCCGACCGGCGGTACCTGCTTTACAATGGACTTGCCGATGGCGGTGAAAGAATCCATGGAAGGGGAGCAGTCAGTTGGAGCCAACTAGAAGCGTGCAGGTCTTGCTGCTCGACGACGACGATGATTTGCGCGAGGGCATGAAGTGGATGTTCGAGACCGTGGACCTGCCCATGCAGGGGTTTGCGCGGTTCGATGCCTTCAAGGAAAGTCTGGACGCTTACATCAACAGCGATTCGGAACTGTGTTTGCTGCTGGATTTGCGCATGCCGGACATGTCCGGACTAGAGGTGTTTGAATGGCTCAAGCGCTCCGGTTACAGTCTTGAGCGACTCCCTGTGATCTTTCTGACTGGTCATGGTGACATTTCAACTGCAGTTGAGGCCGTGAAGAATGGCGCCTTCGATTTTTATGAAAAACCTACTACCGATCAACGCCTGGTTGAGCGAGTGAAACAGGCGCTTGAAAAGTCTGGCGAGCATCTGGACAACGTAGAGGTACTCAAACAGTGGTCGGCACGAATTGACAAATTGTCGCCACGAGAACGGGAAGTGATGTTTCTTGTGGCCAAGGGCAAATTGAACAAAGTCATTGCAGCGGATCTGGACATTTCCATGCGCACAGTGGAAGTTCACCGCGCCAATGTATTTGACAAACTGAAGGTTCGATCGGCTGCTGAGCTGGCCACCTTGCTGAGCCGATTGAGCGACCGCCTGGGTTTTGATCAGTTGGCCGGGCTCGAGTAAATTTCCACCACATTGGGCAGTGCCATTGCATCACCAAACAACGGGCTGGAGGTTTCTGGATGAAGTTCAAGCACAAACGCCCTTCGAGCCAGCCTGTTGTCCCGAAAATATCGTTCAAGTGCGTCCAGGCGCTGGCTGGCCAGGGCCAAATCCAGTTCGGTGCTGCCCTCTGTCCGTGTGCTTGAGCGAATCAGAATAGGCCCCTGTTGCCCTGCCTTGGTGGCTTCGTTCATTTCAACCAGCTTGTTCAGGCAACTCTGCGGGATCTCGCTGCTGCCCTCTGAAAAATGAATCAGCAATTCAAGCTGTCGATCCTGCCGTTGCAAGGTCAGCGCTGCTGCGGTTGTTTGCGGTTCGGAAAGTGCATTCATCACACCATTGAACAGGTCTAGCGCAGGTTTGGCACCACAGTGAAGCGTTGGGTCGCTCAGCCTGTCGATTACATTGTCCAATGCAAATGCGGGTGAGGTGCAGGTGCATGCAATGGCCAGAAACCCACCATGCAACCACCCCGCGAATGTCATTTCTTGTTGCCTTCAGGCGCAGTGTCGCTGTTCGCGGCTGCTGCCGTATTTTCTGGTGTGGCAAGCGTGGGTGTCTCGTTTGCAGCGAAGCTGACCTTGATCTGATTGGCCAACAAATGGTAAATCGATGCCGGAAGAATGCGTTTGCTCACCTGTGTTGAAATGGCGGACACGAAAATCAGTGGCATGACCAAATCATGGTTGTCGACCATTTCCAGAACAATCACAAAAGCAGTGATAGGGCAGTGCGTGACGGCAGACAGTACACCCACCATGGCCAGCAGCATCAAGGGCGCAGTTTCGCTGTTGGTCAGCCCTGCAAAAAAGTGACCAAAGCCAGCGCCGATGGACAATGTGGGCGAGAACACGCCACCAGGTACGCCACTGGCAAAAGACACCACGGTCGCGATCATTTTGGTGAGCCAAAACATGGGTGAAAGTTCTTCGCTGTCTTGAAGTGCAGCTTTGGTTTCCTCGTAGCCTGCGCCAAACACTTCAACGCCAAAAACCAGCGCCATCATTGAAAGCACCACGCCACACCCGGCTGCAAACCGGTAAGGAAAACGGGCGCGCAAACCGCCCAGAAAGCTGGTGCTCGACACCAGAATCAGCATGCTACGGCCATAAAGGCCACCCACAATGCCGGTCAGAATGGCCAGTACAAAAATAGTCAGCCATTCCTGGCCCCAGTCGATGGTGGCGTTTGAATAACCGAAATACGAGTAGTTGCCTTGCAGGATCAGTGCAACCAGACCGGCCAGCACAATCGCCATCAGCAGTGCCGACGTGTGTCGCATTGTTTTGCGGCGCCCAAGTTCCTCAAAGGCGAACATCAAGCCACCCAAGGGCGTGTTGAAGGCGGCAGCAACCCCAGCTGCACCGCCGGCAATGATCAGCGAGCGTGTGTCAAACAGTTTGGCAATGTTGGGAAACCGGCCTGCATAGGCCATTAGTGCCGCACCAATTTGAACGGTGGGTCCTTCCCGGCCAGCAGCAGCACCGGCTGCAATCACGAATGGGGTGATCAACAGTTTGCCCAAAAAAGCACGTGGTCCCAACAGCCGTTCCATCAAGCGTGGCTTGGGGTGTTTGGTGACCTTGATGGCTTGCGGGATTCCACTGCCGCCAGCGCCCCAAAAAATGGTGTTGACCAGCCAAAGTGCAATTGGAAACACTATGGGTGGAAGCAGCAGCGCGATCCACATGTGCTCGGCAAACAGTTCCTTGTTCCATTCCCCTGCGTAATCCGACATCCATGCAAAACCCACGGCCAACAAACCGACGAGCAAGGAAAAAGCATAGATCACGGAGACGATCATGCCCCGGTCTGCCATGAAACGGGAAAGTCGAGCGCTTTGCGCCAGCCACTTGCTTTTGGAATTTGGCCGCACTGTGGGTTTTGTCCTGATTGTTTGGGTGAGCAATCCCTAAATTGTCGCATAAAAACAAAAAACCCTCAGTCTTTCAACTGAGGGTTTGATGTTGGGGTTTCCCCCGTGGTGCTTTAACGCTGCTTTTTTAGCCAGCGCGGCGGCGGCTGAAGCCACCACGGTCACCCGCGTTGCGCGCTGCGTTTTCCTTGCGGGCACCAGAAGCGTGTTCACGCTTGGGGCCTGAAGGTGCGGCACCTTCAGCGCGGAAGGCCGGGCGTGCACGCTCTTCAGAGCGTGGGAAGCTCGGACGTTCTGCATCGCGATTCCACTTTTTCGGTGCATCGGAGTTGCCACCAAAGCCAGCAGGTTTGCGATCACCGAATGAGGGCTTGTCGCCAAATGACTTGCGTTCACCAAAAGGCTTGTCGCCGAAAGACTTGCGCTCACCGGAAGGCTTGCGATCGCTAAATGAAGGCCTGTCACCGAAGGGCTTGCGGTCGCCGAAGCTACGTTCTTCGCCCTGAACAAACGGCTTGCGATCTCCATAGCTGCGCTCTTCGCGGGCTTCGAGAGGCTTGCGGTCACCAAACGACTTGCGCTCGCCGAAGGCCGGTTTGTCGCCATACGATTTGCGTTCGCCATAAGAAGGCTTTTCACCGTAAGAAGGCTTGTCGCCAAACGATTTGCGTTCGCCGTAAGAAGGCTTGTCACCGTAGGACTTGCGCTCGCCGCCACCGAAGCTGCGGCCTTCTGAGCGGCCACCGCCGTTGCCAGCATAGCCGCCGCCACCTGAGCGGCCACGGCCGCCACTTGGCTTGCCACCACCGCGTGGGGCTTGTGTGAAGTTGCCGCGTGGCTCCAGGCCTTCGACCTGCTCTTCGGGAATGCGTGAGTTAATGAAACGCTCAATGCCGCGAACACTGATGATGTCGCAGGCTTCCGCGATTGTTACAGCTACACCACTGCGGCCAGCGCGGCCGGTACGGCCGATTCGGTGCACATAGTCTTCCGACTTCATGGGCATGCCGTAGTTGATGACGTGAGAAATTGCAGGCACGTCCAGGCCACGGGCAGCAACGTCAGTTGCAACCAGTACCTTGATGTCGCCTTTGCGAACGCTGGCCAAACGGCGGTTACGCACTACCTGTGGCATGCCACCGTGCAGGGCGCAGGCGCGAACGCCTTCGTCGGCCAAATCGCGGGCCAGGTTTTCAGCGTCAATTTGTGTGCTTGTAAACACAACAGCTTGAACCATGTCTGGGTGCTCCAGCCAGTGGTTCAGCAGCTTGCGCTTGTGGCCACGGTTGTCAGCCCACATCAATTTCTGGGAAATGTCTGTGTTGGCCTCGTTCTGAGCGGCCATTTCAATGCGCTTGGGGTTGTTCATGATGTTTTCAGCCAAACCGATAATGCGCTTGGCAAAGGTGGCAGAGAACATCAGGGTTTGAATGCGGTTGCCGCAAAGCTGGTCGATGGCTTCCAGGTCTTCGGAGAAGCCCAGGTCAAGCATGCGATCAGCTTCGTCAACGATCAGAGTGGTTACGGTGCTCAGGTTCAATTTGCCTTGCTGGGCCAAATCGAGCAAGCGGCCGGGTGTGCCGACAACAATGCGCGCACCGCGCAGGCTGGCCATTTGCTTGCCATAAGGCATGCCGCCAACAACAGTGGCTACGCGAACGCCCTTGGTGAATTTCACCAGGTTGATTGCGTCTTGGCTAACTTGCTGGGCCAGTTCACGGGTGGGGCACAGCACCAGGCATTCCGGGCCAGCCAGCATTTCCATGGGGCTTTGCTCGCCAGTCATCATGCGGTGCATGACGGGTAGCAGGAAGCCGAAAGTTTTGCCGCTACCGGTCTGGCTGGAAACCATCAGGTCGCCACCGTCTTTGCCCAGGGGCACGACTTCTTGTTGTACGAGTGTAGGGGCAGTAATGTTCAAAGCATTCAGGGCTTGCAGCAAAGGCGCGGCAAGACCCATGTCATCAAATGACATAGACATGATAAAAGTTCCAATTCGATGTGGACTTAAAAATTCATCGACGAACAGAAATAAGACGACGCGGCTGGGAACTAGGTTGTTCCGGATGGTCGCAAGAGAACTGGCGGCGATGGGCAAAGCACAGCTTCAAGAGCTTGTGCCAACAAAGGCAACCCAACGCGGTCCAATGGTGAGAATCGTAAAACGACCCGTTGATTTGCAATCTGGAGCGAAGTCTACTGGGTTTGGGTGCAATGCACAAGAAAAGATTGGGGGTAAAACCACAATTAGAAGAAAAACACCAACATCCCCGCACTTGCCTATCAATTTTTCCGGAATCCGGACGTTATCACCTGTAGAGGTAGTCAATCAGGACTGGATTATGAGAAAACTGAAGATATTGATGGTCGCCAGTGCTGCGGCCATGTTGAGTTCGTGCGATCTTTCACAGATCCCCGGGCTGGACGGCAAATTGTCGCTCGAGGACAGCAAAGCTGTTGGCGCGGCATGCCGGCATTCCGGTAGGGCACTTGAAGATTGTTTCGTCATGAATCCAAACACTCACCAATCAGGTGTGTTCGAGGGTTGGCGAGACATGAATGATTACATGCTGGCCAATGAAATCGACGTGGTGAAGCCTGAGATCCAGAACTCCGCCTTCAAGCCGGAAAAAGTATCGGGTGCTCGCACTGCGCCAATGGCCGGTGGTCCGGCGCAACCTGATTCAGATCCTGCAAGTGCTGGCGCCGATGCTGTGCCCTTGGCGCAGGGGCGCCAGCGTTGGTCACCCAAAGGCACGGCTGAAAGTAGCACAACACCTGCAGTCGACCCCGCTGGTGTTGCCGCCGTTGAGCCAGTGCCACAGCAGGAACCCGCAGCAGCAGAAGCTCCCCTGGCTGAAGAACCACCGGCCCGACCTTGGGAGCGCAAGAAAGACCCCAAGAAACACACCTGATGTTGCCTTGCCACGCCCCGAAGGTGGCGTGGATGTTATCCTGAAAGTTCACAATTTACTTTCAGGATTTTCAGCGTGCCCACTGTTAAAACCTGCCGACTTGCCTTCGTTTTTCTGCCTTTAATTCTCAGTGTTTCCGCTTTAACGCCCATGTTGGCTTTCGCTGACATCGGCGATCCCACGGTGCGCGCTTTTCCAGCTGCGGTCACTCAGGCTTTCTCGGCCAAAGGAATTCCAGGCAGTGATTACACGGCCTATGCCTTGCCGATTGCGCCCTTTGTTCACCGAAAGCCCCAGGCCTATGCGCATGGCTCAAGCCAGCTGGTGAACCCGGCCTCAGTGGCCAAGGTATTTACCACTGGCCTTGCTTTGCAGTCGCTTGAATCCACTTATCGGTTCAAAACTGGTTTTCATGCACAGGCCGAGGCTGTTGATGGTGTTCTCAACGGACCGCTTTACATCAAGGGCACGGGTGATCCTGCCTTCTTGTCAGCTGATCTTTGGTCCTCTCTTCGACATTTGAGAAGCAAAGGGGTCGATGTCATCAATGGCCCGGTTGTGCTGGACGACACGGCATTCACTGAGCAAATGCCCAGCCTTGGATTGGCCGAAGAAGATTTCGACGACGCGCCACACCGTGCTTACCATGCCCAGCCGGATGCCTTGTTGCTTAATTTTGGAGCCATGTCGATCGACCTGAAAGTGAACGAGAACACTGTTGTGGTGTTGCCTGAGGAAGCGCCGAAGGACTGGGCATTCGTTTCTGAAGTCAATCTGGTGCAGGGCGGTTGCGGTGCCTGGAAAAATGGCATGTCAGTCGACATCACCAAGCAAGGTAAAAATGTGGTGGTTACTGTCAAGGGGAACTATCCGCGCCGTTGCGGGCAGTCACGCTTGCCAATCCGGATTGCCGCGCAGGACTGGCTGTGGGAGTCCTGGGTCAAGGAAATCTGGTTGCAGTTGGGTGGCAAATTTGCGGGTCCGCAAGGCGGGCAAGTGATCAAGGGCGTAACGCCTACCAACACGATTGCGATTTACACGCATTTCGGCAAACCGGTCGGCGACTTGATCAAGCAAATCAACAAGTGGTCGAGCAATGTCATGGCTCGTCATCTGGAGTTGGCGGTGGCAGGTACGCCAGAGGCTTTTGATCGACAAATGAAGGCCTGGCTAAAAGAACAAGGTATTTCCGCACAAGACTGGTTCTTCGAGAACGGTTCCGGCCTGTCGCGCAACACCCGAATCGACGCGAAGGGACTGGCCGAATTTCTGCGGCACATGGCAACGCGCCCTGATTTCCCTGATTTTCTGGCAAGCTTTCCCCGGGCAGGCACAGACGGCACTTTGCACCGGCGAGTCAACAATATCGACGGATACGCTTACCTGAAAACAGGCAGTTTGAATGGCGTTCGGTCATTGGGCGGCTACTTGCGAGACAAGGAAGGCCAAATGTGGGCGGTGGGGGTTTTGGTGAAAAGCCCGAAGGCTTACGACAGTTGGGCACCCATGGAAAACCTGCTGGAATTTTTATACAGAACCGAGTGAAGCACCTGAAATACCGGCTTTGCCTGCAAGCCTTGCCCAATCAGGGTTTTCCTTTGTTAGACTGATCCATTACTTTCAACAACCAGCATGGAGTCACGACTATGGACAACAACAAAGACAAACTGTTTAGCGACATGAAAATTGTATTGAGCGACGCTGAGGATCTGTTGAAAGCCGCCGCATCCTCTTCAGGCGAACGCGCTGTTGAATTGCGTGAAAAGGCCATGGTCAGTTTGCGCCGCGCCAAAGAGGTGATGCAAGACGCGCAATCGGCCGTGGTTGAAAAAGGCAAGGCCGCCGCGCGTGCAACCGATGACTACGTGCATGACAACCCATGGAAGGCAGTGGGTATTGCTGCTGCTGTGGGTTTCGTGCTCGGCTTGATTATTAACCGCCGCTAAGCAGGGCAGGCCGTGCTCAATCCAAATGCAAGGGCAGCGTTAAAGCGCGTAGTCGCCAGCTTGCTGGGCATGACGCAAACCCGTCTTGAGCTGGCGGGTGTTGAGTTGGCTCAGGCCAGGCAGTCTGCCGTTAAAACCGTGTTGTGGTCTTTGCTCACTGCCTTGGCACTTTCTTTTGCGTCCTTGTTTGTGTGCGCACTGATTATTGCCCTGGCATGGGATTCCTATCGATACACCGCAATCGCCGGGTGCGCCGTGTTCTATGTGGTGCTGGGCGCTTACTTTTACGTGCAGCTTAAAGACACACTGGCCGCACAGCCGCCTTTGTTCGAAGCAACGATTGCCGAGTTGGGGCGGGACAAGCAAGCGGTACTCGATTCCATGGGCAATGAAAGGCGGGAGCAGGCATGAGCAACAAGTTTGATGCCCTGCAGGCACGCAAGGAATTGCTGATGATGAAGGCCGAACTTGAGCGCATGGAATTCGGCGGCCAGGTAGACGCCTTGAAAGCTGAATTTGCCTGGGTGAAGGTGTTCAGGCAGTTCGGTGGCTGGCTAGGACAGAGAAATATGCGCGCACTCGGCCCGGTGGCCAGTCTGGGCGGTCAGTTTTGGCAGGACGGCTTAAAGAAGTATCCCTTGCTGGGCATGTTGGCCTCTACGGCGCTACTTCGTTTCCGTCAGCCGATTTCCAAAGTGGCCATTCGGGCTGGCTTGGGTGCTGTGGTGCTGGCCGCAGGCATGTTCTGGTTTCAAACGAAAAACCCATGGGCTTCCCGTTCGGCGCAGGCTTCCCCAACTACAGACCCAGGCGACTCATAAGTTCCCGCACACGTTCATCGAGTTTGGGGTCAGGCTGAATGCTTCGGCCCCATTCCCTGGTGGTTTCACCGGGCCATTTGTTGGTGGCGTCCAGTCCCATTTTCCCACCCAAGCCGCTTACCGGGCTGGCGAAGTCCAGGTAATCAATCGGCGTATTTTCGATCAGGACTGTGTCACGCACCGGGTCCATTCGGGTGGTGATCGCCCAAATCACTTCCTTCCAGTCGCGCGCATTGACGTCGTCGTCGACCACCACAATGAATTTCGTGTACATGAATTGGCGCAAGAAGCTCCACGCGCCCATCATCACGCGTTTGGCATGCCCGGCATACGCCTTTTTCATTGATATCACTGCCATGCGGTAGCTGCAGCCTTCCGGTGGCAAATAGAAATCAATGATCTCCGGAAACTGCTTTTGCAGAATTGGCACGAACACTTCATTCAAAGCCACGCCCAGCACGGCAGGTTCATCTGGTGGCTTTCCAGTGTAGGTGCTGTGATAAATCGCATCATTGCGTAAAGTAATGCGGTCCACAGTAAATACTGGGAACCAGTCTTGCTCGTTGTAATACCCGGTGTGGTCCCCATAAGGACCTTCGAGTGCGCAGTCCCAGCCTTTCAGGTATTTGGGTACAGGCGGGGGCTCGCGAAGCACGGTCACGCCGTCCCGAAGTTCCGGCACCTGTCCGTCGGTTCTGCCCTGGCGTGCTGCCACAGCAATTGGGTGGTCGTATGGATAAATATGTCCTTCCAGGACCATTTCTGATTCGGCTGGTACTTGAAGTTCATTGCCCTTACAGGCCACCAATTCAGTTCGGCTGCCGCGCAGCAAACCTGCAAACTGGTATTCCGACAAGGTGTCAGGCACTGGCGTGACTGCACCCAAAATAGTGGCGGGGTCGGAGCCCAAGGCCACTGAAATAGGGAAGGGTTGGCCCGGGTACTTCAATGCATGGTCGCGAAAATCGAGGGCGCCGCCACGGTGTGCCAGCCAGCGCATGATCAGGCGGTTCTTGCCGACCTGTTGTTGGCGGTAAATACCCAGGTTTTGGCGTTTGCGATTCGGGCCTTTGGTGACCACCAAACCCCAGGTGAGCAGCGGGGCAGCATCATCAGGCCAACAAGTCCAGATCGGGATCGTGTTCAGGTCAACGTCGGGACCTTCAACCACGTTTTCATGGCACGGTGCATTGCTGACGACTTTCGGTGCCATGGACAACACCTGTTTCACCAAGGGCAGCTTGTCCAGTGCGTCACGCAGGCCTTTCGGCGGTTCAGGTTCTTTCAGATAGGCCAGGGTGCGGCCAATTTCACGCAAGGCTTCGGTGTTGCTAGCGCCCATGCCCATGGCCACGCGTTTTGGGGTGCCAAACAGGTTGCCAAGTACGCGATGCTTGTAACCGTGGGGTGCATCGAATAACAGGGCGGGACCTTCAGCGCGAAGAACACGGTCGCAAAGGTGCGTCATTTCCAGAAGTGGGCTGACCGACTCGGGTACTCGCTGAAGTTCACCTTCTTTGTAGAGTAGATCGATGAAGTCTCGAAGGTTTTTGTATCGCATTGTGAAAAAAACTACCTGTTTGTGGTCCCGATGGAACAGTTAACAAGAAGTAACAACCCACCACTAGAGGGCTTTTTCAAGGCCCTTGAAAGCGCACAGAGCCTAGCGATGGGGGTTAATTCGTGTTTTGAGTAGAACGACTCTACCAGATTTTGGATTGACCCCTGCCCGGGTTGACCCTAGAATCCGCTCAGCTTTGTGACAGGTACAAGCTTAGTCACAAAAACGCAGTTGGAGGGTGAAAGTTGAGGGAACTCAATTACACCTAACTTCATCTTAAGAGTGCTTTAACCGTGCAGTGCAAGTAATAAGTGGTTAAAGCAGAACGTTCTGCCTCACGGACAAAATCGAGGCAGATGCACCGCTGAGTCAAACAATGCAGGGTCTAGCCTGCGTTTGCGTAGCAGAGGAGGTTGCATGAAGTCGTACGAAACCGTTCTGAGCGTCAATGGCCAGCAGGTCCAGACCCAGAGTTTTAAACAATCGATGCGCAATGCCTTTACAGGTCTGGGTGTAGCAACATCCGTTCTGGTTGCAGGCGCTGTCGCGATCCTGTTCACAAATGCCGAGCTTCGCAGCCAGGTGTTCTTTTCTTCTCCAGTTCAGGCGATATTTGCCGCTGAAATCGACCAATTGAGTTTGGGCGCTGCTGCGGGTGAAGATGTGATCGCCGGGAACACAACAGTGATGGCGTCGCCCACTGGTGACTCTGCAAACTTGATGCCGGTGAAATTCAACTCCATCGACACCAGCAAACCGTTGACCCCGGGTCAGCGCAACGTGACCTCTTTCCTTGCCAAGCGCTACAGCGTATCGCCAGAGGCTGTCGAGTCGATTGTTCGCCTTGCATACAAAGTTGGCAAGGAAGAAAAGGTCGAGCCCACGCTGATTCTGGCCATTGTTGGAATTGAGTCTTCTTATAACCCGTTTGCAGCCAGCCCGGTTGGTGCGCGTGGTTTGATGCAGATCATGCCCAAGATTCACAAAGACAAGTTCGAGGCGCTTTCTCCAGGTGACTGGTCGCCTTTGAATCCTGAGATGAACATGCGCGTGGGCGCGAAAATCATTCGTGAATACACACGACGCACTGGATCGGTCAATGCAGGATTGCGCTGGTACGTTGGTGCTGCCATTCACGGCAATGATGGCGGCTACCCCGGCAAGGTGCTGGCTTTGAAGTCACGCATTGATTCCTCCTACCAGCAAGGTCGCATGGTTGCGTCTCGTGAGAGCAGCGAAAAAATCTCGGCTGTTACCGTGGTCGCCGGCTCGGAAGGCTAAGCGATTGGCTTAGCCCTTGTTGAATCGACTGATCCGTTCGATGGCGACAACCAGGTTCTCCATCGAATTGGCATACGAAAACCGCATCATTTCACTGCCCCGGGACTGAGAAAAATCTTTTCCGGGAACCGCACAAACCCAGGCTTTCTCAAGCAGATCCCTGCAGTAATCTTCGCTGTTGTAGGGTGATTTGGCGTAAATGTAGAAAGCCGAATCCGGGGTGGAGTGCAACTCGATTCCTGCCAGTGGCAAATTCTTCACCATGAAATCGCGACGCGCCTTGAATGTCTGTCGCCGTTCCTCGCAAATTTCCAGGGTCTCCGGTGTGAAGCAAGCCAGGGCTGCCCACTGCGCGGGTGTGTTGGGGCAAATACTCAGGTTTTGTGCGAGTCGCTCGACTGCAGGCAGCAGGTACTCGGGAACCACCATCCATCCCAATCGCAAACCGGTCATTCCGAAATACTTTGAGAAGCTGTTGATCACCACCAAAGGTGTTTTTTCACTGGGTGGTCCACTGACCTGCAATACACTTTGCGCGGCTTTGTCGTAGCAAAGCGACTGATAGATTTCATCCACGATTACAAAACCACCGCGGGCCACAACGCCATCGACAATTTCCTGCATTGCGCAGGTGGTCAATTGCGTGCCTGTCGGGTTGTTTGGCGAGGCCAGCAGTACCCCGGCGGTTTTTGGAGTCCAGGCGGCTTTCAGGTTCGCCCAGTCAGGCTGAAAGTTTTGAGTCTCACTGGTTTGAGTGAAAGCGGGCTGACCGCCTGCCATTTGCACAAATGTTTTGTTGCACGGGTAGCCCGGGTCTGTCAGCAATACTTCTTGCCCCGGGTTAATCAAGGCGAGGCATGCATACATGAGTGCGGCCGATGCGCCCGAGGTGATCACGATTTGCCCTGCGGGTACCTGTACACCAAAGGCAGATTGATAGTGTTTGCTGATTGCCAAGCGCAATTCCGGAAGACCCAGTGCTGCGGTGTAGCGGCTTTTGTTGTTTGCAATTGCATCCATCAGCGCGCTTTGTACCGGCTTTGGCATTGGAAAATCGGGTTCGCCAATCGAGAGATGAATTACCGGCTTGCCTTGAGCCTGAAGTGCATCGGCTTGTTTGACCAGCTCCATGACGTGAAAGGGCTGGACCAATTGACTGAGTTCGGACTGCTTCAATTCTTCACCATTGTGAGTGAGGGGCGCCAACAAGTTATGCGATTTGTGGAAACCCCTAGGGACAGGCTCTCTGGCTGAGCCTATAATTTTCGGTTCTGTTGTTCACTTCACCACTAAGAGAAGATTATATGGCTCAACCAATGGATCAGCGCTTCAGGCAGGCCGCTCTTGAATATCATGAATTTCCAACGCCTGGGAAATTGCAGATTTCGGCGACAAAAAGCCTTGTCAACCAGCGTGACCTGGCCTTGGCCTATTCACCAGGTGTGGCTGCGGCCTGTGAAGAAATTGAAGCGGATCCGTCCACAGCAGTGCGTTACACCGCCAAGGCCAATTTGGTCGGCGTGGTCACCAACGGTACTGCGGTGCTGGGCTTGGGCAATATTGGTCCACTGGCAGCCAAGCCAGTGATGGAAGGCAAGGCAGTGCTGTTCAAGAAGTTTGCCGGTATTGATGTGTTCGACATTGAAATCAATGAAAACGACCCCGACAAGCTGATCGAAATCATTGCATCTCTTGAACCCACCTTCGGTGGTATCAATCTGGAAGACATCAAGGCACCAGACTGTTTCAAGGTAGAGCGCGCACTGCGTAGCCGCATGAACATTCCTGTATTTCATGATGACCAGCACGGCACGGCGATTGTAGTGGGTGCGGCCATTTTGAATGGCCTTGAAGTAATCGGCAAAAAACTGGATGAAGTGAAGTTTGTCGTGTCTGGCGCCGGTGCTGCTGCTTTGGCTTGCCTTGAGTTGCTCGTGGAGCTGGGTCTGCCGCGTAAAAACGTGTGGGTGACCGACATTGACGGCGTGGTGTACAAAGGCCGTAGCTCAAACATGGACCCGGACAAAGACCTGTTTGCACAGGAAACAGATGCCCGCGTGCTGGCCGATGTAATCAAGGACGCCGATGTATTTTTGGGCTTGTCTGCGGGTGGCGTGTTGAAGCAAGACATGGTGCGTGCCATGGCTGCAAAGCCCCTGATTCTGGCTTTGGCAAACCCCACGCCGGAAATTCTTCCAGAGCAGGTAAAGGAAGTTCGAGACGACGCGATTATGTGTACCGGTCGCACCGACTATCCGAACCAGGTGAACAACGTGCTGTGCTTCCCCTTCATTTTCCGGGGTGCATTGGACGTTGGTGCGACCACCATCACCAAGGAAATGGAGATTGCAGCGGTACGGGCCGTGGCCGAACTTGCCCGCAAGGAACAATCTGATGTTGTGGCCTCGGCTTACCGCACCCAAAATTTAAGTTTTGGTCCTGAATACCTTATTCCGAAGCCTTTCGATCCCCGCCTGATTGTGCATATTGCGCCGGCAGTGGCCAAGGCGGCCATGGAAAGCGGCGTGGCCACGCGTCCAATTGCTGATCTGGAAGCTTACAAAGACCAGTTGCAGCAGTTTGTTTACCATTCCGGCACTTTCATGAAGCCGATTTTTGCAGTGGCCAAGCGCTGTGTCGCGGAGACCCCGCAAACCTCCCGCATCGTATTTGCCGAAGGCGAAGACGAGCGCGTGATGCGTGCTGTGCAGGTGGTGGTGGATGAGGCGATTGCCAAGCCCATCATGATTGGCCGCCCGGCTGTCATCGAACGCCGCCTGGAGCGGTTTGGCCTGCGTATCAAACCTGGTGTTGATTTTGAACTAATCAATCCGGAATTCGATGAGCGATACAAAGACTACTGGCGCATGTACCACGACCTGACCAAGCGTAAGGGTGTGACCGAAGCCTACGCGAAAATCGAAATGCGCCGCCGCCATACGCTGATCGGTTCCATGATGATTCACAAAGGCAACGCCGACGGTATGATCTGCGGCACCTTTGGTACCCATTCCTTGCACCTGCACTATGTGGATCAAGTGTTGGGACGCCGTGCTGGTTGCAACACCTATGGCGCCATGAATGGCCTAATGTTGACCAATCGGCAGGTGTTTTTGGTCGACACGCACGTGAATTACGATCCCAGTGCTGAACAAATTGCGGAAATCACATTGATGGCCGCTGAAGAAATGCTGCGCTTGGGTGTGCAGCCCAAAGCGGCTTTGCTGTCTCATTCCAATTTCGGTTCAAGCAATCAACCCTCGGCGGTTAAAATGCGCGAAGCCCTGCAAATTTTGCGCAACATTGCGCCCTGGCTGGAAGTGGATGGTGAAATGCATGGTGACTGTGCAATTGATGAGCAGGTACGTAACACCATTTTTGCGGGTTCAACCCTGACTGGTGAAGCCAACTTGCTGGTGTGCCCAAATATCGATGCAGCCAATATTTCATACAACTTGTTGAAATCAGCTGCGGGCAACGGCATTGCAGTGGGTCCAATCTTGCTGGGTTCAGACAAGCCGGTACACATTCTCACAGCATCTGCAACGGTACGCCGCATTGTCAACATGACCGCGCTGGCTGTTCTGGACGCCAATTCCGAACGAGTGAGTTCTCTCTAAAACCGTGTTTTAAAACAAACAAATGGGCGTGCAAGGCACGCCTGTTTTTGTTTTGACATATTGGAAATGTGTCGCACAATGGTTTCATGAGCGAACAAGACACATTTCACACTGAAGAACATGACGATGTCACCGGACTGGTGTTGTCGGGCGGTGGTGCACGCGCAGCCTACCAAGTTGGTGTGCTTCACCAGTTGGCGAAATGGTTTGAACAGGAAAACAAACGAGAGTTTGATTTTCCCTTCAAGATTTTGTGCGGTACTTCCGCCGGTGCCATCAATGCTGCAGCGCTGGCTTGTGCAGGACGCAATTTTTACCAATCCACAGAACGCATGTTGAAGGTTTGGGAAAATTTCAGTTCTGACCAAGTGTTCAGGTCCGATTCGCTCGGTATTATTCGTACGGGTGCACGCTGGCTGTCCGCCTTGTCCATCGGCTGGATGCTGCGTAAGCGCCCCAAGTGTTTGCTGGACAACACGCCGCTTTCTCACCTGATGCATCAGCTTCTTCATTTTCGCCGCTTGGATGAAGCGCTTGAAAACGGCACCATTCATGCTTTGGCGGTGACTGCATCCAGCTATAGCTCGGGTCGTAGCGTGACATTTTTTCAAACCCAAAAGGTCATTGAAAGCTGGGCGCGAACACAACGGGTGGCTTTGCCGGATCGAATCACGGTGGAGCATCTACTGGCCTCGGCCGCAATCCCGTTTGTGTTTCCTGCGGTGAAATTAAATATCGAGGGGCAAATGGAGCATTTTGGCGATGGCTCTATCAGACAGTTGGCCCCCATTAGCCCGGCTATTCACTTGGGCGCAAACCGCGTCATGGTGATTGGTTCCAGCCAATCCGACAAAGATCACACCCAGCAGGTTGAAATTCAAAATGCGTACCCCAGTCTGGCTCAAATTGCAGGGCATGCCATGGCGTCCATTTTCCTGGACAGCCTGTCCATCGACATTGAGCGTTTGAGTCGGGTGAACAAAACACTGGGCTTATTGCCTCCCGAAATGGCCACCAAGACCAGTTTGAAGCCAATTGAATTGTTGGTGATTTCTCCCTCGGAGCGAATCGACGAGATCGCAGCCCGACACACTCAGGATTTACCTCGCCCGGTGCGTACCCTGCTGTCTGCACTGGGCGCCACAGAGGCCAGTGGCTCATCATTGGCCAGTTACCTGTTGTTCGAAGCCAATTACACGCGCGAACTGATTCGCATGGGAATCGCAGACACGATTGCCAAACGCGAAGAGGTGTATGAGTTCTTCCATTTGGGCAAGTCCGGCCGCTGAGTTCATCGCTGGGGCGCGTTACAATTGACGCTTCACGAGTAGCACGGGCGTTTGTTCTTCATGTCTTCTCAGTTTGTAGCCGCCGCATGGCACGCCAGAATGACCAACGCCCATGGGCCGGAAGGACTTTGTGTGGCCATTGGCAAGCCTGTGACTGTGCTTGGCAGCATTGCCCTTAATGAAGTTGTGCCTATTCTGGAGCAGGCTCACGATTTGTCCAGGCAAGGCATGGTTGTTGTGGGTGGCTTGAGTTATGAGGCAGCCGCCGCATTTGACGCTTCATTGCAGGTGCGTAGCAACCCGAGATTCCCCTTGATTGAATTTCATGCCTTTGAAGCGGAACAGGTGCGCGTTTGTCCGCGCGAGCAACTTCAAGCGCTTGCCATTCATGGTCAGTTTTTCCCTTGGCAAGACCAGCAATCCCACAGCGACTATTCAGATTCTTTCCAACAAGTTCGAAAGGCCATCGAGGCGGGCGAGTTTTATCAAATCAATTTGACAACACGCCTGAAAGCGCAAAGTGGCGGGATTGATGCCTGGGCATTGTTTCAGCATTTGTATTTGGCACAGCCTGCGCCCCAAAGCGTTTTTTTGCGGGGCAGTGTATTCAATGCAATCAGCTTGTCACCAGAACTGTTTTTTCAGTGGGATGGGACCGAGCTTCAAACCGCGCCGATGAAAGGCACCCGCAATCCGGTCTCCAATGGCTTTGGTGTGCTGAGCGACAGTGAGAAAGACCGTGCAGAAAACGTGATGATTGTTGACCTGTTGCGCAATGACATGGCGAAGGTTTGCAAACCAAGATCAGTGCAGGTTCGATCGCTATTTGATGTGATGCACCTGCCAACGGTGGATCAAATGACTTCCAGCATCATCGGTCAAACTTCGCCCGGTGTCACCTTGGCTGATTTGTTTGCAGCCCTTTTTCCGTGTGGCAGTGTCACTGGGGCTCCGAAATCGCAAGCCATGCTGCGAATAGCGGAATTTGAAAAGGAGCCGCGCAATTTTTACTGTGGTGCCTTGGGGGTTCTAAGCCCCTGCGGCCGGGCGCATTTCAATGTGCCGATTCGCACCGTAATTGAACACAGCGGTGCACTGGAGTACGGCGTAGGCAGCGGCATCACCTGGTATTCAACCGAAGAAGATGAAAAGAAGGAGTGGTGGCAGAAAACCACTTTTTTGCGGCAAGCCACCTGCGATTTTCAGGTGCTTGAAACTTTGCGCTTGGAACAGGGGCAATGGGTGAATCTTGATGAACACCTGCAACGGATGTCCGCCAGTGCCAACTATTTTTCCTATGTGTTCAATCTTGCCGATGTGCAGGAAATTTTGCATCAAACCGCTGCCGAGCATGCCGACGGAGTTTTCCGCGCGCGCTGCCTGCTTAACGCGGTCGGTGAATTCACACTTGAATTGCATGCGTTTGCGTTGAACGACGAGGCGGTTCAAATTCGTTTGGCTGACCGGGCGATGCTGGCGCCTTCTGAATTCATTCTGCACAAAACCACACATCGGCCCGAATACGAATTTTTCCAGAAGCAGGCACAAGGTGATTTTGATGTGTTGCTACACGACCAGCACGGTCACTTGACTGAAACCTGTCGCTGCAATGTGGTTCTGAAAATTGATGGCGAGTATTTGACGCCACAAATATCCGCAGACTCAGGCACTTATTTGTTGCCCGGTGTGTTGCGTCAACGCCTTTTAAGGGAAAATACGATTCGGCAAAGCGCGCTGACTGTGCAAGACTTGCAACGCGCCCAAGCCGTGTGGTTGATCAACAGCCTGCGTGGTTGGGTACCGGTTTCGTCGGTGCTTGATCGCGAGGGCGAGGCGCTGTTTTCCAACAAGCAACTATAAAAAATAATCAAAGGGACCCGACATGAACCCGACCACCATAGAAATCATTGGCGCCAGTTTGTTCGCCATTGCGGTCATTCACACGTTTTCAACCAAATACTTCGAGCGACTTGCGCACACCCAGCCCAACCATGCCGGTTTGTGGCATTTGTTGGGTGAAGTGGAAGCTGTGTTTGGTTTCTGGGCCATGGTGTTGGTTGTCTTCATGTTCTTCGTGATCGGTCAGACCGCAGCCATTGACTATGTCGACACGCGCAATTACACCGAGCCTCTGTTTGTGTTCGCGATCATGGTGATTGCCGCCAGTAAACCCATTCTGGTTCTGGCGGGCAGAATTGTTCAGGTGGTGGCTTCTGTCATTCCGATCGACAGGCAGGTGGCTTACTTCTTCACCACGCTGTCCATCGTGCCGCTGCTGGGATCTTTCATTACCGAGCCTGCAGCCATGACCCTTGCAGCGTTCCTGTTGCGTGATCGTTTTTACTCTCAGGGCATCAGCAACAAACTGATGTACGGCACACTTGGTGTGTTGTTCGTGAACATTTCAATTGGTGGAACCTTGACCCCGTTTGCCGCACCACCCGTGTTGATGGTGGCGGCAAAGTGGGGCTTTGACATGCAGTACATGCTGACGATGTTTGGCTGGAAGGCGGCGATTGCCGTGTTTGTGAATGCCACGGCGGTCACCTTCCTGTTTGCCAAAGAACTGACAGCAATGAAGAAGCCTGCTGAAAATGGTCCCAAGGAAGACATGCCGGTTTGGGTGATCGCCACACACTTGCTGTTTCTGGTCGGGGTGGTTGTATTTGCCCACCATGCGGCCATGTTCATGGGGCTGTTCCTGTTTTTTCTGGGGTACACGAGTGCATATAGCCGTTATCAGGATCGCTTGATTCTCAAAGAAGGTTTGATGGTGGCATTCTTCCTGGCAGGTTTGGTGGTGTTGGGCGGCATGCAGGCCTGGTGGTTACAGGACGTACTTAAAGGCATGAGCCCGACCGCGTTGTACTATGGAGCCACTGCCTTGACTGCAATCACCGACAATGCCGCTTTGACCTATTTGGGGTCTTTGGTCGAAGGTGTGGATGAACAGTTCAAGTATGCGCTGGTGGCAGGTGCTGTGACTGGCGGGGGGTTGACCGTGATTGCCAATGCGCCGAACCCGGCAGGTTTTGCAATTTTGCAGAAGTATTTTAACGACGGCTCCATCAACGCAGGCAAGTTGCTTGTCGCTGCGCTTGGCCCAACACTGGTAGCCGTGGTGGCATTCCAGTTTTTGTAATCCTGTTTCAGGACTTTTGATTTGAGCGAACAACACATCGACTACAGTGAGCAAGAGCCAGCGATTGAGCTGCCTCATGATCTCGACGATGCACAAAGGGCCCTGGCCGAAGTGCAGGCGATGTTGCGCAAACAGAAAGTCATTGAAAGTGTTGTTCACAACCAGCAAACCACGGTCAACCCCGAACGGCAAAGCCTTGTCGAAGAACTGGTGCACCGACAGCACCTGACTGAACTGGGCAATAAGTTGTACCTGTTGCACCCGGCCGACGTGGCCTATGTGCTTGAAAGTCTGCCTCAAGAAGAGCGAATGTTGGTGTGGAGCCTGGTGCGTTCTGAACGCGATGGCGACATTCTTCTTGAGCTGAGCGATGCAGTTCGTGAAAGCCTGATCAAGTCCATGGACAGCGAAGAATTGTTCGCTGCCACCGAATCTTTGGACGCAGATGAAATTGCGGAATTGGCCCCCGATTTGCCACGCGACGTGGTGGAAAAACTGGCCAGCAGTTTGAGCCTTGAAGAGCGCGAACAGCTTCGCGCGGCCATGAGTTACCCCGAAGACACCGTGGGTGCGCGCATGGACTTCGACATGGTGACGATTCGCGACGACGTAACCCTGGAAGTGGTGTTGCGCTACCTGCGCAGGTTTGACGAGTTACCAGATCAAACCGATCAGGTGTTTGTGGTCGATCGGGTCGATCATTTCAAGGGTAGTCTGCCCTTGGACCGCCTGTTGGTGAATGAACCAGAAACCCTGGTGAGCGAGGTGATGAGTCGCGAAGTGCTGATGCTGTCTGCACTAGATGACGCCTACGAAGCGGCGCAGGCCTTTGAGCGCTACGACCTGGTTTCGGCACCTGTGCTTGATCCGTCCGGGAAGCTGATTGGTCGCTTGACCGTGAATGAAGTCGTGGATGTGATTCGCGAAGAAAGCGAAGCTGATCTGCTTTCAAGTGCCGGTTTGCGTGAAGAAGAAGATCTGTTTGCGTCGGTGTGGGAGTCGGCCAAAAACCGCTGGATGTGGCTGGGTTTGAATCTGTGTACTGCTTTTTTTGCAAGTCGCGTAATTGACTCTTTCGAAGGCACGATTGCCAAAGTAGTGGCCTTGGCCACGTTGATGCCGATTGTGGCGGGCATTGCCGGTAATTCTGGCAACCAGACCATGACCTTGATGATTCGCTCGCTTGCACTTGGGCAAGTAACGGCAGCGAATTTCAAATTGTTGCTAAAGAAAGAACTCGCCATTGCTGGCCTGAACGGTTTGGTGTGGGGTAGTGTGGCTGGACTTGCAGCGTGGGGCCTGTATTTCGGGTCGCCCAACGCCGTCATGTTGGGTTTGTTGATGACCCTGGCCGTGATGTTGAACCTGTTGGTGGGCTCGCTGATTGGTGTGCTGGTGCCTTTGGGTTTGGAGAAAATGGGGCGTGACCCAGCCATGGGTTCTTCCGTGTTGTTGACCTTCACCACTGACAGCATGGGCTTCTTTATTTTCCTGGGACTGGCCTCCCTGTTCTTTTAAAGCCTGCGTATGGTGCCCGCTGCTGCGCCTTCCGTGTCGATTGTGGTGCCGGTGTTCAACGAAGTACCCACCAATGGCCACGATAACCTCACTCCAAGAATTCATACACTGACTGAGTTGCTTCGACCTTGTGATGAAATCATATTGGTCGATGGTGGTTCAACAGATGCAAGCTGGCAAACCCTGCAAGCGCTGGCATTGCATCCGCAAATTTCAGCTATTCAAAGTCAAAAAGGCCGTGCGCGACAAATGAACCGGGGTGCAGCCGGTGCCAAGGGCGATATTTTGCTGTTTCTGCATGCAGACACTGTGCTTGATTCCGAAGCATGGAGCAGTTTTCTACTGGCGGTGCAGGTACACCGCAGTGAATCAGTTTGGGGCAGATTCAATGTGCGAATTTCCGGGCAAAGCAAGTGGTTGCCTGTGGTGGCCTGGTTCATGAATCAACGCTCCCGGTTCAGCAAAATCGCCACGGGTGATCAAGCCCTGTTCGCCAGTCGACTGCTGTTTGAAAAGGTTGGTGGTTTTCCTGAGCAACCCTTGATGGAAGACATTGAGTGGAGCAAGCGCTTGAAACAGGTGGCTGCACCGTGCTTTTTGCCAATTGATACACCCGTGATTACTTCTGGCCGGCGTTGGGACACTCAGGGTGCATGGAAAACAATCGTGTTGATGTGGCGTTTTCGCTATCAGTATTGGCGCGGGGTGCCGGCTGCCGAGCTGGCGCGGCAGTATGCCGATGCACGTGAAAAGAGTCCTTTGACTGTGGCCATTTTTGCGAAGTATCCACAGGCAGGTCGTGTAAAGACCCGACTGGAGCCTTTGTTGGGCGCTGAACAATGCGCAGAATTTGCACGGTATTTGTTGCTCAGTACGCTTGATAAATTGAGTGGTGTGAACGTGGTCTTGTGGACCGATGGGGGTAGTGAGGATCAGTGGAATGCATTACTGGCCGGGCGACGGGTGGCACGCTACATTCAACCCGAAGGGCATTTGGGTGTGCGCATGCAAACTGCCGTTCAAACCCATTTGAAGCACAGTGAGGTGGTTGTGCTGCTGGGGCCAGATGCTGTGCAGTTCAATGTGAATGACCTGCGCGCGCTTGCACAGGCCGCAAAACAACATGAGTTGGCCTTCGTGCCTGCGCTGGACGGTGGTTATGTCGCCCTGGCCTGTACGCGTTGCGTCTCCCCGGTGTTTTCAGATCAAATTCAATGGGGAACCGGACAAGTTGCAGCACAAACCCATCAAGCCCTTGAAGGTCTTGGAATTGATCCCAAATGGTTTGACGCTCAACTTGATATTGACGAGCCAGAAGATTTGCAACAGGCCGTTTCGCAAGGGTGTGTACCGGAAGATTGGGCCGAACGTTACCCAACAAGTGGGGTCTGACAGTAATTCGAGGTGAATGAAATCATGAGGGTACTTGACTACAAGCCAGTGAAGCTCAGCAGTGAACTGCGCGTTAAAAAAACATTCAGTGCGGCGGCATTCGCAGTTGGATTGATCTGTTTCAGCATGCCCGTACTTGCCGCAGAGGCCCTGACCCAATGGCCAGCCGATGTGTCTGCCGGAATTCCTGCTGCATGGAAACCCCAGTTTTATCCGGACATAGCGGCACACACCGATTTCAGCTTGCAAAAAAAGGGCGAGAAAACAGTGCTGCTGGCCGATGCTGACATGGCTTATGGCACCTTGGTGCATCCATTTACCAAACCACTTGCGCTAAACACGTTGAGCTGGGAATGGCAAATAATCACCCACCCCGCCAACGCCAATTTGCAGACCAAGGCAGGCGACGATGCAGGTGCAAAGGTGTGTGTTTTTATTCAGGTGGATGAGCGCAAAATCGGTCTTGGCACACGCTTGGCTCTGGCAGCGGCGCGCACAGTTTCCGGTGAGCGTTTGCCTGCGGCCACCCTCTGCTACGTGTGGGGTTCTCCCGGTGAAAAAGTGGGGCAGGTGTTTGACAATCCATACACCGACCGCGTAAAAAACATTGTGCTTCGAGACACTGCCAGTGCAGCCGATCTGATTTCAGAGAATCGGGATTTACAAGCCGATGCGCGCAAGGCGTTTGGCAAAGAACTACCTGAAGGCTCCGTGATGTTTACCGGCATCGCGCTTGGGGCTGATTCAGACAATACCAAATCGAAAGCCAAGGCCTTGTTTGGGAAGCTCAGTGCGCAGTGAAACAGTCAATTAATGTGAAATGCCTATTTAGGGTGAACTTGCAACCCCCAAAACGAGTAAATTACCTACAAAAGTAAATTAATTTATAGTGCAGACTTGCCACAAGGAGTGATGTCTGCATGAAAAAACTAATGATCGCTACAGCGCTTTTGCTGCCCCTTTCGGCCATGTCCATGACTTTGGATAAAAACAGGCTATACGTGGGTGGTTCATATTCCAATATTGATTATCAGCAGGACGGTGTCACATTTGATTTGTCCACAGTCTCGGTTGTTGGCGGTTATCGGGTGAATCGTTTCATCGCCCTCGAGGGCCGTTTGGGGCGTGGTCAAAGCAAGGGTAATTTCGCCGGTGCTGTATTTGAAGTTGATCGCTATGTCAGCGCCAACATTGTAGGAACATACCCACTGGGAGACGAAAACTTCAGGCTTTACGGTAGCTTGGGCTACAACGATCTAGAGATCACTGCGCAAGGGTTTGGACTCCGCGCTTCTGATTCCGGCGATTCGGCAGCTTACGGCCTCGGCATTTCATACGTTGTGGGTCCGCTCGAGTATCGAATCGGTTATGAGAACTTTTATGACAAAGACAACATCAAGGCGGATGGCTACACCATCACTGTGAATTACACCTTCTGAACTCGCCATTCAACATTGAATCAACCTGCTCGCGATCGAACAGGTTGATTGATTGCAATTTTAGGTGCAAACGTTTTCAGCAATTCGGAAACCACCTTCAACCTTGGCTAACATGCCGCCACCTGCCGACTGAGGGGCGTAAACAGTTCGGAATGAGGCAAAACTCAAATAAAGTGTTTCCTTGATTTGATCGTTGCTATTTTTTCCACCTTGGCTTACTCGATTCACAAATACGTCTTTCAACTCATAGCGAAGATATTCAAGAGGCTGTTCGCCAGCCTTGCGAACGATCACGCTGGCCTTTTCAAAGTGTCTTCCTTGGCAGCAGGCCTTTATTAAGTTGGGTGTTGCACGGTCCACTAATTTGGTCAGGCTGATGCTGTCTACTTCCACTTTTCCACTACCGCCTCCGCGCCCAACATGGGTGGTGCCTGAGTTCTTCAAATCCCATCCAATCGAATCAATATCGATGGAGTTTTTGTGAATATGGTCTGATGATTCGCCGTTGATGCCGGGCAAAATAAGGAAAAAATCAGTTTTCATTTTTATCCTCCACACCCATGACTTTGAGGGACAGATGTCATTTTTGCGGGGCTCGAATTGGGTTTGAATGCCACGGCTTCTCCATCGTAATGGCGCGCGTTGCATTCGAAGTATGTGCTGTACGCCGACAAGGTGATTCGCCCTTCAAAAGACTGGTTTTTCTTTTGTTTCATCATTTTTTTTGTTTCTTGGAAGCCGAACATCAGAAGCAAAGAATCAATTTGTCGATGGCTCAGATCACCCAGGCGAATTTTTACTTCTTGTTTGATTTGTTCATCTGCAAACAGCACCTTCGGCAACCTACTTTGTGATTCTATCGTGGGGTAGAAGTCCAGGCCGAGTCGAGTTTCAGTCAGCAAATCGGTTGGGCTTTCTGAATCAATCACATGTTCGAACCAATACACATCAAGCCGACCATCAAGTTCAAGGTGGCCAAGAAACTCGTAAATGTTGGACGCACAACGATTTGCATTTATTTCCAGCTGAGTTCCTTCAGGAATTTCGACGGATGGCATTTCTCGCTGAAAAATCGCGCTCGAATCGGCACGAACCACAGAGGTAGTCAATAGAAGGCTGATAAGTAACCCTGTTGCCAAGATCTGTACGTTGATCATTGAAAGTCCTCGGTGATGACTACTCGGCAGTTTTCGATTTTGCTTGTTCTGAGGACAGCCATGATTTCTGTGAGCTTCGGTATGCTGTTGCTGACCCAATCAACGCTTCGACTACTACCTGCAATCAAGCAGCCCTCTGTGTCTTTTGCAGAGTTACCGTGATGAATCAAAATATAGCGGCTTCTTGGTACTTGGTCATTGTATAGCCGGGGTAAGGTGCGCCTGAATTTTCCACTTACCCACCAGTCGAGTTTATATTCCCCAGCAGGGATTCTCAGCTCTCGCAGTTCCACCGGAGATGAAGGACCTTTTTCCTCTAAGAAGTATCCTTTGACTTGTGTGTTCTCGATTTGGAATTCAGAGATTGTGGATTCGTTCGTTTGCCAACGTCGGTTGACATGGATCACATATCCATCTGCCATGCTTGCTCCAGTAAAAATCGAGAGCCGAGCATAGCAGCGCTTAACAGATTAGGAAAAAGACTACCCCACATGGGTTAATCAGGGGGTGTGGGCTGGATTCAGTTTTGATTCAAATGCATGGTCTTTACGATTCGCTCGCAATAACGCGCGATCTGATCAATCTCAAGGTTGACCGGGCTGCCTGCTTTCAAATGTTTCAGGGTAGTCATTTGAACGGTGTGTGGAATCAGGTTGATGTGAATATCGCATTCACCTGAATCATGATCGTCTACCTTGTTGACTGTCAGGCTGACGCCATTCACGGTAACCGAACCCTTGTAGGCGAAGAAGGGTGACAGGGTTTTTGGTGCGCGAATTTGCAGGTGCCAGCTTTCACCCACTGGTTCGAATTCGGTCACGCTGCCCAGTCCATCCACATGGCCGCTAACAAGGTGGCCGCCCACGCGGTCGGAAAGTCGCATGGCTTTTTCCAGATTCACTTCACCGGGTTGGCTTAGACCCACTGTTTTGGACAGGCTTTCATGTGACACATCGACATGAAAGGTGTGATCAGCCATTGCAACTACTGTCATGCACGCGCCTTGAATGGCAATGCTGTCGCCCAGTTTGACGTCTGAAAAATCAAGTGAGGGGGCATGCACGGCCAGGCGCACGCCAGCATAAGTTGAGTCCTGCAAGGGTTCAACAGTTTTGATTTGACCGATTGATTCAATAATTCCGGTGAACATGGGTGCTACTACTCCTGATTATTTTGAACCCACGTAATTCGCAGGTCCGGTCCAATTTGTTCAAATGACTGAATTGCCCAGCATGCATAAGCGGGCAGGGCATCGAGTTCTGGCAGGCGAAACAAGCCTTGGCCTGGCCCCAAAAAACGAGGGGCAATGTATTGCACGATTTCATCGACCAGCCCGGCTTGCAGGAACGAACCATTCAGGCCGAAGCCTGCCTCGAGGTGCAACTCATTGATGCCACGCTGCGCCAGTTCCTGCAACAGGCGCAGCAAATCCGTTTTAACCTTGCCAGCATGTAAGCCTGCCGCCACTGGGGCCACGTTCAGCGCTTCGATATTCGCTGCATTTGGGTGTGTCAGCAGCCAGCTCGGTGTTTGTGGCTCGGTGTGTGCAAGCAGCACGCGCCCGGTTTGTAACAGGCTGGCCTCGGGTGAGATTTCCAGCTTGCTGTCCACAATCACTTTCAAAGGCTGGCGTTCCGTATTAATGCCACGCACGTTGAGTTGCGGGTTGTCGGCTTTTACGGTGCCAATACCACTGAGCACCGCACAGGCCTGCGCACGCAGGTGGTGGCCGTGCAGCCGGGCTTGCTCGCCAGTAATCCACTGGCTTATGCCATTGTTCAAAGCGCTAATACCATCGGCGCTGCTGGCCACTTTCAACCGTACCCAGGGGCGTTTACGCTCCATGCGGCTGAAAAAACCACGGTTAATCCAGCGTGCCTGTTCCACCAGTACGCCGTGCGACGTTTCAATGCCGGCCGCTTGCAAGATGGCCATGCCTTTGCCCGCCACCAGTGGGTTGGGGTCAAGCACTGCAGCCACTACTCGCTGAACGCCAGTGACCACTAACGCTTCTGCACAGGGACCTGTGCGGCCATGGTGGGCGCAGGGTTCCAGGGTAACGTAGGCGGTGCTGCCCGCCAGTGAAACACCGCGCGCCCTGGCATCGGCAATGGCTTGCACTTCTGCGTGGCCTTCACCGGCTTTGGCATGAAAACCTTCTGCAATTGCAACGCCCTCTCGCACGAACACACAACCCACACGCGGATTGGGTGTTGTGCTGTACTGGCCCTGCCAGGCCAGGTTCAGCGCATGCTGCATCCAGTGTTCATCGGTGTGTGAAACGGTAGCCATGGCCTCAGTTACCTTGCAGTTACCCGCAGTTAGCATTAAGCGCCTTTTTTGGCGGGGGAGCGGGATTTGGGTTTGCCAGTGTTGCCCATGCTCTCGGCAGGAGCCGTCAAGTGGGCAATTTCTTCCGAGAAACTTTGCAGGTCTTCAAAGCTTTTGTAGACCGACGCAAAACGAATGTAGGCCACTGTATCGAGTTGTTTGAGTTGTTGCATGACCAACTCACCCAAAAACTTCGTGTCCACTTCACGGGCGGCACTGACTAGCAGTTTTTCTTCAATGCTTGAAATGGCGTCATCAATGGCCTCGGCGCGAACAGGGCGTTTGCGCAAAGCGAGCATCAGGCTGCCACGAAGCTTGTCTCGGGAAAATTCGACTCGTGAGCCGTCTTTCTTGACGATGGCGGGCAGAAACAGTTCTGCCCGTTCGTAGGTGGTAAAGCGTTTACCGCAGCTGCTGCACTGCCTGCGGCGTCGAATCGCGTCGCCTTCTTCAGAGGTGCGCGAATCGACTACCTGGGTGTCGGCGTTGCCACAAAAGGGGCATTTCATAACGCCGCCGCCCCTTGCTTACTTGTAAACAGGGAACTGGCTGGTCAATTCCTTGACCTTGGCTCGAACGGTGGCCAATGTGGCTTCGTCTTCCGGGTTTTCAAGTACGTCGGCGATCAAGTGGCCCACTGCACGGGCCTGTTCTTCCTTGAAGCCGCGTGTGGTCATGGCCGGGCTGCCTAAGCGAACGCCGCTGGTTACAAACGGCTTCTCAGGGTCGTTTGGAATTGCATTTTTGTTCACAGTAATGTGTGCATTGCCCAAGGCTGCTTCAGCCGCCTTGCCGGTAATGCCCTTGGCGCGCAGGTCAACCAGCATCACATGGCTTTCGGTGCGGCCAGATACAATACGCAGACCGCGTTCAACCAGTGTTTCAGCCAAGGCTTTGGCGTTCAATACCACTTGTTTTTGGTATTCCTTGAATTCCGGTTGCAATGCTTCGTGGAAAGCCACCGCTTTGCCTGCAATCACGTGCATCAGGGGGCCGCCCTGAATGCCTGGGAAAATCGCGCTGTTGATTTTCTTGGCCAGCTCTTCTTTCATCAAAATGATGCCGCCGCGTGGGCCACGCAGCGATTTGTGTGTGGTCGATGTACACACGTCAGCATGAGGAACCGGGTTCGGGTATACGCCCGCGGCGATCAGGCCAGAATAGTGGGCCATGTCGACCATGTAATAAGCGCCCACTTCCTTGGCGATTTTGGCAAAGCGCTCAAAGTCGATGTGAAGGGAGTAAGCAGACGCGCCAGCAATGATGATTTTGGGTTTGTGCTCACGGGCCAGGGCTTCAACCTGATCGTAATCAATGGCTTCTTCCTTGTTCAGGCCATAAGAAACCACGTTGAACCACTTGCCTGACATATTCAATGGCATGCCGTGTGTCAGGTGACCACCTTCAGCCAGCGACAGGCCCATGATGGTGTCGCCAGGTTGCAGCAATGCAAAAAACACGGCCTGGTTTGCCTGTGAGCCTGAATTGGGTTGTACGTTGGCGGCTTCTGCGCCAAACAGTTTCTTCAGGCGCTCAATCGCCAGGTCTTCGACTGTGTCGACATGCTCGCAACCGCCGTAGTAGCGCTTGCCGGGGTAGCCTTCGGCGTATTTGTTGGTTAGCTGTGAACCCTGGGCTTCCATCACGGCTGGGCTCGCGTAGTTTTCAGACGCGATCAACTCGATGTGGTCTTCCTGGCGGGTGGTTTCCTGCTGCATGGCAGTCCACAATTCTGGGTCGGTTTGGGCGATGCCCTTTTGGCGGTCAAACATAACGATTTCCGGAAAGGATTGGGTTCAAGACAAGCCCAACATTCTAAATGATTTCAGGCGATTCGACCATCGACTTCGTCCATGTTTTGGCCCGGTTTGTCGTGGTTCAAATGCCCGGTCCATGCCCACAACTTCACACTTTTATTGCCCTGAGGGTCAATCTCCACCACATTCAGCGCGCAATTGGGCAGTTGCCAGTCGCGTTGCTTCTGAAGGGGCTCCCCCGTGCAGTACCTGTAAATACAATCGAGTACACCGCCATGGGCTACAAGCAAAACAGTCCGGCCTTGGCGGGCACATGCGATTTCATCGAATGTAGTGACCACTCGACGGTAAAAGTCGAGAAGACTTTCCCCGCCTTTCAGTGGCGCGTTGGGGGTGCGATTTCGAAGGTTGTCGAACTCCTCCGGGCTGTGTGCCTGCATTTCATCGCCTGTCATGCCTGCCAAATGGCCGTAATGCCTCTCCCGCAGTCCCGGATTTAAAATCATGGCCAATGGATTTGCGCCAAGTATGGTGGCTGCTGTAATTCGGGCGCGGGTCAGGTCACTGCTCTCGCAATGATCATAAAAGGGCAATGCAGTTGCCTGTAGTCGGTCAAAAAAACGCTTAACCAAATGTGCCTGCGCCAGACCGTGGGCATTCAGCGCAATGTCGGTGTGGCCCTGGAAGCGTTTTTCCTTGTTCCAGTCGGTTTCGCCGTGGCGCACCAGAATGAAGCGTGTGCCTGCCGGTGTTTTACTGACTATTGCACCAAAATCAATGGTCTGCATGTTCAATTCAGGTGCACCTTGGCAAAACGGCGCTTGCCTACCTGAATGATGTAAGTGCCCTTGGGCAACCGGGTGGTCTTTTCTACAACTTTTTCCCCATCTACTTTCACGCCGCCTTGCTGGATATTGCGGTTCGCGTCGCTGCTGCTTTCACACAACCCAGCTGTTTTTAAAACCCAGGCCAGGCCTGCATCGGTGTCGCCATCGGGCAGGTCAACGTTTACTTCGGGCAAATCCTCGGGCAGTGCGCCTTGCTTGAACCGGGCCTCGAACTCGGCCAGTGCGTCCACGGCAGCTTGCTGGTCGTGAAAGCGTGCCACCAGTTCCTGAGCCAGCGCCACTTTGGCGTTGCGTGGGTTTTCGCCATTGGCACACGCAGTTTTCAGGGCTTCGATTTCCGCCAGAGACTTGAAGCTGAGCAGGGTGTACCAATTCCACATCAGGTCGTCTGAAATGGACATTACTTTGCCGAACATATTGGTTGGGCTTTCAGTAACACCTATGTAGTTATTCTTGGACTTCGACATTTTGTCGACGCCATCAGTGCCCACCAGCAACGGCATGGTCAGCACGCATTGCTGGGCTTGGCCATGCTGTTTTTGGAGTTCACGGCCCACTAGCAGGTTGAACTTCTGGTCAGTGCCACCCATTTCAAGGTCGGCCTGCAACGCCACGGAGTCGTAGCCCTGCATCAGGGGGTACAGAAACTCATGAATAGCGATGGGAACTCCCCCTTGATAACGCTTTGTAAAGTCTTCCCTTTCAAGCATCCTTGCTACTGTGTAACTGGAGGCCAGTTTGATCATGCCATCTGCGCCCAGAGGCATGCACCACTCGCTGTTGAAGCGGATTTCAGTTTTGTCCGCATCCAGAATTTTCACCGCCTGCTGGTGGTAGGTTTTTGCGTTGTCCTGAATTTGTTCACGGGTCAACGGCGGGCGGGTGCTGTTGCGCCCGGATGGGTCACCGATCATAGAGGTGAAGTCACCGATCAGGAAAATCACCTGATGGCCCAGATCTTGCAGTTGACGAAGCTTGTTGAGCACAACCGTGTGGCCCAAATGAATGTCGGGTGCCGTGGGATCCAGGCCCAATTTAATGCGCAAGGGTTTGCCTGTTTTTTCGCTTTGAACCAGCTTTTGAATCCACTCTGATTCAATTAGCAGTTCTTCGCAGCCGCGCTTGGTCACTTCAAGCGCATGGCGAACAGAAGCAGACAAATTCTCAGTATTTGCTGCATTATTGGGGGACCTGCTATCAGGTGACTGTTTCATTTGGCAATCCTTTGTTAAACTCTGGCTGGTCACAGTGTTGTATTTTTGAAAATAATGTCGATTCAGGGCGGTCGGCGACGTGAAATTTCACATAATTTAAAACTAAAACATGATGCTTCAGAATTTTTTAGAGCGAGCAATCGCCGCGTGGTCGCAGGGTTTTACATTCACGAAACGCCTGGTTCATTCCGGTCTGCAATATGCAGACGCTGCTCTTCCCGAATCGCATAACCACAGAAAGTGGGTCATTGTAGGGTTTTTTTCATTCCCTGTACTTGGTGCGGTTGTCGCAATCGCAGGCTCAGTTCAAAATTCTCCGGTCGATTCGGCCTTGCTGAATTCAGAAGTGGTGGTTGAGGCCGTCGAGCTCAATCTGGTCGACCAAGGCATTTACACCTTCGACCCGCTTGTTGCCGAAGAAAGAATTCGCCGCGGTGACACCCTGGTGGGTTTGCTGGAGCGTATGGGTGTGAACACCGCTGGCCTGACCAGTTTTCTGGGGCAAGACAAAGTGGCTCGCAGCTTGGTGAATTTGCGCGCTGGTCGAGTGTTGACGGTTCAGCAAACCGCAGACGGCGACCTGCAATGGTTGCGTTATAAAAACGGCACGGATGAAGAAAGCCAGGAATCAATCCTGATTCAAAAAACCAATGGTCAGTTCACGGCAAAACTCGAAACCGTCAATTTTGAAAAGCAGATTGTTTTTCGCTCCGGGCGGATTGAGTCTTCCCTGTTCGCCGCCGCTGACAAGGCTGGAATGCCGGATTCAGTGGCAATTCAACTGACTGAGATTTTCGGTTCAGACATTGATTTTCACCGCGAACTTCAGAAAGGTGATGAATTCAAGGTGGTTTACGAAGACCTGACGCTTGAAGGTCGTTCTGCCCGTTCAGGCCGCGTGCTGGCGGTTGAATTTGTAAATAACAACAAGCCCTACAAGGCCTACTGGTTCACGCCAAGTGGCAATCGCGCGGCAGGTTATTACAACGAAGAAGGCCGTAGCCTGAAAAAGTCTTTCCTGCGCTCACCGTTGGCATTTTCAAGAATTTCCTCGGGCTTTACGCCTCGTCGTTTCCATCCGATTCAAAAGCGCTGGAAAGCGCACAACGGTGTGGATTACGCCGCACCTACCGGTACGCCCATTATGGCCACAGCCAGTGGAACAGTGAAGTTTTCCGGTTGGCAGAACGGCTATGGCAATTTTGTTGAGATTCAGCACCACAGCGGCTATAGCACGGCTTATGCACATCTTTCCCGCTTTGCAAAAGGTGTGAGAGTAGGGCAGAAGGTTGAGCAGGGTGATGTGATTGGGTATGTCGGTGCAACTGGCTGGGCGACAGGCCCGCACTTGCATTATGAGTTCCGCGTGAACCGTGTGCCGAAAAATCCCCTCAGCATTACTGTTGCGCAGGCTGAGCCGCTTGATCGCGCATCGATCAACGAATTCAAGCGTGTGCAACTGGCGCTGGACCGCCGTATGGAATTGGCCACGGCTCAACGAATCGCGCGTGCGCAGTAAACATGATTGCTTTTGGCGCGATGTCTGGCACTAGCACAGACGGTGTAGATGTCGCAGCCATACAGATTGACCTGAACACCGCTGAAATGCGGTTTCTCGGCGCGACCAGTGCCGAGTTCTCCCCGGAATTGCGGGTCGCCTTATTGGCACTGCAGCAACTTCCCCCCAAATTCAATTCTGCCACCGATCCAATTGCTTTCATGCTTCAGGCCAGGCTTGACCTGACCCGCATGTATGTGGAGTCAGTGAATCAATTGCTCGCAGAGCTGGGTCTTGAGTCTTTTGATGTCGAGGTGCTGGGGGCGCATGGGCAAACTCTTCGCCACCGCCCGGATCTGGGTTACACCTATCAAATGCTGGATGGTGCCTTGTTGGCGAGCAAAACCGAGATCGATGTGGTGAATGATTTCCGTTCCAAAGACATTGCTTTGGGTGGGCAGGGAGCCCCCTTGGTGCCCGCTTTTCACCAAGCCTGGCTCAACGGCAAACGCATTCACGACCGAACTGCGGTGTTGAATCTGGGTGGTTTTTCCAATCTAACCGTATTGCATGGCCCAGGTGCCCCTGCCACGGGTGGCGATTGTGGTCCGGCCAATTGCCTGATGGATTTGTGGGCGACACGTGTATTCAATCAGCCGATGGACCTTGATGGCGAAATCGCCGCGCTAGGCACACCCGATGAGGAGTTGCTCGACCTGTTGTGGCGGCATCCGTTTTTTGCGCAACCTTGGCCCAAAAGCACTGGCCGTGATGAATTCAATGAACAATGGTTTGACGGTTGTTTGTCTACCGCTGACTCTTTGTCTTCCGAAGATGTCATGGCCACTTTACTGGCATTGACTGTCAAGGCGGTGAAAAGCAGCCTGCCGGTCAGTGTGGAGCAAGTTTATGTGTGCGGCGGGGGCGCTAAAAACGGCACCTTGATGGCTCAACTTAAGGCTGAATGTGCGCCAGTTGATTTCTTGCCGATTGAAAATCTGGGTTTGCCTTCGCAAGCTGTTGAAGCTTGCGCTTTTGCGTGGTTGGCAAGTCAAAATATTGCTAAACGTCCGGGAAACTGCCCCACAGTCACTGGTGCCAGCGATTTCGCAATTCTCGGTTCCTTGCATCGAGCCAGATGAGTTCAGCCCGCTGAAGGCATTCGCTTTTTCTGTATGGGTTGCTCTTGCATCTTGAAGTTGGAGACTTTCGCCGAGCGAGTAGCGTCGTCAAGTTCCCGACCCGGAAACATTTCTGAAATCACATTCAGGCCTTGCTCCGGACTGCGTGGATTGATCGGGATTTTGATCATTTCACGTGTGAACTGAATTTGGGAGTTTTCTTCACCTTGGGCGTTGTAAATCAAAATGCAACACGGTTCGTAATCCAGCAGGGAGGACAAGAGCTGAAGCTGCTCTGCTGCGTGTCGTTTCTGGTCTGGATTGCCGGCATAGGCAATGTAAGCTGAAGACATGCCTTTGCGCAGTGCAGTCATGTAGGCTCGGTAGGCCCCCATCAACGAGAATTCAACCTTGTCGAAGCCTTTGGCAGGCAGTTGGCGTTGAATTTCCAAAAGCTGGTCATGGTCAAAGGCCATGACCTTGGCTTCAAATGTGCTGCGAACGGCACGACTTGGCAGTTTGTGCCGCTGGATGATTTCCGTTTCGCTGGGCAGAATGATTTCGAATACAGACCCGGCAAGTTTTCCATTGAAGTAGCGGTTGCGGCATTCAGTTTTCGCCTGAATCTCGTCACTCAGGTCTCGCACAATCTTCGAACCATGCCCCCAGCCCTTGTTGTGCGCGGCTACTTTGTCGTTCTCAACGCCAGAACCGGTGTCTGCAATTTGCAGGCAGATTCTTCCCTGTCGGCGTCGAATGCCTACAACGATCCCGCCTTTGTTGGTGTATTTGATGGCGTTGTCCAGTCCGTTGCGAATAATCTTGGACAGCGCCTCTTTGTTGCTCATCACCAGCACATCAGAGGGAACATGGCGGACCTGAAGCTCTTTCACATTTGCCAGCATCCGGTATTCTTCAATCAATGGGATGAGAACTTCATTGATTGACACGGGCTCAAGGCGTGTTTGGTTGTCGTCCAGGGGATATCGGATTGCTGCGCCTAATTCGTCGAAAAACTCCTCAAGCATGTTTTTCAGGGCTTTCTGTGCAGTCTGAATGTGCTGATAGCGAGCGGTTACTTCAGGGTCTTGTGAAATGGCCTTGCCCACGCTGGCCAGGATCCCCAGTGTGCTGAGTGGTTGGCGCAAGTCGTGGCGAAAATCTTTCAACACGCGCCTTCCGCGAAAAGCCATTTTCATGAGGTCCTGATCAATTCTTGCCTGTTCTGGCCAGCTTCTTTTGGTGCGTGTTCGTGAAAAGTCTTGAAAAGCCATGTGGAATACAATACTTAGCAGCAGAAGGCCGTAGATGAGGTAAGTTGGCAGCATGTCGCTGGTGCTGGTGGTGCCGTAAAGCACGCTGATGTGGTATGCGCCGTTAACGAGGCAGTACATCGTGCTGAAATAGGCTGCTTTGAGTAATACGAACTTCGGCATGTTCGAGTAGCTTGTGGTCATGGCAAACAAGCACACGGCTTGAACTGCAACAAGCGCTGCGTAGGCCTCCGGTGTGTTTGCGAGCGAGTCCAGCATGGTGGCGACCAAGGCGATGCTGAAAGGTGGCAAAGCGGATCGTTCAGCGATGACGAAACCACGTCGCCTGCCTAGAAATGCACCGCCAAAAAACAGAAAAGATAACACCATCAAGCCACTGTGAAGCGGTGTGCCGTGCATTGTTTCTGGCAATGTGTTGGCTGCGAGGATGGGTATACCCAACAGAATCACACCAATAACGGCCGCCGCATTCTGCCTTTGATTGGGCAAATGATTTGCGAAGAATGGATAAAGGGCAATACCTAACAGAATTACCAGTGCTGTAAGTGGTGTCGATATCATTTGTAGTTATGGTGACCGTTGAGTGTCTCAACGGTATTGTTGCTTAAACCATCGCAGTGGCATTGAGTCGGGGAATTTTTCGATACAAACTGACCGCTTGTGTCCGATTCTTTACATTCATGCGGGTAAAAATTTCGCGCAGGTGCGTTTTGATGGTTTCGGGCGAAAGATCCAGCTTTCTGGCAATTTCCTTGTTGGAAAGCCCCGAGGCGAGGTAGTGCATGACCTGCTGTTGCTTGTGCGTTAACTGGATTCCGTTGTTCTGGCCCATTCTGCCCGTAATATGTTCGCCGTTGGTTTGACGATTGGACAATGCATTGGGGCGCCATTGAACCTGAACGCCGGCGCGGGTCAGTGCCTCGAGTAAAACAGCAGAGGTTTGCTCAAATCCTTCCGATTTGGACAGAAGCCATGACGGTGCATGTTGACTGGGTACGACCGAGTTCAGCAACTGATCGTCGCCGCTCATGATCAGCATGGGTAGATTGGGGTTGAGTTGGGTGAGGGTATTGACCACTTCCTGGCCCTCGGCATCGGGCAAACGCAAATCAGTAATGAAGAGTGCCGGTGAGTTCTTGCTGCACAATTCAGCGGCGTGGGCCATGTTGGCTGCGCAGAGAATATCCGCATTGGTCGCTACAAATTCAACCAAATCCTTGATTCCAGTTGCGAACAATGGATGGTCTTCAATGACCAATATCTGGTTTGATGGCATGGATATCTCCTCCCGAAGATTTGCTAGTTTAAAAAGGTGTCACTAGATGTGAGCATATGAACATCTTCAATTGGCTAACACGTTTTTCCAACCCTCTTAAGGGGGAGTTAAAACCTTTCACTGCGATGCAGTCAATAGGCAAATGCCGTAGTTATCCTTTATAAGTAGTTAAATTGCCTTGTTCTGTGTAATGTTTTCAACACTCAATGGCTCTAATTGCAAGGCTTGGGAACAGTTAAGCTAGGAAGTGGGTGGTTTTAATTACAATAGTGACTGTGAGCGGCAAGTGGACCGGACACAAGAAAGGCTCTAGCTGGAAATATGAGATCAAGACTAAGCGCAGCATCCAAGCCGGTTGAAGAAACGCAGGCCCGAGTGCGTCGCAAAGAACAAACACGACAGAATTTGATGCAAGCCGCATTGACCCTGGTGGGCAATGGCAGCAGCTTCACAGCGCTTGGTATTCGTGAAATTACACGGGAAGCCGGTGTGGTGCCCACCGCATTTTACCGTCACTTCAAAACCACCGATGAGCTTGGCCTGGCGCTTGTAGAAGAAGGCGGCCTTACCTTGCGGCGTTTGTTGAGGGAAGCCCGGCAGGCCAGCCTGCCTGGTGAGGACATGATTCGCCATTCAGTGAGTGTGTTTGTAACCTACCTGAAACAACATCACCTTGAGTGGCGTTTTATCAGTTCAGAACGTTCAGGTGGGTCGCAGTCGCTTCGCAATGCCATTCGCAACGAGATTGCGCACTTTACCAATGAAATGGCCAGCGACTTGCGTTTGCTGAATATTTTTCCCGGCCTGACCACCCACACGCTGACCCTGATCTGTAGTTTGGTGGTGACCCTGATGATGAATTCGGCAACCGATTTTCTGGATGCCCGTGCAGACCAGCCACAGATTGAAAAAGAAATGCTGGACAACTTTGTAAAACAGATCGTGATGGTGTTTCTGGGGGCGGCCCATTGGGAAGAGGAACCTACGCAATCCCTGCTTAGCGGCATTTCCAAGCCCAAATGACCAAACCGATTGTTTATGTGGATCTTGATGGGACTCTGAGTCCTTCGGATGTACTGCTGGAAAGCTGTCTGCTGCTACTGAAAACAAATATCCTGTTTGGTTTTCTCATGATCTGGTGGGCATTGAAGGGCCCCTGGGTTTTCAAGACTGAAATCGCCAGGCGGATCGATCCTGTGCTCGATCACTTGCCAATCAACCCTGCCGTACTGGAACGCTTGAACCAGTTGAAATCTGCCGGCCATGTGCTTGTGCTGGCCAGTGCTTCAATTGATCGGGATGTTCAAAAGGTGGCCAAGCGTCTGGGTATATTTGACCGCGTCATTGCCAGCCAGAATTCCAACTTGAAGGGCTTGCAAAAATTGCAGGCCATCGAGGCAGATAGCCACGGGCAGCCATTCATCTATTTTGGTGATTCCGCTGCTGATATTCCTGTCTGGAGGAAGGCTGCTCTGGCATTCGGCGTGAATGTGTCTGCTGCAACCCGCAGTCGTGTTGGTGCTGCGGGTATCGAACTGAACCGAATTGACACCCGCCAGACTGGTCTGAAGATTTGGTTCAAAGCCATGCGCCTGCAGCAATGGGCCAAAAACGGTTTGCTGTTTTTGCCATTGATTGCTGCGCATGAGTCCAACCTGAAGCTGTGGGCGGACATGGTGTGGGGGTTTGTGGCGTTTGGCTTGGTCGCCTCGGCCACCTACATCTGGAACGACCTGATGGATCTGAATGCCGATCGCCAACACCCCAGAAAGCGACATCGGCCGATGGCCAGCGGGGCCTTGTCGATCAGCAAGGCCTTTGTTTTCATGAAAATATTGGGTCTGGTGGGCTTTGTGATCGCCTACGCGGCCGTGGGGTGGCAGTTCACGCTGGTGTTGTTCATTTATACGGTCGTCACCTTGCTTTATACCTTTGTGTTCAAACGCACCGCATTCGTGGATGTGTTGCTTTTGGCCATGCTGTACACCGTGCGCGTGATTGCAGGTGGTATCGGCACGGGTATTGAACTGTCAAGCTGGCTTTTGGCAATTTCGCTTTTTGTGTTTCTAAGCCTGGCTTTGGTAAAGCGCTGTGCAGAACTCGAGTTCCTGCAGCTTGAAGGATCTCAACCGCAGGGGCGGGGCTACCGAATGAGCGACCTTAGCTACCTGGTGTCGATGGGTATTTCCAGTGGTTTTGTGGCGGTACTGGTACTGGCCTTGTATGTGGACAGTCAAAACGGGTCGATGCTGTACAGCCGACCAGAGTTTCTGTGGGGAATTTGCCCCTTGTTTTTGTATTGGCTGATGCGGATCTGGATCATGACCTCGCGAAAGGAAATGATTGATGACCCCGTGCACTTTGCCATTCACGACCGCATCAGTTGGGGCTTTGTGCTGGCTGTGGCTGTCATGGTGTTCCTAGCGACCTGAGTAGATTCCTTTTTCCATGCAAAGTGCGTTCAGTCAATCATCGAGTGGTTTTGAGTTGTCCCTGAACCCGGCCAAGCGGGTGTTCTGGACCACGGTGATTTGTACGGCCGTCATTAAGCTTTGGCTGGCGTACTTTTTCCCGATGACCGGTGACGAAGCCTTTTTTCACCTGTGGTCCACCGAACTGAATTGGGGGTATTACGATCACCCGCCCATGATTGGCTGGTGGCTGTGGGCTTTGAGTCACATTGGCAATGAACCGATTGTGGTTCGCAGCCTGACCATGCTGCTGACCACCGTGATTGCTTTTGGTGTTGTTGCACTGGCGCGCGAGCTTCTTCCCCGCGATCAAGAGGCGCGTGCATGGCTTGCGGGTGCCGTGTATCTGTCGATGCCGGTGTCCTGGTTTGCCGTGTTTGCAACCACCGACACGCCGTTGATTTTCTTCATGGGTTTGTCAATTTACACCTATGTGAAAGCGATTCGGGCTGAATCGGGCGCGGGCATTTTTCTGGCTGGCTGCTTTCTGGGTTTGGCTTTTTTGTCCAAATATTTTGCGGTGCTGCTGGGTTTTGCATTCGGGTTTCACTTGCTGTTTCAGCCGCAACGCTTCAGATACCTGTTCCTGTTGTTGGCTGGAGTCATGCCCTTTGCCAGTGTGAACATTGCCTACAATCTGCACAATTGCTGGAACAACATCATGTTCAATCTTGTGAACCGGCATGAAGATGCGCAACTGGGTTGGGGCACGGTGCTGACCTACCTGGGCATGATGCTGTACCTGATTACGCCATGGGCGCTGTGGAGTTTGCTCAAAGGTGTACGTGCCTGGGTGCGGCAAAGTGCATTGGCTTTTGCCTTGCTGGTTCCGCTGGCTTTGTTCCTTTTGATTTCGCTCGAAAAAACCGTGGGGCTGCATTGGGTGCTGGGTTTTCTGCCAATTGCGTTTGTGTTGTTGGCTTTGTGCACTGCAGGTGTGTGGATGAAGCGGTTCGTGTGGTTCAACGCCGTGCTTTCAGTGCCCCACCTTGTGTTGTTTGGTTTGTTGATGCATGCCGATGTGTCTGTGTGGCCAAAGAAAGACTTTCAGGAAGACGTGCTGTTTCACAGGGAAATGCCGGCCATTCTGGACGAGTTGACCCGCGACATGCCTGCAGACGGGGTGCTGACCACTGTGGCTTATTCACCTGCCGCCTTGATGACATATCACTACGGCAAAGTGGTGCCAGTTTTTGGTCCTGGTAAGTACCATGCACGAAATGACGACACATTTGTGGACTGGCGCAACATGGATGGCAAGCCCATTCGCATCGTTGCCAAAGCCAAGCCGATTGACCCAGCGTTGTATTCCGATTACCTGAGCGATGTGAAAGTTCGCTCTGCGGTTGTGCAGGGCGTGCCATTCACGATCGTGGACGGCACCAATTTCAATTACGCCAAATTTCGAAATGTGGTGTTGCGCGAGGCTGTGCAGAAGTACTACCAGATCCCTTCCGCGCTGCCGGTGCTGGATTGCCCTTTTGCGCGGAAGTATGGATTTGAGGAAGAATGCCGACTAGGTGATCTGGGAGTTTTCAATCACTGAGCGGGCTGGGTGATTTTTTGCCAACTGAGTTGACCTTCCAGCACGCTGATTGAATCGCTCTCTTTCAGCTTGACCGGAATCGTCCATTTTCCCACTTCGGTATTTTTGGCGGGTTTCTCGTTCAATCTCGGATCGCTGTAACTGACCGAGTTTGTTTCAGACACCTTCACCCAGGGAGATTCGGGTGTGCCGGGCGTGAAAAACAATTCGGTTTTTGTGGCCCACGGATGCTGACTGTTTAGCCAAACGCCGTCCTTTCTTAGTTCGATGAATGGTTTTTGCTGGTCGTCGAGTACCTGAAATTCGCCTTGGGCAATGCCCATGCGGCTCAGCATGAATACACTGCCACTTAACCCTGGCACAAGTGCATTCAAGCCCTTGAATTCGGGTTCGTTGGTTAATTCAGGCCGCCAGTAGCCTGTCATGGGTTCTGGCTCCACCCTTTCGATTCGCACGGACATGGGCTTGCCATTGACCTTCATGTTCAGGTTGAAATGTGCAACATCCTCTTTGACCAGGCGCGGGTCGTACCAGCCATATCCGGGTTGTTTGCCCAATAAAATCCAGTTGGGTTTTTGATTGGGCTTTTCTTTCAGTTCATCTGGAATCGGGCCGCCGCCGGGCTGACGGGAGCGGTGCCAACCTGTGGAATTCACATCGACATAAATGCGATCCATGTCCAGGCGCAGAAAAGGGCGTTTGTCCTCCCCGGACACTTCGATGTTTTGCTTGCCATCGGTGGCCAATGCGAATTGAAAGGCATTGGTTTTCACCACCTGCAGCGAAACCCCTTTGGGTAGTTTCACTTTCTTGCTGACTGTAGGAATCCCGCCTTCCGAGCCGTGTTCAGCATGCGCATGAACAGGAAGTGGAAGGAGGGCTGTGCTGATTGTGAGGGTTGAAAAAGAAAACGCCAGGCAGGCGCCCAGCGTTTTCTTCACCCAGGTCGATTTAACGTTGGGCATTGATACAAATCACTCCAATTTAGCTGCCGTGCTTCAACATGAAGCTGACAGACTTCGAAGGCAACAAGGAACCATTGGCCTGCTTGGTGCGGGCAAAGACCATGTAAGCACCTTGGGGCACTACAGCGGCTTGGTCTGGAATCTTGAAGGTAATGTTTTTACCATCAATCTCCAACATGTTCTTCGGAATCACAACTGTACGCTGGTCAGAATCCACCAAGTGAGTCGTGACCGTGTGACGTGTCAACGTGACTGAATCAATTGTGGTCATGTCAGTGTTGCCGCCCATCATGATGGTCACATTCTGACCCTTCATGAACTGCTTGAGCTTCGCGCCACCTTCACCCACAATCACTTCCTGACCGCCACCCACAAAACCTGTCATCACTGGGCGATTCGGGTTGGTCACGTAGGGTGGTGAGTAGATCTCGAATGAAGGATCACGACCATCGTTAGGTGACAGACCAAATGCAGCCAGATTGATGTTCTTCAGGTACAGCGTGGAAATTGGTGCGTGTCCACCAACCAATACGCGACCATCAGGCATCAGCAAAGCGGTGTTGTGATACGTACGGGCTTTGTTGGCCACAGCCATTTGGGTCCACTTCTTGGTCACTGGGTCAAAGCGTTCTGCGGTTTTGCGTGGGAATTCCACACCAGGAGCCGCTACACCGTCGCGATCGCCACCGCTGAATACCATGACGGAATCATCGGGCATCAACACGCTCGAACCGTACCAGCGAGTCTCGTTCAAAGAACCAGTCACTTCGCTCTGGTAATCAACGATCTGGTCACCTTCGGTTTTCACAGTGTCGATACGTGAAGCTGCAACAGCCACATATCCACCAGGAGACGTTACGCCGACCAGTGGCAATACGCCACCAGCGGTCAGGAAGCTGGCTTCCTTGTATTCCCCGTCAGCGTTAGGGCGCAAGGGCAGCATGGTGGATGATGTGGATCCACGCATGCCTGCACCGACCACTTTTTGAACCATTTGCTCAGGATTGCCGGTGGTGATGGTGCTCAATACCTTTTGAAGTGCTTGTGGGCTCTTCATTGGGGCGCTCATCAAGGTTTTGGTCAATGCACTCATTGCCGCGTTGGGGGCAGTCAATGGGTTCAGGATCTGTGTCAGGGACTCAAGACCTGCATCGCTAAATTTCAATGGGAAGCCAGCGTAAGCAAGGTCAGACCAGGTTTTAGTGGCTGGGTTGTAGGTTGCTGAAATGTTCCACAGCGGCTGGTCGTAAGCTTGACCGAACGGGTTAAACGCTTGACCACCGGCGTTGTAGTACACATGGCCGTTGGGCAACAAGTGGAAACGTGGGTACAAAGGCAGTGAACGCTGAGCCGTTTCTGGGTTTGTCGTCCATGTCTTGGTTGTTGGGTCAAATGTTTCTGTTTGAACCACGTTGCGGCCGCTTTGTTCCGGCGCGTTGGGGTAAACAGGCTTCAGCAATTTGGTCACGCCACTGGCCACGAACATTTTGCTGTCGGGCAGGGTGATCAGCGATGGATACCAGCGGCCGAAGTTCATGTCATTGCCCTGAGTCCAGCTGTTGGATTTGGGATCATAAACCCGGCTGGTTTTCAAACCTTCCAATTCAACCAGACCGTAACCAATCAGGTTGCTGCCAGGTTCGCTGTAGTAAGCGGTACCGCCTACAGCCATAATTGAACCGTCGGCCAGCATGGCCACGTCGGCACAGAACAGGGCGCCGTCAGCGCTGTTGGTTTCTTTGTTGGTCAGGCCAGGAATCAACTCAGTAATGTTGTAGCCTTCAGGGTTGGCGCCAGAATCAACTTCCAGTGGCAATTTCCAGGTGGGCGTTGCGTTTGCGCCGCCTGGAATGGTCATAACACGTGTTTGGTCGTTGATCGCTTTCTGGCCGAAGTCGACCAAAATGCTGAATTCAAAATCTTCAGTTCCTTCAAGGGCGTTGAAGTACAGGAAGTCACCGTTTGGCAACAGTGAAATGGTACCGGCCGCGGGTTTGCAACGCAGCTTGCCGTTCTCGCCAATGCCCAAGCATTTTTGATCGGGTGCATCAATGCCTTGGCGGTCACTGATGTTGCCGTCTTCAATCGTGCGTTCGTAAACCTTGGGTTCCTGGAAAGGCGTGCTGAATGAGCCTTTCTGTCCTTCCGGTGCAACACCTTTGTTGGTGCTGATCGGGTTAAATTTCGCGCCGATCAAGTCGTCGAGCAGACCGGCCTGTACGGGCAATGCAGTTCCCAATCCGATGGCGATTACTGCAGATAGTTTATTGAGCTTGAACACGTGTATCTCCTCCTGGCAAGCTTCGTTGTCCAAGAAAGGAACCCACGGTACTGCGTACTGCGAACTTCCTTTCTCATTGTTGTTAACAGTTGTTACTGTTGAAGTGCATTTTTAGATGCATCTTTCTAAAAAGAATAACCGTGATTATGGTTTTGAACAATCGTCGCTATATTCATTTAAGTGAATATTTTGCTGGTTTTGGAGAAATTTTTTTTGGATTGCTGTGAAGCAAAAAGCCCATGCAATTGCATGGGCTTTTTGTGTAATTGGTGGCGAATCAGGGATTCGAACCCCGGACCTGCGGATTATGATTCCGTCGCTCTAACCGGCTGAGCTAATTCGCCAAAGACCGAGATTATAACTGAGCTTTTCTAAAAAAAGAAGCGCTGTTTTCACTCTTTGTGATCAAATTTAAACCATGCGTTCGACGCGCCACATTTGATACTTCAAGGCCAGCATGGCACCAGCCACAATGCTGGCCAAGGCCACCCAGGAAGGCAGAGACAATGTGCTCACGCCGCTCAAGCCTTGGCCAACTGTGCAACCCAAGGCAAGTACACCGCCCACACCCATCAATACAGCGCCCACCGTGTGGTTCGCTGTGTCTTCAACGCCCTGAAAGCTTTCCCAGCGAAATGATTTTTCTGAAAGTGCACTGACGGTGGCCCCCAATACAACACCAAAACAGGCAACAACGCCCACAGTGAGCACGCGGGACTGGTCCGAGAAAAACATGAGCCATTCAAGCGTGAAGGCATAGGGCGCAACAAAACTGAACCCTTCAGCGCGGTTGGCGTAGCTGCCAATGTAGGCAGCTTCCAGTGTGTCGGGGTGTTCCGGAATATAAGCCAGCTGAAAGATGACCCACCACGCAGCCAATACGGTCAGGCCGACGCCAGCGCCACCCAGAACTACTTCCTTGTTCCATGCAGTTTTGCTGGACAGGGCAGCAGCCAATAGAATCAGCGGGATCGCGATGGCCAGAATCTGGGCCAAACTTGCTGGATCTGTTGAAACAAGTCCTGCAAGCAGGTTCGGCAGGTAAGCGCTGGATTCGAATTCGTAGCGAACCGGATCAAGGTAATTGGCACGAAGCACACCAAAAACACCGCGCAATGTCATATAGGCGGTGACACCCATGATCACGAACACCATCAAGGCCTTCAAGTTGCCCGCACCCAAACGGATCAGGGTTTTACTGCCGCAGCCTGAGGCCAGAACCATGCCCGCACCAAAGAGCAGACCACCCAAAATGCCTGACAACCAGGACCACTGGTTACCCAGATAAATTGTGTCGTTGAGGTTGGCGTAACCGGTCAGGCTCATGGTTTGAAGCCCAAGCGTAGCAACGGCAATGGCAACAAGCCACATGCGCATGCGGTTCCAGTCGCCGAAGTTGAATACATCGGCCACCGCGCCCATGGTACAAAAGTGTGTTCGATGTGAAACGGCACCAAAAGCGAGACCAACTGCAAATGTGGCCCAAAGCACCGTGCTCTGGATGCTGCTGACGTTGATTTCTTCCATGGACCGGCACCTTTGTGTTGAAGTGCCGGTATTTTAACCGCGTGGAAAAACTACGTGGAGGTTTTGTACGAAGGGGTGGGAGTTTATTTCAAAGCATCCAGGCGAGTTCTTGCACTGGCCGCTGCTGGGCTGTCTGGGTATTTGGCGATCAGATCACCCAGGGTTTTCTTGGCACCTGGAATGCTTTTGAGTTCCAGTTGCGAGCTGGCCATGCTCAACAAGGCGTCTGGTGCGCGGGGGCTGTCCGGAAAGTCCTTGGCCAAATCGCGTTGGGTCACCAGCGCGGTCTTGTATTCGCCTTGTGCAAACTGGGTGCTGCCCAAAAAGTAGCGAACCTGAGGCTCTAGCTTGCTTTGTTTGTGCTTGTCCAGAAATTGTTGAAACTGGGTCGCTGCATCTTTGTAGTTACCAGCCTTGAAGTGATCAAGTCCGGCTTGGTATTCGCTGAATTGCTCGGGGGGAACAGACAGTTCCTGGCCGTCAAGCTGAACCGACTTGGGTTCGAATTTCTTGAGCCGCTCATCGAGATTCGTGTAAAGAAGCTTGCTGTCTTCTTGAAGTTTTCGAATGTTGTTATTGGCGACTTCAAGATCGCCGCGCAAGCGGGCGATCTCTCGGTCTTTCTCGCTCAGGGACTGGACAAGTCCAATTTGCCCCTGCGCGGCGGATTCCATCCGGGCGACTCTTTCTTCGAGCACCTTCACCTGTTGACGCAAGTCAATGATTGCCTTGCGTGCTTCCGTGTCATCAAAAATCGCAAAAGCGGAACTTGATGTAAAAGCGCAAAACAGGGCAACTGTCCAGGTGGCGTGCTTGAAGTTCAAAGTCATCTCGGTTGGGTTCCTTAATTACTGGTAAACGATGTCTGAACGACGGTTCTCAGCCCAGGCCGCTTCGTTGCTGCCTGTTGCTTTTGGCTTTTCTTTGCCAAAGCTCACAGTTTCGATCTGAGCTTCTTTCACGCCCAATGCCAGCATTACAGTTTTTACTGCATCTGCACGACGCTGGCCCAATGCCAGGTTGTATTCGGCGCCACCACGTTCGTCGGTGTTACCTTGAATGACAACTTTGCGGTTGGGGTTGGACACCAGGTATTTGGCGTGGTTTTGTACCAGTTCACGGTACTCGGCCTTGACAGTGTAGCTGTCGTAGTCGAAGTACACGCTGCGCTTGGCCAAAACGCCTTGCGGGTCGTTCAGTGGATCTGCGTCGCCAGGTGTCACTGTAGGAACAGCGCGGCCGTCACCAGAACCTGGGGCGGTACCTGTTTTTGATTCTACTTGTGGCTTGTCGTTCAAAGGAACGGCAGAGCTACATGCAGCCAACACAGCCACCATTGCTGAAATCGCCAAGTACTTGACCATTGAGTGTTTCATTTTTTTCTCCAAACCTAAAGAACGTTGAGTGTAAAACCATTTAAAACAAATTCAAAATCAATCATTTAGGAACGGTCCCCATGTGGGTTCCGAAATGTCCGCGCCTGAGCTGCTCAAGGTGTACTTGATTCGCCCGTCTTTGGACACCACGGCAAGGGTGCCTTTTCCTCCCGATTTGGTCGCATACAAAATGTAGCGTCCGTTCGGTGAAAAACTTGGGCTCTCATCGCGCCCGGTGCTGGTCAGCAACATTTCAGTGCCGCCGGCCAGATCGAGCGCTGCGACTCTGAATTGCCCGTCTCGACGAGTCACGTAAGTCAGCGTTTTGTCGTCGGGACTGATTCGAGGGGAGATATTGTATCCACCTTCAAAGGTCACGCGCGACGCATCACCACCGTTCGTGCTCATTCGATAAATTTGTGGGCCGCCTCCACGGTCTGACGTGAAGTAGATGCTTCGGCCATCGTGGCTGTATGCGGGTTCCGTGTTGATGCCGCCAGTACTGGTCAGGCGATTCAGTCCGGATCCGTCAGCATTCATGGAGAAGATCTGCGACCCACCATCTTTGGACAGCACAACGGCCAGCTGTTGGCCATTGTTCGACCAAGCCGGTGCACTGTTGCTGCCCTTGAAATTTGCCAAGGCCTTGCGGCGACCTGTTGCAAGTGTGTGAACAAATACAACAGGTTTGCGCGTTTCGAATGAAACGTATGCAAGTTGTGTGCCGTCTGGAGACCAGGATGGGGAAATGATGGGCTCTTTGGAGGCCAGCGCCACCTGTGGGTTTGCGCCATCGGCATCAGCAATGATCAGTCGGTAACGACCTGGCGATTTTTCAACATAAGCAAGCCGGGTTGAAAACACGCCTTTTTCACCCAGCATTTTCTCGTAAACGAAGTCTGCAATTTTGTGTGCATGCAGGCGCAACGCTGAAGGTGCGATGGTGTAACTGAACTTGCCCAGTGATTTTTGCTGCGCGGTGTCGTGCAGGTTGAATCGCAAATCCAGTCGCCCGTCGGGCAGTTTTTTGACTGAGCCGACGATCAAGGCATCAACACCGATCGACTTCCAGGCACTGGGGTCGATCAAAGTTGTCTCATTTAATTCAACGTTGCTGGTGGTATTGATTGAGCGGAAAAACCCACTGCGCACCAAGTCGTCTTCAATAATTTTCTTGATGTCTTCTGGCAGGCCCTGATTGCCCTGAAATGGGGCGGCGGAGAACGCAATCTGGTTGGCACCCACACCTGTGATGTCAATTTTGAGTTGGGCTTGTGCTGGCGTTGATAGGGCCATGAGTGCAACGGCAGCAAAAAGTCCGTGTACCAGACGGCGAAAGCGACCCCAAAGGGCACTGGATTGTTTGTATTGCATGAGTTGATTGGCGTAGTTCATTGTTTCACTATGAATTAAACGTCTTTTGGACGAAATGAGAGGACAAGCACCGGTTCCACCGAACCGTCTTCAGCCCTGGGTAGTGGGCTGGAGCGCTGTAAGGCGCGCTCCACAGCGCTGTCCCACGCTGGTAACCCACTGCTTTTTTTCTGGGTAATTGAGACAATTTCCCCGTTGGGAAGTTGCCTGACTTCGAATACTGCTTCTGGATTTCCGTCGACTGAATCAGCGCCTGGAAATACCAGTTTACTGCGAACATATTGCCGGATTTTGTCGCTGTACAACGCCTTGTTTCGACTTGTGCCGGCAGATGTGCTTCCCGTGTTGGGTGCCCCACCCATGATGCGCGCTAACTCTTCCTGTCGTAGCTTTTTGGCCAGCTCAGGATCAATTCTTGGCTCCGGTTTTTTGGGTTCCGGCTTTTTAGGCTCTGGCTTTTTAGGCTCCGGCTTTGGCTCAGGTTTCTTGGGTTCCGGCTTCGGTTCAGGCTTGGGCTCAGGCTTGGGTTCCGGCTTCTTTTTGGGCTCGGGCTTGGGCAATTCAATATCCGCCTTGGGTGGCTCCACTGGCTTTGGGGGCGGTGGCGGCGTTTCAACCACGGGCTTGGGTGGCTCGGGTTCTGGCACGGGTTCGGGCTTGGGTTGCTGCACAGCGATTGGCTCATTGGCTGGCATTTCAGACCACAACACCGCCTCAAATGCTGCTGGTTCTTCGGTGTTCCAGTTCAGCCCTACGACAAAAAATGCCACCAAAGTAAGGTGAGCAAGTACAGACACTGTCAGGCCAGCCTTTTCTCCAGTGTGGTCTTCAGGTGGTTCCAGGCGTGACTCAAGGCCGCTTTCCTTGCTCATTTTGGAAAGCAGCGCTTGGTGGGCCGGTGTAAATTCCCAGCCGTTGCGTGGTCGGGTTAAATCAGCGCTCATTTGCTTTTGGGCTTCACCAGCAGGCCAACTTTCTGGATTTGTGCGCTTTGCAGAGCATCCATGGCGTCAACCACAGCCTGGTATTGAATGGCTTTCTCGGCAGAAATGACCACAGGGCGGTCTGGTTCATCCGCCTGAAGTTTTTTCACTTCGGCTGCAAGGTTCTCAAGCGCAACCTCGGTGCTCTTGTTGGTTTTCATGTCTTTCACCACCAAACTACCCACCTGGCGCACGGTGACTTCGATCGGGCGCATTTGTTTGGGTGGATTGGTGTTGGCCATGGATGGCAAATCAATCACTGATGGTGTAATCATCGGGGCCGTGACCATGAAAATGATTAGCAGCACCAACATCACGTCGATGTAGGGCACCACATTGATCTCGTTCATGGCGCGTCTGGATTTTCGTCCAAGTTCGGCTTTCATTGATTGGGTTTCCTGTTGCTGATTGCTGGCATGTGTACAGAAGTTAGTGCTGACGTTGCAGAATGTTCAAGAATTCTTCAACGAAAGATTCAAACTGGGTGGACAACCGATCAATGTCGTTGGCGTAGCGGTTGTAGGCCACGACCGCCGGGATGGCTGCAAACAGACCAATCGCGGTGGCAATGAGCGCTTCAGCAATACCCGGTGCGACAGAGGCCAGCGTGGCTTGTTGTACGTTGGCCAAGCCTACGAAGGCATGCATGATGCCCCACACTGTTCCGAACAAGCCGATGTAAGGGCTGACTGAACCAGCTGATGCGAGGAAGGGCAGGTTACGCTCGAGGATTTCATTTTCGCGTTGGAAGGCGGCTTTCATGGCGCGCCGCGCACCGTCAATGATCAGGGAATAATCGGTCAGGCCTTTTTTGTCGCGCGCGCGCAGAAACTCGCTCATGCCGGCTTCAAAAATACGCTCAAGTGGGCCTGCCTCGTTGCGGCGCATACCGGCGCGTTGGAACAAGGTGTTCAGGTCGCCGCCCGACCAGAATTCTTCTTCGAATTTGTCAGCCTGTTGTTTGGTGCGCTTCAGTACCGCCCATTTCTTGAAAATGGTGGCCCATGAAATGAGGGAGATCATGACCAGAATCAACATGACCAGCTGTACAACCAGACTGGCTTCTGCGATCAGGGAAATGAACGACATATCGGTAGAAATATCCATTAACAATCCGCAGTAAGGAAAATGATTTGTATCGTGTAACGCACTAGTGCATCAATTGGTTGAGTTGCGCATACACGGCCGGTGGTATTGCACTGGGTTTCAAGGTGCTTGTATTGACACAGCCTACCTTGGTTTTGCCCTCGCAAAGTACCTCGCCGTTGCGCCTCACGGTTTGCTTGAAGACTGCAGAAACCCGCTTAAGTTCAGTGAGTTCCGTTGATATTTCAAGTATATCCTCAAGTTTAGCAGACCGTAGGTAGTTCAACTCGGTCCGACTGACAACGAAGACCAATTGATGGTCTTCCATGAGGGATTTCATGCCGATACTTTGCTGCAGGAACCATTCGCTTCGGGCGCGTTCCATGAACTTCAGGTAATTGCCGTAATAAACAATGCCCCCGGCATCGGTGTCTTCAAAATAAACGCGCAAGGAGTACTTGAATGTCATGAAATGGCCCGTCTCTAGTATGCTAACGATATTGTAAGCAGGAGTAGGGCTGTCCCTCGGGGCATTAGGATCCTGCCACTATTAAATTAATTAAATATTCATATTCAAATAACAACGAGAAGTGGAGACCGCTGACATGGCACGAAATATCCCTTTGCTGGATGCATCCTGGCTGTACGTCGAATCAAAAGAAGCACCAATGCATGTGGGGAGTATGGCAATTTTCACGGTGCCCGACGGAGAAACTTCCCAGCAGGCCATTGCCCGAATCGTCCAGATGCTCCGTAATTCACTGGAATTTGCGCCACCATTTAATTACCGCTTGTCCAGTCCCCGCCTGCTGACCTTGATGCCGAAGTGGATTGAGGCTGACAAAATCGATCTGGATTACCACTTCCGTCACAGTGCTTTGCCCGCCCCCGGCGGTGAACGCGAATTGGGTACCCTGATTTCCCGCCTGCATTCGCATCCCCTGGATTTCCGAAAACCACTTTGGGAAATGCACCTGATTGAAGGCTTGTATGGCAATCGTTTCGCGCTGTACACGAAAATGCACCATTCCCTGATGGATGGCGTGGGTGGCATGCGTTTGATGGAACGCATTTTTGGCAAGTCCGCAAAAGAAAGCATGACATTGCCCGCACCTTGGTCTGTGGGCACGATCAGCAGAAAGAAAAAGAATACCGAGCAACAGCACTTCGCAGACCAGGCGCGGGAAGCCTGGGAAGCGGCCAAGCTGAGCGGGCAGTCCTTGCCTGCTGCTGGACGTGCGCTTATGGACTTGATGCGTGAGGCTGTCAAGCCCACAGACCCGGCCTTGGCTACACCTTTTTCGGGTCCCAAGTCGATTGTGAACAAGCGCGTGGGTGGCGCGCGCCGACTCGCCACCCAAACTTATCCGCTTGAACGTATTCGTGCGGTCGCTGACGCAGCGAAAGTCAGTGTGAATGATATTTTCCTGGCAATTTGCTCCAGTTCGATTCGTCGTTATTTGCTGGAACGCGATGCATTGCCGTCTGAGTCCTTGACAGCAGGGTTGCCGGTGTCTGTTCGCCCGGCCGATGACCTTGATGGCGGTAATGCGATCAGCTTCATCATTGCGAACCTGTACACCACGGAAGCCGACCCCCTGACGCGTTTGAAAGAAATTCGACGCTCGACGCAGTTGGCCAAAGCCAATTTGCAGGCCATGCCCAAAGAGGCGATCAACAACTACACAATCATGTTGATGGCGCCAATGATGTTGCAACTGGTGTCAGGGCTGGGGGGGTTGACGCGTCCAATTTTCAACACGGTGATTTCCAATGTCCCGGGTCCATCTCGTGATTTGTATTTCTCGGGTTGCCGCTTGGAGCAGTTCTACCCAATCTCCTTGATTCCGCATGGGCAGGCTTTGAACATCACGGTGGTGAGTTATTCAGGCCAGTTCAATGTGGCGTTTACGGGTGATCACGATGCCTTGCCTTCCATGCAGCGTTTGTCGGTTTACACCGGCGAAGCACTGGAAGAACTTGAAGCGGCTTTGGGTGTGAAGTGGGCGAGCCAACCCGCTGTGAAGCCTGCCACGGAGAAGCGCCCGGTGGCGGCGAAGAAGCCAGCAGTGCGAAAGCCGGCCACGGCCAAAGTGGGTGCGGGTAAGCCGGTGAAAACGCCTGAGGATTGATTGCCCACTCGGCGCGAATCTTAATCGCTGGTTTTGATTAAGCCCACTCAGCGCGAATCCTAATCGCTGATTAAGATAAAGCCCAATCAGCGCGAATCCCAATCGCCAGCCGAAAACCTGTTGATCCCTTTTTGAACTCACACTGACTCAATCCGCTCGACAAAACTGAAGGTCGATCGGATTGTCAGCCTGCGGCTGAACGTGGCGTGTGAATTCAAACAGGCAGGTTTTCTTGAAGGCATGGCGATCGGGACAACGCTGCTGATTGGGCCGCAACTTAGCCGGAGAGCAATCCTAGGCAGGTGAATGATCACGCACCCGCGCACTTTTCAAGAGATTTGGAGATTCGCCGGCGTTGGTGCCTCAGCCAACTCGGCAGTGGGTTTGCCTGTTCCGCACATCCAAGAAAACCGCCCCTTGTGAATTGATTCACTGCGTTCGGCTGCAAGCCGACATCGAGACTCGGCCATGTTTTTTGCCGAGCTCGGTGAGCAAGAATTAATTCAACAAGGGATCAAGCGGTTTTCTGTGCGGAATCGGGCAACCCCGCTGAGTTGGCGATAAAGAAGGCAACCCCGCCGAGACGGCTAGATCAGATCGCCTTGTTGCAAATTCGCCGCATGCGTGTTCGCCAAACTGGCCGGTGCGGTCAGTCCAAAGTGCGCATAAGTGTTCAAGGTGGCAATACGCCCACGGGGTGTGCGTTGAATGTAGCCTTGTTGAATCAGGTAGGGCTCTAACACATCTTCGATGGTGTCTTTTTCTTCGCCAATGGCCGCAGCCACGCTTTCCAGTCCAACCGGTCCTCCACCGAATTTGTGAATGATGGTTTCCAGCAATCGGCGGTCCATGGGGTCAAGGCCCACTTTGTCCACATCAAGCATGGTCAGTGCGGCATCGGCCACTTCAGCAGTAATGATGCCATCGGCTTTCACCTGTGCATAATCGCGAACACGGCGCAACAAACGGTTGGCAATGCGGGGTGTACCTCGAGAACGCTTTGCAATTTCAAGGCAGCCTGAGGCTTCCGCGGGGGTGTCCAGCAAATTGGCTGAACGTGCCACAATCCGCGAGAGTTCCTCGGGTGTGTAAAACTCAAGCCGGGACACAATGCCAAACCGGTCGCGCAACGGGTTGGTCAACATACCGGCGCGGGTGGTGGCCCCAACCAGCGTGAACGGTTGCAAATCCAGTTTCACGCTTCGAGCTGCCGGCCCTTCGCCAATCATGATGTCGATTTGATAGTCTTCAAGCGCGGGGTACAGAATTTCTTCAACCACGGGCGAAAGCCTGTGAATTTCATCGATGAACAACACGTCATTGGCTTCGAGGTTGGTCAGCAAGGCTGCCAAGTCGCCAGGGCGTTCAAGCACCGGGCCTGATGTTTGGCGCAGGTTCACACCCATTTCACGGGCCAGAATATGGGCCAGTGTGGTTTTGCCCAAACCGGGTGGGCCAAACAGCAGCACGTGATCCAACGCTTCTTTGCGGGCGCGTGCTGCAGCAATGAAAATATCCAGTTGGTCGCGAATTTTCTGTTGCCCAACATATTCGTCCAAATGCTTTGGGCGCAACGCACGCTCAAATGCTTCTTCAGCGGGCGTGGTTTTGGCGGGGCTGATCAGGCGATCGGGTTCAATCATTGTGGGTTATCTCTGTTAGCCTTTGGACAAATTGCGCAGCGCCAGTTTCAGGCCATCAGTGACACTGGTGCCCTCGGGTAGACCTTTGCAGGCCAGCGCTGCTTCTTTGTCAGAATAACCCAAGGCGCACAGGGCCTGAACAATTTCGCTTTGGCTGCCGATCGGTACGGGCATGCCTTCTGCAATATTGGCCGTGCCGCCCAAAGCCACGATTTGACCTTTCAATTCGAGTAACAAGCGCTCGGCGGTTTTTTTGCCAATGCCAGGAATTTTCACCAAGCGGGCTGTTTCCTGGCTTTGAACTGCCAGTAAAAAATCGTTGGTGGAAATGGACGACAATATGGCCAAAGCTGTACGCGGCCCGATGCCTGAAACCTTGATCAGGGTTTTGAACAGATTTTTCTCGGCAATGTTTTGAAAGCCGTACAAGGTGTGCGCATCTTCGCGCACCACAAGGTGAGTCAGCAGGGTGCAACTGCCGTTGATTTCAGGCAGATTGAACAGCGTGCTCATGGGCACCTGTAGTTCATAGCCCACGCCTTGCACGTCGAGCAAAATCCACGGGGCGTTTTTTTCCAGCAAAGTGCCTTTCAGGCGACCAATCATTGCAGTTTCTCCACACTGTTCATAATCACAGTAAACTGAAATTGATTATACGCCAAGCGAATTCATTTCCAGCTGGTGCGGCCCTTTCGGGTGCGGGTTTTGAAAATACTGGTGGGCAAGTCTTTGGCGGCCAGTGCGCCCAGCAATTTGCTGCTTTGTGCATGGGTTAGTGCAGCTGCCAAGGCATCGGCCGCATCCGCCGACGGGTGGGCAGGCAGCTTCAGCAAACGCTTCACCATTTCCTGCACCTGTTCTTTGTTGGCTTTGCCGTGTCCCACAATGGCCTGTTTAATTTGCAGCGCAGTGTATTCAGTCACTGCCAAACCGCTGTGGGTCAGTGCAGTCAGCACCGCGCCGCGGGCTTGCCCCAGCAGCAGGGTAGATTGCGGGTTCACGTTCACAAATACTTTTTCAACCACGGCAACTTGGGGCTTGTACAGCTCAGCCAATTCGCAAAGGCCAGTGAACAGGGTGTGTAAACGGTCGGGCAGGGAGGCGTCGGAATTGGAGCGGATCACACCACTGGCCACATAAATTTGCTGGCTTTCGATGATGTCGACCACGCCGTAACCGGTGATGCGCAGGCCTGGGTCTATGCCAAGTATGCGCATCACGGCAGGGTAAGTGTGGTGTTGAAATTAATGGCGGAAATGGCGCACACCGGTCAGCACCATCACGATGTCACGCTCGTTGGCCGCTGCGATCACTTCTTCATCACGCATCGATCCACCGGGCTGAATCACGCAGCTTGCGCCTGCATCGACCACCACATCCAGACCATCGCGGAAAGGGAAGAATGCGTCGGACGCAACTGCGCTGTCGGCCAGTGTAAGCCCGGCGTTTTGTGCTTTGATTGAGGCAATGCGTGCGGAATCTACGCGGCTCATTTGGCCCGCGCCTACGCCCATGGTCATGCCGTCTTTGCAGAACACAATCGCGTTGCTCTTTACGAACTTGGCGCAGCGCCAGGCGAACATCAAGTCAGCCCATTGCTGATCAGAAGGTTGGCGTTTGCTGACCACTTTAATTTCACTTTGCTGCACATTGCGCTCATCGGGGCTTTGAATCAGCAGGCCACCACCCACGCGTTTGTAATCAAACTTGTGCATGCCCGCTTCCACGGGGATTTCCAGCAAGCGAACGTTTTGTTTGGCGAAAAATACTGCGCGTGCGGCTTCATCAAACGACGGTGCAATGACCACCTCTACAAACTGCTTCGCAACGGCCTGCGCAGTGGCTTCATCGACTGGTCGGTTGAATGCGATGATGCCGCCGAAGGCAGAAGTGGGGTCTGTTTTGAAAGCCTTGTGGTACGCATTCAAGGTGCCTTCGGCCACAGCCACGCCACACGGATTGGCGTGTTTGATAATGACACAGGCGGGGGCGTCGAATGTTTTGACGCATTCCCAGGCCGCATCGGAATCAGCAATGTTGTTGAAGCTCAATTCCTTGCCCTGCAACTGGCGGTAGTTGGCCAGCAAGCCAACGGGTGCTTTCGCCTCACGGTAGAACGCCGCACTTTGGTGTGGGTTCTCGCCGTAGCGCATGTCTTGCACTTTGTGGAATTGCATGGAGAGCACTTCGGGGTACTCGATGCGCGCGGGTGTGTCTTCCAAAGCACCTTCAGTACCTTCAAGGCTGGTCAGGAATGCGGCAATTGCACCATCATAGCGGGCAGTGTGGGCGTAAGCTTTGGCAGCCAGGCCACTGCGCGTTTTCAGTGTGGTCGCGCCATCGTTGCTTTTGATTTCATCGATCACTTTGCCGTAATCGGCAGGGTCAACAATGATGGTGACACCCGTGTAGTTTTTCGCAGAAGCACGCACCATGGCGGGGCCGCCAATGTCGATGTTTTCAATTGCATCTACCAGCAGCACATTGTCGCCGGCAGTCGCTTTGTCGAAGGGGTACAGGTTCACTGCCACCAAATCGATTGCGCCAATACCATGTTCTTCCATGGCATCCAGGTGACTTTGCAAATCGCGACGCGCAAGAATGCCACCGTGAATTTTCGGATGCAGGGTTTTTACACGACCATCCATGATTTCAGGAAAGCCCGTGTGGCTACTGACTTCTTTCACGACAAGGCCTTTTTCAGCCAGCAGTTTGGCAGTGCCACCTGTGGACAGTATTTCTACGCCACGATCGGCCAGCGCTTTGGCCAATTCAAGGATGCCGGTTTTGTCGGACACGCTCAGCAGCGCACGTTTGATGGTTGGATTTGATGTCATGGTTTCAGAGGCCGTTTTTTTAGGCGGCCGGTAAAAAATTAAAAATCAGATGAGGCCGTGCTGCTGCAGTTTTTTGCGCAGTGTGTTGCGGTTGATGCCCAGCATTTGGCTTGCAATTGTTTGGTTCATGTTGGCTTTCTCCATGACCACTTCAAGCATGGGCCGCTCCACGGCAGACAACACCATGTCGTAAACCGACTTGGCACATTCACCCTCAAGATCATCAAAGAACTTGTCCAGGTTGCTGCGTATGCACTCTGAAATGGTGATGGGACTTAGATCACTGTCATTGGGTTTCATGCTGCCAATCTTCTTTTTGGTGTTGGTTGGAGTGAATCGTTTGCAGCGGCGAAGTACTGCTGGCCGCTTGATAACCAGTTCAGAAAAAAGTCATCAACAATGCGCAATTGTTCGCTGGTGGTTTGAGCCAACATCAGTTGGTCAACCACGGTGTTGTTTTTTCCGGCTGGGCCGCAAAGATACCATTGCAAATGCTTTCGGGCAGTGAGCATGCCCGTTTTCTCTCCATAAAATTCATGGTGATCACGCAGGTGATGCATCATGACTTCATGGGCTTCTTCCAGAGTGGGTGGATTGATGTGTTCACCCGTTTTCAGGTAATGCAGTACTTCTCTAAAAATCCAGGGGTTGCCTTGTGCGGCCCGGCCAATCATCAGGCCATCTGCGCCGGTGTAATCCAGCACATGTTTTGCTTTCTCGGGGCTGGTGATGTCGCCGTTCGCGATCACTGGAATGCTGACCGCCTGCTTCACTGCCTTGATGGTGTCGTACTCTGCGTCGCCGGTGTAACCGCAGGCGCGAGTGCGGCCATGAAGGGTTAAAAGCGATACGCCAATCGATTCAGCCATTTGCGCAATGTGAATTGCATTCTTGTGTTCGGGTGACCAGCCTGTGCGGTATTTCAGGGTCAGTGGCACGCCGCGTTGTTCGCATTCCGCATGCACAGCTTTCAAAATTTGCTCGACCAGACTTTCGTTTTGCAGCAATGCAGAACCGGCCGCAACCGCACACACTTTTTTTGCGGGGCAGCCCATGTTGATGTCAATGATTTGTGCGCCGCGTTCAATGTTGTAGGCGGCTGCATGCGCCATCATTTCCGGGTCGGCCCCTGCAATTTGAACTGCGATGGGTTTGGTTTCACCGTAGTGGTTCAGCCTGCGTGTGCTTTTGTCAGTTTTCCACAAAGCAGGGTTACTCGCGGCCATTTCCGACACAGCATGCCCCGCGCCCAGTTTTTTGCACAACTGGCGGAAGGGGCGATCTGTCACGCCTGCCATTGGGGCAAGGAACAGATTATTTGGAAGTGTTAAATGGGCGATGCGCACGTTGCACAAAATTTAAGCAAATTTCGAGCAGCCCATTGTAACGGGCAGGGCGATTTTATTCGACCCTAAAACTGGAAAAAAATGGAAATTTTTTACTTGACTTCTGTTTGTCAAAGTGGTCCGCAAGGCCTTGCCTGCCCTAGAGGGCAGAGGGCATTTTCAGCTTAGCTTGGTGTCTGAATCAATTCGATTTTGTAGCCATCGGGATCTGTTACAAACGCGATGATTGTACTGCCGCCTTTCACTGGACCGGCGGGGCGAGTGACATTGCCACCGGCTGCCAAAATTCGATCGCATTGTGTGTAAGCATCGTCTACAGCGATTGCAATGTGTCCGTATGCTGTGCCCATGTCGTAGCTGTCAACGCCGTGGTTGTAGGTCAGTTCAAGCACCGCACCTTCCTGCTCACTGCCATATCCGACAAAGGCCAGTGAGTAACCTTGATCGGCACGCTCAGTGGTGCGAATCACTTTCATGCCCATGACCTTGGTGTAAAAATCGATGGACCGTTGAAGGTCGCCAACGCGCAGCATGGTGTGAAGAATTCTCATAGTACAGGTACCTCGGCAGGATTCATTTTTGACAGTGCTTTGTGCGGCGTTTGGTAATCGGGCATCAGGCTTTCAACCACGGCCCAAAAGCGCGCACTGTGATTCATTTCAACAAGGTGTGCCAACTCATGGGCAATGACATATTCGATCATTTGCGGCGGGTAGTGAACCAAGCGCCAGTTCAAGCGAACCTCGCGCTGGCTGTTGCAGCTGCCCCAGCGCGAACTTGGGCTACTCAAGTGAATGGAAAAATTGGGCAAGCGCTGCGCCGCGGGCTGTCGCTCAAGCAGCTTGGTAGCCATGTGTGTAAACACTTCCTTGGCGTGGGCCTTCAATACTTTTTCAATGGCCTTGTCGCGTTGGGCAGAACTTTCGCAGGCAGGCAAAGCAATGCTTTTCGTCCAAGGGTTCAACAGCGCCTTGCTTCGCGCAGGCAGGGTTTCCAGATGGTAGGGTTCGCCTCGAACCGGAATGGGTTTGCCATCATCGAGCAGGCTGGACAGGGAAATGGTTTGTCGGCTGCGTGTTTCCCATTGTTTCAGGCGCTGTTCAATCCACGACGATTTGCTCGCAATAATCGAGTGCAGTTCGGTGATTGAAAGGCGCAAGGGTGCAGAAATTTGCAAACCCTGATCACCAATCAAAAACCCGACTGACCGGCGTTTGCTGCGCTTCAGGATATAGCTGCACAGCCCCCACGGCAGTTCAATGCTGCGAACTTCAGTGGGGTTAGGTGCTGCCGTAAGTTGCATTGTTTAGTTGTCGCCTTTGCCCACCAAAGGGGTTTCGGCGCTGGTGTAGCGGTGCGGGCTGATCTTGTGCATTTCACCCTCAATCCAGTCTTCAACCACTTTCATCAGGCTTTCTGCATCATGGCCTTCGGAGGATATGGGTGGACCAAAACGCAAGGTGACCGTTCCTGCTTTTTTGAAGAATCCCTTGCGCTTCCAGTATTCACCCGCATCGTGAGCCACAGGTACCACGGGTGTGCCGGTGGCAACCGCCAGCCTGGTACCGCCGGTTTTGTAGCGGCGCTTGTAGCCCACAGGCACACGGGTGCCCTCGGGGAAAAACATCATCCAGGCGCCTTCTTTCATACGCTTGCCCGCCATGGTTTTCACCTGCTCGAATGCTTCAACACCATTCTTGCGGTCAATTGGAACCATGCGCAGCACCCACAATGCCCAGCCGAAGAATGGCACGTACTGCAATTCTTTTTTGTACACCAGGCACAGCTGGCGCGGTAACAGGTTCGCGGGAATGCCAAATGTTTCCCAGGCTGACTGGTGCTTGGCCAGGATGATGGCGCCTGTGTTGGGCAGGTGCTCCATGCCTTCGATGTTGTACTGAATGTTGCACAGCAATCGCAACATTTTGATGTTCAGTGCATTCCACCAGCAGGCAAATACATACCTGTTGCGGATGGAAATGAAGGGGGAGACCAAGAGCAACAGCGTTGCGTGAATGGGTGTGTACACCACCACGTAGACAAAAAACAGGATAGAACCAATGAAGGATCTCACCACGGGCCTCCGAACGAGTTTTAGTTGTTATCGATTGTTTGCGAAAGGGTCGTCGGGTACCAAATGTTCGGCGACTGCTGTCAGATTGTCGAACACCAAAGTACCTTTGGGCAATTCGTCTTTGCTTTTTTCCAGTGTTTTTTTGCCTTTGCCGGTTTTAACCAGGAATGTGTTGCAACCCATGCTTGCACCTGCTTGCAGGTCCCTGAGTGAGTCGCCCACGCAGGGCACACCCTCAAGGTTAAAGCCGGTGCGTGCCTGAATTTCCTGGAACAGGCCGGGTTTGGGTTTGCGACAATTGCATTTGTCGTCCGGCCCGTGGGGGCAAAAGAAAATTCCTTCAATGTGCCCACCGGCAACGCCAGCCAGTTCGTGCATTTTTTTGTGCATGGCTGAAAGCGTTTCAAGATCGAACATGCCGCGAGATATTCCACTTTGATTGGTGGCGACGACCACGCGAAATCCGCCACGGTTCAAGCGAGCAATCGCTTCCATGCTGCCGGGAATGGGAATCCATTCATCCACGGACTTGATGTACTCGTCCGAGTCTTCATTGATGACGCCATCCCGATCCAGCACGATAAGTTTCATGAACTGTCCTTACTCTGTGTTCTGACTTTAAGCGGCCAGTTGTGAAATATCGGCCACGCGGTTCATCAAGCCATGCATGTGTTTCAACAATGCCAAGCGATTATTCTTCAGCGCTTCGTTGTTGTCCATGACCATGACGTTTTCAAAGAAGGCGTCTACATTCGCCTTCAGTGGAGCCAATACCAACAGGGCCTGCTGATAATCACCCTGTTCGAACGCTCGGGTGGCATGTGGCTCCACTTCTTTGACTTGCGCAGCCAGCGCTTTTTCGGCGTCTACCTGTAACAGGTTGGCATTCACGTCAGATGAACCCACTTCGGTCTTCTTCAATATGTTGGTGATGCGCTTGTTGGCCGCTGCCAGGGCTTGCGATTCCGGCAATTGCGAGAATGCGCGTACGGCCTCAAGGCGTTTGGGCAGGTCGGCGAACTGGCTTGGGTTTTGACTGAGTACTGATTCAACTTCTGCGGTGTTGTAGCCTTGGTCTTTCAGATACCCGCGCAAACGGTCTTGGATAAAGCTGGCAAGGCCTTCTACGCTTTGCTTGAAATCAGGGAATGCGGAGAACAGGCTGCTGGCTTTGTTCAATGCATCGATCAAATCCAGCCTCAGGTTTTTCTCAATCACCATGCGGATCACACCCAGTGCATGGCGGCGCAAGGCAAACGGGTCTTTGTCGCCAGTGGGAATCAGCCCAATGCCATAAATACCCACCATGGTTTCAAGCTTGTCGGCCAATGCTGCCGCCAAGCCAACTGGGTTGCGTGGCAATTGGTCACCGGCAAAACGAGGGCTGTAATGGTCTGCAATTGCTTGTGCGACATCTGCATGTTCGCCGTCGTGGTGCGCATAGTGTTCGCCCATATTGCCTTGCAGCTCGGGGAATTCACCCACCATGTCAGTGAGCAGGTCAGCCTTGCAAAGCAGGGCGGCGCGTTTGGCCTGTTCAATGTCGGCACCGCATACGGGTGCCAAGGCGGCGGCGAGCTCAACCAAACGACCGTTGCGGTCTTTCTGGGTGCCCAGTTTGTTGTGGTACACCACATTGGCCAGGCCAGGCAGGCGGCTTTCCAGGGTTTTTTTACGATCTTGATCGAAAAAGAATTTCGCATCCGCCAGGCGCGCGCGCAACACGCGTTCATTGCCGGTTGTGATCAACTGCGGGGTCGATGTAAGCAGGTTTGAAACCAGCAAGAAGCGGTTTTTCATCTTGCCGTTTTGATCGGTAACCGCGAAATACTTCTGGTTGGCCTGCATGGTCAAAATCAGGCACTCTTGCGGCACTTCGAGAAATTCTTTTTCGAAGCCAGCTTCGTACACCACTGGCCATTCAACCAGTGCACACACTTCGTCGATCAAATCTTCGGGTTGTACCACCTTGTCGCCAGCAGCTTGCTCAGCCAGTGATTTCACAATGGCTGCCTTGCGTTTCTCGAAACTGGCGATGACTTTGCCTTCGGTTTCAAGTTGCGCTTCGTAGCCGTCGGCGCTGGCAATGTTCAGTACACCCTGGCTCAGGAAGCGGTGGCCCAGTGTAATTCGGTCACTTTCCAGTCCCAATACCTGCGCGGGTACTACCTTGTCTCCGTGCAAGCAAACCAGGCGGTGGGCGGGGCGCACAAAATGCACCGTGCTGCCATCTGGGCGCTGGTAACTCATCACCTTGGGAATGGGCAATTTGGTGGTGGCGGTATCCAGGGCTTTGGTCAGCGAATCTTCAAGCGCCTTGCCTGCCTGGGTGCGGGAAATGTGCAGCACATCCTGTTTGCCATCGCTGATGGTTTCCAGTTGATCCACAGCAATGGCGCCCAGTCCCAGTGAATCCAGTTTTTTCTGCAGGGGTGGGGTGGGCTGTCCGTTGGCGTCCAGGCCAATTTTCACAGGCAGCAGGCGCTCCTGAATTTTTTTCTCAGGGCTGACTGCAGCCACGTTGGTGATTCGGCATGCCAGTCGGCGCGGGCTGGCAAAAGCTTCCACCGCGCTGTTGTCTGCCAGGTGGCCTTCATCGCGCAGTGTTTTGCTCAGTAGCTCGGCGAATGCGTTGCCCAGTGTTTGTAATGCTTTGGGTGGGAGCTCTTCGGTGAACAGCTCAACCAGTAATGTTGAATTCATGTGTATCAAGCGGCTTTTGAGTTGGGGGTGTTGCACATGGGAAAACCCAGCTTCTCGCGGGAATCGAAATAGGCCTGCGCCACTGCACGCGACAAATTGCGGATTCGGCCGATGTAAGCCGCACGCTCTGTCACGGAAATGGCACCACGGGCATCCAGCAGGTTGAACGTGTGTGCAGCTTTCAGAATCATTTCGTAAGCGGGCAAGGCCAGGCCTACTTCGATCAAATGTTTGGCCTCAGTCTCGTACTCGCCAAAATGGCGGAACAGCATGTCTGCGTTGCTGTGCTCAAAGTTGTAAGTGGATTGCTCCACTTCGTTTTGATGGAACACGTCGCCGTAGGTGAGCACTTTCTTGACGCCTTTTTCTTCGCGCTCGGTCCACACCAGATCGTAAACATTTTCCTTGCCTTGAAGGTACATGGTCAGGCGTTCAATGCCGTAGGTGATTTCGCCCAAAATTGGCGAACAGTCAAGGCCGCCCACTTGCTGAAAATAGGTGAACTGCGTCACTTCCATGCCGTTCAACCACACTTCCCAGCCCAAACCCCAGGCACCCAGGGTTGGGTTTTCCCAGTTGTCTTCCACAAAACGAATGTCGTTTTGTTGGGTGTCAATGCCAAGGGCTTCCAGACTGCCCAGGTACAGGTCGATGATGTTTTCTGGCGATGGCTTTAACACAACCTGAAACTGGTAGTAGTGTTGCATGCGGTTGGGGTTTTCACCGTAGCGGCCGTCTTTGGGGCGGCGCGAGGGTTGAACATAGGCGGCATTCCAGGGTTCAGGGCCCAAGGCGCGCAAAAAAGTGGCGGTGTGGCTGGTACCAGCGCCCACTTCCATGTCGAAGGGTTGCAACAGGGCGCAACCTTGTTGGTCCCAATAGTTTTGCAGGGTCAGAATGGCCTGTTGAAACGTCAGCGGTTTCTTTTGCATGTGCGCCTGTGTCCTTCTTGATTCAATTTTTTGGTCATTGATTGCCCCGTATTGTAATGGTTACCGGGGCTGTCGAGTTTAGAGCGTGCCAATGCACAGGTACTTCATTTCCAGGAATTCCTCAATGCCCCACACCGAGCCTTCCCGGCCCAGTCCTGACTGCTTAACCCCGCCAAAAGGACCCACCTCGTTGGAAAAAACGCCCACATTGATACCCACCATGCCATATTCCAGTGCGCGACTTACGCGGAACGTGCGTGCCGAGTTCTCGGTATAGAAGTAGGCGGCAAGGCCGTAAGGCGTATTGTTGGCGTAATTGACGGCCTGTTCTTCGGTGTCGAACGGGAAAATGGCAGCAAGTGGTCCAAATGTTTCTTCCTGGGCTACCAGCATGCGGTGGTCGGCGTTGTCGATCAGGGTTGGCTGGAAAAAACGGCCGCCCAGTTCATGCGGCTTGCCACCATGGAGAAGCTTGGCGCCTTTGCTTAGGGCATCGTCCACATGCTTTTGAACTTTGATGACTGCCTGCTCGTCGATCATGGGGCCAATGCTGGCTTTGGTTTTCAGGCCATCGCCCACTTCCAGTTTGGCCACTTTGGCAAGCAGTTTCTCGGCAAAAGCCTGTTGAACGCTGCGTTGAACATAAATGCGGTTGGTGCACACGCAGGTTTGGCCAGCATTGCGAAACTTGGAGGCGACCAAGCCTTCCACTGCCTTGTCCAGGTCTGCGTCTTCAAAAACAATGAATGGCGCATGGCCGCCCAGTTCAAGGCTTAGTTTCTTGATGGTGGGCGCACATTGTTGCATCAGGATGCGGCCCACCTCGGTACTGCCGGTGAAGGTCAGTTTGCGGACCACCTCGCTTTCGCACAACACTTTGCCGATCTCGACAGAACGGCTGGCGTCGCCGGTGATCACGTTCAGCACGCCCGCGGGGATGCCCGCCTGGCGGGACAGTTCGGCCAGCGCCAGCGCGCTGAGCGGGGTTTGTTCTGCAGGTTTGATCACCACGGTGCAGCCGGCGGCCAGCGCGGGTGCTACCTTGCGGGTAATCATGGCGATCGGAAAATTCCAGGGTGTAATGGCGGCACATACGCCAATACCCTGTTTAAGCACCAACAATTCGCGACCCAATTGTGGCGATTCCAGCACGCTGCCTTCAATGCGTTTGGCTTGTTCAGCAAACCACTCCACGAAGCTTGCACCGTAAATGACCTCGCCTTTGGCTTCAGCAAGTGGTTTGCCTTGTTCCAGGGTCATCAAGAAAGCCAGGTCGTCGGCGTTGTCAATAATCAGATCAAACCACTTGCGCAAGATTTGCGCCCGACTTTTGGCGGTGGTGTTGCGCCAGCTGCTCAGTGCTTTCTCCGCGCACAGAATTGCGTCATGGGTCAGTGCAATGGAAGTATTACCAACCTGCGCAATGGTTTGCCCGGTCGACGGATTGTCCACTTCGAAGGCGGTTTCGCATTCATGAAAGCTGCCGTATACAAACGGATTGGTTTGCAACAGGCTGGGGTTTTTGAACTTGAATTGATGGTTCATTGTTTTGCTTTGGGTACTGCTCATGTCCGTTTTCTCTCGTTGTTCAGTGTGCTTCAAGGTTTAGCAGGGCTGTAAGCTGCGCTGTACAGGCGACTGCAAATGTTTCAGTTCGCAACACGCGCTGCGAAAAATTCAGGGGCAGGGCGCCAAGTTGCGTGGCAGCGTCAGTTTCTTCAGGTGACCATCCGCCTTCAGGGCCAACGCAAATAACTACAGGTTCCCCTCGACTTGCTTGGGGAGTCCACTTTCTCAATGCCAGTTCAGCCTGAGGTGTAAACCAAAGTACATGTGCGTTGGGCCAGGTGTGGGCGATGTGTTCAAGTGCAGCAGAAAGTGTCCTGACCGGTTCTACTTGGGCCAGTTGCCCCCGTTCACTTTGCAGGCTTGCTGCCAACACAACGCGTTCCCAGTGGGCTTGCCGCTTGCTTGCCCGTTCACCTTCCAGTTTAACCACGCTGCGCTGGGCTTGAACCGGGTGAAAGCCAGCTACGCCCAATTCTGTGCATTTTTCGAGTACCCAATCCATTTTGTCGCCTTCTGGCAATGCCTGTAGCACGTGTACGGGTCGATTCAGCTCCGTGTTTCGCAGGGCCAGTTGCTCGCCGACCTCAATTTGAGCCAGTTTTTTCGACGCATAGTGAATTGTGGCGTGGTACTCACAGCCCTTTCCGTTCCATACCCGCAGTGCCTCTCCTTCGCGCAGGCGCAAAACTCTGGAGGCGTAGTGCATCAAGTCGTCTGACAGATCAAGCACTTGGCCCACGCTATTGCAGTGTTCTAGCAGGAAGCGTGGTAAGCGCTTGCCTTTGTCGTGTTTCATGTTTCCCTGTCTTTATTCAATGGTTTGTCCGCGAGGGGGCGCTTTATTGGGATAGCTTTGATAAAATTCATTTTTTTCCAACTTTGCCACAGGCATAACCCTCAATCCCCATACCTATGTCTTCTTCGTCAAAGAACATGGCCAACGCGATTCGCGCGCTCGCCATGGATGCAGTTCAAGCCGCCAAATCCGGGCACCCTGGCATGCCAATGGGCATGGCAGAAATCGCTGTGGCCTTGTGGGCCCGTCACTTGAAGCACAATCCGCAGAACCCGCTATGGGCTGATCGTGATCGCTTCGTATTGTCCAACGGTCACGGTTCCATGCTGATTTACGCGCTGCTGCACCTGACCGGCTACGACCTGCCGATTGAGGAATTGAAAAATTTCCGCCAGTTGCATTCTAAAACACCGGGCCACCCTGAGGTGGACATCACCCCCGGAGTTGAGACCACCACCGGCCCATTGGGGCAGGGTATTGCCAACGCGGTTGGTTTGGCTTTGGCCGAGAAGCTGTTGGCTGCTGAATTCAATGAGGCGGGTTTCCCTGTCGTTGACCACAACACCTACGTGTTTCTGGGCGACGGTTGCCTGATGGAAGGCATTTCTCACGAGGCCTGTTCGCTGGCCGGTACCTTGGGCCTGTCCAAGCTCATCGTGATGTATGACGACAACGGCATTTCCATTGACGGTGAAGTAGAGCACTGGTTTGCCGACAACACGCCCAAGCGTTTTGAAGCCTACGGCTGGAACGTGATTCCGAATGTAAATGGTCATGATGTAGACGCCGTGGATGCCGCCATTGCCCAGGCCAAACAAAACGCTGCGCTGGACAAAGGCCCGACCCTGATTTGCTGCAAAACAAATATTGGTGAAGGTTCGCCCAATTTGGCTGGCACAGACAAAGTGCATGGCGCACCACTGGGCGATGCTGAAATTGCCGCTACCCGTGCCGCCATTGGCTGGGAACATGCACCTTTCGAAATTCCTGCCGAGGTGTACAACGCCTGGGACGCGCAGGTCGAAGGCGCTGCACGCCAGTCGGCCTGGGACAAATTATTCGAGGCTTACAGCGCCAAGTTTCCGGCCAAGGCCGCGGAGTTCAAGCGCCGTATGGCGGGCGATCTACCTGCCCAGTTTGAACAGACTGCTGCCCGCCTGCTGGCTGAAGTGGCCGCCAAGGGCGAAACAATTGCCACCCGCAAAGCCAGCCAAAATGCAATTACGCTGCTGGCTGCTGAATTGCCTGAACTGCTGGGCGGCTCGGCTGACCTGACCGGTTCTAACCTGACTAACTGGCCCAAATGCGTGGCTGTTCGCCGCAATACCGAAGGCTTCACGGCCGGCAACCACATTAATTGGGGTGTTCGTGAATTCGGCATGAGCGCCGCCCTGAACGGTGTGGCCCTTCATGGCGGTTACATTCCATTTGGCGCGACTTTCCTGACCTTCTCCGATTACAGCCGCAATGCGCTGCGCATGGCTGCATTGATGAAGAAGCGCAATATTTTCGTGTTCACTCACGATTCAATCGGTTTGGGTGAAGACGGCCCCACCCACCAACCAGTTGAGCACGCTGCAACCTTGCGTTTGCTGCCCAACATGGACGTGTGGCGCCCCGCTGATTCAGTGGAATCCATGGCAGCCTGGAACAGCGCGGTTATGCGCAAAGACGGCCCCAGCAGTTTGTTGTTCAGCCGCCAAAACCTGCCATTCCTGGCGCGCTCTGAATCTGTATTGAATTCGATCGCCAAAGGTGGTTATGTATTGGTCGATGCGGCCGATGCCAAGGTCACCTTGATTGCCACAGGTTCGGAAATCGAAATCGCCATGAATACGCACAAAGCTTTGGCTGAGAAAGGTATCGCAGTGCGTGTGGTGTCCATGCCTTCAACCAATGTGTTTGATCGTCAAACAGCAGCCTATAAAGCCGAAGTGCTTGGAACGGCCCCAATCGCAGTCATCGAAGCGGGTATGACCGACAGCTGGTACAAGTACATTGCGCAGGCTGGCGTGAACGGCACCGTGCTGGGTATTAGTACCTTTGGTGAGTCTGCACCGGCAGGCGCTTTGTTCAAGCACTTTGGGTTGACCGCCGAGAAATTCACCGAGGCCGCATTGGCTTTGGTACAGAAATAATTGATTTACTTTCAAGGAGATTTGTCATGACCATTCGCGTAGCGATTAACGGCTATGGCCGCATCGGCCGAAACGTACTGCGTGCCCACTATGAAGGTGGCAAAAAACACGACATTCAAATCGTGGCGATCAATGATTTGGGTGATCCCAAAACCAACGCCCACCTGACCCAGTACGACACAGCCCACGGCCGTTTCCCCGGTACCGTGAGCGTGGATGGCGATTACATGGTTGTGAATGGCGACAAAATCAAGGTTTTGGCCAACCGCAACCCCGCCGAATTGCCATGGGGCGAATTGGGTGTAGACGTGGTGATGGAGTGCACCGGTTTTTTCACCTCCAAGGAAAAAGCATCTGCTCACCTGAAGGGCGGTGCCAAGAAAGTGATTATTTCCGCACCTGGCGGTAAAGACGTTGACGCCACAGTCGTATTTGGTGTCAACCACAATGTATTGAAAAGCACAGACACCGTGATTTCCAATGCCTCTTGCACCACCAACTGCCTGGCCCCATTGGTCAAGCCATTGAACGATGCAATCGGTCTGGAAACAGGCTTGATGACCACCATCCATGCCTACACCAACGACCAGGTATTGACCGACGTGTACCACGAAGACCTGCGCCGCGCGCGTTCCGCCACCATGAGCATGATCCCCACCAAAACCGGTGCGGCCGCTGCAGTTGGTTTGGTATTGCCGGAATTGAACGGCAAGCTTGATGGTTACGCAGTGCGCGTGCCCACCATCAATGTGTCCATGGTTGATTTGTCTTTCATTGCCAAGCGCGACACCACCGTTGAAGAAGTGAACAGCATTTTGAAGGCTGCGGCAGAAGGCCCGTTGAAGGGCGTGTTGGAGTACAACGAGGCACCGTTGGTATCCATCGACTTCAACCACAACCCAGCTTCCAGCGCATTTGATGCCACTTTGACGAAAGTCAGCGGCAAGCTGGTGAAGGTATCCAGCTGGTATGACAACGAGTGGGGCTTCTCCAATCGCATGTTGGACACCACAGTTGCACTGATGAACGCCAAGTAATTTCAAAGCGCGTTTTGAATGAAGAAGCCGGGCCTTGAGCCCGGTTTTTTTATGCCTGTTCTATTCAAAATACACCCCCCTTGCGGGGTGCCCCTACCCCTCTTGGGAGTACTGAAAGTCCTATTCCGCGCCGCTAAACAAAGCATCCGCGGTTCACCGAGAACATGCGCGAGAAGTAAGCTCCGTTCTGCTTTCTTTTCGCTGAATTGATTGCATGCCTTGCTCGGTAACCTGAGTTCATTGTTATAAGCGAGTAATGGCATGTTGACCTTCCGACCCAAGAAACAGAAATTCACACCCTTGCGTGTTTTGGTGACAGGTGTCCTGTTCATGCTTTGGTTCATTTTGATTGCACCAGCCAATGCACAGGCGGGTGGTGGTCAGTTCATCATCAAGTTGAAGAACTCTGTTGAACTAAGCAGTGCCCCGTCCTTGCGTCGCTTGGAAAAAGAAGGCGAGTTTCTTGCCGATGTCATGGCGCGAAACAATGTAGACGCGCAATGGCTGCGCGCCGGCTCAGTGGGTACCCACGTGATGCGTTGGGGCAATAGCGTGCGGGCGGGTGATCAGCAATCCATGCTGAACCGCCTGGCCAGTGATCCTGAAGTGGAGTTTGCCATTCAGGATCGTCCGGTCCGGTCTTTCGCGACTACGCCTAACGACACCACGTTTGTGAATCAATGGGCTCTGCGCTCCACATTGAACACAGCAGGTGCAAAATTCGATCAGGCCTGGGACGTGGTTCGCGGCAGTGCCGACGTGGTGGTTGCAGTGCTCGACACCGGTGTTGTGTTTGAAACCCCCGATTTGATGGGTCGATTGCTCAGCGGCTATGACTTCGTGTCCGATGTGCCCACAGCCAATGATGGCAATGGCCGCGACTCAAACGCGGCAGACCCGGGCAACTGGATTAGCAGTGAAGATGCGCAAACAAACACCTTTTCAGGCTGTAGCGTAAAAAATTCAAGCTGGCACGGCACCTTTGTGGCCGGCCAAATTGCAGCCAACACTCACAGCGATTCCGATGTGGCAGGCGCCGACTGGAATGTAAAAGTGTTGCCTGTGCGCGTACTTGGCAAATGCGGTGGTCTGTTGTCAGACGTACTGGATGCCATGTTGTGGTCAGCTGGGCTGGATGTACCTGGCATTCCACGCAACCCCAACCCGGCTGATGTAATCAACCTGAGTCTGGGCAGTTCAACAAGTTGCAGTTCATTCGAACAGACTGTGGTGGATCGTGTCACAGCCGCTGGTGCGCTGGTGGTCGCGGCCGCTGGCAACAGTGGCGGTGCAGTTGATTCACCAGCCAATTGCAGCAGTGTAGTGTCGGTGGGCGCGCTAGACCGTGATGGCAGCCGGGCAAGTTACAGTGCGATAGGCAATGGCGTCAGCCTGATGGCCCCCGGCGGCTTCAACAATGGCTTGGTGGGTTTGGGTAATTCGGGAGCCACTGTGCCCACTTCGGCAAGCCTGGTCAGCAAAACTGGTACATCCTTTGCCGCGCCACTGGTGGCGGCAACGGCTGGTTTGATGCGTGCCGTGAATCCAGCGCTTACGCCCACACAATTGCGCAGTCAGATACTGGGCGCATCTGCAAACTTTTTGTCTCCACGTTCATCAAGCTGTACGGCCAATCAGGGCACCGGTAGCTGCAATTGCACCACTGCGGTGTGTGGCGCAGGCATGCTGGACGCATTCACTGCTGTGAATTCTGCCAAGGCGTCGCGCCCAGTCGCCAATGCTTCGGTGTCTGCCAATGGCTTGGGCACCAGCGGTTTTCAGGAAAGCGCCAGTGGCTTGAATCCAATCCGCTTGCGCGGGGCTGACAGTTCAGTGGCTGCGGGTCGCAGTGTGGCTTCATACGCCTGGACACAGGTTTCGGGTGAACAGGTCATGAGTGGAACTCAAACCGCTGCCGATGTAGACCTGCCCGCTACAACATCAACTTCAGACCTAGTATTCCGTTTAACAGTGACCGATTCTGTGGGTGAAAGCCACAGCAGTTTCACCGCGATTCGTGTGGTGGCCAATGGCGACGATGGCAGTTCCCCCAGTTCAGTGGCCAGTGCTAGCACTGGCACCACCGTGCCCACCACAGACACAAGCACAGGTGGAGGATCTGAAACTGCCAGTGTTTCTACGGGCGGTGGCGGTGGTGGTGGCGGTGGCGCCAATACTTTGCCAGGATTGCTGGGCTTGGCTTTGATCTTGATGGCTTTCAGGCGTGCCGGGTACGGCCGTGAAAATGATTGACCAACAGCAATAGGTAGGCCATCGAGACACCACCAAGGGCTCCGCCCCGGTGGGCTTGAAACGCGATCGGGCCACCCACCAGTTCATCGGTGGTCGGGCCCGAATTCATTTCCAGATAAAGTTTCGCCAATAACCCGGCAGCCATAATCCACAATGGCCACAGCTTTCGAACGTTACCCTTGTTGCGTTTCAGGGCCAGTAACAGACATGCCGCAAACTGAAAGTGCAAAGCGCCGCTGAGCCCGCAATACCAACTCAGTGGTTCAATCGTGCTTAGGTAAAATGCAATCCACAGGAGCGACAGCAACTGGATCCAGGCCCATTCCAAAGGGCTCCGCTGCTGATTAAAGCCCCAGACGATCAAACCCATGCCAATCAAGTTCAGTGCAAGGTGCATCCATCCCAGGTGGGTAAACTGAGCCACCAGAATGTAAATGAAGAATGAGTCAATTAAATCAAGCCCTTGCCGGGCAAAGTCTGGTGTAAAAATCTGCCCAAGGATCGCCAATAATCCAATCGCAAACGAGGATGCAACCCCGAGGAAAAGTCGGCTGGTGGCGTTATAATTCCGGATTGTTTCCAATAACCTTCCTTGAGAGTTGAAAAGCAATGTTGCGTTTCCTGCGCCTGACCGACCAAAACGTATCCAACAAACGCGTGCTGATTCGCGTCGATTTTAACGTGCCAGTCGATGCAAATGGCAACATCACGGAAGACACCCGCATTCGGGCCTCTTTGCCGGGCATCGAATATTGCCTGAACAACAATGCAGCGCTGATGCTGACAAGCCACTTCGGCCGCCCCACCGAGGGCGAGTACGACGAAAAGCTGAGCTTGGCACCTGTGGCCGCTCGCTTGGGTGAATTGCTGGGTCGCCCCGTGCGCCTGGTGAAAGACTGGGTGAATGGCGTGGACGTGGCAGCTGGTGAAGTCTTGCTGCTTGAAAACTGCCGATTCAACAAAGGCGAGAAGAAAAACAATTCTGAGCTGGCGCAGAAAATCGCTGCGCTTTGCGACATTTATGTCAACGATGCATTTGGCACTGCCCACCGTGCAGAGGCCACCACCCATGGCGCTGCACAATACGCGCCTGTGGCGTGTGCAGGCCCGCTTCTGGCGGCTGAACTCGACGCTTTGGGTGCCGCATTGTCGGCCCCGAAACGCCCCATGGTTGCAATCGTGGCGGGCTCAAAAGTGTCCACCAAACTAACCATTCTGAACAGCCTGGCCAGCAAGGTAGACCAGTTGATCGTGGGTGGTGGCATTGCCAACACCTTTATGGCAGCCTTGGGTTTGCCAATCGGTAAATCGTTGGCTGAACACGATTTGGTCGGTGAGGCCAAAACCATCATCGACAACATGAAAGCACGCGGAGCGGCCGTGCCGATTCCGACCGATGTAGTGGTTGGCAAAGAATTTTCCCCAACAGCCTATGCAAGCACCAAGAAAGTGGCTGACGTAGCCGCTGATGACATGATTTTCGACATTGGCCCAAACACAGCCGAGGAGTTGGCTGCGATTTTGGACAAGGCTGGCACCATTGTGTGGAACGGCCCTGTGGGCGTGTTTGAATTCGACCAGTTTGGCAAGGGCACTGAACGCCTGGCCATGGCGATTGCGGAATCAAACGCGTTTTCAATTGCAGGCGGCGGCGACACCCTGGCTGCAATTTCAAAGTACAACATTGGCGACAAAGTCAGCTACATATCCACCGGTGGTGGCGCATTCCTTGAATTTCTGGAAGGCAAAACCCTGCCTGCCGTTGAAATTCTTCAACAGAGAGCTGCTTGATGGCCAAATCCTTGCCAAACGAATACGTACCCCGCCAAACAAAAATAGTGGCCACTTTGGGGCCAGCTTCCACTGACCCAGCTGTTTTGGAGAGAATGATTGCGGCTGGCATGAATGTGGTGCGGGTGAACTTTTCGCATGGCACCGCGCAAGAGCATATTGATCGTGTAAAAACAGTGCGTGAAATTGCCGCGCGCCTGTGCCGCGACATCGCTGTAATGGCTGACTTGCAAGGTCCGAAAATCAGGATCGGTGTGTTTGGCAACGGATCCACCACGCTGGTCAATGGCCAGCCTTTCGTGCTGGAAGCCAGGTGTGATTCTGGCGACGATGAACGGGTCGGCCTGGATTATCCCGAACTGGTGAACGATGTAAAAACCGGCGACACCTTGCTGCTTGATGACGGCAAAATCGTGTTGAAGGTGAAAAAAGTCACCGCCACCCAGATTCAGTGTGAAACAGAAGTGGGTGGCGTGTTGAAAAACCGCAAGGGCATCAACAAAATGGGCGGCGGCTTGTCCGCGCCGGCACTGACTTCCAAAGACATGGAAGACATTCGAACAGCAGTGGCCTTTGAGGCAGACTACATTGCAGTCAGTTTCCCCAAAAGCGGTGCCGACATGTACATGGCCCGTGAACTGACCCGCGCGGCAGGTGGTCACGCCATGATGATTGCCAAGATCGAACGCTGCGAGGCTTTGGAGAATCTGGATGATTTGATCCGCTCCTGCGATGGCTTGATGGTAGCCCGGGGTGATCTCGCAGTTGAAATTGGCGATGCCGCCGTGCCTGCTGCCCAGAAGCGACTTATTCGCGCCGCGCGCGAGGCCAACAAGCTGACCATTACTGCCACCCAGATGATGGAAAGCATGATCGAAAGCCCAGTGCCCACGCGTGCTGAAGTGTCTGATGTGGCCAATGCTGTGCTCGATGGCACCGATGCAGTCATGCTGTCGGCCGAAACCGCTGCGGGCAAGTTCCCGGTAGAAACCATTGTGGCCATGGCCCGCGTGTGTGTAGAAGCTGAAAAGTCGGCCACCATCAGCCTGGACACCGATTTCCTGAACCGCAAATTCAAACGTGTGGACCAATCCATTGCCATGGCAGCGCTGTTTACCGCGCACCACCTGGAAGTGAAGGCCATTGCTGCGCTAACGCAGTCCGGGTCAACTGCATTGTGGATGTCGCGTTTGAATAGCGGCGTGCCGATTTTTGCGCTCACGCCTGAGGAAAAAACCCGCCGCCGCCTGTCGATGTACCGCGATGTGCGAACCGTAATGATGCAGTACGAAACAGAAGACCGTGAATTGTTGTTGGCCAAGTCAGAAAAAGCCCTGCTCGACGCCAAAGTAGTAGAGCTTGGCGACTTGATCGTGATCACCATTGGTGAACCGATCGGCAAATCTGGCGGCACCAACACCATGAAGATTGTTCGCGTGGGCGAGCACATCGGTTTGCTTGCTTAAACAATCAGTTAATTTTATTTTTCGGAGACTTTGCAATGCCTCTCGTATCCATGCGCCAACTGCTGGACCATGCCGCTGAAAACGGCTATGGCATCCCCGCCTTCAACGTGAACAACCTCGAACAGGTTCAAGCCGTGATGGCGGCCGCCGATGAAGTGGGTGCCCCCGTGATTCTGCAAGCCAGTGCGGGTGCCCGCAAGTACGCAGGCGAACCCTTCATCAAGCACCTGATTCAAGCGGCTGTTGAAGCCTTTCCGCACATTCCGCTGGTGATGCACCAAGACCATGGCACCAGCCCCAAAGTGTGTCAGGGCGCAATTGACCTTGGTTTTGGCTCGGTCATGATGGACGGCTCCTTGATGGAAGACGGCAAAACCCCTGCGTCTTTCGATTACAACCTGGAAGTGACGCGCAAAGTGGTTGAAATGGCGCACAAGGTCGGTGTGACTGTGGAAGGTGAATTGGGTTGCCTGGGCAATCTGGAAACCGGTGAAGCCGGCGAAGAAGACGGCATTGGTGCCGACGTGAAGCTGGACCACAGCCAAATGTTGACCGACCCTGAAGAAGCTGCAATTTTTGTCAAAGGCACACAACTGGATGCACTGGCCATTGCCATTGGTACCAGTCATGGCGCGTACAAGTTCAGCCGCAAGCCCACTGGCGATATTCTGGCCATTTCACGCGTGAAAGAAATTCACACCCGCATTCCCAACACCCATTTGGTGATGCATGGTTCTTCGTCTGTGCCTGCCGAGTTGCTGGCGATCATCAATCAGTACGGTGGCAAGATGAAAGAAACCTATGGTGTGCCCGTGGAAGAAATTCAGGAAGCCATCAAATACGGCGTGCGCAAAATCAACATTGACACCGACATTCGCTTGGCCATGACCGGCGCGGTGCGCAAATTCCTGTTCGAAAACCCAGACAAGTTCGATGCCCGCGAGTGGCTGAAGCCAGCCCGTGAAGCGGCCAAGCAGGTTTGTAAGCAGCGTTACCTGGAGTTCGGTTGTGAAGGGCAGGGTGCGAAAATCAAGCCCATCGCCATGAGCGAAATTGCACAGATGTACGCCAAGGGCGAACTTGCGCAGATCGTTCAGTAAGCGAGAAATAACGCCTGTAGAAGCTCACGCGGGCCGTGCCCCGCGTGTTTTATTTTTAAAAGCCTTAACACCACGAGGCCCGTTGAATGAGTACTGTGTTTGAAACCAAGCTGACTTCCCTGCCTTTGCTGCACCGTGGAAAGGTAAGGGAAAACTTTTCTGTTGGCGACGACAAAATGTTGATTGTGGCCAGCGACCGCCTGTCTGCATTCGATGTCATTCTGGATCAACCCATACCCGAGAAGGGCATGGTGCTGACCCAAATGGCCCAGTTCTGGTTCGACATTCTGGCTGACGTGGTGCCCAATCACCTGACTGGAATTGCTCCTGAAACCGTGGTGTCGGCTGACGAAGCGCCGCAGATCAAGGGCCGCTCCATGGTGGTTAAAAAGTTGAAGGCTTTGCCAATCGAAGCGGTGGTGCGGGGTTACCTGATTGGTTCTGGCTGGAAAGACTACCAAACCACCGGCGCAGTGTGCGGCATCAAATTGCCACCAGGCATGCAAATGGCAGCCAAGCTGGACGAGCCAATTTTCACCCCGGCCACCAAGGCTGCCATGGGCGAGCACGATGAAAACATTGATTTCGACACCATGAGCGACGTAGTTGGTCGGGAACTGGCCAAGCAAATTCGCGATGTGTCCATTGCCTTGTACACCAAGGCCAGCGACTACGCGGCACGCCAGGGCATTATTATTGCCGACACCAAATTTGAGTTCGGGCTGGATGAAAATGGCACGCTCACATTGATGGACGAAGTGCTGACCGCCGATTCTTCTCGCTTTTGGCCCGCAGACCAATACCAGGTAGGAATTTCCCCACCGTCTTATGACAAGCAGTTTGTTCGTGATTACCTGGAAAGCGTGCCGGGCTGGAACAAAAAGGCCCCAGCGCCTACACTGCCACAAGACATCATCGACAAAACAGCGGCCAAATACCGTCAAGCCTATGAGATTTTGACTGGCCGCCTTTGGATTGGATAAGCACATGACAGACGCCACACACATGCACACCTCCGACCATCCCAAAGTGGGTGTGGTCATGGGTTCTTCTTCCGACTGGGAAGTGATGAAAAACGCCGTGCAGGTGCTGCGCGATTTCGGCGTGGACTATGAAGCCCGGGTGGTTTCCGCCCACCGCATGCCCGATGAAATGTTTGCCTACGCCGAAACCGCCGCCACCCGCGGAATTCAGGTGATTATTGCCGGTGCTGGCGGTGCAGCGCATTTGCCTGGCATGCTGGCAGCCAAAACCATTGTGCCAGTCATGGGCGTACCCGTGCCTTCCAAGTACCTGCGTGGCGAAGATTCCCTGTTGTCAATTGTTCAAATGCCCAAAGGCATTCCGGTGCACACCTTCGCCATTGGCGAAGCGGGCGCAGCCAATGCCGCTTTGGGTGCGGTTGCCATTCTGGCCTTGACCGACACTGAACTAAACCAGAAATTGCAGGATTTTCGCGTGAGCCAGTCCAATGTGGCCCGTGAAATGGAACTGCCTCCCTTGCGTTGATTTTTAAGCCAAACACATGAGCAAAATCGAATTCAAAACAGCCAAACCTGGCCAGTGGCTGGGCCTGTTGGGCGGCGGTCAATTGGGCCGTATGTTCTGCATGGCCGCGCAAAGCATGGGTTACCGTGTGCTGGTACTTGACCCGGTGGCCAACGGCCCCGCAGGCTCTGTGGCCGACGACCAGGTGCTGGCCGATTACATGGACGATCAGGGGCTGGCCAAGCTTGCCCAGCGTTGCGTGGGTGTCACCACCGAATTCGAAAACGTGCCCGCGCTGGCACTGGACACATTGTCGAAAAGCATCCCGGTTAGCCCATCGGCTTTCTCGGTCGGTGTTGCCCAAAACCGCATTGAAGAAAAAGCCTACATCACAGGTTGCGGTGTGCCCGTGGCACCGCACGCAGCCCTGCGCAGCATGGCGGACATTACGAACGATCTCGCGGATCTGCTGCCTGGTATTGTGAAAACAGCACGCCTGGGCTATGACGGCAAAGGTCAGGTTCGCGTCAAAACACTCGATGAAGTGCGCAAGGCATTTGCTGATCTGAATGAAGTGGAATGCGTGCTTGAAAAGCGCCTCACCCTGCAAAAAGAAATGTCGGTGATTGTGGCGCGCGACCACAAAGGTGAATGTGCCACGTTTCCTGTGGCTGAAAATCACCACCGCAAGGGCATTCTGGCCACTACTATTGTGCCTGCACGCATTGATAGCGCCATGGCAGCCCAAGCCCGTGCCAACGCCATTTCAATCGCAGGTGCGCTAGATTACGTGGGCGTATTGTGTGTCGAATTCTTTGTAGTCGACGAACTTGGCCTGGTCGTCAACGAAATTGCACCCCGCCCGCACAACAGCGGGCACTACTCGATAGACGCATGCGTAACCTGCCAATTTGAACAACAGGCAAGAATTCTGGCGGGGCTGCCTTTGGGCGACACCCGCCAGCACAGCCCAGCGGTGATGGTGAACCTGTTGGGCGACCTTTGGTACGCAGCCGACGGCACCGAGCGTGAACCCGCTTGGGACAAAGTGTTGGCCATTGCAGAAGTGAAGTTGCATCTGTATGGCAAAGAGCAAGCGCGTGTGGGGCGCAAGATGGGCCACATTACGGTAATTGCAGAAACCCTGGACCGTGCCCTGGCGGTTGCCCAAGAAGTGCGCGACATTTTGGGCATTGGCGATGACGACGACTGATTCCGGCGTGCCATATTTGCATGCCGAATTGTTAAACCCCTCCGCCGGCAATATAAAGCGTTGCGCGCAGGCACTTCAAAATGGTGAGCTTGTCGCTTTCCCGACCGAAACCGTGTTCGGCTTGGGTGCGGCTGTTACTCAACTTGGTGCCATCGAAGGCATATTCAAAGCCAAAGGACGCCCTTCCGAACACCCCCTGATTGCGCATATTGCCCCAGGCGCAGACCTTCAAAACTGGGTTGCTGAAGTGACACCCACCATGCAAAAGCTGATCGATGCGTTTTGGCCCGGCCCGCTTACCTTGGTCGTACCGAAAGGCGAACGCATGCCGCTTGCGGTCACGGGTGGTCAGAATTCCGTGGGCATTCGCTGCCCCTCGCACCCGGTTGCCATTGAACTGTTGAAAGCTGTGGGCGTACCCGTTGCAGCGCCTTCGGCCAACCGCTTCGGAAAAGTCAGCCCCACCCGCGCAGCCCATGTATTGGCAGAGTTGGGGGATCGAATTCCATTTATTCTGGATGGCGACGTGCCAGAAGTGGGCATTGAATCCACCATTGTTTCCTTGTTGCAGGATCAGCCGGCAATCCTTAGGCCAGGCGCAATTACCGCCGGGCAAATAGAAGCTGTGTTGGGTGTTCATGTAAAAACCCACGGTGAGGTGTCAGAAAGCCCGAGTACCAATCCGCGTGTTTCAGGTGCGCTTGAAAAACATTACAGCCCGGATGCCAAGGTGTGGATATTGCATGCCAGCGAGTTGGCGAATCTGCCAGTGGAGCAACAAACCCTGTGCGTGGGCTGGAGCGATGCGTTTTTGAAGCAGGCCGATGCCCTGCGTGAACTAAAGCCCGGTGTAGTGGTGGTGGAAGCACTGAACAACAATCCCGCCGAGGTTGGAAAAGCCCTGTACGCCACGCTGCGCCTTGCCGATGAACTGGCGTGCAAGCAGATGTTGTTTGAAAAACCACCTGTGACCATTGAATGGGAAGCGGTTGCGGATCGCTTAAAGCGCGCGGCGGCTTAAGCACGGAATTTGCAAAAACTCATCATGTTCAAAAGCCTGCGAACTAAGTTTTTTGTCTGACCACCTAAAAGTAAGCCAGACAAATTGCAAGTGAGTTTAACAATGACAGGTTCAGCAGCGATTACCAACGGACAAGTGCGGGGGCTTCATCAAGCTGCTGTTCCAGATCAACAGCGCACCGGAACAAAAACTTCATCAAGCGACATTTGTAAAAAAGTTGCCAAATTTGCCGCGTGTCTCGTCGCATCTGCAGGAATGTCTTCATTGGTAAGCAAGGCGATTAGCGATCCAGCCTTTTTGTCTTCAGCATTGTCCAAAGTGGCCAGTGCACTTAAAGAGGGCGGGGCTTTTGTGGGTGGACACCTTGGTTTATTTGCAGGTGCCACTGTCGTCGCTGGTGCGGTCAATGTGATTGACGGGGTTAGAACAGTTGCAGTCAATGCCAAGGAATCCATTAAGCTTTCCAAAACCGATTGCATGACGCACACAATACCGGGTCAAGAGCTAGCCCGAACCAATGCCTTCAACAAGCTCAAGAAAATGTACGCTTCAGCCCAGGTCAGGGGGGTCTTGCAAACAGCCGTTGGTCTTACGGCAGTGGCCTTGGGTGCAATAACCGTGGTTGGGCTGATTTCAAATCCGTATGTTTTGGCTGCTGTGGGTGGCACTGCAGCCCTGCTGTTCTTGGGGATACAAGTTCACAAATTTATCCAGAATCGTCAAATTAAAGCCGAGGTTAAAAAGTTCGAGGCCACGATTTCAACTGACAATCGCAGCGCAGCAGGCCTAGGTGCAAACGATCCAGCATCCGTTTCCAGAGTTCGATTCCACAATCCTGGATCACCTACCCTATCAAATAGAAGCAGTGACCATGGCTCTGTTAGTAGAGGTCCGTGGACCCCAGTCATTCCAAACCGAAACTATCCAGATCCGAACGATGCCTCAAGACGCATACTGCAGTGGCTCGCAGAAATACCTCCACCGGGTCATGTCGGAGAGGAAGAGTTGAGTGAGGAATCTTCGAGCGAGACTTCTCCCAGAGAGATTTCAGCTGAATCACCGCAGGGCAACGAGGACGCGTCGCAGACCACTGCTTATATACCCCATCCTGTCGAGTCGTCCAATTCGAAAAATGAAAAAGCTGACCATACAGTGCCAAGAAAGCGTGAGGTTCTTAAAGCATCTTCTACTCTCCCTGTGGTTAGGAGATTTACCCCGGTACTTCCCGCAATTATTGAGCCGCCTGAATCTGGGGATCATTCGCAAGTCGTGACAAGCGCACCGCCACGACCCCTGCGACACAAAGGCAGAGCCGAGGTTCCAAACTTGCTTGTAGGCAAGTCAAATCCACCACGACATATATTTGATCCAGCGAAATTAAAAGATCCACGCCCATCGACTCCAAACGGCGATGTGTCAACCAATACCGCAGCAGGTGCAAGGTCTCCTCAGGCTATAACGTTGGCTGAAATTGAGTTACATGAAGGCGAGACAATACACTTTAGTGACTTTAGTACCACTAGTAGCGGCTCCAGCTAACGGTAGCGATCACGGCGGCGGTTTGATACCCACGCATGCTTGGTGCGGTGCGTGGCGGTACCTTTCACAATAAGCGCAGCGAACTAAGTGTTTTGATTGACCACTTAAGTCAGTTCAATAAATTGCGAGTGGGGTTCAACAATGTCAGGTTCAACAGTGATTACCAGCGGACAGGTGCGAGAGCTACATCAAGCTGTTGTTCCAGATCAACAGCGCACCGGAACCATAAACCCATCAAGCAACATTTGTAAAAAAAATGCCAAACTCGCTGCTTGTCTAGCTGCAACCGCAGGAATATCTTCATTGGTGACCAAGGCGATTAGCAATCCAGCCGCCGTAGCCGCTGCTTTTTCCACGGTTGCCAGTGCTACTGCGGTGGTCGCTGGAGCGGTCAATGTAATTGATGGTGTTAGAACGGTTGCAGTCACTGCCATGAAATCCCGTAAGCTTTCCGTGGTCAATGCCTCTGCGAAAAGAATGCAGGGCGCAAACCAAGCCCGAACCGATTCCTTCAACAAGCTCAAGAAAATGTACGCTTCAGCCCAGGCAAGGGGGGGGTTGCAAACAGCAATTGGACTTACGGCAGTGGCCTTGGGCGGATTGGCCTTGCTTGGGCTGATTTCAAATCCGTATGTTTTGGTTGGCGTGGGTGGTGCTGCAGTAGCGGTGCTTCTGGGGGTGCAAGTTCACAAATTTATCCAGAATCGTCAAATTAAAGCCGAGCTTAACAAGTTCGAGGCCACTATTCAAAAAAATGAAAGTGACACTGCAAGCGTTGCCGGGTCAGCAAGCAATCAGCCGAATAGTCACGTTGCACCAAGTCCTCCCCTGTCGCTTGCTCCAGAAATTCAGAACCATGAAGCTGCCCCTTTTCTATCAACGGATGATCTTTATAAGGCTTATCGCGCCGCTTCATGGATCTACACTGACGGGAATCCACCGTCATTATCTGATGGGCTTCCCATCGGGCTGGTCGGTGCTGGAAGACATATTTGGGACCCGACAAAGCACCAATCCCCACAGGACTCTTCCGGGTCAGTAGGACAGCAACCCACTACACCACGTTCGCAGGGAAATCATGATGCTGCGGTCGAGGAAGTGAATGCTACAGCCGGCAGAACGGTATTGGAATGGTCATCTGCCAACAAAAGCGCTGCCTTAGGTGATCAAGACCCCCAGGGTTCCGGTGTGTCTTCGCCCATGGCAAATTCAAACGCTTTGGACTCAGTAGATTCTTTGGACAGGGTAATCACGCAGATGCAAGCAAGGCGCGCTGAGAACCCTCTGCCCAATCCATATGTCATTCGCATTAATATTGACCAATCGCTCGAATCGACTTCAAGCAGTTCAGGATCCAATGTGACGGTCGATGCGGCCGATGGTATTTCTCCAGCCGACAAAAGTTTAAAACTAGCCCCAGCGCCGGTAAAGCCTTCGTGGCACTCGGCACAACATGTGGGCAATCAAGGGTAGTCGGTTTGATGCCCAATCGATGTGTGGGGCAGCATGCATGTTACGGCATCGTTCAATGAGCTCAGCGAACTAAGTTTTTTGTTTCACCACTTAGATCAGTTAAAGAAATCAAGAGTGGGATCAAGCAATGTCAGATTTAGCATTAAACAGCAATAACGCAGCAAACGTTCGTGAGCTTCTTCAGCCTCTTGTTTCAGAACATCCGCGCACTGGAACTGAAAATTCAGCAAGCAGCTTTTGTAAAAAAGTTGCCAACATTTCCAAGTCTTTGTTTCTATACTCTGGTGCAGTTGCAGCGGTGGCAAGTGCGATTACCAATCCAACTATCAGGTCGGCTTTGTCGTCAGCTTTTTCCAAGGTTGCCGATGCGCTCAAGGAATGCGGGGCTTTTGTAGGCGAGAACATTGCATCGTGTGCAGGCGGCGCTGTTGCCTCTGGGGCAATTAATGTGGTTTTGGGCGTTAGAACGGTTGCAATCAATGCCTTCAAATCCAATCTGCTTTCCAAAATCAACAAAGCCAATGAAGATAACAGCCCCACACAAGAGCGAGCCAATGCATTTAACAAGCTTAAGAAAATGTATGCTGCAGCTCAGGCAAGGGGAGTTTTTCAAACAGCAATTGGCCTTACAACGCTGACCTTGGGAGCGATCGTATTGGCGGGAGTAGTTTCAAATCCGTTTGGTTTGGCTGCTTTGGCGGTTGTGGGTGGTGTTTCTGTCTTGGCACTGGCGGGGATGCAAATTCACAAATATATTCAGGATCGTCAAATTAAAGCGGAGGCTGAAAGGTTCAAAGCCACTCTTCCAAAAGACAATGACGATACTGTAACCATTGGTTTCTATGCCTCCAGCGCTGGCTCGTTGACTAGTGCCGATTCTGCTTCACCACTCAGTAGTAGAGACAGCCGTTCGTTGGCCGATGCCGATAACGCTTCACCTCTCAGCAGTAGAGGCAGCGGCTCAGTTGGTAGAGGTCCGTCGAACCCGATGTCACCGTTTTCAATGCAAGCAGCTGAATCCGGTGATCGATCTTTTGTCAATCCTCCCCCTGCATCGAAAGGGAACAACTTGTTCAAGTCGTTGGAAGATTTAAAGAGCTTTGTTCTCTCTGCCACGCGGTCTACTCCAGAAATTTCGGATGCAAGCCCTCGACGAGGGCATGGTGTCGGTGCAGTTGTTCAAAGCAGTTTGATTGAGGGGAAATTAGCGCCAATTCCGGAAGTCTCTGATGAGTCGCAACTCGGGGAGATACAACCGGAGATACAACCGCTACTTGACAGTAACGGCAGCACTGAGGGTTCACCATCTTTTGTAGAAATAGCAAAGCTTACAAGACATATTTATGATCCCGAGAAAGCAGAGCACTCAAATCCCTCGGCTCAAACAGATAATCAGTTCGCTTCTGGGTCTTTTCTTGCAGAAAGAACTCAAGGGACAGTGCTCAATCGTTTAGATTCTAGCGATCAGCCGTCAAATGGAAGTCAAAAGGATTCTTTAGTGGCTGGTGACATTGCTGAGTTACGCGCTCTATACGGAAGTGGATCTGACGTGAACTCTTCGCAGCCTGATCGCGAGGCCCATTCGCCCGCAAAAAATGAATCAAGAAGTGCAGCATCGGCAGGTTTCGATTCTTGGGAATTGGGAAGTGTGGCGTCCGGAAGTGACCCTCAAGAAGTCGCTAGCGGCGGTACCAATGCCGGATCTTCCTCATCGACTGCAAGTACTCCTAGAATAGGTGGTGCTATCCACCCGAAAAGCGAGGGGTCGCAAACCGCTAGCATACAACTTCCTTCGGCTCCGACTAACGCTACAGTGCACTATTTTAGAGAGTTGCCTGGAAAACCGAGTCCGTTTAATGACTAGAACTGACGCCGCGCCAGGTTGGGTGCGGCATCGGGCTTTCACATTTGTTGCGTGGGAATGTGGCCGCGCTGTTCGGCGATCACATTGTTGTCATCCACAAACACCAGTTTGGGTTGGAAGGTTTTGCATTCTTCATCATCCAGCGTGCCGTAGGCCGCAATAATGACCAAATCGCCTTTTTGAGCGCGGCGGGCAGCGGCGCCGTTCAGCGAAATCATGCCGCTTCCACGCTCGCCCTTGATCGCGTAGGTGGAGAAGCGTTCGCCGTTATCGATCACATAAATGTCGATACGCTGAAACTCGATAATGCCCGATGCGTCCAGAAGATTTTCGTCAATGGCGCATGAGCCTTCATAGTGAAGTTCGCAGTGGGTTACTTTCGCGCGGTGAATTTTACCGAGCAACATTTCACGGTGCATTACGCAATCTCCAGATTGTCGATCAGGCGGGTTTGACCCAGCTTGGCCGCTGCAAGAATGACCAGCGGTGTTTGATCGGACAGGTTTTCATCGGTGGGGCGTTGCAGGTCTGCTTGCCTGCGTACCTCAAAATAATCGGGCTTCCAGCCTCGGCTTGCCAGCGTATCGGCGCATTTTCGCTCCAATTGTACCAACTGGCCCAAATTCGGGCGACCCGATTTGACTTGATTCGAGAGATCATTCAAAAGTTGATACAAAAACGGTGCTTCGGCTCGGTCTTGTTCGCTCAGGTATCGGTTGCGCGAGGACATCGCCAAGCCGTCCGGGTCCCTGATTGTTGGCGCAGCAATGATCTCGATCGGCATGGCCAGTTGGGCCACCAGGCGGCGAATAATCATGAGCTGCTGATAGTCTTTTTTGCCAAATACAGCCACTTTGGGCTGCACGCAGTTGAACAGCTTGGTCACCACGGTGCACACGCCCTCGAAAAATCCGGGGCGGAATTCGCCTTCCAGTGTGCCGCCCAGGTCATCGGGCGGCTTTATGCGGTAGTCCTGCGGCTCGGGGTACAGGTCGCGCTCGGTGGGCGCGAACATGACGTACACCTGTTCTTTTTCCAGTTTTTCCGCGTCCTCTTGCATGGTGCGCGGATATTTGTCGAAGTCTTCGTTGGGGCCAAATTGCAGGCGGTTCACGAACACGCTGGCCACCACGGGGTCGCCGTGTTTGGCTGCAATGCGCATCAGGGACATGTGCCCCTCGTGCAAATTGCCCATGGTCGGCACAAAGGCCACCCGGTTTTGGCCGCGCAGTTGGTCGCGCAGTTCGGTAATGGAAGAAATCTGTCTCATCAAACGCTCAGAATGTGTGTTCGACCGTCGGGAAGGTTTTGTCTTTCACAGCAGACACATACGCTTGCACCGCGGCTTGAATCGAGGGCTGATTATCCATGAAATTACGCACAAACTTCGGCTTCTTTCCTGGAAAAACATTCAACATGTCGTGCAGCACCAAAACTTGTCCGTCGCAATCAACCCCGGCACCAATTCCAATGGTGGGCACTATCAGGCTTTTGGAAATGTCGGCAGCCAGTTTGCCTGGAATCAGCTCGAATAGCACCAGCTGCGCGCCCGCCTCCTGCATGGCTTTTGCATTGGTTTTCAATACTTTGGCGGCTTTTGCATCGCGGCCTTGCACTCGGTAACCGCCCAGTGCGCTCACTGATTGTGGTGTCAAACCCAAATGGGCACACACAGGAATGTCGCGTGTGGTCAGGTATTCAACAGTGGGAGCCAGCCAGGCGGTGCCTTCCAGCTTCACCATGTTGGCACCAGCGGCCATCAGCTTGGCTGCATTTCGGTAGGCCTGCTCGACACTTTCCTGATAACTGCCAAAGGGCATGTCGGCCACAATGAATGCGTTTTTGTTGCCGGCAGCCACACAGCGGGTGTGGTATTCCATCATGTCCATGGTCACGGGCAGGGTGCTTGGCATTCCCGCCAAAACCATACCCAAAGAATCACCAATCAGCAAAATGTCTACGCCACTGGCATCGAGCACGCTGGCAAAGCAGGCGTCGTAGCAGGTCAGCATGGCGATTTTTTCCTGATTCTTTTTCATCTCAAGCAGTGCGGGCAAGGTAACAGCCTTGCGGGTGCTGCTGGCAGCGGCTTGGGGTTGTGCGCTCATGGTGGATTCTCTCGTTGTGGTACGGCGTGTTTTATTCGGACCAGTTGAAAAATTCGCGACGGCCTTTCATGCCGTCAATCTGGTTCAGCAGCAACTCAAAATCTTCCGAATGATCCACGGGATTCAAATGTTCGGTGTTCACAATCAGAAGTGGCGCGTCGTCATAGTGATAGAAGAAGCGGCTGTAGGCATCGCTAAGTTGCGACAGGTAGGCCTCGGTGATATTCACCTCATAAGGCGTTGCGCGCTTTTGAACACGCTCAATTAGCGCCTGTGGGGATGCTTGCAGGTAAATGACCAGGTCGGGCACGCTGGTTTGCGGGCTTTGGTGCTGGTAAATCTGTTGATAAAGCTTCAGTTCTTCTTCGTCCAGCGTCAGGCTGGCGAACATGCGGTCTTTTTCCAGCAGAAAGTCACTGATCACCATGTTCTCGAAAAAGTCCCTTTGGGTTAAATCGCGCAACTGGCCAATGCGTTGAAACAGGAAAAAAAGCTGGGTAGGCAAGGCGTACCGCGCTGGTTCCTGATAAAACTTCTCCAGAAACGGGTTGTCTTCGGGTTTTTCAAGCAACAGTTCAGCCTGGAATCGCTGGGCGATCAATCGGGCCAGCGAGGTTTTACCCACGCCGATTGGGCCTTCAATCACGATGTGGCGATACTTTTCTGACAACAAATCGATTCTCCGGTGTATGGCTTGCGCGCGGCCTCAGTGTAGCGCACGGGTTCTGCTGGTATTGGAAAAAAAGCTCAAATCGCCTTGACGACCTGGTCAAGGGTGGCTGGCAAATATTGACTGGCCAAACCTTTGCCGGGAATTTCCGCTGCCGGGTTCAGTTCAAGCAAAGGCTCAAGCACAAATCGGCGCAAATGCATTCGCGGGTGGGGTACGGTCAGCTTGCTTGTATTAACGGTTTGTTGGCCAACCAAGAGCACATCCACATCGATAGGGCGGGGGGCATTGCGCGTGGTTCGTACCCGGCCCAATTGGGCTTCAAGATCAAGGCAGGCTTGCAACAGCGCGTCGGCAGTGTCCTGCCATTGGATTTCCAGGACAGAATTCACGTAGTTTGGCCCGGTGGCATCCACAGGCGCACTTTCATACCTGGGTGATTCCTTCGCACTAACAACCGATGGGTGCAGGCGAAAATATTCAACCACTTCATCGAACAGCGCCATTGGGTGGCCCAAATTACCACCCAGTCCAAGGTAGCAAACAGTGTTTGGCATCAACCCGTTCACTCGTCTTGCGACCCTTGTTCGGCAGCACCTGTGGTTTGTGCCGGGTTGTTGCTTTTTGGTTTTCTGCGGCGGCGTTTTTTCTTGGCTGCACCGTCTGTACCTGCGGGCGTACCACGCAGCGCGTCCAGCATGTTCTGGCGATTGTTGACATCGCCATCGCTGAACTCGCGCCACCATTCCGCCAGTTCAACATCGGCATCCACATCGCCCACCATGGCGCGCAATTCGTAGAAATCCAGAGACGCACGGAATTTCTGCTGTTCCAGCATGCGAAATGGCGCCTTGCCGGCACGTTTTTCAAACCTGGGTTGAAATGCCCAAATTTCACGCATGTCGCCGGTCAGGCGGCGGGGAATTGCAGTGCGCTCTGCTTGTTCAGCCAGCACATCGTCCATGGCGGCAAACAATGCAGGAAACTTCAACTCACCCTGTTCAAGTTTCTTTTCCCAACTTTCCAGAACCAGGTGCCACAACAGGCAGGCAAAAAGGAAACCCGGGCTGAGTGGTTTGCCTTCCTTGACGCGTTTGTCGGTGCGGGCCAGGGCTTCGGTCAGGAAGGGTTCACCACGTTCGTGTTCCAGAATGGCGTCCAGCAGGGGGAATACCCCGTGGTGCAAGCCTGCTTCCCTTAAACCTTTCAGGCAGGCCATGGCAGAACCGCTCATCAGCAGCTTCAGCATTTCGTCGAACAGACGCGAGGCAGGCACATTGCGTAATAAGTCTGACAACTCGGCAATCGGCGCGTAAGTGGCTGGCTCAATGTTGAAATTCAGCTTGGCTGCGAAGCGCACCACACGCAACATGCGAACCGGGTCTTCACGGTAGCGCAGGCTGGGCTCGCCAATCATGCGCAGCACGCGGGCACGCAGGTCTTCCATGCCATGGTGGTAGTCCCACACGGTTTCCGTGCTGGGGTCGTAGTACATGGCGTTCACGGTGAAGTCGCGACGGGAGGCGTCTTCGTCTTGCCGACCGAATTCATTGTCGCGCAGCACGCGGCCATGTTCGTCTTTTTCGTTGCTGGCGCTGGCCAGGGCCCGGAATGTCGAGGTTTCAATGGTTTCCGGGCCGAACATGACGTGCACGATTTGAAAACGCCTGCCGATTACCCGCGCCCGGCGGAAAAGGCGCTGGGTTTGTTCAGGGCTTGCATCGGTGGCCACGTCAAAGTCTTTGGGGCGCATGCCCAGCAACAAATCCCGAACTGCACCACCCACCACGAATGCTTTGTAGCCCTTGCTTTGCAGGGTTTCACACACGCGTATGGCATTGTGGCTGACCAGCCTGCGATCAATTTTGTGGTCAGCAACACCCCACACTTTTGGCTTGTGCACGCCGTAGCTGGCCTTCACCTTTTTGGATTCGCCCATGTTCAGGTGTGCCGCTGGTTTTGGCGTTTCACGCCCAAGCGTGGCTGGCTTGGCAAACATGCGTTTGAACAGTTTTTTGATCATTTGAACAACTCAAGTACGGGCCAGCCCCGTGTGTTGGCAATTCCTGCCAGTTTTTCGTCCGGGTTGGCTGCCACTGGGTGGCTGACGCATTCCAGAAGGGGCAGGTCGTTGATCGAATCGCTGTAGAAATGGCTGGATTCAAAGCTGCTCAGGGTCAGGCCCTTGCTGGCAAGCCAATTGTTCAGTCGTGTTACCTTGCCTTCCCTGAAACTGGGCAAGCCAGACACCTTGCCGGTGTATTCGCCATTCGCCATTTCGGGTTCGGTTGCAATCAGGGCTTCAATTCCAAATGCTTGTGCAATGGGTTGGGTAATGAAACTGTTGGTTGCCGTAATGATCACGCAGACTGCGTTGTCGGCCTGGTGTTGTTTCACCAATTCAAGTGCGCTGGGCTGGATGTTGGGCCGAATGACTTCGGCCATGAATTCCTGGTGCCAAACAGCCAGCTGTGCGCGTTTGTTGTCGCGTAGCGGGCGCAATTGAAAGTCCAGAAACTCGTCAATGTTCAGGGTGCCTGCCTTGTAGTCGGCATAGAACTGGTCGTTGCGCGCTTCGAATTCTGCGCGATCCAGCACCCCTTTGTTGATAAGGAATTGCGACCAGCCGTGGTCGGAATCAATGGGCAACAGGGTGTTGTCAAGGTCAAACAGTGCGAGTTTCATATTCTCGAATTACCAGACTTTCTCGTCGTTTCATCCAGTGTCGCAGCAAATTCACGCTCACTGGTTTTTGTTGTTCAAGGGAAAAGCGATCCAGCCCATCCATGACGGCCATCAGCGAACCCATGTCGCGCTGAAAATAGCGCAAAGCATAATCGATCACTTCTTCGCTCAGTTCCAGACCCCGGGATTTCGCCATTGCCTGAAGGGCTTCATGCTTTTCCTGGTCGCTCAGTGGTTGCACCCGCAGGCACAAACCAGCCTCGATGCGAGTACGCAAATCGTCCCGTAATTTGAGCTCGGCGCTGGGAAATTCACTGGCTAGAATGATTTTACCGGGTTTGTTCTCGCCCAGGCTTGAATTAAAGGCATTGAACAATTGCACCTGGGAATAGGGCGTTAACTTCTCGATATCGTCGATAACCAGTGCCTGTTCATTTGCCTTGAACACGAACCGGTTGCTGCCTGCCAATACGCTCACGCCCATTTCGGCTGCGATTCCGCGAAGAAGATGGGTTTTGCCGCAGCCAGCAGGGCCGTAAATGAACATGAACGGGCTTGTGCTTTGGGAATTGACCAGCTTTCTGAACTCATGCACGAGCTGACCATTCTGACCAACCAGAAAGTTGGACAGTGTCGGCCGCGGTGGCGTGAACACATCGAGAAGCAACTGTTGCATGGGCATTGCCAAAGCGGGGGAATCAAGCAGCCCCTAATAATACCCTTGAATGGCACTTCTTCTGTCTTGACTCGGTTAAAATACACCGACTCGCGCTTGTGGTTACAAACCTGAAGCAAGCAACCCAGCCCCACAATTTTTCGGACCGAATTTCAATGAATTCTCCCTTGACCTACAAAGACGCCGGCGTCGACATGCAAGCAGGCGATGATCTCGTAGATGCCATTAAACCCTTGGCCAAACGCACCATGCGCCCTGGCGTGCTTGCGGGTATTGGCGGTTTTGGTGCCATGTTTGAGGTGCCCAAAGGTTACAAAGAACCTGTACTGGTTTCCGGCACCGACGGTGTGGGCACCAAGTTGCGCCTTGCCTTTGAGTGGAACATTCACAACACAGTGGGCATTGACCTGGTGGCCATGAGTGCCAACGACATTCTGGTGCAAGGTGCCGAGCCTCTTTATTTTCTTGACTACTTTGCCTGCGGCAAACTCGACGTAAAAACAGCGGCCAGCGTAGTAGGTGGCATTGCTTATGGTTGCGAACAGGCAGGTTGCGCGCTGATCGGCGGCGAAACCGCTGAAATGCCCGGCATGTACCCCGATGGCGAATACGACTTGGCCGGTTTCGCGGTGGGCATTGTTGAGAAATCTGAAATTCTGGATGCCAGCAAAGTCAAGGCAGGCGACGTTATTTTGGGTTTGGCTTCGAACGGCATTCATTCCAACGGTTTTTCATTGGTACGCAAAATTCTGGAGCGCGCAAAGCCGGATTTGAACCAGATGTGCGACGGCATGCCTCTGCGTGAGGCCATCATGGCACCTACACGCATGTACGTGAAGCCTGTGCTGGAATTGATCAAGAAAGTGCCCGTGCACGCCTTGGCACACATCACGGGCGGTGGCTTGGTTGAAAACATTCCCCGTGTGCTACCTGAAAACCTGGTGGCCGAACTGGACCGTGGCACATGGCCTGAAACAGAATTGTTCAAGTGGCTGCAGGACAACGGGCAAGTGCCGTTTGATGAAATGAACCGCGTGTTCAACTGCGGCATTGGCATGATTGTGGTTTTGCCTGCTGAACAGGTCAAGGCTGCCATGGATTTGTTAAGCGCAGCTGGCGAGAAGGTTTACCAGGTGGGTGTGGTGCGGCCCCGAGTTGAAGGCGAAGCACATACGATCGTTAAGCCTGCAAATTGATTGCTGTACTTTGATTCAAACCTGAACCCAGCCTGACCCGCTTGGCTGGTTCGTCCAAAAATCCCCGTCCTTTCCCGGCTTGAAATGGATTCCGGAACCGCAATGGCGGCTTCCGGGGCCTTGTCAGGCCAATCCATTTCGTCGCAGGCCGAACGGTGGTCGAACCTTGAGGCCAAGCGGCGCAGGCTAAGTTCAGGTTTGAATGACTATTGCTACCGCCCGCTCAATTCAAATGCTCAAGCGCCCAATCAATGTGCTCCGCCAGAAAAGTATCTGCACTTTCCCGCATGCCAAGCAGTGCATCTCGAATACCCACCACGCCAACACTGTTGCCCGCCGCCACGGCCAAATTTCTTCTGAATCGCTTGTAGCCAATGCGCCGAATCGCGCTGCCTTCGGTTAATTTTAAAAACTCTTCTTCGGTCCAGCGCATCATCACGAACCAGTCGGGCTTTTCGAATTCAGGGCGTGGGTTGAAGTCTGCGTACTGCGCAGGCTTGGCAAATTTGTTCCACGGGCAGGCAAGCTGGCAGTCGTCGCAACCATAAATGCGTGTGCCCACAAGCGGGCGCAGTTCAACGGGTATTGCGCTGTCGTGCTCGATCGTCAGGTAGGAAATACAAAGCCGCGCATCAACCTGATAGGGTTTCACGATTGCGTTGGTGGGGCAGGCTGTCATGCAACTGTTGCAGGTGCCGCAGTGGTTTTTTCCAAACTCGCCGCTCAGCGGCAAAGGCATGTTGGTGAACACTTCGCCTAAAAAAAACAGGGAACCTTCGTCGGGGTGAATCAGCAGGGTGTGTTTGCCGCGCCAACCCAGGCCCGCTTTGCGGGCAATTTCGATTTCTGCCGTCGGCGCGCTGTCCACTGCCACACGAAAACCGTAACCCGCCACTTCAGCATTCACCGCATCGGCAAACTTTTTCAAACGCTGGCGAATTACCTTGTGGTAGTCGCGCCCCCGCGCATACAAGCTGACATAGGGTTGTTCCCTGGCTTCCAGCTCTTTCAGGGTTTTCTCGGTGAATGTCGCTGCATCGGGTTGGTTAAGCGTTGTTACTGGGACGTAAGGGATTCTCAGTGATACGATTCGAATCGCACCGGGAAACACGGTGTCCGGGTTCAAGCGGCTTAAGCCGTGGCGGGCCATGTAACCCATTTCGCCATGCATGCCTTGGTCCAGCCAGGCTTGCAGGTGGGGTTCGCAAGCCTGCAGGTTGGTGTCGCTAACGCCCATGCAGTCCAGGCCTTGTGCTTTGGCTGTACTTTGCAACAATGCCCAGTTTTCTTTTTCTTGATCAGTTTGCATGAACACTTTTATCCGCTACTTGCCTGATGACGCCGCAACCCACAGTGTAGGGGAAAAGCTGGCCAATCTTGCCCAAGCCCCGCTTCGCATATACCTTTCCGGGCCTTTGGGGGCAGGAAAAACAGCGCTGGTTCGGGCCTTTTTGCGAACTTTGGGCATACAGGGGGCGGTGAAAAGTCCAAGTTATGCGTTGGTTGAACCTTACAATTTCTCGAATTATTCTGTGTATCACTTTGATTTTTATCGCTTCTTCGATCAGAATGAGTGGGAAGAGTCCGGGTTCCGTGATTATTTTGAGGAAAACGCCATCTGTTTGGTCGAATGGCCGGAGAAAGCAGGTGGGCTGTTGCCCCAGGCCGATTTGGAAATCAGCCTGAGTTATCAGCTTGAAAATCAGGGCGAAGCCAGCCCTGAAGCAGCCGGACGGCGCATTGAAATAAACGCCCTTTCGCCGAAGGGGCAACTGTTGGTAGAACAACTCAACGAACAAAGCAGCCTATGAATTCGCGTCGTGACTTGTTGAAGACCGTGGGAGCCGGAATGCTCCTGAAGCTGATCCCGGTGGGAGCGTTTGCGGCCGACCAGGTGAAATTCGTCGACGTGCGCTTGTGGCCCGCCGATGAATACACGCGGGTCACGCTTGAACACGCGGGTGCCATTAAATACAAACATTTCCTGATTGAGAACCCTTGGCGCATGGTCATCGACCTGCTCGACATGCGGCTGGACAACACACTCAAAGACCTCACCAGCAGACTGCAGGCAGACGACCCCTATGTGCAGCAAATTCGAGTTGCCCAGTACGATGCGGATACGGTGCGCCTGGTATTTGACCTGAAGGCCGAGGTGAAGCCAGAAATTTTCACAATCGATCCGGTTGCCGAATACAAAAACCGTTTCGTGGTTGATTTTTATCCCAAGAAAGCGGTTGACCCATTGCTGGCGTTGCTGGACAAATCTGGCGATCCAATGATGCGGGAAGACGAAATTTCCCGTGCCCTGCGTTTGGCTGAATCTGAAACCAGTGGCAACTTTTCACTGGAAGGCATGGCACCTGAAAAGTTGCCGCAGCAGCCCGGTACTGAAGTAGCCAAAGCGCAGCCCAATGCACCTGTCGAGAAAAAGCCCGCCTTGGAGATGAAACGAATCATCACCGTGGCGATTGATCCTGGGCACGGTGGCGAAGACCCCGGCGCAGTCGGCAAAGGAGGCACTTACGAGAAAAACGTGGTGCTCGCCATCAGTAAGAAACTGAAAGCCGAGATCGATAAAATGCCGGGCATGCGCGCCATGCTGACTCGTAACGGCGACTTCTTTGTGCCACTGAACACGCGTGTTCAAAAAGCCCGTAGCGTGAATGCTGACCTGTTTGTCTCGGTTCACGCCGATGCGTTTATTCGCCCCACAGCGGGTGGATCGTCGGTGTATGTACTGTCTGAGCGTGGTGCCACAAGCACCGCAGCCAAGTGGATTGCCAACAAGGAAAACGCATCCGATTTGATTGGCGGTGTGAACATCAAAGGCACCGACGCCCAACTGGCCAAGGTTTTGCTAGACCTTTCAACCACAGCTCAAATCAACGACAGCCTGAAACTGGGTGACGCCGTATTGGGCAATTTGGGCAAAGTGAACCGCTTGCACAAACCGCGTGTAGAGCAGGCGGGTTTTGCCGTATTGAAAGCCCCCGACATTCCTTCAATCCTGATTGAAACCGCATTCATCAGCAATCCGGCAGAAGAAAAGAAGCTGGCCAATGCCGCCCATCAACAGGAGTTGGCCCAAGCCATTGCCAAAGGGATTGCAAACTACTTCGCCAAGAACCCGCCGGTTGCACGTACACCGCTGACCTAAAACCTGTCGGCAGGCATTTATAATGGGCGAATGATTCATCGCCCAATTTCCCTGTTACCTGATGTACTGATCAGCCAAATTGCCGCAGGCGAGGTGGTTGATCGGCCCGCATCGGTGGTCAAAGAACTCCTTGAAAATGCGCTGGACGCAGGTGCCACCGAGATCACGATTCGCATCGACGGCGGCGGCATTCAACGCATCTGCATTCAAGACAACGGCAAAGGCATTCCCAAGGAAGAGCTTGAATTGGCGGTGACACGCCATGCCACCTCGAAAATCCAGTCGCTGACTGAACTGGAAAGTGTCCTAAGCCTTGGGTTCAGGGGCGAGGCGCTGGCCTCGATTGCATCAGTCAGCCAGTTCACCTTGAGCAGTTATCCAAAGGGGCAGGAAAGCGCTTATAGCATCAGCAATCAGTCCGGAAAATGGCAAATCGAGCCTTCAGCAGCCAGCCCAGGGACCACGGTTGATGTGCAGTCGTTGTATTTCAGTACGCCTGCGCGCCGTAAGTTTTTGAAAACAGAGCAGACCGAATTTTTTCATTGTCTGGATGTGGTCAAGCGCATGGCGCTGGCCAACCCGGCAGTCACCTGGCTTGTTTATCGCGATGGCAAGTTACAAAGCCGCTTTCAGGAAAGCAATTGGAGCACACGCGTCTTCAGTATTCTCGAGGCAATGGCCAACGGCGCTTCCAAGCCAATCGATGTCCAAGCCGCCGACATGCAGTTGCATGGCGCAGTGGGTCTTCCCGATGCCGCAAGGGGCAAGGGCGACATGCAGTATTTCTATGTCAATGGCCGGTTTGTGAAAGACAAGCTGATTGGGCATGCCGTGCGATCTGCCTATGAAGACGTACTGCACGGCGACAAATTCCCGGCATTTGTGTTGTTCCTGAATTTGCCCGCCAACGAAGTGGATGTGAATGTACACCCCGCAAAAACAGAGGTGCGTTTTCGCAACGCCCGGGCGGTGCATCAGTGGGTTCGGCAATCCATTCAGGCCTGTCTTGCACCTTCTCGCGCTGTGGTGCCGCTGAGTGATTCCATAAACCGGACTAAAGTGGACGAACAGGCATCGCCTGTTCCTGCCTCTGCTGCGGGCAATGTATGGCGTACATCGACCAGTTCTGCGCCGGCAGTTCAGGCTCAGCCCAAAAGCGCAGCCTTGCCTTTTTTGCGCGAAGAGCTGGCAGATTACATTCAGGCTTACCGGCCTTTGGATGTGTCTGCGCCGAAACCCATGCAAGTGGTAGCGCAAGCCAAGGCGTTGCAAAACGATCCCGTCGTTGACGATTTAAATGCTTCTGAATATTTGGGGCAAGCCATTGCCCAGGTGCACGGTGTTTATATTCTGGCTTTGCGGCCCGACGGCATGGTGATTGTCGACATGCACGCAGCGCATGAACGGGTGCTTTACGAGCAGTTTAAAAATGCGCTGGATCACCAGCAAACCATTTCATCGCAAGAATTGTTGGTGCCTTTGCTGGTGCAGATTGATCCACGCCTGGCCAGCGAAGTCGACAACGGGAAGCATCTTTGGGAGCGGCTTGGCTTCAGGCTCAGCCTGATTTCTACCCAGGAAATAGCTGTGCGTGCCGTGCCCACCATGCTGGTGGGTCAAGACCTGTCTGCCCTGTTGCAGCAGTGGCTGGAAGACCTTCACCAGTATGGTGTGGCACACGTACTGGAACGCCAGCGCAATGCGTGGTTGGCGGGCCTGGCCTGCCACACGGCAGTGCGTGCAAACCGCAAATTAACGATTCCTGAAATGAATGCACTTTTGCGTTCCATGGAGCGCACCGAGCGTTCGGATCAATGCAACCACGGCAGGCCCACTTGGCGGCATTTCAGCATGTCTGAAATGGACAAGTGGTTCTTGCGCGGTCAATAGGAATGTCTGTTGTGACAAACCCGGCTGAGCGCAACATTCCAGCCTTGGCTGTGCTAGGTCCTACTGCTTCCGGCAAGTCGGCCCTTGGTTTGTGGATGGCTGACCAAGGTTTTCCGATTGAAATCATCAGCCTGGATTCCGCATTGGTGTTTCGCGACATGAATATTGGCACTGCCAAGCCTACACCGCAGGAATTGGCCATGGTGCCGCACCATCTCATCGACATCATCACACCCAGCGAGGCCTTTAGCGCAGCGGAATTTGTGACCGAATGTCATGCCTTGATTGCTGACATTCGCGCCCGTGGCAAAGTGCCCGTGATATTGGGCGGAACCATGATGTACTACAAAACTTTGGTCAGCGGCATGGACGATCTGCCGCCAGCCAACCCGGAGATTCGGCAGCGCATAGAACAGCAGGCAATGAATGAGGGTTGGCCAGCCGTTCACGCCCAACTCGTGAGTGTAGATTCAATCACCGCTGAGCGTTTGAAACCCAATGACTCCCAGCGCATTCAGCGCGCATTAGAAGTGTTTCAAATCACCGGTAAGCCACTGTCCAGCTTTCACATGCGCGATCAGCAGGCGGATGCTTACATTCCCACGCTAGCGATCGAGCCTTCAGATCGAGCCGTGTTGCACAAGCGCATCGAGGCACGATTTTTGGACATGCTGGATCAGGGACTTGTCGAGGAAGTCATTGAACTTCGCCACAACTACGTGTTGGATGAAACCATGCCTTCCATGCGCTGCGTGGGCTATCGACAGGTTTGGGAACACCTGCTCGGTCAAAGCACCCGAGAACAAATGATCGAGCGCGGTATCGCAGCGACCCGGCAGTTGGCCAAACGCCAGATCACCTGGTTGCGTTCCACTTCCAACAAAGAAGTTGTTGATCCCTTGCAGGCGAATTGGCTTGAGAGGGTGAAGCCCTGGATTCAGAAGCAGATCGACTTGTTGAGCTGATCGGCGTGAGTTGACCGCCCAGTCGGCGCGAATTCATTGCCCATTTATCGCCCACTCGGCGCGAATCCCAACGCTTCGCCAGAAAACCTGTTGATCCCTTTTTGAATTCACACTGACTCAATCCGCTCGACAAAACTGACGGTCGATCGGATTGTCAGCCTGCGGCTGAACGTGGCGTGTGAATTCAAACGGGCAGGTTTTCTTGAAGGCAAAGCGATCGGGACATCGCTGCCGATTGGGCCCGATCGTGTCCATTGAGCAAGCCGGTGACCAATCACAAGTCGGTGAGCATCAGACCTGGGAATGATCACGCATCTGCGCACCTTTGAAGAGGTTTGGAGATTCGCCAACGCTGGCGATTCTCAACACCCCCCGCGCGCCAACTCGGACGCGGTGGGTGTTGGGTGGTAGGAAATTTCCGGCCAGGTCAGCGGCACTGGTCGAGCCAACTCGGCAGTGGGTTTGCCTGTTCCGCACATTCAAGAAAACCGCCCCGCGTGAATTAATTCGCAGCGTTCGGCTTCAAGCCGACACCGGACTCGGCCATGTTTTTTGCCGAGTCTCGGTGAGCAAGAATTCATTCAACAAGGGAAATAGCGGTTTTTTGTGCGGAATCGGGCAACCCCGGCGAGTTGGCGATAGCGAGGGCAACCCCGGCGAGTTGGCGCAACGAACGAACCGGCGACCCCTGCGAATTGGCGATAACTTGGCAACTGCTACAACGGAAAACGCTGCACAGCCGCAAAAACCAGCGGTAGGGTAACGGCTGCTCCAACCGTTGACATCGAAATCAGGCAAGCCACCAGTGGCGCATTGCCGCCCATTCGCGCTGCAAGAATATAGGCGCTTGATGCTGAAGGAATGGCTGAAAATACCAGTAACACGGTCGCCTGTTCGGAAGGAAGATTTGTGAAATGCGCGTACAACACAGCAACAAGCGGGGAAATAATCAACTTGATGGTCAGCCACCACACTGACACGCCCCAATTGCCTTTCAAGCCCGAAAAAACGAGGCCCGCGCCCACAGCGAGCAGACCCAGTGACACTGCGGCTTGAGCGAGTCTCTCAAGTGTCAGCATGAGCGGTTCTGGCACTTGCACTCCCATCAACTTGGCAACGATGCCAAGAGTGGTTCCGATGATCAGCGGATTCTTGAGAATGTCCAGAAATGCACCCAAGCGACCGCTTTTGCTCATCGAGCCCACGGCCAATACGTTACACAACGGAACTCCCAAGGCCAGCAAAATTGCAATATTGGCCACCGCAGACTGGCCACCCAAGCGGCTGGCCAAAGCCAGGCCAATGTAGGAGTTAAAACGATACGCAGTTTGAAGGCCTGATGCAAAATCAACGCGCCCCATTTTGCTGAACAACAATCCCACCCAGCCCAATGCGAACGCACATGTGATCACCGCGGGGCCGCCCAATGCGAATGCGCCGACGGTATTCACATTGAAATTACTTGAAACGACCGAGAAAAACAGCAGGCATGGAAACAGAACAAAGTACACCAGCTTTTCGATGGTGACCCAGGCTGCGGGTGCCATCCAGAAGCGGCGCAACAGGTAGCCTAAAGCGATGATGGCAAAGTCAGGAAAAAGGAGAAGAGGGGACAATTGAACGAATTCTTTTTAACAATAAAAAAACCCACCCGAAGGTGGGTTTTGACGATCAAGGTCGTATCAGTTTCAAATCAAACCGAAAACGATGAACCGCAACCGCATGTGGTTGTGGCGTTCGGGTTTTTGATTACAAACTGTGCACCATTGATGTCTTCTTTGTAGTCAATCTCGGCGCCAGTCAGGTACTGGTAGCTCATTGAGTCAATCAGAAGGGTCACACCACCTTTGTCCAGTGCCGTGTCGTCCTCATTCACGTCCTCATCGAAAGTGAAACCGTACTGGAAGCCTGAACATCCGCCACCTTGCACGAATACGCGCAGTTTCAGGTTGGGATTGCCTTCTTCATTGATCAGGTCGCGCACTTTGGCTGCGGCTGAGTCTGTGAAAACCAATACGCTGGGTTGTTCTGTAGTTACGTCCATCATGTCCTGCCTTTTTGCTGGATTTACTTGCTCGATGCCAATGCCAGCTTACCCGGCACCACTTCTTCGCTCTCGTGATGCAAGGTGCCATCCACGATGGCACCAGGATGCATCTCCAATGCCCTATATCTTACGTCACCTGAGACATTTGCGGAAGGGTGCAGCTCCAGAAGCTGGTTGGCTTCTATCGGGCCTTCAATCAGCCCACTCACCACAACATGCCCCACACGTACGCTTCCACGTACTTTGCCTGTTTCGGAAATAACCAACAGTGACTGGGCACTGTCGTCTGCGATCACGTTGCCGTCGACTTCGCCATCAATACGCAGGCCACCTTTGAAGCGCAAATCACCCCGCAGCACCATGTCCACACCAACCAGACTCTGTATTGGCAGCAGTCGCTTTGCGTTTTTCTTCGAAAACATGTGTAAACCCCTTCAAAGTTTGATGGTGGACTGGGCTCGGATCGCGCCAGCCTCCAGTATTCTCATTTCTACGCTTTGCAGTTTGCTGCCTTCCGGAAGGGAAAAAATTCCCGATACCCTGGAAAAACGGGTCAACTTGATTTTGAATTGGGGGTCCTCGGAAGACTCGGCGTTTGGCAAAACTATGACATCGCTTCCGTCTTTGTTCAATACTTTAATCAACACCTGCACATTCAGGGTAACTTCAGGTCGCTGGCTACCTTGAATAACGAGTGCCTTGTAACGATATTGGTCGGGTACGGTGTCTTTGTTTACCTGTAAGCGCTTCAATGAAATTGCGCCCTGCAAGCTGCCGGGAATAAATCCTTCGAAAAATGCAAGGTCCTCTTTTAGTTTGGCGTTCTCGGATTCCAGGTTATTAATGACCAGGCTCAGCTTGCCCAGCGCTTCTTTGTCGAGCTTGACCAGTTCATTGGTGCGCGCAATTTCCTCCCGCATTTCCACTGTTTTTGTTTGAAGCTCGGTGAGTTGTTCGTTCAGCAGCGCGATTTCCTGCGTCGAAAACAAGGCCTGTACCGGATTGCCTTTCGGGCCCCATAGTGCATAGGACGACAATCCTGCCAGAATCAACAGGCCGAGCAGCAGGCCATATGCAAATGCAAACCGGGATGATCGCTGGACCCCTGGCAGCAATGTCCGCTTGGAGTGGTGTGTCTTTTTCGGGTTCAAACTGCAGAATCCTTGTAATTAAGGCGATAGCGGCAACTGTTCGAGACCCATGTGCTCGGGCAGATCAAACATCGCGTTCATGGCCTGCACGGCTTGCCCGGCCGCCCCTTTCACCAAGTTGTCGATCACCGAAATAATCACCAATGTGTCGCGACCCTGTGGGCGGTGCAAGGCAATGCGTACGAAGTTTGACCCCCGAACTGACTTTGTTTCTGGCAATGCTCCCTTCGGCATGACATCCACAAAATACTCGTTGGCGTAGTGTTGTTCGTACAGGGCCTGAATGTCTGTGTTCTTGCCTAGTTCGTTTAACTTCACATAGGTGGTGGCCAAAATGCCGCGCACCATGGGTACCAGGTGCGGTGTAAAGGTAATTTGGGTTTTGCGCCCCGAGATCAACTCAAGGCCTTGTTCAATTTCTGGCAAGTGCCTGTGACCACTAACGCCATAAGCTTTGAAACTTTCGGCTGCCTCAGAGAACAGTGATCCTACCGCCGCCTTGCGTCCTGCTCCGGATACTCCTGATTTGCAGTCCGCAACAATATTGCTTTCGTCAATTAGCGGACTTGCGCCACTGATCAATGGTTTCAGCGCCAATTGCACTGCTGTGGGGTAACAGCCAGCCAAGCCCACCAATTTTGCATTTTTCAGTTCAGCGCGTGCTGACTCAACCAGACCATAGCAGGCGTTACCAAGAAGCTCAGGCTCTGAATGGGGCATGCCGTACCATTTCTCGAATTCTGCTGTGTTTTTCAGGCGGAAGTCTGCGCCCAAGTCGATGACCCGTATACCAGCATTCACCAGTTCAGCAGATTGGGCCATGGCCACGCCATGCGGTGTTGCAAAAAACACCACGTCGCAATCCTTCAGTGATTCAAAGGTAGGTTCTGTGAAGGCGATGTTCACGCGTTTGCGCAGAGCCGGGAACATGTCTGCCACTGGCTGGCCCACCTCGCCGCGTGATGTGATTGCTTTCAGTTCTGCCTGCGGGTGCAGGGCCAACAGGCGCAGAAGTTCAGACCCTGTGTAACCGGTTCCGCCGACAATGCCTACCTTGATCATGACTAATCCTTGTGCTGAAAAGAAAAAAAGCCGCACATTTGTGCGGCTTTCGATTGTAACCCAGCTGGGAGGGCTGCTGGGTGTAAACGATATGACAGCTTGGCGCTGGATTATCGCTTGGAGAACTGCTTGCGACGACGCGCGCCACGCAGACCCACTTTCTTACGTTCAACTTCACGAGCGTCACGTGTAACCAAACCTGCTTTGGACAGGGTTGGCTTCAGTTCAGCGTCGAAGTCGATCAAGGCACGAGTCAGGCCGTGACGAACTGCGCCAGCCTGGCCAGTTTCGCCGCCGCCGCGCACGTTTACCTTGATGTCAAAAGTTTCAACATTCTCGGTCAGTACCAAGGGTTGACGTGCAACCATTTGGCCTGTTTCGCGAGCGAAGTATTCAGTCAAAGGCTTGCCGTTCACGATGAACTGGCCAGTACCTTTCTTGATAAAAACACGGGCCACTGAGCTTTTGCGGCGACCGGTTCCGTAATTGTATTCACCAATCATGGTTCACCTCAGATTTCAAGTGGCTTGGGTTGTTGTGCGGAATGCGGGTGCTCTGATTCAGCGTAGATCTTCAGTTTCTTGATCATCGCGTAGCCCAGAGGACCTTTTGGCAACATGCCTTTCACAGCTTTCTCAAGCGCGCGGCCGGGGAAGCGTTCTTGCATCTTGTCAAAGTTCGTTTCGTAGATACCGCCTGGATAACCAGAGTGGCGGAAATACTTTTTGTTCAGGCCTTTGGTTCCTGTAACGCGCAGTTTGCCAGCGTTAACAACAACAATGAAGTCGCCTGTGTCGATGTGCGGTGTGAATTCAGGTTTGTGTTTACCACGGAGGCGGCGTGCAACTTCACTGGCTACACGTCCTAACACCTTGTCGGTGCCGTCGATCACAAACCACTCTTGCTTAACTTCACCTTGTTTGGCGGAGTAGGTTCCCATGATTTTTCCTTAAAGATAAAAAAGTGCTTTTACCCGTTTCCCCACTTGTACATGCAGCCCACAATTAATATGCAGGTCGGCAGCCGAAGGGCTCTCCCAACAGGTAACCCGCGATTTTAGCAAAGTTTTTTGCTTTCGGTTAAACTTTTTTGGATGTTGGACAAAAAAAACCCAAGCACTGTGAGGTGCTTGGGTTTAATCCACCAAAGGAGGAGGGTGGAGGAGACAACTTTGCACGTTGAAAGAAACTCTTCTGGAAATTTCAGTGGTTCATTCAAGTGACTACATTTCAAATTCTAGAGAGTTTTCTGTTGCAGCGCAAGGCTGTATTTTTGTTGTCCGAAAAAAGCAACTTATTCCACAATCAAAATATGGTTTATAAAAAACCAATAAAATCATACGGTTGAAAAAATAACTAGTGACTGAAAGGTTATTTGTTTGTTTGTTGAGCAAAAATAGAGCTATTTTTCAGGTTCTTTTCGAGAAATATTGTGCAATGCATAATGAGTGATTAATCATAAATAAGGAGTTTTATGGAAGCCGAAGTTAGCTGGTCCGGGTTGCCCGGCATGTCATTTGTGGCCACAACCGGCAGTGGACACATGTTGTGTATGGATGGCGCGCCTGATGGCGGTGGCAATAACCTGGCGCCGCGTCCCATGGAAGTAGTGCTGGCAGGTACGGGCGCATGTACAGCCTATGATGTTGTGTTGATTTTGCGCAAAAGCGGCCAAGACATTCGCGATTGCAAAGTGAAAATGAGTGCAGAGCGCGCAGAGGAGACGCCGAAGGTGTTCACCAAGATTAACTTTCACTTCCAGGTAATCGGCCGTGGGTTGAAGCCCAATCTGGTTGACCGGGCCATCAAGCTGTCGCATGAAAAGTATTGTTCAGCGTCTGCCATGTTGGGCAAAACCGCTGAACTGGTGTTCACGCACGAAATTATTGAAGACTAAATTTTTTGTGCCAGTGTGGTCATGACCTTCGACATGGCGGTCATGGCCAATTTCACAGGCATGGGCAGGTTATTGGCACCTTGATCAATGGCGGTTTGCCCGTGTTCAATTTCATCTTCGCGCATTTGTTCAAGAATGGCGCGCGACTGCTGATCGCCTGCCGGTAGCCTGCCAAGATGATCGTTCAGGTGTCTTTCAACCTGTTTCTCGGTTTCAGCCATGAACCCCAGGCTGACCTTGTCGCCCAAAGTGCCGGCTACAAATCCCAAGGCAAATGCGCCGCCGTACCAGAGCGGATTGAGAAGGCTGGGGCGTGCGCCGAGTTGGTTCAACCGTTCCTGGGTCCAGGCCAGGTGGTCCGCCTCTTCCTTGGCGGCATGGTTGAACAGTGCCTTCTTTTCGGGGTCGTTGCTGGCCAGTGATTGGGCCTGATACAAGGCCTGTGCGCAAATTTCCCCCACATGGTTGACCCGCATCAAACCAATCACCTGCTGTTTTTCTGTGTCACTTAACTGATCCACCGGCAAGTTGCGCCCTGCTGGGTTGGGGCGCTGGGCGACGGGGGTGGCAGCCAGAGTTTTTAATGCTTTGTCGACCTCGCCCAATACGGCATCGATGGATGGCAGCTTGGGCAGGGTAGGGAACTTCGGAAAACGGGGGGCTTGATTTGGCATTACTACGCACCAATCCTGTGTTTTTTCAACGAAGTGTTCATTTTAGCAAGGGATGCAAGTAAAATCCGCCCCAACGCGCAACGATTTACAACGTCCCCGTGTTGGTTCCTGTTTCGGTTCTGAAACAGGCTCACTTCATGGTGGCAATTTTTCAGGCAAACCATGACTTCCAAGAAAAAGCTCTTCATCAAAACCTTTGGCTGCCAGATGAATGAGTACGACTCCGACAAAATGGCCGATGTATTGGGCGAATCTGATGGTTTGGAAAGAACCAACTCGCCTGAAGATGCGGACATCATCCTGTTCAATACCTGTTCTGTGCGCGAAAAGGCGCAGGAGAAGGTTTTCAGTGATCTGGGGCGAGTCAAACACCTGAAAAAATCCAACCCGAATCTGATTATTGGCGTGGGCGGCTGTCTGGCCAGCCAGGAAGGCAAGGCCATTGTTGAGCGGGCACCCTATGTTGATGTCGTGTTCGGTCCACAAACCTTGCACCGTTTGCCTCAGTTAATCCAGAAGCGCCGCGACACCCATCGCTCCCAGGTTGACATTTCTTTTCCCGAGATCGAAAAATTCGACAATTTGCCGCTCGCCAAGAACACGGGCGCGACTGCATTTGTTTCGATCATGGAAGGCTGCAGCAAATATTGCAGCTTCTGTGTGGTGCCCTACACACGTGGTGAGGAAATTTCACGCCCATTCGATGATGTGTTGGTGGAAATTGCCGATTTGGCTGATCAAGGCGTGAAAGAAATCAATTTACTGGGACAAAACGTGAATGCGTACCGCGGCAAAATGGGTGATACATCTGAAATTGCCGACTTCGCACTCCTGCTTGAGTATGTATCCGAGGTGCCCGGTATCGAGCGCATTCGGTTCACCACCTCGCACCCCAAAGAATTTGGGCCTCGGTTAATTGAATCGTATGCCAAGTTACCCAAACTGGTGGATCACCTTCATTTGCCAGTACAGGCGGGTTCGGACCGAATTCTTGCCGCCATGAAGCGTGGGTATACCGCACTGGAATACAAGTCGATCATTCGCAAGCTGCGGGAAATTCGCCCGAATATTTCAATGTCTTCCGATTTCATTGTGGGTTTTCCCGGTGAAACAGAGGCTGATTTTGAAAAAACCATGGATTTGATCAATGCCGTGGGCTTCGATACCTCGTTTTCCTTTGTATATAGTCCACGCCCCGGAACGCCTGCTGCCGATCTCGAAGATGGTGTCGATCAGCTTACGAAGCTCAAGCGCCTGGCCCGCTTGCAGAAAACCATTCAGGACCACGCCACCAGCATCAGTCGGTCAATGGTGGGGTCGCGCCAAAAGGTACTGGTCGAAGGTCCATCCCGCAAAGACCCTGCTGAACTGGCTGGTCGCACCGAGAACAACCGGGTTGTCAATTTTGCTGGAAATGCCCGAATGGTGGGGCAAATCATTGAACTGGACATTGTCGAGGCCTACCCTAACTCCTTGCGTGGGCAGGTGCCAATAACCGCAGCCTGAATTTCGTCATTTTTTTCGGTTATCCTTAGGGCGTTATCGTCAGTAGAGGTTCATCCTCCCGTATGTCCGAATCGAGTCTGTCGCAAGTCCCTGGAAAAAAAGAAAGGGGCTTGCTGGAACGTTTGTCTTCCTTGTTGCTTCGCGAACCCGAGGACAGGGAGCAGTTACTGGAAGTGCTGCAACAAGCCCATGAACGCAATTTGCTGGACGCTGATGCACTTTCCATGATTGAAGGTGTCATGCAGGTCAGCGATTTGACAGCCGGTGACATCATGGTGCCGCGTGCACAAATGGACGCGATCAATGCGGAAGATTCCATTGACCAGATCGTCGCCTTTGCAGTGCAAAAAGCCCATTCCCGCTTCCCTGTGTATGAGGGCGAACGCGACAACGTGATCGGAGTGTTGCTTGCAAAAGACCTGCTTCGAATTCATGCGGATACCCAGGTGAATCTTCGCGACATGCTGCGCCCGGCGGTTTTCATTCCGGAGAGCAAACGCCTGAACGTGTTGCTTCACGACTTTCGCCTGAACCGAAATCACATTGCCCTGGTGGTCGACGAGTATGGCGGAGTGGCTGGCCTGCTCACCATCGAAGACGTTCTGGAGCAGATTGTTGGTGACATTGAAGATGAATATGACTTCGATGAAGAAGCAGACAACATTGTTGCACTTGAAGGTGAGTTCAGTGGTTTTTACAGGGCGAAAGCACTGACCACCATTGAGCAGTTCAACGAAACATTCGGTACTGACTTTTCCAATGAACATGCAGACACGCTAGGTGGCCTATTGACTGACCACCTTGCCCGCGTGCCTGCACGCGGCGAGTTGATCGAGTTGCCGCCATTCTGTTTCGAGGTGTTGCGAGCCGATGCACGGCAGGTTCATCTCCTGAAAGTCCACAAAATCGAAAAAGAACCCGACAGCGACAATCTGACCCCCCCCGCAGAAGCCGCAGACTTCAACAGGCAAGCTTGATGTTTCCTTTTTTTGTTGGTGCCGCCTTGGGTGCCCCGTGGGTGATTTCATTTGCGCCTGTGTCCTGGTGGTGGCTGGGTCTGTTCCTGATCAGCGTGTTGCCTTTTGCAGCCTTGAAAACCCGCAGGCCTTGGCTAGTCGGCCTGGCTTTCGGTTGGGTGGCCTATGGCGTGGGTGTGTCTTGGTTGCACATCAGTTTGCACACCTATGGTGGCTTGCCTTCATTGCTTGCGTGGGCAGCGGTTGTCGCATTTACGCTTTATCTTGCGCTGTTTTCAGCGATGGCCCTTGGGTTGTACTCGCGTTTTTCCGCCCAAGGCCAATCCACCAGCAGCCATGTCTACAACGGTTTGTTGTGGGCAGCAGCGTGGACATTTTTCGAGTGGGCTCGCGGTACCTTTATGACCGGCTTCGCCTGGCTGGGACTTGGCGATGCATTTGTGGATTCTCCGTTCTCCGACTTGTTGCCCTGGCTGGGTAGCCACGGCGTCCTGTTTGTTTTAATGGTTCTGGGCCACTTGTTGGTGTCGTTTGTCCTGAGTCGCAAACCTGGAACAGCACTGGCTACAGGTTTGTGCGCAGCGGGCGTGTTTGCTTTGCTTCAGGTGCCGGTAAGCACCCAGAGTGCAGGTGCATTGCCCGTGGTGGGTGTGCAAACGAACGTTGACCAAAGTATCAAATTCGATCCGGATTTGATTGTCTCGAACATGCAAAAAGCATTTGCACTAGGTGATGTCGCCGAGCAGCAACTGGCTGAACATGGCGGTTTGCTGGTATTTCCGGAAACCGTGAACCCGCTGGTGTGGACTGACACGCCGCAGGAGTGGCGGACCCGCTTTCGTGATTTTGCAACGCCCGGCCACACCACAGTCATCATGGGGTCTGCAATTCAGGAAGGGCCAAGGTATTTCAATTCGATCGTAATGTTTGAAGGCGACGAGGCCCTGGAAGACCTTGAAGTGCCTGAGAACCGGCATGACAAAAGGCATTTGGTTCCTTTCGGCGAATTCATCCCCCTGGGGTTCAAATGGTTTGTGGCCATGTTGAACATGCCCATGGGTGAATTCACCTCGGGTTCCGGTCCGTTGCAACCGTTTTTGGTCAAAGGCAATGCCATGGCCTCTACGGTTTGTTATGAAGACATTTTCAGTGGGGAGTTCGCCGGTCTGGTTGCTCAATCCACCCAAGAACCCACCGTGTTCGTGAATTTGAGCAATCTGGCCTGGTTCGGTCAGTCGTGGGCCTTGAATCAACATGCCCAAATGGGGCGCACCCGGTCGGCCGAGCACCGCAAGCCCGGTCTTCGAGTAACCAACACGGGATTGTCCGGAATTATTGATGAGCATGGTCAATGGGTTGAGCAAGTCCAGCCTGGCCAAGCTTTGGTGTGGTCAGGGCAGATTGAGGGGCGAACGGGTCAAACGTTTTTCGCAAAATTGGGCGACCGCCTGTGGTTTTCAATTTGGGGAGTAGTCCTTCTACTGCTGTGCGTGCGTGAATGGCGCTTGAAGGCTTACAATAGAGCCCATTCAATCAATCCTTAGAATTTTAAGAGCCATGTCAATTAGTCCAATCAACGAAATCGTTGAAGAAATGCGCGCGGGTCGCATGGTCATTCTGGTCGACGAAGAAGACCGTGAAAACGAGGGCGACCTTGTACTGGCAGCCGATTTCGTCACGCCTGAAGCCATTAATTTCATGGCCAAATACGGCCGGGGACTGATCTGCCTTACATTGACAGAAGCGCGTTGTCGCGAATTGGGCCTTCGCCCGATGGTGGCAGCCAACGGTTCTTCTCACGGCACCAACTTCACCGTTTCCATCGAGGCAGCAGAAGGTGTGTCCACGGGAATCTCCGCTGCGGATCGCTCCCACACCATACGCGTGGCTGTGAACAAAGACTCCAAGCCGCATGACTTGGTACAGCCTGGGCATATTTTCCCGCTGACCGCAGTCAATGGTGGCGTGCTGATGCGGGCCGGTCACACCGAAGCCGGTTGCGATCTGGCCGCCATGGCTGGTCTTAGTCCGGCCTCAGTCATCTGCGAGATCATGAAAGACGACGGCACAATGGCACGCCTGCCTGATCTGGTGGAATTTGCCAAAGAGCACAGTTTGAAGATCGGCACTATCGCTGATCTGATTCAGTACCGCAGCACCAAGGAATCGTTGATTGAGCGCATGCATGAGCGTGCAATCGAAACCGTTCAGGGCAAGTTTCAGTGCGTTTCCTTTCGTGACAAGCCCACCGGCAGTGCACACTTTGCCTTGGTGTATGGTCAGTTAAATCCAGACACTGAAGCTTTGGTGCGCGTGCATGAGCCCACCTCGCTGATCGATTTCCTCGAAGTGAATTTGTCTGAACACTCATTTTCCATTCCAGCTGCGATGAAGAAAATCGTCGAAGAGGGTTCTGGTGTCATTGTGCTGCTGAACTGCGATGTGTCTTCAGACCGATTGCTGGGGCAGTTCGCCTCGCTTGACGACATCGAACAGCGCGGCTCCACTGCACGCAAGGGTGCCGGCTCCAATCCCGACTTGAGAACGTACGGAATCGGCGCGCAAATTCTGCGTGAATTGGGTGTGAACAAGATGAAATTGCTGTCCCGACCACGGAAAATGCCAAGCATGACCGGGTTTGATTTGGAAGTATCAGGTTATGTCAACGGAGAAACGAAATGAGCAACAGTCCAGGAAGTGTGCCTGCTAATTTGAACGGCGATGGCATTCGTGTGGGTGTGGTTCAGGCCCGCTTCAACGAAGAAATTACCAACGGCCTTTGGGCTGCCTGTTGTAGCGAATTGCTGCGTTTGGGTGTGCTGAACGAAGATATCCTGCACATCACCGTGCCCGGCGCCATGGAAATTCCAATCGCGTTGCAGCGTCTGGCGTTTTCTGGCGAGTTTGATGCGCTCATTGCCTTGGGCGCAGTGATCAAGGGCGACACCTATCATTTTGAAATCGTGTGTGGCGAAAGCGCACGTGGCATTTCAAGTGTGGCCCTGGCGCACGACGTGCCTGTGGTCAATATGGTGCTGACCACTTACACAGAAGACCAGGCGATTGAGCGAATTGAAGACAAGGGTGTTGATGCTGCACGTTGCGCCGTTGAAATGGGCAATCTCATGATGACCTTGGACGACAACCTGCCAGCCGCAGACGACGAGGTTGAAGAAGATGAGTGAAGGCAGCAAAACAGATTCAGGCAAACGCCAGGGGCACACCCGCAATGCTCGCCGCCGTTCGCGAGAACTGGCCCTGCAGGGTTTGTATCAGTGGTTCCTGAATCCCAGCGAAGTGGGCGAAATCGATGCGCATATTCGTGACGCGCCCGGTTTTGACAAGGCCGACCGCGAGCATTACGAATCACTTTTGCATGGGTCGGTTCATCATTTGCAGGACTTGATCGTCCAGATACAGCCTTTCGTGGATCGCCCATGGGTTGACTTAAGCCCGGTCGAAAAAGCTGTGTTGGTGCTGGCAAGTCATGAAATGAATACGCATCCCGAGATTCCCTATCGCGTGGTAATCAACGAAGCAGTCGAGTTGACCAAAACCTTTGGCGGCACCGACGCATTCAAGTTCGTGAATGGCGTGCTCGACAAGGTAGCTGCCCTGGCTCGCGACACAGAAATCAAAGCACAATCCAGCAACGTCCAATCCAGCTAACACGCAGGGAGTGTCGTGGAATTCGACCTCATTGACCGCCATTTCAAAACACCCTTTGCCCCACTGGCGCAAGCCAACGGCGAATCGGTGTTGGCGGGTATCGGCGACGACTGCGCCGCCTTGCAGCCTGCCCAAGGTCAAACACTTTTTGTGTCCACCGACACGCTGGTGGCCGGTGTCCATTTTTTCAACGACGACAATTCAGAAGCCGTGGGCTGGAAAGCATTGGCATGTAATTTGTCTGATCTGGCAGCCTGTGGAGCCAAACCCTTGGGTTTTACACTGAATTTAAGCCTTCCGAATCCGGATCATGACTGGCTTGAAGGCTTCTCCAGAGGCTTGCTGGCAATCGCCAGTCAATATAACTGCCCCTTGGTGGGTGGTGACACGACAAGCGCTGGCATCAATCGGGCCACCACTATTTCCATCACCGTGTTCGGTCAGGCTCCTAATGCACATTCGGGATTTCATCGCTCGCTTGCGCAGATCGGCGATGACATCTGGGTTAGCGGCACTCCCGGTCTGGCCCGCCTGGGCTTGCTCATTGAATACGACAGGCGCAATCAATTGGCCACCTGTTGCGCACCCGGCCAAATTGCACAGGCTCACCGTTTGCTGGCGGCTTTGCCTGATCGATTGAAGCAGTGTGCCGTTGAGGCGTTACAAAGACCCGAGCCCCGAATTCAACTGGGCGTTGAACTGCATGGCATGGCCAATGCAGCGCTTGATCTGTCAGACGGACTGGGTGGCGATCTGGCCCACATTGCCAAGGCAAGCGATTTACGCGCAGATTTGTTTGAGTCGGCGTTGCGTTCAGCCTGGCTTGCTCGCTGGCCTGAGCTTGAAGCGCATCGAGATCTTGATGATTTGCTGTTTGCACTCCTGGAAATCAGTTTTCAAGGTGGTGATGATTTCGAGTTGTGCTGGACCTCCCACCCAAAGCACCGCGATGCAATACAATCATTGCAGTGCCAGCCCGTTCGAGTTGGTCATGCGCAGGCAGGCAAGGGCGTTTGGCTGAACCGGCCTGGCTGTGTATCGCAACCTTTGGCCAGCCAATCCTTCAACCATTTTCCAGAGTCTGATTGTTGAATCAAGTATCTCCAACGCGCCCAACCTGGCGGTTCATGCTGTCCCACCCGGCCCATTTGATTGCATTGGGGTTCGGTAGTGGCTTGGCCTGGATTTTGCCCGGCACTTTTGGAACCCTGATGGGCTGGTTGTTGTATGTCTGGATCGATCCCTTGTTGGCTGGAAACCAATGGGTCTTGCTGATAGCGGGCGCATTCGTCATGGGCGCAGTTTGTTGTCACATCACGGGCAATGCACTGGGTGTGATCGACCATGGGAGTATTGTCTGGGATGAAGTCGTTGCAATCTGGCTGGTGCTGTTTGTTGCCTCTACCCAGTTTTCAAGCCCGCTGGGTCAATTGGCCTGTGTCGTGGTTTTCAGGTTTTTTGACATGGTAAAACCCCCTCCGATTCGCTGGTTCGATCGCCATTGGAAAAACGGGTTCGGTGTCATGTTCGATGACATTGTCGCCGCGCTTGTCACCCTGCTGGCATTGGCCATTTACATTCATGCTTTCGACTGATTCAACGGGGATCAACTTGAGCCAAGACGACCAATCACTGTTGCTTCAAATTGCCGCATTGTTCAATGCCAGCGGCGGCAAACTGGGTGTGGTGGAATCATGCACCGGTGGCGGTTTGGGCGCCGCGCTGACCAGCATTGCCGGATCTAGCGACTGGTTCGAAGGCGGTCTTATTACGTATTCCAACCGTGTCAAAATGAAGTCCGTGTATGTTCGCGAGTCGACGCTTGAAATGCACGGTGCGGTCAGCGAAGAATGTGTCAAGGAAATGGCCAACGGTGGTTTGATTGCACTGGGCCTTGACTGTTGCCTGTCTGTGTCTGGAATTGCCGGGCCCGGCGGTGGCTCACCCGCCAAACCCGTGGGCACTGTGTGGTTTGGGCTGGCTGTAAGACACAAATCGATTGAGGCTTTTCACCGTGTGTTCGAAGGTGATCGCGAAGCAGTGCGCAAACAAGCGGTACAGGAAGGGTTAGCCATCCTGTCCAAAGTGTCACTCAAAAAGGCTGTATAGATCTACAGTAAAAAGTGTGCAATAATCCAGCAATCGAAACCCAATTCAGTTGAAGGCAGACCATGGAAGACCTCAGAACAAAGAACCAATCCTCAGACAAAGTAAAAGCCCTTGCGGCAGCACTTGGCCAAATTGAAAAGCAGTTTGGCAAAGGCAGTATCATGCGCTTTGGCGAAAATGAGGTTATCGACGACATTCAATCCGTGTCGACTGGTTCTTTGGGGCTCGATATCGCACTGGGTATTGGCGGTTTGCCGCGTGGGCGAGTGGTTGAAATCTACGGCCCTGAATCCTCGGGTAAAACCACGCTGACTTTGCAAGTCATCGCTGAAATGCAAAAGTTGGGTGGCACTTGTGCTTTTATCGACGCTGAACACGCACTAGACGTGCAATACGCCTCTAAACTGGGCGTTAATTTGCCTGAACTGTTGATTTCCCAGCCCGATACCGGCGAACAGGCTCTGGAAATTGTGGATGCACTGGTGCGTTCCGGGTCAGTTGATCTGGTGATCATCGACTCTGTGGCGGCCCTCACGCCAAAAGCGGAAATTGAAGGCGACATGGGCGATTCGCTGCCGGGCTTGCAAGCCCGCTTGATGAGCCAGGCCCTGCGCAAGTTGACAGCAAACATCAAACGCACCAACTGTCTGGTTGTTTTCATCAACCAAATCCGTATGAAAATCGGTGTCATGTTCGGAAGCCCGGAGACCACCACCGGCGGTAACGCCTTGAAGTTTTATTCTTCTGTGCGCTTGGACATTCGCCGCATTGGCTCCATTAAGAAAGGCGACGAAGTCATCGGCAGCGAAACCCGGGTCAAAGTGGTCAAAAACAAGGTCAGCCCTCCCTTCAAACAGGCTGAGTTCGACATTTTGTATGGTCAAGGCACTTCCCGCGAAGGCGAAGTGGTTGATCTGGGCGTACTGCATGGCTTTGTAGACAAGGCTGGTGCATGGTATTCCTACAACGGCGAAAAAATTGGTCAGGGTAAAGACAATGCGCGTGACTTCCTGAAAGCCAACCCGGCATTGTCGGCTGAAATTGAAAACAAGATTCGCGAGAAACTTGGCGTTCGTTTACTGGAAGAGGCAGCCAAGGCACCTGTGTCCAAGAAGAAGAATGAAGTCGAAGACTCAGCAGAGTAAAGGCGACTTTGCCAAAGCCGTGGGCCCTAAAAAGCCCTTGGCTTCTGCCAAATCAAAAGCGGTGGCGCTCTTGGCGCGCCGCGAACACAGTCAATCCGAACTTCGAACCAAGCTGCTTCAGCGCGGTTATGAACCTGAGGAAGTCGAAGAGGCCATCGAATGGGCAGTTTCACACCAATTTCAATCTAACGATCGATTCAAGCTAAGCCTTTTCCGGCGAAGGGCACCCACATTTGGCGATCGGGCCATCTCGGCCGAGCTGGGTCAACATGGCCTGGGTGATTTGAAATCGAATGATCAGGACGACGAGCCAGAGAATCCCTTGGCATCCGAGCAAGATCGCGCTTACCAGTGGATCCTGCGTCGACAACACGCGGCTTTGAGCCGCGCATTCCATGATGAGCACAGTCCCGACCAAACGCAGCTATTTGCGCTGAAAGCCAAGGTTTTTCGGGGCTTGTCCTCAAGAGGGTTTGAATTTGGCAACATTGACCAAGCTTGGCGCCGTATTCTGGCTGAGTTCAAATCCAATGCGTGATATCATCCAACCCGGCTTATGTGTTTCCATAGAAGTGATAGTCTAGTTAAATAACGAAGCGTTATTCGACGACACAAGAAGCAAAGAAAGAGATGAACAGAAAACTTCAATGCATGCTCGGCATGCCTCGTCCTTGCCTCGGCTTTATGTCCGAGAACCCCGCTTGCGCTGTCACGCGAAAAAACACTCTCCACTTTACAATGTTGTCAGTTCAGCCGCCTTGTTGCGTCTAGCCGATTTGCATTAACTTTCCCAGCAAGGAATTCAAATGAAGATTCACGAGTATCAAGGCAAGGAAATTCTGAAGAAGTATGGCGTGGCAGTGCCCACCGGTTACCCCTGTTTTTCAATCGACGACGCCATGGCTGCAGCCGAAAAGCTGGGTGGCCCGGTTTGGGTTGTGAAAGCGCAAATTCACGCAGGTGGTCGCGGCAAGGGCGGCGGCGTGAAAGTGGCCAAGAGCATGGACGATGTGAAGACATACGCCAGCCAGATTCTAGGCATGCAACTGATTACCCACCAAACCAGCCCCGAAGGTCAGAAAGTCAGCCGTTTGCTGGTTGAAGAGGGCGCTGACATCAAGAAAGAATATTACGTGGGCATGGTTGTTGACCGTGTTACTCAGCGAGTGTGTGTCATGGCGTCTAGCGAAGGCGGCATGGAAATTGAAGAAGTGGCTGAACACACCCCTGAGCTGATTCACAAAGTGTATGTAGATCCCGTTGCTGGTTTGAGTGACGCTGAAGCAGACGATCTAGCCGCTAAAATTGGCATTCCCGCTGGCTCAATTGCCAAGGCGCGCGTGGCTTTCCAAGGCTTGTACAAAGCCTTCTGGGAAACAGATGCCAGCCTGGCTGAAATCAATCCCCTGATCCTGACTGGTTCTGGCGACATCATCGCACTGGACGCGAAGTTGAACTTCGACTCCAACGCCTTGCATCGTCACCCGGAAATCGTGGCACTGCGCGACCTGGCTGAAGAAGACCCAGCTGAAATTGAAGCCAGCAAGTTCGACCTAAGCTACATCAGCCTGGATGGCAATATTGGTTGCCTGGTAAACGGCGCTGGTTTGGCAATGGCCACCATGGACACCATCAAGTTGTTTGGTGGCGAGCCTGCCAACTTCCTGGATGTTGGCGGCGGAGCCACCACCGAGAAAGTGACAGAGGCTTTCAAAATCATGTTGAAGAACCCCAATCTGAAGGCCATTTTGGTCAATATTTTTGGTGGGATCATGCGTTGCGACGTAATCGCAGATGGCGTTGTTGCAGCATCCAAGGCAGTTGGCCTGTCCGTGCCGCTGGTTGTTCGCATGAAAGGGACCAACGAAGATTTGGGTAAGAAAATTCTGGCCGAATCCGGTTTGCCAATCATTGCCGCCAACACCATGGGCGAGGCTGCCCAGAAAGTGGTGGCAGCGACCCAAAGCGCGTAAGCGCCTGTTGCTGCGAATTTGACTGCCATTCAACACGATTGAAAGTAGCCCCCTTGGTTGGGGCTGCCACTAAAAAGGATTTCGACAATGTCTATTTTGATCAATAAAGACACCCGGGTGATCACCCAAGGTATTACCGGCAAAACCGGCCAGTTTCACACACGCATGTGCCGTGAGTATGCAAACGGCAAGAACTGCTTCGTTGCGGGCGTGAACCCCAAGAAAGCAGGCGAGGACTTTGAAGGTGTGCCCATTTACGGCACCGTGGCCGATGCGAAGAAGCAGACGGGCGCCAATGCGTCTGTCATTTACGTACCGCCCCCCTTTGCAGCAGCAGCCATTTGGGAAGCCGTTGAGGCCGACCTGGACTTGGTGATCTGCATCACTGAAGGTATTCCAGTGCGCGACATGATCGAGGTGCGTGACCGCATGCGTCGCGAAGGCCGCAAGACCATTGTTGTTGGACCAAACTGCCCCGGCGTAATCACGCCTGATGAAATCAAGATCGGCATCATGCCGGGTCACATTCACAAAAAAGGCCGCATTGGTGTGGTGTCACGTTCAGGTACATTGACCTACGAAGCCGTGGGTCAATTGACAGAATTGGGTCTTGGCCAGTCCACAGCCGTGGGTATTGGTGGCGACCCCGTGAATGGTTTGAAGCACATCGAAGTCATGCGCATGTTCAACGAAGACCCAGACACCGATGCAGTCGTGATGATTGGTGAAATTGGCGGCAGCGACGAAGAGGAAGCAGCCTTGTGGATCAAGGACAACATGAAGAAGCCTGTAGTTGGCTTTATCGCAGGTGTTACAGCGCCCCCCGGAAAGCGCATGGGCCACGCTGGTGCCATCATTTCTGGTGGCAAGGGCACGGCCCAGGAAAAGCTGGCGATTATGGAAGAGTGCGGCATTACCGTCACTAAAGATCCTTCTGTGATGGGCCAGTTGCTGAAGAAAGCAATTGGTGCCTGATTAGCGATAGAAAGCCGAGCTAAAAACAAGAACCCCACTGTTCACCCTGAATGGTGGGGTTTTTGTTTTTAACCCCAGTGGGGGTATTCCGCATTCCCAGTGCATCGAAGAATGGTGACTCAACACCACTTCCGATGTGAGGCATGCAAAGATGAATTATTTCACCAACCTGAAACGGGACAAAACGACACAAGGTTTCACCTTGATTGAACTGATGATTGCAATTGCAATTGTTGGCGTACTGGCGGCCATTGCCGTTCCCCAGTTCTCGAGTTACCTGGCCAGGGCACGTGTGTCTGAAGCCATCAACTACGCCCAAAGCTGCAAGACCGGGTTCATCGAATTCTATGCAACTCGCGGCTCCTTTCCGACCAGTGTTGCTGACGCAGGCTGTACCGACATTGCCACAGACAATATTGCAAACGTGACAGTATCTGGCGGCAACAGCCCTAGCATTGTTGTCACTCTTGCCAATGCAGCGCCATTGCCCACAGCAATTCGTGGCCATCGAATTACCTTGCAGCCCATGGGTGCAAACAGTGCCTTGGCTGCGGAGGGGCAGAACATTCTGGACTGGCGCTGCTCTACCCGACCAACAGGCACAGGTGCGGCAAGCACTGAAGCTCTGGATCTGGTTTCAACTGCCTGTAGACAGGCTCCGCTGGGAACCTGATTGAGTGTGAAGACAAATGCTGGTCAGTCCACCTTCCAAGGACCTGACTTACCACCTTGCTTCTCAAGCAGTTTGGTTTCAGTCATGACCATGCCTTTGTCAATGGCTTTCAACATGTCGTAAATGGTGAGAAGCCCTACCTGAACACCGGTCAGGGCTTCCATTTCAACACCGGTTTTTCCAACAGTTTGCGCTGTGCAGGTGCAGTTCACTTCGCAACGCTCATCCACCATCTCAAACTCGACCGCAAGTCGGGTCAAGGGCAACGGGTGGCACAAGGGAATTAGATCGGATGTTCGCTTTGCTCCCTGAATGGCCGCAATTCGCGCAACACCCAACACATCCCCCTTTTTTGCGCTGCCCGCTTTCAGCACGGCATAAGCCTCTGCGCCCAAGCGAATAGTGCCTATTGCGACCGCCTTGCGTTCGGTTTCGTTCTTTGCACCCACGTCGACCATGTGTGCATTGCCTTCCTGGTCAAAATGCGTCAGTCCGCTCATTCTTTACATCCCCTGCATACTTTATTTACTGAACTTTACTCATGAACTGGTCTAGCCCAGTGTAAGTTGATTGAACTTGTTTTTCATCGCGCTATCATACCCACACTACCACCGTAAAAAGCCCAAAATGCGTTTTGACTTTCGTAAAAGTGTTGCAAGCGTTCTGTGCAGTACCCTCATGCTCTCAACGGTGCTCTCGCCCGCTGCGTACGCTGATGGTCTGAACAATCTGCCAAGTCTGGGCGACGCGGGTGGAGCCGAACTCTCTGTTCAGGACGAGCGGCGTCTTGGTGCGTTGATCATGAAGGACTATCGGGCCTTTGGTGCAGTCAATACCGATCCGGAAATCACGTCGTACATCACAAGGCTGGGCAACAAGATTGTGCAGGCTGCATCTGAATCGCCGGCCAATTTCGAGTTTTTTCTGGTCACTGACAAATCCGTGAATGCGTTTGCCATGCCGGGTGGTTACATCGGTATCCACACAGGTTTGATCGCTGCATCGCAGACTGAGTCAGAACTGGCTTCCGTGCTGGCCCACGAAGTGGGGCACGTCACCCAGCGTCACATTGCCCGTCGTTTCGGTCAGCAGAAACAGACCAGCCTGGTGGCCACCGCGGCCATGATTGCCGCACTTCTGGTTGCAGGTTCAAACCCGCAGGCCGCTTCCGGCTTGATGGCGGCAGGAGCCGGGTACTCAATCGACCAGCAATTGTCTTTCTCGCGTGATGCAGAGCGTGAAGCAGACCGGGTGGGCTTTTTAACCTTGCAACAGGCGGGTTTTGACACGCAAGGCATGGTTGATTTCTTTGGCCGCCTGCAAACCGCTTCCCGCTTGTATGAAAACAATGCACCATCCTACTTGCGCACTCACCCCTTGACCACCGAGCGCATTGCCGATATTCGCAACCGTGCAGGGCTGGAGGGCAGACCGGTACGTAACCAGGTTCAGACTGATTTAAGTTTTGAGTTGATCAGGGTGAAATCGATCGTGTTTGCGGAGCGGAGCAATCAGCAATTGGCAGACCGCTTGCGCACCTTTGAGTCGGCTGATCAACAAGACGGAATCAAAGACCCGGTTGCCTTGGCCTATGGTCGGTCATTGGTATTGAATGCCATGGGCAAAAAGCAGGAGGCATTTGCAGCCAGTGAAAAAGCCATCGAGCAGTTCAAGTCTTCCCAGTCGGTGGTGAAAAGAACAGAAGTGCCTTTGCTGCTTCAAAGCCAGCGCATGCGCATGGCGATGGACATCAGCCTGCCCTTGGCTTCAGCCCCGATGGACCAGCGGCCAGCCAGGGAGCGCGCTGCATTGAATACGCAGGAGAAAGCCCTGCTGACTCAATTGACCGGCCTGCGCAATGAGTTCAAAAACGAAATGTCGGTGCGCTTGTTGTACGCCGAAGGTTTGCAGCGTTTGGGCTTGTTTGCTGAGTCAGATGCCTACCTGAACGACTTGGCACAAGCCTACCGTTCCGTACCGGAGGTGTTTGATCTTCTCGCTCAAAGTGCCTTGGCTTTGCGAAAGCCAGCGGAGCACCACATGGCCTTGGCTCAATCGTACAACGCACGTCAGGCGTATTTGCCTGCGATTGAACAAGCCGAAATCGCCAAACGATACGCGAAAGACAACTACTACCTGTTGGCTGAAATCGATGCCAAACAACGCGAATACAAACGCAAGGCTGATGCAGAGCGTGAATTCGCGAAGTTCGGTAACTGAGCCAGCTTATTCAGTCTTTGTGGTAGTCACTGACTCGCTGTACTTCATGGGCTGAACCAAGCATCACCGCGCAGCGCTGATGAAGGTCACTGGGTTGAATATCCAGAATGCGCTGGGTGGCATCAAAGCTTTTTCCGCCGGCCTGCTCAACCAGCAGGCTCATTGGATTGGCTTCATACATCAAGCGCAGCTTGCCGGGCTTGTTGGGGTCGCGCAAATCCTTGGGGTACATGAAAATGCCGCCTCGGGTCAGAACCCTGTGCACATCGGCCACCATGGAAGCAATCCAGCGCATGTTGAAGTCCTTGCCACGCGAGCCGGTTTTACCCTCAAGCAATTCAGCAATATAACGCTGCACCGGCGCGTACCAGTGGCGCTGGTTCGACATATTGATGGCAAATTCCTTGGTGTCCTCGGGAATGTCCATACTCTCGCTGGTTTGAATGTACTCGCCGGCTTCGCGGTCAAGCGTAAAGGCCACAACCCCTTTGCCGAATGTCAGTACCAGAGAAGTTTGCGGGCCGTACACCACATAACCGGCTGCCAATTGTTCAGTGCCTGGTTGCAAAAAACTTTCATTGGTAATTTCGCCGACATCCGGGTTGGGCAATACCGAGAAAATAGTGCCGATCGACACGTTCACATCAATATTGCTAGAGCCATCCAGTGGGTCGAACAGGACAAGGAACGGTCGGTCGGAATGACCCGGTACAGGTGAGCAATCATCCAGTTCTTCCGAGGCCATGCCAGCCACCACGCCCGTCGCAGCCAGTGCGTCCAGAATCATGTCGTTGGCAATAATATCCAGTTTTTTCTGGGTCTCGCCTTGCACGTTTTCTGAACCAGCGCTGCCCAACACGCCACCCAAAGCGCCTTTGTGAACTGCCGCTGAAATGGACTGCGACACATTGGCGATGGCGTTGATCAGAACGCCCATGTGGGCGTCTGTGGCCTGTTCCAGATACTGCGCCAAATTCATACTCATTCGTTTTCCTTCGTGTCAATTCAAATTAATGGGTGGCAGCGGCCAGCGCTTTACCAATTACCTCGCGCACATCGGGCGACAGTTGATCGGTGTTGAAAATTCGCTCTAGCTGTGCGTGCGCCTTTTCTTGCAGCACAGGCAATAGCTTGGTCCAGCGGTCCAGTCCGCGTGCCATGCGTGCAGCCACTTGCGGGTTGATGGTGTTCAATTCAATCACCAGATCGGCCCACAAACGGTAGCCTTCACCGCCATGGCTGTGAAATACGCTGGGGTTTTGCATGGCAAATGCCGCCAGCAGGGAGCGTGTCCGGTTCGGATTCTTTAGCGTGAAAGCGGGGTGTTTCAACAGGGACTTTACGGTCTCGAGTGTGTTCACCGCTTCATTGCTCGCGGGCACGGTGGCTTGTAGCATGAACCATTTGTCCACGGCCAGAGCCTCGTGTTTGAATCGCTCGAAAAATTCGCTCAATTCAGGCGGATTGGCCGGGCCGTTGTGGACCAAATTGCTCAAGGCGGCCATGCGGTCTGTCATGTTGTTCGAAGCTGCGTACTGCGCTTTCGCAACATTCAGTTCTTCATCAGAGCCTGCGGCAAGCAAATACGACAATGCGACGTTCTTCAATGCGCGTTGGCTTGCAGCCACAGCGTTGTACTCGTAGGCTTGACCCAGAACGTTGCGTGCAGCATAAACCGAGTTGAATTCAGCCGCATAGGTACAGGCCAGCAGGTCGCGCAGTGTCGTGCGTGCAAAATGCATGGCAACAGGATCGACCAAACCGTCAAAGGCCTCCAGCAGTGTGCCTTCGCCGGGTAGCTGTAATGCCAATGCCAAAAATCCGTCTGACAGTGTTGAATCGTTCAGCAGATTGCCGACAATCTTCACGGCGGCCTGCGTGTTCAAGCCGTCGGTCTGGCCGCGCTGAAGGTAAATGTCCAGAATGGCCTTGCCATAGACTTTTTGGCAGGCGTCCCAACGGTTGAATGGGTCATTGTCATGCCCCGCCAGGAAAATCAGATCATCGGTGTTGTGTGCGGTTTGCAATAGCACTGGCGCTGAAAAACCGCGCAACAGTGAGGGCACCACGGGTTGATCCAGACCAGTAAATACAAAAGTCTGGGTGTTTTCAGTGAAATCGAGCACATCGCCGTGAAGTGCACTTGCATTGTTCTCAAGCGTCAATGGCATATCCTTGCCAGTGTTCAAGTCCACAAAACCCAATTTCACTGGAATGTGAAAAGCCGGTTTCTGCACCTGGCCCGGGGTAGGGCGGCAAGCCTGTTTCAAGGTCAATTCCAGTTTGCCCTGGGCTTGTTTCCAGCTGGCAAACACTTCAGGTGTACCGGCCTGTGAATACCAGTGGCGGAACTGTTTCAGATCCAGTTCCGGATGGGCTTCCTGCAAGGCAGTTTCCATTGCGCTTACAAAGTCTTCACAGGTTACCGCTTGCCCGTCGTGGCGTTCAAAATAGATTTGCATGCCGCGCTGAAACAATTGTTCACCCAGCAAGGTGTGCTGCATGCGGATCACTTCCGCGCCTTTTTCATACACGGTCACTGTGTAGAAGTTGTTGATTTCCTGATAGCTGTCTGGGCGAATCGGGTGGGCCATGGGCCCGGCGTCTTCAGGAAACTGTGCGGCACGCAGCACCTTCACGTCTTCAATCCGCTTCACCGCGCGGGCGGAATCGGCCTGTGCGGCATCCAGTCCTTCAGCCATCATGTCGGCGGAAAATTCTTGGTCACGAAATACGGTCAATCCTTCTTTCAGTGACAGCTGAAACCAGTCGCGGCAGGTCACGCGGTTGCCGGTCCAGTTGTGGAAGTACTCATGGCCCACCACACTTTCAACGTTTTCAAAATCAATGTCAGTGGCCAGTTCCGGGTTTGCGAATACAAACTTGGTGTTGAAAATATTCAAGCCTTTGTTTTCCATCGCCCCCATATTGAAATCGGCAGTGGCCACAATCATGAAGCGGTCCAAATCCAGATCAAGATCAAACCTTGTGCGGTCCCAGTCAATCGACTTCTTCAGGCTTTGCATGGCAAAGTCGGTTTTGTCCAGGTTGCCGGGTTCAACCCACACCTGGAGCAGGGCAGGTTTGCCGTTGCCTTTCAGTACGGTTTCTTCCTGGCACACAAAGCGGCCAGCCACCAATGCAAACAGGTAGGCAGGCTTCAGGAAGGGGTCTTCCCAGCGCGTCATGTGCAGCCCTTCGCCCAATTTCTTCTCTTCGACCAGATTGCCGTTGGACAGGCTCACCGGATGGGTTGCCTCGTGGGCAATCAGCGTGACTGTGAATTTGCTGAGCACGTCCGGGCGGTCGGGGAAATAAGTAATTCTGCGAAAACCCTGTGCCTCGCACTGCGTGAAGAAATTGTCGTTGGACACATACAAACCTTCAAGCCGCGTGTTTTGATCGGGTTGAATATGCACGGTAATTTCAAGCACACCCTGGCGGCCAGGCTGGTGAATGGTCAGGCCAGTCGATGTTTGTGTGTATTGCGTGGGCTCAAGTTTGTTGCCGTTGAGCAGCACTTGCTCCAGTTCCAGATCTTCGCCATCCAGTTCAAGCGGCAGATTGTCCGGATTGGATTCACTCCAGCTTTCAAAACACAGTCGGCTAGTTACCTTGGTACGCGACGGGTTCAGCGTGAAGGACAAATCGGTCGAACTGATTTTGTGATTCGGCGCTTTGTAGTCTTTGCGATAAAAGGTGATGGGTGCTTGTGCGTCTCTCATGCTGGAAAATCCTTGTTACTACTCAGTGGTCGTGGCCGCAGTCCGGGCCATGTTTGTGCTCGTGTGCATGCGAGTGATCATGGTCGCAGCAATCATGGTGCTTCAGTTCAGGCACTACAATTTCCAGCATGGGTGCAGTCAGAGTGCTGAACTTCAACTCAAAATGCTCAAGCATGTGCATGCATTCATGGCTGGCCACGACGCGTGCACCTGTGTCGTTCAATTGCACTGGCCAAAAGTTCAGGCCCGCCACATGCAGAAATTCCTCGAAGCCTTTCTGGCCGCGTGCAACTTCAAACAGTTCTTCTTGCGCCGCAGCCACAATTGCCCATTCGTTGGTGTTCGACACCAGTTTGTCGCCCACTTCCACGGTGTCGTGCAAATGGCAAATCAGGGTGCTGCCGTCGGTGGTTTTCACGTCGTGCGGCACTTCCTGACGCTCGTCAAATGTCAGTTCGATGGTTTTCGCATTGCGAAGCAACACGGCGGCCACCTTGTGGTTGGCTTTCACTACTTTGTCGTACACCACGTCGTGGTTGTGGCCGCAGTTCGGGCCGTGTTCATGGTGATGATCATGTTCATGATCGTGTGAATGGTCTGCGCTCATGGCGTGTCCTTCGGTCAGTTAGTCTCGGAAGTTTTCAAAACCCAGCGGGGTCTCGGTCACTTTCTGTTTCAGCAGGGCAATCGCATTTTGCAAGTCATCACGCTTGGCACCTTGAATACGCACAGTGTCGCCTTGAATGCTGGCCTGTACCTTCATCTTGCTGTCTTTGATTTCCTTCACAACTTGCTTGGCCAGGTCTTTGTCCAGCCCGTTTTTCACGGTCACTGTTTGTTTGATTTTGTCGCCCGAGACTTTCTCTTTTTTGTCAAAAGTCAAGAATCGGACATCGACATTGCGTTTAGCGCACTTGTTGCGAATAATCTCGGCGACCTGTTCCAGTTTGAAGTCATCGTCGGCATACACCATGATGGTGTTTTCATTCAATTCGACTTTAGAATCGGAGCCTTTGAAATCAAAGCGGGTCCCAATTTCCTTGTTTACCTGATCGACCGCATTGCGCAATTCGATCAAGTCCGGTTTGCAGACAACATCAAAAGACGGCATAGTTCATTCCTTCAAGCATAATGCCTCATTGTAATCGCTAGACCACCCCCTATGTCAGCCCTCACTGCCACCCACAGCGTCGATCTGCAACCCTTGCACACCTTTGGCCTGCCGGCTTTCGCCAGCGACCTTCGGCCACTTGCTGATCAGGCTGATTTACTGGCGTTTGCACAGGCTTGTCGGCAAGGCTTGCCGACCATTTTATTGGGTGAGGGCAGCAATACGGTATTCATCAACCCGCGGCTAGACGCCACGGTGTGGAAAATGGCCTTGAAAGGGCGGCAGTACTTGGGTTGTGACGGGCATCATCATCACATCCGCATTAGCGCTGGGGAAAATTGGCACCACACGGTGGAATGGACTGTCGCCATGGGTTGGGGCGGCCTGGAAAATCTTGCCTTGATCCCGGGGAGTGTGGGTGCAAGCCCGGTTCAAAACATCGGTGCTTATGGCGTGGAACTGAAGGATCGAATTTCAGCAGTGCAGGCATTTGACCTGCATACCGCGACCCACCGAACTTTTACCGTTTCCGAATGCGAGTTTGGGTATCGGGAAAGCGTTTTCAAGCGAGCTGCCAAAAACCGATACGTGATCACTGCGGTTGATTTTGCATTGCCCGTTCAGTGGCAAGCGACCCTGGGTTACGGCGACGTGGCCCAACGCGTTGCGCAGTATGGCGACATTAATCCATCGAATATTCTGAAGGCGGTTTGTGCCATTCGTACAGAAAAGCTGCCCGATCCCGCTGTGTTGGGCAACAGTGGCAGCTTTTTTAAAAACCCGATTGTTCCCGAAATGCAAGCCAAAGCCTTGATTGAAAAGCATCCCAACCTCGTGAATTACCCGGCAGGGCCAGGAATGGTCAAGCTGGCTGCGGGGTGGTTGATTGACCAGTGTGGTTTGAAGGGACTTGTTTTGGATGGAGTAGGGGTTTACAGCAAACAGGCTCTGATCTTGGTGAACCACGGGTCGGGAAGTGCTGCCGCTTTGTTGAGCTTGATCGAACATGTCAAATTGCAGGTCAATCAGCGCTTCAATGTTGACCTTGAACCCGAACCCAATTTGGTCAGTTGAATTTGCTTGCAAATGGCTGGTCTGGTGTAACCATTTTGATGACTTTGCGGCTTTTTGTGGCTTGATAATCGTTGATGAAAAATCCGTTCAGCTTGGGTGCGTTCGGCAAATTGCCATCGAAGTCTGAAGGTGGTGAAATTGCGCTGCTGGTATTCAACTTGAGTTTGCCATTCACAGATATTTTGAACTCGCCACTTCTATGAACGAGTGATCCATCATTAATTGTTGTAACCATTCCATGGATCACGATGTATTCACCGCCGATTTTTAATTTCAAATTGTCAAATAATTCAGTTTCCCGATTGATCTGAATTTCGTCATACATGTGCGTTGCAAATGTGGCACGAATATATTTTCCGGAAATGAATTCAGCTTTTACGCCAGTTTGCGGGTTCTCTATTGTGGTGCCGCGGTTCCATGTGTATTCCTGTCGGGTGGAACTGCTGTGGGTCGATATACGAGCAGTTTCGGTCTGTTGGGTTAATTTGCCATTCAGAATGACGTCAAAGTCTGCGGTCTGGAAGTTTTTCAATGCCAAGGTATGCGGAAACCGAAGGGACAGATTTTTCGCAATCTGCTCAATCTTCACAATTTCTTTGTCAGGCAATTTGCTCGTTTTTACGGAGTGAATGTATTGCCCATTGATCAAAGCACCATTTTGACCGCCAAATCTGTCTGTTTTTGGCACGAAGCAGGAATCGAGTTCAATCTTGACCGCTTGGTGAGCAAGCCCAGGTTGATTTGCCGGCTCGACCCAATCCATTTTTGCGGTCGAGGGGCATTCCGGGAAAATACGTTCAACGGATGTTTTCTTGATTTTCCAGTCTTGCAGCGGTTCACGCACCCTCGCGGCAACTTGATCAAACAGTTGGATCAAGTTGAACAGGCCTTGCATCTTCAGTGAGGCATAGCGCCGGTTCTGCTCCACAAGGGCGGCTGAACCGATTTTCGCTGCGGCCACTGTGGCTTGCTCGCTGACGAAGATGTTGCCAAATACATCTTGAACAACAGCATCATAGTGATCTGGCGGGAGCTTGATTTCAACCGCTTCGGTTTCAAGATACTTTTCTTGTGCGCCTTCAATGGGTTGCCCGTTCTTGCGCCATTGAATGGATTTGATCTGCCCTTTCAACAAAATTGCCAATGATGCGGGTTTGCCCGCTTCCACTAAGACTGATTTCGGATGCGCAACAATGCCGGGTTGAATGTGGTTTGAATTGGCGAAGCATTGAGCCGAGAGTAGCAGCAGCACTGCCGCAGTCAACCAGCGAATTGGCTTGATCATGGAATGGAACATAGGTGCCGATGTTGTATTACTCTGAATATTGAGTGGTCGCAACTACGCTTTTGTTCCAAAGGCACCCATTAATGAAAAAACCGCCACCCGGGGGTAGCGGTTTTCAGAGTCACGCAATTGTCGCTTACGTTTTGGGCCGATCAGCTGCCGCGCTTTAACTTGGCATTGGCCGCAATGCGCATGCGCAGGGCGTTCAGTTTGATGAAACCACCTGCATCGGCCTGGTTGTAGGCACCGCCGTCTTCATCAAATGTTGCAATGTTCTGGTCAAACAGTGAGTCGGTTTTCGAGTCACGTGCCACCACAATTACATTGCCCTTGTACAACTTCACTCGCACCCAGCCATTCACGGTGCTCTGGGTGTGGTCAATCAATGTTTGCAGTGCCACACGTTCAGGAGCCCACCAGTAACCGTTGTAAATCATGCTGGCATAGCGGGGCATCAAATCGTCTTTCAGGTGGGCCACTTCGCGGTCCAAAGTGATTGATTCAATCGCACGGTGTGCTTTCAGCATGATGGTACCGCCTGGCGTTTCGTAGCATCCGCGGCTCTTCATGCCCACGTAGCGGTTTTCGACCAGGTCAAGGCGTCCAATACCATGCTTGCCACCCAAGCGGTTCAGCTCGGTCAGCACCGTCGCGGGGCTCATTTTCTTGCCATTCAGGGCAACAATGTCGCCTTTTTCGTATTCAATGTCCAGGTACTCGGCTTCATCGGGTGCCGCTTCCGGGCTGACGGTCCAGCGCCACATGGCTTCTTCGGCTTCTGCACTTGGGTTCTCCAGGTGGCGACCTTCGAAGCTGATGTGCAGCAAGTTGGCGTCCATGGAATAGGGCGCACCGCCTTTCTTGTGCTTCATGTCGATTTCAATGCCTGCGTCTTCGGCGTACTTCAGCAGCTTCTCGCGGCTCAGCAAATCCCATTCGCGCCAAGGTGCAATAATTTTTACGCCTGGCATCAGTGCGTAAGCACCCAGCTCGAAGCGAACCTGGTCGTTGCCTTTGCCTGTCGCACCATGTGAAATCGCATCCGCGCCTGTTTCACGGGCAATGTCGATCAATCGCTTGGCGATCAATGGGCGGGCAATCGACGTGCCTAGCAGGTATTCGCCTTCGTACACGGTATTGGCGCGGAACATGGGGAATACGAAATCGCGCACGAATTCTTCGCGCACGTCATCGATGTAAATATTCTCGGGCTTGATACCAAACTTCAGTGCTTTTTGGCGCGCCGGTTCAAGCTCTTCACCCTGGCCCAAATCGGCGGTGAATGTCACAATTTCACACCCGTAGGTGTCTTGCAGCCATTTCAGAATAACTGAGGTGTCCAAACCGCCGGAATAGGCGAGTACTACTTTATTGATGTCGCTCATGGTTCTCGATTCAAAAAGGGTTGTTACAGGTCCGCTTATTTGCGGCCCAACAAAAGGAATTCCATCAGGGCTTTCTGGGTGTGCAGGCGGTTTTCAGCCTCGTCCCACACCACACTTTTCGGCCCATCAATTACTTCGGCCGCCACTTCCTCGCCACGGTGGGCGGGCAGGCAGTGCATGAACAGGGCCTCAGGGTTGGCCACATCCATCATTTCGGTGTCCACCTGAAAGTCTGCAAATGCACGGCGGCGTGCCTTGTTTTCATTTTCGAACCCCATGCTTGTCCACACATCGGTGGTGACCAGGTCAGCGCCTTTGCAGGCTTCCATTGGGTCCTCAAACCACTCATGGTGCGTGCCCTTGATATTGGTTTTCGCCGGGTCGATGTTGTAGTCGCTGGGTGTGGAAATATTCACCTTGAAGTCCAGCAGTTCCGCTGCCTGCAACCAGGTGGCGCACATGTTGTTGCCGTCACCTACCCACGCCACTGTTTTTCCTTGAATACTGCCGCGGTGTTCAATGAATGTAAAAATGTCTGCCAGAATTTGGCAGGGGTGGTATTCATTGGTCAAGCCGTTGATCACAGGCACACGGCTGTTGGCCGCGAAACGTTCAATGATTTCCTGCTCGTAGGTACGGATCATCACGATATCGCACATGCGTGAAATGACCTGTGCTGCATCTTCAACTGGCTCACCGCGACCCAGTTGTGAATCTTTGGTGTTCAGGTAAATGGCCGAGCCACCTAGCTGGTGCATGCCCGCTTCAAAGCTTAATCTTGTGCGGGTAGACGCTTTCTCAAAAATCATGACCAGGGTGCGGTCTTGCAGCGGGTAATAGGGCTCATAGCGCTTGAACCTCGCTTTCACATCGCGAGACGACTGCATCAAATACTCAAATTCGTCTTTGCTGATGTCGTTGAACTGCAAAAAATGTTTGATAGGCATTTTTGTAGACCGGCGTGCCTGGCAGGCCGGTTCCTCCTTAGGCGGATTGTTCAAGAAACGCTTTAATCAATGGGGCCAATTCCATGGCCAGCGTTTCCGCTTCTTCTTTTTTAATCACCAGCGGTGGCAACAGGCGCACCACATTGTCTCGAGTTACGTTAATGATCAAACCTTTGTCACGCGCAATTGCAACCAGTTCGCCGCAAGGTTTCCACAACTCAACCCCCACCATCAGGCCGCGGCCACGAATGTCCTTCACGCCAGCAATTCCAGCCAGTTCTCGCGACAAAACAGCGCGAATCAACTGTCCCATTTGTTCAGAATGGGACAGCAGGCCTTCTTCTTCCATGATCTGGATCGTGGCCAGTGCCGCCACGGAAACCAAAGGACCACCGCCAAACGTGGTGCCATGCGTGCCCGGCGTGAATACGCCAGCTGCAGGACCCCAAGCCAGGCAGGCGCCAATGGGTACGCCCGATCCCAAACCCTTGGCCAGTGTAATGACATCGGGTTGAATGCCTGCGTGCTGGTAGCCAAACCACTTGCCTGTGCGGCCAATGCCGCTTTGCACTTCGTCTATCATCAGCAGCCAACCCTTGGCGGTGCACAACTTGCGCAAAGCTTGCAAATATTCGGTATCGGCTACGTTAATGCCGCCTTCGCCCTGCAGAACTTCAAGCAAAACAGCCTGAATTTCAGGGTTCTCGTCCGCGGCCTGTTCAATGGCCGCAAAGTTTTTATACGGTACGCGGACAAATCCACCGGGCAGGTCACCAAAACCTACCTTGGCCTTGGGGCTGTCTGTCGCTGCCAGCGTGGCCATTGTTCGTCCGTGCCAGGCACGTTCCATCACGATAATTTTCGCGTTTTCGATGCCCTTTTTGTAACCGTAATATTTGGCGAGTTTGATTGCTGCCTCATTGGCTTCAGCACCCGAGTTGCAAAAAAACGCTTCATCCATGCCCGAAATTTCACACAGGCGATCAGCAAGCTTCGATTGCTCCACCACGCCGTAAAGGTTCGAGGTGTGGATCAGTTTGCCTGCTTGTTCGGCAATTGCTTTCACCAACTTGGGGTGATTGTGTCCCAAACCGTTGACCGCGATGCCAGACAAGCCATCCAGGTACTTTTTGCCGTCAGTTGACCACATCCAGGCGCCGTCACCATGGGTGAAAGCAATGGGCTGGCGGGCGTAGGTTTTCATCAAGTGGTCTGTCACGGTAAAACTCTCTATCAGCAATGTTCAGGCAAAACGCGCGGCTCTAAAAACAAACGCAGCCAATCGGTCGACGTGCGGCTGCGTTGTGCAAAGAGAAATTGTACGACGAATCAAGGCTTAAGGGCTAGTCTTGGCGGTGCGCCCGGGTTCTAAATTCATCAAGGTCCGAGGGCAGGTGTTTTGCCCGAAGGTATTCATGGGCCACTACAGACAAACATTCAAAAGTGGGCAATGGAAATACCCTGCCAGAAGTCCGGATGTTGTCGATTTTCATCGAATCGACATTGTCCCGGCTCATGATCGGCTCGCCCGGGGCCAGCTCCATCAAGAATGCCTGTGCCTTGGCTGCGAAATCCGGAATACCGAAAACCCATGGATTTTTACCCACAGCCCGGGCAGACAACTGCACCAGCTCTTTCAGTGTGAATATTTCAGTGCCCACCAGGTCATAGGTGTTATGGAGTGTCTCTTTACCTTGGTCTTCCACACAGATCATGACTGCTTTGGCGACGTCGCTGACTGACACAGGTTGAAAACGCGCGTCAGCACCAGCCAGTGGAATAAATGGTGCAATTTTTGACAGAGAGGCGAAAGTATTCAGGAAATTGTCTTCTCGTCCAAAAACCACAGAGGGACGCAAAATAGTCCAAGCCAAACCACTGTCTTTCACCACGGTTTCGCCGTCAGTTTTGGATCGCAGGTACATGGAAGGCGCCGGGTTTTGAACACCCACGCCCAAGGCACTGATGTGGACAATTCGTTTCACGCCATGTTTGGACATGGCAGCACACAATGCCTTTGGAAATTCAACGTGGTTTACGCGGAAACTTTGACCGTATGGTTTGCCGGGTTTGCTGTGAAGCACGCCAAGTAAATTGACAACAAGGTCCTGACCCGTGACCAATCTGCCAAGCGTAGCCCGGTCATGAATGTTGGCTTCCACGATTTGGCAAGTCGGCAGAGTCAACAAATGTTTGGCTTTGTCGTAGCGCCGAGTTGGCACTGTAATTCGGTAGCCTGCTTTGGCCAGTTGATTACACACGGCTTGGCCCAGAAAGCCCGAACCACCGATCACCAATACGTTTTTTGTCTTACTCATAGAAACAGCGTTCACCTGATTACTTGGATCCGTAGATGATACCCAGTCTTTCTTTCAAAGGGGTGGAGGCATTGTTCAACAACAGGGAATAAGCCACGGTATTGGACATTACGTTCTTCACGTAGCCACGTGTTTCATCAAACGGGATCAATTCCGCGAAAATCGCACCTTCAATTTTCCTGTCCCCCAGGCGGCGTTTCCATAGTGCAGGGCGACTCGGCCCTGCGTTGTAACCCGCTGAAGCCAGTACCGGCGATTGATCATGTTGCTCAAAGACCATTTTCAGGTAACTGGTGCCCAATGTCAGGTTGGTTTCAATTTCCGTAATGTCGGCTGGCTTGAAGTCAGACATGCCAATTTTCTTGGCTACATATTTGGCAGTAGCTGGCATCACCTGCATCAATCCGCTGGCGCCAACGCCTGATCTTGCAATTGTGACAAAGCGGGACTCCTGGCGAATCAAGCCGTACACCCACGATTCATCGACGCCAATTTCCATGGTTTTCACTCGCATGTTCTCGCGAAATGGGGTCAAGTATCGCAAGGCCAGGTCATGTTCAGCTTCAGTGCGATCCGCTGCCGCAATGGCACGGTCGTACAACTGGTTGCGCTCGGCCCAAGTCGCCGCTGCAAGCAACTGTCGGTCGTTCATTTGTGCAACTTGCAGGTTAAACTCCCAGAAACCTTCAGTGCGCAGACCTGCATCGTAAAGTGCAAGTGCGCGCAGCAATCCCGGGTTTTTCTTTGCCGAGTCCAGTTCGGCTGCACTCAGTAATTCAGGGCGTTTTGGGGCTGTAACTGTGTCGCCCAATTCTTCATGCGCCAGTTTTCCGTAGAAAGAAAAGGGGCTGCTTGCCTTGATCCATTCCTGTCGGGCTTCAACCATTTTTCCCGATTGTGCCAATGCCCTGCCGCGCCAGTAAACCCAGGCCTTGTCCTCTTTCAGCACGGGGTTCATTTCATTGGTGGCTTGGTAAACAGCATTCCAGTCCTCAAGTAGCAAGGCCGCGCGCACTTTCCATTCCTGTTGTTCCTGGCTCATCGCTTCAGGTTTGCTGCGCTTGAAGTAGGTCAACGCGTTTCTGTCCCACACCAGGCCAGCACGGTACCCTACATGCGCCCACAGCCAATGTTCGGAACTGGCTGATAGTTTGCCCTGGTAATTGTCAGTGATCTGTCGCGCCACGCGCTCATGGTCTTCAACCGCTTTTCTGGCCAGCGCACCTGTCAGGTACAGGTCGGTGTCCCCCGTTCGGCCAGGCGATTTCAGGTATTTGTCGGGACTAAAAATAGCCTCTCGAAGGGTAGTGCTGTTGATCGCTTTTCCCCAAGCCGTGTCTTCGAATTCATCAACAAACTTGATTGCGTTGGTAAGTTGGTTTGCGGCCACCATTTGCAGCACATGGCGATCCAGGTCTTGCGGGCTGACGCCGCCCAGTTTGTACAGGTTTTTCAGAAGTACTCGACATGTTTTTGGCAGTCGTTTATCGAAACTGACAACGGCATCCAGTTTGTATCTGACCAACTGCCCCTGTTCTGCCGCATACATCAAGTCTGCACATTCGACGCCTTGGTCTGGTCTGTATCGCAGGCGTTGTCGTTGCTCTGCAAAATCTGTCCACTGTGCTGTACGCGCCAGCTGCTCAAGCCAGTCCCGTCTCAAGGTTTCTGCAGCCCAGCTGTTTTCGTGTTTGTTCAGCAATGGCACTATGTCGGCCTTGGCCCAGACCACGTCTTGATTGGGGAACTGTTTCTCAATGCCCTTTTGGAAGAACCGGAACTGCCAAATTTCCACATACGGCCGGAACACGCTTTTTTGCGGTAGCTCGGATGCCAAGCGGTTAAACTTGTCATATGACCCAGCCGAATATGCTGCTTTGATCTGTTCCATCAATGCAGCCTCCGATTCTTTGCTGGCAATTGCAGGCGAAAAAGCGGCAGCGCCCAAGGCCAGAATCGGCAAGGAGATCCAACGTGAAATATGGTGAGAAATTGTCATTGTTCCTGTCATGAAAAAGTCGTTTCGACAAACAGCCTTCGAATACCGAAAGCAGTTGAGCGCCGAGCAATACGCTGTGTTGAGCGCGCAAATTGCTGCATCAACATCAACTCTACTCCAAACCTTCAAGCCATGCACCGTGGGTCTGTTTTATCCCACACGTGGTGAGCCAGGCTTACTGGAAATCATGGGTAATTCAATGTTGAAAGACTTTCGTTGGGCCCTGCCAGTGTGTTGTGAATCATCAGCTGGCCCTATTTTGCAGTTTGCAGAATTCACCCAAGGTGCCGAGCTTGAGGCTGGGCAATACAGCATTCCTGTGCCACTAAAAAAGACTTGGCTTCAACCTGACATATTGATCGTTCCGTGTCTTGCTTTTCACAGGCGCGGAGCGAGACTGGGCTATGGTGCAGGTTGGTATGATCGGACCTTTGGTACTTTGAACCCAAACCCTTTAGCCATTGGGGTCGCCTACTCAGCCACTGAAATGGAAGAAGATTTTTCTGAACCGCATGATCGCCTGTTGGACCATGTTGTCACCGAGCGGGCAGTGATTCACTGCCGCCAGTCGTAATCAATAACCAATGCGATCGAGAATGGCCAAAGTAGGTTGCGCATTGTTCATTGTGTAGAAGTGCAGGCCGGGCGCGCCTTCCTGGATCAGTTTTTCGCACAGGTTCGAGACGACTTCCAAGCCAAATGCACGGATGGACTCGCGATCGTCGCCGAAGTGTTGCAACCGGTTTCTCATCCAGCGAGGAATTTCAGCACCACAAGCGTCTGAGAAGCGCGCCAGTTGGCTGAAGTTGGTGATCGGCATGATGCCAGGAATCAAGGGAATTGAAACCCGGTGTTGTACCTGATCACGGAAATAAAGAAATGCATCCGCATTGAAAAAATATTGGGTAATTGCCGAGTTGGCGCCGCAGTTCACCTTGTGCACAAAGGCCTCGACATCTGCCGCGGGGCTTTTTGCTTGTGGATGTGTTTCCGGGTAGGCGGCCACTTCAATGAAGAAATGGTCGTCAGTTTCTTTTCGGATGAATTCCACCAGTTCGCTGGCGTAGCGGAAAGAACCCGTTTCCAGCATGCCAGAGGGCAAATCGCCGCGCAGTGCGACAATTCGCTTAATCCCGTGCTCTTTGTACTGCTTCAACAAGGCTGCTACTTTTTCTTTGGACGAACCCACACATGACAAATGTGGCGCGGCATCTTCGCCCGCAGCCTTGATTTCGAGAACTGTTGACAAGGTTCCGTCCTGGGTTGTGCCGCCGGCGCCAAAAGTGACTGAGAAAAATTCAGGTTTGCGTTCTGACAGCAGTGCGCGAGTCGCTCGCAGTTTGTCAGCGCCTTCTTCGGTTTTGGCCGGGAAAAATTCAAAGCTGATGTTCATCATGGTGTGTCAGTTCGTGATTGATTGATTCGCTGCAGCTTCAGTTTTCACTGCATGCACAAAATATTCTTGGTTTCCATCACCACCTTTCAAGTCGCATGGAAAAAAGTCGCGGACTTCAAGTTTCAGTGATTCACAACAGTTATTTACATTGTTTTCCAGCTCAGCGATTAAACAGTCCAGGTTTCGTACAAGGCCGTTTTTGCCAATATGCTCCGGGCCAACTTCGAATTGCGGTTTGACCAAAAAAAGTCCTTCGCAAGCACCAGGCATTAACGCAGCCACATTGGGCAACACTTTGCGCAGTGAAATGAAACTCAAATCAGCAACCGCAACATTGAAAGGCATGAATTCCGGTCTCAATGCGGCAATGTCTAGCATCAAATCAGAGACATTCACTTTGTACAAATTAACGCCTTCCAGTGCCAAAACAGCCGGGTGTGTCTTTAGTCGCTGGTGTAACTGATCTCTACCAACGTCAATACCAACAACGCTGGCTGCACCGCGTTGAAGCAGGCAATCAGTAAAGCCTCCGGTGGATTGACCCAAGTCGAGGCATCGTTTGTTATTCAATTCAATTCGAGTGTGTTCAAGGGCGTGATGAAGTTTCAGCCCACCCCTGGACACGAAATTCGGCGCATCGCAGTGAACTAACTCAAGCTCTACGAAGGGCTCGATTTGTTGCGATGCTTTCTTTACAACGACAGCTGGTTTGTTGGCGCCGTTGCGCATTAGAACCTTGCCTTGGTCAATCAATACTTGAGCCTGCGCCCTTGACGGGCACAGGCCTTTCTCAACCAAAGCAAGGTCAGCGCGCAACAGCGAACCAATCCTGCTTAGTAGCGGTAGTGGTCAGGCTTGTAAGGGCCGTCTTGCTTCACGCCAATGTAACCCGCTTGTTCTGGGCTCAGCTCTGTTAGCTGGGCACCGATTTTCATCAAGTGCAGGCGTGCCACTTTCTCATCCAGATGCTTGGGCAATACGTACACACCCACTGGATAGTTTTCAGTGTTCGTCCACAGTTCGATTTGTGCAATCGTCTGGTTGGCAAAGCTTGAAGACATCACGAACGAAGGGTGACCCGTACCGCAGCCCAAGTTCACCAAACGGCCTTCGGCCAACATGATGATGCGCTTGCCATCCGGGAAGATAATGTGGTCAACCTGTGGCTTGATGTTCTCCCACTGGTACTTTTTCACGCTGGCAATATCGATTTCATTGTCGAAGTGACCAATGTTACAAACAATCGCCTGGTCCTTCATCTTCACCATGTGGTCATGGGTAATGATGTCTTTGTTGCCTGTGGCAGTCACGAAAATGTCAGCTTTGTCGGCTGCGTAATCCATAGTCACCACGCGGTAGCCTTCCATGGCCGCCTGCAATGCACAAATTGGGTCAATTTCAGTAACCCAAACCTGTGCTGACAAGGCACGCAATGCTTGTGCAGAGCCCTTGCCCACATCGCCGTAACCGGCAACGACAGCCACTTTGCCAGCAATCATCACATCGGTTGCACGCTTGATACCGTCAACCAGCGATTCACGGCAACCATACAGGTTGTCAAACTTCGACTTGGTTACTGAGTCGTTCACGTTGATTGCAGGGAAGGCCAATTCGCCCTTCTTGTGCATTTCGTACAGGCGATGAACGCCAGTCGTGGTTTCTTCAGTCACGCCCTTGATTTCTTTCAGGCGCTTGGAATACCAGGTCGGGTCTGTTTTCAGTGTTTTCTTGATTGATTCGAACAGACAAATTTCTTCTTCGCTGCCTGGGTTGTTCAGCACGCTGAGGTCTTTTTCAGCCTTGGTGCCCAGGTGCAGCAACATGGTTGCATCGCCACCATCGTCAAGAATCATGTTGGAATAACCGCCATCTGCCCATTCGAAAATGCGATGGGTAAAGTTCCAGTAGTCCGTCAGCGATTCGCCCTTGAAGGCAAACACAGGAATGCCGGCTGCTGCAATGGCTGCTGCTGCGTGGTCTTGAGTTGAGTAGATGTTGCAAGAGGCCCAGCGCACTTCTGCGCCCAGTGCCGCCAAGGTTTCAATCAGCACCGCTGTTTGAATGGTCATGTGCAGTGAACCGGTGATGCGGGCGCCTTTCAAAGGCTGGGATGCAGCGAATTCCTTGCGAATGGCCATCAAGCCAGGCATTTCGGTCTCTGCAATTGCGATTTCTTTTCGGCCAAAGTCGGCCTGGGACAAGTCGGCTACGAAAAAATCGTTTTCGCCGGTAGCGGTGATAGGTTTTGCAATGGCGTTCATCACGCCCTCCTTTTTAAAGTTCATAAAGAAAGAAGCGTGAGCGCCGTTGTTTATTTCTTGTTCGAGCCTAGCACCCCAAAAAGCATGGGTGTGTCGCAACGCTCCTCGAACGGGCTAAATTGTAACAGGGTTCGCACAGGAAGGCCAAGCGGTATCAGCCAACCCTTCCTGCAAAACATCCGTTTAATCAGATACCTGCTGCAGCCTTCAAAGCCTCGGCCTTGTCAGTGCGTTCCCAGCTGAATTCAGGCTCTTCGCGGCCAAAGTGTCCATAAGCTGCCGTTTTTGCATAAATCGGGCGCAGCAGATCCAGCATTTGCACAATACCTTTGGGGCGCAGGTCGAAGTGAGCGCTCACCAATTCGGTAATTGCACTGTCTTCAATTTTTCCGGTGCCAAAGGTATTCACCATGATCGAAGTCGGGCGTGCAACGCCGATCGCGTAGCTCACCTGAACCAGGCACTTCTCAGCCAAGCCCGCCGCAACAATGTTCTTGGCCACGTAGCGGCCAGCATATGCCGCAGAGCGGTCCACTTTGGAAGGGTCTTTACCCGAGAATGCACCACCGCCGTGTGGAGCAGCGCCGCCATACGTGTCCACAATGATCTTGCGGCCTGTCAAACCACAATCACCCTGTGGGCCGCCAATCACGAAGCGCCCTGTTGGGTTCACCAAAAAGTTGATGTTTCCCTTCACCAGTTCTTTGGGCAACACCGGCTTGATTACTTCTTCGATCACTGCCTCGCGCAGTGTTGCCAACTCGATGTCTGGCGAATGCTGGGTTGAAAGTACAACAGTGTCGATGCAATAGGGCTTGCCATCCACATATTTAATTGTTACTTGCGATTTTGCATCTGGACGCAGCCATGGCAAGCGACCATCCTTGCGAAGCAGGCTCTGGCGTTGAACCAACTGGTGTGAAAGGCTGATGGCCAAAGGCATTAATTCACGGGTTTCATTCACCGCGTACCCAAACATCAAGCCTTGGTCACCTGCGCCTTGGTCCAGATCGTTGTCGTGCGCTTTGTCTACACCTTGGGCGATGTCTGGACTCTGGCGGTCGTAGCACACCATCACGGCGCAGCTTTTGTAGTCAATACCGAAATCGCCGTTGTCGTAGCCAATGTTCTTCAGTGTCTCGCGCGCCACGTCGATGTAGTTTACTTGCGCGGTGGTCGTGATTTCACCAGCCATCACCACCAAGCCCGTATTGGTGAGGGTTTCCGCAGCCACACGTGCTGTAGGGTCTTGTTCGAGAATTGCGTCTAAGACCGCGTCAGAAATTTGGTCGGCAACTTTGTCTGGGTGTCCTTCAGACACCGACTCAGAGGTAAAGAAAAATTCGTTAGACATGAAAAAGCTCCAATTAAACAAGGGGTTGTTACTGCCGCCATGTTCGATTGAAGCCCGGCGACGCTTTAGCAGAATTGTTTTAGTTCGCCCCGCAAGTTGTCATTTAACTCAGCGAACTTGGGGAATATACAACATTTGCAGGCGAAGGAAAAGCGCGGACTGGTTACAATCTGCCCCATGATCAAGATTCTCTTCAATATATTCTCCGGTTTGCCCCTGCCTGTGCTTCATGCCCTCGGGGCAATGCTTGGCTGGGCGGTTTATGGACTTTCAGCCAGTTATCGCCGAAAAATCGATGTTCACTCGAAAATCGCATTTCCCGACAATGACTTGCTTCGCCTGCAGATGGTGCGGAATTCGGTCAAGCATGCTGGCATGGCCTTGCTTGAGTTACCCTTTCTTTGGGGGCAATCCACGGAAAAAGGTGCCGCCCGTTGTACGGAAATATCCAATTGGGAAGTCGCTGAACGCGCATTGGCTAAAGGCAAGGGGGTGATTTTTCTGACCCCGCACATGGGAAGCTTCGAATCGACTGCGCAGATCTTCTCCACGCGTGCACCAATTACAGTGCTGTACCGTCCCAATCGAAAGGCAGAATTGCAAGAGATCATCGAGCAAAGCAGGGCCAGAGACAACGTCGCCATCGCACCGACGAATCTTGGAGGCGTGAAAATCTTGCTGAAGGCACTCAAGCGTGGCGAGGCTGTGGGCATGTTGCCAGACCAGGTGCCGTCAGAGGGTGAAGGTGTGTGGGCACCCATGTTCGGGCAGCCCGCTTACACCATGACATTGCCTGGCAAGTTACATCAGGCTACAGGGGCAACGATTGTGTTGGCTGTGGGTTATCGAAAACCTTCAGGGCAGGGGTTTTGTCTGGAGCTGTATCCTGGTCCCGAATCCCTCAGCGCCGATCCAGTGGAAGCGGCCACTCAGGTAAACGCAGCCATGGAAACCTTGATTCGTCTCCATCCCGAGCAGTATTACTGGGGTTATGAACGCTACAAGCCGCCCAAGGGTCAATGAAGCGTAGTGAGGTCCATTGAGAAGCCATTGAGGAATAAAGTGACAAAATTTTTAATCGCAATCTGGTTTGCCTTGGGGCGCCTTCCCTTTGCAGTGTATCGACTGTTCTCAAGCGCAATTGCAGCGTTTCTCGCTGTTGTTTTGTTCGCTGTGGCCAGGGAGCGACGCATGGTCGCACTGACCAATTTGTCCCTGTGCTTTCCTGAGTCTTCCCTCACCCAGAGAATTCGCTGGGCACTAGCGCACATGTATTTTTATCTTCGAACATTCCTTGATCGGGCTTGGCTTTGGTCCGGGAACGACTCGCTTGTTCGAGACCGTGTTCGCATTGAAAATCCCGAAGCCTTGGCGAATATCGCGCGGGATCAGGCCACGATATTTCTTGCTCCCCATTTTCTGGGGCTAGACGCAGCCTGGAGTCGCCTGTGCCTTGAAGTGGACATGGTGACCATGTATTCCAATCAAAAGAATCCTGTACTCAATGAACTCATTCTGCAAGGCCGATCCAGTTTCGGAGATCAACTGTTGTTGTCGCGTCAGCAGGGGGTGCGTCCGTTGCTGGCTGCCATGAAAAAGGGTCGTCCTCTTTATTATTTGCCCGACATGGATTTCGGGGAACGCGACTCCGTGTTTGTCACCTTTTTTGGTGTCAAAGCCGCCACAGTTACAGCCGTCGCGCGCTTGTCCAAAATGCTGAAGGCCCAGGTGGTGCCAGTGACCACGGTTTACCGCAACGGGCGTTACACCATTCGAGTCCATCAGCCGCTGGCCAATTTTCCGCTTGAAGATGACACTGAATCCACGCAGGTGATGAATCACCACATCGAAAACTGGGTGAAAGACAACATTCCCCAATACTTGTGGCTTCACAAACGATTCAAAACCCGCCCCGTGGGTGAGTCCAGAATATACTGAGTGGGTAATCCCAACAGCCCAACCGGGTATCGCCTAGCAATGACCACACGTAACACGCTTAAATTCACAAAAATGCACGGAGCCGGCAATGACTTTGTGGTGCTCGACAATTGCGCGGGCCAACTTGATTTGTCGCCCGACCTGATCAAGCGAATGGCAGATCGTCACTTTGGTATTGGTGCCGACCAAGTGTTGATTGTCGAGTCTTCGGTGCAGGCTGATTTCAAGTACCGGATTTTTAATGCAGACGGTCAGGAAGTGCAGCAATGTGGCAATGGAGCCCGTTGCTTTGCCCAGTACGTCTTCGACAAGGGATTGACCACAAAAAACCAGATCACGGTCGAAACACTGGCGGGCATTATTCAGCCCGAACTGATCGAACGCAACTGGGTCAAGGTCAACATGGGGCCGGCTGAGTTTGCACCTGAGAAAGTGCCTTTTGTGTCAGATGGATTGCTTAGTCGCAAAGTGGGTGGCCTGACCCAATACAAACTCCCGGTTGACTCTGGCTCACAGCTTGATGAGCTGTGGGTAGGTGTCGCCTCCATGGGCAACCCACATGTTGTTGTTTTGCTTGAGCAGCCCGCATCGGATGATCTGGTACAGCGCCTGGGTGCGACCTTGGAAAGTCATCCTCGTTTCCCTGAACGTGTGAATGTTGGTTTCCTACATGTTGTCGATCGCAGTCGAGTTCACTTGCGGGTCTATGAGCGCGGAGTAGGGGAAACTCTGGCCTGCGGCACTGGTGCCTGCGCTGCGGCAGTGGTTGGCATGAAAATGGGCTTGATTGCGGAACGCGTGGATGTAGTTAAAGCCGGTGGCACGCTCACCATAGAATGGAGTGGTCAATCCGACAGCAATGTCTTGATGACCGGTCCTGCACAAACAGTTTTTGAAGGAGAATTTTATCTATGACCGACGAGGCCGTCCAAGTTGCCGACTTCCTGAAAGCCCATCCCGATTTCTTGATCAAGAATCCGGGCATACTTGCTTTCATCAAGCTTCCTGAGCAAAGCACTGGCAATGTCGCTTCCTTGCACGAGCGTCAGGTACAAACCATGCGGGAAAAGGTCAAATCACTTGAGCACCGGGTTGTTGAAATGACCCATGCTGCAGTTGAAAACCAAGCCATTATTGACAATCTTCAGTCCATCACCCGCTCTTTGCTGACCGTCAAAAACGCAGCAGATCTCCCGACTGTACTGGTTGAGAAAATCAAGAAACAATTCGTAGTGCCGATCGTTCGTTTGCAACTCTGGAATCAAGACGACTCAGTCAGCGAATCGGACAAAGCTGTAGTGAACGACATGAAAGGATTGTACTGTGGCTTTGCTGAAAATGCGCCAACACTTTCTGTTTTCCAGGGTGAAGATATTGCACCGCGCTCTGTGGTGCTGATCCCAATCCGCGTGGGCGCAAGTCCACAGGCTTTTGGTTGCTTAGGTTTCGGTTCTCCTGACAAAGACCGCTTCTCGCCCACATTGGAAACCGATTTTCTAAATACCTTGGCTGAAACCGCATGCGCAGCCCTGAGCCGACTAGAAACAACACAATCCTGATCCAGGCTTATCTGGATTATTTGCGGCTTGAGCGCCGTCACAGTGCCAACTCGGTGACTGCAGTTCAACGTGATCTTTCTCTGATCAGCGAGTCAGTCACTACAGTGTCTGCCCCGGCGTTGAGAACCATCCTGGCTAAGCGGCATGCGGGCGGTGCAGCGCCAGCCAGCTTGGCGCGTATGGCGTCTAGCTGGCGCGGTTTTTTCAAGTTTCTGGTGGACCGGGGTTACATTGAAATCAATCCAAGCCTTGGATTGAAAACGCCCAAACTGCCTCGTGCGTTGCCCAAAGCAGTGGGCGTTGACTCCTTGGCAGCTTTGCTGACCGGTCCGTTGCCAGAAGCGTTCAAGTTCGCCCAAGCGCACGTACTCATTGAATTGCTGTATTGCACCGGGCTTCGCATCAGTGAAGCGTTGTCACTTCGCGCTGACGCGATAAGTGGGGCGACAGAACTGCGGGTGGTGGGTAAAGGCAATAAAGCGAGAATCGTACCCATGGTCGATGCACTGAAAGACCGCTTTCTGGAGTTCAGTGAGCCACGATCTAAGCATTTGCAACAGGCAGGTAAGCCCGGTGAGCAAGCTCTTTTTGTCTCGGCAAAAGGTTTGCCTTTGTCAGTCAGGCAAGCTCAGCGCGATGTGGCTGAGCATGCTGCCAATCGGGGCTTGGGGCAGCACCTTCACCCGCACATGTTGCGACATTCCTTCGGAAGTCACGTGCTGCAAGGCACCCAGAATCTTCGAGCGGTACAGGAATTACTGGGGCATGCTTCAATCGCTTCAACCCAAGTCTATACGGCGCTCGACTTCGATCACCTGTCCAGCGTTTATGACAACGCCTTTCCTAGAGCCAAGTAGCAAAAAAAATTACAGCGATGAAAGCAGGCGTGTTGCAGCCACACCCATGCTTTCTTGCGCAAGTCGGCTGGTGTCCTGTTCAATCAAACGATTCAGCATTTTCGCGGTGTTATGTGTGGGATCATTGGCGCTGAATCGTTCACGCGCGTCGATCAGAGAATGAATGACACTCTCCGCTTCAGTGCCGAGTCTTTCTCTTGCATAAAGGACAGCGACAGCGTCAGCAAATAACTCCTGCTTGTATACCATCTCAGGCTGTGGGCCAAACCGGCCAGTGCTCTGAATCCCCCGAAACTCACTGTCGTCAATGTCGTAGTTGGCTACGAATTGCCGACTTTCGCGCAGACAATGCCCCATTTCATGGGCCACTGACGCGGCAATGATTTGTGGCCATTGATCTTTGTTGTTTTCATTCAGAAACCGACCCCACTGCGCCCATGCAGATTTGTTGGTATTCACGATGACAACGCATTTGCCGTTCGCGTAAGCAAGCGCCCCCAGCGGTGTAGGCTCTGGGCGCTCAGTGACAATCAGTGACGGCTTGGTGTACATCTCGGTCTGGATTTCTGCCATCACTTCCCTGGCGATCGACTCCACCTGCTGTGCAGGCAGTTGCGCCAGGTCAATTGACCCGAAACCGATACCCAGTGAGAGAAGAAATGAAAGCATGGCTGCATCCAAGCGTTGAACTTGAATTCAGTTTCAGCCTTCGAGGTGTATTTCTTTTTGGGGATAAAAGCCTTATAAATCAGGCTTTTCGATCAAAGTAGGAGTCTGTTCACTGCGCCATGTAAGAACTTCCTTTACAAGCTCGGGTCCAGCGAACAGTCTAGCTTGCCAACATTGCGCATGTGTTTGAAGTTCTGGCCAATACATAGACAATTGTTTCCAGCAGTCGGAAAAGTTTGCGCTATCTTTTAACTTGTTCCAGCTACTCCAGCAATTCCAAAGTGCCGACGCACATTCATTGCTCAGTCCCTCGCTGTACAGAGCGAAAAAACTTGCGAGTTTGCACACATGGGCATTGTCCGTAGTGGGGTAAATTTGCCAAATCAGCGGCTTGCCAGCCAGTTGTGCACGCACGAAAGAATCTTCCCCTCGTACAAACAACACATCATATTGGGCCAGTAGCTCGTCGAATTCACCTTGAGGACAAAAAGGGAGCGTTGTTAAGCAGTGGAATCCTTGGGCAAGTTCGCTAGCGTGTGCCTTCCAGTCGGCTAGCCCGACCTGTATTTTCTTTCCAGATCCATTGTCAGTCTCGCAGGCTTGAAGAAGTTCAAGCAAAGGCGCATTGGGATAGGCAAATACAAACAGTTTTAAGCAGTTTGCTTCAAAATTGCGTGCTTCAGTCCTCAGGTACGCCGGGTAATCGCAATGAATCAATCCACCAGTTTTCGCGGTGAAGCCGGGGTAAAAATACGTTGTGACATGGCCCGTCCTTGGGTCTGTTGAGCTGTTCAAATGAAAATTTTCAACCCATCCCTCAGAAGACAGGTAATCGATCAGTAACCAGGGCGTGTTGGGGTGGGCATTTTTCAGCCAGAGGTCAAACCGGTTGTGGGTTTGCTCACTCGAGCTACCAAAAGGTTCAAGCAGCAAGTCGAACCGTCGCGCAACATCCGATTCATCAAGTCCAAGTGTGGCGTCCAGAATTTTTAGTCCTGGAACATTTTGCTCTGGATACAGCGCATCAAAAGTAGCCGCATTGTCATGAAGCAGGGTGATTTGTTTGCCTTGTAATGCAAGCGCCTTGGCCAGTCGCAGGCAAAAACCGGCGTCTCCAAAATTATCGATTACCTTACAAACAATGCCGATTTGCATTTTTCGGTCGATCCAAATAGAAAAGGCCCCAAATCGGGGCCCATCAATTCCGTCTTGAATGAAATTCTTATTTCACGCGGGCACGATATTCTGCAGTGCGTGTGTCAATTTCAATCTTGTCGCCAATCTCAACGAATGCGGGTACCTGAATCTCAAAACTTGTGGGCTTGATTCGGGCTGCCTTCATGATTTTTCCTGAGGTGTCACCACGCACGGCGGGCTCTGTGTATTCCACTTCGCGTACCAAGCTGGTTGGCAGTTCAACGGACAAGGCTTTGCCGTCATAGAAAACCACTTCGCATTCCATGCCGTCGTCCAGGTAATTCAGTGCGTCACCCATGTTTTCGGCTTCCACTTCGTACTGGTTGTATTCCGCATCCATGAAAACATACATGGGGTCTGCGAAATAGGAATAGGTCACTTCCTTGCGTTCCAGCACCAACAGTTCGAACTTCTCGTCGGCCTTGTATACGCTTTCCATGCCTGCGCCAGTCAGCAGGTTTTTCATTTTCATTTTTACAACGGCGGCATTGCGGCCCGATTTGTTGTATTCGGTCTTCAAAACCACCATGGGGTCTTTGCCAACCATAACCACGTTGCCTAGGCGAACTTCTTGTGCTGTTTTCATGAGTTTGATGAGGATTTAAAATTCAAGCCCCGTATTGTACTCGAAGTGTTTGTTCACACAACACACTTTCGAGTTCGCACCGAGGGCTCGTTAAAAGTTGAAAAATTACAATAAACCCGTCCTGTTCAGGCTGTTTTTGAGTTGCCCCGATTAAGGACCGGGCCTGGATCTACTTCTATATAAGAGCCTGCAGCCAGGTCCGCCGGTAATTCATAGGGACCTACTACGCGGCGGTGGAGTGCCTCAACATGATTGCCAACCGCTGCTACCATCCTTTTAACCTGGTGATACTTCCCGGTAGTGATGCCCAACTCCAGCCTTCCGTCATCTAATAGTGTGGCTTTGCTGGCGTAAATAATTTCAGGCTCGTCATCCAGGTCCACGCCCTCTAGCAATCGTTGTAATTGCAAGTCAGTGAATGGGCGCGCGCCAATGACTTCGTAAATTTTCTCAATTTCCTGTTTGGTGCCTACCTTGCCACTTATAAGCCGGTGAATAAACTGACCGTCATCGGAAAACAATAAAAGCCCAGTGGTGTCTACATCCAGTCGACCAGCGGCCTGCAGGCCACGCTTGATATAGTGCTTGGGCAACAAATCAAATACAGAAGGGTTGTGACTGGGCAGGTGAGAAGTCTCATAGCCAGCGGGTTTGTGCATCAATACATACTTGTACTGGGTAACTTCAAAGCTTTTTCCGTCGATTAACAGGGTGTCTCCAAGCGAAATTTCATCAATTTCGGGATCGATCTGAATTCCGTCGCGAAAAATCTCAGAATTCCAGAAAATATTTTCACATTCACGGCGACTCCCAAGTCCTTGTGATTGCAGTATTTTTACGCTCGGTCTAACTTTCATGTAAAGATTCTTTGAGTTTATTTGCCAAAAGTGTTTGACAGGTGGAAAGATGATGTGCATAATCTCGTTTCTCTGCTGCACGACAAGCAGCACGAAACGAAGCAAACAAGCGGTTCTTCAAGGTTTTAAGTAGTTTTGAGGAGCAGCAAGGTTAGCAGAAATTTCGAAGCGATCTTTAACAAGTTAACAGCCGATAAGTGTGGGCACTGACCAGATGGGTTTAAGGTTTGTTCTTTTCTCAAAAAGAATGACTTTGAATCACGATTCAGAGTTAGTGC